>Ga0115550_1000002_pt1 | contig 736970 bp, 709 predicted proteins | sample COGITO_mtgs_1005_FD_87177 | JGI IMG/M metagenome (GOLD analysis project Ga0115550, IMG submission 87177) | Pelagic marine microbial communities from North Sea - COGITO_mtgs_100511 | ecosystem: Environmental > Aquatic > Marine > Epipelagic | place: Germany:Helgoland, sampling site Kabeltonne...
GGCCGCTTCGGACATCGGCAACTTCGCCGGTGACTTCGACAACAGCCACACCCTGACCCTGGGCCTGCGCTACGCCTTCGGTGCCGACGAGCCGGCCTATGTGCCGCCGCCCGCCCCGGCTCCGCTGCCGCCCGCACCGCAGCCGCCGCGCCCCGTCACGCCGCCGCCGGCTCCGGCCGTCCCGGCTGCCCGCGAGTTCGTGGTCTACTTCGACTGGGATCGTTCGGACCTGACGGCCGAAGCTCAATCGGTCGTGACGCAGGCCGCCAACTACGCCAAGTCGGGTCGTCCGACGCGCGTCCTGATCGTCGGTCACGCCGACACCTCGGGTTCGGCTGCCTACAATGTCGGCCTGTCCAACCGCCGCGCCCGCACCGTGGGTGACGCTCTGGTCGCCCAGGGCATCAACGGCGGCGTGATCTCGCTGGACGGCAAGGGCGAAACCGCCCTGGCCCGTGCCACGGCTGACGGCGTGCGTGAGCCGCTGAACCGTCGCGCCACCATCGGCATCAACTTCCAGTAAGCCACAACGGACCGGGACCTGTTGCAAGACAGACCCCGGCTCCCGGCTAGACCGGCAGTCGATACGAAACTACCCGCCGCCCGCCTTCGGAAACGAGGGCGGGCGGTGTCGTTTGGCGCGGGTGGTCAAGGACATGAAACCATCGGCTCCCGATCGCCGTATAGGATGAGGTGACGCCCCGTCGCAGGAGTCTTCCTATGGGCATTCGTCTTTCCGCCGCTCTATTCGCCATCGCCGTAGCGGCATGTTCTCCGGGAGAACCGGCCCAGAGTGCGCCCACATCTGCAACCGGCACACAGGCGAACGACAGTGGGCGTCGGGAAGTGGCTGTCTTCGCCGGGGGATGCTTCTGGTCGGTAGAAGCCAATTTCGAGGCCATACCGGGCGTCGTATCTGCCGTTTCCGGCTTCTCTGGGGGACGTGTTGCAAACCCGACCTATGACCAGGTGGTCCGCGGGAATACGGGCCACCTCGAAGCGGTCCAGGTGACGTTCGACCCGGTCCGGATTACCTATCGCCAACTGGTTGATCGGTTCTGGCGAACGATAGACCCTACCGACCCGGACGGCCAGTTCTGCGACCAGGGCGCGCCCTATGCTACGGCTGTGTTCGCGACAGCCGCCCAGAAACCGGCGGCCCAGGCCTCACGCCGCGCCGCCGTGCAGCTTATCGGCAATGCGCGTTTTGTCACACCCGTGCGCGATGCCGCACGCTTCTGGCCCGCAGAAGCCTATCATCAGGATTTCGCACGCCTGAATCCCACACGCTATGGCGGTTATACCCGGTTCTGCGGCCGTGCCGCACGGCTTCGGGCCGTATGGGGCTCGGCCAACCGTTAGGCACTCAAGGGGGTGTGGCCCTTCGGCAACCCCCGGTCACTGTCACACCGCTGTCACATGACTGTCGTCGCAGCTTCCCATCCCGGCCCTAGACGGAGCGTGATTTAGACGGGCCGGTCAGCGGCGCGTGGGCGCTTTCGCCCGAGCCATCTGGGGATAGATGATAATGATGAACCGCAAACGCGCGTTCTGGGCGACGACCGCCCTGTTCAGCGGCCTGCTTATGGCCGGTGCCGCTTCGGCCCAATCGACGGGTTCGGAAACGACAGAAGCCACCGAGCTGAGTGAAGTCGTTGCGACGGGTACGCGCGGACCGCGCAACATCGACGGCCTGGCCACAGCCGAGACCGTTTCGAAGACCCGTAACACGATCAGCCAGGAATTCATCTCGACCCAGACGCCGGGCCAGACGATCCTGCAGACGCTGAACCTGACGCCGGGCCTCAGCTTCACCAACACCGACTCTTACGGTTCGTCGGGCGGCAACATCCGCCTGCGCGGCTTCGACGGCAACCGCGTCTCGCTGACGTTTGACGGTATCCCGCTGAACGACACCGGCAACTATGCCACCTACACCAACCAGCAGCTGGACCCGGAACTGATCGAGCGCGCTACGGTCAACACCGGTTCGACCGACGTCGACAGCCCGACGGCTGCGGCCACCGGCGGCACCATCAACTATGTGACCCTTCGTCCGACCGCCGACTTCGGCGGCTGGGGCCAGTTCTCGTACGGTGATTTCGACTACCGCCGCTACATGTTCCTGATCAACTCGGGCGAGTTCGGCCCTTGGGGTACCTCGGCCTGGTTTGCCGTCTCCAAGACCGACTACGACAAGTTCAAGGGTCTGGGCGATCTGCAAAAGACGCAGTTCAATGCCCGCATTTATCAGCCGCTGGGCGACAACGGCGACTTCCTGTCGCTGTCGGGTAACTACAACGAGAACCGCAATAACAACTACCTCGGTCCGAACCTCGGTACGGCGACCGGCTCGATCCTGCCGCAGGTTGAAACCGACCCGCGCGGTTGGGACGTCGATTTCGACACGACCTACATCGCGCCGACCTTCCGCAACGGCTTGGCAGACAACGACGCCAACGGCTCGAACTTCTACGGTCTGCGCGTCAACCCCTCGAACACCGGCAGCATCCGTGGCCAGTCGCGCTTTACCCTTGCTGAAAATCTGGTCCTGACGGTTGACCCGTCATTCCAGTACACCTTGGCAAACGGCGGCACCCAGCAGGCCGTCCTGGCAGAAAATGACGCCCTGCTGCGCGGGTCCTTCGCCACCGGCGGCGTAGACCTGAATGGTGACGGGGACATTCTGGATCGCGTTCGCGTCATGACGCCGTCCAACACGAACACCCACCGCTATGGTCTGAACACCTCGCTGATCTGGGACCTGAACGACAACCACCGTCTGCGCGCCGCCTATGCGCTCGACTTCGGTCGTCACCGCCAGACCGGTCAGTACGGCCGCGTGAACTTCTCGAACCCGACCAACCCTCGCTTCGTCGACTGGTTCGGCGGTCGCAACGACGAGAACAACCGCGTGGTGAACCTCGACGGCTACGAGCTTCGGTCGCGTGACCGTCTCTCGATCGCCGAGTTGAACCAGTTCTCGGTTGAGTACCGCGGTCAGTTCATGGATGATGCGCTGACCCTGAACATCGGTGTCCGCGCTCCATTCTTCACCCGTGAGCTGAACAACTTCTGCTACACGCAGAACTCTTCGTCGAATGTGCGTTGCACCACCGAAACGCCAATCACGACCTTCCTGCCGGTCGGCGGCGTAGCCGCTCCGATCCCGTTCGGTGACGTCCGCTTCGGCACAAGCAATACAGTCTACATTGCGCCCTATTCGCGCGAAGTGAAGTACGACGACATCCTGCCCAACTTCGGTGCCTCGTACCGTTGGGGCGAAGGTCACTCGGTCTATGTGAGCTACGCCGAGACCCTGTCGGCTCCGCGTACGGACAGCCTCTACGGCGTTCGCCGCTTCGCCGACGGCTCGATCGGTAACGCGACCGTTCAGCCTGAGAATGCCCAAAACTTCGACCTGGGCTACCGCTACTCGAACCCGACCCTGGTCGGCACCGTCTCGGTGTTCGCCAACAACGAAGAGAACCGTATCGTCAGCTCCTTCGATGAGGATCTGGGTCAGTTCGTCGACCGTAACGTCGGTGCGGTCGAGCGTATCGGTGCCGAAGGCTCAATCGGCTGGTCGCCGATCGAAGCCCTGAGCCTGTATGGTTCGGCCACCTGGATCAGCACCGAAGTGCAGGACGATTACGTCAACAACACCGTTGGCGGCGTTCCGCAGATCGTTGCCACCAAGGGCAAGGAACTGGTCGAGACACCGGAATGGATGCTGGCAGCACGCGCCAGCTACCAGTTCACCCCGTATCTGGAAGCCGGCATTCAGGCCAAATATACCGGCGAACGCTGGGTGACCGACGTCAACGACTTCAAGGTTGACGCCTTCACCACCGTCGACGCCAACGTCCGCTTCGACCTGGCGCAGTTCGGCTACGAAGGAACGTTCATCCAGGTGAACGCCGACAACATCTTCGACGAGCAGTACTACGCCAACCTGGGCACGCGCGCCTCGGCGACCCCGGGCACGCCCGGCTTCAGCCAGCCCTTCGCTTCGGTCGGCGCTCCGCGCACGATCTCGGCGACCCTGCGGGTGGCCTTCTAAACCAACCCAAACGTCGACTGAATGAACTGAGGCGGTCCGGAAACGGGCCGCCTCTTTTCTTTGCGCTGATGCCTGCCACGGGATCGCCCGCAGACCGCGCGAGTTGAAGTCCCGGGCTGGGGTGTCTATCTGGCGCAGTCCGCACACGGTCTGCCCGCCGACGTTCCAAGGATCAGCTTTCGCCATGACCACCCCCATACCCGCCGAATGGGCACCGCACCGGGCCATGTGGGTCGGCTGGCCCAGCCATGCCGAGCTGTGGGTGGACAATCTGGAGGAGGCACGCGCCGAGGTGGAGGCTCTTGTACGGGCTCTGGCGGGACCTGGACGCGAGCAGGTCAAGCTGATGACCGGACATCCGGATGTGTTTCCCGAAACGAAGGCGCGGTTCGCCGATGTCGCCAATGTCGAGGTCGTGGACGGTCTGTTCGGGGACATCTGGCTGAGGGACACCGGCCCGATCTTCAAGGCGGGATCGACCCGTGCAGCCGCGTTCCAGTTCAATGGCTGGGGCGGCGAGTTCGAGATGGAGCACGACGACACGGTCGCCACCCAGATCGGGGCGGCCTCGGGCGTGCCTCTGGATCGCAACGACTTTATTCTGGAAGGCGGGGCACTGGATCATGACGGTCAGGGCACCGTCCTGACCACACGCCAATGCCTGCTGAACCGCAATCGCAATGCCGACTGGACCGAGGAGAAGGCCGAGGCGGCGCTGGCCGAGGCGATTGGCGCACGCAAGGTACTGTGGCTGGGCAACGGCTTGCTGAACGACCACACCGACGGCCATGTCGACAATCTGGCCCGGTTCGTCGCGCCGGGCGTGGTCGCGCATCCTGTGGCCTGGGGCCGGGGCGATCCCAATGACGACGCCTATGCCGATCTGGCGCGGACGCTGTCGACCATGACGGATGCCGAAGGTCAGCCGATCCGCCTACTGCCCCTGCCCTCGCCCGGCTTCGTCGCCGATGCCGACGGCAGGCCCGTGCCGGCCAGCCACATGAACTTCCTGATCGCCAATGGTGCGATAATCGTGCCGACCTATGGCGACGCCCGCGCCGCTGACCTGGCGTGTCAGGGACTGGCGACGGTCTTCGCCGACCGCGAGATCATTCCCCTGCCTTCGATCAACATCCTGACGGGCGGCGGATCCTTCCACTGCATCTCCCAGCAGGAGCCCTCCTGATGCCCCGCACGATTTCCGTCGCCGCGATCCAGACCTCCTATGGCACGGACATGCAGGCGAACATCGACAGGACCATCGCCCTGATCCGGCAGGCGGCGGCCCAAGGCGCGCAGGTCATCCTGCCCAGCGAACTGTTCCAGGGGCCTTATTTCTGTGTCAGCCAGGAGGAGCATTGGTTCGCCACTGCCTATCCGTGGCGCGAGCATCCGGCGGTCGTCCAGTTGCAGCCGGTGGCCCGGGAACTGGGCGTCGCCATCCCCGTCTCGATCTTCGAGAAGGAGGGCCACCACTATTTCAACTCTCTGGTCATGCTGGACGCCGATGGCGAAGCCCTGGGTGTCTATCGCAAGAGCCACATTCCCGACGGCCCCGGCTATCAGGAGAAGTACTATTTCCGGCCAGGCGATACGGGCTTCAAGGTCTGGGACACCCGCTTCGGCCGGATCGGCGTCGGTATCTGCTGGGACCAGTGGTATCCGGAATCGGCGCGGGCGATGGCCCTGCTGGGTGCCGACATCCTGATGTATCCGACCGCCATTGGCTCGGAACCGCATGACGAGACCCTGGACACCGCCCTGCCCTGGCAAAGGGCGATGCAGGGTCATGCCGTGTCGAATGTGACGCCCGTGGTCGCCGCCAACCGCATCGGCCACGAGAAGGTGACCGAGGTGGGTCAGACCTTCTACGGCCACTCCTTCATCGCCGATCACCGCGGCGATCTGGTCGAGCAGTTGAAGGATGAGGAGGGCGTGCTGGTCCACACCTTCGATCTGGATTTCCTGGATCGTTACCGCGCGGCCTGGGGCTTTTTCCGCGACCGCCGTCCAGAGTTGTATGGGGCATTGTCCAGCCCACGACCGGCCTGAGACCTAGTCCCCCAGAATAGCCTGACCCTGCGCCAAGGCCAGACCTTCAGAGGCACACCCGGGGTTGGTCAGGCCCTCGGCACGCGCAGCGATGAGCTCGGCACGCGCCGCCTCCAGATCGAGCGCGAAATCGTCCTCGGTCGATGAAGCCTCGTAAAGAGCGACGCCGAGGGCATGGCCTACAGCGACATCAGAGGGCCAGTTGGTCGCGCAGACGGCACGGCTGAAGCCGATCTCCTGTCCCATCTGACGGGCGGTAAGAGCACGGTCCGGGGCCAGGTCGGCGAACATCTCGCCGTAGGCCGCGCCTGCGACGGCGGCTACGGACGGATAACTGGTGGCCCCTAAACGGCTTGCCTCGTTCAGCCGCTGGCAGGATCGTCGCTCCGGCACAGCGAGCGGTCGCAGCCGTGGATGGCGCGCAACCAGATCAACGGCAAGACGCTCGGAATCGACCAGCAACCGCCCCATCACGCGGTCGAGCGCGGGGCGCGGCTGTTCGGCCAGACGCGTGCCCAGGGCGCAGTCGAAATGCTGTGCCGCTTCCGGCGGCCGGACCTCGGCATGGGCCGTAGCCATCCACCAGCGGTCTGTGTCCTCCAGCGCGCGAAAGCGTTGGGATAAGGCGATATCGCGGGCCTGTTCCGGGCTGTTGGCGGATGGGGCATCAGGCACAGACCCGGCCAATGTCGCAAGGTCTGCGATACCGAGATAACCCGGCACGGGTTGAGACCGGCCGACGGTGGTGGATGTGCAACCAGCCAGCAGCGCCGCGCCGATCAGCCGTGCCGTAAGGCCGGCTGCTGGCCTCACCGCCCGGCGGTCCAATCCAATTGCACATTGGTCGGGCCACCTTCCGTCGGTGTAGCAATAACGCGAAGCAGCTTTCCGCTACTGGTGCCGTCGCCAGCGGAATACGCCCGCGTCCCCCCCTGGTTCATCGACGCGATCGTCGCCAGCCCCGCAGCCTCTGCGCGCTCACGATAAAAGGCCACGACGGCATCGGGCTCGGCCGGTGTCGTGAAGGTCATGATACCGCCAGGTCCAGCCGGACCACGCGCCACCGTTGCCGGGCCAACCGGCGTGGCATCAGGGTAAAGAACAGCGAAATCAGGAGCATTGGACGCAGCCGGCGTGGGCTCAACAACCGCCTCAGGTGTGGCGGTCACAGGCGTGGTTGCAGGCGAGGGCGCATCGGCAGCAGGGGCCTTGGGTTCGGCATCTCCGCCACAGGCTGTCACGGCCAGGGCCGCCAGTACTGCGCTGCCCGCGAAAATGCGCTTCATTCCTTACGTCCCTGGTTATTCTATTGTTCCGCTCACCGTGGCCCAAGGGTGGGGCGGCGGCAAGGCGGCTTGGCGTTCGCGCGGTGTCTGGATGCTGACGGCGCGGCGAGTGTGTTCAGCCGGTCGCAGCGTCGGCTTCGCCCTTGGCGGATTTGTCGTCGCCGGTGTTGTTCACAGGGTCCGAGTCTGCCGGGCGGTCAGCGTTGCGCTCTGCCGAGGCCCGGCCTTCACTGGCCAGCGCCTTGTTGATGGTGTCGGAGTCCGGATCGTCATCCGAACCGGACGCCGCGCCGCCTTGCAAAGAGCCCGCACGCGTATCGGAGCCCGAATCCGTTCCTGACAAGGCCCTGTCCAGGGCCTCGCGCATGCCGTCGGGCGTGCGTCCCAGATCGGGTTTCTCGCCCATGGAGTCGGCCTCAGCGGCGTCGTCGGTCTGGGGTTTGGGATCGGGCTGTTGATCGGTCATGGCGCGCTCCTTGGTGTCTCCGACAAAGCGCGATGGCAGCGCAGGGGTTCCCCTCAGGCGGCGACCTTGCGCCTCAGTCGCGCGATCCGGCGCAGGCGGCGCCAGAACCGGCCACGGTCAGGCTCAGGATAAGGCTGCAGGTTCTCGACGAACTGCTCCGCCGAGGCCCGCCAACTGAACTTTTCGGCATAGGCGCGGACCGTCGCACGATCGCACTCCAGCGCCTTGAGGCAGGCAGTCTTCAGATCATCGTCGATGGCACCGGCGTTGGAGCCCGGGATAATGTCAATGGGGCCGTGGGCCGGATAGGCGGCAACCGGCGTGCCCGTGCCCATCGCCTCCAGGATCACCAGGCCGAAGGTGTCGGTCCAGCTGGGGAAGACAAAGACGTCGGCGTCACGGAAGCACCGCGCCAGCTCTTCGCCGAACTTCGCCCCCAGGAACTTGGCCTGCGGGTATTTTTCTTTCAGCTCGGCGCGCGCCGGGCCGTCACCGACGATGATCTTGGTGCCGGGCAGATCCAGCTCCAGGAAGGCTTCGATGTTCTTCTCGACAGCGACGCGGCCGACGTTGAGGAAGAACGGGCGCGGCCAGTCCTTGCCTCCCAGTTCGTCATAGATGCGTTCGAGGTCCGGATTGAACTGTTCGGTATCCACGCCCCGCGTCCAGGGCGAGACGTTGCGGAACCCGTGCGCCATCAACTCATCGCGCAAGGTTGGCGTCGCCACCATCAGCCGCCCGGACGGCTTGTGGAACCACTTCATATAGGCGTAGCCGACCTGCACCGGGATCGGGAATCGGGCCGAGACGTACTCCGGGAATTTGGTGTGATAGCTGGTCGTGAACGGCAGTTTCCACTCCACGCAGATGCGCCGCGTGGCGATCCCGATAGGCCCTTCGGTGGCGATGTGGACCGCCTCGGGCTCAAAGGCGCGCAGGCGTTCGCGGATCTCTTCTTCAGCACCCAAAGCCAGGCGGATTTCCGGATAGGTCGGGCAGGGAATGGTCTTGAATTGACTGGGCTCGATGACCTCGACCTCATGACCCATGCCGCGGCATTCCGCGATGGTCCGGGTCAGGGTACGGACGACGCCGTTGACCTGGGGCTCCCAGGCGTCGGTGGCCAGAACGATGCGCATGTGGGCCAGTTGGCTCCGCCGTTGATCGGAGGGACGGTCTAGCGGTTTGCGGTGACGTTGGCGAGACTGGGTCAAAGCGGCAAGGCCGTCGTCGACTTCACCTCTTCGAGAACGGCATAGGTTCGCGTCTCGCGCACGCCCGGCATCTTGACCAGAACGTCTCCCAGAAAGGCGCGATAAGCCTCCATGTCGCCGACGCGTGCCTTGATCAGATAGTCGAAACCGCCCGCCACCATATGGCACTCCAGCACTTCGGGCTGACGGCGTACGGCCTCGGCGAAGGCCTCGAACATGTCGCCCGTCGTGCGGTCCAGCAGCACCTCGACGAAGATCATCAGGCCGCGCCCGACCTTGGCCGGGTTGATCAGGGCCGCATAGCCGGTGATGACCTTCTTCTCGCGCAGCCGCCGCATCCGCTCGAAACAGGCGGCGGGTGACAGGTTGCAACGCCGGGCCAGCTCCGCATTGGAGATACGGCCATCGTCCTGAAGGACCCGCAACAGGCGGCGGTCCACGGCATCCAGAGCTTCCATCGGCGAGAGACCCTTTTGCCGGAACATCCTTCGTTTCAGCCGCTTATCATACGATGCACATTCGGTCATCTCCGCCATATATGCGCCGTGACATCAGGACAATTTCAAGCATGACCACCGCCGACTTCTCCCCCTCAAGCGTCGCCGGCTGGGACACGCTGGACCACGGCAAGTTCGCCGATGAGCGTGAGGCCGTGGCCACCAATCTGGCCCGTATTCCGCTGGACTCCGCCGAGCGGGCCAAGGTGCTGGAGGTCGCGACCCGACTGGTCGAGGGCGCACGTGAATCGGCCGATCAACAGGGCGTGGTCGAAAGCTTCTTGCAGGAGTTTTCGCTGGGCACCCGCGAAGGTCTGGCCCTGATGTGTCTGGCAGAGGCCCTGCTGCGCGTGCCGGACGAGGAGACCCGCGACCGGCTGATCGCCGAAAAGATCGGCTCTGCCGACTGGGCCAAACACCTGGGGCAGTCCGACAGCCTGTTCGTCAACGCCTCGACCTGGGGCCTGATGCTGACCGGTCGTCTGGTCGATGTGGACGAGGATGCCCGGCGCGACCTGCCCGGCTTTCTTCGGCGCGTGGCGGGCCGCATCGGCGAGCCGGTGATCCGTCAGGCCGTCGCCGCCGCCGTGCGCATGATGGGCGAGCAGTTCGTCGTCGGCCGCACGATCAACGGGGCGCTGAAGCGGGCCAATCGTGAGAAGTGGCTGTGCAGCTTCGACATGCTGGGCGAGGGTGCCCGCACCGTCGCCGACGCCGAACGCTATGAAAAGGTCTATGCCGAGGCCATCCACGGCGTCGGCAAGGCCATGCCGTCGCGACCGGACATGCGCGGGCCCCAGACGGGCCACGGCGTCTCGGTCAAGCTGTCGGCCTTGTCGCCCCGCTATGAGGCCACGCACGAGGCGCGCGTCTGGGAAGAACTGTATCCCCGCGTCAAACGCCTGGCCCTGATCGCGGCCTCCTATGACATCAACTTCTGCATGGATGCCGAGGAGGCCGACCGTCTGGCCCTGTCGCTGAAGCTGCTGGACAGGCTGGCCAACGACCCGGACCTGGGTGAGTGGAAGGGACTGGGCCTGGCGGTCCAGGCCTATCAGAAGCGCGCGCCCGAAGTGATCGCGCGCGTCGCCGCCCTGGCCGAAACCTCGGGCCGCCGGATCATGGTGCGTCTGGTCAAAGGGGCTTACTGGGACACCGAGATCAAGCGGGCCCAGGTCATGGGCCGTCCCGACTATCCCGTCTTCACGACCAAGGCCGCTACCGACCTGAACTATCTGGTCTGTGCCCAGGCCATACTGGGCGCCTCGCCGCATCTGTATGGCCAGTTCGCCACCCACAACGCCACATCCCTGGCCGCCGTCCACTACATGGCCAATCGCGCCGGGGTGAAGATGGAGTTCCAGCGCCTGCACGGCATGGGCGAGGCGCTTTACGATGCCGCAGCCGAGATGTGGGGCGCGGAGAAGATCGTCGTGCGCGGCTATGCCCCCGTCGGCGGGCATGAGGAACTGCTGCCTTATCTGGTGCGCCGTCTGCTCGAGAATGGGGCCAACTCCTCGTTCGTGCATGCCCTGCTGGACGAGCGCATCCCCGCCTCCACCGTCGCCGCCGACCCCATCGTCGAGGTCGAGGCCCATCCCGACCGCCACGCCAAGATCCCCACCCCCAAGGACATGTACATGGACCGCCAGAACTCGCTGGGCCGCGACTATTCACAGAGCGCCGACCGTGAGCGCCACGCCCTGGCCCTGGCCGAGGTCGACAGCGAGAAGTTCAACTCGGGCCCGCTCATCGGCGGTCGGCTTCAGGCCGGGACCGACCCCCAGGACGTGACCAATCCGCTGGATCGCCACCAAGTGCTGGGCCATGTGTCAGAGGCCACGCCGGCAGAAATCGACACGGCCCTGAACGCCGCCGCCAAGGCCCAGGTCGCTTGGGATCGCAAGGGCGGTGCAGGCCGCGCCCCGATCCTGCGCGCCATGGCCGATGCGCTGGAAGCCGACATGGACCGGCTGATCGCCCTGCTGGCCCGTGAGGCGGGCAAGACCCTGAACGACGGCGTCGCCGAGGTGCGCGAGGCCGCAGACTTCTGCCGCTACTACGCCATGCTGGCTGAACGCGACTTCGGCGGGCGCGAGGAGCTCAAGGGCCCGGTCGGGGAGATCAATCAGCTGGTGCTGCACGGCCGCGGTATCTTCGCCTGCATCAGCCCCTGGAACTTCCCCCTGGCCATCTTCACCGGCCAGATCGCAGCCGCCCTGGCCGCCGGGAATGCCGTCCTGGCCAAGCCCGCAGAACAGACCCCTCTGATCGCTGCCGAGGCCGTACGCCTGTTCCACAAGGCGGGCCTGCACCCCGACCTGCTGGCCCTGGTCCCCGGTCGTGGCGAGACGGTGGGCGCGACCCTAGTTTCCCATCCGGCCATCGACGGCGTGGCCTTCACGGGCGGCACCGACACCGCCTATGCGATCAACCGCGCCATCGCCGCGCGGCCCGGTGCCATCATTCCCTTCATCGCCGAGACCGGCGGGCTGAACGGCATGTTTGTGGACTCCACCGCCCTGCGCGAACAGGTCATCGACGACGTCATCAACTCCGCCTTCGGCTCCGCGGGCCAGCGCTGCTCGGCCCTGCGCATCGTCTATGTGCCCAGGGAGGGTGCCGATGCCCTGATCGAGGGGCTGAAAGGCGCTCTGGCCGTTCAGGTTGTGGGCGACCCGACCGATCCCGCCACCGACATCGGCCCGGTCATCGACGCCGAGAGCCGCGCCCTGCTGGAGGCCCACGTCGCCCGCCTGCGCAAGGAGGCCAAGGTCATCGCCCGCGCCACCCTGCCCTCAGGTTCGGAACGCGGCGACCTGTTCGCCCCGACCATTGCCGAGATCCCCACGCCGGACTTCCTGGAGCGCGAGGTCTTTGGCCCGATCCTGCACATCTATCGCTATGAGCCCAAGGATCTGAAGACCGTCGCGGGCAAGCTGGCCGCGCGCGGTTATGGCCTGACGCTCGGCGTGCACAGCCGTATCGAAGCCTTTGCCGAGGAAGTGATCCGCCTGGTTCCCGCCGGCAATGTCTACATCAATCGCTCGATCACCGGCGCGGTGGTTGGCGTCCAGCCCTTCGGCGGCGAAGGCCTGTCCGGCACCGGTCCGAAGGCCGGCGGCCCCAACAGCCTGATCCGCTATGCGGCGGAAAAGGCGATCAGCAACAACATCTCCGCCCAGGGCGGCGACCCGGCGCTGCTGAATCTTTAAACTGTCAGCCGTCCACGTCCTTCAGCAGCAGCATCTGAGCAACCAATCGCTCCTTGTCGTCTGCGAAACCGCATTCTTCTGGGCCTTTCTCAGGGTTACGCCAAGTTCCAAACAGGAGGTCCCATAAGGGCAAACCATAGTTGCTCGCATGCACGCCTCTCTCATGATGAACACGATGCATCTCTGGACGCTGGAGAAGGAACCCCAACCACCTCGGCGATTGTACGTCCGCATGGGCGACGAGATTGAAGACGGTGACATAAAACAGAGCCAGAGCAGCTGAGGCTGGCCCCACGCCCAGCACAAAGTAGGCAACGAAAGCGTTGACTTGTGTGGCAAGCAGAGCGTCGACCGGATGTACGTAAAACGCTGTCAGCGCCTCAATGCGGGTTGGGCTGTGGTGTAACTGATGCACCCAACGCCAGAGCCGATCACTTTTGTGAACCAGACGATGGTACCAATAGGCGAGCAGGCTGGACGCGAGAAACGCCAATAAGCTGTTGGTAATGGTGTCAAACCGACCTTGCAACTGGAGCAGCGAGTAAGACTCAATCCAGTTACCAAACAAGATACCGGCGACAACGACGACAATAAGATTCAGACCATTCAATGCACCGGCGTATATTCGCCAGCGCTTGTCGCAATTGGCTTTTGAGGCTGGAGCTATCACCTCCCTCGTGAAGATGATCGAGAACAGCACGAACGTAGCGAAGTAGACGAGGATCAACATCAGTTCCGGACCTTGGGCCACCCGCCCGCCCGGCTCAACGCGCTCGGAGCCGGCCTTCCGATCTTCTCGCCGATCCAGCGCGCGGTTCTGATCAGGGCATCCAGATCGTAGCCGGTCGAGAACCCCTCACGCTCCAGCATGTAGACCAGGTCCTCGGTGGCGATATTGCCGGTGGCCCCCGGCGCGAAGGGACAGCCGCCGATGCCGCCAACCGAGGCGTCCAGCACGTCCACTCCGGCCTCGACACCTGCATAGGCATTGGCCAGGCCGGTGTTGCGGGTGTCGTGGAAATGCAGTCGCAGGGTCGTATCCGGCGCGGCCTTGCGGGCCGCCTCGACCATGCGGGTCACGGCCCACGGATTGCCCACGCCGATCGTGTCGGCCAAGGCGATTTCGGCGACGCCCAGGGCCGCAATCCGGCCGACGAGCTCGGCGACCTGATCCACCGAAACCTCGCCGTCGAACGGGCAGCCCCAGACGCACGACAGGGTCGCCGACAGGGACGGCGTCCCACCGGACGAGCTTTCGCCATTGGCGCGGCCGGCGACGATGTCGGCCAGCATCTGGACCTGCTGATCCACCGACAGCCCCTGATTCTTGAGGCCAAAGCCGTCGGTGGCACTCATGGCCACATTGACCTCGTCCACCGCCGTACCGAGCGCACGGTCATAGCCCTTGCCGTTCAGTACCAAGCCGATGCGGCTGCGTCCCGGCTGATGAGGCAGGGCGGCCATGACCTCCTCGGCCCCGGCCATCTGGGGCACGTATTTCGGATGGACGAAGCTGACGGCTTCGATCCGCCGCGCGCCCGCCCCCTCAAGCCGTCGGACCAGATCAGCGCGAACAGCGGGTTCCAGCACCGCTTTTTCGTTCTGAAGTCCGTCACGGGGACCGACCTCGACGATGGTGATAGGCCGGCTCACCGAGCGGACTCTGGCGTGGCAGCGGGCGGCGGAGCCGGTGTTGGTCCCGCAACGGGAGCCGGGCCTGGTGCAACGGCCTGACCCGGCGCAGGCACGATGACCACAGGGGGCTCGTCTGGTCCGGGCGCAGGCACCAAGGCGGTCTCCGGCGGGTCCTCGGTGATCAGGGCGGGATCGACGCCATCCTCGGTGGTCGTTTCGACCTCCAGCGGCGTAGGGCGGGATCGCCGCAGGGTCGGCCGGACCCGTTCCGGCGGTGCATAGACGGTCAGGGTCACGTCATCGCCCTGCGAATAGTTGTTTCCGCGCACGACCCCGACCTCCCGCCCGGTGACGTTCAGGGCAGTGCTGGCGGCCCGGAAGGCATCGGCGTCGCGGGCCTCAACGATGACGGGTCGCCCCTCGGCCAGGGCGGCAGCGGCCCCCGCCGCGTCCGTCAACTCGGTATCCTTCCCGGTCAGGAAGACGAAGCTGGGCTCGTGAAAGCCGGTGATGGCGACCGGCCCATTACGACCCTGACTGGGCAGCAGGTCGGCATTGCCCAACACCTCGACCAGTTGCGGCGCGATGGCCAGCGGTTTGAGCTGGCGGATGGTCCCAGCCAGCCCTGCATGGGCCACCAGGCCCAGGGTGATCGAGATCAGCACCGCCGTCACCGCCGCCCGGTGCATCAGCAGGAAGGCCCCGACCAGGGCCGCAAGAGCCGCAAAGACGATGGTCAGGGTTGCCCAGGTCTGGGCCGTCGACCGTCCGAACTCGGTCAGGCCATAGACGGTGATGAGGACGACGACCAGGCCGGCTAACAGCGCCAGCGCTGCCCCCGTGATGCGCGAGACCTTGCCGATCGGCTGGGTCAGGGCGGCGGCGGCCAGCAGGGCGATGGCACCGAAGGTCGGCAGCGTATAGTGCGCCAGCTTGGTCGGCGTCAGCTCGAAGATCAGCCAGGCCGGCACAAGCCAGCAGACCAGGAACCGCACAGCGGGCTCGGCCCGTCGATGCCAGCCGGTCGACAGGGCCGCGGGCAGTACCAGGGTGGCCGGGAACAGCAGGACCGGGGCCAGCAGCAGGAAATAGCCCGGCCAGGCCCCGTGGCTTTCATGTCCGCCCGCGATCTTGGGGGCCAGGTCGCCGACGATAGCCTCGCGCCAGAAGCCGCCGTCGGTGGCGATGGTGATGGCGATGGCCCACGGCCCGACGATCAGGGCGACCAGCGGCAGACCCCAGCCCCAGCCCAGGCTGCGCAGCCATTTGAAGTCGCGGTCCCAGATCGACAACGCGACTATGGCCGGCGCTACGACAATCAGGCCGATCGGCCCCTTGATCAGTATCGACAACCCCAGCCCGAACCAGAACATCAGCTTGTGCGGTCTCAGGGGTATCTCGCCCGCCCGCCGCGCCAGATACACACGCGCCAGACCCGCCATCGACAGGGTCACGGCGGCGCAGAGCATGGCGTCGGTCTTGGCGATCCCCGCTTCGGTCGACAGCAGGAAACTGGCCCCCAGCATCGCTCCGGCCAGGAACCCCGCGCGCTGGCCGAACATCGCCGCCCCCGCCCAGGCGCACGCGGCCGCCGCCAGCATGGCCGCCAGCAGCGAGGGGATGCGATAGGCCGAGATGTCTCGTGCCTCGACGCCCGAGGTGACAGACACGGCCACCGCCTGCATCCAGTAGATGCCGACCGGCTTTTTCCAGCGCGGATCATCCTGAAAACGGATGTCGACATAGTCACCGCTTTGCAGCATCTGCGACGTCGCCTGGGCATAGCGGCTCTCGTCGCGATCCAGCGGCGGCAACAGCATGACCACCGGCAGGCCGGCGAACAGGGCCACAAAGGCTGCGAGCAGCGGGCCACGCCAGCCGGCGATGTAACGATCAAAGTCGAGACGCATCATGATGAACGTCCTTACACGCCCCTCCGGCCTTCGTCATGCCTGCACATTCCGGCCCCTCCCCCACGCGCCCGAACTCGGCTAGACACGGTTGATGAACGAAGCCCTGCCCGACATTTCCGTCGTCGTCCCTGTCCATAACGAACAGGGGGCGGCCGCGCCGCTGGCCCGCGAGATCGCCGAGGCCTTCGAGGGCCGATCCTACGAGATGGTCTTCGTCGACGATGCCTCACGCGACGACACCCTGGCCGAACTGCGCAGCCTGATGGCCGAACTGCCGACGCTGCGGGTGCTCAGCCACGCGACCAATGCGGGCCAGAGCCGGGCCGTGCGTACGGGCGTCCTGGCGGCTCGCGCGCCCATCGTGGTGACCCTGGACGGCGACGGCCAGAACCCCCCGGCCGATGCCCCCCGACTGGCCGACCTTCTGGCCGCATCACCCGCCACCGTCGGCCTGGTGGGCGGTGTGCGATCAAAGCGTCAGGATTCGGAGGCCAAACGCTGGGCCTCGCGCTGGGCCAACCGCATCCGCAAGAAGCTGCTGGCCGACGATGCCGACGATACGGGTTGTGGGCTTAAAGCCTTTCGGCGCGACCTCTTCCTGCGGCTTCCCTATTTCGATCACATCCACCGCTACCTGCCGGCCCTGATGATCCGCGAGGGCTATCAGAACCTGTATCTGGACGTGGACCACCGTCACCGCGAGGTCGGCCAGTCGAAATACACCAACTGGGGACGGCTGATGGCCTCGGTCTCGGACCTGATGGGCGTGGTCTGGCTGAAATCGCGCTCGCGCCAACCGGGGTCGATCTCGGAGTTTTGAGGCCAATGGCGAAGGGCATCGCCTTGCGTTAAGCATGGCTCTTGGACGCGGCGCTCGCGTCCATGCTCGGGGAGCCTGTCATGCTGATTGCCCTGCCGCTGCTGGTCATTCCGGTGGTGCTCTACAACATCGTGGTCCTGAGCGGACTGATGGGCGACATCGGCATGGGCGTAGGGGCTGACGCCATACTGCGCGATCCGATCTTCTCCATTCCCATGGCCTCTGGTGCGGACTGGAGCGTAGGGGCCGGCGATCTAATCCTTCTGCTGTCGCTGGTGCTGCTGTTCTTCGAGCTGTTGAAATCGACGTCCAGCCAGCGGATCGCCATCGTCAATCATGCCCTGTCGATGATCCTGCTGGTCGTCTGCCTGGTCGAGTTCCTGCTGCTGCGCGGGTTCGCGACCTCGACCTTCTTCCTGATCGGCACGATGGTGCTGCTGGACGTGCTGGCCGGTTTCATCGTGACGATCATCTCGTCACGCAAGGACCTGGACTTCGGCGCGGGGCGGTAAAGCTGCGAGGCCGCCCTCAAGCAGCCGAGCGGCGATAGGGCAAGATCAGGAAAACCCGACGAACAGCACGGCGACCACGGTCACATCAAAGGCGCGGGCGAGGAAGGTGAGCATGGCGGGTGTCCGGCAGATGGGCGATCAGCCCCTTCACCAGCAAGGACCGTGCCGCGATCAGATGTCCGTATCTGTCGCCTTGCCCGGCAACGGCCGCCGCTCCGACGGTCCCGAATATTCCGCGCCCAGATAGGTGTTTCGCGCCGCGCCCAGCACGGGCGGGCCGCCCTTCAGCCCACGCTTCTGACCTGACTGGCCCAGCAACTGGGCGGCAAAAGCGGCTGGCGAGGCATTGACGGGCGGTGTCGGGGCAGGTCTTGCCGGGCAGGGCTCATGATCCATGACGGGTTCGACCGGAACCTCCTCACGGCGCGCCTGCATCGCCTCGGCCCGCCGTTCCTCACCCCGACGCTGGCTGGATCGACGCTCGCGCGGCTGGACCGCAGAGATGGGGCGAACGTCGTCGCTCATGTCACTCCGCCTTGCCCGGCTTTACCCCAGCCAGTCGATCCAGCTGATCGCGCATCTCTTCCATCTGACGCTGCATCATGGCCAGGGGGTCGGTCATGGGCGGCGGGGTTTCGGAGGCGGCCGGAGCCTTGGGCATGACGGCACCGAAACCGGGCCACATCTTCATGGCCTCGCTGAACATCGCCATATTGCGCTTGACGGCCTCGTCCATCAGGCCTGCGCCCGGCGTCGCCCCGAAGGCCTTGGAGAACTGACCCCTGATTTGCTCCTGCTGGCGGGTGAAGCTGTCCAGCGACATCTCCAGATAGCTGGGCAGCACGCCCTGCATCTGGCCGCCGTAGAAGCCGATCAACTGACGCAGGAACTGCACGGGCAGCAGAGCCTCGCCCCGGCTCTCTTCCTCGAAGATGATCTGGGTCAGGATCTGACGGGTCAGGTCGTCCTCGGTCTTGGCGTCATAGACCACGAACTCGACGCCATCGCGGACCATCTTGGCCAGATCTTCCAGCGTCACATAGGCCGAGGTTGCGGTGTTGTAGAGCCGACGGTTGGCGTATTTCTTGATGATGACGGTGCCGTTCTTGTCGGTCCCGGATTTCTTGTCGGCCACGCTGCGTTCCCTGACATTTTATTGTTCTGGCGCGCACTATCCCGCAGCGCGAAGGCCAGCGCAAATCACCTGACCAAATCGTGTGCCGATGCGATCAGGTGCCGAGCGCAGCCGGGGCCAGGACGACCCCAACCAGAACCGCCGCCCAGTGCGTCATCGCCCCGGTCACGACGAAGCCATGCCAGATGGCGCGACGGAACTTCACCTTCGGGCTGATGAAGACGAAGACGCCCGCCGTATAGATCAGGCCGCCCGCCACCAGCAGGCCCAGGGCGATCGGATGGACTGTCTCCATCATGGGTTTCAGCGCCAGCACCGCGACCCAGCCGAAACCGACATAGACCGCGCTCCAGATCGCGTCGGACAGTCGCGGCAGAGCCAGTTTGGCGAATACGCCCCCGAACGCGATCGCCCAGACCAGAACCGAAAATCCGATCGACCAGGCTCCCTCGAAACGCTGGGTCGTGAAGGGGGTATAGCTGCCGGCGATCATCAGAAAGATCGCTGCCTCGTCCAGCCGCCGCAGGATCGGCCGCGCCGCGCAGGGCCTGATCTGGTTATAAACCGTCGAGATCGACAGCATGGCGATCAGGCACAGTGCATAGATCGCCGTCGCCACCGTCGCCCCGATGCCGGAATAGGCCGCCGCCAGTACAGCCAAAACGATACCGCCGATGGATGCGAGGACCAGCCCAACGATATGGACCCACAGGTCGGCCCGTTTCTCGGCAGGCGTCCTGTAATGCTCGACCATGTCGAGCTCATCAGGTTGGCACACCCGGGTGAACAGTCGTTTCAGTCTCATCAGCATGGCTCCTTCAAGCCGCCGAGCGCTGGGTTCGTTCCCTCAAACTCTCACGACGTGGTGACTGGCTGCTGAACGGGTCAGGTCGCAGGTGACGAAACCCCTGCAATGCGGCACAAGCGCCACACGTCTTTTCTCCCCGAAAGGAAAACTCATGACCGACGTCGTCATCGTCTCCGCCGCCCGCACGCCCGTGGGATCCTTCCTGGGCGGGCTGTCCAGCCTGCCTGCCTCCAAACTGGGCGAGATCGCCATCAAGGCCGCGCTGGAGCGCGCAGGCGTGTCCGGTGACGAGGTCGACGAAGTGATCCTGGGCCATGTGCTTCAGGCCGCCGCCGGTCAGGGCCCGGCGCGTCAGGCCGCCGTCGGCGCGGGTGTACGCAAGGAGGCCGCGGCCTGGAGTCTGAACCAGATCTGCGGCTCGGGTCTGCGCGCCGTCGCCATCGCGGCCCAGCAGATCGCCCTGGGTGATGCGAAGATCGTCGTCGCCGGCGGGCAGGAAAGCATGAGCCAGGCCCCGCATGCGCAAGGCCTGCGCAACGGCCACAAGATGGGCGACGTCAGCCTGATCGACACCATGATCAGCGACGGGCTGTGGGATGCCTTCAACGGCTATCACATGGGCCAGACGGCCGAGAACATCGCCGACAAATGGTCGATCAGCCGCGAGGCCCAGGACGACTTCGCCCTGGCCAGCCAGCACAAGGCCGAGGCGGCCCAGACTGCGGGCAAGTTCGACGCCGAGATCGTCCCGGTCGTCATCCCCGGCCGCAAGGGTGACGTCACCGTCGACAAGGATGAATACATCCGCCACGGCGCGACCATCGACGCCATGCAGAAGCTGAAACCCGCCTTTACGAAAGAGGGTTCGGTCACCGCCGCCAACGCCTCCGGTCTGAACGACGGAGCGGCCGCCCTGGTGCTGATGAGCGCGGACGAGGCGAAGGCGCGCGGACTGGAGCCGCTGGCCCGCATCATCAGCCACGCCACCGCCGGGGTCGATCCCTCGATCATGGGCACCGGCCCCATCCCGGCGTCGAAGAAGGCGCTGGAAAAGGCGGGCTGGACGGTCGCCGATCTGGATCTGGTCGAATCCAACGAGGCCTTCGCCGCCCAGAGCCTGTGCGTCGTCAAGGAACTGGGCCTCGACCCGGCCAAGGTGAACGTCAACGGTGGAGCCATCGCCATCGGCCATCCGATCGGAGCCTCCGGCGCGCGCATTCTGACCACCCTGTTGCACGAGATGAAGCGATCGGGCGCGAAGAAGGGTCTGGCCACCCTGTGCATCGGCGGCGGCATGGGCGTGGCCATGTGCGTGGAGCGCGACTGACCCGGCCTGCCCCCCCCCCGTTATTGAAAAGGCCCCGCCTCCAATCCGGATGCGGGGCCTTTTCCTGATGTCGAGGAGAGGGGTTACTTTCCGAACAGCTTCGCCCAGCGGCGCTTGTCGCGGGTCTTCCAGGCACCCCGATGATACGCGTCCGAGCCGATCAGCGGCACCACCGTGGTCGCCTCGGCGAAGACCATCTGTTCGTGGGTGGTCTGAACCTTGCCCCAGGAGGCGGCCTCCTTGAGCGTCGAGGACGAGCAGGCTCCGTCGCGCACGTCGGCGACCGTGATCTGGACCGCATAGCGGTGCATCTCGGCCTCGATGCCCAGGATTTCGGCACAGACGACCGTGTCCTGGGCGAAGTTCTTCGGAACGCCGCCGCCGACCATGAACAGGCCGGTGACGCCCGCCGCGATCTTGATGTCGGTCAGTTCGCGGAAGTCGGCGACTGCGTCGATCATCAGATAGGGCTGGCCCGCCGCGATCCGCTCCTTCTGGTGCTTGACCAGGCCGAAGCCGGCCGATGAGTCGACGAAGGCCGGGCAGAAGATCGGCACGCCTTCTTCATAGGCAGTCTGGATCAGGCTGCCTTCTTTCTTGGCGTTCCCTTCGGACAGCCACTTGCCCATCTCCCAGATGAACTCGCGCGAGGAATAGCCGCGCGGCTCCAGCCGGTTGCAGATCTCCAGGATGGTGTGGTCGCAGGCCTGGAGTTCTTCCTCGTCGATATAGGTGTCGTAGATCCGGTCGATGTAGTTTTCGCGCAGAACGTTGTCGTCCACCTCGCCGGCGGCCTGGTAGTGTTTGAAGCCCAGGGCCTCGAAAAAATCCATGTCGACGATGGAGGCACCGGTGGCGACCACGGCGTCGATCATGCCGAACTTTACCATGTCGCGGTACACATGCATGCAGCCGCCGGCCGAGGTCGAACCGGCGAGGATCAGCCAGGGCGAGCAATCCGCATCCTCGATGGCCATGGAGAAAATGTCGGCAGCGCGGGCGGTATCGCGGCTCGAGAACGACATCTTGCGCATGCTGTCGATGATCGGCCGCGCGTCAAAGGACGTGATGTCGATGTGCTCGACCACATTCTGGAGGAGCTGCGCCTTGGCGTTGGACGGGACGGGTGCGTTCATCTCTCGGGTTTCCCTCTGGTGAGCGCCCGTCGTCAACAAAAACAGCGGCCCGGACGGAGCGACGGGCCGCTGTTGTCTAGTGTGCACGGATGACGGTTTAGCGCCGACGCTGCTTGCGCTGACCGGCCTTGCCCTTGGGACGGCTCAGACGAACCACCTTGCGCGCCTGCTCTTCCGCCGTGGTGCGCACGGTCGGAATGGAGCGGGGAGCCAGGCCGTAGAGCGACGCCATCGGGGCATCCTCGACCGCAGCCAGCTCATGCTCGCCATAGCCGTTGAAGCCCGTCGACATGGCCACGCCGTAAGCGCCCAGCATGCCAATCTCGATGAAGTCGCCTTCCTGCACATCGGCCGGCAGCCAGAACGGGCCGGGCATGTGGTCGATACTATCGCAGGTCGGGCCGTAGAAGCGGAAGGGCTTCAGCTCATTGGCACTGTCGCCGTCCCGGACCAGCTTGGTCGGGAAGGGCCAGCGCGAATGGGTGGCATCGAACAGCGAGCCGTAGGACCCGTCGTTCAGATACAGGGCGTCGCCCTTGCGCAGATCGACGCGGCACAGGACCGAGGACGACTCGGCCACCAGCGCCCGGCCAGGCTCGCACCACAGCTCGGTCGTTTCCGACACCGGCATTTCGTTGAAGCCGCGATGGATGGCGTCGGCATATTCCTGCATGTCAGGCGGGACCATGCCCGGATAGACCGAGGGGAAGCCACCGCCGACATCTACGATGTCCACGAACACGCCTGCACGGCTGATCGCGCGGCCGACCTGGGCCATGGCAGCCTCATAGGCGGACGGACGCATGCATTGCGAGCCGACGTGGAAGCAGACGCCCATCAGGCCGTCGGTCACCGCCTGGCGCGTGGCCAGCAGCAGCGATGGGGCGTGATCCGGCGTGATGCCGAACTTGCCCGACAGCGAATAGGCCGCGCCGTCCGCCGAGACCGCCATGCGGACCAGCAGGTTCAGGTCGGTCGCACCGCCCGTCGCGTCGATGATCTTGGCCAGCTCGTCGTGGCTGTCCAACGAGAAGGTGCGGACGCCATATTCGAAATAGGCCTTGGTGATCGCGCCGCGGCTCTTGACCGGATGCATGAAGGCCAGGCGCGCGTCGGCGCTGACCGAACGCACCAGTTCGATCTCGGCGATGGAAGCGACATCGAAGGCCGTGACGCCAGACTCGACCAGGGTCTCGATGACCCAGCGCGAGGGATTGGCCTTCACAGCATAGAAGACGTCGGCCTTTAGATTATCCTGGAACCAGCGCGCCGCTACGGAAACCGAACGCGGCCGCACGAGGGCGACGGGACGTTCAGGGGACCGCTCACGGACCAGGTCCAGGGGAAATTGGTACGTGCGCAATTCACGTAACCCCCTGCTAATTGTTAAACCCAGACCGGCGTTAGCGGCGCAGACAGGACCTACGGGGTCCGCCGGAAGACGCGATATGGGGATATCGCACTGTCATGTAAAGCGGTTTTTTGAAGGCAGGCCTGAGCGCGGTGCCTGTCAGCGCGGCAAAAACCTTCGGATTCGGACCGCGTTTGAAACCTTGGCCGTTCGGGTGGGTTAGCCCGTTGCGCGGCATGACTTCGCGCGTGGGGGATGACGATGAACCGCTGGCTCTACTACTGGAAACGGCTGACCGGACAGCTCTGGGCGACGGTCAGCCTCTACGGACTGGCGGGCGTCCTGCTGGCGCTGGCTGCCGTGCTGTTCGCACCGTTTGTGTCCGAGGAAGCGGCTGACCGGTTTGGCAAGTTCGAGGCGGTCGAGGCTCTGCTGACGATCCTGGCGTCCAGCCTGCTGGCGGTGGCGACGTTCTCGCTGGGGGCGATGGTCAGCGTCTATACGGCCGTCAGCACCGCCGCCACACCACGGGCCACCGCCCTGGTCGTGGCCGACCCTCGAACCAAGAAGGCGCTGTCGACCTTCATCGGTGGCTTCCTGTTCTCGATCGTCGCCCTGGTGGCGGTCGAGGCCGCCTACTACGGCGCCCAGGGGCGCGCCATCATCTATTTCGGAACTCTGGCCCTGATCATGGTTCTGGCCTGGACTCTGCTGCGCTGGACCGATCATCTGGGCCGGGTCGGGCGGATGAGTTACATCCTGGATCGTGTCGAGCGCGAAGCCGCCTCTTCGATGGACGACCGCATCGCGGCACCGCGGCTGGGAGCCTGTCCGATCGATCCCGCCGAACCTGCCGTCTTTGATCAAACCATCAGCGCCACCGCCACGGGCTATGTCCAGAATATCGATACCCCCCGATTGCAGGACCTCGCCGAACGCCACGACCTGATCCTGAAACTGACCTGCCTGCCCGGCACCTTCGTGACGGACCAGCATGCGGTAGCGCGGGCTTGCGGCACCGTTTCAGACGATGTTGCGGAGGAAATTCAGGCGGCCTTCTCCATCGGCCATGCCCGCACCTTCGATCAGGATGTGCGTTTTGGCCTGATCGTTCTGGGCGAGATCGCGGGCAAGGCACTGTCGCCCGCCGTCAATGATCCGGGCACGGCCATACAGGTGACGGGCATCGCCGTCCGATTGCTCAAGCGTTGGGGCGAGGCCCGAGCGGAGCCCTGCGAAGTGCGCCACTCGCGTCTGCGAGCCCCGGTACTGAAATCATCGGATCTGCTGGACGATGTCCTGGGCCCGATATCGCGCTTCGGAACGTCAGACGTGGCCGCCTCAGTCCGCCTGCAGAAGGCTCTGGTCGTGCTGAAACACAGCCCGGACACCGATCTGGCGCAGGCGGCGACACACATGGCGCGCGTCTCGCTGGAGCGCAGCCGGGCCAGTCTGGTCGTCAGTGACGACATCGACCGCATCGCCCGGGCCGTTGCCGATGAGCACGCCGACCTGAGCTGAGACCCGGGGTCGGGGACGGATCGTAACCCCGGGACCACGGGCGCTGGACGTCATCGCGCCCGGCGTGTCATTAAGACTTGCCTCGCACCCGGTTTTCGGGCGATGCGGCGCGCCCTGTTCAATGGCCTCCAGCGAGATCCATGACCTCATCCGCCGCCGTCGCATCCGTCAGGGATGTGTCCAAGACATTCGGTGCCCGCAAGGCCCTCAACGGCGTGTCCGTCGAGGTCGCCGCCGGCGAAATGGTGGCCCTGATCGGGCCGTCCGGTTCCGGCAAATCGACCCTGCTGCGCTCCATCACCGGCCTGCAGTCGATCGACAACGGTCCCGGCGTGATCGAGGTGTTCGGCACCGTGGTCCAGAAGAACGGCCGCACCACAAGTGCGGTCCGCGCGGCACGCCAGACCCTGGGCATGATCTTCCAGCAGTTCAATCTGGTCGGACGGCTGTCACTGTTCTCCAACGTCATGCTGGGCGCGCTGGGCCGCGTTCCCGGCTGGCGCGGTCTGGCCGGGGCCTGGCCTTCGGAAGACAAGACCCGCGCCATGGCGGCCCTGCACCGCGTCGGCGTGGCCGACTATGCCGCCCAGCGCGCCAACACCCTTTCGGGTGGCCAGCAGCAGCGCGGAGCCATCGCCCGCGCCATCGTCCAGGGGGCTAAGGCGATTCTGGCCGATGAGCCCGTCGCCTCGCTGGATCCGGTCTCGGCCCGCAAGGTCATGGAGCTGCTGGTCGAGTTGAACCAGCGCGATGGCATGGGCGTGATCGTCACCCTGCACCAGGTCGATTACGCCATCCGCTACTGCAACCGCGTCGTGGCGCTGAAGGCCGGGAAGATCGTCTATGACGGCCCATCCAGCGGCCTGGACACCAAGACCCTCATCGACATCTACGGTCCCGAGTTCGAGGATGCGTTCTGGGAGGCCAAGGCATGAGCCGTCTTCGTAGCCTCGCCGCCGGCATCCTGGCCGGTGCCGCCCTGCTTCTGTCAGGCCTCGCGCCCGCCGTCGCCCAGACCGAACAGCCGCGCCAGCCGGACAAGCTGGTCTTCTCGATCCTGTCCGCCGAGGGTCAGGCCAATTCCGGCCCGCTTTGGCAACCCCTGCTGGACGATCTGGAGCGCGCCATCGGCGTGCCGGTCGAGCCGGTGTTCGGCTCCAACTATTCGGTCCTGGTCGAGGCCATGCGCGCCGACCAGGCCCAGATCGGCTGGTTCTCGGCCCTGCCCGCCGTCCAGGCCATCGACCGCGCCGAGGCCGAGGTCATCGCCCGCACTGTCGATGTCGAGGGCAAGGATTCCTATGTTTCGTCGCTGATTGTTCAGCGCGGTTCTGGCATCACGATTGACGACGTAGCGGCGTGCGGCAAAAAATACACATTCGGCATCGGCGACGCCCAGTCGACGTCCGGCACTCTGGCACCGCTGACCTATTTCTTCGGGCCCCGGAACATCAACCCGACCACCTGCTTCTCGACGGTACGATCCGCGAGTCATCAGGGTAATTCATTCGCTGTCGCCAACGGACAGGTTGATATCGCGACCTCGAACTCGGTCAACACCGTCTTCCTGACGCGTCAGAATCCCGAGGTCGCCCGCCAGATCGAGGTGATCTGGGAATCACCACCCATTCCGGAGTCCGGCATCCTGGTGCGGGGTACTCTGCCTCCCGAACTCAAGGCCCGAATCCGCGAGTTCTTCGTCAACTACGGCCAGGGCTTCGGCCCCGAGGCCGACCGCCAGAAGGCGGTCATGGACCAGCTGAACTATTCCCAGTTCCGCGCCGCCGACAACAGCTACCTCAACCCCATCCGCGAGATGAAAGCCGATCAGGCGCGACGCGAAAACCGGCCCTCGGATGTCGCTCCGCCCGTCGTCAGCCCCTCGCAGAGGATCAAACAGGTTGGCCCGTTCGCCCTGATCGGCCTGCTCGTGCTTGGCGCGATGCTGATGAATCTGCGCAGGAAAAGGGCTCCGGCAGCTCTGGCCGACGGTCAGATTCCGGCACCGCCAGAGAAGTCCGCTGCCGCCTGGTCGCTGGACATCCTGCTCTGGGGCGGGTTCGCGATCATTCTGATCGCAGCCTTTGGCACGGTGGGCCTGCCCAATATCGGCAACCTGTTCTCCAATCCGGAGCGCATGCAGACCTATGGCCGCGACTTCCTGAACCCGGACTTCAGCGAGTGGCGTCAGCTGGTCGGTCTGATGTGGCTGACTGTTCAGATCGCTCTGTGGGGTACGTTCCTGGCCGTTTTCCTGGCCGTGCCGCTCAGCCTGATGGCGTCGCGCAACCTGTCGCCCGCCTGGCTGGTCTGGCCGGTGCGCCGGGTGATGGACATTATGCGGTCCATCCCTGACCTGGTCATCGCCACCCTGTTCATCGTTGCTGTGGGCCTGGGCCCTCTGGCCGGTGTGCTGGCCATCGCACTCAACACTGCCGGTGTTCTGGCCAAGCTGTTCTCCGAAGCGGTCGAGTCGATCGATCAAGGCCCCATCGACGGGGTCAAGGCGACGGGGGCCGGGCGTCTGCATGAGATCACCTGGGGCGTCATCCCGCAGGTCGCACCGCTGTGGACCAGCTTTGCCCTGTATCGCTTCGAATCCAACAGCCGGGCGGCTACCATTCTGGGCCTGATCGGCGCGGGCGGTATCGGCCAGGCCCTGTTCGAGAACCTGCAAGCCTTCGAGTATCGGACGGTCTCGACCATCGCCATCATCATCATCGTGGCGGTCACCCTGATCGACATGCTGTCCCAGGCGATGCGCAAGCGCCTGCTGTAGGCAAGGGCGTCCCATGACCGACCGCGCCGTCCGCCACTCCCGCCGGGGGTTGATCATCCCCTTCCTGATCGTCGGCCTGGCGCTGGCGGTCTGGAGCGGGTGGTGGCTGTATCTGTCCGATCAGGTGCGGACGCGGCTCGACGTCCAGGTCACCGCCCTGCGCAGCGACGGCTGGATCATCACGCATGACGGCACGGACATCAGCGGCTACCCGTTTCGTGTGCGGGTCGCCCTGCCGAAGGCCGACATCCTGGCCCCGTCCGGCCACGGTATCGCCGCGCCGGAGCTGGTAGCCGAGGCCAATGCCTGGAACCCCGACCACTGGGTCATGATCGCGCCCGACGGCCTGACCCTGACCCGCGCGGCCAAGGGTGAGGTGAAGATCGGCAGCGATGGCCTGCGCCTCAGCGTCAGCGACCTGCGCGCGCGTTTCCCCGACCTGCGCGTCGAGATGATCCGCCCGACCTTCACCCCCCTGCCCGGCTCCGAACCCTTCCCCATCGCCTCGGCCCGGCATATCCAGATGGAGACCCGTCCGGCGCAGGCACCGACGGCGGGTGACGATTCTGTCGACGTGCTGTTCCGTCTGGTCGAGGCCAAGGGCCGTCCCGGCGGGCCGGTCGAGGGCGCGACACAGCAGGGCGAACTGAGCCTGGATCTGGAAACCACGATCGTCGGGGCCAGCCACCTGCGCGCCATCGACGGCCGGGGCGTCTTCGCCGCCTTCACGGACGCAGGGGGCCGATTCGCGCCCGTACGCGGCGAAATCCGCGCCGGTGACAGCCGCGCGCGCCTGTCCAGCGAGAGCTTGTCCGCCGATGCCAACGGCCGCCTGACCGGCACCCTGGCCGTGGTCGCCGAACAGCCCATGCAGGCCATCGCCGGTCTGGCAGGCTCCCAGACCGGGGCCGTCAACCGTCCCGCCGCAGCGGGCGCCGCCGTCGCTGCCGGAGCCGAGCAGGCCACTCAAGGCGAGGAACCGGTCGAACTGACCATCGACTTCCGCGATGGCCGCACCTGGCTGGGCCCCTTCGCCCTGGCCCCTGCGCCCAAGCTGTTCTGATGCACCGCGCACCATGCTGACGGAGCCGCAGACCGACGCCGCTCTCCTGGCACTGGACCGGGCCGTGGCCGAGGCGGTACGGGCGCGGTTGGAAGCCGCCTCGCACAACTCCTCCGACGCACAGGCCATCGCCCTGCGGCGGACGCTCGCAGGCTTGAGCCCCGCCCAGAGCGCCGCCGTCCGTGCCGTCCTGGGCCGCATCGACTCCGCGCAGGGCCTGCCGCTGGTCGTCTGGGGCCCCTCGGCTCAGGTTCTGGCTGCTGACCGGTTCGGCCTGAGCGCCCGCGTCGCCACCGATCCGGAACAGGCCCTGGCCGCCGTCCGTTCCGGCTCCCGCGCCCTGCAGGACCTCACCCCCGCCAAACCCTGGTGGGGCCGCCTGCTGGCCGAGCCGGCCCTGCGCATCGTCGGTGCTTTGCCGGACGACCGGCACGGCATGCCACGTGCGTTGATGGTCCAGCAGACGTCGCCCGGGCCCACCGGCGACGACCGTACCTTCTGGGTCACCGACAGCCCCGCTGCTGATACCCGCATCGTCGAGGCCCTGTCGGCTGCGGGCCTTGCCGCGACACCGCTGATCGCGGCGGGCGGGTTGAAGCTGTTCACCCTGGCGGGCTATGTGCAGGCCGAAGACGTCCGGTTGATCGACGCGCCGGGCACACTGAACGGCATCATCGGTGCCGCCCCCCTGTTCTGATTTCTCGAGGATCGCATGACAAACAGCCCTGCTCCAAAGCCCGGCATCCTCGACATCGCCCCCTATGTCGGCGGCAAGTCGGCCATCGCCGGCGTCGCCGAGCCGATGAAGCTGTCGTCCAACGAGAACGCCCTGGGGGCCGGCGAGAAGGCCCGCGCCGCCTATGAGGCCGCGCTGAAGAACATCCATCTGTATCCCGATGGCCGGGCCGGAAAGCTGCGCGACGCCGTCGCCGAGCATCACGGTCTGGAGCCCGAGCGGCTGATCTTTGGCAATGGTTCGGACGAGGTCTTCGCCCTGCTGAACCAGACCTATCTGACCGCGGGAGACAATATCGTCAGCGGCCAGTACGGCTTTCTGGCCTACCGCATCAGCGCGCTGGCCAACCAGGCCGAGGTCAAGCTGGCCCCCGAGCCCGAGTTCAAGGCGACGCCTGAGGCCCTGCTGGCCCAGGTCGATGACCGCACCCGCATCGTCTATGTCTCCAGCCCGGCCAATCCGACCGGCAGCTACAACACCGCCGAGGAAATCCGCCGCCTGCACGATGGCTTGCCCGCTGACGTCATCCTAGTCGTGGACGAAGCCTATGCCGAGTTCGTCACCGCGCCGGACTGGGAAACCAGCTTCGGCCTGGCCCGCGACGCCTCCAACATCGTGGTCACCCGCACCTTCTCCAAGATTCACGGCCTGGGCGGGCTGCGCATCGGCTTCGGCTATGCGCCGCTGGCGATCTGTGAGGCGATCGACCGCATCCGCCTGCCGTTCAATGTCTCGGTGCCCGGTCTCGACGCCGCCACCGCCGCCATCGGTGACGAGGCGCACCAGCAGGCCTCGCGCGACCTTGTCGAGACCTGGAGACCACGCCTGACCCAGGCCATCAAGGGCTTCGGCTTCGAGGTCTTCCCGTCCGCCGGCAACTTCGTGTTGGTCCGCTTTAAGGACGCCGCCCAGGCCGCCGGGGCCAACGACTATCTGAACACCAAGGGCATCATCGTTCGTGCCGTCGGCGGCTACGGCCTGCCTGAAGCCCTGCGCATCACCATCGGTACCGAGGACCAGAACCGGGCGGTGATTGACGCCCTGAGCGAGTTCGCGGCGGGGTGATCCTTCCCTCTCCCGGCGGGAGAGGGCTTGAGCCTCCGAGAACGAAGCGATCGGTCAGGCGAAAGGGTGAGGGGCTACGGCCTGCATTCGGTGTAAGCCGCTTCACTGACTGAGCTACGCCTTACGCCGACCGAAACAGCCAACCCTCATCCGGCGCTACGCGCCACCTTCTCCCATTGTGAGAAGGGACATCGCATTAGTTCCGCCTGAACACCCGGCTCGCCGCCCAGCCAGTGAAGGCGGCCAGCAGGACGCACAGGATCCCGTAGGTCCACGGCCGGTTTTGCGAAAACTCGTAAATGTCCCGCTCGATGCCGACCTTTTCAACGGTCAGATCCATCTGGGTCGCGCTGACGGGCTGGCCGTCCTGGAACAGCCAGACCTCGGCTTCGTACTTGCCGGTGGGGGCAACGGCGGGCAGTTCGATCTGGGCCCGGAACAGGCCGCGATCCACGAATGTGACCCCGGTCGGATCGGTATTGTACAGCGCCGCATCCTCGCGCAGGCGGATCACCGCGCGGCGCCAGTCCAGATAGTCCTCGCCCAGGCGGCTGACGACCACGTCGCGCACGCCATAGCGGGTGACGGTGCGGCTTTCCTCCGGCGCATTGATGCGCAGATGGTCCAGCCCGATGCCCTCGCGGCGCAACTGACCGAAGTCGGCGATGTCGGATAGGGGGCGGCTGGTCGCCGTCATGTAGAAGCCGGGCGCGCCCTCGAACAGCACAGGCCGACTGTTGAGCCAGACCCCGGTGTTGCGGGTCTTCTTGACCAGACGGACCGGACCATCCGGGCCGCGCACCACCACCACGACATCCGCGGGCGTATCCGTCGGATTGAACACCGCGCCGTAAAGGACGATCGATGCACCCCGGAAGCTGGAATCGACCCGCACCTCGGCATTGGTCAGGGCGGCGGCGACGCGGACCTGATCGGTTGTGGCGATAGACGGCGAGGGCGCGGGCGCTTCGACGGCGGGCGGCGGAGGCGGCAGTTGCATCATCACACCCTCCTCAGTTCACGCCGGGGGCAAAAGCGAACAGGTCACTGGGCCGCACGAACAACTCCAGCCCCATCTGGATGCCGACCAGCAGGACGATCAGCCCCAGAACGGCCCGCAGCTCCTCGGCCCGGAACTTGCCGGACCAGCGCGCCCCATACTGAGCCCCGACGACCCCACCCAGCAACAGTATGGTCGACAGGACCACATCCACCGTCTGATTGCGTCCGGCCTGAAGGACGGTGGTGATGGCGGTCGTCACGATGATCTGGAACAGGCTGGTCCCCACCACCACGCTGGCCCGCATGCGCAGGACGTACAGCATGGCCGGCACCAGAATGAAGCCGCCGCCCACGCCCATGATGGCCGAGAGGATGCCCACCAACAGACCCAGACCCAGCGGCGGAATGGCACTGATGTACAGGCCCGAGCGGGGAAACCGCATCTTCAGAGGCAGGCCGTACAGCCACAGTGGACGCCGCCGCTCCTTGTGGGGCACCACCTCGCCGCGCACCCGGCGCAGGATGGCCCCCAGGCTTTCGTACAGCATCATCAGCCCGATGGCACCCAGGAACAGCAGGTAGGACAGGGCGACCGCCAGATCCGCCTGACCCAGCAGGCGCAGGTAGCGGAAGATTTCGACCCCCAGCAAAGCACCCAGGACCCCGCCGACCGCCATGACGCCGCCGATCTTGAAATCGATGGCCTTCTTGCCGGCGTAGTTGATCACGCCCGAGGTGGAGGAGGCCACGACGTGGCTGGCCTGGCTGGCGACGGCCACGGCGGGGGGGATGCCCATGAAGATCAGGATGGGGGCCATCAGGAAGCCCCCGCCGATGCCAAACAGCCCGGACACGAAACCGACCGTCGCACCCAGTAGAACCAGGAACGGCCAGTTCACCGAAACCTCGGCGATCGGCAGATAGATATCCAAAGGACGCGCCTTCGGCTGGAACGAAAAATCAAACGCCCGAAAGCGACGGTGAAGGTCTCAAACGCATAGACGCGTCAGATGTTTACCGCCACCCGTCGCGCCCGGAATATCAGCCCGGAAACCTCAGCCCAGAGGTTCGACCTGAAATCGCTCGGCCTCGGCACGGGCCTGGCCGCGAACCTCGGTCGGCACTGTCGCCTTCAGACGCTCGACTGAAGCCTGGGCATCGCCGTCACCGGAACGCGCCGCGATCAGATACCATTTGTAGGCTTCCGACAGGTCCTGGCCGATTCCGTTCTCGCCGGTCTCGTACAGTTTGGCGACATTGTACTGGCTGTCGACCAGACCCTGATCCGCCGCGCGACGCAGCCAGGTCAGGGCGGACGGTCCGTCCTGGGTGCCGCCGAAGCCTTCGAACAGATACATGCCATAGGCGTGCATGCCACGGGCGTCACCGCCTTCGGCGGCGCTCTTGGCCCAACGACGAGCCTCGACCGGGTTGGTCTCCACGCCCTTGGCACCGTCCTGATACAGACCCGCCAGATGCAGTTGCGCCTGGCCGTATCCCAGTTCCGCCGCCTGTTTCAGGGTCTCTGCCCCCGTCGCGTCGTCGGCATCCAGCTGGGCGATAGCCTCGCCATAGAGCGTCTCACCTCGCGCCAGATCGGCGGCTGAAGGGGCCGCAGGCATCATGGCCAGGGCCGCCGTAGGCGTTACGGTTTCGCCACCGCCGGTGAACCGGTCCAGACCGGGGATGGCGATGCCATTGCCGGTCATCTGGCCATAGGCGACCACGCCCGCCACAGTCAGGGTCGCAGCCAGGGCCGACGCCCCCAGCGCCTTGCGCACCGTGCCGCCCGACTGCTTGTCCATCCGCTCCTGCAGCCGGGACTTGCCGCCGCGCTTCAGGCCAAAGGCGGAACGCGGAGCCTCGACCTCTGCCGGGGCCATGGCCGCGCGGGCTGCATCAATGGTCTGGCGGGTATCGGACGGACGCACCGCCCGATCGCTGACGAAGTCCGTCCCGGCATCGAAATCCGCGCCGAAGTCGTCGACGTCGTCATCCAGAATGTCCGGCGCGGTCGCGGCCAGGGCGTCCGTTACATCGGCACCGCCGAAGCCCTGCCCGAAGGGCGTGGCGGCTGACCGAGACGGGGGTGCGCTCTCGAACGTCGGCAGGACAGGCGAATCGACTTCGACGGCTTGATCGCTCTCGGCCTCGAATGCCTCGTCCCGGTCATGGGCCAGCGGGCCGTGCAGCACGGCATCCAGAAGATCGTCGGACACCAGGGCTGCGGACGATCCGGTTGCCGGAGCGATCTGGTCATCGATCTCGGGCTCGACGGTCGCCGATGACGGTGCGTCGGCCTCGAACGCCTCGTCGGCCCACGCGGACTGCGCGGCCGGTGCCTCGTCCTCGAACATGGGATCCGCGAACGGCGATTCCACGCCACCGAAGTCCGCCTTGCCAAAATCGGAGTCAGGGAAGGCCGCGTCAGGGAAACTTGCTCCGGAATAGGCTGCGCCGCGCCAGTCAGGCTCGGCCTCGCGCACGGGAGCCGCAACCGTCGGCTTGGGCTCGACCCGGCGCAGCAGGGTGTCGCGGGCCTCGCTAAGCAATGCAGCCGTCCGCTCTTCCGACAGCCTCATGCGCTCGGCCAGTTCGCCCGAAGCACGATCGTAACGCTGCTCGATGCGGCCAGAGCTTTCGCTCAACCGCTGACCGATGTCGTCCAGAGCCTGGGCCGAGCGGCGTTCGGACTGGGCGATGCGTTCGCTCAAGCGGTCTGAGATGCGGGTAATCTCACCGCCCAGGGTTTCAAGCGCCAGCGCATGACGGTCGTCCGATGACGTCAGACGACGCTCCATCCGCTGATCCAGCGACTGGGTCAGGGCGTGCGAAAGCTCTCCAAGATCGGCCTCGACCTTGCGCGTCGCCGCCAGGCTGGCCGCCTCGACGATCCGGTCCAGACGACCCGGTGCCTCAAGCTCGACAGCCTCAACCCTACCATTCAGGTTCTGGGCAATCTTCAGGACTTCGCGGCCCATGGCTTCGACAGCGCGGGCGGCGCGTTCTTCAGAGGCCTTGACCTGATCGCCGATGGCCTGGACGGCGCGTTCGATGCGGTCGATCCGCCCCTCGGTCTCGGCAGTGTCCAGACGCCGCATCATTTCCGAGCGGCTGGCCTCGACTTGACGGCTCAGGGTCTCGGCAAGCTTCTCGAAACGGGCGGCTTCGCGAACCCCTTCCGGCTCGACCCGACCCTCGGCGGCACGCATGCGCTGATCCAGCCCGGCGAAGGAACGCTCCAGCCCACGCAGAGCCTCGGTCGTGCGGGCCTGGGCCTCGTCCAGCCGCGCGCCGACCTGAGCGAGCAAATCGGTACCGACGCCAGGACCAGCGGCCTTCTCGATTGCTTCCAGGCGGCGGCGCAGGTCCTCGGTGCCCGCGCGCTGACGCTCTTCGATATCGTAAAGGCGACCCGTGATCGCCCCGACCGACGCCTCGACCTTGCCGAAGGCATCAGCCGTCTGAGGCCCGACTTCCTGCTCGAACCTGCGCAGCCGCTTGTGCCCCTCGCGCAGTTCCTCGGCGATGTCGTCGATACGGCGAGCGTAAGTCTTGCCGGTCGCGTCCTGCCCGTCGAGACGACGCACCAGTCCGCTGACGGCCTGATCCACGCCTTGGATAGCCACAGTCGATCGACGCTCTGCGGCTTCCAGACGGGCGGCGATGGCATCGATGGAGGCACCCAGACGCTGCCAGCCCTCGTCGCCCGACCCATAGGCGTCATCCAGGCGGCGGCTGCGCCCGCGGCGCTCATAGGTGTCGGAGACGTGCGGGCGGCGCGCCAGCGGCACGACGCCGTCATCGTCGTCGCCGTCTTCCAGGATCATGGTGTTCAGCCATTCGCCCAGGGTCATGCCCGAGCGACGCGCCAAGTCCTTGGCGATCTCACGGGCCTTGGGTTCGATCCCCTTCACGCTCCAAGGCGCCGCTGCGCTCACTGATTCGTCTCCCCACCTTCACGCCGAACGCTAATCGTCCAGATCGTGGGTGTAAATGCGTGGTTAACCGCTAGATGTTGCGTCGTCACCAACTTCCTGTGGACACCGACCCGCAGGGAAGATTTCTCGCGCTGATGCGGTTAATGCGTCGTAAAGATTAACCCCCCGGCAAGGATTTGCGCCCTTGCGTGAAAGCAGGTCACACGCCACTTCGCCGCCATGCCCCTGAGCGTCACCCTCGCCCTGATTGCTGCTGCCGTGGCGCTGACGGTCTTCGCCGGTTGGCGCGGAGCGAGGCCTTGGGACCCGCGCAAGGGCGTTCGCATGATCCCCTGGCGGATCGTCATGTTGCTGTCCGCGACCGCCGTCTTCATCCTGGTCATTCATCTGGCCGCCCTGATGGGCATGCCCCAGAGAACGTATTGAGCGGAACCATCGCCGGGCCTGAACCCTTCTCCAGTCTATCCCCGAACGATCAGGAGACCGCCATGAGCGACAAGACCCTCACCGCCGCCGAAGCCGAAACCGAGTTCTGGAAACACCTGAAATCGTCCAACACCGGCATGCTGGGGCTGGACCGTCCCGGCTATCACGGCCAGCCGATGACCGCCTTCCGCGACGAGGAGACCAGCACCATCTGGTTCTTCACCCGCAACGACACCGATCTGGCCCGCGACGTTTCGGGCGGCGCGCAGGATGCCATGTTTACCTATGGCTCCAAGGACCAGGAAGTCTGGGCCTGTTTCCACGGCAAGCTGTCGATCGATCACGATCAGGGTGTCATCGACCGAAACTGGAACCCGATCGTCGCCGCCTGGTATCCCGAGGGCAAGGATGACCCGCATCTGACCCTGCTGCGCTTCGAGGGCGATGACGGTCGCGTCTGGGTGTCGAAGAAGGGTCCCGTCGGCTTCTTCTATGAGATCGCCAAAGCCAATCTGACCAAGACCACGCCGGATGCGGGCGGCGTCACGGACGTCAATCTGCGCTGATCGGTCGTCGGGGGCTGGTCTCGACTAGCCCCCGAAACACCAGGCCAGCACGGCCTTCTGGGCATGGATGCGGTTCTCCGCCTCGTCCCAGACCAGCGAGCGCGGCCCGTCGATGACGGCGTCCGACACCTCTTCGCCTCGGTGCGCTGGCAGGCAGTGCAGGAAGACCGCGTCGGATGCGGCCGCCTCCATCAGGGCGTCGTCGACCGTATAACCATCGAACGCCTCCAGCCGATCCTCATAGTCCCCGTCGCCCATCGACACCCAGGTGTCGGTGACCACGACATCGGCGCCCTTGACCGCATCACGTGGATCGCTGGTCAGGGTCACATGCGCCCCGCCCTTGGCCAGGTCGTGCAGGTCGGGATGGTAGTCCGCCGGGCAGGCCACCTGGAGATGGAAGTCCAGTTTCGCCGCCGCATGCATGAAGCTGTGGCAGACGTTGTTGCCGTCCCCGACCCAAGCCACAGTCTTGCCTGCGATGGGCCCGCGATGCTCTTCGATCGTCAGGATGTCCGCCAGGATCTGGCAGGGGTGCGAACGATCGGTCAGGCCGTTGATCACCGGCACGGTCGAGACCCGGGCGAACCGCTCGACATCCTCGTGGTCATTGGCCCGGATCATCACCGCGTCGACCATGCGTGACAGCACCCGCGCCGTATCCTCAACCGGCTCGCCACGGCCCAGCTGCATGTCTCCGGCATTGGCGATGATCGACGACCCGCCCAGTTGGCGGATGGCGGCATCGAAGCTGAAGCGCGTGCGGGTAGAATTCTTCTCAAAGATCATCGCCAGCACGCGATCCTTCGCCGGCGCATCGGCATCGACGCGCCCCTTGGGCCAGCCCTGGCGCGCGGCCTTGCGGGCATGGGCGTCATCGAGGATGGCCCGCAGGTCCTCGGCGGACAGGCGGTGGATGTCGAGGAAGTGTCTTGTCATGGTCCAGTCCCGGATTCAGGAGCGATGTCTGTGACAATCAAATATCGGGCTTCGCAAAGCTCGTGGGTCGCGTGATCACTGCCGATCTGAATCTTGGCCAGGGCGGCAATGTCGTCAAATACACCCAAGCGTCCGCTTACCCGAACTCGGCTCGCTGGTAACGGCTCGGACTGGCGAGTTTCGGGCCCGATTACCTGTATGCAATCCTGATTGGACCCGCGGCTGCGGCTCTCAAGCGTGCTGTAGAGGCGCAAGCCAAGACCGGTCGACAAATAGCCCTCTAAAGCCACGGCTTCTGCGGGCTGGCTCGGCAAACTCGACATCGGCGCACAAGCGGCAAGCCAAAGCGCACAGAGCATGATCGCCCTTGCCCGAACGCCAATCCACACGTCAGGCCGCTGCCATATTGCCGCGCGCGACCACGCACGCCTTTTCGAACCGCTCGACCACCTCGCGCGCCTCGTCCAGCGTCAGGTTCAGAGGCGGCAGGATGCGCACCAGATTGTCGCCGCCACCCGCCACCAGCAGATGCGCCTCGTCCCGCGCCCAACCCATGAATTCACGGTTGTTGGGGATGAGCTTGACTCCCATCAGCAGGCCCTTGCCGCGCACCTCGACGATGACGTCGGGATAGCGGTCCTTCAGCCCGTTCAGCTGCTGTTTCAGATAGCCCGCGATCTCGTTGACGTTGGCCAGGGTCTCGGGCTTCGAAACTTCGCCGAACGCCGCCAGACCGACCGCCATGGCCAGCGGATTGCCGCCGAAGGTCGAGCCATGCACGCCCGCGACCATGCCGCTGGCCGCCTCGGTCGTCGCCAGACAGGCTCCGATGGGGAAGCCGCCGCCCAGCGCCTTGGCGATGGCCATGATGTCGGGGGCCATGCCGCCCCACTCATGCGCCCACAGCTTGCCGGTCCGGCCCATACCGCACTGGACCTCGTCGAAGATGATCAGCACGCCGTGCTCGTCGCACAGCTCGCGCAGGCCCCGCAGGCAGACCTCGGGGATGGCCCGGCATCCGCCCTCGCCCTGCACCGGCTCGACGATGATGGCGGCCGTGGTCGGGTTGGCGATGGCGGCCTTGATCGCGTCGTGATCGCCGAACTTCAGCTGGTGAAAGCCCTCCATCGGCGGACCGAAGCCGTTGGTATAGCTGGGGTTGGCCGCAGCATTGATCGCGCCATAGGTCCGACCGTGGAAACTGCCGTCGAAACCATAAATGTCGATCCGCTCGGCACTGCCCTTGGCCGAGTGATATTTGCGCGCCGTCTTGATCGCGCACTCCACGGCTTCCGTGCCGGAGTTGGTGAAAAAGACCACATCGGCGAACGACTTTTCGCACAGGGCGTCGGCCAGGGCCTCCTGGCCCGGAATGCGGAAGATGTTGGACACGTGCCACAGCTTCTCAGCCTGATCCTTGACGGCCTGAACCAGCACGGGATGACCATGGCCCAGGGCATTGGTCGAAATGCCCATGACGCAATCCAGATATTCGGTCCCGTCCTTGGCCCACAGACGTGCGCCCTGACCGCGATCGACCTCCAGCGGCGCGCGGTTGTAGACACCCATCAAATGTTCGGTGGACACGGAACAGACCTCCAGAAGCGCGACGGCCCCGGCGCGGGAGGCGGCGGGACCGTTAGAAAAAAGGGTCAGACCTTGTCGAACGCAGGGGCCACATAGTCAACACCGCGTGCGGGGACTTCAGGGGCGCGATGCCGCCGCGTCCGCGTCTGGCGAACCCGCTGGCGGCATGGCCCATTCCCCGCGCCAGTCGTAGGACAGCTCGACGCAGTGGCGATAGCCACCGTCCGGCCAGCGCCCGACAGCATGCAACGTCAGGGGACGCCCCAGACGCACCCGCCCCAGAACCAGCCAGGCCTCTTCGGCACTGGGGCACAGCGCACGGCTCAGACCACGCCCGCCGCCTTCCGGGGTGATCGTATAGACGCTGGTCTCGCGCGAGTCGTCCGGAAGGGCACGGCGCACCGCATCCGGTCCGCCGCGACGAATGTCGGCTGAACCCCGGTTAGAGGTGGAGATGATCCGCCGCACGCTGATCGCGCCGAACAGGCCTCGATCCGCCTCCAGCGTCACGCCGCGCGTCAGGGCCTGGGTCACCCGGTTGGAGGCGTCGAAAGCCAGATAGCGCGTCTCGGCCATGGCCGGACCGGCAATAGAGACGAAGGCCAGAAGCGGGATCAGGATGCGTTTCATCAGGCTTGATCCTCAATGCATGAGGCGAAACGGAGGCACGTCGCCGTGCCTCCGTACCGATATCACTAGTCCAGCGTGCGCTTGATCTCTTCGACGGTGAAGCACTCGATGTAGTCGCCGACCTTGATGTCGTGGAAGCCCTGGAAATGCATGCCGCACTCCTGGCCCGACGGCACCTCGTTGACCTCGTCCTTGAACCGCTTGAGCGTGGCGAGCGTGCCCAGCTCCAGAACCACGACGTCGTCGCGGATGATCCGGACCTTGGCGCCCTTGCGGACCACGCCCTCGGACACCCGGCAACCGGCAATCTTGCCGGTCTTGGAGATGTCGAAGACCTGCAGCACGGCGGCGTTGCCCAGGAAGGTTTCCCGTTGCAGCGGAGCCAGCATGCCCGACAGGACACCCTTCATGTCGTCCAGCAGGTCGTAGATGATCGAGTAGTAGCGGATCTCCACGCCCTCGCGGTCGGCAAGATCCTTGGCCTGTTTCGAGGCCCGGACGTTGAAGCCCAGGATCGGCGCACCGGCCGACTTGGCCAGCTGCACGTCCGACTCTGTGATACCGCCAGCACCCGAATAGACGACGCGCGCGCGCACCTCGTCGTTGCCCATCTTCTCCAGCGAGCCCTGAATGGCCTCGCCCGAACCCTGGACGTCGGACTTGATGAGGACCGGCAGCTCCGAAATCTTCTTGGAGCCCAGCTTGGCCATCATATCGACCAGGCTGACCTGGTTGATGCCGCCGGTCGCCTTCTCGCGCTTGATGCGGGCACGGTATTCCGTCAGCTCGCGAGCGCGGGCCTCGTTCTCGACCACGGCCAAAGGTTCGCCGGGCGAAGGGGCCTCGTTCAGACCCAGGATTTCCACGGGTACGGACGGACCGGCCTCGCTCAGTTGTTCGCCACGCTCGTTCAGCAGGGCGCGAACGCGACCGAAGCTGGAGCCGGCCACGACCAGATCGCCCTTCTTGAGCGTGCCGCGCTTGACCAGGATGGTGGCGACCGGGCCGCGACCCTTGTCCAGCTTGGCCTCGATGACCACGCCTTCGGCGGTGCGTTCCGGATCGGCCTTCAGGTCCATGACCTCGGCCTGCAGCAGGATGGCCTCGATCAGGCCGTCCAGATTGGTGCGGGCCTTGGCCGAGACCTCGACGATCTGGGTGTCGCCACCCAGGGCCTCGCCGATGATTTCGTACTGCAGCAGTTCGTTGACGACCTTCTGCGGATCGGCATCCGGCTTGTCGATCTTGTTGACCGCCACAATGATCGGGGCTCCGGCCGCCTTGGCATGCTGGATGCTTTCGATCGTCTGCGGCATGACGCCGTCGTCGGCCGCCACCACCAGGATGACGATGTCGGTGACATTGGCACCGCGCGTCCGCATGGCGCTGAAGGCCGCGTGGCCTGGCGTGTCGAGGAAGGTCACGGCGTCGCCCGACGGCGTCTTCACCTGATAGGCACCGATGTGCTGGGTGATGCCGCCGGCTTCGCCCGCCGCCACATCCGTGGTGCGCAGCGCATCCAGCAGCGAGGTCTTGCCGTGGTCGACGTGGCCCATGATGGCCACGACCGGCGCGCGCGGCGTGACCGCCTCGTCGTCGATCGCGTCGGACAGGAAGCCGGTCTCGATATCGGATTCCGAAACACGTCGCACGGTCATGCCAAATTCGTCGGCCACCAGCTCGGCCGTATCGGTGTCGATGACGTCGTTGATCTTCATCATCAGGCCCTGCTTCATCAGGAACTTGATGATGTCGACACCGCGTACGGCCATCCGGTTGGACAGCTCCTGCACGGTGATGACGTCAGGGATAACGACTTCGCGCGGACGGTTCGGCGCGTCGGTCGAGCCTCCCTTGCGCTTTTCCTTCTCGCGTTCGCGGGCCCGGCGAACCGACGCCAGCGAGCGCATCCGCTCGGCGGTATCTCCATCACCGGCCAGGGCCGAGATGGTCAGGCGGCCTTCGCGGCGCTTGGGCTCGCCACGTGTGCGCGAGACGGCCTTTCCGGCGTCGGAGAAGCGTTTGTCGCGGTCGTCCTCGCGGCTGACCGGACGGGCAAAGCCGCCGCCGGGCGCACGACTGGGACGCGCAACCTCGGCCTGGGCCGGCGGGGCGTTGGGGGTCGAGCGTCCGCCGGGACCGGTGCGAGCCGTACCCGGACGGGCCGCGCCCGGTGCCGGGCGTGGGTTCAGGGCCGAATAGCGAACCGGCTCGGCAGGCTTGGCACCGGCGGGACGCGCATTGGCGGGACGATCGGAATAGGATTTCTCGCCACCCCCCATCGCCTCTTCACGGGCGGAGCGGCCACCGAAGGCAGGACGCTCGGCTGGGGCACGCGACGGATTCGGGGCCTTGGGCACACGCTGGCCGAAATTGACCACCGGACGCGCGGGCGGAGCCGGACGGGCCGGAGCGGCAGGCGCAGGGGTCGGTGCAGCAGCCGCCGGGGCAGGCGCTGGCGTCGGAGCGGCCGCCACAGGCGCAGCCGGCTTGGCGGCAGGTTTTGACGGCGCGGGCGCGGCAGCGGCCAGCTTGGCGGCCTCGGCGCGGGCGGCTTCGGCAGCAGCGCGCGCTGCTGCAGCCTCGGCCTGGGCGGCGTTGGACGCCTGTTCGGCGGCGGCGGCCTGTTCGCGGGCGGCGGCATCGCGGCGCGCCTGTTCGGCGGCCTGGGCACGCGCTTTTTCGGCCTGGGCCTGGGTGGCCAGTTCGATGGCGCGGCGACGGGCTTCCTGTTCCTCGTTGGACAGGCGGCCTCCGGCAGGACCAGTCGAGGGCGCAGGTGTAGGACGCGGCGGCGGGGCAGCCTCGGTCCGCGGACGCGCGACATCAAAGCCCTGCGGACGCTGATGCCCAGGTGTGGCACCCATGCGGCGCTTGGTCTCGACCACCACGGTCTTGGTGCGGCCGTGGCTGAAGCTCTGCTTGACGGTGCCGGCCGAAACCGCTCCCGCCTGGCGTGGCTTCAGGCTCAGAGGCGCGCGCGGTCCCGTCTGGGAGGGGGTCCCGGTCGGAGCCTGCGGTGCGCCTTCGTTGGTCTTGTCGTTCTCGTCAGTCATTCGGTCGCTTTACTCGGGGCAGCAGGACATCCGCCACCCTCTCGTTCAAACACAAAAAGCCGCGCGTCGCCCCGCCCCCTATGAGGGAACGGAACTCCGCCCGTCTGAATCCTTGCTCGGGCCTTCAGCCGCTCCGACACCCCATTCCGTGGGTATCAGCGATCGAAATCCCGCCAGCCGCTCGACCTCTATGGTCCATCGATCGGCCCGCCCACCTGTCAGCAGGACGGCGTGTATCGCATTTTCCAGCCCAAGGGCCAAACTCAAATCGTCGGCGCTGAATGTGCCGCACACTTTCGGGGGCGGCGACATGTGCCCGGCCAGGGCCAGAAGCTTGCCTCGGCCATCGGCGGAGCCGTCAGACGCCTCCACGATCCAGGCCGCTTTTCCGGCCCGGATATTGGCCAGCGATTTTTCGAAGCCAGAGATAAGCACGCCCTCGCGCCGGGCAAGACCCAGCTGGTCCAGACAGCGCTTGGCCAGCAGGCTTTCGACCGTGTCGGCCAGATCGGCCGCCGGTTTCAGCGGGGCCTTGGCCGCGCGGCTGAACAGGTTCTTCTTGACCGCTGCCTGGATGGAGGCGCGATCGGCGGCGACCCAAAGGCCGCGCCCCGGCAACTTGCGCGCCAGATCGGGGGCGACCGAACCGTCCGGGGCGGCGACAAAACGGATCAGACGAGATTCATCCATGACCTGGTGCGTGACCAGGTCCCGGCGGTCTCTATCGATCGTCGCGTCGCGCAACCCCATGAACGATCCGGTCTCCCATCACGCGTCGCGCGTGTCGTCGGAGTCCTCGGCGAGGACCTCGTCGGCATCGGCATCGGTGGTTTCAGCTTCGGCTTCGGGCGCATCACCGAACACGGCGTCGGCGTCGTATTCACCCTCGGCGTATTGGACCTCTTCCTCGTATTCCGGCTCGGGCGGTTGCGGCAGTTCCGACGCATCGATCCAGCCGGCGGCCACGCGGGCCTGCAGGATCAGCATCTCGGCATCTTCCTGGGCCAGGTTGAAGCTTTCCAGCACGCCGGGCACCTTCACCCGTTCGCCGTTCTTCACTTCATAGCCGCCACGGATTTCGTCGGTGGCCAGATCGGCCAGGTCCTCGACCGTCTTGACCCCACCCTCGCCCAGGGCGACGGCGATGGCACCGGTGACACCCGGCACGGCCAGGACGGCATCCTCGACGCCCAGTTCGACGCGCTTGGCGTCCAGAACAGCCGCCTGCTTGTCCAGGAAGTCGCGGGCACGGGCCTGAAGTTCTTCGGCGGTGTCCTCGTCGAAACCTTCGATTTCGGAGATTTCATAGGGCTCTACGAAGGCCAGATCCTCGACCGTGGCAAAGCCTTCGGTGACCAGCAGCTGGGCGATGACCTCGTCCACGTCCAGGGCTTCCTGGAACAGGACGGTACGCTCGCCGAACTCCTTCTGGCGACGCTCGCTGTCCTGGGATTCCGTGATGATGTCGATCTGCCAGCCGGTCAGTTGGCTGGCCAGGCGGACGTTCTGGCCGCGGCGGCCGATGGCCAGCGACAGCTGCTCGTCGGGCACGACGACCTCGACGCGGTCGGCCTCTTCGTCGAGCACGACCTTGGAGACTTCGGCAGGGGCCAGGGCGTTGACGATGAAGGTCGGCTCGTCGGCATTCCACTGGATGATGTCGATCTTCTCGCCCTGCAGTTCGGCGACGACCGCCTGAACCCGCGAGCCGCGCATACCGACGCAGGCCCCGACGGGATCGATGGAGCTGTCGTTCGACAGCACGGCCATCTTGGCGCGCGACCCGGCGTCGCGTGCGGCGGCGCGGATCTCGATCACGCCGTCATAGACCTCGGGCACTTCCTGCGCGAACAGCTTGGCCATGAAGCCGGGGTGCGAGCGCGACAGCATGACCTGCGGGCCCTTGGCCTCGGCGCGGACGTCATAGATGTAGGTGCGGATCCGGTCGCCGATGTTGAACACTTCGCGCGGGATGGAGTCGTTGCGGCGCATGATGCCCTCGCCCCGGCCCAGATCGACGACGGTGTTGCCGTATTCGACGCGCTTGACGGTGCCGTTGACGATCTCGCCGACGCGGTCCTTGAACTCTTCGTACTGGTTGGCGCGCTCGGCGTCGCGAACCTTGCCCATGACGACCTGGCGAGCCATCTGGGTCTGCACCCGGCCGAAGTCGAACGGCGGCAGGTCCTCGACATATTCCTTGCCGACCTCGGCTTCCGGATCGCGCTTGGACGCGTCGGTCAGGCGCACCATGGCGCTGTCGTTGAACTCTTCCAGCTCGTCTTCCGGCTGCCAGTCGTCGGCCACGATGGTGACGTGGCGCGTCAGGCTCAGTTCGCCGGTCTTGATGTCGATCTTGGCGCGGATGTCGTGATGAGCGCCGTAACGCGACTTGGCGCCCTTCTGGATCGCCTCCTCGATCGCCTCGACGACGACCTCCTTGTCAATGTTCTTCTCGCGCGCGACCGCATCGGCGATCTGCAGCAGTTCAAGACGGTTCGCGGAAACGCCGGCAACAGCCATGTCTTTAGTCCTCGGTCTCGGTTGTATCGTTGTCATTGCGGGCGGCGCGCTTCTCGGCCCCCGCCTTCATCAGTTCGTCGGTCAATACCAGCTTGGCATCCACCAGCCAGTCGAAGGGGATCAGGGCGGTGTCCTCTTCCCCGTCCAGATCGATGGCGATGTTGTCGCCCTCCGTCCCGGCCAGAATGCCCTTGAAGCGCTTGCGGCCCTCGACCATCCGGTCGGTTTCCAGTCGCGCCTCATAGCCTTCAAACAGGTCGAAATCAGACTGGCGCGTCAGAGGCCGATCCACGCCCGGCGACGACACTTCCAGCAGATATTCGCCCGCGATCGGATCGGCGGCGTCGAAAATCTCGGACACCGCGCGGCTCAGGCGGGCGCACTCCTCGACCGCGATGTCGTGGTCGCTGGGCCGCTCGGCCATGATCTGCAGGCGGCGACGCAGGGTGCCGCCCATCAGCCGCACCCGCACGATGTCGAGACCCAGGCTTTCGGCCACGGGTTCGATCAGCTCCAGCAGAGCGCGGTCTTCGACGGTCTTGGCCTTCAAGGCTCTGGTCTCTCGGGGTCGTAAGCAGGGCAATAAAAAAGCGGCGGGCCATCCGGGGCCGCCGCTTGGAACGACGCCGTTTGACGCCGGTCTAACGATGTAGAGCGCCGTATAGCCCTCCCGAACGGCTTTGTCAGCCCCTTCTCGCAACAGGCCGACGACGGTCATTGCCTTCGCTGCCCCGCGCCGCCAGAAAGCGCCGATGAAAATCCACTGGATCGGACTGAACACCACCGGCCGCCTGGGCGTGTCGCGCAAGCCCGACGGGGGCGAGGCCCTCGACGAACAGATGGCCGGCCTGTCGCACGGCATGGTCGATCATGTCATCAGCATGCTGGAGCCCGCGGAGGCCCAGAAGCTCGGCCTGGCCGACGAGGGCGGGGCGGCCACGCGGCACGGCGTCGGCTTTCACAACTTCCCCATTCCCGACCACGGCCTGCCCGCCGATGTCGCCGCCTATCGCAAGCTGGCCCAGGCCATCGACCGGCGGCTGCGCGCGGGACAGGCCATCGTGATCCACTGCCGCGCCGGCCTGGGGCGCGCCCCGTCTCTGGCCATCTGCGCCCTGATCGTCGGCGGCATGGACCCGGACGAAGCCGTCCTTCGCGTCGGCAAGGCGCGCGGTCGCCCCGTGCCCGAAACCGACGAACAGTTCGCCTTCATCCGCACCTTCGCCGCCCTGCGCGACTGAAGCTGAATGACCCCCTCCCCGATCGCATTGCGCGTCGCCGCCGTCGTGGCCTTCGCCGCCCTGATGGCCCTGAGCGCCCAGATCGCCGTGCCGATGGTGCCGGTTCCCATGACGCTCCAGAGCTTCGCCGTGCTTCTGGCCGGGGCGGTCATGGGTCCGCGGTGGGGCGTGGCCAGCGTGCTGCTGTATCTGGCGGCGGCCATGATCGGCCTGCCCGTACTGTCGGACGCCGCCTCCGGCATCGCGCGCTTCACCGGTCCGACGGCGGGCTATCTGGCCGCGTTCATCCCTGCGGCCTTCCTCGCGGGCTGGCTGGCTCGCAATGGCCGGCTGACACGACTGATCCCGGCCACGGCCTGGATGGTGGCGCTGCATCTGCTGATCCTGGCCTGGGGCAGCGCATGGCTGGCACTGGACGTCGGCATGGAGCCCGCCCTGCGCAACGGGGCCCTGCCCTTCATTCCCGGTGCCGTGATCAAGTCGCTGCTGGTCGTGCTGGCAGCCCGCGCATTGACCCCGGCGCTGGCCCGGTTCGTACCGGTCAGACCCGCCTGAACTCCATGAACAGCGGCGTGGTGTCGCCCAGCCGCTTTTCTTCATAGCGGGTGGTGACGTGGTCGTCCCACGGCACGCTCCAGTCGTCGCCCATGCCTTCTTTTGTAGGCGACGGCACCCGCGCCAGCCCCGGCGTTCGCATCAGCCGTTCCAGCGCCCAGCCCGCATAGTCTTCCCAGTCGGTCACGAACCGCACCACCCCGCCGGGCTTCAGCAACCGCGCGATCTCGGCGGCCGTCTCATCCTGCAACAGGCGCCGCTTGTTGTGCCGCACCTTGTGCCAGGGGTCGGGGAACAGGATCATCACCCGGTCCAGCGAGGCGACCGGCAGGGCCGTCATCACTGCCCGCGCATCGTCGGCATGGACCCGCACATTCTCCAGCCCGCCCTCGTCGATATGCCGCAGTACCGAGGCCACCCCGTTCAGGAACGGCTCGCACCCGATCATCAACACGCCCGGATGCCGCCCCGCCTGGGTCGCCAGATGCTCGCCCCCGCCGAAGCCGATTTCCAGCCAGACGCCCTCGGCCCCCGGCATCAGCGCCTGCGGATCGATCGGCCCCGCCGCCGGATCGGGCACGGCAATGCGCGGCAGCAGACTGTCGAACAGCGCCGCCTGCTTCGGCTTGATCGGCCGCGCCTTGATACGACCGAAGGAGCGTAGGGGGCGGTGTGTGGGGTCGGGAAGGTCGGACATCGGGGCGCTATACCTCTCCCTCCCCTTCATGGGGAGGGTGGTCGCGCTGCGACCGGGTGGGGAGGACTAGGGCAAGCCTTCGTTCAGCTTGCCAGCGCCTTCAACTGATCCACCAGATCGGTCTTCTCCCAGCCGAAGCCGCCTTCCGCATCCGGCTCGCGCCCGAAGTGGCCATAGGCGGCGGTGCGGGCATAGATGGGTTTGTTCAGGCCCAGGTGCTGGCGGATGGCGCGCGGGGTGGCTCCGCCGATCAGGCCCAGCAGTTCGCGTTCCAGCACGCTCTCGTCGATCCGGCCCGTGCGGTGCAGGTCGACGTGGATCGACTGGGGCTCGGCCACGCCGATGGCATAGCTGATCTGGATGGTGCAGCGGTCGGCCAGGCCCGCGGCCACGACATTCTTGGCCAGATAGCGACAGGCATAGGCCGCCGACCGGTCCACCTTGGTCGGGTCCTTGCCGCTGAACGCACCGCCGCCGTGGGGCGAAGCTCCGCCGTAGGTGTCCACGATGATCTTGCGTCCGGTCAGGCCGGTATCCCCATCCGGTCCGCCGATCTCGAAGATGCCGGTCGGATTGATGTGCCAGACGGTGTTGTCGTCGGTGAACCCCTCGGGCAGCACCTCCAGGATCAGCGGCTTGACGAAGGCCGCGACCTCATGCGCCTGCCCCGCCGCATGCTGGGTCGACAGGACGATGGAGGTCGCCCGCACCGGCTTGCCGTCCACATACTGGATGGTCACCTGGCTCTTGGCGTCCGGCTCCAGCAGGGTGCCCCCCGCGTGGCGCACCTCGGCCAGTTTCTTCAGGATGGCGTGGCTATAAGCCAAGGTCGCCGGCATCAGTTCGGGCGTCTCGTTCGAGGCATAACCGAACATGATGCCCTGATCGCCCGCGCCCTCGTCCTTGTTGTCGCCGGCGTCCACGCCCACGGCGATGTCCACCGACTGGCCGTGCAGATGGTTCTGGAACTCGAAGGTGTTCCAGTGGAACTTCTCCTGCTCATAGCCGATGTCGCGCACGGCGGCCCGCACGGCGGCCTCGATCTCGGCCTCCAGCCCTGCAGCCCAGGTGCCGTTTTCCCAGATGCCCTTGCCGCGGATTTCACCGGCCAGCACGACCAGGTTAGTCGTGCACAGCGTCTCGCACGCCACCCGTGCCTCCGGATCGCGCGCCAGAAACAGGTCCACGACGGTGTCTGAAATCCGGTCCGCGACCTTGTCGGGATGGCCTTCCGAAACGCTTTCGGACGTGAACAGGAAGGTGGAACGGGACAAGGCGGACTCCAGTCGGGCCGAAAGGGCCAGCAGACATATAAGGACATCCTTATATGTTCAACCCGACCTGCGACTTTCAGGCCGGGTCGGGACGCCCATGGTTACGTGTGCATGTGGCGGGGGGATGCACGCGGGGCAAGACCTGCAGCGGGCTCATCCAAACGCTTGCCCATCCGCGCGACCCGCTTCAAACCTGCCGCATGACGACGCAATCCCTGATCATCGACTGTGACCCCGGCGTGGACGACGCGGTGGCGCTGATGCTGGCGTTCGGCGCGGCACGGCTGGAGTTGCTGGCGGTGACCACGGTGGGCGGCAATGTGCCGCTGAAGAAGACCACCCGGAACGCCCTGATGCTGCGCCAGATCGCGGGTCGCGAAGACGTTCCGGTGCGCGGCGGAGCGGACCGGCCTCTGCGCCGCAAGCCCTCCAGTGCCAGCGAGTTCCACGGCGAGGAGGGGCTGGGCTATCTGCCGCCCTTCACGCCCGATCGCGGCATCGCCGACGGCCACGGCGTGGATGCCATCATCGATAATGTCATGAGCCGTCCCGAGGGGTCGGTGGCCCTGGCCATCCTGGGGCCCATGACCAATCTGGCCCATGCCCTGCGCAAGGAGCCGATGATCCAGAAGCGCTTAGGGCCCGTGGCGGTGATGGGCGGCGCCCGCAGCGAAGGCGGCAACATCACCCCCTCGGCCGAGTTCAACATCTGGGCCGATCCGGAGGCGGCGGACGAGGTCCTGCGCAGCGCCTGTCCGATCGTCATGTTCGGGCTCGACGTCACCCATCAGGTGCGGGCGACCGATGCGCGGATCGCGCGCCTGGCGGCGCTGGGGACCGCACGCGGAGATACGGCAGCGGCGATGATGCGGTTCTCGCAGGACGTGGAAAAACGGATCGTCGGCTGGGACGCACCACCTATCCACGACCCCTGCCCCGTCGCCTGGCTGATGAACCCCGACCTTTTTGGACTGAAGCCCTGCCGGATCGCCGTGGAGGTCCAGAGCGAGCTGACGCGCGGCCATACGGCGGTGGAGTTCCGGGTCGATCCGGAAACGGCGCCCCATCGCTGGGCCACCGGGGTCAAGGCCGACGGCGTCTTCGACCTGATCGCGGAGAGCTGTTCGTGAGGATCACCGTCGTCGGCTCCATCAATCTGGATTTCGTCGCGACTGCTCCCCGCCTGCCCCGTGCGGGCGAGACGGTCACCGGCGCGACCCTGGCCCGCCACCCGGGTGGCAAGGGGGCCAATCAGGCGCTGGCCGCCCAGCGCCTGGGCGCCGAGGTCTGCATGATCGGACGGGTCGGGCGCGACGGCATGGCTGAGGAAGCCTTGGCGCTTCTTCTGGCCGACGATGTCGATACCGGCGGCGTGCTGACTGATGCCGAGGCCCCGACGGGCGTTGCCCTGATCGCCGTCGACCCGGACGGAGAGAACCAGATCGTCGTCGCCGCCGGTGCCAACCACAGCGTCATGCCCGAACAGCTTCCGGCGCGCATCGAGGGTCCTCTGATCCTTCAGATGGAACTGCCCGTCGAGACGGTGGAGGCGGCGGTCGGTCGGGCCACCGACTTCGTCTGCATCAACTTGGCCCCCGCCGCGCCGGTATCGGACCAGATGCTACGCCGTGCCGACCTGATCGTGGTCAATGAAAACGAGGCCGCCTTCTACGGCGATCTTCTGCACCACGGGGGCGGACGGGTGGTCGTCACGCTCGGTGCACGCGGGGCCGAAATGTACCAGCGTGGAGCCCTGATCGCCTCGGCCACGCCGCCCAAAGTCAAGGCGGTCGACGCCACCGGGGCCGGCGACTGTTTCGTCGGCGCGATCTGCGTCGCCCTGCTGGAGGGCCAGTCGCCCGAAGCCGCCCTGACATTCGCCTGCGCCGCCGGAGCGATCGCCGCGACACGGCCAGGGGCCCAGCCCTCCCTGCCCACGCGGGAAGACGTCGAGGCGATCATTACAAGTTCGTAACTAGGGCTGGCCGATGCGCGGGATAGGGTCTCGGTCCTGTTCAGAGACGACTTGGGGAAATGCCACATGACACGCACCGCCGCGCTGCTGGGAGCCTCGCTGCTGGCTCTCGCCACCCCCGCCTTTTCCCAGACGCCGGCACCGGCACCCATCGTCGTTCCGCCACTGGAATACACCCACCGCGAGCTGGCCAACGGGCTGGACATCTATGCCATGCCGGATGCCGGCGCGGGCACGGTGACCGTGACCCTGTGGTATGACGTCGGTGGCAAGGACGACCCGCAGGGCCGTTCCGGATTCGCTCACCTGTTCGAACACATCCTCAGCCGCAAGACGGTGAACACCGCCTATGGCGAGATCGCCACCCTGGTGGCCGATGCGGGCGGCACGCGCAACGCCTCTACGGGCCAGGATTTCACCAACTATTACGAGACCGTGCCGCCCCAGTATCTTGAGGCCATTCTTTGGACCCACGCCGAGCGGATGGCCCGTCCCGTGGTGGACCTTGAGACGTTCAATGCCGAGCGGTCGATCGTGAAGGAGGAACTGCGCCAGCGGGTCTATGCCCCGCCCTATGGACGCTTTCAGCGCTTCGTGATCGGCGACAACAGCTTCGACGAAAGCGTCTATCGCCGCAGCGTGATCGGCTCGATCGAGGAGCTGGACGCCGCCACCATCGACGACGCCCGCGCCTTTCACGAGGCCTACTACCGCCCGGCGACCGCGACCCTGATCGTGTCGGGAGCCTTCGAGCCCGGCCAGCTGGATCGCTGGGTCGATCAGTATTTCGCCGACATCCGGAATCCTGACCGCCCGGTGCCGGTCATGGAGCGCCCGGTCGAGGCGCCGCGCACCCAGCCGCGCCTGGTCGAGGCCTATGCTCCGAACGTGCCTCTTCCCGCTGTCGGGACCATCTATCCGGGACCAAAGGCGACCGACGCCGATGCCGCAGCCCTTGAGGTTTTGTCGGCCATCCTCTCTGACGGTGATAGCTCGCGCCTGCATCAGGCCCTGGTCTATCGGACCCAGCTGGCCACCAATGCCAATATCGGCGTCAACGCCATGGAGGAGGACGGGGTCATCGTGGCCACCGCCACGGTCGCGCGCGGCAAATCCATCGCCGATGTCGAGGCGGCCCTGGCCGCCGAGCTGGCCCGAGTACGCGATGAGCCGGTGACGGCCGAGGAGCTGGCCGAGGCCAAGACCGAACTGGCCGCGTCTGACCTGCGCCAGCGCGAAACGTCATCGGGCCGCGCCTTCATTCTGGGCCGGGCCATTGTATCGGAGAACGATCCCGCAGCACCGGACGCGCGTCTGGCAGCCATCCAGGCGGTAACGGCTGCAGACGTCCAGCGCGTGGCCCGCACCTGGCTGAACGAGACGGCGCGGGTCCAGGTCCGTTATCAGGACGACGCCGCCCGCCCCGAGGGCGTGGCCGAGGACGCGTATCTCAACCCGGCCCCCATGCCGACCTTCCTGAGCGTACCCCCGGCTATACTGCCGGCCAATGAACTGGCCCCCGAGGGTCAGCGGATGGCGGCACCGGCCGCCGGCCCGGCACGCCCGATCGCGACGCCCCAGGTGGTCGAGCGGCGGCTGTCGAACGGGCTGAGGGTCGTGGCCGCCAGGTCCACGGACCTGCCGATCATGAATGCACAACTGGTGCTGGGCGGCGGAGCGGCCTCCGATCCTGATGGCAAGACGGGGCTGGCCTCCATGACCGCCAGTCTGGCGACCCAGGGCGCGGGCGGGCGCTCAGCTCCCGAGATCGCCGCCACACTGGAGCGTCTGGGCACAGGGATTGGCGGGGGAGCCGGACCGGACGGAACGACCCTGTTCGTTTCCGCGCCTGTCGCCTCGGCCGAGGCGGTCGGCCAGGTGCTGGCCGATGTGGTCCAGCGGCCGGACTTCGCCGAGGCGGAGCTGGAGCGGGGTCGGGCCCAGACCATCAACGCCCTGACCGTCAACCTGCGCCAGCCGGGACCGTTGGCGGGGGCCGTGCTGAACCGGATCGCCTATGGCGGAGCCGCCTATGGCCGACCCTCGTCTGGCACGCCCGAGAGCGTGGCGACCCTGACGCGCGAGGACGTGGTCGCCCATCACCGCCAGTGGTGGCGTCCCGACAACGCCACCGTCGTCATCACCGGCGGCATGACGCCGGAGGACGCCTTCGCCTTCGCCGAACAGACCTTCGGCGGCTGGACAACTGACGGCGGTGCGCTGCCCGCCCTGCCGAACCGGGCGGGACAAGCCCTGCCGCCGCGTGTGGTCGTCGTCGATCTGCCCGGCGCGGGTCAGGCGGCCGTCACGGCGGCTGTGCGCGCGCCCTTGCGCTCCGACGACGACTGGCACGCTCTGGAGGTGGCCAATGCCGTTATGGGCGGCGGCGGCACCGCGCGGCTGTTCATGGAGATCCGGGCCAAGCGCGGCCTGTCCTACGGGGCCAGTTCCTCGCTGGGCGCGCGGGTGGACGGAGGACTGTTGACCGCGACGACCCAGACCAAGAACGAGAGCGCGGCAGAGGTCGTAGGCCTGGTCCTGGCGGAGTTCGACCGCCTGGCGCGCGAACCGGTGGCCGACGCAGAGGTCACCAACCGCGAGACCTTCCTGACCGGCGGCTATGCCCGCTCGCTGGAGACCACCAGCGGCCTGGGCGGCGTGCTGGCCCAGGCGGTGACGAACGGCCTGCCGCTGTCGACGATCGAAACCTATCCGGCACAGATCGCGGCCACGACCCCGGCGTCCCTGGCGCAAGCCGCCGGTCGGGTCAGTGCTGACCAGGCTTATGTCGTCGTGGTCGGCCAGGCCGCCATGTTCATCGACGCCCTGCGTGCAGCCCATCCCGATGTGGTGGTGATACCGGCCGCCGATCTGGACCTGAACAGCCCGACACTGGGGCTGTAGGCACCATGCTTATCCTCCCCATTCGCGCAGCGATGGGGAGGAGATCACTTCCCGCGGAATGCCCTGATCGCATCCACCGTCTGGCGGACGTTGGCCTCGATCCCGGCCCAGTCGCCCGCCTTGACGGCGTCGTCCGTCACCAGTTTCGACCCCATGCCCGCCGCAACGATGCCTGAGCCGAACCATTTGGCGATGGAGGCTTCATCCGGTTCGACCCCACCAGTCGGCATGATCTTGGTCCAGGGCATGGGCCCCATGACGGCCTTGACGAAGTCGGCCCCGCCGACGGAGGCTCCCGGAAACAGCTTGACGATCTCGCAGCCCAGTTCGTGCGCCTGGCCGATCTCGGTCACCGAGCCGCAGCCGGGGAAATAGGCGGTCATGCGCCGGTTGCAGACACGCGCGACATCGGGAACCAGACAGGGGCTAACCACGAAGCGCGCCCCTCGATTCAGGAACAGGGCGGCGGTGCCCGCATCGACCACCGAGCCGATGCCCAGGACAATGTGCGGATCGGTCTTCTGCAATTCGCGCGCAATCTCGCCGAACAGGTCGCAGGCAAAGTCACCGCGGTTGGTGAACTCCACCACCGGCGCGCCGCCTCGGGCGCAAGCGCGGATGACGTTCAGGCACACATCCGCGTCAGGGTGGTAGAAGACGGGCGCGACGCCTTGCGCCTCCAAAGCGGTCAGGACGGTTAGGCGATCGTGACGCATCGGCGTTCAGGCTCCACCGGATTTCGGGACAGACCTGCTTACCCACCGCACGGGCCGTGTCAAAGCGCGCTGCCCAAACTTTGTGTTTCGCGCGTCAGGCGGCGTCGAGCTTCTCGTGCCGGGTCGCCTGGCACAGGTCGCAGAACTCGATCCCCGGACGGCGTCTGTCGGGACGCCAGCGATGGCGTTTGCACTTCAGTCTACGAACAAGGCGGCGCAAGGCGCGAAACATGGCGTCTCTGGTCAACAATCAAGGGTATGTCAGGTATACGACGCACTTCAAAACGGCGGTTTGCCTTCAAGGTCAAGCTTTTGCGGTCAGATTGACGATGCGGCGCGTCATCGCACTTCCAGAATCGAACAGGGGCTCCAGCACTGTGAAGTGGTTGGCACCTTCGACGGCCTCGAACCGCGTCTGCACCCCCTGCCCGCCCCAGAGGTCGGCCATTATGCGCGACTGGCGGATGAACTCTGCGCTCTCGTCGCCGCCGACCACACAGTCCAGCACCGTTCCGCCGGGGGTGGAGCCGTTTGGCACCGGCCAGTGGATCGGCGACAACGCCGCCGCCTCGCGTGCGTCCAGACCTAAGGCCGCGTTCAGACTGGTCGGGATCAGCGGGGCCAGGTCGAACACACCGCTGATGGCGACAGCTGCGCTGGCCCGCCCCTCGGACAGCATACAGGCCGCCATATGGCCCCCGGCCGAGTGGCCAAAGACGACCGGGCGGGCGCGGTTGGGCGACAGGTCCCGCACCGCCTCCACCGCCTCTCGCACCTGCGACAGGATGCGACCGAGGCGAGCGTCCGGCGCCAGCTCATAGGACGGGATGGCCAGACTCACGCCATGGGCCAGCAGCGACGGCGCGATACCGCTGAACCACTCCCGCCCCAGAGCCTGCCAGTAGCCACCGTGCAGGAAGACGGCGATGGGCGCACCCGGTGCCGCCTCGAACAGGTCCATGACCTCCCGCTCGCCCGGCCCATAGGCAGCCGGACGCGGCGGATGCGCCATCCGCGCGCCTTGCGCCCGCTCACGCCAGCCCTCCATCACCGCCGGATGGTCCGGCACCAGGGCGCGGTTGTTGTACTGGGCTTCCAGATCGATCACGTCTGATCCCTTACCTGTCACGTCACCATCCGCTAAAGGTCCGGCACGCTGCGCAAGGGACCTCCGCCATGATGACCGCCATCTTCGTCTTCATCAAATGCGAGTTGGGGCACGCCAATGACGTGGCCGCCGACATGGTGGACAATGTCGAGCATGTGTCTGAGGTCTATTCGACGTCAGGGCAGTACGACCTGCTGGCCAAGTTCCAGCTGCCGAAGGACATGGACATCGGCACCTTCGTGACGAAGTCGGTTCAGACCCGGCCGCACATCCGCGACACATTCACGGTCATCACCTTCTCGCCGTTCCTGCCGTCCAAGGGTTGAACCTAGTTCGAGACGAACGACAGGCGCACCGCGACCCGCGGCTGGGTCCAGCGCGCGGTGTCCACCCGGGCCTGACGCATGGCCGACAGAGCCATTCGCCCAAAGCCCAGCTCGGCCGGCTGATCCTCGGTGGTCCGGCAGTCCGACAACGCGCCCGTCGTCTCGACAGCACAGTCGATCGTCACCACACCACGATCCACCCCGCGCGACAGCGCAGCCGCCGGGTATTCGACCTGCGGGCTGCGGGTCCATGGCACATCCCTGAAAGGAGTCAGAGGCGTGGGCGCAGCCTCCTGACTGCCGACAAGGCTAAGCAATGCCGCGACGACCAACATTACTTCGCCGGGGCCGTCATCGGCGTCAGAGCCGAAGCGATCGCGCGCTGTGCGGCCAGTTGGTCGGCGGGCAGCGGCACCAGGCCACGGTCCTGCAGATAGCCGCCGCGACCGGCCGAGGCGTCCGACAGATATTCCTGCACGAACTGCTCCAGGCCCGGCGTCACGCCGACATGGGCCTTCTTCACATAGATGAACATGGAGCGGGAGATCGGATATTCACCAGAGGCGATCGTATCCAGCGTGGGCATCACGCCATTGACGCTGTGCGCCTTCACCGAGTCGGAGTTCTGCTCCAGGAAGGAATAGCCAAAGGCCCCGGTCGAGCCGGGCGTCCGGCTCAGCGTCTGGACGATGGCGTTGTCGTTCTCGCCGGAATCGATCCAGCCGCCGTCTTCACGCAGCGTATGGGCCAGGGTCTCGAACCGGTCGGAATCGCTTTCGGCCAGGGCCGCCAGCGCCGGGATCGCCTCGGCCGACGGAGCCATGGCCAGCTCAACCCAGGAATCGCGCGTGCCCGAGGTGGGCGGCGGGCCATAGACCATGATGCGGGTCGACGGCAGGCCGGGGTTCACGTCGCTCCAGTTGACGTTGGGGTTGGCGACATAGGTGCCGTTCGGTCCCGGAACTTCCTTGGCCAGCGCCAGATACAGGTCGTCACCTTCAAAACCATAGTCGGGCGCGTTCAGCGCCGTGGCGATGACCAGGCCGTCATAGCCGATCTTCAGCTCGATGATTTCGGTCACACCATTGGCCTGACACATGTCGAACTCGGACTTCTTCATCTGGCGCGAGGCATTGGCGATGTCGGGCGTGGCCGGGCCAATGCCCTGACAGAAGGCCTGGATGCCGCCACCGGTGCCCAGCGATTCGACCCGCGGTGCCGCCCCGCCAGACATACGGGCATAGTTCTCGGCCACGCGGGTCGTGAACGGGAAGACCGTCGAGGAGCCTGCCGCCCAGATGCCCGACCGCGCCGTCTGCGACCCCGCCCCGCCGTCTCCACATGCGCCAAGGGTCAGAAGGGCGAGGGCCGAGGCAGCGGCGAGAAGGGTGCGGGTCATGAGAACAGCTCCGTAAGGTTCGTGGCGCTTAGAACAGAGGATTGTGACGGTTGGACGAAAGGGAAGCCAAGATGTTCCTTGTGCATGGCGGGAGGATTCTGCCGCTAGGACGAAGACCGGGTACGTAATTCGCACGGTTGTCAGACGATGGTCGTGAGGAGACGTTTTTAAAGTGTCGACTAATCGGCAACGCTCCGTCTGTACGATCATCACACCAACGTCCGCCTTCAGGTCGCGAGCACGCGCATGGCATGCGTGGTCCGAAGCGACAGGAAATGCCGCCGGGAGCCCATGCGTCCGGAGACCGGATTCGACGAGCCTCCGAGCCGACAGTCACCCGGTCAAACACATCGTGAAGTCGAGACGGTACGGTATCGGAAACCGTCTTCGAACGATCTGCAGGTGACGGGGGCGGCAACCTGCCGGCCCATCCCACCCGTCAAGGGCTAAGCTCTTGCGGACAGCGAATAGCCATACCTGTGCAGTCCCGCTTTTGCTCGCAATTCACGCGCAGATTCCTATATATCTGGGTATGTGGCGCGGATCGGATTCGTGACCCGAGAACAGTCCGTCCAAGGCGGTTTGGCCGCCGCCTTCAGAGGCCCCGATCAGGGGCGTTTCACCGACCGAATAGATGACCGAAAACACCGAGACCGCGCGCAACGTCGATACCGCCGAGGAGGCCGCCTACGGCGCCGATTCCATCAAGGTCCTCAAGGGGCTGGACGCCGTTCGCAAGCGGCCCGGTATGTACATCGGCGACACCGACGACGGCTCGGGCCTGCACCACATGGTGTATGAGGTGGTCGACAATGCCATCGACGAGGCCTTGGCCGGACACGCCGATCTGGTTCAGGTCATTCTGAATGCCGACGGCTCGGTGACCGTCACCGACAACGGTCGCGGCATCCCGACCGACATCCACGGCGAAGAGGGCGTCTCTGCCGCCGAGGTCATCATGACCCAGTTGCACGCGGGCGGTAAGTTCGACCAGAACTCCTACAAGGTTTCCGGCGGCCTGCACGGCGTGGGCGTTTCGGTCGTCAACGCGCTCAGCGACTGGCTGAAGCTGAAAATCTATCGCAACGGCAAGCGCCACGAGATGAAGTTCGAGCGCGGCGACACGGTCGAAAGCCTGGTCATCACCGGCGACGCCCCCATCCGCGAGACGGGAGGCAAGGCGGGCCAGCCCCTGTCGGGCACCGAGGTCACCTTCTATCCGTCGGTGACGACCTTCAGCCACATCGACTTCGACCTGAAGACGCTGGAACACCGCCTGCGCGAGCTGGCCTTCCTGAACTCGGGCGTTGTGATCAAGCTGCGCGACGATCGCGGGGCCGAACCCTTCGAGGAAATCCTGCACTACGAAGGCGGCGTCGAGGCCTTCGTGCGCCACCTGGACAAGTCCAAGTCGCCGATCCTGAAGGACGTCATCGTCATTCGCGGCAAAAAGGAAGGGATCGAGATCGATCTGGCCCTGTGGTGGAACGACAGCTACCACGAGACCATGCTGTGCTTCACCAACAACATCCCCCAGCGGGATGGAGGCACCCACCTGTCGGCCTTCCGGGCCAGCCTGACCCGCGTCATGGGTGGCTATATCGACGCCGCCGGTGCCGCCAAGAAGGAGAAGGTCTCCGTCAGTGGCGAGGACGCCCGCGAGGGCCTGACCTGCGTTCTGTCGGTCAAGGTGCCGGACCCCAAATTCAGCTCCCAGACCAAGGACAAGCTGGTCTCGTCCGAAGTCCGCCCGGCCGTCGAGGGTCTGTGCTCCGAGGGCCTGTCGCAATGGTTCGAAGAACACCCTGCCGAAGCCAAACAGGTGGTCGCCAAGATCATCGAGGCCGCCGCCGCCCGCGAGGCCGCCCGCAAGGCGCGCGACCTTACGCGCCGCAAGACGGCCATGGAAATCTCCAGCCTGCCCGGTAAGCTGGCCGACTGTCAGGAACGCGATCCGGCCAAGTCCGAACTGTTCATCGTCGAGGGCGACAGCGCCGGCGGCTCTGCCAAACAGGCTCGCAACCGCGAGAACCAGGCCGTCCTGCCTCTGCGCGGCAAGATTCTGAACGTCGAGCGGGCGCGGTTTGACCGCATGCTGTCGTCCGAACTGATCGGGACGCTCATTCTGGCGCTGGGCACGGGCATCGGCCGTGACGACTTCAACGCCGACAAGCTGCGCTATCACAAGATCATCCTGATGGCCGACGCCGACGTCGACGGCGCCCACATCCGGACCCTGCTCTTGACCTTCTTCTACCGGCAGATGCCCGAGCTGATCGAGCGCGGTCACGTCTACATCGCCCAGCCGCCGCTCTACAAAGTCTCCAAGGGCAAGCAGTCGCGCTACCTCAAGGACCAGTCCGAAATGGACTCCTATCTGATCGAGGAGGGCTCATCCGAGGCGGAACTGGATCTGCCGACGGGCGAGCGCCGGACTGGCATGGACCTGCAATCCCTGGTACGCGAAGCCAAGGCGTTCAAGGCCGGTGTTGATCGCCTGTCGCAGCGCGCCCCCGCCTTCGCGGTCGAACAGGCCGCACTGGCTGGTCTGTTCGATGAAGACGCCGCCGATCCGGCCAAGGCGGCGGCCCGCCTGAACCTTTATGCCGAAGAGGGTGACGGCGACTGGTCCGGCGCACCGGGTGCCCAGGGAGCCGTGGTCTTTGAACGTGTGCGCCGCGCCGTCACCGAACGGATCGTGCTGGAGGAAGCCCTCATCCGGTCCCAGGATGCACGCCGGCTGGCCGAGCGCTCGGTCGCTTTCGAGGGCCTGTTCTCGACCCCGTCGATTTATCGCCGCAAGGATAAATCCGTGACCATTCGCGGTCCGCTCGACCTGCTCGAGGCCGTCCTGGACGCTGGCAAGAAGGGTCTGGCCATCCAGCGCTACAAGGGCCTGGGCGAGATGAACCCCGAACAGCTGTGGGAGACAACGCTGGACGCCAACGCCCGCACCCTGTTGCAGGTTTCGGTCGAGCATCAGGAGGATGCCTCCGACCTGTTCGCCAAGCTCATGGGCGACGTGGTCGAGCCGCGTCGCGAGTTTATCCAGGCCAACGCGCTGGATGCCGCCGTGGATGCCTGATGCTGTTGGCTAGATCGGTGGCAGTACCCGCCCCGCGTCGACGAAGGCTTTGATCGAGGGCCATGTCGGCGGGGCGGCGCGCATTCCGTCACAGGCGATCTGTTTCAGGTATTCGGGCAGGGTGTTGGCGCGGATCGGCACCCAGCTGCCGCCTTCTTCGGGAACGCGGTCTGCTTCGGATCCGTCTTCGCCATATTCGACGATGCCCGCAGTCCGCCACTGACCGGCATTGCAGTTGAACTCGTAGGTCTCGATAGAATGACTGTAGTCAGCCGCGTCGCCACTACGCGGTACAGTCGCCACCGACACGATCGTGACGTCACCGGTCACCACGATGCTGTCCACCTCGATCATGAATGCGTTGTTCGGACTGCGTGATACGGAATTCCAGTTTTCGGCCATAACCGGCCCCGCACAGACCAGAAGAAACGCTCCGCAAAGTAGCGACACTCTCATGACAATCTCCCCGTTCCCGGAGATATCATGCGCTACATTCGTGCCTTGGCAAGAGGATGTAGCCCCAAGGCGTCAGCCGACCAGATAGGCCGCGCCGCCATTGATCGGGCAGGTCGCCCCGTGGACAGTCACATCGGCCTCGCCAAATGACAGGCCAAGAGTGTCGAGAACACCGTTGACTACGCCGTCCAGCATCGGCCCCAGAGGTGACAGCAACCCGCTCAGAGACTGGGTCAGATTACCCAGCCCCAAACCCAGTCCGACGACCTTTACATCCAGTTGCATTCTGCCCAGCAACGAGGACACAAGGCCGGACGTGAAGCCGGTCGATTTTACGGTTTGCGGCGTCTGGCTCGTGATCTGGGCATCGCTGAAGGTCACTGGCTTGAAGCTCTGATCCGCCGCTTCAATATCCGCTGCCGCCTTGATGACGATCAGACCGGCAACGTTCACCAGGGACGCCGCCTGAACGGCAGGCGCGGCCTTGAAGTCATCGAGGGCGGCAATGCTGGTCGTGCCGATCCGCGCCCTTGCTACGCCTGGCCGGACGCCCAAACGCACCGATCGAGCGCCCTCACAGTCTATCGCTTCCAGTCGCGCCTCCGACGATGCCAGCTCGACCAACAGGGGCACCTTGACCTGGGCCAGTCCTGACAAACTCTGGCTCGTCCTTGCTTCGATATAAAGCCGCGCCTGGGCTGTACGGATGATGGGCTGGCCCGACTTGGCCACCGCCAGCCAGGGCGATCGGTTCGGCCGTTCCCCGATGGCCAGCCAGACGTCCAGATCAGCCAGCCCGGCCCTGGCTCCCAGATCAAGCGCGACCTGTCGATCGCCACTGGAGAGCTCCAATACGGCATTGGCCAGGTCCAGAGTCGACACGGCAACCTCCAGTCCGCCGCGCAGCCCTTGTTCAGCGCCCGCTTCCGCCCCGATCAACTGGCCGACCTGAAATCTTTGGCCATCTGCTGCACGCGCCAGTCGGTTCAACCCACTATCCGCTCCATCCGTCAGGGTCTCGAGAATGCGCAAGGCGTCTCCTGCATCGACGTCCTGGGCCAGCAAGGTCTCGTAGTCTCCCACCGTCACGCCGACATGTGTCGCCAAGGCGTCAGTAAAGCCCAGCAGGTCGACATTCACATCCGCCAGAGACCGATAGTCCATCAGGCTCAGCGAGACCTGGCTGCCGGTAAGCCCGCTCAACACCTGATTGGCCAGGCCCCCATCCAGCGCGGCAAGGCGCGAACCTATGGACAGCGTGGCCATGGGCTCGGCAGAACGAACAGCTGCAGTGCCTGTCCGCTTCACCTCGACCCGATCCTTGCCCAGAAGCCATCGTGAGAACCAGACTTGAGCAGGCATAGTGACTGTTACCTGCGCAGCGTTGGCGTCTGTGTCGCCTGGAATGAATCTTTCATTCGGCGCAAGCGAAGCGTTCGGAGCATAGACCCCCGTTGCAGTCATGATCTGCAAGTCTAGTCCGACGTTGGCCTTTGCTGTGGCTTCCGCAGCCTGCTCGGCGTTAGCAAGGTCGCGCGCGGCCGCCAGCGCGCTGAGGTCTGCCGCCGATTGGGCCCGTCGTGCAGCCAGCGCTATAGAGCCACCGTCGATGACGACTGCTGCCAGCAAACAGGCAAGGCCCGCCCCAACAGCCGCCATGGTGGCGATTCCCCCCTTGCGGCACCGCCGGAGGGACTGGCATCGCGGAGGCATCAATAGCCTCCTGTACGGATCACCGCTTCTCGGCGGATAGTGCGGGGGGGCGACGGGACAAGCCTTGCCAGCGCCATCAGCGGATGGCTGGATGCGTCATAGGTTATGGTGACCCGGATTGCTCCCGTATCGCTGGTCACTTCAACCTGAACCGCTTCGGGGTCGAGGATTGTAGCGCCGTCCAGCGAGCCAGACACGGCAGAACGTGCCAATGTATCGCGCTCGTCTACGTCGATACCTGCAATCGCCGCCCTTGCACCTTCGGCCGCCAGATGCTGGACCCCCTGCGCCATCCACATCCAGCCGCCGTAAACGACTGAACCAATCAAGAGCAGGATGAACAAGGGCCCAACCATTGCGAACTCGACTGCAGCCGAGCCTCGCTCAGACCTATGAGGTCGCTTGAGTCGTCCACGCATGGCCTTCTCCCTAAACGAGAGGTCACTATGCAACCTTAGCGTTAAGTGTGCGTGAAGGCGGGCGAGAATAATCCAGGCCGACCCGCTGGAGGTCATTCGTCCTGCTCACGCAAGGCAGGCTATCACCCTGAAAACAGTCGGCAATATACCTATGCCGGTTCATAAAGTCCGGCGCAGAATGAACGCGGGCCGGTCCCTGATCCGTACCGGCCTGCGGCCGAGTTGGCATGCCGGGGGGTGCCGCCTCCTGAATCGAACGCGCCCGTTCCGGCCTGGAACAGAACTCTGACCGGACACTGCTTGCGCCGGGCTATCCGTTCATCGACACCAAGCTGGGCGATCAAGGCTGAAAAGGATTGGACGCCGGGTCCTGTCCTGCCTGGACTCGAAAAGTCAGAACTGTCTCGACAGCGTGACAAAGACCCGCCAGTCATTGTCAGTCTCTGTATAGGGGACCCAGTCGAGAGGCTTGGCGAGCTCGGCCCTGAAGGTCGTTCTGTCCTTGAACGTGACCCTCACGCCGACGCCGGCAGAGGACAACTCGTTGGAGCGGGTGCCGGTACGCGTATAGTTGGAAACCGAGGCCGCATCGTAGAAGGCGTAGGTCTGGAAGAAACTGACCGGGGCAAAGTCAGGGTCCCATCCTGCACGCAGTTCGATCGCGGCCGCCGCCCCCAAGTCCCCGCTGACCTCGCCATAGTTGTAGGCGCGGCCGTAGGTCGCTCCACCCACGGAAAACTCTTCCGAGCTCAGAAGCGGATCGTTGGACCACTGTCCCGAAACCTCGGCGTAGATGCCGAGAAAGCGCCAGACGTCGGTGTAGCCCGAAACTCGTGCATTGAGCTTGGTGAAGATGCCATCTGCGTTGCTGCGGGAGAGGTTGGGAGCGTTCCCCACCGTTGCTCCAAATGCTTCCAGGCCCTGCGAGACTTCCAGGCTGCTGGACAGATATCCGTCGGCAAACCGCTGCCAGGCAAAGAGGGATGCCCGCGCGACGGCCAATGTCTCATCAGCGCGACCCGATTGGGCATAGGTCTGCTGCTTCTCTCGAACATCAATGCTCGTATTGAGCCACAGGCTCTGCTTGCGTTTGCGGATCAGCGGTTGGGCCAGGTTCATCCAGACTTCGATGCTCTGCCCACTGAGGCGGCCGTTTGTCGAGGAGGGCTTGGCATTTGTGGTGTAGCCTGAGACCCCGGCTTCAAGACGACGTCCATCACTCAGTGGCAGAGAGTAGCCCCACTTGGCCGATGTCAGTTCGTCGGGATTTTGAGGCGTCGTCGACGCGGCCAGGGTCATCTGGTCGCCATCTGCGATTATGGAGTTCGCCGCAGCGGAAACATAGACCTGCCATGGGCCTTGCGTATCGGATCCGCGATTGGTGACGCGGGCGTAAGCCGAGTATCTTTCAAACTCCGGCGTCACGACAAGCCGATGGCCAGCTGGATCACCCAGCACAGGTTCGATCCGACTCTCCAGGGAATAACCGGGCAGATCGGCGGCCAGCGTCAGCCGACGATCAAGCTCGGCAATCGTCGTGGGGTCGCGTCGCCCCAACGGGCCAACAAGGGCTCGGATAGTCGAAGGATCGGACCCTTCAACGATGACCTCGTCGATGTAGCCTTCGTAAACGACGATCGTCGCCAGGCCGCTTACGCCATCGTGTGGAGCCACGGCGGCGCGCGTCAGGAAATAGCCCTCGGCGCGATAGTGATCGGTAATGGAAGCGGCGACCTTCACCAGGTCTTCAACCGCGACCGGGCGCGTCAGATAGTCTTCATAGGTGTAGGCCAGCTCTGACGCAGGGAAGGCTGAGACACCCTGTAGCTGAACGCCCGTCAGGACAAAGCAGGCCTGCTCACATTCAGGAACGTCTGATGCCACAGCCGCGCCCGATAGAGCGCCTCCTGCCACAAGAGCTGCGAAAATCGCGGCTTTTTGCAATAGACGACAAGTAAAACGCAAATAACTGGGCACTATGTCGGCTTCCGGACACAAACTGGACAGTCCTGATCATACCAATGCCTGATTAAGTTCAGATTAAGTCTGCCGTTTAAGGGCCTCGTAGCTAAGCGCGGGTAAAAGTGACTGCGTAAAATAGTGCGCCGAGGGTTCTGGACGTGGTAAAACTCAAGTTAATCGTGGTCACACTGGCCATACTTCTGATCTTCGGTCCAACATCAGCCTGGGCTGCCGACTGGCGGCTGCGTGAAGTCAGCGGCGGCGTCCGGGTGGCAGTACCCGCGCGCGCCATCGCCCCAGGCGTCGCCGGCCAGGTGCTGCCCATCGGTACCAGTGTGACGACCGGCGGTAATGGTCGAGCCGTGATTACGAACGGCGATCAGCGCATTGTCGTCGGGCCGAACAGCCGCACGACCCTGGCGGCAGAGCAGCGTGGCATGACCCGTATCCTTCAGGATCTCGGGTCGGCGCTTTTCCAGGTGGATCGACAAAGACAACAGCATTTCCGCGTCGAAACCCCCCTTCTCGCCGCCGTCGTTAAAGGCACGACCTTCACTGTCAGCGTCGACTCGCAGGGCGACCGGGTGCACGTGTCCGAAGGCCTGGTCGAAGTGAGGGCGATCAGCGGCAACGCTGGAGGTGATGTTGGCGCGGGCGCGACCGGTGTCGTATCGCGCACCCAGCCGGATTCGGTTGAGATCACAGCCCCTTCGGCAAACGTGGTCGTCACAGGCCCCGTTGTGGCGCTGGCTCCCATCAACTTCAAGGAAGTGACTGGCGGCCTGGTACAGAACCCTCCGGTGACTCTGGCGTCGCTGCCCCCAACATCAAGCCCCACCGGCGGCACTACCGGTAATACCGGCACCCCTGGCGGCAGTTCCGTCGCCAGTGCCGGTGGAGGATCGAACGCAGCGGGTACGGGAAATAGCGGTGCGGGCGCAAACTCCGGGGGGGCCGGCAATGGAGGCAACAGCCCTTCGGGGAGCGGGAACGGAAATGCAGGTGAGGGTCCTCCTCCCGGCCTGCCGGGTGGCGGAGCCGGATCCGACAATCCGGGTGATAATGATGACTCCGGCTCCGGTGCACCCGGCAACGGCGGCGGCAATGGAGGCCCCGGCACACCTGGGGGTCCAGGAAACGGTGGCGGCAACTCCGGTGGCGGCAATGGAGGCGGTGGCTCCGACGACGACGATGGCGGCAATGGTGGTCCCGGCACGCCTGGCGGTCCCGGTAACGGGGGCGGCAACGGCGGCGGCAACGGCGGTCCCGGCAACGGCGGTGGCAACTCCGGCGGCGGCAACGGCGGTCCCGGCACGCCCGGTGGTCCCGGAAACGGTGGCGGCAACGGCGGCGGCAACGGAGGCGGTGGCTCCGACGACGACGGCGATGACGACGACGATGGCGGCAATGGTGGTCCCGGCACGCCCGGTGGCCCCGGTAACGGGGGCGGCAACGGCGGCGGCAACGGCGGTCCCGGCACGCCCGGCGGTCCCGGCAACGGCGGTGGCAACTCCGGCGGCGGCAATGGAGGCGGTGGCTCCGACGACGACGGCGATGACGACGACGATGGCGGCAATGGTGGTCCCGGCACGCCCGGTGGCCCCGGTAACGGGGGCGGAAACGGCGGCGGCAACGGTGGTCCCGGCACACCTGGCGGTCCCGGCAACGGCGGTGGCGACTCCGGCGGCGGCAATGGAGGCCCCGGCACACCTGGCGGTCCCGGAAACGGCGGCGGCAACGGCGGCGGCAATGGAGGCGGTGGCTCCGACGACGACGGCGATGACGACGACGATGGCGGCAATGGTGGTCCCGGCAACGGCGGCGGGAATGGCGGTCCCGGCACGCCCGGTGGTCCCGGAAACGGTGGCGGCAACTCCGGTGGCGGCAATGGAGGCGGTGGCTCCGACGACGACGGCGATGACGACGACGATGACGATGACGGCAATGGTGGTCCCGGAAACGGTGGCGGCAACGGCGGCGGCAATGGAGGCGGTGGCTCCGACGACGACGGCGATGACGACGACGATGGCGGCAATGGTGGTCCCGGAAACGGCGGCGGCAACGGTGGTCCCGGAAACGGTGGCGGCAACTCCGGTGGCGGCAATGGAGGCGGTGGCTCCGACGACGACGATGATGATGACGACGACGGCGGTAACGGCGGCGGCCGTGGAGGCGGTGGCGCCGATGACGACGACGATGACGACGACGACGGCGGCAACGGTGGCGGTCGCGGTGGCGGTGGCTCCGACGACGACGATGATGATGACGACGACGGCGGCGGCAACGGTGGCGGCCGTGGGGGCGGAGGCTCCGATGACGACGATGATGATGACGACGACGGCGGCAACGGCGGCGGCCGTGGGGGCGGTGGCTCCGATGACGACGACGATGATGGGGACGACTGATCTTGATTACCGTCGCGGGAAGAGAGTTCGGAGTTCGCTCGGTCAACCTGTTCTGGGCCACCCTGATCATCGTCGTGGTGTCGATGGCTCTGCTGTCGGGGTTTCTGCGCCCCGTCAGCGACGCCTTGGCGGGCGTACGCTTCAGGCTGACAGATCGCGAGGCCAGCCAGACCCTCACTGTGGTGGAGATCGACTCGCGCAGCCTTCAGGCGGCGGGAGCCTGGCCCTGGGACCGGCAGCGGTATGCGACCGCGATCGACAATCTGGTCGAGGCAGGAGCCACCCTGGTGGCGTTCGACGTGGATTTCAGCGCACCCTCGCAAACGGCGGCCGACGCCGAGTTGGCGGCCGCAGTCTCGCGTCATCCGGGACAGGTGGTTCTGGCCAACTTCCTCCAGAAGGAATCTTACGGATCGAGGGACAGCGCGGTCGGCGAGAACACGCCCATCCCCAGCCTTCGCCAGAATGCGCTGCTGGCGTCTGTGAATGTACCTGTCGATGTGGACGGCAAGGTCAGAAGCTATGACGTCACACCATCGGGAGCATCCCAGCCGTCGCTGGCGGCGGTCGTCGCAGGACGCAGTGGCGGAACCAGCTTCGATATCGATTTCGGGGTCGACCACCGGACGATTTCGCATCTGAGCTTCGAGGACGTTCTGGCCGGCGACTTTGACAGGACGCTGGTTTCGGGCCGGGTCGTACTCATCGGCGCGACTGCCGTCGAACTTGGGGACGAGTTCGCCACGCCGGCGGGTCTCATTCCAGGCGTCTACATCCATGGCCTCGCTTACGAGAGCCTGATTGGCGGCCGGGCTCTGGTGGGGCTTCACCCGGGCCTTCTGCTCGCGCTCTGCCTTGTTGTGGGTGCCCTCCTCTTGCCGCGACGCGACGGCGGGGCATCGCTCCATCGACTGGTCCAGGTCCATGCCCTGGCTGCGGCAGCCATCCTGATCGGGCCGGTGGTGCTTCAGGCAATCTCTCCGATCAGCCTGAATCCTGCCCCCCTGATGCTGACGCAGCTTCTGTTTGCCATCTGGGGCACACGCGTCGAGCTGGAGCGGCGCGAGCGAGCCATCGTCGCCGAGCGCGAGGCGGGCCTGCTGCACCTGGCCATGCACGAGCCGGAAACCGAGTTGCCCAACCGCCGGGCCCTGCTGAAGATCATCGGCGACACCTGGGCGGCCTCGTCTGATGCAGAGCTTGCCGTCATCACCGTAGGGGTGGAGCGACACGCCGAGATGCGGGGCGTGGTGGGCTATAACGTCGCCAACGCCGTACTGGTCCAGCTCGCGGCCCGACTGGAAGCCTTCGGTGCCACCGGGGGGGTGACCCAGCTTTCCAGCTCTGTTCTTGCGTTCGCGAGAACGGATCTGAGCGCAACCGGCCTCGCCGAACTGCTCACACGGCTCAAGGGACTTGAGACCAACTTCGTCGTCGGGGATCATTCCATCGACATCTTCCTTCGCCTGGGTGCGGCCCTCGAACGAGGCGGTCAGCTGGAACCAGAGGCGCTGGTGGAGCGCGCGACGGCCGCACTCAACTCCGCCCGTGCCTCGGACGATCGCGGCGTGGTCTATGACGAGGACGGGCAGGGCACGCCCGAAAACAATCTGGCCCTGATGTCGGAGATGCGCGAGGCGATCGCCGCCGGGGACATCTCGCTCCACTACCAGCCCAAGATGAGCACTGCCGACGGTGTGATCCGGTCGGTAGAGGCCCTCTGTCGCTGGCGGCATGCGGAACGCGGCTTTGTCTCTCCCGATCTGTTCGTTCCTATCGCCGAGGATACCGGCCAGATCCGTGTCCTGACCGAATGGAGCATCGCGCAGGCACTCACGGATCACGCAGTGCTCCGCCTGGGCGGGCAGGACCTTGTCATCGCGCTGAACATCTCCGGGCGTCTGCTTGCGGATCAGGCCTTCCAGGCCAGGGTCCTCGACATGGTCGGGACATCCGGAGCCGCTCTGTGTTTCGAGATCACCGAAACGGCCGTGATTCAGCAGCCCGGTCTGGCCAAACAGGCCCTTGCTGCCTTCCGGGCAGCGGGCATCAAGATTTCGATCGACGACTACGGCTCGGGCCTCTCGTCGCTCAGCTATCTGAAGATGCTCAATGCGGACGAGCTGAAGATCGACCGTTCACTCGTCGTCGATGCGCTCGACAGCCAGCGGGACCGCCTCATCCTGAAATCCACGGTCGATCTGGCACATGGTCTCGGCATGTCTGTTGTAGCCGAAGGCGTGGAGACCGAAGAACTGACCTCGTGCCTGACGCTTCTCGGATGCGACGTCATTCAGGGCTACTGGGTATCGAGGCCGCTGCCGCTCGCGAAGCTTCAAAGCTTCTTAGAGCACAGCCGATCTGCCCTTTCAGAGAGCTGGCCGGACCACAAGGCTGACGTTGTTTCTCTCAAACCCGAACGCTCGAAACAGTCGCTGGCTTTATGAATTGCACGGTCGCGCTCCCGGAGAAGACCGGTAGCGTCAGTCCTTCTCGGACTTGACTCAGTGAGGAAGACCAGAAGTTCGACACAGCCAGGCAGAAGACGTCCGGGGAACCCTTACCAATATCGGGAGGCGGTCAACTCGTTCGCCGTATCCTGAAGCAAGCCGGCATGGGAGGGGCCTCTCATAAGAACCGGATGACACCATAAGGCTTTCCGAACGATGGGCTGGCCACTTCATGCACCTGAAGCAGGGTCCACGCCGTATCGGCCAGGGCCTTTCGGCTGCGGTGGAAACCTTGGGCCAGATGTCACACTATAGGACCATGCCTAGAACCAAGATGAACCCCCGCGTCTTCTGGGGCGCGAGCCTGATTATCGGGCTCCTGCTCGCTGTAGCCATTGCTGCTCCCGGAGAGTCCGACCGCCTGTTTCAGGCGGCCCAGGGATGGGTGATCGAGACGTTCGGCTGGTTCTATGTCGCCTCGGTGGCCGGCTTTCTGATGGTCGTCCTGTTTCTGGCCCTCGGCCCGACCGGAGCGCTCAAGCTCGGTCCGGACGACTCGGAACCCGACTTCCCCTATCTCTCATGGCTGGCGATGCTTTTCGCAGCAGGCATGGGCATCGGCCTGATGTATTTTGCGGTTGCCGAACCGATCCAGCACTACGCCAGCCCTCCGGAAGCCCGGACCCAGACCTTCGACGCGGCGCGCGAGGCGATGGTGATCACCTTCACCCACTGGGGCGTTCACGCCTGGGCCATCTATGCGCTCGTCGGTCTGAGCCTCGCCTATTTTGCCCACCGCAAGGGCCTGCCCCTGACGCTGCGGTCTGGTCTGGCACCGCTGTTGGGCAAAAGGATCGACGGTCCGATCGGCGATGCGGTGGATGTGTTCGCCATCTGCGGGACTCTGTTTGGCATTGCCACCTCCCTGGGTCTGGGCGTGTCGCAGATCAATGCAGGGCTGAACTATCTGACGGGCCTGCCGAACACACCGTGGATGCAGGTCGGACTGATTGTCCTGGTGATGGCGGGGGCGACCGCGTCCGTCCTCACGGGACTGGACAAGGGCGTTCGGCGACTATCGGAGCTGAACCTCGTCTTGGCGGTGCTGCTCATGCTGTTCGTGCTGGCCTTCGGGCCGACGGCTTTCCTGCTCAAGGCACTCGTGCAGAATTTCGGCTTGTATCTGGACCATTTCTTCGTCCGGACCTTCAATCTCTACGCCTATGAACCCAGGGGGTGGATGGCGAACTGGACGCTGTTCTACTGGGCCTGGTGGATCGCATGGTCTCCCTTCGTGGGGATGTTCATCGCCCGGATATCGCGCGGCCGGACCGTGAGGGAGTTCGTGATCGGCGTCCTGTTGGTACCGACCGGCTTCACCTTCCTGTGGATGACGGTCTTCGGCAACACAGCCATCAGCCTGGACATGGGCGTCGCGGCCGGTGCCATTTCGAATGCGGTCACCGCAGACCTGTCGACCGCCCTGTTCCGCTTCTTCGAAGAACTTCCCGGGACTGCGATTACATCGACGCTGGCGGTGACGCTTGTGGCGGTTTTCTTTGTCACATCGGCGGATTCGGGCTCCCTTGTGATCGACACCATTGCGTCCGGCGGGGCTGATGACACTCCGCGCTGGCAGCGGGTCTACTGGTGTTCCCTGGAAGGGCTGGCGGCGGCCCTGTTGCTTCTCGCTGGAGGACTGGGTGCGTTGCAGGCGGCGACGCTGGTGGCTGCCCTGCCGTTTGCGGTCATCATGATCCTCCTGGCAGCCGGGCTGGTCCGACAGATGAACGCTGACGTCGCCGGCCGAACGGTCGAGACCGAGGGCCCTCCCCTCGCAGAAAAGCTCAAGCGGATACTGTCTCCGGCCACCCGACGTGACATCGAACGGCAGATTGATCAGGTGGGCGCACCAGCGCTTGAGACCGTGCGCCAAGGGTTGGCGGCGGAGGGTCTGGAGGCCGAGGTTAGCCGCGAGGCAACGGGCCTGTCCCTTCTGGCCACTTCAGGGGCCGGCACCGCCTTCCACTACCATCTCGAAGCGCGTGAGCGACCTCGTCCTGCTCTGACGGCACTGGAGGCTCCCGAACGTCACCGTGCCAAGGAATGGCGCATGACGGCGCGTTCCGACGATGTCGCGCGCGTCCGGGACGTGACGGGGTTCACCCAGACGCAGATCGTCAACGATGTCCTCGACCATCTGCATCGCTGGCGGACGGTCTGATGTAAACGGACCCGATCCCCTCAACCCTGTGTGCGCCGTGCCTGCGAGTTCATATGGGCGCTGATGGCTTCCATTGACCGGCGCACATGCCTTCATCCAGCCGTCCGCAGTGCTTCTGGAACTTCTCGGCGCAGCCATCCTAGGCAGTGACAGCCGACGCTGGTTTGGGGAGGGCGGGGCGCGTTACAAATCTCGTCAGCTTTCTGATAGCGGCTGGAGGCACGCTCGCGCGGCGACATCAATGGAAGTCGCGCGATCCCGGCATTATCCGAGCGTTACGGGGATGCGTGTGGCCGGGGTGGCGCGGATACTGCGGACGCACGATTTCGTCAGCACGGCAAAGGGCGATCTCCGTGCAATGCCCGTCCGATAGCCGGTTCAGTTCAGCGGAGCGATCGAAGACCCGGTGCGCCATCAGATGAACGACGCCCTCCGGGCTTTTCTCGACCACGCCTTCGACGCCCATCAGCCGGGCAGCCATGACGACGCCTCGATACTCTTCGAACATTCGCGCCCACAGAACCAGGTTGGTGACGCCGGTTTCGTCCTCCAGGGTGATGAAGATGGCATTGCCCTTTCCCGGGCGCTGCCGGACAAGGACGACGCCGGCGGTGCGAACCTTGGTGCCGCTGCATTTGGTTTCCAGTTCGGCGCAGGTCAGCATTGTCTCCGCTGCAAAGATCGGCCGCAGGATCGCCATAGGGTGCGCCTTCAACGATAGGCGGGTTGTCTGATAGTCGGCGGCGACATGCTCGCCCAGAGCCATAAGGGGCAGTCGGGCATCGGCCTCCTCGCCCAGTTCGCGTGCGTCGGCCGCGGCGAACAGCGGCAGAGGTGCGTCGTCGGGCAGGCGGCGCACGGCCCATAGGGCCTCGCGTCGGTCCAGGCCGATCGAGCGAAAGGCGTCGGCCTCCGCCAGTTTGCGCATCGCCGCGCCGGGCAGAGTCGCGCGCCGAGCCAAGGTTTCGACACCCTCGAACAAAATGCTGCGGGCAGCCATCAGGGCCTTGGCCCAGTCTTTGCGGAATCCGTCGATCTGGCAAAAGCCCAGCCGCAGCGCCAGCGATCCCGGTGGTCCCTCCAGCGTATTGTCCCAGTCGCTCAGATTGACGTCGATAGGCCGGATTTCGACGCCGTGCTCCTGGGCATCGCGCACAATCTGGGCCGGGGCATAGAACCCCATTGGCTGGGAGTTCAGCAGTGCGCAGGCGAAGGCTGCCGGGTAGCGGCATTTGATGAAGGAGGAGATGTAGACCAGCTTGCCGAAACTGGCCGCATGGCTCTCCGGAAAACCGTATGAGCCGAAGCCCTTGATCTGCTCGAAACAGCGCTGGGCGAAGGCGCGATCATAGCCGCGCTCGACCATGCGAGTGACCATCCGGCCCTCGTATTTCCACAGGGTTCCGTCGCCCCGGAAGGTGCCCATGGCCTTTCGCAGGCCGTTGGCTTCCCGGGATGTGAACTCGGCGGCGACCATGGCGACCTTCATCGCCTGCTCCTGGAACAGGGGCACCCCCAGCGTCTTGTGAAGAACCTCCTTCAGTTCATCCGGATTGTAGCCGGGACCGGGTTTTGAGTAGTTGGCCTCCTCCACGCCGGCGCGCCGGCGCAGATACGGATGCACCATGTCGCCCTGAATAGGTCCCGGCCGCACGATCGCCACCTGGATCACCAGATCGTAGAATGTGCGTGGCTTCAGGCGCGGCAGCATATTGATCTGGGCCCGGCTCTCCACCTGGAACACGCCGATCGAGTCGCCCCGACAAAGCATATCGTAGACGTCGATCTGCTCTGTCGGGATGGTGTGCAGTTCATAGTGCGCGTCTTCGTGATCGCGCATCAGGTCCAGCGCCTTTCGGATGCAGGTCAGCATCCCCAGCGCCAGCACATCGACCTTCATCAGCCGCAGGTCGTCGATATCGTCCTTGTCCCATTCGATGAACGTCCGATCCGGCATGGCTGCATTTCCGATGGGGACCAGTTCGTCCAGCCGGTCCTGGGTCAGGATGAAACCGCCGACGTGCTGGGACAGGTGGCGGGGAAAGCCCAGCAGCCGCGTCGCCATGGCGACCGCCCGCCCGATCATCGGATTGGCAGGGTCCAACCCGGCCTGTTCAACATGCTTGCCTCCGATCTCGGCACCCCAGCTGCCCCACTGGCTGGCGGCCAGGCGGGCGGTCACGTCCTCGGTCAGGCCCAGCACCTTGCCGACCTCTCGGATGGCGCTCTTGGGGCGATAGCGGATGACGGTGGCGGCGATGCCCGCGCGGTGGCGGCCATAGCGCTCGTAGATGTGCTGGATAATTTCCTCGCGCCGCTCGTGCTCGAAATCCACATCTATGTCGGGCGGCTCTCCTCGGTGGTCTGACAGAAAGCGTTCGAACAACAGGTCGTTCTCGGCCGGGTCCACGCAGGTGATGCCCAGCACATAACAGACCGCCGAGTTCGCAGCAGACCCTCGCCCCTGGCACAGGATTCCCTTGGAATTAGAGAACCGCACGATGTCGTGGATGGTCAGGAAATAAGGCGCAAAATTCTGAGCCTGGATGAAGGCCAGTTCCTTGTGCAACAGGTCGACGACCTTGTCTGGAATGCCGTCGGCATACCGGGTTTGGGCATGCCTCCAAGTCAGTTCCTCCAGATACTCCTGCGATGAACGACCTGGCGGCGTCGGTTCCTGCGGATAATTGTAGGTCAGGTCTTTCAGGTCGAACCGGGCGCGGGCCAGCAGAACTTGCGTCTGTTCCAGGGCCTCGGGCGCATCCCCAAATAACCGGTTCATCTCGGCAGGGGTTTTAAGGTGTCGTTCCGCATTGGCCAGCAGCCGTCGCCCCGCCGCCTCGACCGTTACCCCCTCTCGGATACAGGTCAGCAAGTCCTGAAGATCGCGCTCCGACGGATCGTGATAAAGCACGTCGTTAACCGCCAGCAGGGGTACATCGGCCGCCTGAGCCATCGCCTTTAACCGCGCCAGACGACGCCGATCGTCGCCCTGTCGCAGCATCGCCGCAGCCAGCCAGATCGAACCGGGCGACGCCGCCTCCAGCCGTTTCAGGATGGTCGGCAAGCCCTCCAGCCGACGCTCTGGCATGACGATTAGCAGCAACCCCTCCGAATCGGCCAGAAGGTCAGCCAAGCCGATATCGCACTGGCCCTTCACAGCACGGCGGTTGCCTAGGGTCAGCAACCGCGTCAGCCGCCCCCACCCCGCCCGATCTTCGGGATAGGCGACGATGTCGGGTGCCCCGTCGTTGAAGGCCAGTCGTGTACCCGTCAGCAGGCGAAAATCCTGTGCCCTCGCCTTTACCAGGTCTGATAGGGCCGGATCATTCATGGTGTCCTCGACGAAGATGGTCTCGCCCGGCCCGCCACCGTCGCGGACTTTCTCGGGTGGCGACAATCCCTCCTCTCGCAGAGTATTAAGCGCGCTCCAGGCTCGAACGACACCCGCCACCGTATTCCTGTCCGCCAGACCCATACCGGTGTGGCCCCGCAGGATCGCGCTCAAAACCAGCGACTTGGGATGCGAGGCACCACGTAGAAACGAAAAGTTGCTCGCTGCCGCCAGCTCTGCATAGGCGGTGGAAGAAGTGACGTCCGTCATGCGAACAGACCGTGGATATACCAGCGCGGTTCGGGAACCTCGCCATACAAGCCTGCACGAAACAGCCAGAATCGCCGCCCCTCATGGTCCTCGACGCGGTAGTAATCCCGCGTGCGATGTCCGGGCCGACGCCACCATTCGCCGCCGATGCGTTCGGGACCTTCTGCGCGTGCAACCTGATGCGTGACCCGCCGCCAGCGAAACCGTGCCGGAGGTCCATCAGGAGCCAGAGCGATGGTTTCGATCGGCTGGGGTGAATCGAACATTTGCAACGGGCGTTGAGGCGGGGATTCTGGATCGCGCGCGGGCCAGGTGGTCTCGCTCCGACGACGCCCAGCCCAGACCAGACGCGTGGCGCGTTCAGGCAGATGCGACTCCACCGGTTCGAACCGGCTAACCGCTTCTGGCCCCAGACGCGCTGTTAGTCGGTCGATCAGCCGGTCCAAGTTTTCGGCACCCGTCCCATTGCGATCTGGCGGCTTGGCTTCGAGCCTCGCCTGCGTTGACGCCATAGCTTGGGTGACAGGAACCGAGAGGCGCAACTGGTCGAACCCGAAGCCGGGGTCGAGCGGACTGGCCAGAGCCGCCAGCCTTTCCTTGAACAGCCGCATCACGCCGGTGGCGTCGCGCGTCGCCTGCCCGGTTCGCACCGTGATCCGCCGGGTCGCCCCATCGATGCGGAAAAAGGCCACCGCGAACGCCCGCCCGCCCTGCCGCCGCTGGTCCAGCCAGGCCATGGCCTCGATCAGCAAGTCACCGATCACCGCCTCGACATCAGAAGTCTGGGTGATCGGCTCGAACAGGATGCGATCAACGACGCAGGCCGGGGGCGGCCGCAGCGGCGTGATCCGCACGTCCTCCCGGCCCAGGATACGCGCCAGCCGTACCGGCAGGTCGGTCCCGAACCGCGCGGCCAGGGAGGCGGTCGGGCGGTCGTCCAGATCGCCCAGGGTTCGCAGGCCCGCCCGATTCAGGGCCTGATGCTCCCTCTCGTCCAGCTCCAAGGCTGCGATCGGCAAGGCTCTGACGGCTGCCGCGTCCTGATCGCCTTCAAGGATTCCTCCCCGTCCGAACCGGGCCAGGGCTCGCGCGGCCTGGGGCGTGCCGGCCAGGGCCGTGCGGACGCTCAGGCCGATGAGAGCGGCGCGCATTTCCACCGCCCGGACCAGCCCGGCCTCATTGCCGAACAGATGGGTGCAGCCGGTGACGTCCAGGATCAGGGCGTCGTCGCCATCGATCGCCGCCATCGGCGTGAACCGCCCGAAATCCTCCAGCACCTGAGTCAACAGGGCCGCATCGGCGTCGGGCCGATGCACGACCGTGCGCAGGGCGGGCGTCCGCGCCTGGGCGTCGGCCAGGGTCATGCCTCGCGTCAGTCCCAGGGCGCAGGCTTCCAGGTTCAGGGCGGCGAGCCGCAGGGCGCCCCGGACCTTTTCGACCAGAACGACGGCGTCTGGCGGGGCGCGTTCACCCGGTTCGGCGAAGCCCTGTCGCGCTTCCTCCCGACGCAACCGATCCGACGACAGGAACGGAAACCAGACGGCCAGATAGCGGCGCGGGCTCTGCAAATGCGCGAGTCTCACGATCCCACTCCAGCGTCCATTTGGCGGGGGCGGCCCCCTGTCGGCTGCGGGTCAGGGCGGCGACAAAGGCGGGGCGGCCGGGAGCCCCGGCCTCCAGCGCCTTCGACAGGGCCGCGCGCACCGTCCAGCGGGTCTCGGCCGCGCTGGGCAAAGCCGCCGCCGCCGCTCGGACCAGGAACGCTGTGCTTCGCCCCGCCCGTGACGCCAGAGCCAGACGCCGACTGGCAGTCAGGGTCATGGCCTTGGCCTCGCCCCAACCGCTCATCAGCACGGCTCCGACAGCCCCACTCTTCAAGGCCTCCTCGCCCGCAGCCAGCATGGCCGTAGCGTCTCGTACTCGCACGATCAGCACGTTCTCGGGTCGCAAGCCCCACTCGTGCAGCCCCGGCCCATGCAGGCCCCCCGCTTCCTGGCAAGCCAATGCCTGAACCACCCAGGCCAAGGGCCTCTCCGTTGTCGCACGAGACGCCAGACCCAGCGCAAAGGCATTGGCGGCCACAGCATCGGCGGCGGTTTCGGCATGAATGTCGTGGAGGCAGAAGAGGCAAGGTCCGGGGTCCAGATACGCATCGACACGATCCATCCCGAGCGTGAATCGTCCCGGCTCGGGCCCGGTCTCATGATGAGACAGCTTGGCCAGGCGGGATTTCAACTGCTCGATCTGAAGGGCCGAAGACAACGCATGTTCCTGTTATGTTCCTCCATATGCCTCTCTCTCGATATGGAGAGTCAAGAGCCAAGAACTTGGCGCGCAAGCACCAGACCCAAATCGAGGCCTGGTCGTTTTGTAATTTCAGGAAATTAAGCGAGCGGCGGTCGGTTCGCTACAAGCCGACCACATAAGCAGCCTACTGATCAGCACGGGTAAGCTGCTGCTATTTATCAGAAAATGGCGCGCCCGGAACGATTCGAACGTCCGACCCTCAGATTCGTAGTCTGATGCTCTATCCAGCTGAGCTACGGGCGCGCATGGCCGCGAACGGCGAGGCGGCTTCCTAGCGGAGGTGCGGGCAGGGGGCAAGGGGTTTAGCGCGGTTTTCGCGGCAAGTTTCGATCGGGGGTTTCTAAGCCGAGGCGCAGACGTCAAGTTGCGACGAACCTCCCCGGTCGTCTTCGCGAGTGCCTGATGCCATCCTCCCTTTCCCGCCTGGTCAGACCACTGGCTGTCGCAGCCCTGACACTGGCGCTTGTGGCCTGTGCGAGCGACACGGGACAATGGATTCAGAACGGGGCGACACGGGTTCCGGCCGCAGACGCCCCGTCTGTCCCGACCATGCCTCAGGCGCGCGGGCCGTTTGTGTCGGCGGCCAATCCACTGGCGGTCGAGGCGGGGATGAAGATCCTGCGCGAGGGCGGCTCGGCTGTCGACGCGGCGGTGGCGGTGCAGGCAGTGCTGGGGCTGGTCGAGCCGCAGTCGTCGGGTCTGGGCGGCGGGGCCTTCATGATGGTGTTCGAGGCGGAGACGGGCGAGGTCACCAGCTATGACGGGCGCGAAACGGCCCCGGCGGCGGCGACGCCGGAGCTGTTCTACGAGAACGGCCAGCCGTTGGGCTTCGGGGACGCCGTGCTGAGCGGTCGATCGACGGGCACGCCGGGCGTGGTGGCGATGCTGGGCATGGCGCAGGCCGAGCATGGTGCCCTGCCGTGGAGCGCCCTGTTCGGGGATGCCGAGCGCCTGGCGCGCGAGGGCTTTGTGGTCAGTCCGCGTCTGGCCGGCATGATCGCCCAGCCGCGCGGTCAGGCGCGGTCGCGCTGGGCCAATGCCTATTTTACGAAACCGGATGGCCAGCGGCTGGTCGCGGGCGAAGTGCTGCAGAACCCGGCCTATGCCCAGACGGTGGCCGAACTGGCGGCGGGTGGGCCTGAGGTCTTCTATCGTGGTCGCATTGCGGAGGAGATTGCCGCCACCCTCGCCGAGGGGCCGCGCCCGGGGGCGCTGACGACGGCGGACATCGCAGCGTATCAGCCGATCGAACGCGGGGCCCTGTGCCGCCCTTACCGGGTCTATGTGGTCTGTGTGCCGCCGCCGCCGTCCAGTGGGGTGGCGATCCTGCAACTGCTGGCCATGGCGGAGCGTACACCGGCGATCGATGGCGGGCCTGACGACCCGGAGGCCTGGGTGGCCTTCGCCCAGCTGCAGCGGCTGATGTATGCGGACCGCGATCGCTACGTGGGCGACCCAGCCTTCGTCGGTGTGCCGGTGCAGGGGTTGCTGGATGAGGCTTATGTGGCCGAGCGCGCGTCGCTGGCGGCGGGGCTGACGGGAGCCGCCGAGGCGGGCACGCCGCCGGGCGGTGTCTTCGCTGGGCCCGATGCCACGCGCGAACCGGCCGGCACCTCGCATTTCGTCGTCGTGGACGCAGCGGGCAATGCGGTCAGCATGACCACGACGGTGGAGAGCATCTTCGGCTCGGGCCGGATGGCGGCGGGGTTCTTTCTGAACAATCAGCTGACGGACTTCTCGTTCGAGCCGCTGCGCGAAGGCGGCCAGCCCGCGGCCAATGCGGTGGCGGCGGGCAAGCGACCGCGTTCGTCCATGTCGCCGGTGATCATCCTGGACCGGCACAGCCGTCTGATCGGGGCGCTGGGGTCGCCCGGCGGCTCCTCGATCCTCGCCTATAATGCCAAGGCGCTGATCGCCGTGCTGGACTGGGGCCTGCCGGTTCAGGCGGCGTTCGACCTGCCCAATCTGGTGGCCAAGGGCGACGGGTTTGGGGCGGACACAGAGCGATTCCCGGCGGCTGTGCGCGAAGGGATGGCCGCTGAGGGCGTGGTCATCCGCCCCAACGCCAGCGAGAACTCCGGCCTGCACGGCGGGCTATGGCGGCAGGGTGCGGACGGCTGGGGCTGGGACGGTGGGGCGGACGACCGGCGGGAAGGGATAGTAAGGTTCTAGGTAGGGATTAGGGAAGAGAAGCAGGACACCGAGTTTTCGGCCATATGCCGTAGAACCTAATCCCTAGTCCCTGACCCCTACTCCGGCTTGATCGACAACTGAAATGCGATCACGCCTTCGGACACATCGGTATCGACGCCATGGCCAGCGCGAAATCCTTCGGTCTCGATCTCGCGGTAAATCAGGCCGACGGAACTCTGGATCGCCCCTTTTCGCATGGCCACGCCGATGGAGGCGTCGCCCAGGAAGTTGCCGCTGTCGTGGCTGACGCCCGAGCGGGCATAGTCGCCGTCACGGGTGCGGGCGAAATTGTAGCCGACGGCGCGGCCCGAACCGGCGGCATAGACATACCAGCGAGGCCGCTCACCGAAAGCTTCGCTGCCTTCGGGGACAAGGCGATCGAGGTTGCGGCCGACACGCAGGGTCGCCCCCGCCTCGGTCGAATTGCCCCGGCTGCCGACGCCGACGCCGACATGGGGCGTCAGGGTAACATCCAGGCCCGAGCCGGTCTGGCCCAGCGTCTCGGTCCAGCCGCGCACATAGGAGACGTCGTAATGTTCGGTGTCCCAGCCCGCGCTGTCGAGCGGCCCAGGCGGCACGGGCGCGCCATCGGCCCGGCGGATGGAGCCTTCGGTGCGCAGGCGCAGCCGGTCGTCGAAGCCGCCACCCGAGAACCATACGTCGCGTTCAGCCACCGCCCGCGGTTCGGCGCGATCGGCACGCGAGACGCTGGCGACCCAGCGTGGCTCGATATCGGTGATGGGGGCGTCGAAGGCGGCGACGGATCCGTCGCGCTCCAGTCGGGTCAGAAGATCGGAGACCGTGACAGGCCGGGCCGCGCCGTCCGCAAAGGGATCGGCCAGCCGGACGGCCTCCTGAGCCGTAGCAACGGTCGCCACGCCCGCGCAGGCCATAGCCACAAGCGCAGCGGTTGTTACTGAAATGGCCGTCGTTTTCCGCATCAACGGGACCCTCCCCAGTCCGTCAACGCCTCGACCCTGCACCAAAGGGCCCCGCGCGCCAACAGACTTCTCTCCCCACATATCAGGCGGTCGAACGTCGGGGATGTGGCAGGGTTCCTCTGCGACCGCCGTTCGACGGTCGTAGAGGTTGGTCAGCCTACTGGCAGGCCAGGCATTCGTCGTAGTCGGTGCGCGCGGCGCTGAAGAGGTCCGGCTGGTTGGGATCGACCTCGGCCTCGACCTTGTCGGCGGCACCGGCGAAGGACGCGCGCTGAACCGACTTGGAGCGCAGGTAGTAGAGCGACTTCACGCCCTTCTCCCAGGCCTGCCAGTGCAGCATGTGCAGGTCCCATTTGTTGACGTCGCCCGGGATGAACAGGTTGATCGACTGGGCTTGGCAGATTTCCGGCGAGCGGTCGGCCGACAGTTCCACGATCCAGCGCTGGTCCAGTTCGAAGGCGGTCTTGAAGATGCCCTTCTCGTCCTCATCCAGGCTATCCAGATGCTGGACGGAGCCTTCGTTCTCCAGGATCGAGTTCCAGACGGCCTCGGTATTGATGCCCTTGCCGTCCAGCAGACGCTCCAGATAGGGGTTCTTGACGGCGAACGAGCCCGACAGGGTCTTGTGGGTATAGATGTTGGCCGGGATCGGCTCGATGCCTGCCGAGGTGCCGCCGCAGATGATGCTGATCGAGGCGGTCGGGGCGATGGCCAGCTTGTGGCTGAACCGCTCCATCACGCCGCGCTCCTCGGCATCCAGGCAGGGGCCCTTCTCTTCGGCCAGCAGGCGGCTGGCCTTGTCGGCCTCGCGGCGCAGATGTTTGAACAGGCGCATGTTCCACGACTTGGCCATGGCGCTCTCGAAAGCCACGCCTTGGCCTTGCAGGAAGGAGTGGAAACCCATCAGGCCCAGGCCCACCGAGCGCTCGCGCTTGGCCGAATAGACGGCGGCGGCCATTTCGGGCGGGGCGCGGGTGATGAAGTCCTCCAGGACATTGTCCAGGAAGCGCATGATGTCCTCGATGAAGCGGGGCTCCTCGCGCCACTCCAGGAACATCTCGGCATTGACCGACGACAGGCAGCAGACGGCCGTCCGGTCGACGCCCAGGTGATCGCGGCCCGTATGCAACATGATCTCGCTGCACAGGTTGGACTGTTTGACCGACAGGCCCAGGTCGCGCTGATGCTGTGGCATCTGGCGGTTCACGGTGTCGGAAAAGATCAGATAGGGCTCGCCGGTCTGCAGACGGATTTCCAGGATCTTTTGCCACAGCGACCGTGCGTCGACGGTCTTCATCACTTCCTGGTTCTTCGGCGAGACCAGGTCGAAGGTCTTGCCGTCGCGGACGGCTTCCATGAATTCGTCGCTGATGCTGATACCGTGGTGCAGGTTCAGGGACTTGCGGTTGAAGTCGCCCGAGGGCTTCCGGATCTCCAGGAACTCCTCGATCTCCGGGTGGTGCACGTCCAGATAGACGGCGGCCGAACCGCGACGCAGCGAGCCCTGGCTGATCGCCAGCGTCAGGCTGTCCATCACGCGGATGAAGGGGATGATGCCGGACGTTTGTCCCGCACCCTTGACCTTCTCGCCGATCGAACGGACGCCGCCCCAATAGGTGCCGATGCCGCCGCCGTTCGAGGCCAGGGCCACGTTTTCGTTCCAGACGTTCTGGATGCCGTCCAGGCTGTCGGCCACGGAGTTCAGGAAGCAGGAGATGGGCAGGCCGCGCGCCGCGCCGCCATTCGACAGCACCGGCGTCGAGGGCATGAACCACAGCTGGGACATATAGTCATAGACGCGCTGGGCATGGCCCGGATTGGTCGCTTCATCGTCGGCAAAGGCCAGCGAAACGCGGGCGAACATGTCCTGGTAGGACTCGCCGGCCAGCAGATATCGGTCTTCCAGCGTCTTCTTGCCGAACTCGGTCAGCAGGTCGTCACGCGACCGATCGATCTGGATGGAGGGCACGACCGACAGATGGGGACGATTGGCCTGTTCGGCGAGTGCCCGCGCATCGATAACCGACTGCAATTCCACTGTCTTCAACGCTTCGCCGCCGGCCATGATCGTATTCGCCCTGAACTTCTGATTGATCGTCAACCGCGCCTGAGACCACATCATCTAGTGGCCCCTTCGCTTCCCCAACCCACATATAGGGCACAGATGGCTAACGAGCCGTCAACGGGGTTGACGATCACTTTCTGGGCGAATCGCATTCATGACAGGGGATGAGCCTGTGGACAGGCCGCGACGACGGCGTGACAGGGCAGGGGCATCGAGATCACGAAGCCGTGATCGGGAACGTCTCACAAGCGTGACCGTTTGGGCGCGATGACCGCAGACCAGACCGTTACCTTTTTCCGCCGCGCCCTGCGCATCGCCCGCACCGAGATCGCGGCCGTCAGCGCCCTGTTCATCATCGCCCTAGGCGTCATGACCTTCGTCGAGCTGGCGGATGACATGACCGAGGCGGACGGTCAGGCCTTCGACCAATCGGTACTGGCCTGGGTCCAGCCGATGGCGGGCGAACCGCGCGGGCCGTGGTGGATGAAGGAGGCGGCGGCTGACTTGACCTCGCTGGGCGGCATATCCGTGCTGGCCCTGTTCGCCACCATCGCCATCGGCTTCCTGCTGATCCATCGCAAACGGCTGTCGGCCCTGCTTCTGGTGGTCGGCCTGGCGGGCGGAGTGGCGCTGAGCGAAGGCCTGAAGGCGATTTTCGAGCGCGAACGTCCTCCTGCGGCCTTCCAGGCCGTTGAGACGATCAATGCCAGCTTCCCTTCTGGCCATGCGCTGCTGGCCACGGTCTTCTACCTCAGCCTGGGGGTCATGCTGACCCGCGCCTTTTCGCGCCGCCATGTGAAGGCTTTCGTGCTGGGGGCGGCCATCGTCATCGCGCTGCTGATCGGAACGACCCGCGTCTATCTGGGTGCGCACTGGGCCTCGGACGTTCTGGCCGGCTGGAGCGTCGGCGCCGCCTGGGCCATGGCCCTGTGGCTGGTTGCCTATGCGGTGGAACGCCGCCAGATCGCCCACCATGCCGCGCTTCAGGATGAAGCCGATCCGGGCTGATCGCTGACGCGCCTTCGACCTTTGTCGCGCGTGCATTCCGGCGATGCGTGGCACTATGCAGACCTTGGCTCCTGCGTCTGGGCCAATCATTGACTGCGACGCTGCCGGAGCCCTGCATGCCCGACCCTGCCCACGCCTCCCTCTATGCCGAACGTCTGATGACCGCAGGCCAGGCGGCGGCGCTGATCCCGTCCGGCGCGCGCGTGGTCATGGGCCTGGGCGTCAGCCAGCCACCGGCCTTGCTCAAGGCATTGGCTGACCGGGCAGAGGCGGGAGAGGTGGAGGGGATCAATCTCTATTATCTGCTGTCCACGGCCATCGCAGGCGACACCGTGCTGCGCTGGGAGGTGGTGGATCGTATCCGCCCTCACAGTCTGTTCCACGGCGCGATCGAGCGGCGGCTGGAGGCGCGGGCTGCCGAGGAGGGACGGCCCAACCCCGTTCACTTCATCCCGACGGGCTTCCAGCAGACGCCGCGCGTGCTGTGCGAGGAGGTCGGCGTGGACACATTGGTCTGCACCGTCTCGCCGATGGACGAAGACGGCTTCTTCAGCTTCGGCACCAATACCGACTACAGCCTGCCGGTCTCGCGCACAGCCAAACGGGTGATCCTGGAGGTCAATCCGCACATGCCGCGCGTGTTCGGCGATTGCACCGTTCACGTGTCGCAGGTCACGGCGGTGGTCGAACACAACGCATCGCTTCTGGAAATTCCCAAGGCTGCACCCCAGCCCCAGGATCGGGCCATCGGCGCGATCATCGCCGGAATGGTCGAGGAGGGCGCGACGCTGCAGATGGGAATCGGGGCCCTGCCGGATGCCGTCTGCGACGCCCTGAAGGATCATCGCGATCTGGGCATCCACACCGAGATGCTGACGCCCGGACTGGTCGAGCTGATGCGAGCGGGCGTGATCACCAATGCGCGCAAGACATCACATCCGGGCAAGGGGGTGTTCGCCTTTTCCATGGGCGACCGATCGACCTATGACTTCCTGGACGGTAATCGCGATCTGGAAGCCCACCCGGTTTCCTATGTGAACGATCCGGCCGTCATCGCCCGTAATGCCAGGATGATTTCGGTCAATGCGACGCTCCAGATCGATCTCAGCGGAGCCTGCTGCTCGGAGTATCTGAACGGACGACAGTTCACGGCCTCGGGTGGCCAGCTCGATTTCGTGCGAGGGGCCTATGCCTCACAGGGTGGTCGGTCGATCATCGCCTGCCACTCGACCGCCGCCAGGGGCACGGTATCGCGCATCGTCGCCCGGCTCGACGGGCCGGTCACCACACCGCGCAATGATGTCCATATCGTCGTGACGGAGCACGGGCACGCCAATCTCAAAGGCTTGACCACGGCCGAGCGTGCCCGCGCCCTTATCGGCCTCGCCGATCCGCAGTTCAGGGACAGGCTCGAGCGCGACGCGCGCGAGGCGGGGCTTTTCTGAAAGGCATGAGAGGTGCCGGCGCACTGCTCAGACCATCCCCAGGCTTCTCCCCACCAAACTGCGGCGGGAACACCACATGTAGCGTTGTGCGACAAAGTGATCGCTAAATAGCCGCAATTCGACTTGGCACCGGGCGCGTCTGGCCGCATGGTTAGGGCCTGTCCTTTTCTCCGGTTTCGCGAGTCGCCCGATGAACGCCCACACCATCATCAAGCCTGCCCGCCCCGGCCTGCTGACCCCGTCGGCCGCCTACAAGCCCTTCCGCTATCCGTGGGCGTTCGACATGTGGAAGAAGCAGCAGCAGGTCCACTGGATGCCCGAGGAAGTGCCGCTGGGCGAGGACCTCAAGGACTGGGCCGTCAAGCTGAACGACAAGGAACGCAATCTGCTGACGCAGATCTTCCGCTTCTTCACCCAGTCGGACATCGAGGTGTCGGACAACTACATGGAAAAATACGGCCGCGTCTTCAAACCCACCGAGGTGAAAATGATGCTGTCCAGCTTCGCCAATATGGAGACCATCCACATCGCGGCCTATGCGCTGCTGCTGGAAACCATCGGCATGCCCGAGAGCGAATTCGGGGCCTTCATGGAATACGAGGCCATGCGCGACAAGCATGACTTCATGCAGGAGTTCGGGGTCGAGACCGAAGCGGACATCGCCCGCACCCTGGCCATGTTCGGCGGCTTCACCGAGGGGCTGCAGCTGTTCGCCAGCTTCGCCATGCTGATGAACTTCCCGCGCTTCAACAAGATGAAGGGCATGGGCCAGATCGTGTCCTGGTCGGTGCGCGACGAGAGCCTGCACTGCGAAGGCATCATCAAGCTGTACCACGCCTTCAACAAGGAGACGGGCGTGGTCACCAAGGCCGTGGCCGATGACATCGTCCAGTGCTGCGAGACGGTGGTGAAGCTGGAGGACAAGTTCATCGACCTGGCCTTCGAGGCGGGCGAGGTCCAGGGCATGACGCCCGAGGACATCAAGAAATATATCCGCTTCATCGCCGACTGGCGCCTGCGTCAGCTGGACCTGCCGGAGCTGTACGGCGGTGGCCGCGAAAACCCGCTGCCCTGGCTTCAGTCGCTGTTGTCAGGCGTCGAACATGCCAACTTCTTCGAGGCCCGCGCCACGGAATATTCCAAGGCGGCGACCCAAGGCTCGTGGCACGGCAACGAGGGCGTCTGGACCGAGTTCGACCGCATGATGGCGCGGCGCGACATGAGTGGTGTCATCGGCTGACGGGCCGGCGGGGGTCGTCAGATCCCCGCGTACCACTCATAGCCGCGGTCTTCCCAATAGCCGCCCTTGCCGCCCCCGATATGAGCGAAACTTTCGACCGCCTCGATGCGCCGGATATATTTGGCGTGTTTGTAGCCTAGCTGCCGCTCGACCCGCAGGCGTAGCGGGGCCCCATGGGGCACAGGCAGGGTCTGGCCGTTCATGGCATAGGCCAGGATCGTCTGGGGGTGGCGGGCGTCGATCAGGTCGATGCTTTCGTAATAGCGGTCGCCGCCCTCGGTCTGATCCAGGGCGTCGAAACAGTGGAAGACGATGTACCGGGCCTCGGGCTTCAGGCCCGCCTCGTCCAGCAGGGTCTCAAGCCGCACGCCGGTCCACTCACCGATGGAGGTCCAGCCCTCGACGCAGTCATGCTTGGTGATCTGGCTCTGGGCCGGACGGCCGCGCAGATCGGCCAGGGACAGCGACAGGGGCCGTTCGACAAGGCCGTCGATGACCAGCCGGTAGTCTGCAAAGCCGCCCGTCTTCAGCGCCACATAGTCCGCCGCCGCCGGATCGGTGGAACCGTTGGCGCGAAAGTCCGGCGAGATTTCCGATCGATCATAGGTCGGGGCCAGGGCCTCGCGGGGGATCAGCAGGCGCTGGGTGCGGCGGGTCAGGCCCTCGCCCATCCGCCGCGCCTGTTCGGCCAGGCTGATCCGCGCCTGGTCACAGGCCGACAGGGCCGAGGCCAGAAGAGTCGCAGCCGCTCCGGTCAGCCAGTGTCGGCGATTCATGACGGCTCTCCCGCGTCGTCCGAGGCCTTGCGTCGTCCGCCGGGCCCGGCCACCGATCCCGGCGGTTCGATGACGAACCAGCCCGTGACCATGGCCCGCATATTGTTGAATAGCCCCGTCCAGATCACCAGCCCGACATGGATGACGATGAAGCCGACGATCAGGGCCGCCGAGATGAAATGCAGGGTCCGCGCGGACTGTCGCCCGCCCATGATCTCCAGCAATATCCCGCCGATGGCGTTGAACCCCGGCGACATCGACAGGCCGGTGATCAGCATCATCGGCAGGACGATCACGATCATGGCCAGATAGGTCAGCTTCTGGATCACATTATAGGTGCGGGCGTGGTCGTCGGTGGGGAAGCGAAACCGCGCATGCTCGGCCACGGAGGCCCCGATGCCCTTCAGGTCCGCCGCCGTGGGGGCCAGCCGCCGCGCGAACCGCCGCGTGATCAGACCGAAGGCCAGATAGATCAGCCCGTTGATCACGAAGATCCAGGCGAACAGGAAGTGATAGTTCCGCGCCTCCGCCAGATTCCGCCCCTGCGGGATCAGCAGCCAGTTCGGCACCCTCGGCGTGCTGACCCAGGGATCGGCGAAGGTGGAGGTCAGGCCCCAGTACAGATGCGGATGCGCGGCCAGGATGTTCAGCCCGCTCATGATCAGCACGACCACCGCCACGACATTCAGCCAGTGGGTGATCCGGACCCAGACGGGATGCCGCCATATCAGGGTACGGCCCTGGCCCAGCGGCCGGTCAGACCTGGCGGACGCGACGTCGATGGGCGCTTCGTCTGCGATATCGGTCATGCTGCGCCTTCCCGCCGTCCAGCGACGGTGTCACGGTAATCCTGACTACGCAATCCGGCGGCGAAAGGTTACGGCCTGACCCTGCAGTTTCGGCCACCGGCCTGCTCACAGGCCCGAACACTTTGCTCATACAGCGCCATGTCGCGCTGATAGCGTTCCTGGGCGGCAGCATTTTCTGCGGCGATACGGGCGTTATCGGCTTCGATACGCGCGGCCTCCGCCTGCCAGGCTTCCCGTGCCGCATCGTTGGAGGCGATGATTTCTGCCTCGCGACGAGCGGCCTCTTCGTTCTGGGCCAGGATGCCGGCGTTCAGCTTGCTGGTCGCGGCCAGCTCTGCTGGATCCTGGCGACTGTCAGGCACAGCGCGATAGGTTTCGCCACGCTGGCGGTCCCATTCCTCCGAGCCAGGAACGGGAGTGTCTGCAAGTTCGGGGGTCTGGACCGGTGCGGGCGCGGGCCTGGCCTGTTGCGCCGCGGCGGGCAGGCTCAAAAAACTCCCCAGAACCAGGGCGGCGGCGGCGGTCGTGAACGATCGGGACATCAAAGGGGTCTCCATCAGGGTCGGTGCGGACGCTGACCCGCAAGCTGGGCCATTTCGCGGCCCTCGACCAGCCTCAACGCCTGGAAGTCCTGATCGGTGCCGAGGGTGTCAGTCAGGCAGACGCAGGGCGAAGACCGTCCCGTCCTGCCCCGTCTCGATCAGGTCCAGTGTGCCACCGTGCGCCATGGCCAGTTCGCGCGAAATGGTCAGCCCAAGGCCGGTGCCTTCAGAAGCCCGGCCGCTGACGAACGGATCGAACAGCTGTTCCGACACCCTGGACGGAATGCCCGGCCCGTCGTCGGCGATGCGAAGCAACCAGCCGACGCTGTCCTGGGACGCTGTGACCGTCACCCTACCCCGGCGCGGAGCCTTGCGTCTGGTGTCGCCCTGAATGGCCTGACGGGCATTGCGCATCAGGTTGACCAGGATGCGGTGCAACTGGTCCGGATCGGCCTGAACTGTGGCCTTTGCGGGCAGGCTCTGGACCAGCTGCACGGTGTCGGGTGTCAGACCTGCATCTTCGGCAGCCACGCTGACGGCGCTGGCCAGGGCGACAGCGACACGCTGAGGCTCGGGTTCCTCGCTGCGACCATACTCAAGGACATTGCGGGACAGGGCGGCGGCGCGGCCCAGGGCCCGTTCCAGCCGGGGCAGGACGCGGGCCACCTCGGGGTCGGGCGATTCCGCCAGTCGTTCGGACGCCAGCTGGGCCGAGGTCAGCATGTTGCGCAGATCGTGGTTGATCTTGGCCACCGCCTCGCCCAGCGCCACCAGCCGGGCGCGGGAGCGCAGCGATAGCCGCACCTCTTCCTGCATCCGGGCCAGTTCGCGCTCGACCCGGCCGATCTCGTCATGGCGACCGCTGGGCGGTTCACCCTCGGCCTCGGGATCGCGGGCGAACCGCTCGATCGAGCGGGTCACCCGCCGCAGCGGCTGGAGCACCAGAAAGGCCAGGCCAGAATAGAGAAGAGCGCCCGCCACGATCGACACCAGCAGCGACACCAGCAGACTGTTCAGCAGAAAGGTACGCAGTTCCGCCTTGAGCGGCTGGGCCAGGGTCACGATCTCGATGAAGTCGCCGGTGCGGTAACGCGGCCGGGCCTGGACCCGGATGGAGCGATCCGGATGGCCAAACAGGGTCCGCCAGGGATCGATCAGGCGTGAGACCGGGCGGCTCTCCCGCAGATCGATCAGGTCGGGAGTTCTCGACAGATTAGGCGCCTGCAACAGAAGTCGCCGCACCCCCTGGTCCGCCACGACCACCGCCTGCACGCCGCCGATGGCCAGAAGCTGTTCTGCCGTATCATCCTCGACCGCCGAATAAGGCAGGGCCTGGACCGCGACCGAGGCCAGCTCGGCGGATTGCAGCCGGTCAGTCAGCCAGCGCTCGTGAAAGCTGGCCACACTGGGAGTGATGATCAGGATTTCCACCGCCACCGCAAAGACCATGGTCAGCAGCATCAGCCGTCGCGCCAGGGCATCCGGCGGGTTCAGCCCCAACCGCCGCCTCAGGCCCTCGGGCACCCAGGTCCACAGGCGAGGGCCGGTATGGGGTGCGACCTCGCTCATGTCGCCGCCTTGCGACCCAGCGCGCCTTGCAAGGCCTTCAGTGCCACCGGCAGGACGACGGCCAGCACGAAGACGCCCGTCATCGGGGCCCAGAACTGGCCGAACAGGGCCTGGAAGTCCGGATCGGGATCAGTGACCAGCAGGGTGTTCAGTCGCGCGCCTATCCAGCAATAGATGGTGTGGGCCGGCAACAGGCCGATCACGGTGGCCACCGTATAGGGCTTCAGCCGCGCCGCCATCACCCCGGCGGCGATATTGATCATGTGGAAGGGCACCACGACGGCCAGTCGGCTGGCCAGCACATACCAGAAGGTATCCTTGTCGATGGCGTTGCAGACCTTCTGCATCAGGCCCGCGTCCCGCTCGGCCTTTTCGCGCAGGGACTGGCCCAGGGCGGTGCGGGCAACCGCATAGACGATCAGGGCCCCGATCGTGGCGGCGATGGAGGTGGCCACCCCGCCGACCCAGGGTCCGAACAGATAGCCCGCCGTGATGGTGACAAAGAAAACGCCGGGCACCACGCTGGCGGTCAGGATGGCAAAGACCGCCATCAGGATCAGCAGGCTGACGATATAGTTGTCGGCGGTGAAGGCCCGGAACGCCTGGCCGTGGTCGCGGATCGTGTCCAGCGACAGATAGCGATTCCAGCCCATGCCGAAGATCAGCGCGATGACGCCGGCCAGCAGGATCAGGGGCAGAAAGCGTTTCAGACGGTCCATCTTCACTCCAACGCAGACGCATCGGCGTTGACACCGCCTGCCCCTCCGCTTATACGCCCGCCCTTCCCGCGACGGATGCCTTTGTCCGCCGCCTCATTATTTAACGTTGGGAGCCGACCGTGAAGCGGACCTATCAGCCGTCGCGTTTAGTGCGCAAGCGCCGTCACGGCTTCCGTTCGCGGATGGCCACCAAGAACGGCGCAAAGATCGTTGCGCGTCGTCGCGCCAAGGGCCGCAAGCGCCTGACGGCCTGACCCGTCAGGCGTCCGTCTACGGACGCATGACCGACTTTCCAGATATCAAACGTCTGACTTCGCGGCCCCAGTTTCTGGCGGCCGCGAAAGGCGTTTCAGAGGCCCGTGGTGCGGTCGTGGTCCAGCGGCTGGATCGCCGGGACGACGACCCCACCATACGTCTGGGCTTTACCGCTACGCGCAAGGTCGGTGGCTCCGTCGTTCGCAACCGCGCCAAACGCCGGCTGAGAGAGGCCGCCCGCGCCCTTGCGCCGCAGTTCGGACGCCCCGGCAGCGACTATGTCTTCATCGCCCGCATGGGCACGGCGGACCGTCCCTGGGACCGTTTGCTTGACGATGTGAAATCGGCGCTTACAAGGCTGGCGACCCCACGGTCGGCGGCTCCGAAGCCTTCGACCGCGCCGACCCCGCCCGCGCCCATTCCGCCCGCAACCGCCGGCCAGGATTCCTGATCTCCATGCCTCCCCAGAATAACAGCAAGAACACCATCATCTTCATGGTGATCGCTGGCCTCATGCTCCTGGCCTACAGCTTCTTCGTGATGCAGCCGCAGGCCGAGCGCCAGAAGGCGGCCCGTGCCGCTGCCGAGCAGCAGGCGGCGACAGCCACCGTGCCGGGCGCTGACGGGAGCACGACCGCCGCGCCTGTGTTTGTCGAGAACCGCGAAGTGGCCCGGGCCCAGGGCGGTCCCCGGGTGGCCATTCGTACCGACACGGTCTCCGGCTCGCTGTCACTGCGCGGCGCGCGCCTGGATGACCTGTTCCTGACCAACTATCAGGAAACGCTGGCCCCGAACTCGCCCTCGGTCGAGCTGTTCCGTCCCGAGGGCATGGTCCACGGTTATCAGGCGCTGTTCGGCTGGGACGGCCCCAATGTCCGCGGCGGCGTGCCCGGCAAGGATACGCCCTGGCAGCTGACGCAGGGCACGGAGCTGACGCCGACGACGCCTATCACCCTGACCTGGGATAACGGCGCAGGCCTTCGGTTCACGCGCCGCATCGCCATCGACAACCAGTATCTGTTCACCATCACCGACACCGTCGCCAACTTCAGCGGCCAGCCGGTGCAGATCGCCCCCTGGGGTCGGGTCGAGCGGCGGGGTATCCCTGACGAGCTGGGCCGGAACCAGATCCTGCACGAAGGCGGCATCGGCACCTTCGGGACCGAAGGCGACTATGCCACCCAGCAGCTGAAATATCCGGCCTGGGCCAAGAAGCCGTCGCAGTCGTTCGCCTCTACCGGCGGCTGGATGGGGATGACCGACAAATACTGGCTGGCCGCCATGATCCCGTCCCAGGACGAGAAGATCGATGCCGGCTTCTTCGTCACCGAACAGGCCAATTATGAAACCCACGCCGTGCTGATGCGCGGCGAGGCCCACACGATCGCCGCCGGGGCCCAGATCAGCGAGACAACCCGCCTGTTCGCCGGGGCCAAGCGCAATGAGATCCTGGCGGGCTACGAGAAGTCGTTGAACCTGCCGCGCTTCATCTATGCGATCGACTGGGGCTTCCTGTTCTTCCTGACCCGGCCGATGTTCCTGATCGTCGAATTCTTCTTCAGCATCCTGGGCAATTTCGGCCTGGCCATCCTGGCGCTGACCCTGGTCGTGCGCCTGATCATGTTCCCGCTGGCCAACAAGAGCTACGAGAGCATGTCACGCATGCGCACCCTCGCGCCCAAGCTGGAAGAGCTGAAGAAGAAATATCCTGACGATCCAGCCAGCCAGCAGAAGGAAATGATGGCGCTGTATCAGAAGGAGAAGATCAATCCGCTGGCGGGCTGTCTGCCGCTGCTGATCCAGATCCCGTTCTTCTATGCCGTCTACAAGATGCTGACGGTGACCATCGAGATGCGGCATCAGCCGTTCTTCGGCTGGATCCGCGACCTGTCGGCGGCGGACCCCTCGACCATCTGGAACCTGTACGGCCTGATCCCGTGGGACCCGGCGACAGTGCCGCTGATCGGGACGTTCCTGACGACCAACGCCTCGCTCAGCGTGCTGGCGATCGTCTACGGCCTGACCATGTGGCTGCAGATGGCCATGAGCCCGCCGGCGACGGACCCGATGCAGCGCCGCATCTTCCAGTTCATGCCGGTGGTCTTCACCTTCATCATGGCCACCTTCCCGGCGGGCCTGCTGATCTACTGGGCCTGGTCGAACGTGCTGACCATCTTCCAGCAGTACATCATCATGCACCGGCTGAAGTCGGAGAACCCGATCGACACCTTCTTCGCCCGGTTCAAGAAGGCCTGAGCTCTCTGATCCGCTCATCCCGGCGAAAGCCGGGACCCAGAGCTTTGGGTGGGCGGTCTAAGGCGATCATTATCAGGCAGTAGACCTGCAGCGCCTGCGCTAGGCTGGACAGAACTGGGTCCCGGCTTTCGCCGGGATGAGCGGAGATTTGTGTTGGACGATTTCACGGATGAAGAACTGGAACAGGGCCGTATCCTGTTTGCGCGGCCCGCGACCTTCGTCATGGGCTGCGCCAAGATCGAGCAGCTGCCGGAACCTGACCTGCCGGAGGTGGCCTTTGCGGGTCGGTCCAACGTGGGCAAGTCCAGCCTGATCAACGGCCTGGTCGGCATGCACAAGCTGGCCCGGGCGTCGAACGAGCCGGGCCGCACGCGCGAGGTCAACTTCTTCGATCTGGACGGCAAGATGCGGCTGGTCGACCTGCCCGGCTACGGCTGGGCCAAGGCGTCCAAGACGACGGTCAGGAAATTCCAGGACCTGGGCCGCGACTATCTGCGCGGGCGGGTCACGCTGAAGCGGGTCTATCTGCTGATCGACAGCCGCCATGGGCTGAAGAAGGTCGACGACGAGGCGCTGGATGCGCTGGATCTGGCCGCCGTCAGCTATCAGATCATCCTGACCAAGGCCGACAAGCTGAAGAAGGGCGAGGCCGACAAGGTCCAGGCGGAAACGCTGAAGGCCATCGCCAAGCGCCCCGCAGCCTATCCGGCGGTGATCGTCACCTCGGCGGAGAAGGGCGACGGCATGCCGGAGCTCCGCGCCGAGATCATGCGGACGACCGGGGCGGTGCTTTAGCCTCACCTCCCTGTTGCGGAGCAATGGGGAGGTGGCGCGCTGCGAATACGCAGCGTGACGGAGGGGGCGGCGCAGGCGTCAGCCGTTTGTAACGCCAAACCCTATCCGCCGGAGTCGCCCCCTCCACCACGCTACGCGCGGTCCCCCTCCCCATCGCCAAGAAGCGAGGGGGAGGTGAGGCTTGCTCTCCAGCGCCGTCGATGATCGACTAACTTCATGCAAACGCGCCTGATCCAGACCGATACGATCAGCCAGTCGGTCCTTGAGGCTGGGACCGGCCCTCTGGTCCTGTTCATCCACGGCTTTCCCGAGCTGGGCATAAGTTGGCGCGCGCAGGTTCAGGCGCTGGCCGAGGCGGGGTACCACGCCGTCGCGCCCGACATGCGCGGCTATGGGGCGACGAACAAGCCGGAGGATGTCGCCGACTATTCCATCCTGCATCTGGTCGGGGACATGGTGGCGCTGGTGCGGGCGCTGGGACAGACCCAATGCGTGGTCGTGGGGCACGACTGGGGGGCACCGGTGGCGTGGCACTGTGCCCTGTTGCGACCCGACATGTTCCGGGCGGTGGCGGGTCTGTCCGTACCGTTCCAGCCGCGCCGACCGGGTGGTCCCCCGACCCCGGCCATGGCCGCCATCGCCAAGCGGGCGGGACTGGGCGAGCTTTATATCAGCCAGTTCCAGGCCGCGGATGCCCACGCCATCTTCGAGGCCGATGTCGCGGCAGGCCTGCGCAAGGGCTTCTATGCCTATGACGGGGCGACGCCGGATGCGCGGCAGTCGACCGGCTTCATTCCGGCCGGTCAGGACTTTCTATCGACGGTCCCGGAAGACGCCACCTTGCCGCCGTGGATGAGCGACGCCCATTTTCAGGAGTATGTCGATGCCTTTGCGCAGGGCGGCTTCAAGGGGCCGATCGACTGGTATCGAAACCTGGACCGCAACTGGGCCCTGACGGCGTTTGTGCAGGATCAGCGCATTCTTCAGCCGGCGCTCTTCCTCGTCGGCGAGCGCGACCCGGTTCGCCACTATTCGGGTCAGCATGAGGCAGGGCTGAAGGACTGGCTTTCAGGCCTGCGCGGTTCGCATGTGCTGGCCGGGTCCGGTCACTGGCTGCAGCAGGAGCGGCCGGTGGAGGTCAACCGGCTGCTGCTGGACTTCCTTGCTGGCCTATAGACCCGCCACAGCCTCGGCCGTGATCTCAAGGCTGCGGACACGGTCGTTCAGATCGTACACCATGCCGGTGACCATGACCTCGTCCACGCCGGTCTGATTGGCGAAGGCGGCCAGCTTGTCGCGCACCGTGTCGCGCCCGCCGATGGCGGCATAGGTCAGGCGGCTCTGGACGGCGGCGATCTGGCGCGGGTCCAGCACGGTGGTGATGTCGTCCACGGGCGGCTTGACCCGACCCGGCTTGCCAGTGACCACGGCGGCAAAGGCCTGCTGCATGCTGGTGGACAGGCGCAGGGCCGCCGCGTCCGTCTCGGCGGCAAAGACGTTGATGACCGCCAGACTGTGCGGTTCGCTGAGAACCTTCGAAGGGCGGAAACCGGCGCGATAGGTCTGGAGCGCCTGCATCAGCAGCTCGGGCGCGAAATGGCTGGCGAAGGCAAAGGGCAGACCCAGATGGGCGGCCAGTTCGGCGCTGAACAGGCTGGAGCCCAAGAGCCAGATCGGCACCTTCGTGCCTGCGCCCGGCCAGGCCGTGACCCGCTGGCCGTCGACGGGATCGTCCAGAAAGGCCTGAAGCTCCAGCACGTCGCGCGGAAACTGGTCCGCCGCCTCGAAATAGCGGCGCAGGGCCCGCGCCGTCTCGCCGTCCGTGCCGGGCGCGCGGCCCAGACCCAGATCGATCCGGTCGGGATAGAGGGACGCCAGGGTGCCGAACTGTTCGGCGATGACCAGGGGCGGATGATTGGGCAGCATGACACCGCCGGAACCGACGCGGATCGTCTTCGTCGCCCCTGCCACATGGCCGATCACCACGGCGGTGGCCGAGCTGGCGATGCCCGGCATGTTGTGGTGTTCGGCCAGCCAGAACCGCTTGAAGCCCAGCCGATCGGCCGCCTGGGCATAGGCGGTGGTTTCCGCGAGCGCACGCGAGGCGTCGCCGCCCTCCACGATGGGCGACAGGTCAAGCACTGAGAAATCGGTCATGGACGCCAGATCGGGTCGAGGGCGTTGTCAATCAAGACCCACGAGGTTGTCGAGGGCGTCCGCAGCGCCCTAAGCTGGCACAGCCATGTCGTTCAGGGGGCCACCATGATCATCGCCGCATCCATCCTGGGAACCGTCGCCGTCGCCGTCTCGCCTGCACAGGCCACCACATCCGCCGGCGATCTGGCCGGAACATGGGAAGGCCCACTGGCCGTCGGCGGCCAGTCCATCCGCATCGTCTTCCGCATCCGGCCAGACGGGACGGCCGTCATGGACAGCCCCGATCAGGGCGCGCGCGACATTCCGGTGGAGACCCCGACGGTAGAGGGCGGTGTCGTGCGGCTGACCGTGCCTGCGCTGGGAGGTCGGTTCGAAGGACGCCGCTCGGACGACGGTGCAGTCCTGACGGGGGTCCTGTCGCAAGGCGGGGTGACCCTGCCGCTGGTCCTGACCCGCATGAGCGCCACGGTCGCCGAACTGGTCCGACCCCAGAACCCCTTGCCGCCGTATCCCTATCGCGCCGAGGAGGTCGCCTTTGACAATGCGGACGCTCCGGGCGTGCGACTGGCCGGGACGCTGACCTTGCCCGAGGGAGACGGGCCGTTTCCGGCGGCGATCCTGATCAGCGGCACCGGCCCCCAGGACCGCGATGAGACCGTCTTTGGCCATAAGCCGTTTGCTGTTCTGGCAGATGCCCTTACGCGACGAGGCATCGCCGTGCTCAGATACGATGACCGCGGCACGGCGGCCTCGACCGGTGATTTCAGCACATCGACCATCGCCGACTTTGCCCAAGACGCCGACGCCGCCTTCAGCTTCCTAGCAGCAAGAGCAGAGATTGATCCTCGCCGCATCGGGTTGATCGGTCACAGTGAAGGCGGCGTGATCGCTCCATTGGTGGTCCAAGAAGGTGTGCCGGTGGCGTGGGTCGTCACGATCGCCGGCCCCACGGTAAAGGGAGGCGATATCGTCACCGAACAGGTGCGGCTGATGGGTCAGGCCAGCGGCTTGTCGCCCGTAGTCGTGACGGCGAATATGGCGATCCAGCGCGAGTTGATGACCATCGTCGACCGCCATGCCGAAGACGGCGTCGCCGCACGACGTGAGGTGCTGGCCTACATGAAGCAGCAGGGTGTTACTGACGCGCAGGCTCAGCAGACGGCAGACCAGATCAGCCTTGGCTGGTTCCGCTGGCTGGTGGCGCACGACCCCGCCTCATCCCTGGCTGCGCTGGATGTGCCCCTGCTGGCGATCTATGGCGGCAAGGATTTGCAGGTGCCGGCCGATCAGAATGCGCCCGTGCTATCCCGCCTCAAGCCCGATGCCGAGGTGGTCGTCCTGCCCGATCTGAACCATCTGATGCAGCCCGCCGTGACGGGTCTGCCCAATGAGTACGAGGCCATCGAGACCACCATCGCTCCGCAGGCGCTTTCGACGGTGGTGGACTGGGTCGTGGCACGGTGAAGACTGAGGACCGGCAGGTCCGCGCGCCCAGTGGGCCCCAACACCTTCTCAAGGACCTTTGGCGCGATATTTGAGCCGTCGTCGTCGCTCGGCGCGGCTGAGGCCGGGCTCGTCGGGGTCGGGTGGGGTGGATGCAGCGGGAGCGGGTTTTTTCGAGTGCACTGTGTGCACTTGCGGCTTCCGAAGCGGATTTTCGGCCTGGATCTGGCGGATCATCGAGGTGGCCTGGGCCTCTATGCCGCGAGCCGTGCGGGTGATGGCCCGCATCTCCTCGGCCGAATTCCAGTCGCGCTCGCGGGCCTCGCTGCGTTCGGCGGCCAGCAGCATGGCGTGGACCCGCATCCATCGCATCGCCTCGGTCGAGCGACCCGTATCCAGCGCATGGGATACGCGCCGCCAGGCCTTGTCCAGCATGCGACTGCGAGGTTCGGCGGGCGAGTCCAGATCGATGTCGTCCTCGACCGGATCGGGCGCGGGCTGATCCGAGCGACGCCAACCGCCCTGACGCGCACGAACCTTGAAGGCGGACAGGCCCAGGTCGTGGCGGCGGCAGACCTCTTCGGCCGTGGCCCCGGCCAGATAGTCATCTCTGGCCCTGTCCCAGACGATGTCCGGGCGGATACGCCGGGGAGCAGAGGCGGATGCGGGTTCTGGCGAGGCATCGGTCATGCGCACAGGCTGACACGCCGCTGCGTCAGAATCGGTCGTGCGTCGTTTACACCGGGTGGGTCGGCTCCGGCTTCGGCGCAGGCTCCTGCGTCGAGGGCACGTCAGGAAGGGGGATAAACTCCAGAGAGTCCTCGTCGGGCAGGCTCATCCGCCCGGCCTTCCAGTCCGCCTTGGCCTGATCCAGCCGGGCTTGGCTGGAGGAGACGAAATTCCACCAGATCAGCCGCTCGCCGACCGGCTCGCCGCCCAGAACCATGACGCTGGACGGGCGGATGGCCTTGATGGTCGGCTCAGCGTTTGGCTCCAGCACGACCATCTGGCCTTCGCGGAAGGTGCGGTCGCCGACCTCGATCTCGCCCTTGGCGATATAGAGGGCGCGTTCGGAATAGCCGCCGGAGCCGACGAAACTCTTGCCCGGCGGCGGCGCGGTGCGCACCCCCTCGGCCAGCTCCCAGTGGATGTAGAACAGGGGCGACGAGGTCTTCACCGCCGCCCTGGCCCCGTAGGCCTCGCCCGCGACCAGCCGTGCGAACAGGCCGTTGTTGTCATAGGCGGGCTGATCCGCCTCGCCGTGGTGATGGAAGCTGGGATCGACCTCCTCGGCCTCGTCCGGCAGGGCGATCCAGGCCTGCATGCCGTGCATGGGGCCGCCGGTCGCCTTCTTCAGCGGATCGGTGCGCTCGGAATGGACGATGCCCTTGCCGGCGGTCATCCAGTTGACCTCTCCGGGACGGATGGCCTGGGTCGCGCCGGTATTGTCCCGGTGCATGATCTCGCCCTCGAACAGATAGGTCAGGGTCGACAGGCCGATGTGGGGATGCGGGCGGACGTTGATGGCCTCCGACCCCGCTGCGAACTCCGCCGGGCCCATCTGGTCCAGGAAGATGAAGGGGCCGACCATCCGGCGGCTGTGAAACGGCAGCACGCGTCCCACCTCGAAGCCGCCAAGATCCTTGCGCCGCGCGTCGATCACCATCTCGATCATCGGTGTTTCCTTCAGTCGAGCCGCAGGCGCGCAATGATACCCGGGGCAGGTTCAGGCGTACGCAGCGATCCGTCAGCGGCGAAATCGCTCCATTGCGAGCGCGATACAAACACGAGTTCCCCCCCCGCCACCAGACCTGTCGTGGGTTCGGCGATCTGAGGGAGATTGGCGGCCAGCACCTCTACCGTATCGATCCGCGTCCAGTCGGCATCGGGCACCAGCCTGAGGACCCGTTGGGGGGCGGTTCCGTTCTGGAGCGCGTAGATCGCCTGGCCATCTGTCATCAGCCCATCGATGCCGATCAGGCCGGCATCCGCAGGCACCACCATGCGTGAAGGTACGCCGCCGCCGAGGGCGACCCGCCACAGGCCGGAGGAATAGTCGGCGATCACCAGAGCCGTGCCATCCGGTGTCACCACCAGCCCCTGTGGCGAACCCAGGGTCCCCGAGGCGACGAGGGTTTCGAGCGCCGCTCCGGACGGGGCCAGGCGATAAACCTCACCGGCCAGCCCGTCGGACACATAGACGGTGCCGTCAGGGTGGACCGTGACATCACCCAGGCCATGTTCACGAGCCTCGAGCCCGGGTTCATCAGGCACGGGATAGACGGCCTGGACGCGGCCGTCGTCCAGGCCGATCTGCAGAAGGGCCGCCGGGCCGGTTGGGCCCTGGCGGCCATGAACGGCGGGTGGTGCCGGACTGCTGGCAGCCCACAGGATCCCTGTGTCGGTATCCAGTGCCAGTCCCAGGAGGCCTTCGATCGAGGGGGTCGCACCGACGAAGGTCGTGAACTCTGTGCCTCGAAGCCTGAGGATGTCGCGTCCGGCGACCCGGGAAACAAGCCAGCCCTCCCCGGCTTCGTCACGCACGACGCCTTCGATCAGGCCCGCCCCCGGCACGGAAGCCAGGATCGACAGCCGATCGGCACCGATGGGCAGCGCGTTGGCCGCGATCCGATCCGCAGCCTGCGCAAAACCCGGCGTGTCCGACAGGGCCGACAGGGCCGCGTCCCGTTCGAGATTCATGATGAAGCCTGCACGCGCATAGCGCTGCAGATGGCTGATCGCGCCTGCCCCGTTTCCTCGCGCCGCGTCGACCCGTGCCTGCAAAGCCATCAGACCCGGGTGATTGGGGATCCGCCCGTCGGCCTGGGCCAGCAAGGCCGCCGCGAGGTCCAGATCATCGGCGGCGGCGGCTGCGATGGCTTCGGTGCGGAGACGACGAAAGGCCATGACGTCGCTCTCGGTCGCAGGCGCGGCGCTCTGGGTTCGGGTGTGCACCTCTCCAGATTGGCTCCCGGCGACAGCGGGGCCAGGCACCAGGCAAGCGGTGCCCAGCATCGCAAGCGTGAGCGACAGGCTCTTCACGCGCAAAAACAATCCGTGCGGCATATCCCCTCCCAGGTGACGAAGCCGCAGCTTTGCAGTTCCGGGCACCGGAATCCACCAGGCCTGGCGAGAGGAGGATACGGCTAGCCGACGTGAGGGGTGACGATACCCAGCGGCAGGGTGGTGACGTTCTTCACGCCGCGGGTGACGATGTGGCTCTCGCAGTCCGAGACGATGCCCAGGCTGAGCAGCTTGTTCCTCAGAAACTGGTCGAAGGCGTGCATGTCGGAGGTGATGATGCGCAGGACATAGTCCTCGCGCCCCGTGATCGTCGCGCACTGGACCACCTCGGGCCATTGGGCCACGGCGGCATCGAAGATGTTCAGGTTTTCGGTGGACGGCAGGCTGAGCTTGACGATGGCATAGACCTCGAAATCCAGGCCCAGCAGGCCCGCGTCCAGCAGGGTCACACGCTTCCTGATGAAGCCCGTGTCCTCCAGCCGCTTGATCCGGCGCCAGCAGGGCGAGGCGGACAGGCCCACGCGTTCGGCGACCTCGGCAACCGACAGCCCGGCGTCCTGTTGCAGGATATCCAGAATGCGGGCGTCGACGGGATCCAGATCGTCAGCCAATGCGTTTCTCCCATTGTTATTATAGGGCAATAAAATACCCGTGAACCGCAGAGTGCAAGGTGAAATTGGGCGAGCCTTGGCCAGCGCCCCATGCTAACACCACGAGCATGAGGAAAACGCGGTCGGATCAACCGGACAGCAGGACGGAATGAACAAGCCCAATAGCCAACCCCTGTCGTTGCGTGTGCCGGAGCCTTCGGGCCGTCCGGGCGACCCCACCGATTTCAGCCATCTGAAACTGGACGAGGCCGGCGTCGTCGACCGGCCCGAGGTCTCGACCGCGCCCTATGACATGCGCGATCACGCCTTTCGCCTGGTGCGCGTCCTGGACGATCAGGGCCAGGCCGTCGGGCCGTGGAATCCGCGCCTGGACGCCGAGACCCTGAAGAAGGGCCTGAAGGCGATGATCCTGACCCGCGCCTTCGACGACCGGATGCACCGCGCCCACCGTCAGGGCAAGACCAGCTTCTACATGAAGTGCACGGGCGAAGAGGCCATCGCGGTGGCGCAGGGCATGATCCTGTCGCGCGAGGACATGGGCTTTCCGACCTATCGCCAGCAAGGGCTTCTGATCGCGCGCGGCTATCCGCTGGCGACCATGATGAACCAGATCTATTCCAACGCCGAAGACCCGATCAAAGGCCGCCAGCTGCCGATCATGTATTCGGCCAAGGACTATGGCTTCTTCACCATCAGCGGCAATCTGGGGACGCAGGTTCCCCAGGCCGTGGGCTGGGCCATGGCCAGCGCCTACAAGGGCGACGACAAGATCGCCATCACCTGGATCGGCGACGGAGCGACGGCGGAGGGCGACTTCCACAACGCGCTTACCTTCGCGGCCGTCTATCGCGCGCCGGTGATCCTGAATATCGTCAACAACCAGTGGGCCATCAGCTCCTTCCAGGGCATCGCCGGCGGTCTGGAGACGACCTTCGCCTCCAAGGCCATCGGCTATGGCCTGCCGGCGCTGCGGGTGGACGGCAACGACTTCCTGGCCGTCTGGGCCGCGACCCAGTGGGCCGAGGAACGGGCACGGACCAATCAGGGCGCGACGGTGATCGAGCTGTTCACCTATCGCGGGGCCCCGCACTCCACCTCCGACGATCCCAGCCGCTATCGGCCCGGCGACGAGCATGAGAAATGGCCGTTGGGCGATCCGGTCATGCGCCTGAAGCAGCATCTGATCGCGATCGGCGAATGGTCCGATGAGCAGCAGGCCGAGGCGGAGGCCGATGCCGTCGCCCAGGTTCGGGCCGCCGGCAAGGAATCCGAGGCCATCGGCACCCTGGGTCAGTCGCGCCCCAGCGTGAAGGAGATGTTCAACGAGGTCTTCGCCACCGAAGACTGGCGCATCGCCGAACAGCGCGGCGAGGTGGGAGTATGATCTCTTTCTCGCTCCGCTCATCCCGGCGAAAGCCGGGATCCAGTCCTGTCCATCTTGACGCCCCGGTTTCAGGGCCGACCTTCGAGGGTCTTGTCCCCTCCTTCCATCACCCAAAGCACTGGGTCCCGGCTTTCGCCGGGATGAGCGGTGAGTTTTGATGACCGAGCAAACCTTCACCGAATCCGACCGCACCGACGGCATCGAGCCAGACATGGTCGACCAGAATGCGGCCCCGAAGTCCGAAACCTCGGACAAGCCGGGCGTTCAGCCGATGAACATGATCCAGGCGCTGAACTCGGCCCTGCACGTCAAGATGGCCGAGGACCCTGACGTCCTCAGCTTCGGCGAGGACGCGGGCTATTTCGGCGGCGTGTTCCGCGTCACCGACCAGCTGCAGCAGAAGCACGGCCTGACCCGCAGCTTCGATGCGCCCATCAGCGAATGCGGCATCGTAGCCGCCGCCATCGGCATGGGGGCCTATGGCCTGCGTCCCGTCGTGGAGATCCAGTTCGCCGACTACATCTATCCGGCCTATGACCAGATCGTCAGTGAAGCGGCCAAGATGCGCTATCGCTCGGGCGGCCAGTTCACCAGCCCGATCACCATCCGCAGCCCCTATGGCGGCGGCATCTTCGGCGGCCAGACACACAGCCAGAGCCCCGAGAGCCTGTTCACCCATATCGCCGGGCTGAAGGTCGTCATCCCGTCCAACCCCTATGACGCCAAGGGCCTGCTGACCGCCGCGATCGAGGATGACGATCCGGTCGTCTTCTTCGAGCCCAAGCGGCTGTACAACGGCCCGTTCGACGGCTGGCACCAGAACCCCGTCAGCCCGTGGAAGGCGCAGGAACTCGCCCAGGTCCCGACCGGCAAATATGTCGAGCCGATCGGCAAGGCGCGGATCATGCGCGAAGGCAGCGACGTCACCATCCTGGCCTATGGCACCATGGTCTGGGTCTCGCTGGCCGGGGCCGAGCATGCGGGCGTGGACGCCGAGGTCATCGACCTGCGCTCGCTCGTGCCGCTGGATATCGAGGCCATCGAGGCCAGCGTGAAGAAGACCGGCCGCTGCGTCATCGTGCATGAGGCGCCCAAGACCTCCGGCTACGGTGCCGAGCTGTCGGCCTTGGTGCAGGAGCGGTGCTTCTATCATCTGGAGGCCCCCATCGCCCGCGTCGCCGGCTGGGACACCCCCTATCCCCACGCCTATGAGTGGGAATATTTCCCCGGCCCGCAGCGCGTTGCCGATGCCCTGAAGTCCGTCATGACGGGAGGTCGCTGAGATGGGTCGTTTCGTCTTCAAACTGCCCGACGTGGGCGAAGGCACCGCCGAGGCCGAACTGGTCGCCTGGCATGTGAAGGTTGGCGACACGGTCGAGGAAGACCAGCTGCTGGTCGACGTCATGACCGACAAGGCGACGGTCGAACTGACCTCACCCGTGGCCGGCAAGGTGACGGCCCTGCATGGCGAACCCGGCGTGATGTCGGCGGTCGGCTCGGCGATCGTGGAGTTCGAGGTCGAGGGGGCGGGGAATGCGGCTCCTGCCCCCCTCTCTCTTGATGGGAGAGGGGCCGGGGGTGAGGGTGACAGTGTCAGCCCGCAGTCCACCGTCAGTGAAGCATCCGCGCTTGCATCATCATCCGCGCCTCCCGCTGCAACCGCCGACACCCCCACCCAACCCTCCCCCATCAAGGGGGAGGGCTCTGCTGGTGCGGCGCCCGGCAACTACGTCTTCAAACTGCCCGACGTCGGCGAAGGCACCGCCGAGGCGGAGCTGGTCGCCTGGCATGTCGCGGTTGGGGATGCGGTCGAGGAAGACCAGCTTCTGGCCGAGGTCATGACCGACAAGGCGACGGTCGAGCTGACCAGCCCGGTCGCGGGCACGGTCGCGGCCCTGCATGGCCAGCCGGGACAGCAGATCGCCGTGGGCGGGCCGCTGGTCGGGTTCGATGTCGAGGGCAAGGGTAATGTGGCGGCTGCGCCGCAACCTGCCCCCCTCTCCCTTGATGGGAGAGGGGCCGGGGGTGAGGGTGATGCTGCCAGCCGTCCGGGCGCCGTCAGCAAGGCGACCGTAGCTGCATCTTCCACCAAGTCCACTGCTCCAACCGCTGTCACCCCCACCCCAACCCCTCCCCCATCAAGGGGAAGGGGCTCTGTCGAGGCGAAGCTTTCCGACCGCAACCAGCGCCCCCTGGCCTCCCCCGCCGTGCGCCAGCGCGCGCGCGACATGGGCGTCAATCTGCAGTTCGTGCCGGGCTCTGGCCCCGCGGGCCGGATCGACCATGCCGATCTGGACGCCTTCGTATCCGGCGCGAGCCAGTCATCGTCCGCGTCCGGAACATCGGCCTCGACCTATGCGAAGGCCGAGGGCACAACCGAGGTCCGCATCATCGGCCTGCGCCGCAAGATCGCGGAGAAGATGGCCGAGAGCGTGCGGCGCATTCCGCACATCACCTATGTGGAAGAGATCGACGTCACGGCGCTGGAGGAACTGCGCGCCCATCTGAATGCCCAGGCCAAGACGACGGGCAAAGGAAAGCTGAACGTCCTGCCCTTCATCGCCCGCGCCATCGTGGTGGCCCTGCGCGATCAGCCGACGATCAACAGCCACTATGATGACGAGGCCGGGGTTCTGACCACCCACGCCGCCGTGCATCTGGGCATCGCCGCCCAGACGCCGAACGGCCTGATGGTGCCGGTGGTGCGTCATGCCGAGGCACGCGACCCTTACGACACCGCCGCCGAGATCGCGCGCGTGTCGGGCGCAGCCAAGGACGGTTCGGCCAAGCGCGAGGAACTGTCCGGCTCGACCATCACCATCACCTCGCTGGGCACGCTGGGCGGGGTGGTCCACACCCCGATCATCAACCATCCCGAGGTCGCCATCATCGGCCCCAACAAGATCGCCGAACGGGTGGTGGTGCGCGACGGCCAGATGGTCGTGCGCAAGATGATGAACCTGTCCTCCAGCTTCGACCACCGCATCGTCGACGGCCACGACGCGGCGGTCTTCGTCCAGCGGATCAAGGGCCTGCTGGAGCATCCCGCGACGTTGTGGATGGGCTAGGGCGGTGCTTCGGCTGATCGCGGCGCTTGTTATGGCTACCTGCGTGAGCTCGTCAGCATTTGCCTGCACAATCATCACATCGGCTGAAGATGAGCCGCCGCCAGGGTTGAGCGACACTGAACTGCGCGCTTTTGTAGAGCGTCGGATTCAACGTGACGAATTGGCCAGACAGCGAGCGCTTTGGAGAGATGCTGACTACGTGTTTCTTGCTGAGGTACGCCTGCTTCGAGTGATCGACGAGAATCGAATAGCGACGAGCCTCTCGCCGGTGGTCTCGCTACAGGGAGTGGTGAGCAGGCAGCAAATCGGCGATGTCTACGCGCCGAATTTTGGCAATAACTGTGGCTCGATCCCTTACCCGGCGATAGGCGAGTCTGCAATATTCTATGCTCGAAAACTCCCTTGGTGGCGCCGTCTTTTGAACCGGGGGCGGCCGGAAATCGTCTCAGCCGTGCCGCTCTGGATGGTCACTGACCGTCAAATCCCCACTCAACTTCGGGCTGCTGCCGCTCGGCTTCGCAAGACAGAACTTCAATGACCCAGACCCTCAAAACCAAAGTCCTCATCATCGGTGCTGGCACCGGCGGCTATGTCGCCGGTATCCGCTGCGGCCAGCTGGGGCTCGACACCATTCTTGTGGACGGCGGCGACGGGCTGGGCGGGACCTGCCTGAACGTCGGCTGCATTCCGTCCAAGGCCATCATCCATGCGGCGTCCAAGTTCGAGACGGTCAGCAAGGCCGCCAATGGCGGAACCCTGGGCATCACCGTGGCGGACCCGGTCATCGACTTGGCCCAGACGGTCGCCTGGAAGGACGGGATCGTCAGAAAGCTGAACGGCGGGGTCGCGGCCTTGCTGAAGAAGGCCAGGGTCAAGGTCATCAAGGGCTGGGCCCACTTTTCCGACGCGAAGACCTGCACGGTGAAGACGGATGACGGCGACATCGTCATCAGCGCCGAACACGTCATCCTGGCCACGGGGTCCGAGCCGGTCGAGCTGCCGTTCCTGAAGTTCGGCGGCGACGTCATCTCCTCGACCGAAGCCCTGTCGCTGGATGCGGTGCCGGAGCGGCTGGTCGTCGTCGGCGGCGGCTATATCGGGCTGGAGCTGGGCATCGCCTATCGCAAGCTGGGGGCCCAGGTCGCCATCGTCGAAATGGCCGATCGCATCCTGCCGCTCTATGACAAGGCCCTGACCGATCCCGTTGCGAAGTGGCTTGAGAAACACGGCGTCGAACTGCATCTGGGGGCCAAGGCCGGCGGCTTTGGGCCTTCTGAGCAAGGTGGGGGCCAGCTGTCGATCACCACGCGCGACGGCACGCCGATGCAGCTGCCTGCGGACAAGGTGCTGGTCACCGTGGGTCGCCGTCCGCGCACGAAGGGCTGGGGTCTGGAAAACATGGGCGTGACCATGGACGGGCCGTTCGTGAAGATCGACGACCGCTGCGCCACAAACATGAAGAACGTCTGGGCCGTCGGCGACCTGACCGGCGAACCCATGCTGGCCCACAAGGGCTCGGCCCAGGGAGAGGTCGTGGCCGAGATCATCGCCGGACACGATAAGCGGTTTGATCCCGTCACCATCGCCGCCGTCTGCTTCACCGAGCCGGAAATCGTGTCCGCAGGCCTGGGCCCGCTGGACGTCGAGGGCCGCGACGACGTGATCACTGCCATGTTCCCGCTGGCCGCTATCGGCCGAGCGCTCGCCATCGAGGCGGGCGAGGACGGTGGCTTCGTGCGCGTCCTGGCATCGAAGTCCGATCACCGCCTTCTGGGCATACAGGCCGTCGGTCAGCATGTCGCCGAACTTTCGAACAGCTTCGCCCAGATGCTGGAGATGGGCGCGGTCTTGGAAGATGTCGCGGGCGTCATCCACGTCCACCCGACGCTAGGCGAGGCCTTCCACGAGGCAAGCCTGCGGGCCCTGGGGCATGCGATCCACATCTAGATCAGCAGAGCTTTTCCTGTCGTCGCCGGGACGTCTTCACGCCACATCGAACCTGCCGTCTGCCACGCGGACAAACTGTGCACGCCCCCTGAGCGGGGCAAACAGCTCTGCCTCCGTGCCTGTCATGAAGGCCTGCAGACCCAGGGCCTCGATCTCGTCGAACAGGGCGGCGCGGCGCGCGGTGTCGAGGTGGGCGGGGGCTTCGTCGAGCAGGAGGACAGGGGGTGCGCTCTGGTCTGCGAGGCGGGTGATCTGGGCGAGGATCAGATTGAGGACCAAGGCCTTCTGCTCGCCGGAGGAGCCCTCGGCGGCGGGGCGGTTCTTCTCGCGGTGAAGCGCGGTCAGATCGGAGCGGTGCGGGCCAAACAGGGAGCGGCCGGCGGCGGCGTCACGCGGGCGGGCGCGGGCCATGCCGTCGCGGATGTGGGCGGCGATGGCATCGGCGTCAGAGCCGGTGGCGGCAAGGCCCTCCGCCTCTCCGGTCAGGCCCAGATCGGCCTGGGGGAAGGGGCGGTCGGCGCGGGCGTCGATGGCGGTCTGAAGCGTGGCCAGGGCACCGGCGCGGGCCAGGGCGGCGCGGGCCCCGGCCTCGCCCAGGCGGATCTCCAGAGCGTCGAGCCACAGGGGGTCGGCGGCCAACCTTCCTGAAGAATTCGGGCTTTCGGCCCCGTCGGTCAGCAGGCGCAGCCGCTCGCGCAGGGCCTTTTCATAGGCCGAGACGGCGGCCGCATGGGACGGGTCGGCGGCGAAGACCAGCCGGTCGAAGAAGCGCAGGCGCTCGGCGCGGGCGTCGGAGAACAGCCGGTCCTGTTCCGGCGTGGCCCAGACCGGGCGCAGGTGATCCAGCAGGCGGCCGGGCGGTGCGGTCTCTCCATCGATGCGGACGATACGGCGGGCAGCCCCTGCGGACTGGACGCCGGTACCGAGTTTGGTCTCGCCCTCCCCGTCAGTCAGCACCGCCGCGACGGCCCAGGCCCGGCCGGTCGCCTCGCCGGGTTCGCGCCGGCCCATCTCGGGGGCCGTGGCCCCGCGCAGCCCCTTGCCCGGCGTGAACAGGCTGAGCGCCTCCAGCAGATTGGTCTTGCCCGCGCCGTTCGGCCCGTGGAGCACGACCGTGCCCGCCTCGATCGGCAGGGTGGCCGAGGCGTAGGAGCGGAAGTCGGTGAGGGTGAGGGTGGTGATCAAGGGGCTATAAAAATTTCGCTCATCCCGGCGAAAGCCGGGACCCAGTCCTTTTGCGTGGACTCAGGCCTCTCGTCCAAACGTATCGAACAGGTCCGTCCAGCCCGGGTTGGATTTTTCGATCAGCTCCAGCTTCCAGACCCGCTTCCATTCCTTGATCTGACGCTCGCGGACGAAAGCGGCATGCCGGGTGTCGTGGCGCTCGAACCAGACCAGAAGGGCGACGCCGTGCTTCTTGGTGAAGCCCTCGTATTTGCCGTTTCGGTGCTGATTGATCCGCGTCACCAGATCGTCGGTCGATCCGGTGTAGAGCGTTCCGTTGCGGCGGCTGGTCACGATGTAGGTGAAGAAGACCAACCGGACACCTCCGTGCGCAACGAAAGGACTGGGTCCCGGCTTTCGCCGGGATGAGCGGATCATAAAAAGCGGGGACTAAACCCGCAGCGGCATCAGCACATACTGCACGCCCGGATCACCCGGATCGAGCACAAGCGTCGGGCTGGCCGGGTCGGCGAATTTGAAGTGCGCAGTCTCGCCGGTGATCTGGCCGGCGACGTCCAGCAGGTAGCGGGCGTTGAAGCCGATCTCGAAGGGTTCTTCGGAATAGCCGATCTCGACCTCCTCGACCCCCTGCCCGGCCTCCATGTTGCGCACGGTCAGGGTGACGCGGTCCAGGTCGAAGGCCAGTTTCACGCTGCGGCTCTTCTCGGCCGAGATGGTGGCCACGCGGTCGACGGCGGAGGCGAAGACGGCGTTGTCGATGTCAGCCTGTTTGTCGTTCCCCTTGGGGATGACGCGCATATAGTCGGGGAAGGCGCCGTCGATGACCTTGGATGTCAGGGACGCCTGGCCAAACTCGAAGCGGATCTTCTGCGGCGACACCATCACCTCGACCGGGCCCGAGCCGTCGTCCAGCAGGCGGCGGACCTGGTCGACGGTCTTGCGCGGCACGATCACGCCAGGGCTGCCGGCGGCCCCCTCGGGCGCAGGCGTCTCGGCCAGGGCCAGGCGGTGGCCGTCGGTGGCCACGGCGCGCAGCAGGGGAATGCCGGCCTCGGCCACCGTGTGCAGATAAAGGCCGTTCAGATAGTAGCGCGTCTCCTCGGTCGAGACGGCGAAGCGGGTCTTGTCGATCAGCCGGGCCAGATCTTCCTTGGGCAGGGCGAAGCGGGAGCCGGAGGTGTCGGTCGACATGACCGGGAAGTCGCCCGCGGGCAGGACCGGCAGGTTGAACTTGGACCGCCCGGCCGAGACCGTCAGGCGCGGGTCGTCGCCATTGTAGGTCAGCGAGACCTCGGCGCCGTCCGGCAGCTTGCGGATGATCTCGTACAGGGTGTGGGCAGGCGCGGTGATCTGACCCTCGACCTGGACCTGGGCCTCGGCCTCGTCGACCATCTCCATGTCCAGATCGGTGGCGGCGAAGGCCAGCTTGTCGCGCCCGGCGGACAGCAGGACGTTGGACAGGATGGGAATGGTGTTGCGGCGTTCGACGACGCTCTGGACGTGGCCAAGGGCCTTGAGGAGCGCGGAACGTTCGATGGTCAGCTGCATGTGGTCTCGCCCGCCGGCGGCGACTCAGGCGTCGCCGCGAAGATAAGGGCCTTGGACACTAGCGGATTGGTGGCGGGGAGCAAGGAAGGCTCTAGGGGCCAGGGGCTAGGTTCCAGGGAGGATGTCGCGGGCACCTGTGGACAACCCCAAAAACCTAGAACCTAGAACCTAGAACCTAGAACCTGTTCCCTAACCCCTCAGCTTGCGCGTCAGCGTCTCGACATCCCGCGCGATCTGGTCGTCGGCGGCGATCAGTTCCTCGACCTTGCGGACACCGTGCAGGACGGTCGTGTGGTCGCGGCCACCGAAGCGGCGTCCGATGTCGGGATAGGAGCGGGTGGTGTGCTGTTTGCACAGCCACATGGCGATCTGGCGCGGGCGAGCCACGGCGCGGGTGCGGCGCTCGCTCAGCAGGTCGGCCTGTTTCAGGCTGAAGTGGTCGGCGACCGTCTTCTGGATCTCGTCGACGGTGATGCGGCGCTCGGGGCCCCCGCGCAGGGCAGAGCCGAGCAGGCCTTGCGTCTCGTCAACGCCCAGGGTGGACAGGCGGGCGCCGGCGACGGCGGCCAGGGTGTTCACGGCCCCCTCCAGCTCGCGCATGGAGCCGGGGGTGCGGTCGACCAGATGTTCCAGCACATCGGCCTGGACCTCGCCCGAGACGACGCCGAGACGGGCCAGGGCCTGCAGGCGGTTGCGGGCCACGGCCAGTTTCAGCTGGCGGTCGGCGGGCTCGACCGGGCAGGTCAGGCCCGAGGCCAGATGGCTGCGCAGGCGCGGCTCGACCTCGGTCAGGGCCATGGGCGGGCGGTCGGCGGATAGCACGATCTTCTTGCCGTCCTCGATCAGGCAGGTGAGCGTGGCCAGCAGCTCCTCTTGTGTGGAGGCCTTGCCGCCGACGAACTGGACGTCGTCGATCAGCAGCATGTCGGCGCTGCGCAGGCTTTCCTTGAAGGCGGCAGTCGAGCGGTCCTGCATCGCCCGCACGAAGGTCGACAGGAAGCGTTCGGCGGTCAGATAGACCACCCTGGCGTCCGGACGCAGGCGCTGGGCCTCCCAGGCGATAGCGTTCAGCAGGTGGGTCTTGCCGTAGCCATAGGGGCCACAGAAAAAGATCGGATTGAAGTGGCCGTCGGCCCAGGCGGCGGCCTGGCGGGCGATGGCCAGGGCGAAGGCATTGCCCTGCCCTTCCACGAAGCTGTCGAAGGTCAGCCGGTCCTGCAGGCCGGCGGCGCGGACGGCGCGCTCGCCATCGGCGACGGGGGCCACGGTCGGCATCGGGATGGGGGCGGCGACGACGGCGGCCCCTTCGGCCCGGCCGGCTGCGACCTGGGAGGCAGGGGCGACGGAGCCCATCTCGGCGCGGCAGCGGACGTCCAGACGGCGGTTCAGGCCATCGAGGCCCAACCACAGCTCGTTCATGCGGCGCAGGGCGTTCTTGCGCACCCAGTCGCGGGCATAGGCGGTCGGCGTCACCAGGATCAGCTGGCCGGCCCCATCGGCGCGCACGGCCGACGGCGCAATATAGGAGCTGAAAGGCCCGTCGCCGATCTCGGCCCGAAGACGGCTCGCCGCCTCGGTCCAGATGTGATCCGGATCCGTCATCCCCGCCATCATTGCGCCCCCAGTCATCGTTCAGCCACCCGCATTAGAAACCCATCACCGAACACGCCTCGCAGAGCCGCCTGAGCCAAGGCACGACTTCTCCGGTCCCTCGAAGCGGTGCTTCAACGGTGGGGTCGAACTCTTGAAAAGGCGTCTCACGCCGCCGCGAAATCAGGTCTCGCGCCGTCTTCATCCGTGAGGGGATGGAAGTGCGTCAGAGCCCCAAACTTACGCCCCGAGCGGGGGGCGTCAACGCTGATTCGCGGTCAGAATTGAAGTTAAAATCGTTGACTCCGCTAAAGCCCGGAGCGGCTTGGAAAAAAACCGTGTTCACCATAATCGGCGACCCGATTCCGCGCTCAACCGCTTAGCGGCGCACGTGCAAACGGCGAGAGAGCCTGAGCCCTCTCGCCGTTGAAATCACTGATCTTTACCATGACAGGCCTATGAAAGGCCGTCCGGCACCCGATGGATCAGGCGGCCGACATCTTCTTCAGCTGGGCGGCCAGACGACCGACCTTGCGCGAGCCCGTATTCTTGTGAACGACGCCCTTGGAGACGGCGCGCATCAGCTCGGACTGGGCCTCGATGAAGGCGGTCTTGGCGGCACCGGCGTCGCCGCCCGAAACGGCTTCCTGGAACTTGCGCAGGAAGGTGCGGACGCGCGTGCGGCGCGCCTTGTTCACTTCGGTGCGGGCGGCGATCTTGCGGATCGCCTTCTTGGCGCCGGCGTTATTGGCCATCAGTCAAAAACCTATCGTGCGAAAGCGCTGCGGAAACGTCCGTCCCCGGCGCAGGAACCTCAAGAGCGGGCGGCTATAGCGGAAAGGCCGTGGGGAGGCAAGGCGGAGTTACGCCTCCGCCGGGTCATCGGTTTCCGTGTCGGCAGAGCCGCCACTCAAGGCCCCCGTACCTCCCAGTTCATCGGCGTCGAGGGTCGCCCCGTCGACGATCCGATCCAACAGTGCGGCCTGCTTGTCTTCCAAAGCGACCAGCCTAGTCAGTACGCGCAGCACGTTCAGCAGTTCGGTCGTGTATTCGGCCAGCCATTCGGTCGGCTGGATGTCGGACAGGGGCGACGGCGCGCGTTTATCACCCATGGCGGGCTTGGACCGGTCGGCGCGGCGATAGCTCCACCACTGGTCCAGCACCGTCTTGCCCGACACCTCATAGGCGCGCACGGCGGGGGAGACATTGTCGATCCGCCCGGTCGGCCCGAACGTCAACGCCCGCTCGGCGGGATCATAGTTCAGATCGTGCGGCATCTCGGCCAGGGTCCTGGGCAGGGCCTTGCTGACCGTCGGCTCGGCCTCGGGCGGCGTGACCCGCACCACCCCGCCCCGGTCGTCCTGGAACCGCTCGCCGAAGGTGTGCAGCCAGATCACCTCGCGCCCGACCGTCGCGGCCTCGGCGAACAGGGCCCCGTCGGCGGTGATGGGGATGCGCAGGCCCGGCTGTTTCAGGTCGCCCCGGAACCGCTCGACATAGGCCGGGTGGGCCGCCACGGCGGCGATATAGGCCATGACGTCCTCAGGTGAGACCGGCGCGCCATAGGCCTCGCCCAGCGCCTTCAGCAGGCCCGGCGAGACGTTCGGCGTCGTCGCGGCGGCGTCGGCCCAGAGCGGGAACACGCGGCCGCCGAACGAGCCTTTGAAGTGGTCGAGGTCAGGAATGTGCCCCGCAATCGTTAGCGCCGGCCCGCTCTTGGGAGCGGAGCGCGACAGTGCTGTGAAGTAGACTTGGCCGCTCGAATGCGTTCTCCAGAGCGTGGGGTTTGCTTGGTTGATCAACCGAGCATCCGGCGTGATCCACTGCCGGTCGAACGAGCGAAAGGCGTAGCGTGTCGGTTCCACGCTCGTCCCCACTTCCCTCGCCACCGGATTGGTGCGCGCTTCATGCCCGACCAGCCCATCCTTCACAGCCTTGTCGACGTGCTTGTCCCCGGGCTTGCCGTTCCGGAGGTGCGGATGGAACAGAACGGCCTTCTTCGCCGGGTCTTTCTCCGCAACTAGTCTGGCCCACCGGTCCCTTAGCGATTGGGCGTCCGGCGCGATCACCCAGGTCCGGCCGGTCATCACGCCCGAGCCGTTGTAGACGAACAGGTCCTCCAGCGCCGGATAGCCGATCCAGCTGGCTGCGCCCGGCGGCAGGAAGGGCGCCCTCGGCTCGCTGGCCGCGTCCACCCAACCGTCGTCATCCAGCCCGATCCCGTTCAGAGCCGTGAACTTCGCCGCCCGCGCCCCCTCCGGCAGGGCGCGGAACCGTACCCGTGCGGGCGTCTCCGGGCTGTCCTTGGATTTTCGCAACGCCATGACGATGCAGACGGTCTGCTGCACGCCTTCAAAGATGCGGGTGTTGACCGCTGGCTGGTGCCCCTCGGGCGAGCAGTCGATGACCCAGATCTCGTCGGCGTCGCGTCGCAGGTCGGCGCGCATCTTCTGGAACCCTGGCCCGTTCAGGAAGCCGGACACGGTGATGAAGCAGACGATGCCCTGACGCTTGGTCCAGTCCCTGGCCTCTTCCTTGTCCGAGCCCGAGCGGAAGGTGTCACCCCCGAACACCTTCCACGCCGCCCAGCGCCAGAAATAGACGTACAGGTTCCTCAGGTGTTTGGTGTGCGCCCCCACGCCCCAGTCGACCGGCGGTTGCCAGTCGTCCAGCGGCGTCCTCTGGCCCTTGCCGCGATCCTCGACCCAGCCGCCCAGCCCCTTGGCCTTTTCCTTGTAGGGCGGATTGCCCAGAACGACAGTGATCGCCTCGTGCCGCTTCACCCGGTTCGACTGTTTGCGGGACTCGGCGATGGCCCGCACCGGGTGCGGCACCCACGCCGCCTCTTCGTCCGGATCGGCCAGGGTGTCGGTGATGTAGAGCCTCAGCTCGCTGGCGTCCGCTTTGTCCGCATCCGCCTCGGTCAGGTCCGCGATCTCGGCCAGCAGCCGCAGCTGCGCCACCGCGAACGGCCCGAACTGCAGCTCGAACCCGATCAGCCGCTTGAGCGCGTCCTGCACCGCCGCCGGGACCGAGCCCTTGCCCTCGGCCTCCTCCACCGTCCGCGCGATCCGGTTCAGCACGCCCAGCAGGAAGGTGCCCGTCCCCACCGCCGGGTCGGCCAGGCTGACCTCGGGCGAGGCCAGCCCGCGCGCAAGGTCGAACCGGTTGGGTGCAATCAGCGCCTCGTCCACCATCCGCACCATGGCCGTCACCACCTCGGGCGGGGTGTAGTAGCTGCCGGTCTTCTTCCTCAGCCTGGTGTCGTAGGACTGCAGGAACAGTTCGTAGAAATACAGCCACGCCTCGGGCTGACCCTTCGACAGGACCTTCCAGTTCACGACGTCCAGCACCCGCACCAAGGTGTCGATGGACGTCTCCAGCAGATGCGCCTCCTCCGCCGGTTCGGTCAGCAGCTTCAACGCCGATCCGATAAGGGTGTTGGTCTGCGACAACGCCTTGCCCGCCGCGTCCAGCCCGCCCGACAGGTCGATGCCGCGCGCCTTGGCCATCAGCAGGCCGAAGGTCACGGCCTGGGCGTAGCCATCGGCGAACTCGGCTTCCTCGGCGTCCGGCAACAGCAGCTGCCGCCAGTCGTCCATGAGCCCCATCAGGGCCGGGGCCTTGCGGTCCAGCTGCTCCTCGACCTCGTCGCGCAGCAGGCGGCAAAGGCGGGCGGTGGTCTCCGCCAGTTGCCTGGGCGTGCGCGGCGGGACCGGGTTCCAGCTCAAGAAATCCGCGACCAGGGCCGTCAGGGCGGGCGGCGCCGTCAGCCTGGCCCCCGCCGTCTCCAAGTCGCCGTTCAACCGGACGATCTCGCCGACCTTCACCCCATCTCGCCACAGGCTGAAGCCCTCTCCGTCGGTGTAGATCAGGTTGGGCAGGGACTTCAGCTTCTCCCACTGGGTCTTGTCGTGAGACTTGTCGGCGAACTTCCGGGGGTCCGCGCCCTTGCCGGGCGCCTTGACCTCGATGTGACCGACCAAGGCGTTCTTGCGGGTCACCGCATAGTCGGGCCGGGTCATCAGCTCCGACAAGGCGCTTTGACCGACCAGCACCACATCTTCGGCCGAGGGGCCGATCAGGGCGCACAGGTCCGCAACCAGGGTTTCCAGCGGCGCGCGCAACTGGTCCTCAGGCTGGCCCGTCGCGCCGGGGTTGTTCAGCTTGTCCCTGGCCGACTTGCCGAACCGGGCCACGGCCTCTTCAAGCGTCGATGTCATCCACAGCCCCCTCAACAACCCCTTGATCGCTTGGGGAGGGCGCTGAGGCAACTGCAATCGCGACTGGACGCCGCCCAGAATCACTCGATTATTGAGACATGTCCCAGCCTGACCTTTTCGGTGCCACGGCCCAGCCGCTGCCGCAGCCAGATCCGGATGCCGTCCGTGCGCGGGTTCAGGCGGTGCTGGCGCGCCTGCGGTCCGCGCACGAGATGCCGCTAACCGACAAGGAACTGCGCTTGTGGCGTACGGTCATGCCGCAGACCACGCGTTGGCTTCCCGACGAGGAGCGCATGGCGCTGTGCAGCGAGTTCGACATGCAGGTGGCGCGGTTGAGCCGCCGGGCCGCCTGAACCCCCTTCACCCCGCTTCGCGCGGTCCTGTCGTCCGGCCGCCTCCGGCGACCGTTCCTCCACCCCCGATGGGGGAGGATTTGAGCCTAGCGCCCCGTAAACACCGGTTTCCGCTTCTCGACAAAGGCGGCCATGCCTTCCTTCTGGTCCTCGAAGGCGAACAGGCTGTGGAACAGGCGGCGTTCGAACTGGACGCCCTGGGTCAGGGTGGTCTCCAGCGCGGCGTTGACCATTTCCTTGTTGGCCATGACGGCCAGCGGGCTCTGGGAGGCGATCTTCGCGGCGATCTTGCGGACCTCGTCCAGCAAGGTGTCGTGGGGGAAGACGCGGCTGGCCAGGCCGGCGCGTTCGGCTTCGGCCGCATCCATCATGCGGGCGGTCAGGACCATGTCCATGGCCTTGGACTTGCCGACCAGGCGGGTCAGGCGCTGGGAGCCGCCGATGCCGGGGGCGACGCCCAGATTGATCTCGGGCTGGCCGAACTTCGCCTTGTCCGAGGCCACGATGAAGTCGCACAGCATGGCCAGCTCGCAGCCGCCGCCCAGGGCAAAGCCGTTGACCGCCGCGATGATCGGCTTCCTGAAGCGGGTGATGCGGTCGTGGCCCAGGGCGAAATAGTTGCCGGTGTACATCTGGGCATAGGACTGATCCGCCATCTCCTTGATGTCGGCGCCGGCGGCGAAGGCCTTTTCCCCGCTGCCGGTCAGGATCAGGCAGCGGACGCTGTCGTCGTGTTCGACGGCATCGAGGAAGTCCGACAGATCCTTGAACAGGGCCGAGTTCAGGGCATTCAGCGCCTCGGGCCGGTTCAGGGTGACCACCGCATAGCCGTCGGCGTGGCGTTCGATCAGAAGGTTGGCATAGGTGTCGGTCATGGGGGTGTCGGTCATCGGGGTGTCGGTCATGGGGGGGCAGGCTCCGCGTTTGGCCCGGTTTAGCGCGACCCCGGCCCGGGCCGAAACCCCCGGCGTCGGAACTCTTGCCTCAGCTTGGCCATTAGGGTGCGCATGGGGACAAGCGCGATGGACCAGCCGGATGTGATCGTGGTCGGGGCGGGGCCGGCGGGCCTGACGGCGGCGCTGTATCTGGCGCGGTATCATCGGCGCGTGCTGGTGCTGCACGACGGGACCAGCCGGGCCCTGCGCGGGCCGCTGGCGCACAATGTGCCGGGGTTTCCCGACGGGATTGCAGGCAAGGCGCTGGTGCAGATCATGGAACGCCAGGCGATGGAGTATGGCGCGGTCGTCGCCGAGGCACGGGTCGAGGATATCCAGCGATCGAACGACGGGTTCTTGCTGAGCGGCGCGGGTCAGTCCTGGCGGACGCGGGCCCTGATCATGGCGACGGGGGTGTCGATGAACGAGGTCGATCTGCCCGATGCGGTGCACGAGAAGGCCATCGCGGACGGGGTGCTGCGCTACTGTCCGATCTGCGACGGCTATGAGGGCACGGACCGCAAGATGGGCGTGATCGGCGCCGACACCAATGGCGCGGCCGAGGCGCTGTTCCTGCGGCAATATACGAACGATGTGACGCTGATGCCGCTGGCCCACTCCGAGCTGACGGCGGACGAGACGGCGCAGCTGGATCAGGCGGGGGTGACGGTGCTGCACGGGGCGCTGGACCGGCTGGAGCCGACGGCGGACGCCATGACCGTGCACCTGACCACCGGCCGAACGGTGACCGTGGACATCCTGTATCCGGCTCTGGGCCTGCGCCCCCGCAGCGAACTGGCGCTCAGTCTGGGGGCACGCCGGGGCGAGGGCGACTGTCTGGCGGAGGACAGTCCGTTCGGCGCGGGTGTCGAGGGGCTGTGGGCCGCCGGTGACGTGGTTCAGGGCCTGGATCAGATCACGGTCGCCATGGGCCACGGGGCCATCGCGGCGACGAAGGCCCACAACTGGTTGCGCGAGCAAGAGGGCCACGCCCTGCGCAAGTAGGTCGTCAGCGGCGCGGGATCAGCGCCAGGGTCAGGGCCGCGCGGGACAGTTCGGCGACCACCACCATGGCCAGCAGGGCATTGGCGGCCAGGACCTGGGTGCGCGCAGCGGACAGGTCCATGGTCCAGCCGAACAGACTGGCTGCGGCGAGGACAGCCGCGGTTACAAGGACCAGGGCGACCAGGATCATCAGGGCGACATGGCTGGCCTTGAGCGCGGCCTGAAGCGTCGGCCCTTCGTCCAGCGCGCGCGACCGTCGGCGGAACAGCCAGGCGATCAGGCCGGTCGCGACCGTCTCGGCCAGAATGATGACGGCCAGGGCCCCGAGGAACCACAGCGCCAGATTGCCGGGATCGCCGCGCCGGAACGACTGGATCACATGGCCGAAATAGACGCCCCATACGGCCAGGCCGACGATCAGGCTGATCCAGAGATGGGTCTTGCGATGGGTCATCTCAGCGCCTCTGGCAGGACGGGCAGTAGAAGGTGGAGCGTCCAGCCTGGACGATGCGTTTCACTGTGCCGGTGCAGCCTTCGCCCAGACATGGCTGGCCCTCGCGGCCATAGACGTCGAAGCGGTGCTGGAAATAGCCCTGGCCACCATCCGCATTGGCGAAGTCGCGCAAGGTGGAGCCGCCCGCGGCGATGGCGTCGTTCAGCACGTCGCGGATGACGGCGGCCAGAACTTCCAACCGGGGCCGCGAGACCTTGCCCGCCGCGACCAGGGGCGAGATGCGGGCGCGGTACAGGGCCTCGCACACATAGATATTGCCCAGACCCGCGACGATCCGCTGGTCCAGCAGGCTGACCTTGATGTTCTGGGACTTGTTTCGGAACGCCTCGGCCAAGTGCGCGCCGGAGAAATGATTACCGAGAGGTTCGGGGCCCATGCGGTCGAACCAGGGATGCGCCTCGACCGCGTCGTTGGAAATCAGGCCCATGAAGCCGAAACGGCGGGCGTCGGCGAAGCCGATGCGGGTGCGGGTGGTACCCGAGACGGCGCACAGGCTGACGTGCTCATGTTTGCCGCTGATGGGGGCCGGTTCCTCGAACTCGCCCAGCTGGGTGCCGTCCAGAGTGAAGCGACCGGTCATGCCCAGGTGTGTGACCCAGGTTTCGCCCGTCGACAGCGGCATCAGCAGATATTTGGCGCGGCGGTCGATGCGCTGGACCGTCGCCCCTTCCAGCCGTTCGACGAACCGCTCGGGAAACGGAAAGCGCAGATCAGGCCGGTTCTGGCGCACATGGGTCAGGCGCGCCCCGGCCAGCACGGGTTCCAGGCCACGGCGGACAGTCTCGACCTCGGGGAGTTCAGGCATGGGGGTTCGTAACGCGTCTCTACTGACGGGAGAAGGGAGATTGCTCCCTTGGCCATTCTCGGTTTACGTCGCCGTTCGGAGAGGGACGACCACATGACCGACACGCCTTCGAGCGCGCCCGCGACGGGCATCAAACGTATCGAACTGACCCTGCGCGCCCTGGTTCTGGGCTGTCTGCTGGCCGTCGTGTTCACCGCTGCCAATACCTATCTGGGCCTGAAGGTGGGATTGACCTTCGCCTCGGCCATTCCGGCGGCGGTCATTTCGATGGCCATCCTGCGGATGTTCAAGACCTCGACCATCTGGGAAAACATGACGGTCCAGACCGTGGCCTCGGTCGGCGGGGCCATGAGCTCGATCATCTTCGTGCTGCCGGGTCTGGTCATGGTCGGTTGGTGGCTGGAGTTTCCGTTCTGGGAATCGGTGCTGATCTGCGTCTTCGGCGGTGTGCTAGGCGTCACCTTCTCCATTCCCCTGCGCCGGGCGCTGGTGGTTGAGGCCGGCCTGCCCTACCCTGAAGGCGTCGCGGCGGCCGAAGTGCTGACCGTCGGCTCACGCGGGGCCGAACAGACCGACAGCGCCGTGCGCGAGAATGCGGCCGGTCTTTGGGTTGTGGTCACCGGAGCCCTCGTGTCGGCGGGCTACGCCCTGCTGGTCGCGGGGCGGGTCTTTGCCGGCGAGACGGCGCGGTTCCTCAAACTGCCGGCGGCTCTGGGTGGCGGAGCGACGGGCATCGGCTTCGGTATGCAGTTCGCGCTTCTAGGGGCCGGTCACCTGATCGGGCTCAGCGTGGGCCTGGCGCAACTGTTCGGCCTGATCCTGGCCTGGGTGATCGCAGTGCCGATCCTGACCAGCCCGGACACCATCGCCTGGCTGACCGCCAACGGCATTCCGTCCATCGCCACGACCTTGCCGCCCGGTGCTGGTGCTGAGGAACTGGCCATGACGGTCTGGAGCCGCGAAGTGCGCTTCATGGGCGCGGGCGTCATCGGCGTGGCCGCGATCTGGACCCTGATCAAGCTGGCCGGACCGCTGATCGGCGGGCTGACCTCGGCCCTGGCCGCCAATCGCCGTCGCCAGGGCGGCGAGGTTCTGGACCGGACCGAGCAGGACATTCCGATCAATATTGTGGCCGGTCTGTCGGTCGCCTGCCTGATCGGTATCGGCTTCATCCTGGCCTTCTTCGCCCAGAGCAATCCGACACTGGCCGGATCGACCTGGCTGCTGGTCGGGGGCGGTCTGATCTATGTCATCCTGATCGGCTTCGCGGTCGCCGCCATCTGCGGCTACATGGCCGGGCTGATCGGCTCGTCCAACAGCCCCGTGTCGGGCGTGGGCATCCTGGCCATCGTCATTGCATCGCTGCTGATGCTGGGCGTGCTGGCCATCGCCGGCCTGCCCGCCGATCCGTCGGTGGTGGCCTTCGCCCTGATCGTGACGGCCATCGTCTTTGCCGTGGCGGTCATCGCCAATGACAATCTTCAGGATCTGAAGACCGGCCAGCTGGTCGGGGCCACACCCTGGCGTCAGCAGGCGGCCCTGATCGTCGGCGTGATCGCGGGAGCCATCGTCATTCCACTGATCCTGAACCTGCTGAACGCGGCCTTCGGCTTCGAAGGCGGGCCCCGGGGTATCGCGGACGAGCCGCTAGCTGCTCCCCAGGCGACACTGATCTCGGCCCTGGCGCGCGGCGTCATCGGCGGAGACCTGCGCTGGGACCTGATCGGACTGGGCGCTGTGATCGGCGCAGTGATCATCGTGCTGGACATCATTCTGAACAGCGCCACCAAGGGCCGGATGAAGCTGCCGCCGCTGGCTGTCGGGATCGGCTTTTACCTGCCTGCTGCGGTCACGACGATGCTGGTGATCGGGGCGGTGTGCGGCTGGATTTACGATCGGGCGATCAAGACGACCCGCTTCGCCGACGTCGGTCGCCGTATGGGCGTGCTTCTGGCCAGTGGCCTGATCGTGGGCGAGAGCCTGTTCCTGGTCATGACCGCGGGCGTCATCGTTGGCACCGGCAATGACGCACCGTTCGCCATGCTGCCCGAGGACTCGGCCTGGCCCGCCATGATCGTCGGGCTGGTGGTCTTCGCGGGCCTAGCGTTCGCGCTCTACGCCTGGGTCCGCAAACAGTCGGCCAAGGTCTAGGCCTTCAATCCGCCCTAACCGGGCTATAGGGTGGCTTTTCGGCGCGCGCTTCGGTAAGAGGCGCGCGCCTTCCCGCAATTATGCCTCTGCCAGCGGCCCCTGCTTTCCGGCCGCCTATTCGTGATACTCAAATGAACCTGCGCAACGTCGCCATCATCGCCCACGTCGACCACGGCAAGACCACGCTGGTGGACCAGCTTCTGGCCCAGTCCGGCGTCTTCCGAGCCAATGAGGCGACGACCGAGCGCGCCATGGACTCCAACGATCAGGAGCGCGAGCGCGGCATCACCATCCTGGCCAAGGCCACATCGGTGCTGTGGAACGGCGAGGCGGGCGAGACCCGCATCAACATCATCGACACCCCCGGCCACGCCGACTTCGGCGGCGAGGTGGAGCGGATCCTGGGCATGGTTGACGGCTGCGTCCTGCTGGTCGACGCCGAAGAGGGCGTCATGCCCCAGACCAAGTTCGTGCTGACCAAGGCGCTGAAGATGGGCCTGAAGCCGATCCTGTGCATCAACAAGGTTGACCGCGCCCACGCCGATCCGGACCGCGTTCACAATGCGGCCTTCGACCTGTTCGCCGCCATCGGCGCGACGGACGAACAGCTGGACTTCCCCCACATCTATGCTTCGGGCCGCGCCGGCTGGGCCACGCTGGACCTGAACCAGCCGTCCGACAATCTGGGCCCGCTGTTCGACCTGATCGTGCGCCACGTGCCGCCGCCCAAACAGGTCGAGAACAAGGACAAGCCGTTCCAGATCCTGAACGTCCTGATCGAGAGCGATCCCTTCCTGGGCCGCCTGCTGACCGGCCGTATCGAAAGCGGCAAGGCCTATCCCGGTCTGGCCATCAAGGCGCTGGACCGCGACGGCAAGACCATCGAACAGGGCCGGATCACCAAGGTGCTGGCCTTCCGCGGCCTGAAGCGTCAGCCGGTCGAAGAGGGTGCAGAGGCCGGTGACATCGTCGCCATCGCCGGCATGTCCAAGGCCACCGTGGCCGATACTCTGTGTGCCCTGGAAGTGACCGAGGCCCTGCCCGCACAGCCGATCGATCCGCCCACCATCTCCATGACCGTGTCGGTCAACGACAGCCCCCTGGCCGGCCGTGAAGGCGACAAGGTCCAGTCGCGCGTGATCCGCGACCGCCTGCTCAAGGAGGCGGAGGCCAATGTCGCCATCCGCGTCACCGAGACGGGCGGCAAGGACGCTTTCGAGGTTGCCGGTCGCGGCGAACTGCAGCTGGGCGTGCTGATCGAGAACATGCGCCGCGAAGGTTTCGAGCTGTCGATCAGCCGTCCACGCGTGGTCTATCAGACCGGCGAGAACGGCGAGAAGATGGAGCCGATCGAGGACGTCATGATCGACGTCGACGATGAATACTCCGGCGTCGTCATCGAGAAGCTTTCGGCCCGCAAGGCCGAGCTGAAGGATATGGGTCCGTCGGGTGCCGGCAAGACGCGCATCCAGCTGTCCTGCCCGTCGCGCTCGCTGATCGGCTATCAGGGCGAGTTCCTGACCGATACGCGCGGTTCGGGCGTGCTGAACCGCGTGTTCAGCCACTATGAGCCGCACAAGGGTCGGATCGAGGGTCGCCTGAAGGGCGTGTTGATCTCCAACTCGGACGGCGAGACGGCGGCCTTCGCCCTGTGGAACCTGGAAGATCGCGGCGTGATGTTCGTCGGCGGTGGCGAGAAGACCTATCAGGGCATGATCATCGGCGAGAACGCGCGCTGGGATGACCTGGACGTCAATCCGATGAAGGCCAAGCAATTGAACAACATCCGTGCCGCCGGCAAGGACGAGGCCGTTCGCCTGACCCCGCCGCGCCGCCCGTCGCTGGAACAGGCCATCGCCTATATCGAGGAAGACGAACTGGTCGAGGTCACGCCCAAGTCGATCCGCCTGCGCAAGGCCGTGCTGAACCCCAGCTTCCGCAAGAAGCGCGTGCGCGAAGACTGATCCTTCGGGATCAAGGCAGACATCAAGGGCGGCGGGCACAGCCTTGCCGCCCTTTTTCGTTTCTGCGCTGACGGTCCCGCATCGAGCGGGGGAGTCACACTCATGGCCCACTTAGACCCGGAATCGGTCAAACCGGGCGAGGAGAAGGTCATTTCGGGGCAGGTGAAACAATCCGCAATGGAGTGTGTTTTTATCTCGTGGCGAGCCTCCCTGCTCGCGTAACAAGGAAAATATCATGCGTAAGACCGCGCTGCTAAGTGGCGTTGCCGGCCTGCTCCTCATGACCGCTCCTGCGTTCGCCCAGGACAGCACGGCTCCGCAAACGCCCCCCGCCCCTCCTGCCCCGGCAACCATGCCGCAGGAGCCGATGGCTCCGGCTGAACCCGCCACTCCGGCTCAGCCGCAGACCCTGACCCTGACCCCCGGCGCACCCGTTGCTGGTGTTGACGGGACCCCGCTGGGCACGCTCGAAGGCGCTCGCTCAACCCCTGCCGGTCAGGAACTGACCGTCCGCGGAACCGATGGCCAGCTGCGCGGCGTTCCCGTTTCGGGCGGCGTCGAACAGAATGGCCCAGGTGTAACTGTCGGCTGGAACAGTGAACAGTTCAAAGCGGCCCCGGCGATCGAAGGCGCAGCGCCGGCCCCGGCCGAGGCGACTCCGCCCGCTCCGAGCTCGGAGCCCATGACGCCGCCGGACGCCAGCGCACCGACGCTGCCGACCGAGCCGACGGATCCGTCGTCCCCGCCGACCACGGACGGCGACGACGACATGACCTCGCCCGAGTAAGCGACGTCTCGAAAACTGACGAGGGCGGCTCCTGACGGGGCCGCCCTTTTCTGCGTCCGTCATCGACCGGTCGATCGCCGGCCGAAGACGCTGCCGGTGGTCCATATATGGGGCCAGATGCGCTGTGATGACCTGTGAGAAGCGGTCACCGGACGTGTTGAACAAGGAGCGGCCAGGGTGAGGACCGATAGGAGCATTCCTCTCCACCTGGAGGCATCTCTGTTACCGCAGCGGCGCATCCGACCTCGCCATAGGTAATGGCTTTTGCCGGACGCAACGCCAGTCCCAGGCAAGAAAAAAGGCGGCTCCGAAAAGAGCCGCCTTCTTCACGTTACCGATCCGAAGATCAGGCGCGACGCTTGACCAGTCCCAGCAGGAACAGCAGCAGGCAGGCACCCAGGAACGCGACGATCAGTGTCACGATGTTGAAACCGCCGACGGCGACGCCGAGGAAGGTGCCCGAGATCCAGCCACCCAGAATAGCGCCGACAATACCGACGATAAGGTTTGTGATCAGGCCGTGGCTGCGGCCCATGACTTTTTCAGCCAACCAACCGGCGACGATGCCGATGATGATCCATCCAATGATACCCATAGTGTAGTCCTCTCTTCCAAAGCAAAGCTCGGGCAGTAAATGCGCATGCGACAATGCGGTTGCGTCCTGCACCAAACTCTGTGGTGACAGCTCCGTTCCCGGCCGCTCATTCCCTCAGGGCGCGAGCCCGGCATGCCCCTTGCGCCGTCACAGGCGAGTTGTCCCGCTTCGGGACAGTTGCAGGGAATGGGCAAATGGCTACGGACATCGATCTTCACCTCGGCCGCCGTCTTCGTCGCCGACGTCGCCTGCTGGGACTGACCCAGCAACAGCTGGCCACCCAGGTGGGCATCCGCTTTCAGCAGATCCAGAAATACGAATGCGGGGCCAACCGCATCTCGGCCGCACGTCTGTGGCAACTCGCAGAGGCGCTGGAATCGCCCGTCAGCTATTTCTACGACGGTCTGGAAGACGCCATCGAGCGCGGCGGGAGCGGTCAGGGCGGCGAGATGTTTTCTCGCAAGGAAACCCTGGACCTGATCCAGGCCTACTATCAACTGGACGAACGCCCCCGCCGCCGCCTGCTTGATCTGGCCAAGTCGCTGCACGACGGCGAAGCAGCCTGACGACAAGGAGTGGTGACTCCGTCGGGACGGTTGTCTATCCGGAGCCCCATGACCGAGTTTGAACTGTTCGCCATCGATCTGGCCCGCGAGGCTGCGCGTGTCAGCCTGCCCTTCTTCAGGGGCGAGTATGAGCAGATCGACAAGGGTGGGCCCGGTGCGTTCGATCCGGTCACCCAGTCCGACCGCGAAGCCGAGCAAGCCCTGCGCCGCATGATTGCCGAACGCTATCCCGAGCACGGCGTCATTGGCGAGGAGTACGGCGAGGACCGGCCGGACGCCGAGCACGTCTGGGTGCTGGACCCCATCGATGGCACGCGCGCCTTCATTGCCGGCCTGCCGCTGTGGACCAATCTGATCGGTCTTCGTGTCGGCGAACGGCCGACCGTGGGGATTATCGGACAACCCTATCTGGACGAAATCTTCATCGGCGGGCCTTCGGGCGCGAAACTGTTGAAGGGCGGCGACACAAGGCCGCTGGCGGTACGTCCCTGCGCCCGCCTCACGGAGGCTGTGATCGCCACGACCGACACTGACATCTTCACCGGTGCCGAACTGGGAGCCTGGACACAGGTGCGGGCGGCAGCGCGGCTCGCCCGGTTGGGCTGCGACGCCTATGCCTATGCCATGATCGCGGCGGGACGGATCGATCTGGTGGCCGAGACCAGTCTGAAGGTCTGGGACTGGTCGGCCCTGGTGCCTGTGGTTGAAGCCGCAGGCGGAGCCGTCACCAACTGGCGGGGCGAAGTGCCTGACGGCAACGGCCAGATCCTGGCCGTGGGCGACGTGTCGATCCGGGAGCAGGCACTGGTAACGCTCAGACGGGCCGCCCTCTAGGCGGTTTCGAACGCCGCCGCGGATTCGGGCAAGCGAGACACCGGAGCGACCTCGGCCGCCATGACATCAAACTCTTCCAGAAAGACCGCGCGCTTGTCGTCGGTCTCCATGATGACCTCATGTCTGGCCCCCGGCACCTCGACATAGCGACCGCGCGGGATGCGTCTGGCGGCCCATTGGCTGCTCTGCTTCCAGACCCTGTCATCGTCCGCAGCCTGAACGATACAGACCGGAATGCGGACCGATTTCAGTGCGCCAGTCTTCAGCGCCCGCTGGCCGACATCCAGGCCAAAGGCCAGCCACCCCCAGGTCGGCCCACCGACGGCCAGATGCGGACAGGCATACAGTTGTTGCCGCCATTGATCGTAACGGGCCTCGTCCGTGGTCAGGGCGTCCTTCTCGAACGTGTGGTCGAACGGGTCGTCGGCGTCGCCCAGCACATAGTCCCCGGCCCGGCCGTGCCGCAGGTTCCAGCGCACGGCCAGCTTGACCGACCACATGGCCCGCTTGCCGGTCTTGATGCGCAGCATGGGGCCGGACAGGATGGCTCCGGCGAAGCGGGTCTCGCCCTGTTCCAGGCTCATCAGGTTCAGCACGCCGCCCATGGAATGGCCGACCATGATCCAGGGCTTGGGCGCACGATCATCGAAGGCGTCCAGCAGACGATCGTAGTCGTCCAGAAATTCCTCGACCGCGCGGGCGTGACCCTTCAGCCGGTCGGGCAGCAGGCGGGCAGACAGTCCCTGGCCGCGCCAGTCATGGGCCAGAACGCACCAGCCCCGCGCCAGGAAGTTGCCGATGACCTCATAGTATTTTTCGATGGGTTCGGTGCGACCGGGACTGATCACCACCGTGCCATGCGGCCGGGCCGCAACCAGTGTGGAAGGCGTCCAGAAGGCGGCACGAAGGCGAAGACCGCCCGCTCCGCGAAACCACTCGCCCTTGCCGCCGGGCGGTGGCGCAGCCCCCGGAACCCCCATCAACGGGGCGTCGGCGGTAAAAGCGGACGTGTCGGTCACTCTGGTTTCCTGAACTTCAGCGTCATGCGGTCGCTCTCGCCGATCGCATCATACTCGGTGCGGTCGAACTCCGGATCGACTGGTTCGCCAGCGGGCGCGGTCAGACGGCGGGGAGCCAGGGTCTCGACACCGAACGGATGGTCGGTGTCGTCGTCCGGATTGGCATTGATCTCCGATGCGGCGACGAAGACAAACCCGGCCTCGGCGGCCAGTTGTTTGACGAAGGCCTCCTGGACGTAGCCGCTGGCAGCGGCCGGGTCCTGATCCTTGTCCGGAGCCAGGCGGTGCTGCTCAATGCCCAGAATACCGCCGGGGCGCAGCGCCGCGAAGGCGTCGGCAAAGGCCTTCTCCGCTATGCCCGCTGCCATCCAAGCGTGGATGAACCGCATGAACAGGACCATGTCGGCGGTACCTGCCTCTGCCACAGGCCCCGACGTGGGACCGAAGGCGCTGAGGACGATCTCACCGTACAGATCCTTATCGGCGGTGAACCGCTGTTCGAACGCCGCCATCAGGGCGCTCTGGGCCGGGTCCGTCAGAGGCCCGGTCTGGAAGCCGGCGGCGACATAGGTGCCCCGCCCTTCCGCCAGATAGGGAGCCAGAATCTCGGTGTACCAGCCGCTGCCGGGCCAGAAGTCCACGACCGTCATGGCGGGTTGCAGGCCGAAGAACCGCAGCGTCTCCATCGGATGGCGATCGGCATCGCGGGCCCGGTCAGAGACCGACCGCCAGGGCCCGGCCACGGCCCATTCCAGCGACCCCTCGGGCGGGCCCTGCGGCGCAGGGATTTCGGCGTCTGGAGCCGCCGCCTTGTCGTCGCCGCGACCGCAGCCGGAAACCATCACAAGGCCCAGCGCCGCCGTTCCGGCCAGCCATGACCGGCGCGAGGCGAAAAGACTGCCGTCCGTCGTCCGCTGCGCCATCAAACCTCCCCGTCGGTCGTCGTGCCGCCGGGAGTAAACATGTTCACCGTCAGGGTCAAAACCGAAGCCTACTCGGGTTTACGGAAACGCAGGGTCATGCGGTCGCTTTCGCCGATGGCGTCAAAGGCGGCGCGCTCCTCGGCCGTCAGGGTGCGGCCGTCCTGTTCGGACCGGCGCACCGGCGGCAGTGTCCAGACGCCGAACGGATGATCCCGGTCGTCGGCTGCGTTGGCGTTCAGCTCGCTGCGGGCATCCAGCACGAAGCCGGCGTTCTGGGCCGCGCGGATGACCCAGCTTTCGGGCATGTAGCCGGTCGGTGCCGTCTCGTCGGCATCGAGGCCGTCCACGCTTCGGTGCTGCTCGACGGCCAGGACCCCGCCGGGCTTCAGCGCCTTAAAGAAGGCGGCCAGATAGGGGCCGGTGCGCTGAGGGTTCGAGCGGTGCCAGTTGTGAAAGGCGCGGGCGACGATGATCATGTCGGCCTGGCCGTCCTCGACCACCATGGATTCCAGCGGGCGATTGACGGCGACATAGCGACCGCCCGTGGCCTCGGCATAGGGTTGCAGAATCTGGCTCCACCAGCCTGCGCGACCGGGCTCGATCTCGACCACGGTCAGGCCGGGCTGCAGGCCCCAGAAGGTCAGTGTCTCGAACGGATGGCGATAGGCGTCGCGGGCGATGTCGGCGGCGGGCCGGGTGTCGGAGCCGATCGCGGCCTGCAGCGCGGCATCTTCCTGAAACACCGGCGGGGTCATGGCGGCGCGGCGCTCGGCACGCTGGGCCGGGGTTTCGTCCAGGGTCGGCATGGCGGGCAGGGTCTGGGCCAGCGCCATCGTGGGCAGGACGAAGGCCGACAGGGCCGCGAGGGTGAGCAGGCGCATGAGGAGGTTCCGGATGCGGTGAACGGGCGAAGGACACCCTGACCAACCCCTTCCTGCGGGGCAAGTCCGTATCCGACACTCAAGACAGTTGGCCGCAACGTTCCGGAGCTCTTGACGCCGGAAAACCGCTTCCCACATCGTGGTCTGAGGATGCCGATTCCGGGTCCTCCAGACCGGACGGGGCCGAACATCGGGCCGTGCGGACTGATCCCCAACCGCCGTTCCGGGCAATGAAAACGCGGGAACGGTTCAACCTTGCTGATCCTCAGGAGGATGACATGCGTACTGTCGACTTTACCCCCCTTTACCGCTCCGCCGTGGGCTTCGACCGTCTGGCCGGCCTGCTGGAAAGCGCCGCGCGCTCCAGTCAGGAGAACGGCTGGCCGCCCTACAATATCGAGACGACGGGCGAGAACGCCTATCGCATCGAGATCGCCGTGGCCGGCTTCAAGCCCGAAGAGCTGAACCTCGAGGTCAAGGAAAACCTTCTGACCGTAACGGGCCGCAAGACCGCCAATGACGATGTCGAGCAGCGCACCTATCTGCACCGCGGCCTGGCCGAGCGCGACTTCGAGCGCCGGTTCCAGCTGGCCGACTATGTGATCGTGAAGGGCGCGGACCTGGTCAACGGCCTGCTGTCCATCGAACTGGCTCGCGAACTGCCCGAGGCCCTGAAGCCCCGTCGGATCGAGATCGGGTCGGGCAAAGCCCTTATCGAAGGCAAGAAGCCCAAGGCGGCCTGAAGCTGAACGCCCTCAAGCCGCGCAGCCGCGCGACCGGGCAAATGTGATGAGGGGGTGGCGTCCGCGCCGCCCCCTTTTTTGTGTCAGGCGCTCAGAGCCGCTTCCAGCCCGTGAGAGCCATGTGTGTCCGCGTCGGTCAGCTCGGCCTGACGCAGGCAGGCCCCGTGCAGGCGGGCTCGGCTGAGGTCGGCACCGGTCAGCACCGCCCGCTTCATGTCGGCCCCTGACAGATCGACCCCGCGCAGGGTCGCCCCGGTCAGGTCGGCGGGCAGCAGACGGTCAGCCGCGATCATCAGTGGCCCCAACTGGGCACCCCGCATGTCCGAACCGTTCAGCCGGGCATTCTTCAGACGCGCACCCCGCAGGTCGGCCCCCTTCAGGTTGACCGAGCGCAGATCGGCCCCCTCCAGATGCGCGCCCTGAAGCTGCACGCCTTCCATGTCCAGGCCATAGAAGACGGCACCCTTGGCAGACAGGGCGGTCAGATTGTAGCCGGTGATGGACCGCAGAGCCCGCAGATCGACACCGTCGAACACCGACGGCTGGCCCGACGCGCCGCCGGTCTCGCACCACTGGGCATGCTCCGCCAGCATATGGGCCGCCGGCATGCGCGACACCGGCTCGCCCGCAGATTTGGTATCGGTCAGAGCCCCGGACATGTCGGCACCGTCGGTGCGCCACATGGCCGATTTCACACCCACCAGAATGGCGTCGCGCAGATCGGCACCGGACAGGTCCGCCCCTGACAGGTCGGCACCGGCCAGATCAGCACCGCGGAAACTGGCCTGTTTCAGATTGGCCCGGACCAGCTTGCAGTCCTTCATGATGGCGTCGGAGAAGTCGGCGGCGACGGCGACCACGCCCGTCAGCTTGGACCGCTCCAGATTGGCCCCGGCCAGGCAGGCCCCCTGCGCCTGGGTTTCGTTGCGCGAGCGCGCCTCGATGACCCGGTAACCCATCTTGGCGTCGGCGGAGGCGATAGTACCCTCGCGCAGGTCAGCCTCGAACAGATCGGCCCCCGTCAGATCGGCGCCGCGCAGGCAGGCCCCGCGCAAATCTGCCCGACGCAGGCTGGCTTCGGCTAGATTGCAGTCCTGCATGTCGGTGCCGAAGAAGACAGCATTGTCCAGCCGCGAGCCGGACAGGTTCGCCCCGATCATGCAGGCCGCGGAAAAATCTGCATCGGCGAGGTGTCGGCCACTGAGGTCCAGACCCGACAGGTCCATCCAGGCGAAGACGGCGCGGGCCCCGCCCGGCTTGGCCTGCCACAAGCGGTCGTGCCGGGCGCAGATGGCGTCCAGTTCGGCCTGTTCGATGCGCCTTCTGGCGACCGTGTTCGCGGTTTCCCCCGTCATGGCGTTCATCCTTAACGGCGAGGCTTTAAGGAAGCCTTGCGGGAGACGAAGATCAGGCGGTCAGCAGTCCTTGCTCGGCCAGGGCCTCGGCCAGCTCGCCGGGGCCGACCCACACGCGGGTGTATCCAGCCTCGCCCAGACGTTTCAGCTCGGTGTTCAGGTCCGCCTTTGCCGAGGCGGCGAAGCGGGCGTCGAAACCCTCGCCATCAGCGCTGATGCGGACCATGGGCCGCCCTGTCTCGACCCGGTGCAGATAGCCTTCGTAAAGAACCGCTGCCTGATCGGCCAGCAGGCCGGTCTCGACCTCCAGCCCCGCCTTCTTCAGCCGCTCGACGCCGCGACCCGAAGCAAAGGGCGACGGATCGACGGCCGCGATGACGACCCGTGCGACGCCCGCGTCGATCAGGAAATGCGAGCATGACGTCCGGCCCGACGATCGGGCACCGCAGGGCTCCATGGTGACATAGGCCGTGGCACCGCGCGCCTTGTCGCCTGCCGCGGGGACAGCCTGTTCCTCGGCATGGGGCCGTCCGCCCGACGCGGTTGCAGCTTCCGACACCACTTCGCCATCCTTGACGATGACGCAGCCGACCGACGGATTGGGCCAGGTCTGGCCCATATTGCCCCGCGCCAGGGCAATGGCCCGGCCCATGAAGCGGATATCGTCGGACGCAGCCTGGGCGTCGGTCATGATGCGCTTTCCGGCAGGGGCGGCAGGTCGGTGGCTCGCGCCGCGTCCAGATAGCGCGCGGCGGTCGGGCTCAGACCGGCGTCCAGATCGATCTCCAGCGGATTGCCGGTCGGAATCTCGACCCCGACAATCCGGTCGTCCGGCACGGCAAACAGATGTTTGACGATCGCCCGCAGCGAGTTGCCGTGCGCCGCGATCAGCACATCCTCGCCCGCCTTCAGCCGCGGCGCGATCGCCTCGTTCCAGTAGGGCAGGACGCGATCCAGGGTCGTCTTCAGGCTCTCGGTATCGGGGATGGCCTTGCCGACATAGCGGGGGTCGCCCGCGAAATCCCACTCGCCGCCAGGAGCCAGTGGCGGCGGCGGAATATCGTAGCTGCGCCGCCAGATTTTCACCTGGTCCTCGCCGTGCTTGGCCGCTGTCTCGGCCTTGTCCAGCCCGGTCAGGCCGCCATAGTGACGCTCGTTCAGACGCCAGTCCTCGACGACAGGAATATCCTTCAGTCCAGCGGAGTCCATTGCCAAGGCTCCGGTTCGCGTCGCGCGCTTGAGCACCGAGGTGAACATCACCGCAGGACGAAACCCGGCCTGTGCGATCAGGTCGCCGCCCTTGCGGGCCTGGGCCTCGCCCTCGGCGGTCAGGTCGACGTCGACCCATCCGGTGAAGCGGTTTTCCAGGTTCCACTGGCTCTGGCCGTGACGCAGCAGGATCAGGCGGGGCATTCAACTCTCCAAACAGGTCCTTTTTCGGTAGGCCGGGGCCACTGACCGGTCAAGGTTTGCAGCACTTGTGCCGCTATCGCGTTGTGACGGTCCCGACGCCCGGTCTATACGATGGGCGAAACGCATCAGGATCGAACCATGATCAAGCCCCGCCAGGATCTGAAACCCAATACGGCCGACTACGAGACAACGCCCCTGGTCAAGCCAACGGGGTTTCGAGAATACGATGCCCGCTGGATCCTGGAAAAGGAGATCAATCTCCTGGGCATCCAGGCGCTGGGCCTGGGCCTGGCCACCTATGTGCACGAGATTGGCCAGACGCCCCGGATCGTGGTGGGCCACGACTACCGCTCCTATTCGCTGTCGGTGAAACAGGCGCTGATCCTGGGTCTGCTGGAAGGCGGGATGGAGGTGCTGGATATCGGCCTGGCCCTGTCGCCGACGGCCTATTTCGCCCAGTTCGAGCTGGAGGCACCCTGCGTGGCCATGGTCACCGCCAGCCACAACGAGAATGGCTGGACCGGGGTCAAGATGGGGGCCCAGCCGCCGCTGACCTTCGGCCCTGACGAGATCGGGCGGCTGAAGGACATCGTGCTGAACGGCGAAGGCGTGGGCCGCGGCGGCGGATCGCTGACCCGCGTCGAGGGCTTCCGCGAGGCCTATCTGGCCGACATCGTGTCCAAGGTGAAACTGACCCGGCCGATCAAGGTGGTCGCGGCCTGCGGCAACGGCACGGCCGGGGCCTTTGCGCCCGAGGCCCTGCGCCGGATGGGGGCCGAAGTGATCGAGATGGACACCGAGCTGGACTACACCTTCCCTAAATACAATCCGAACCCCGAAGATCACGCCATGCTGATGCAGATGGCAGCGAAGGTGCGCGAGACGGGCGCCGACCTGGCTCTGGGCTTCGACGGCGACGGCGACCGCTGCGGCGTGGTCGATGACACGGGCGAGGAAATCTATGCCGACAAGATCGGCCTGATGCTGGGCCGCGATCTGAGTGCCCTGCACCCCAACGCCACCTTCGTCGTCGATGTGAAATCGACCGGCCTGTACAAGACCGATGAGGTGCTGAAAGCCAATGGTGCCGAGACCGTCTACTGGAAGACCGGCCACAGCTATATCAAGCGCAAGACGGCCGAACTGGGGGCCCTGGCCGGGTTCGAGAAGTCGGGGCATTTCTTCTTCAATGCGCCCTTGGGCCACGGCTATGACGATGGCATTGTCGCGGCGGGCGCCGTTCTGGCCATGCTGGACCGCAATCCCGGGAAAAAACTGTCCGAGCTGAAGGCCGCCCTGCCCGACGCCTGGACCAGCCTGACCATGTCGCCGCATTGCGACGACGAGCTGAAATACGAGGTTCTGGAGCGGGTCGTGGCCGAATATCAGGCCCTGGCCGATGCGGGCGGATCGATCCTGGGGCGCAAGATCGTGGAGGCCATCACCGTCAACGGCGTGCGCGTGCATCTGGAAGACGGATCCTGGGTGCTGGTCCGCGCCTCATCCAACAAGCCGGAACTGGTGGTGGTAGTCGAGAGCATGCGCTCGGCCGACGACATGCGGGCGCTGTTCCATGACGAGGTGAAGCCGCGACTGGCCAAGTACTCCGAGATCGGCGAGTACAACCAGGAAATCTGAGCCAGACAGGCTCGGGTTCGGGGGAGCCATGACAGGCAGACACATCGCCATCGTCGGCGGCGGCTTTTCCGGGGCCATGCTGGCAGCACGGCTGGCCGAAAGCGGGATCACATCGACGGTCATCGACCGCGACGCCGACATCGGCCTCGGCGTGGCCTATTCGACGCCGTTCGACGGGCACCTACTGAACGTCCGCTCCAATCGGATGAGCGCGGTCGAGGGGCGGCCCGACGACTTCGTGCAGTGGCTTCAGGCTCATCAGCCCGACCAGGCCGCGCCCGAGGGCTTCGCGCCCCGGAGGCTCTACGGCCTCTATGTGCAGGACCGGTTGGCGGGCGTCGAGGCGGCGCATCCTGGCCTGATCACGCGCGTCGTCGGACAAGCCGTAGCGGTCGAGGACGCCGCCGTCCGATTGGCAGACGGTCGTTTGATCGAGGCTGACGCTGTCGTGCTGGCCACCGGAAACCCGGCCCCGAAGACGGCAGCACCAGATGAGGTCGAGGGGCGGGTCATCGGCGATCCGTGGGCTCCGGGCGCACTGGACCGGATCGGCGACGAGGACGACGTGATCATCGTCGGCACCGGCCTGACCATGGTCGACATGGTGCAGTGGCTCGTGGCGCGGGGCTGGAGGGGCAAGTCGACGGCCCTGTCCCGGCGAGGGTTGAAGCCACGCGCGCATGAGGCTCTGCCCGACATCCCGGTGCCCCCCACCGGTATGCTCAAACTCGCCCCCGCCTCGCGTCGTCTGGCCGAGGCCCGGCGCATGACCGACGAGAGCGGCTGGCGCTCGGTCATGGAGGGCCTGAGACCGATCACCGCCGATCTGTGGGCGGCGGCGGACAGCGATCTCAGGGCACGGTTCGTGCGCCACCTGCGGCCCTGGTGGGACGTGCACCGGCACCGCATCGCCTACAGTATCGCCCCCTCACTGGAGGCGTTGGAGGCCGAGGGTCGGCTGACGATCATGGCGGGACGGGTCAAGCGGATCGATCAGGACGAGACGGGCGTGACCCTGGACTGGCGACCCCGGCGTGGGCCGGAACTGCCGCCGATCACCGGCCAATGGCTGATCGACTGCACCGGGCCGGGGCATGATCCGGTGAAGGATACGCTGACCGGGCCGCTGATCGCCTCAGGTCGGGCGCGACTGGATGCGTTGCGGCTGGGGCTGGATCTGGATGCGCAGGGGCGCGTGCTGAACGCCGACGGCGTGCCGGACGACCGGCTGATGGTCCTGGGTCCGCCGGCAAGAGCCGCCTTCTGGGAAACCATCGCCGTACCCGATATCCGCAAGCGGATCGAGGATGTGGCGGCGACATTGAACGCAACGACGACGGAGACGGCGTGATGGAACGCCTGCGGTTGATCGGCCTGCTGATACTCGGCGGCGCCTTGCTGGCGTCGTGCGAGGCGCGACTGAGTCCGGCTTCGGACACCCTCGTGACGTCAGCGGCGGGTCCCGGGACCTGCATCCTGCCGACAAGTCTTCCCCCACCCGAGATGGAGCGGGTAAGGCCGGACGAGGTCGTGGCCGGACGGACCATCCTGTACCACATGCTGGCCGTCACCTGGATGCCCGAGACCTGCAAGGGTGACGGCGACGGAAAGGGCGACCTGGCCTGCGGGAGCAGCAACCGCTTCGGCTGGACCCTGCACGGACTGTGGCCCAATGCGGACGGGCGACCCTATCCGCGCTACTGCCGCCCGGCGACCCAGGTGCCGGAGGCCACCATCCGCGCCAACCTGTGCCGCACGCCCTCGGTCAATTTGGTCCAGCACGAATGGGCCGCGCACGGCACCTGTGGCTGGGACACACCGGAGGCCTATTTCGCCGATGCCGCGCGGTTGTACGACGGCCTGAACCGGCCTGACCCCACGACTCTGGCCCCCGGCTCGCGCGGCCCCACGGCAGGCCAACTGCGCGACGCCTTCGTGGCCGCCAACCCCGGCCTGCCCCGCGATGCCCTCTATGTCGCCGTCGCCTCCGGCAACCGCCTGCGCGAGGTCCGCATCTGCCTTGATCTGGAGTTCAAGGCGGCGCGGTGCCCGGTCGGCGGGCTGGGGACGCCGGACAATGTGGTGCTGACGGTGGAACCGGTGGCGGGGAAAAGTTGATGACCAATCCGATCATTCGCGGTTTTCGCAGTCTGACACGCTTTTCCGGCCGTGACCGGCGCAGCCAGTTCTGGCCCTATGCGGGCGTCGCAGTCGCTCTCACCTTCGTGGTCATGGGTGCCGCCATGCTCTGGGCCATGTCGAGCTTCTGGGCCGAGGCGATGCGGATTGCCGAGACCCACCCCGAAGTCGTGACTGTGGAAAGCGGACCGGGTTACTATTCAAGAGAGGTGGATGTCTCGGGCTATGGCCTGATGCCGGACCTCACGGCCTTTTTTGCCGTTATGGGGGTCAGCATTGTGATGTATGTCGCGCTGCTGGCGGCCGCCGTCAGCCGCCGCCTTCACGATCTCGGAAAGTCAGCGCTGTGGGGCCTGATGCCGGTCCCGTTCCTGATTTTCGGTGTCGTTTTCTTTCCGATCATGATGACCGGCATGATGGAGGCTGCAGAGCCCAACCCGGCCCTGTTCTTCCTGCTCTTCTTCAACAACTTGGCTTACATGGTCGGGCTGATCAGCCTGATTGTGATGCTGTGCCTACGAGGAACGGTCGGGCCCAACCGGTTTGGACCAGACCCGCTCCAAAACTAACCCACAGCCTTAACCGCCGCCACGACATCCGCCACCACCGCCTTCACCAGCGCCTCGTTGTCGCCCTCGGCCATGACGCGGATGAGCTTTTCGGTGCCGGAGGGGCGGACCAGGAGGCGGCCCTGGCCTTTCAGGCGGGCCTCGGCGTCGGCGATGGCGGCCTTGACGCCAGGGTCCTGCAGCGGCTTGCCACTGGTGAAGCGCACGTTCTCCAGCAGTTGCGGCACGGGTTCGAACTGGCGGGCCAGTTCGCTCATCGGGCGGCCGGATTCGATCAGCACGGCCAGCACCTGCAAGGCACTCATCAGGCCGTCACCGGTCGTGGCGTGGTCGTGCAGGATGATGTGGCCGGACTGTTCCCCGCCGATGTTGAAACCGCCCTGGCGCATCCGCTCCATGACGTAGCGGTCGCCGACGCCCGTGCGCTCCAGCGTCAGGCCCTCGGCGGCCAGGGCCCGCTCCAGCCCCAAGTTGGACATGACCGTGGCGACCAGTCCGCCGCCGGTCAGCAGGCCGCGCCGGGCCCAGTCGATGGCGACCATGGCCATAATCTGGTCGCCGTCCACGACCTGACCTGTCTCGTCGCAGATGATCAGTCGGTCGGCGTCGCCGTCCAGGGCGATGCCGATGTGGGCCTTATGCTCCAGCACGGCCTTGGCCAGCGTCTGTGGGTGGGTCGAGCCGCAGTTTTCGTTGATGTTCAGGCCATTGGGCTCGACCCCGACGCAGAAGACCTCGGCCCCCAGTTCGTAAAGCGTGGTCGGTGCGACCTTGTAGCCAGCCCCATTGGCGCAATCGACGGCGATGCGCAGGCCTTGCAGGCTAAGCCCCTTGGGGAAGCTGGCCTTGGCGATCTCGACATAGCGGGCCTGGGCGTCGTCGATGCGTTTGACGCGGCCCAGCTTGTCCGGCGGGGCCAGACCGGAATCCAGCGCCTCGTCCATCATGGATTCGATCTTCAGCTCGACCTGATCCGACAGCTTGTAACCGTCGGGCCCGAACAGCTTGATGCCATTGTCCAGATAGGCGTTGTGCGAGGCGGAGATCATTACCCCGATGTCGGCGCGCATCGACCGGGTCATCATGGCTACGCCCGGTGTCGGCAGCGGCCCGAACGTCAGCACATCCATGCCGGCCGAGGAAAAGCCCGCCACCAGCGCCGGCTCGATCATATATCCCGACAGGCGCGTGTCCTTGCCGATCACCACCAGGTGGCGACGGTCGTCGGACGACATGAACATCCGCCCCGCCGCCAGGCCGACGCGCAGCGCCACCTCGGGCGTCATGGGGTGAGTGTTGGCGCGGCCACGAATGCCGTCGGTCCCGAAATAGCGTCTGTCGGCCAAGCTTGGTCTTCCCTGATCGGCGTCGCAGAAATCTTGCGAAACCGCTTTTTAGATGCGAACCCCGTCCCTGTCGCCTAAGCGAGTTGTGACAGTTCAGGGTCGGATTAGACCCTCACGCGCCCGCACGCAAAGCGGGCCCCATCCGTTTCCTCAAGGACGATTTCTCATGTGCGGCATCATCGGCGTGACCGGGACCGGCCCGGCGGTTCCCCGTCTGATCGACAGCCTGAAGCGGCTGGAATACCGGGGCTATGACTCCGCCGGGGTTGCGGCCCTCGTGGAGGGTCGCATCGAGCGCCGCCGCGCCAAGGGCAAGATTCGCGAGCTGGAAGCTGTGCTGGCCGCCGAGCCGCTGGAGGCTACTGTCGGGATCGGCCATACCCGCTGGGCTACGCACGGCGCGCCGACCACAGCCAACGCCCATCCGCACAAGGCGGGGCGGGTTGTACTGGTTCACAACGGCATCATCGAGAACTTCGCCGAACTGAAGGCCGATCTGGCCTCAGAAGGTCACGTCTTCGAAAGCCAGACCGACACCGAGGTGGTCGCCCATCTTCTGGATCGCGAACTGACCAAGGGCAATGATCCGCTGGTGGCCTTCAAGTCCGTGCTGGACCGGCTGACCGGGGCCTATGCCCTGGCCGTGCTGATCGAGGGCGAGGACGGGCTGATCCTGGGCGCGCGGCGCGGCAGCCCGCTGGTCGTCGGTTGGGGCGAGGGCGAGATGTATCTGGGCTCTGACGCCCTGGCGGTGGGGCCGTTCACCCAGAAGATCAGCTATCTGGACGAAGGCGATTTCGTCGCCCTGAACCGCGACGGTGCACGCATGTTCGACGTGTCGGGCCAGCCTGCCGAGCGTCCGATCGTCACCGTTTCCGCCTCCTCGGCCCTGGTCGAGAAGGGCGAGTATCGGCACTTCATGGAGAAGGAAATCCATGAACAGCCCGACAGCGTCCAGCACACGCTGAGCCACTATCTCGACTTCGTGAATGCGAAAGCCAAGTCCGGTGACACCGACTTTGCCGCCGTCGAGCGCATTCAGATCGTGGCCTGCGGCACCGCCTTCTATGCGGGTCAGATCGGGCGTTATGCGTTCGAGAAGCTGGCCGGCCTGCCCTGCGACGTCGAGATCGCGTCGGAGTTCCGGTATCGCAGCCCGGCCCTGTCCAAGGGCACCCTGGCCGTTGCCGTCAGCCAGTCGGGCGAGACCGCCGACACCCTGGCCAGCCTGTCCTGGTGCAAGGCCAAGGGACTGAAGACCGCCGCCCTGGTCAATGTGCACTCGTCATCGATGGCCCGCGAGGCCGATCATCTGTGGCCCACGCATGCGGGCCCCGAGATTGGCGTCGCCTCCACCAAGGCCTTCACCGCCCAGGTCGCGGCCCTGCTGGCCCTGGCCGTGGCGGCGGGCGTCCAGCGCGGCACCATCGACGCGACCCGCGAGACCGAGCTGGTCAAGGCCTTGTTCGAGGCCCCACGCCTGATTGCCGAAGCCATGCTGATGGAGGATGCGCTGAAGGCCGTGGCCCATGATCTGGCCCGGGCGACCGACGTGCTGTTCCTGGGCCGTGGGGCGATGTTCCCCCTGGCCATGGAGGGTGCGCTGAAGCTGAAGGAGATCAGCTATATCCATGCCGAGGGCTATGCCGCCGGAGAGCTGAAGCATGGTCCGATCGCCCTGATCGACGAGGAGACCCCCACCGTCGCCCTGGCACCGCTGGACGATGTGTTCGAAAAGACGGCCTCCAACCTTCAGGAAATCGCGGCACGTGGTGGTCCGGTGATCATGATCGCGCCCCAGTCTGCGCCCGACCTGCACGGCACTGGAATTCGCCGCGTCGATGCGCCCGACTGTCACCCCCTGATCGCCCCGCTGGTCTATGCCGTGCCGGTGCAGTTGCTGGCCTATTATACGGCCGTCCAGAAAGGCACGGACGTGGACCAGCCGCGCAACCTGGCCAAGTCCGTGACGGTTGAGTGATCGCAACTGGCTGCGAATGCGTTAGGCTGCTTCGATCCGTTTCTCAGGAACATCCATGACCGACCATTCCCGCCGTCTCCGCAAGGCCGTCCTGCCCGTCGCGGGTCTGGGCACACGTGTCCTGCCCGGGACCAAGACCACGCCCAAGGAGCTGCTGAACGTCGTCGACAGGCCGATCCTCAGTTACATCGTGGAGGAGGCACGCGAGGCCGGGATCGAGCACATCGTCTTCGTTACGGGGCGATCGAAGGGGGCGATCGAGGACTATTTCGATCACCAGATAGAGCTGGAGGCCCAGCTACTGGCCAAGGGCAAGACCGAGATTCTGGAGGCCATGATCGCCGAGCTGGCGACCGCCGGCGAGATGAGCTTCACCCGCCAGATGCAGCCCCTGGGCCTGGGCCACGCCGTCTGGTGCGCCCGCGACATCATCGGCGACGAGCCTTTTGCCGTGTTGCTGCCCGATGTCATCGTGGATTCGCAGCCAGGAGCCCTAAAGCAGCTTGCCGAGGTCTATGCCCAGGTGGGCGGCAATGTCATCGGCGTCGAGGCCGTGCCCGAGAGCGAGACTCACAAGTACGGGATCGTCGATCCCCTGGACGGGCCCGAGGGACGCAACGGCGCTCACATCCGCATGAAGGGCATGGTCGAAAAGCCGCCGCGGGGCGAAGCACCGTCCAACCTTTCCATATCCGGGCGCTACATCCTGCAGCCGGAGATATTCGGCATACTGGAAAACCAGCCGCGCGGCGCGGGCGGCGAAATCCAGCTGACCGACGGCATGGCCCGGCTCATGAAGGACCAGACCTTCACGGCGGTCGAATACGAAGGGATCACCCATGACTGCGGCGACAAGATCGGGCTTTTGCGGGCCAATGTCGCCCTCGCGCTGAAACGCCCCGATCTGGGCGATGCGGCAAGGGCTGCGATCAGCGCCCTCCTCTAGAGCCGTCTAACGGTTCGGGATCCGCCCGCCGCCGTTGCGGAGTTCACAGACATTGTCAGTCTGCGGACGACCGGTCTGCCGTCCAATGGGTGCGAGAATGCCGCCTCGCGCCTCACAGTCGGCGGAAAGCCGGTTGAACTCACTGGTGTAGCGGTCCTGTCCGGGAGACGAGGCGCAAGCGGCCAATGACAGGGCCAGCGCGGTGGAAGCCAGGGCGATACGCATGGGTCATGTTTCCTTTGGTCTGAATAAGGAATGTGAACGCCGATCAGCGGTTCCGCGCAACCGTTTCGACCATCCTCTTCAGATCTACCTGTGACGACAGCCGATGATCGCCGCCGGTGACGAGGTCCAGCGAAACGTCGCCGCCGGACAGACGCGCGATCAGCTCTACCTGATGCCTCCAAGGAACAGTCGTATCGTCGCGCCCCTGAAGGATATGAATCGGGGCCGCTACAGAGATAATGCCGTCCAGCAGCAGCCAGTCACGCGCCTCCTCGAACATGGTGCGGGTCAGGACGTATTCACCCAGCCCGTCCTCGACTATGGTCGTCTCGCCATCGCGCAGAATGGTCTGACGTTCATGATCGGCAAGGCCGGGCCACATCAGGCGCTCGGTAAAGTCCTGAGCCGGATTGATCAGGATCAGAGCCTTGATCCGCGCCGGCCGAGCCAGTGCGGCCAGCAAGGCGATCCAGCCGCCCATGGACGAGCCCACCGGGATGACCGGCCCCTCAAGACTGTCAATCAGAGCGATCGCATCCTCGCGCCAGCGGCCTATGGTGGCCTGACGCCAGTCGCCGGATGACTGGCCGTGGGCGAAGTGGTCGTAGCGGACGAAGTTCCAGCCCCGCTCCCGCGCCGCCGCGTCGAGCGCCAGGGCCTTGGTCCCCTCCATGTCAGAGCGGAAGCCGCCGATCCAGAGGACGGTCGGGCCCGAGCCATCGACGCGCTTGAAGGCCAGGGTTTCGCCGTCGGGGCGGTGCAAGGTCTGGATGTCGCTCATGGTGTCTTTTGCCGCGTCCTGTACGGTTCGTCACTCGGTGTCGATCAAAGCCGGACTTGACCCCGTTACGCGATGACGGAACACAGGCGCATGTCTACCGCGCCACAGGTTCTGTTCGTCACCTCCAACCGCATCGGCGACTGCGTAATTTCGTCGGGCGTTATCCGCGAGATTCTGCGCCAGGTGCCAGGAGCCGAGATCGCCGTCGCCTGTGGTCGCCCGCCCGCCCCCTTCTTTCGCTCGGCCCCGGGGGTGACGCGGACGATCATCCTGGACAAGAAGAAGCTGGCCGGACACTGGGTCGATCTATGGAAACAGGTCGTCGGCACCCGCTGGGACCTGGTGATCGACATCCGTGGATCAGCACTCAGCTATCTGGTCCCGGCCAAGCGTCGCACCGTCTACAACCGCTCCTGGGAGACGGGCCTGCGCAAGGTCGAGATGGTGTCGCGCCTGATGGGGTCGGCGGTGCCGCTGGACCCCGAGATCTGGCTGGACGAACAGGCGCGGGTTGAGGCTGCCGCCGTCATCGACCCTCAACTGTCTGCCGGCTCCGGACAGGGTCGCATCATCGCCCTTGCTCCGATCGCGCATCAGCCGGGCAAGAGCTGGCCCGCCGACCGCTGGGGCGCACTGGTCGAAAGGCTGAAGGTTGAGCCACGCTTCGATGGCTGGCGCTTCATGCCTGTCGGCGGGCCGGGCGACCGGCCACCCGCGACACCCGCACTGGAGGCTGCCGGAGCGCGCGGCATCGACTTCGTGGGCAAGGGAGACATCCTGGCCTCGGCCGCCGCCATTGATCGGGCGGACCTGTTCGTCGGCAACGATTCCGGCCTGATGCATGTCTCGGCGGCCTTGGGCGGACCGACCCTTGGCCTGTTCGGTCCGACCGAATGGTGGCTGTACGGTCCGTGGGGACCCAAGACCCGCACGGTCGCCTCCAACGAGACGCGCGGTCAGTTCGCCCCCATCGAGGACCTCAGCGTCGATCATGTGTTTCAGGCGGTTCTGGCCTTGCACGACGACTTCATCCGCTAGGCGATCCACGCGCCGAACCTTGTGAAATGGCGCATTCGCGGTCATATAGAAGCCCGCAGGGTGAAGAGGGCGATCCGTCGCGCCCTTCGCCTCGCCGTCACACGACCCCCATTCACGCAAGGAAACGACGCCCATTCGCCGTCCGATGAACCAGCCGCCCGTCAAGGACGGCCCCCCCATGAACCAGGATATCCGCGCGCCGCGCGTTCTGCTGATCGATCAGAACGGCGAAAAGCAGGGCGTCATGCCCACATCCGCCGCGCTGGAAGCCGCCGAAGAGGCGGGCATGGACCTGGTTCAGATCGTCTCCACCTCGGAACCGCCGGTGGTGAAGATCCTCGACTACGGCAAATTCCGTTTCCAGGAGCAGAAGAAGAAGGCCGAGGCCCGCAAGCGCCAGAAGGTCGTCGAGCTCAAGGAAATCAAGCTGCGGCCCAATATCGACACCCACGATTATGAGGTGAAGGCCAAGGCCATGCACCGCTTCTTCGACGAGGGCGACAAGGTCAAGGTGACGCTGCGCTTCCGTGGCCGCGAGATGGCTCACCCCGAACTGGGCATGAAGCTGCTCAACAAGGTGCAAGAAGACTTCGACGAAGTCGCCAAGGTCGAATATGCCCCGCGCATGGAAGGCCGCCAGATGATCATGATCCTGGCTCCGAAATAGGACGCCGATTTCACCACATCGCAACGCCCCACCCGGAAACGGCTGGGGCGTTTCTTTTTGGTGCCTGCCCCTTGAAGAGGGGATCTCGCAAGCTCACCGGGCCCCTTGCCCACCAGCAGAGTTCAGCGTTAGCCTCCGCGCAGCGCCCCGTGGCGCACGGGGGAAGCTGGTGTCAAATCATTTCAAGGGCGCCGTGCTGGCGGTCATGTTTCTGTTCGCCACGGCTCAGCCTGGTCGCGCGCAGAGTGTTCCGCTGGATGTTTACGGGGCCCTGCCGGCATTGGAACTGGTCGAGCCGTCACCCGATGGGGACCGGGTCGCCCTGGTGACAGTCACAGGTACCGGTCGGGCCCTGGTCGTTATCGATCTACAGACCTCCCAGCTTCTGGGTAGGGTGGAGGTTGGTCTGGCGAAGGTCCGGGATCTCAGCTGGATCGGCGGTGGCGATCTTTTGATCACAACGACGACCACCCAGTCGGTTTGGGGCGACGGTGGGCCCCGAGGTGAACTGGCCCTTGGACAAATCTACAACATCGAACGCCGCCGGCTCGTGTCCGTTCTGAATAATGCACCCGGGGTGGCGCCGATTCTGGCTGGTCCGGCCTTTGTGCGCGACACACCCGACGGTCCAACCACCTTCGTAAGGGCCTACAGTTTTCGCGATCGGCACCTGAACCTCTACCGCCTGGACAGCTCAACAGGCCGGGGCCGTGAGGCTGCGAACCTCGACCGAAATGTGGAGGACGTGGTTCTTGACGCGGCGGGCGGCCTGGTCGCCCGATCAACCTATGACGAGGGTAGTGGGAAATGGGGCCTGACCTTCCCCGACGCTCGCCAGAGCCGTGAGGTCTGGAGCACTAACGCCTTGTTGGACCCACCCGCCCTGTTGGGGCTCGGTCGCGACGGACGCTCTGTCGTAGTGTCAGCCTCGCGCGCCGAGAGAGAAGAATCCACAGAAGGGGACGAAGGCGTCGCTCTGTTCGAAGTCGACCGTTCCGGCGTCCGCACGCCTCTGCCATTCGAGCGGCATCCGACGTTTCTGCTTTTCCACCCCGCGACGCGTGTGCTGATAGGCGGAGCCTCTGTGCAGGATACCGGGACGAGCTACGTCTTTTTCGATCCTGCCGCCGCCGAGGCCTGGGCCAAGGTTTCCAGCGCATTCCCCGACCGTCATCCGCAGTTGGTGTCATGGTCTGCAGACCTGCAGACGGTGCTGGTCCTCACCGAAGGGCCCGGCGATGCCGGGTCCTATCATGTCGTCGATCTCGATAGACGCGCCGTGAACGCCCTTGGCGAAACCTACCCGGCACTCTCGGCGGATCAAGTGGCACCAGTTCGGCCGATCAGCTATTCGGCCGACGATGGGCTTGAGATCCACGGCTACCTTACCACGCCCCCTGGCCTGACTGACCCACGCGCACTGCCCCTGGTGGTTCTGCCTCACGGCGGCCCCGCTGCGCGCGACGGAATGGGATTTGACTGGTGGGCCCAGGCGTTGGCTTCACGCGGATATGCAGTTCTCCAGGCCAATTTCCGCGGCTCGACAGGCTACGGCAAAAGCTTTCTTGAAGCCGGCTATGGAGAGTGGGGTCTGAAAATGCAGACCGATCTTTCGGACGGCGTGCGCTGGCTGACTGAACAGGGGCTGGTCGATCCCGAAAAGGTCTGCATCGTGGGTGCCAGCTATGGCGGCTATGCTGCCCTCGCCGGCCCGACTCTGGACCAGGGCGTCTACCGCTGCGCCGTTTCTGTCGCCGGGGTCTCGGACCTGCGCCGGATGATTGACCAGGAGGCCCGTGACGGACGTCGCAGGAACAACGAATCCGTGCGTTACTGGAACCGCTTCATTGGGGCGGACGGGCCGGGCGACCGTTCGCTGGACGTCCGATCACCGGCGCGGTTGGCGACTCAGGCCGACGCGCCGATTCTATTGATCCACGGCCGCGACGATACGGTGGTGCCGATTGGACAGAGCCAGCTGATGGCGGCAGCTCTTCGGAGCGCTGGAAAGCCGGTGGAGTTCGTGGAGCTTGAAGGCGAAGATCACTGGTTGTCGCGCGGCGAAACCCGGCTCCGCATGCTGACGGAGACCGTGCGGTTCCTGGAGTTGCACAACCCGCCCCGTTGACGTCCCGGCTTGCGTTATAGCGGCCCTTGGATTAGAGACCGCGCCTTCGCGTACCGAACCGCCGGGCTAACAGGCATGCCTGGGCGGTTCTTAATCAGGGATATTCCTGTGGGCTCAAGTAGCCGACAGGCGATAGCCCACTCATTAAAGAGAACTGAAATGCCCAAACTGAAGACGAAGTCGGGCGCCAAAAAGCGCTTCAAATTCACGGCGACTGGCAAGGTCAAGGCCGGCGTAGCAGGCAAGCGTCACCGCTTGATCAGCCACAACAGCAAATACATCCGCCAGAACCGCGGCACCTCGGTCATGGCCGACGCCGACGCCAAGAAGATCAAATCCTACATGCCCTACGCCTGAGGCGCAGAGCACATACCGATCTGACTTCACCGCATTGAATTTGAACTGATCCCCTCAAGCAGCAAGCCGCCGCGCGGCGCGCGATAGGGGTCTCCGAAGGAAAAACAAAATGGCTCGCGTCAAAAGGGGCGTAACGTCCCACGCCAAACACAAGAAGGTTCTGGAACAGGCCAAGGGCTTCCGGGGCCGTCGCAAGAACACCATCCGCACGGCCAAGGCCGCCGTGGACCGCGCCGGGCAATATGCCTATCGCGACCGCCGCACCAAGAAGCGCAACTTCCGCGCCCTCTGGATCCAGCGCATCAACGCCGCCGCCCGCATCGAAGGCTTCACCTACAGCCAGTTCATCCACGGCCTGGGCCAGGCCGGCATCGAGCTGGACCGCAAGGTCCTGGCCGCGATGGCTGCCGACGAAGGCGCGTTCAAGGCCATCGCCGACAAGGTCCGCGACGCCCTGAAGGCCGCCTGATTTTCCGGTAACGGATGCTGAAAAGCCCCCCGGTTCGCGCCGGGGGGCTTTTTGCTTTGAGCCCCAGCGGCTAGACGAAACTCACAATGACCGATCTCGCCCAACTTGAACTCGACCTGATCAATGCCATTGGTGCGGCCGACAGCGTCGCCGCCGTCGAAGACATCCGCATCTCGGCCCTGGGCAAGACCGGCGTCATCTCTGGCCTGCTCAAGGGCATGGGGGCCATGAGTCCTGATGAACGGCGCGAGCAGGGACCTGTGATCAATGGCCTGCGCGACCGTGTCGCCGCCGGACTGGCGGCCCGCAAGGCCGAGCTGGAAGCCGCTGAGTTGGACGCCCGGCTTCTGAGCGAGCGCATCGACCTGACGCTGCCGTCACGGCCGCGCCGGGCAGGCAGCGTCCATCCGACCATGCAGGTGATGGACGAGATGATCGCCCTGTTCGCCGACATGGGCTTCGCCGTGGCCGAAGGGCCCGACATCGAGGACGACTTCCACAACTTCACGGCCCTGAATTTCCCGCCCAAACACCCGGCGCGGGAGATGCACGATACCTTCTTCCTGAAGCCCGATCCGGAGACCGGCGAACGCAAGGTCCTGAGGACGCACACCAGCCCGGTTCAGGTGCGTACAATGATGTCGCAACAGCCGCCGATCCGCATCATCGCCCCCGGCCGGACGTTCCGTAAGGACTCGGACGCGACCCACACGCCGATGTTCCATCAGGTCGAAGGCCTGGTGATCGACAAGAACATCCATATGGGCCACCTGAAGTGGACGCTGGAAACCTTCGTCGCGCGCTTCTTCGAGCTTGATCAGGTCGACGCGCGGTTCAGGCCGCACCACTTCCCCTTCACCGAGCCCTCGGCCGAGATGGACATCCGCTGCGACCGTTCGGGCGGGGAGCTGAAGCTGAACACCGGCGACAGCTGGATGGAGATCCTGGGCTGCGGCATGGTTCACCCCAATGTGCTGAAAAACTGCGGCATCGACCCGGACGAGTATCAGGGCTTTGCCTTCGGCATGGGCGTGGATCGCCTGGCGATGCTGAAATACGGCATTCCCGACCTGCGCCCCATGTTCGACGCCGACACCCGCTGGCTGGCCCACTACGGGTTCTCCGCCTTTGCTGCCCCCAACCCGGCCTCGGGCCTGAGCTAAGGATCATCATGACCGACCAAACCACCCCGATGTCAGCCGAAGAGGCCGCCGGCCGTGCTCTGGTGGCCCGCACTACCTTTGAGAAGGAAGCGGTATGGCTGCCCATGCTGGCAGTCCAGCACTGGAATGCGGGTGAAATGTCGATCAAGGACAAGACGTTTACGGATTGTGTGATCGAAGGCCCTGCAGTCATGGCCGTGATGAACGGCACCTTTTTCGATAGCTGCGCGATGGGCACGACGACCGACGTGAAAGCACTGCTTTATCGCCCTGTCAGCGATGTAAAGATGGCTGGCGTGGTCGGCGTTTCGAACTGCCGGTTCGTGCGTTGCCGCTTCGTGCAGGTAGGCTTCACCGGCTCGGACCAGCTGCTGGATGAGATGGCATCCGGGATTCGCAGTCAGGCGAGCGCGTCGTCATGAGCCGGCTGCCGATCACCCGTGAGATTCGCATCGCGTCAGACCTTCGCGCGACGGCTTTCGAAGACGTCGATCTGAACCTCTTCGACCTGCATGTCGACAACAACGGCCCGGGGCTGGGCGTTATCGTCGGTCGCACATTTCGCGGATGCCGCCTTCAGGGGCCGGCCATCATGCTGGTCTCGATGGGTGTCCGTTTCAACGACTGCAACTTCGGCGATCCCGACGGCGACATGCGAAACCTGGTGCTCAGGGCCGAAGGCAAGCGAGCCCTGGGCACCATCCCCTTCCGCGATACCCTGTTCGACGGCTGCGAGTTCCTCAACGTCGGCTTCACCGGGCCGTCCGAAATTCTGGACCAGCTTCTTCTCGTTTCCGGAACCGCCCCAAAGACATGAAATTCACTCTCTCCTGGCTGAAGTCCCACCTGAACACAGAGGCTGATGCCGCCACGGTGGCCGAAGCCATGACCATGGCCGGTCTGGAGGTCGAGGACGTCCACGATCCCATAGCGACCCTGGCTCCGTTCACAGTGGCGAAGATCGTCTCGGCGGAACAGCATCCCAATGCCGACCGGCTGCGCGTCTGTCAGGTCGAGACCGTCGACGGCACGAAGGAGATCGTCTGCGGTGCGCCCAATGCACGGGCGGGCCTGACCACCATCTATGCGCCCATCGGGGCCTATGTGCCCGGGCTGGGCGTCACCCTGGTCGAGAAGCCGGTGCGGGGCGTGGTGTCCAACGGCATGCTGTGTTCGGCAGCCGAGCTGGAACAGCCGGGCGACAGCGACGGTATTCTGGACCTGCCCGGCCAGCTTCAGGTCGGCACGCCCGCCGCCGCTGTTTTCGGGGCCGAGCCGGTCATCGATTTCGAGGTCACCCCCAACCGCCCCGACTGGCTGGGCGTCGCCGGCATCGCGCGCGACCTGGCCGCAACCGGCATGGGCACCCTGATCGACTATGAGATCGCCACAGTGCGCGGCGGCTTTGCCTGCCCCATCACCGTCCGGATCGAGACGCCCGAGATGTGCCCCGTCTTCGCCGGAAGACTGATCCGGGGCGTGAAGAACGGGCCGTCGCCGGCCTGGCTACAGCATCGCCTCAGCGCGATCGGCCTGCGTTCGATCAACCGTCTGGTGGATGTGACCAATCTGATCGCCTACGACCGCGCCCGGCCCCTGCATGTCTATGATGCCGCCAAGCTGGTGGGGTCCCAGATCGTCGTGCGTGGTGGTCAGGTCGCGTCGGATACGAGAGAGCCCGAACATCTGATCGCCCTGGACGGCAAGACCTATGCGCTTGGCATCGACATGTGCGTCATCGCCGATGCAGCGGGCGAGCGCCCCATCGGCCTGGGCGGCGTCATGGGCGGCGAGAGCACCGGCTGTTCTGAGGACACCACCGACGTCTTCCTCGAGAGCGCCTGGTTCGATCCGATCACCACGGCCCAGACCGGCCGCACCCTGAGCATCAGCTCCGACGCCCAATACCGGTTCGCGCGCGGCGTGGACACGGCCTCCGTCGTGCCGGGACTGGAGCTGGCCACGCGGCTGATCCTGGACCTGTGCGGGGGCGAGCCATCCGACGTCATCGTCGCCGGACAGGCCCCGGCCCTGCCCGCGCCCGTCACCTTCGATCCTGCGCGGGTGGAGCGGTTGACGGGTCTGAGCCTGAGCGACGACCGCATCGCTGAAATCCTGAGTGCCCTGGGCTTCGAGATCGCACGTGGCTCGACCTGGACCGTCACCCCGCCCTCGTGGCGGCGCGATGTCGAAGGCGCGGCTGACCTGATCGAGGAAGTCGCGCGGATCGAGGGCTACGGTGCCCTGCCCTCAACCCCCTTGCCCGATCAGGGCGCACCGTCGCGCGGTGTGCTGAACCCGCGTCAGGCCCGCGTGCGGCTGGCACGACGCGCCTTGGCCGCCATGGGCTATGCCGAGGCCGTCACCTGGTCCTTCACCAAACAGTCGACCGCGACCCTGTTCGGCGGCGGTGACGACCGCCTGCTGGTTGAGAACCCCATCGCGGCGGACCTCGACTGCATGCGGCCCTCGGCCCTGCCCAACCTGATCCAGGCGGCCGCCCGCAATGCTGCGCGCGGCCATGCCGATGCGGCCCTGTTCGAGATTGGCCCCATCTATCTGGACGATCAGCCGACCGGTCAGCGCACCGTCATCGCCGGCCTGATCGCGCCTCATGCCGCCCGTCACTGGAGCGGAAACGGCGAAGAGGCTCTGTTCGGCCTGAAGGGTGATCTGATGGCCCTGCTGAGCCAGCTCGGCGCACCCGTCGCCTCGCTGCAGCTGGTTCAGGGCCAGAACCGCGACTGGTGGCATCCAGGCCGGTCCGCACGCCTGCAACTGGGCCCCAAGACCGTGATCGCAGAGTTCGGAGCCCTGCACCCCCGCGTGCTCAAGGCGCTGGACGCAGACGGTCCCATGCTGGCGTTCGAGATCGTGCTGGATTCCGTGCCCGAACCACGCGGGGCCAAAGCCAAGACCCGCGGTCCGGCCCAACTGGCCAACCTGATGCCGCTCAGCCGCGACTTCGCCTTTGTGGTCGAGGACGGCAAGGCAGCCGGAGAACTGGTCCGCGCCGTGGCCGGGGCGGACAAGGCCCTGATCACTGATGTGCGGGTCTTCGACCTGTATCGCGGCCAGGGCGTGGCCGAGGGCCATGCCTCGGTCGGGCTGGAAGTCATGATTCAGCCGCGCGAGGCCACCCTGACCGAGCCCGAAATCGAGGCCTTGTCGGCGAAGATCGTCGCGGCGGCGGCCAAGACAGGCGCGGTTCTGCGGGCCTAATCCGGCGCGCGGCAAGGTTCCGTTAACCTTGCCGCCGCAAGGCTGACTCAAAGAGCGGCGACGGTGTCGTCAGCGCCCGCGCCAGTCGGGCGGACCGTCTCGCCTTCGGAGCCAAAAGTCATGCATCGCCGCCAGTTGATCCTCTCGGGCCTCGCCGCCACCGCCGGAACCGTCGGCCTGTCCGCCTGCGCCACCACCAACAACGGCCAGCCGTCCGACCCCAACTATCCGATCCGCTCCGACCAGAACGCCCAGGCCTATACGGCCGACGAGCTGGTCGCCGCCGGTTCGCGCGAACTGGGCATCGCCGCCGAGGCCATCGGCGGCGCGATCGAGCGCATCTTTGCCGACAACGGTGACCGTCCGACAGCCTATATCGCGGGCGAGGAAGCCGCCGGGGCCGCCGCCATCGGCCTGCGCTACGGACGCGGGGCCCTGCACATGAAGGACCTGTCCGCTTCGCAGGAAGTCTTCTGGCAGGGGATTTCGATCGGCTGGGACATCGGCGGCAATGCCAGCCGGGTCTTCACCCTGGTCTACGGTCTGTACCACCCCGACATGATCTATCGCCGTTACCCCGGCGTGGAAGGTACGGCCTATCTGATCGGGGGCCTTGGCGTGAACTATCAGCGCGCGGACGGCATCGTCCTGGCCCCGATCCGCACGGGCGTGGGCCTGCGCGCCGGTGCCAACGTCGGCAGCATGGCCTACAGCCGCCAGCGGAACATTCTTCCTTTCTAGTGAGGGAAAAGCGCTAACACTCGCGAGCCGGTCGCTCGCTGCTTGAGCAACATTCTTTGGCGCTAGCGCTCGCCGCGCGGCGGCTCGCTGCTTGAGCGCGGAAGTCAGAATTGAAAAGGGGCGAGGTCGCTACGGCCTCGCCCCTTTTTCTTATCAGGCGGCGTTGGCGGCCTTGCCCTCGGCCTTTTGCTTGGCGTCATGCGCCCGCATGCCGTCGGCGATCAGTTCGGCGGCCTTCCCGGCGTCGCCCCAGCCCTTGACCGTCACCGACTTGTTCTTCTCCAGATCCTTGTAGCGGGTGAAGAAGTGCTCGATCTGCTCGACCAGGATGGCAGGCAGCTGACGGTAGCTGGCGATGTCGGTGTAATAGGGGTTCAGCTTGTCGACCGGCACGGCCAGAATCTTGTCGTCGCCACCGGCCTCGTCTTCCATCATCAGCACGCCGATCGGGCGGCAGCGGATGACACAGCCCGGCACCACCGGTGCAGGGTTCAGCACCATGACGTCGCAAGGGTCGCCGTCGTCGGCCAGGGTATGCGGCACGAAGCCGTAGTTGCCCGGATAATACATGGCCGTGTGCAGGAAGCGGTCCACGAACAGGGCACCGCTATCCTTGTCCATCTCGTACTTCACCGGCAGGCCACCCTGCGGGATCTCGATAATGACATTCAGGTCCCAGGGGGGATTGGGGCCGACGGGGATGGCGTCGATGTTCATGACGGGCTCAACTGTTGTGCACTGCAAGACGGGGAGGCGCGCGTGATAGGCTCCGGATGGCTTCTAGGCAAGCATTGCAGCCCCGCACCCTTGCCCCCACCGTCCGCTGACGGCAGGAAGAGACAGACCGAAGGAGCACGACGATGACCCTGCTGGATGGACTGGCCCTGTCGCTCTTTGTCGTGTGCTGGCTGGGCTACGGACCGTTCCTGACCCTGCTGGCGCGCAGCAGCGGCTCGCTGAACGACGACATGACCGTGATCCGCCGCGTCTGGATGACGGCCATGACCCACCGCGAGGTCCGGCTGATCGACAGCCATCTGATGGGCAACTCCATCAACACCGCCAGCTTCTTCGCCTCGACCAACCTGCTGCTGATCGCGGCGGTCGCCAGCGTTCTGTTCGGCGGCGAAGCGGCCTTGCAGGGGTTTGCCGTGGTTGGAGCAGAACAGGTGCCGCTGAAACTCATGGAAGCCAAGATGGCGCTGGTGCTGGTCTGTCTGGCGCGCGGTTTTCTGGATTTCATCTGGTCGATCCGGCAGTTGAACTACGCCCTGGCTCTGATCGGAGCGGCACCGGAAGCCAATACAGAGGCGGACCGCGTGGCTTTGGGCGAGGCAGCGACGGGCGTGATGAATCCGGCCTTGGGGGCCTTCAGCCAGGGGGTGCGCGGCTATTATTTCTCGCTGGCGGCGGCCGCCTGGCTGTTCGGACCGATCTGGCTGGCGCTGGGTGTGGCCCTGACCACCGGGCTTCTGGTCTGGCGACAGGCCGGATCGCCTGCGGCGAGGGCCTTGCGGAGCGCCCGACGGCTGCTGGATCCCAAATAGCGGTCGGTCGTTCGCAGCAGCGGCACCCTGGGGGCGAAACTTGCCGCTGAAACCGGTTACGACAATCCCCTGAACGCCAAACACCCCGTTACACAGCGTTACCGCAGGTGCGAAATACCCGCTTGACGGATTGTGCACCGCACACTAGCTTGATTTCGACGCTTCGGCGTCATGCCCTTCCTGGGCGTTTCCTCCCTATAGACTTTTCAAGCCGCGCCTTCGGGCGCGGCCTTTTTTCTGTCTGCTACTGGGGTTGATCAGCCGTCGGACAGCAAGGCGGCGATGACCCGCGACACCCCTTTTTCACACCGTGACCACCCCGGCCCCGGCAGCCGCGTCGCCTCGTCCAGATACAGCGCGCGGTTCAGTTCAATCTGGATGGCCTGATAACCCTCAGCCGGTCGTCCCCAGACCTGCGTCGTCCACCCCCCCGCATAGGGATGGTTCAGCGCCACCCGCCAGCCCAGACCCTCGAACAGAGCCTTCAGCCGCCGTGTCAGGGCCGGGTCGCACGCCGTCCCATGCCGGTCGCCCAGCACGACGTCGGCGCCCCGCACACCAGCCCCCGTCCGTGTCACCCGCGATGGCATGGAGTGCCAGTCGATCAACACAGCCAAACCTTCCCGCGTACGGGTCGCCTGCATCAGTTCAGCCAAAGCCGCATGATAGGGGCGATGGACCCGGTCGATCCGCCCCGCCGCTTCGGCCAACGATAGCGTCCGGTCATAAAGCGGATGCCCGTCCCCCGACAGCCGGGGCACGACGCCGTACCCGGCTGAGGTCCGAAGGGTCGCGGCACCGGCCTCCACCCTCTTGATCAGCACCGGATCCAGTTCTTCGGGATCACGGTTCAGGTCCAGATAGGCCCGCCCCACCGTGGCCGCGATCACCCCGGCCCCCTGCGAAGGCCCCGAGGCGATCAACCGATCGATCAGCGCATCTTCGGCACTGCGTAGCCCCCCCTCGTCCAGATGCGGCGACGCCGCCATGTCATCGGGGTAGAGTGTGCCGGAATGCGGGGAAGCGAAGACGAACCGGCCAGGGCGTGAGGCAGACGTAACAACATAAGGCGCGCCCCTTCCCTTGCCGTCAGCCTGCTCGTCGCCACCCTGATCCATGGTCGAGCCATATCCTGTTTCGGTGTGAGGCAAACAGGCTCCGTCCACAGCTTCACCACTCGCGCAAACGGTGATTTTCATGGCCGGTTTACCGTTCCGGGCGTAGCGTCACCGCTGTAACGACGGGACGAAATCCACATATGGCGCGTATTCTTCTGGCCGAGGACGACAGTTCGCTGCGCGGCTTCCTGACACGCGCCCTGGAACGGGCCGGCCATTCCGTGGTCGACTGCGAAAACGGCGACGACGCCATCGACGCCCTGGACCAGGGGCCGTGGGACCTGCTGCTGACCGACATCGTCATGCCCGGGGCCGACGGCATAGAGGTGGCCCGCGTCACCGCCGCCCGACAGCCCGGCATTCGCATCATGTTCATCACCGGCTTCGCCGCCGTCGCCCTGACGGCCGCCCAGGCCAGTCCCCAGGCCAAGGTCCTGTCCAAACCCGTCCACCTGCGCGATCTGGTCGGCGAGGTCGAGAAGATGGTCGCCGCCGCATAAGCCGGCATCAGGGCGACCGATATTCGGCGCCAAACAGCCTGCGTTTCGCCCTTGCGGTCCGCGCGAAGGGTGGGGTATAGACGCCTCCTTCCCGTTCCGGGGTTTCCTCGGAACCGTCTTGGCGGATGCGTAGCTCAGCGGGAGAGCACCTCGTTGACATCGAGGGGGTCACAGGTTCAATCCCTGTCGCGTCCACCATTCCTTCTCTTTCCATATCAACCTGACCGGTTCATGGGATCAGCATGAGCATGTCCGCTCCCTTGCGCCGATTGATCGACCTGCCGGGCGTCAACGACCTCGAGCTCAAGGCGCTGATGAAGCCACGCTATGCCGACGAGGCGTATCGGTCAGAGTTTCCCGACATTGACGACTGCGCCCGTGCCGCCTTCGGCCTGAGCGTAGAGGAGGCCGAGGCCATCGCCCTGCCCGCCGACTGGGACGGCATCGACCGGCTGGAAGGGCAAGACCGTATCGAGGCGTTCGAGGCCGAGGGCTGGGACGTGACCAGCGACCGGCGCAAGCCCCTGCGCATGCTGGACCAGTTCGCCCTGCCGCTGGCCTTGGCCATGCGCGGCGTGGCGGGCGAACTGCCGTTCCAGCCTGATGACGATACGCCCGAACCCTGGGGCGCGGGCATGGCCGCCGAAGCGGCGCGGTTCAGGAAACGCTGAGCCCCTCGCTTCCGCCGGGCTGGACCGGGCGCGCATCCGGGGGCAATGAAGCGCCATGGCGAACCTGTTCGATACCCCCTCCCCCGCCCAATGGCGCGAGCTGGCCCAGAAGGCGCTGGAGGACCGGCCTCTGGAAAGTCTGGTCCATCTGGATGCGGACCAGCTGGCGGTTCGGCCGCTTTACGCAGAGGCGACGACGGTCGAGCCCATCTTCGCACCCCGCCCGACGGATGCTGAGGGGCGGGCCTGGGATCTGCGGACCCTGGTCGAGGGCGACGCGCCCGACGCCGTCAATTCGGCGGTGCTGGCCGACCTGACCGGCGGCGCGGCCTCGGTGATTCTGAAAGGCGCGATCCTGAACGACAGCGAGCCGCTGGCGCGGGCGCTGGACGGCGTCGCACTTGAGCTGGCAGCGGTCGGGCTGGATGCGGGTCTGGACGGGCCGGATGCGGCCAATGCCCTGGCGGTCGTGGGCAAGGGCTCGCCGCGCGCCAAACTGATGTTCCACCTGGACCCCCTGTCCGCCTTTGCCGAGGCGGGCACATCGCCGCGTCCGATCGAGGCGCATCTGGAACTGGCGGCCAACACAGCCGCCCGGCATGCCGGGGCCTATCCGGACGCCAGCCTGTTCATGGCCGGCGGGCGGGTCGTGCACGAGGCGGGCGGGTCGATCGCCCAGGAGCTAGCCTTCGTCCTGGCCAATGCCGTGGCCTTGTCCCGGGCGGCGACGGACGCGGGTATGTCGGCCGAGGCGGCCCTGAGGGCGACCGTTCTGGGCGTGTCGGTCGATGCCGAATATTTCGACGGCCTCGCCAAGGTGCGGGCCCTGCGCATGTTGTGGAAGACGCTGACGGGGGCCTTCGGCTTCGACGCCCCCGCCATGATTGAGGCGCGGTCGTCGCGGCGGATGCTGAGCCGGGTCGATCCCTGGCCCAATCTTCTGCGGCTGACAGCGGCGGGCTTCGCGGGCGCGGTCGGCGGGGCCGATGCGGTGGTGGTCGATGCCTTTTCGCGCGCCGCCGGACGGCCCGACGCCTTTGCCCGGCGCCAGGCGCGCAATACCCAGCTGGTGCTGATGGAGGAGGCCAATCTGGGGCGGGTGGACGATCCGGCCTCCGGCTCCTGGTACCTCGACGCCCGCACCCGCGACCTGGCCGAGGCGGCCTGGGCCGAGTTCCAGATCATCCAGGCCGAAGGCGGGCTGATCGACGCGCTGAAGGGCGGACTGATCCAGCCGCGCGTCGCGCGGGCTCGGGCCCTGCGCGAACAGGCGCTGGCCAATGGCGCAGCGCAGATCGTGGGGGTAACCAAATACGTCGATGCAGAGCCGCGTCCGGCTCCCGTCGAAGATGAGCCGATGATGGTGGCTCATGGGGGCGGTGACGCCTGCGAGCCTCTGGTCCCGATCCGTTTCGCAGCGGCGTTCGAGACGCAAGCTGAGGGAGAGACGCCATGAGTTTTCCCGACTTCTCCCGCGTGGTGCTCGACACCTCCGCCACCGGACACGGTCCGGAACGCGACGCCTGGCGCACGCCCGAGGGGCTGACCGTCGCGACTGCCTATAACACCAGCGCCGTGGAAGGCCTGGACTTCATACACGGCCTGCCCGGCATCGCCCCTTATGCGCGCGGCCCCTATCCAACCATGTATGCGGGCAATCCGTGGACGATCCGCCAGTATGCGGGCTTCTCCACCGCCGAGGCGTCGAACGCCTTCTATCGCCGCAACCTGGCGGCGGGTCAGAAGGGGCTGTCCATCGCCTTCGACCTGGCGACGCACCGGGGCTACGACAGCGATCATCCGCGCGTGGCCGGGGATGTCGGCATGGCGGGCGTGGCGATCGACTCCATCCTGGACATGCGCACCCTATTCGACGGCATTCCGCTGGATCAGATGTCGGTCTCCATGACCATGAACGGCGCGGTCCTGCCGATCCTGGCGCTTTATGTCGTGGCCGCCGAGGAACAGGGCGTGCCCCATGCCGCCCTGACCGGCACGATCCAGAACGATGTGCTCAAGGAGTTCATGGTCCGGAACACCTACATCTATCCGCCCGCGCCTTCGATGCGGATCATCGCCGACATCTTCGCCTGGACGGCGCAGGAGACGCCCAAGTTCAACTCCATCTCCATCTCCGGCTATCATATGCAGGAGGCGGGGGCCTCGGCGGATATCGAGCTGGCCTACACCCTGGCTGACGGGCTGGAATACATCCGGGCCGGGGTCGATGCGGGCATGGCGGTGGACCGGTTCGCGCCGCGTCTCAGCTTCTTCTGGGCCATCGGCATGAACTACTTCATGGAGGTGGCCAAGATGCGCGCGGGCCGCCTGCTGTGGGCCGAGGCGGTCAAGGCCGAGTTCGGGGCGACCGATCCGCGGTCGCTGTCCCTGCGCGCCCACTGCCAGACTTCGGGCTGGTCGCTGGCGGCCCAGGACGTGTTCAACAATGTGCCGCGCACCATGGTCGAGGCCATGGCGGCGGCGGGCGGTCAGACGCAGAGCCTGCATACCAATGCCTTGGACGAGGCCTTGGCCCTGCCGACGGACTTCTCGGCCCGGATCGCACGCAATACCCAGATCCTGCTGCAGATGGAGACGGGGCTGACCCGCGTCATCGATCCCTGGGGCGGCAGCTACTATGTCGAGCGGCTTACCCACGAACTGGCCGAGCGGGCACGGGCCCACATGGCCGAAGTGCGTGAACTGGGCGGCATGGCCAAGGCCATCGAGGCGGGCATCCCCAAGCTGCGGATCGAAGAGTCGGCGGCAAAGACTCAGGCCCGGATCGACACGGGGCAGCAGACGGTCGTGGGCGTGAACCGCTATCTGAACGACACCCTCGACGACATCCCCATGTTGAAGGTCGACAATGCCGAGGTCCGCGCCCGCCAGATCGAGAAGCTGCAGAAACTGCGGGCCGAACGCGACGAGGCGAAGACGCAGGCCGCGCTGAATGCCCTGACCGAAGGAGCTCGAGGCAAGGCCAATCTGATGGAGCTGTCTGTGCAGGCCGCGCGCGCGCACGCCACGGTCGGCGAAATCTCCGACGCGCTGGAGGCCGCCTTCGGTCGGCATGTCGCAAAGGTCCAGACTGTCCAGGGTGTCTATGCGAAAGAGGCCGGGGAAAATCCAAGGATATCCAGGGCCCGCGACATGGTCGCCGCCTTCGTTGAGAACGACGGCGGGCCGCCCCGCATCCTGATCGCCAAACTGGGCCAGGACGGGCACGACCGGGGTCAGAAGGTGGTCGCCACCGCCTATGGCGACCTGGGGCTGGAGGCCGTCGCCGGGCCCTTGTTCCAGACTCCGGCCGAGGCCGCGCGCGACGCCGTGGCCAACAACGTCCATGTCGTGGGGGCCTCGTCCCTGGCCGCCGGCCACCTGACGCTGGTGCCCGAACTGAAGGCTGAACTGGCCAAGCTGGGGCGGCCCGACATCATGATCACGGTCGGCGGGGTGATCCCGCCGGGCGACGTACAGACCCTGATCGACATGGGGGCCGCCGCCGTCTATCCGCCCGGCTCCGTCATTGCCGATACGGCCATTGACCTGATCGAAAAGCTGAACCAGCGGCTCGGCTACGCCCAGAAGGGCTAGGGTTTGTAGGCGGAGGGCAGCGCCGCGACCTCTTCGGTCGTCAGCCGCTCACTAATCCGTACGCGACAGACACTGGCCGGCGTGGTCGACCCCGGCACGACCAGACGCGCCCAGTCGTCCGTGCACAGACGGCTGCCGCTCAGCCCTGCGCCATCCGGCAGGATGGCCAGTCGATTGGCGAAATCCAGATCGTTGCAGCCACCCGCCGCATCCAGCCGATAGACGTCGCTGCGACCCACCTTCAGATAGACCTCGGTGGCGCGCCCCTGACGGAAGTTGTTGACCTGGCCGACGTTGAAACACTGGCGCTCGGGTCGGACTGCGGACGCCGTCTGTGTCGGATCGCCCGACATGGGCGCACAGGCCGCAAGGACCGACGGGATCATCAGGGCGATGAGGGTGGTGACGCTACGCATGGCTGGCTCCACGACAGCCCCCGCTGTCGATCAAGGGTCCGCCGTTTTCGCCGTTTCCGCAAGGGCCGACGCCCTGCCACGCCCCGGATAGAGGCGAGCGGCCAGGTCGTTTGGCAGCGGTGACGGCGTTCCGGTCGCCAGGGCGGCGACATGCTCGGCCAGCAGCGGCGCGACGCAGAAGCCGCGCGACCCAAGACCGCCCAGAACGTAGAGACCCGGTCTATCGGGGACCGCGCCCGCGAGCGGCAGGCGGTCCGGCGTCGTGGCACGTATGGCGGCGCGGCTGTGCATCGTCCCGGGCATCAGAACGGCTGTCTCGGGCAGGCGGGCCGAGAGCGTGGCAAGGTTGCGGGCCGTATCCTCTGCTGAGGCCGCCGTATCGACACGACCCCGATCATGGGTCGCGCCAAACAGAAAGCCCTCGCCCGTCGGCACGCGATAGCCGCCCCAGGCGACCGGAGCGACGAGCGCGTCGCCCTCGACATCGACCCAATCCGCCTGGCCCCGGACCGGCGACAGAGGCAGATCATCCGCCAGCGCCGCCGTGCCCCAGCCCGCCGCCACGACCACGACGTCCGCTGTCAGAATGAGGTCGCCCTTCTCCGACAACAGCCGCCACCCTTTGGCGGTCTGCTCGATATGTTCGACGCTGGCCGTCACCCGATTTGCCTCGGCCAGCCAGGCCTCCAGTACGGGCGCGGGCCGAACAGCAAGGGCGGAAGCCATCATCAGCCCTCCGGTCTCGACGCCCTCCCCCAGATGAGCCGAGGCGGTCGCGGCATCGACGACGGTCATGGTCCCCGCTGGCCAGAGGTCCTGATCGGCGATCTTGCGGTACCGACCGGCATCGCGCGCTGCCTGTTCCAGTTGCAGCACACCATGCGCGACCACCGCCTCTGGCACAGCGGCATACAGCGCCCCCGCACGCGCCAGCGCCTGGGCGTGCAGGGCCGCGATCTCGCTGTCTCCCGCATCCAGTCGCGGTGTGACCAGGGCGGCCGGAAAGCCGGATCCGCCCGCACCGGCATGCTCCGCCTCCACGACCGTCGCGCGATAGCCAAGGGCGGCGAATGCCCGCGCCAGGGAGGCCCCCGCTATGCCTGCTCCGATGACGACGACCGTCGGAGGTAAGGCCTCCAGCATGGTACCTGGCAGCCGCGCTTCCAGCCGCTCGCGCTTGCGACCATGGCCCGGGCGTTTGTCCACCTGAAAGCCGCGCTCACTCAAACCGCGCCGCACGGCCCCGGCGACGGTGAAGGTGGCGACCCGTGCCCCCGGTGCCGACCGGGCGGCGATGGCGTCCATCACCGCGTCCGACCACATGCCGGGATTTGTCGAGGGGGCGAACCCGTCCAGGAACCAGGCATCGGCCTGTCCCGACCATTCCGTCAGGGCCCATTGCACATCGCCGACCGCCAGATCCAGCGTCGTCCCGAACTTCGGCAGGCTCACGCGGTGAAAGCCCGGCGTGCCGGCAGGCCAGCGGTCGAGCAGCGCCTGAGCGACCGCCTCCATCTCCGGCCACGCCGATAGAGCGCGCGCGGCCTCATCCCTGCCGAGGGGGAAGCCTTCCATGGAGAAGACATGCAGATGGCCATCGGCCGGTCGTTCTTGCCGCCACAGATCCAGCAGGGCGACGATGTTCAGCCCCGTACCGAATCCCAGTTCGGCCACGGTGAAATGCCGCCGTCCCGCCCAGGCGTTGGGCAGGTCGCAGCCGGTCTGGAAGACTGCCCGGCTCTCGGCCAGACCGTCTTCCTTTGAAAAATAGACATCGTCGAATCGGCCCGAGCGCGGCGCGCCGTCATCGGCCCACAGCAGACGCGGCGAGCGGTCGTCGCTCAATGGCCCGACGCGTGTTCGGAAGTGGCGGCAGGCGCGGCTTCAGCCGATGCCGCATGATCGCCCGATGCCGCATCATGACCTTCGGCAGCCGGAGTTCCATTGGCGGGCGCAGTCGCAGTGGGTGTCGCGGCGGCAGGCGCTTCGGCTGCGGCGCGGGCATCCTCGACCGCCTGCTCCATGGTGACGACCTCTTCGGTCGCAGCCTCGGCATGGTCGCCATCCGCAGCCTCGGCGGCGTGCGCCTCAGGTGCCGCCTCTTCGGCGGGCTTGCTGCACGCCGCAATCGTCAGCACGGACAAGAGCGAGAGGGTCAGGGCGGCGCGGGGAAAGCGCATGAGGGGGCCTTGGGTCGGGGGCGATGACGACTTTGCCTAACAGACATTGGCACCGGTCGCACCCGATGCCCTCACCCTTCAGCCATGAAAAAGGGCCGCCCTTGCGGGCGACCCTTCTCTCGCACAGCCGAAAGGCTGAGACGTTCGTCTTATTGTGCCGGGGCCATTGCGCCGTCGGCGGCAGGAGCCATTGCACCATCGGCAGCGGGAGCAGGAGCCATCGCGCCTTCGGCGGTGGCGGCAGCGGCGTCCGACGTGGCGGCAGCGGCTTCGGTCGTCGCTTCGGCAGCTTGAGCCGTGGCGTCGGCAGCGGCCTGGGTCGCGTCGGCGGCGGCTTCGTTGGCGTCAGCGGCGTTGTCTTCAGCGGCAGGGGTGCAGGCGGCCAGGGCCAGAGCGGCAACCGAGGCAGCAACCAGAGCGGTGATGCGCATGTGTGTAGTCCTTCAGAAGGTTATGCGGGATCAGACGCCCCCGCGAGACGGAGTGAACGCCAAGGCGAGGCGTCAGGCAAGCGAAATTATCACGCGTTCGTGAACGCTGATCACGCCGCCGCGGGCGCTGCCGACAGGGCTTCTTCCATCTCGGCGAACGACGGCTGGGCCGACGACGGAATGTCGCCGCGACCGATCTCGATCGAGATCTGGGCCGCATTGCCGTGCAGGTGGGCGACCAGAACCGAACGGATGATCTTGTAGTAGGAGCCGTCGTCGTCGACGATCTGTTGCAGGCGCGCAGCCAGTGGCCCGACCAGACCGTAGGCCAGGAAGACGCCCAGGAATGTGCCGACCAGGGCCCCGCCAATCATGCCGCCCAGAACCTCGGGCGGTTCGGTGATGGCGGCCATCGTCTTGATCACCCCCAGAACGGCGGCGACGATCCCCAGAGCCGGCAGGGCATCGGCCATCTGTTGCAGGGCATGTGCCGGTCCCAATGCCTCGTGGTGATGCTTCTCAAGTTGCTTTTCCATGGCGTCCTCGATCTGGTGAGGATCCTCCAGGTTCATCGTCATCATCCGCAGGGTGTCGCAGATGAAGTCGGTGGCGAAATGGTCCTTCAGCACCTTGGGGTACTGCTGGAAGATGGTGCTTTCGCCCGGCTTCTCGATGTGGCTTTCCAGGGCGATCACGCCCTTGGACTTCATCGTCTTGGTGAGCTGGAACAGCAGGGAAAGCAGGTCCTTGTAGTCCTGCTTCTTCCATTTCGGTCCGCCGAAGATGCGGCCGAAGCTGCCGAGCACGCCCTTCAGGGTGCTGGGCGAGTTGGACATCAGCAGGGCCGCGATCGCCGCCCCGCCGATCATCATCATCTCATAGGGCAGGGAATGGAGGATGACCCCCATCTTGCCGCCGGCGATCGTATAGCCGCCGAACACCATGCCGAAGAGCACGACGATACCGATGATCTGAAACATGAGGCGGGCGCGTCCTGGCAGGAGAGACGCGCATGATCGCCGTTAATGATTAAGGGGCGGTTGCGAACCGTGGTCGATCAGAGACGCGTCTCGCCACTCAGGATCGCCGTCCGTGCCGCCGCCGTCAGCTTGGTATAGCCGCTCTTGCCACCCCGGACGTACAGGGCACCGTCGACCTTTTCCGGATCGAAGCCGTCCGTGACCAGGTCGATCTTGCGGTATTTGAACGTGCCGGTGGTGTCCGCCGCCTTGATCACCCGCACGAAACAGGGTTGCGCATAGGACGGCAGCTCGGCCTCGACCCATTGGGCGAAGGCGGCGGCCTCGAACTTTCCGTCCAGCACCAATGCGACCATGCCCGCCTTGCCCTCCTGACCGGGGATGGGCACGCCGTAGGCGATGACCTCCTTGACGCCCGGCGCATCGGCCAGACGCTGCTCGACCTCGGCGGTCGAGACGTTCTCGCCCTTCCAGCGATAGGTGTCGCCGATCCGGTCGATGAAATAGACATAGCCTTCGGAATCCTGACGCATCAGGTCACCGGTACGGAACCAGCGATCGCCGCGCACGAAGACGTCGCGCAGGATCTTCTTTTCCGACGCGGCCTTGTCGGCATAGCCGGAAAAGCTGTGACGCAGGTCGTCGCTGATCTTGCCCAGGGCCTCGCCCACCTCGCCTGGCCCGGTCAACTGACACAGGCCGTCGCTGCCGCGCAGGGGCTCTTCGGTATCGATGTCGAACTTCACCAGCTTGAAGTTGATCTTGTTCTTCACGAAGCCGGGCACGCGGCCGATGGCTCCCGGCTTGCCGTCGAAGTTGAACAGCGAAACGTTGCCCTCGGTCGAGCCGTAGAACTCCAGAATGTCGGGGATGCGGAACCGCTTCTGGAAATCGTCCCAGACATCGGGGCGCAGGCCGTTGCCGAAGGCCAGCCGCAACTTGTGCGACCGCTCATCCGGCTGCTCCGGGCAGTTGACCAGATAGCGGCACAGCTCCCCGATATAGACGAACAGGGTCGCCCCGGTCGCCTTGGCATCGGGCCAGAAGCTGGAGGCGGAAAATCGCCGGCGCAGAACCAGCTTGCCACCGTTCAGCAGGGCCGGGCCGATGCCGACCAGGCCACCTGTCGAGTGATAAAGCGGCAGGACGTTGAACGTTACATCCTTGTCGGTCGCCGCCGTCGCTCCGGCAAAGGCGCGCATGTAGGTGCGGGCCCGGGCGTGGGTGATCTTGGCCGCCTTGGGCATGCCGGTCGTGCCGGAGGTGTAGATATACAGGGCCGTGTCGCGATTGGTCAGGCCCGACCGCAGCGAGCGGTTGGGCCGCACGGACGATCCGCTGCGTACCGGCTTGTCCAGACCCCGGCGGCTGTCGGCCTCATCGGTATCGCCCAGCCCCAGAACCCAGAGCATCAGGTTTCGCCCCGACAGCAGGCGCGCATCGTCCACACTGCGCCAGCATTCCAGATCAGTGACGACTTGGGAGGCATTGGAGATCGACAGGCAGTGAGCCAGGGCGTGGCCGGTCAGATTGGTGTTGATCAGGGCCGTACCGACCCCGACCTTGGCGAAGCCCATCCAGGCGGCGATGTATTCGGCGCGGTTCAGCATGACCAGGGCGACCGTATCGCCGCGCTTCAGCCGACGGCTCTGGGCCCAGTGGCCGAAGCGGTTGGCCATAGCGTCCAGCTCGCGATAGGTCAGACTGCGCTGATCGTCCTGGATGGCGACATTGTCACCGAACTTGTCGACCGCCTCTTCCCAGTCGTCGCAGACCAGGACCGGGCTATCCAGTTCGATGGGCTTGATGCGCTTGAACAGGCGGTTCAGCCCCTTGGCGAACCGGATATCGCGCTTGATGTTCGCCACCAGACCCATCTGCCTACCCGTGCCTCCATCAAAATTCAGCCGTTCCAAGGTGATGGACAAGCCATCCGCCCCGGTCAACCGGCGAGCGAACCTTCGGCGCGTTTATCGGTATCCACGCTCGCCTTGATCACCGGGCGTGGCATCGATGCAGCGGTGACGTTGGGTAAAGCTTGAGAGTCCGTCGGCCCGCGGCACTGTCGATCGTTATCGAGACAAGCTGTATTCAGACCTTGGCAAGTCGTTCGCCCGGTCACGCGGGGACGAAACCCATAGTATGATACTCTGTAGAACACAGTTCGATCTTTAATCGACCTCAAATGCGGCAGCTTCGGTGTTTCTTCACGGCAAAGCTGATTTTCAGGAACTTCGTTCTTTCGAACCGGTTTTTCTGACCTCACTAATGGAGGTGAACGACATGTCCGTAACCTACACCGACAATGACACCATTCTGGACCGCCCGCTGGACAGCGAGGCTCCCTACGTCCCCGCCTACGCCCGCAGCCGTCAGGCCCGCAAGAACAAGGGCGGCCTCAAGACCTGGATGATCCTGGCTCCGATCGGCGTCCTGACCATTGGGGGCATCGGCGCAGTCATGATGATGGGCGGCGGTGAGGCGAGCCAGATGGCCGAGGCTGAGGTGGCGACCCCTGCGCCTCTGACCAGCCAGCCGCTGCAGCCTGATGTAGCTACCGCGCCCCTGACGGCAGCGGCGACCCCCGCCCCTGTGGACGTCGCTCCGGCCCCGGTTCCTGTGGCGCGTCCGGTTGAACCTGTTCGTCAGACCACCCCGGTTCGCCGCTCTGCCCCGCGTACCGCAGCCCCGGCCACACCGCGCGTTGAAGCGACGCCAGAGCCTGTCCTGACCGGCCCGCAGCCGTACAACGCCACGCCGCCAGCTCCGGCTTCCAGCGCCGCCCCGTCGCCGACCTCCACGCTGAACCGCGCCCCGGTCGCCGTGACGCCTGCGCCGGTCACGCCGGTGCCCACGCCGGCCCCTGTGATCGTGGTTCCGCCCGCCGGTTAAGCGCAGGCACCAGACAGCAGAAGGCCCCGACGGATCGCTCCGTCGGGGCCTTTCAATTTGCGGACGATCTCAGGAAATCGGCGACACCCGCCAGATGACATTGCCCACGTCGTCGGCCACCAGCAGGGCACCGGTCGCATCGAACTGCACCCCAACCGGACGCCCCATGGCCTGTTCGTTCTCGTTGAGAAAGCCGGTCAGGATGTCCTGCGGCCCGCCGTTGGGCATGCCGTTGGCGAACGGCACGAAGATGACCTTGTAGCCACTGCGGGGTTTGCGGTTCCACGATCCGTGCTGACCGATGAAGGCGCCGCCGCGATATTGCGCCGGGAACTCCTCGCCCTCTCCGAACGTCAGACCCAGGGACGCGGTGTGAGCCCCCAACGCATAGTCGGGGCGCAGCGCTGCCGCTACCTTGTCGGGCCGCGCGGGCTCGACGCGCGTATCGACCGTCTGCCCGTAATAGCTCCACGGCCAGCCATAGAAGCCGCCGGGCGTGACCGATGTCATGTAGTCGGGCACCAGGTCGTTGCCCAGCTCGTCCCGCTCATTGACCGCGACCCACAGCTTGCCGCTATCCGGCTGCCAGTCCATGCCGACGGGATTACGCAGGCCGGAAGCAAAGATGCGATGTGCGCCGGTCGCCGGATCAATCTCCCAGATGGCGGCGCGGCCCTCTTCCTCGTCCAGGCCATTCTCGCCGATGTTGGAGTTGGAGCCGACACCGACATACAGCCGCGATCCGTCAGGCGAGGCGACCAGGCTCTTGGTCCAGTGATGGTTGCGGCCGGCAGGCAGGGCCACGATCGTGCGTGGCGCGGCCTCGATCCGCGTCTGGCCCGGCTGATAGGGGAAGGCCACGACCGCATCGGCATTGGCGACATAGAGGGTGTCGCCGACCAGCACCATGCCGAACGGCGACATCAGGTTCTCGAGGAAGGCCGTCTTCGTCTCGGCCACGCCATCGCCGTCGGCATCCCGCAACAGGCTGATGCGATTGGCGCTCGGCACCGTCGCGCCCGCCCGGCCCATGATCAGCCCCTGAACCCAGCCGCGCAGACCACCCTTCTTGTCGTCCGGCTTGGGCGGCGCATTGCTCTCGGCCACCAGGATGTCGCCATTGGGCAGGCAATATACCCAGCGCGGATGATCCAATCCCGACGCAAAAGCCTGAACCCGGAACCCCGGCGCGGCGACCGGCATGCGCCCTTCGGGCCAGCCGACAGCATCGGCGATGTTCACCCGCGGCACCAGCGACGCGGTCGGCTCCGGCAATGTCGGATTGGGGCCGAACCCGACCAGGGGATCCAGCGCCGCAGGTCCGGCGCAGGCGGCAAGTGTCAGACAGGCGACCGCCGCCAGGAGACGGGGTCGGCCAATGGATCGTGTCATGGTGGCTCCGGACGTCAGAACTCAGGGAACTCGAGGCGGCTGACATCATACCCAAGAGCCGCGGCGCGGGCGACAAGCCGCTCACGCTCGGCGGCGTCGGGCACCTCGCGGGTATAGATCCACAGCTTGTCGAAGGTCGGGTCGGCCGAGATGAACCAGCTGTAGTCGTCGGCCCGATCCAGAACCCAGTAGTCCCAGGTCACGAACCCGGCCAGATAACGCGCCCTCAGCTTGGCATTGGTGCCGGGATCCAGGATTTCGCCGCGTGCGCCAATGGCCTTCTCTCGCCCCTGGGGCGTGCCGGACTGACAGGTGTCGCGAACGTCCACACGAGTCGGATTGACGATCACATAGTTGGTGGCCCCGGCGACGCAGCCGTCGGTGATCCGCATGGGCAGGCGGGCGATCTCCAGCCAGCGCCCGGAATAGAACCGCTCCAGATCGACCGGCTTCAACGGCTGGGGCGCGCGCACCTGATCCGGCGAGGGGGCGGTCACGCAGGCCCCCAGGCTAAGCGCAACGACAATGGCGGCAGCGAGGCTTCGGACAGACATGATGCGGCTCCGGCAGGTGATGATAACCATCGATATACGACGCGCCTTGCGTCCGGACGCAGGCCGCGACGCCATGCCCTCTATTTCAACGGGTTCAGGTCCTTCGGTGCCCGTATCCGGCGATACCGTGCCTCCACGAAGGCGAAGGCTCCGAATGCCATCAGGCCGATGGCGGTCAGCGACAGGATGATTGATCCGCCCGGCTGGCGTTCCAGTGCATCGAGCCCGGCCCCGAAACTGGAGACCTCTGCCGCGCTGGCCCGGAACCCCGCGATGATGACGAAAAGGGCGAGGGGCAGCAGGGCAAACCCCCGCGCTACATAGCCCGCCCGCGCCACCGGCACGACCCGGCGACAGATGTCGGCAGAACAGGCCAGATCGCTGGAAAAGTCCGACCGGAAGCCCCGGATCATGTTTCCGATCGCCACCCCGCCGACGGTCAGTCCCACGCCGATCAGCAGCCAGTGGCCGAACGGCATTTCCAGCAGGGCCGCTGCCTTCTGCTGGTTCTCGGCGATATCCTCGGCAGCGGGATTGGCCTTGACCTCATCCAGCAGCTCGAAAACACCGGCGGCCAGCAAGCCGTAGACCAGACCACTGATCGCCTGCCCCACGCGCATGCCCCAGGCCTTCAGCGAAGTACCCTCCCGGTCGGCATCGAAGACGGACTGCAGCACCCGCCACAGCACAAAGGCCCAGAGGCCAACGCCCAGCAGCACCAGCCAGACCCGCCCGAACGGTTGCTGGGCCAGCCAGCCGACGGCCCCGCTGGTGCCCACTGCATCGGCCATCCAGTCCATCGCCGCCATCAGGGCGATCAGGCCCACGGACAGATAGACGAATCCCCGCGCGCCATAGCCGACGCGCGCCGCCCCCTCCAGCAGACTGTCCGTAGACGGCAGGTTCCGGATCAGGCGACGGGGTTTGGAAGGGGACAGAATGGACACGAGGCTGCAAATGCGCGGCAGGCGATAAGGCTCCGCTTGGTCGAAATCAACCGGGTCGTCGGCTTGTGGTAGCGCGGCCTCAGGCTTATCTGCGCATCGCTCACGGGAGGGCGCACATGCATCCGGTCATCCAGATCGACGGTCTGACCAAGACCTACAAGTCGGGCCTTCAGGCGTTGAAACGCGTGGACCTGACCATCGGCAAGGGCGAAATCTTTGCCCTGCTGGGCCCCAACGGGGCGGGCAAGACGACCCTGATCTCCATCGTCTGCGGCATCGTCACACCCTCGACCGGCACGGTCATCGCCGACGGCCACGACATCCAGAAGGACTACCGCGCCGCCCGCTCGCGGATCGGCCTGGTGCCGCAGGAGCTGACCACCGACGCCTTCGAGACGGTCTGGGCCACGGTTAACTTCAGCCGGCGTCTGTTCGGCAAGGCCCCAAACCCCGCCCATGTTGAAAAGGTCCTGCGCGACCTCAGCCTGTGGGACAAGAAGGACGCCAAGATCATGACGCTGTCCGGCGGCATGAAGCGCCGCGTCATGATCGCCAAGGCGCTCAGCCACGAGCCGGACATCCTGTTCCTCGACGAACCGACGGCGGGCGTGGACGTCGAACTGCGCCGCGACATGTGGAACCTGGTCCGGCAGCTGCGCGAGAGCGGCGTCACCATCATCCTGACCACCCACTATATCGAGGAGGCCGAGGAGATGGCCGACCGCGTGGGCGTCATCCTGAAGGGGGAGCTGATCCTGGTCGAGGAGAAGGCGGCCCTGATGAAAAAGCTGGGCAAGAAGACGCTGACGCTCAATCTGCAGGAACCCCTGACCGCCGTCCCTGCCCCCCTCGCCGAATGGAACCTGACGCTGAAGGCCGAGGGCAATGAGCTGGAATATGTCTTCGATTCCAACGCCGAACGCACCGGCGTGCCGTCGCTGATGCGGGCGCTCTCCGAGAACGGCATCGCCTTCAAGGACCTGAACACCCGCCAGAGTTCGCTGGAGGACATCTTCGTCAGCCTGGTGCACCAGGACCGTCCCGCAGGAGCCGCCGCATGAGCGCGATCAGTTTCAACGGTCATGGCGTCTGGGCCATCTATCGCTTCGAGATGGCGCGGGCGCTGCGCACCATCTGGCAGTCGATCGTGACCCCGGTGATCACCACCGCCCTGTATTTCGTGGTCTTCGGCTCGGCCATCGGCTCGCGCATGACCGAGGTCGACGGCGTGCCCTACGGGGCCTTCATCGTGCCCGGCCTGATCATGCTGAGCCTGTTCACCCAGTCGATCTTCAACGCGTCGTTCGGCATCTACTTCCCGAAATTCACCGGCACCATCTACGAGATCCTGTCGGCCCCCGTCTCCTCTCTGGAGATCGTGCTGGCCTACGTCGGGGCGGCGGCGACCAAGTCGGCGGTGCTGGGCCTGATCATCCTGGCCACGGCGGCCCTGTTCGTGCCGCTGGAGATCCTGCACCCGGTCTGGATGCTGCTGTTCCTGATCCTGATCTCGACAACCTTCAGCCTGTTCGGCTTCATCATCGGCATATGGGCCGACGGGTTCGAGCAGCTTCAGATGATCCCTATGCTGGTGGTCACGCCTCTGACCTTCCTGGGCGGGTCCTTCTATTCGATCGACATGCTGCCACCGATGTGGCGCACGATCACCCTGTTCAATCCGGTGGTCTATCTGATCTCCGGCTTCCGCTGGACCTTCTATGGCCAGGGGGATGTCGGTATAGGGATCAGCGTCCTGGCCACCCTGGCCTTCTTTGCTGTCTGCCTGGGCATTGTGGTTTGGATGTTCCGGACCGGCTATCGTCTGAAGAACTAGAGCCAAATCGTTCGAGCTGGACGCCGTCCGGCTCGGCTCAGATTTCGCTCCAGCATGTTTGTCACGAAACGGGCCAGATCGGCCCGCACCCTTGACCGTTAAAGTCTGCCAGACGCGCCCGATCCGGCGCGGGAGTTCCAATGCCCTCCGACAACAATCCCAAGTCCACGCCCCCCGCAGAGCCGTTCCGCAAGCCGGCGATCTGGGGCCGTCCGCCACAGACGACCTTCCGCGCCGGTCCCTTGCCGCGCGGCGAACGCCTGCCGCCCCTGCCCGAGCTGCCCCGAAGTGAGCCGCCGCGCAGCCAGCCACCCGTGATCGCCACGCCGCACGCCGCCGTACCTCAGCAGCAGCCGCCTCAGCTGATGGGAACGCGCCCGGACATCTTCTCCGGCTCCATGATCCCCCGGCCAGCCTACAAGCCGTCGCCGCCCCTGCCGACACAGCAGCAGGTCAGGACCGAGACATCCGCCGTCGAGACCTCCCCGGACGCTTCGCCAGTCACGCCCGCGCCCGATCTGACGGTCCGGCCGTTGCCGACGCCCGCTACGGCTCAGGCGGCAGCAGCGACCGCGCTGACGCCCGTGGCTGCGCAGAGGACCCCGGTGCCTGCGTCCGACCAGCCACAAGCGAGCGCATCGCGGCCGGTCGAGGCAGTCGCCGGGACGTCTCCGATCTCCACTCCGATCACCCAGACGCGCGCGCGCGCCGTTCGGAAGACAAGCCGCATGCCCCTGATCGCCGGGGGAGCCGTTGCGGTTCTGGCTGTCGCCGCTGCGGGTGTGTGGTGGGTCAACCGCGCCCCGGTCGCCCCTGCGGCTTCTGTCGCACCGGCGACCTCTCTGCCCGCTTCGACCGAGGCCGTGCCTGCGGCCGCGCCCGTGGCCGATGCCACTCCCGCCACGGCGACGTCGGACGCGACGACCACGGCTTCGACACCTACGACCGCGCCCGTCGCTTCTCCTCCGACCCGTACCGAAACCACACCGTCGCCTCGAACGACGACACCCGCCGCGCCCCGTCCGGCTCCGGCCAGCACGCCTGCGCCGACGCCGGCCCCCACGGTTCAGTCACCGCCCCTCGTGATCGAGATCGCTCCGACACAACCGGTGGGGCCGCCCCCGACGATCGCCGCACCGCCGACCAGCGATCCGGACGCGCCCGTGGTTACCCGCCCTCAGCCGCTGGACTAGGGTTCAGGACCGATCGTCAGGCCGGTGGCGACTTGATCGCGACATAGCCACGCTCGACCATGCGGCGCAGGCCCTCATAGGCCTCGCCCAGTTCTTCATAGGCGGTGCGGGCTGACGTGAGCCGGGCGACCTGATCCGGCGTGGCCGGTGCCCCGGATTCCGACAGGCGCAGCGCCTCGGCCACCCATTTCGCCCGCGACGTCGCCGTCAGCACGGCCAGGCGCTGGAATACGGCGGGATCCAGCGGTGGCAGCATCTGGCTGACCACTTCCCGATTGGCGACGAAGGCGGAATAGTCGATCTGCTCCAGCAGGCCGCGAATCCGTCGCTGCTCCTGGGGATCATTGTCCTCGGGCTCGAAATGATCTCTCGGGCGACGATAGCTGTTGGTCTGGATGGTCGACACCGCGTCTTCTCCCGGCTGGAAACCGCAGGGTGCGCCGCGTCGATTAACGAGCCGTTTCAGCCTCTCGGCTGAAGGATCATCAATGTCGATGTTCCGTGCGCCAGCAGACGCCCCGCCGCATCCTTGACCGTTCCCTCTGCGGTGATGATCTGGCGGCCCGGATTGATCACCCGGCCCTCGCAACGGACACGGCCCGTATCGATGGCGATGGGGCGCACGAAGTTGACCTTGGTCTCCAGGGTCGAATAGCCGACCCCTGCGGGCAGGGTGGAGTGGGCCGCGCAGCCCGCCGCGCTGTCGATCAGCGTCAGGGCCCAGCCACCATGCACCATGCCGGCGGGATTGAGCAGATGCGGACCCGTGTCGCCCTCGAAGGCCACGAAGCCCTCTCCGACCTCGACCAGTTCGAACGTCAGGCTGTCGGCGATGCTCGCGCCCTTCAGTTGCCCATCGATCACGGCCTGAAGCAGGTCGCGTCCTGTCATGGTGGCAAAGGCGGCAGCGGTGGAGGAGGGCGCGGCGGTCATGTGCCGACTATCGCACTACCGTTTTCAAAAGCAACCCTCTTGGGATCGCCGTATCAGTGAGCTTCGGGCGGCCGTGCCGCAGGATCCAGATATTCGCTCTCGGCGTGCGGCTTGTCGCTCAGAACGAAGCGGCGGTCGCAGTAGCCGCATTCGACGAAGTCGTCCTCGCCCATGTCCATATAGACCAGCGGGTGGCCCAGCGCCCCGCCGCCACCATCGCAAGCCACGCGCTTGGTCGACACGACCAGTTGCTCGGGCGGGGGAACGAGAACGTCGGGATGGCGCGGCGGCATGTCGACCTGACAGGGCTGGATACGGGCTCGGAGTGAACGCGGCGAGTCCTATGCGGACCCGCCGCCAAGGTCAAACCTGCTCGCGAACATCCGGGCCCGTTGTGACCACGGGGGCAGGCTTTCGGCCCATCAGACGGTCCAGCATGGCCTTGCGCTTCTTGAACAGCGTCAGTCCCAGACAGGCTGCGCCGACCCACAGGCCGATCTCGCCGATCACGGCCGCGATACCCGCGATGATCAGGGACTGGGGGGTCGTGAGGGCCTCGGTCTTGCCCAGGATCAGCGCGACGGCCATGCCGCCATAACCGAGGACACAGACGCCCATGGCGGCAAAGCCGATGATGCGGGTGCGGTTGAGAGGCTTCATCATTCGTCTCCGTCAAGGATGCGCTACACAATGACAAGGAAGCTAGACACTTCAGCGGGCGATGTCAAGCGTCATTTACACACCCTCCGGACCTACTCTTTTCGCTCGAGACTTGGCGTGCGGCCGGACAGCCCATACCTATGCCGTCCCGCGCCTCCGCGAGCCTTCCGACAAAGCCGACTTGATGACCGAGACCGACACCCTGCCCGTCAATGCCATCGAGGTGCGCGGGCTGGAAAAGACCTATGCCGGCAACAAGAAGTCGCCGCCCAAGACCGCCCTGAACGGCGTCGATCTGGTCATTCCGCGCGGGTCGATGTTCGGCCTGCTGGGCCCCAACGGCGCGGGAAAGTCCACCCTGATCAACATCCTGGCCGGGATCGTCAACAAGACCGGGGGCACCGCCGCCATCTGGGGCCGCGACATAGACAGCCAGCCGCGCGACGCCCGCGCCGCCCTGGGGGTCGTGCCGCAGGAGATCGTGGCCGACGTCTTCTTCACCCCGCGCGAGGCGCTGGAGGTTCAGGCCGGCTTCTATGGCGTGCCCGCCAATGAACGCCGCAGCGACGAACTGCTGGCTGCGCTCGGCCTGTCGGACAAGGCCCACGCCTATGTGCGGGCGCTGTCGGGCGGGATGAAGCGTCGCCTGATGGTCGCCAAGGCCCTGGTCCACAATCCGCCCATCCTGATCCTGGACGAGCCGACCGCCGGGGTGGACGTCGAGCTGCGCCGCCAGCTCTGGGAATACGTCCGCCGCATCAATGCCGAGGGCGTGACCATCCTTCTGACCACCCACTATCTGGAGGAGGCCCAGGAGCTGTGCGACACCATCGCCATCATGAACCGCGGCTCGGTCGTGGCCTGTGAACCGACACCGCAATTGCTGCGTCGCCTGGACACGCGCAACGTGGTGGTGACGCCTGAGAACCCGTTGGAGACCCTGCCGGTGCTGGACGGCTTCGAGGCCGTGGCGCGGGCCAACGGGTCGTTCTCGGTTAGCTACAAGAAGGGCCAGTCCTCGGTCGAACACGTCCTGGCCGCCGTCCGCGCCGCCGGCGTGACCATTGCCGACATCACCACCGAGGATCCCGATCTGGAAGACGTCTTCCTGGCCCTGACCTACGGCGACGACAACCAGGCCGATCCGACGAGGGACTAGGTTTTAGGTTTTAGGCTCCAGGGAAGAAAGACGGGCCTGACCCCTCCCGGGAACCTGCCCTAAAACATAAAACCTAGAACCTAGAACCTAGAACCTAGACCCTAAACCACCATCACGGTGCCGATGAGCAACCGCGCGCCCGACCGGCCCAAGGTCGCATTGGTCGCGGCCTGAAGCTGGGCGACCAGACGTTCGACGTCCGGGGCCATGCCCGGCAGGGTCGTGGAGGCGACACGCTGGACCACCGTGGCATAGGCGGCGCGCAGGCGCGGCGCGGACTGGGTAGCACGGGTGCGCAGGGCCGCGTCAGGTACGTCCAGCCCCAGCTCCACCGACATGATGGCGCGACGCCCGTTCGAGCCGGTGACATTGCCCGTCACAGTCGGTAGGCGAGTGAAGGTGGCCTGGGGGGCGGCCGTATCCTTGCCTCCAGCCGCCGAGGCGGATGGGACAGAGGCAGACACGGCAACGGCTGCTAGGCCGAGAAGGGCGCGACGATCCATGTCCGAACCCTCGCACAGCGCGCTTAAGGTCCGGTTACGCGGCCTGCGTCTGTGATGGGGCGATCTGCGGGGCCATCGGCTTCAGGTCCAGCAGGGCGAACAGCTGAGCATCCTCGTCCTGCTCCGGATTGGGCGTGGTCAGCAGCTTGCCGCCGACGAAGATGGAGTTGGCTCCGGCCAGGAAGCACAGCGCCTGCATCTCCGGGCTCATCGTCTCGCGCCCGGCCGACAGACGGACCATGGCGCGGGGACAGACCAGCCTCGCCACTGCGACGGTGCGCACGAACTCGATCGGATCGATCTCTCCCTCACGCCTGACCCGATCGCCCAGCGGCGTGCCCGTGACCGGCACCAAGGCATTGACCGGCAGGCTGTCGGGATGCACCGGCAGGGTCGCCAGCGCATGCAGCAGGCCCGCCCGATCCCGGCGGGCCTCGCCCATGCCCACGATGCCGCCGCAACAGGTCGACATCCCCGCATCGCGCACATGCTTCAGCGTATCCAGCCGGTCGTCATAGGTCCGGGTCGTGACGACCTCGGCGTAATACTCAGGGCCAGTGTCCAGGTTGTGATTGTAATAGTCGAGGCCCGCGTCCTTCAGCTGACGCGCCTGATCCGCCGTCAGCATGCCCAGGGTGGCGCAGGTTTCCAGCCCCAGGGCCTTCACCCCCGAGATCATCGCCGCCAGCTTGGGCGTGTCGCGGTCCTTCAGTTCGCGCCACGCCGCCCCCATGCAGAAGCGCGAAGCTCCGCCCGCTTTGGCCGCCATGGCCTCGGCCAGGACGCTGGTCGTGTCCATCAGCTTTTCGGCCTTCAGCCCCGTCTGGAAACTGGCGGACTGGGAGCAGTAGCCGCAGTTCTCGGCACAGCCGCCGGTCTTGATCGACAGCAGCTGCGACTTCTGCACCTCGGATGGATCGAACCAGGCGCGGTGAACCGTCGCGGCCTCAAACACCAGTTCCATGAAGGGCCGGGCGAACAGCGCCTCGACCTCCTCCAGCGTCCAGTCGTTGCGAGGCATGGCCATGGAGGGAGCAGTCGCTTGGGTCATGGCCGCTGATTAGCGCCGCCTGTCCGTGCCGCCAAGCTGTTACACAGACCGCACCACCGCCAATCACATAAAGACATCCTTATGTGTTTCTTGCCGCGAGAGGGTGGGCAGTCTATATGCGCCGCAACCATTATCGACCGGACCCCGCCCATGACCGACTACATCGTACGCGACATCTCCCTGGCCCCCTTCGGCAACAAGGAGATCGCGATCGCGGAAACCGAAATGCCCGGCCTGATGGCCCTGCGCGAAGAGTTCGGTCCGTCGCAGATCCTGAAGGGCGCCCGCATCGCCGGCAGCCTGCACATGACCATCCAGACCGCCGTGCTGATCCAGACACTGGAAGCGCTGGGCGCCGAGGTTCGCTGGGCGTCGTGCAACATCTATTCGACCCAGGATCACGCCGCCGCCGCCATCGCCGCCAACGGCACGCCGGTGTTCGCCACCAAGGGCGAGACGCTGGAAGAATACTGGGACTATGCCCACAAGATCTTCGAATGGGCCGACGGCGGCTATCCGAACCTGATCCTGGACGACGGCGGCGACGCGACCCTGCTGTGCGTTCTGGGCCCGAAGGCCGAGCAGGACATCAGCGTTCTGGACAACCCGCAGAACGAGGAAGAGGAAGCCCTGTTCGCCGTCATGAAGCGGTATCTGAAGGAGAAGCCCGGCTTCTATTCGGCCATTCGCGACGCCATCGGCGGCGTGTCCGAAGAGACCACCACCGGCGTCCACCGCCTGTATGAAATGGCCAAGAAGGGCGACCTTCCGTTCCCCGCCATCAACGTCAACGACAGCGTGACCAAGTCCAAGTTCGACAACCTGTACGGCTGCCGTGAGAGTCTGGTCGACGCCATCCGTCGCGGCACCGACGTCATGCTGTCGGGCAAGGTCGCCGTGGTCTGCGGCTATGGCGACGTGGGCAAGGGCTCGGCGGCCTCGCTGCGCCAGGGCGGTGCCCGCGTGATAGTGACAGAGATCGACCCCATCTGCGCCCTGCAGGCCGCGATGGAAGGCTATGATGTCCAGACCCTCGACGACGTCGCCGACAAGGCCGACATCTTCGTGACCGCCACGGGCAACAAGGATGTCATCACCGTCGATCACATGCGGGCGATGCGTCACAACGCCATCGTCTGCAACATCGGCCACTTCGACAGCGAGATTCAGGTCGCCGGCCTGAAGAACATGAAGTGGGACGAGATCAAGCCCCAGGTCGACCACGTCGAATTCCCGGACGGCAAGAAGATCATCCTGCTGTCCAAGGGCCGTCTGGTGAACCTGGGCAATGCCACGGGCCACCCGTCCTTCGTGATGAGCGCCAGCTTCACCAACCAGACCCTGGCCCAGATCGAGCTGTGGACCAACAAGGCCAAGTACGACAACCAGGTCTATGTCCTGCCCAAGCACCTGGATGAGAAGGTCGCCATGCTGCACCTGGGCAAGCTGGGGGCCAAGCTGACGACCCTGTCCAAGGAACAGGCCGACTATATCTCGGTCCCGACCGAGGGTCCGTTCAAGCCGGATCATTACAGATACTAGGGGCGCTACCGCGCGCGACGCGGTCGCTCGCTGCTTGAGCGCGACGGTGTATTGATTTGGGCCGGGAGCTATGCTTCCGGCCCTTGCCGTATCAGGCGGCCATGATCGACTGGCCCAGGTCCTGATTGCGATCTGCCAGACCGTTCTCGAAGTCCATGAAGATGTCGATCAACTCCTCGACGCTGACCGGGTTGGCATTGGGCCCGAAGCGGAAGCGCCAGAAGCTGACGACATGCTGGACCGCGCCCAGCTGATCGCCCAGCCTCGCGAACAGGTTCGGAGCCGACAGAAGGAAGTCACGGAACGCATTGGCCCCGCCCTCGACCGAAAGGCCAACATAGGCATCGTCGTAGATTTTCAGCGTGCGGGATACGTCCTCGCAGGTCTTGGAAATCCGTTCGCTGAGAACTTCACGGCCCCGGTCCAGATACTCCTTGGCCGCACGATCGACCTTGCCGATCGGCTTGACCGTGCGCACGGCCTTGGCCACGCCGTCGATCTCGCCGCGCAGGCTGTTCAGCACCCATTTGTAATAGAGGAAGCCCTTCCAGCAGAAGATGCCCTCCTGATAGTCCTCGGGCTCCAGACGCAGGGTGTGACGCAGGGCCTCCATGCGGTCGCCCGGCTCATTGGACAGGATTTTGCCGGCCAGACGTCGCGAGGAGGCGGAGTTGGCGTTCTCTCCGCCCAGGCTGAGCGTCACCAGCGGGCGGATTTCCTCCTCCACGAAATGAATCATCCGCGCCATGTCGGATTCGCTGATGGCCAGATAGCAGGGGGCCGGCTCGACCCCGTTGCGCTTGAGCTGTTCGCGCAACAAAAACGGGTCCAGCGAGGGCAAACGGTCCAGCAGACGCAGCACAGCAATGTCCGGATGATCGTGCTCCATGCCGAAGGCTTCCTTCAGCAGGCGCTCGAAATGGCGCTGGCCCACGAACAGGAAGCGTCCGCCGGTCCGCAGGTCGTTGGTGTCGATCGGTATGACGATCTTGGTCGCCACCTGCCGCTTGATCGGAAAGGCGTCCAGTTCATCACGCCGCAAACGGTGCTTGATGATCATCGACCGGTTCAGGGCAGGCGTCCGGAACATGGGCTTTTCAGCCCACTCCTCGGTGTCGCCGTGCTCCTTGTAGACGTTCAGCAGATTCAGCACGCGCGCCGTCGACGCCGAGGAGCGCAGGTGAACCAGATTGCGGACAGAGCGGTCGGTCATAGGATTCCTTGGAAGAACCCCGTTTCTCAGAAAAAGATGACCATGCCCTTAGCGAAGCGTCACCATTCGCATTGACCCGTGCGTCAAAACGTCATGGCCACCGACATCCACAGGCGGCGCGGCTCCTGATTATTGGCATACTCCGGCGTGTAGGTAACCGGTGTGCCGTAGGGCAGCAGGCTGACGAAGTCGGTGTCGAACAGATTGTAGATCGCCGCATTGACCGTGACGCGATCGGTCACGTCATACGATCCGCCCAGATGGAACAGGCTGTAGGCCTCATAGTCGCCCCATGCGTCCCGCGCCGCACCGACGCCCCGGAACCGCTCTGACCGGTATTCGCCGCGCAGCCACAGGCCCAGCCGGTCCGTCGCCGCCCACCGCAGATTGCCGTTCAGCATATGCTGCGGGGTATTCGTCAGCGGCAGGCCGGCACCGAAGCCCGACTTCTGCTCGCTGTCGGTATAGGTATAGTTGCCTTGCAGGCTCCAGTCGGTGGCGAACCGCCAGCGGGCAGAGACCTCCAGGCCTTGCGTCTCCGCCTCGTCGATATTCACGCTCTGGCCGAAGGTAGCGAAGTTCGGCCAGAAGCCGACATCAACACAGCCCGTGGTCGGATATCCGCCCGCTTCATACTGGGCCGCCGTCAGGCCGAAGGTGCAGTTGGCCACCGGCGTGCCGGTCGCAATCTTGTCGTCGAACTGGTTGTGGAACAGCGTCGCACTGGCCCGCAACGCCCCGCCGTTGTCATAGAAGACCGCGACTTCGGTCGAAGTGGAAGTCTCGGGCATCAGGCCAGGCGATCCCAGCAGCGGCAGCCGCCCCTGCTGGCCAAAGCCGTTGATGCCGCTGGCCAGTTGCTCCAGGCGCGGGGTCTTGAACCCCTGACTGACCCCACCCTTGATCGTCCATTCCGGTGTGGCGTTCCAGACCAGATAGGCGCGCGGGCTGAAGTGCGCGCCGAACACCGAATGGTCGTCGTGCCGTGCCCCCAGGGTCAGGGCAAGGGTGTCGCTGAACCGCCATTCGTCCTCGGCGAACAGGGCCCACTGCTGGTGCTCGAAGATGTCGGGCGCGACGCCGTCGACCATCTGGGCGTCCCAGAACTGGCCTCCGACGGTGAAGGTGTGGTTGCGCCACTGAGAGTACAGCTTGGTATCGAAGATGGTGTTCTCCGACTCCAGCGTGCGCGGACCCCCGGCCCCGGCCACGCCATTGGGGATGATCCGCCCGATCGTCTCGGTTCGTCCATAGGACAGGTTGGAGGACAGCTGGCCGAACGGCAGACGCCAGTCGTGGGCCAGCGAAACCTGATCGCGGCTGAACTCCAGGGCATTGGCGTATCCTCCGGCCGTGGTGTTGGTACCCAACTGGCCATTGGCGTTGTCGTACCACTGCCGCGCCACATCGACGTCCAGCCAAAGGTCATGGTCAGGATGCGGCGTCAGGCTCAGCCGCCCGCCCAGGGACCAGATCTCGTTCTCCGTCGAACTGCGGCCAAAGCCTGTGACTGGGGTCTCGACCCCGCCGACAGTCTCGAACGTCAGGGCCGATTGCTCGCGTGCCGAATAGTTTCCGCGCAGGGACAGGCCCAGCAGATCGGGGACCAGCGGTCCGCTCAGATAGACGTCGCCGCCAAACAGGTCGCCGAAGGCATCGTCACCCTGAAGCGTATAGTTGGCCGTGACCGCCCCGCCCCAGATATCGCCGACCTTGCGCGTGATGATGTTGACCACCCCGCCCATGGCGTCCGAACCGTACAGGGTCGAGACCGGCCCGCGCACCACCTCGATCCGGTCGATGGCCGAGACGGGCGGCAGGAAGCTGGTCGAGGTCTCGCCAAAGCCGTTGGGTGTCACGCTGCCCGCCGTATTCTGGCGGCGGCCGTCGATCAGGATCAGGGTATAGTCCGACCCCATGCCCCGGATGTTGATGGTCTGGCCGCCCGTCTTTCCGACCGGGGCCCCAACATCGACGCCTTCGACGCTGGTCAGGATTTCGGCGATCGAGGTGGCGCGCGTCTCCTCGATCTCGGCCCGGGGAATGACGCTGATCGAGGCCGGGGCCTGGGTGATGCGCTGTTCGAAGCCAGAGGCCGTAACGACGACTTCTTCCAGCTGGGTCGGTTCGCCCGCCGCCACGATCATCCGGTCCTGGGCCAGCGCCGGACCCGCCACCAGAAGCAGCGCCGAGGAGCAAAGCCAGAGAGAACGCGAGACGTGGCGACGGGAAGCAGACATTCGAAACAGCCCTGTTTGTATTGAGAGCGCTTCTCAATATCGAGTCAGGCAGGAATGCAAGAAGTAATTGCGAACCTGTCGCAATTCGTCACGTGGCGCGCGCCTCTGTCCTATGGCGTCGCGGTCGGGTCCGGCCTAGGTTGCGTACATGGGCAACGTATTCGACATCCTAATTCTGGCGGCCATCGGTGCCGTGGCGATCACCCTCGGGTTCGGCATCTATTCGCTGTATCGGGGCGGCGATTATTCGCGATCCAACTCCAACAAGCTGATGCGGCTGCGCGTGGCCTTGCAGGCCTTGGCCGTCGTGCTTCTGGTCACCGGCATGTGGTGGAAATCCACCTACGGGGCCTGAGCCCATGGTCGTTCTGAACCGCATCTACACCCGGACCGGCGACGAAGGGCAGACCGGGCTGGCCTCCGGCGCGCGGGTTTCCAAGAGCGACGCCCGGGTCGAGGCCTATGGCTGTGTCGACGAACTGAATGCCGTCATCGGTGTCGCTCGTCTGCATTCGGGCCAGAACGATCGCATCGACGCCATGCTGGCGCGCATCCAGAATGAACTGTTCGACCTGGGGGCCGATCTGGCTACCCCCCTGGACCCGCCTCCGAAATGGGAGGCCCTGCGGATCATCGACAGCCAGGTCGAGCGGCTGGAAGCCGAGATCGACTGGATGAACGAAAGCCTGAAAGCCCTGGACAGCTTCATCCTGCCGGGCGGCGCGCCACTGTCGGCGCACCTGCATATGGCCCGCACCGTGGCCCGCCGGGCCGAGCGCGAGGCCATCCGCCTGGTCGAGGCCGGAGAGGCCGTCACCCCCGCTGCCATCCGCTATCTGAACCGCCTGTCCGACCACCTCTTCTGTGCCGCCCGCCGCGCCAATGCCAACGGGGCCGAAGACGTCAAATGGAAGCCGGGCGCGACGCGCTGAGGCGGATCAGTTCTCCAGCGCCTGGCGCTGACGGGCCGTGTCGGCGGCGGCGGCGCGACGTTGGGCCGCAAGCGCGTCCTCGATCTCGACCAGTTCGCGATTCTTCTGGGCCGAGGCGTCAGCGCGGCTCTGATCGATTGGTCGGCCGGTGATGTCGGGCAGGAAGATGGGGGTGACGCATTCGCCGCCCTCCGGATCCCACCACTGACCCTGGGCCTGGCAGCGCTCGTTGGGCTCGGTGACCAGCGCCTTGTAGCCCATTAGCCCGCCCACCCCCACGACAAACAGGACCGCGAACAGGATGCTGAGGCGCTTCATGGTCAGAAGGCGGTTCATGCGCACTTTCCTCATCTTGCGCACGGACTGTTGAGAGCCCTTGACGCTGCGTTACGTTGACAGGCCGTGACAGCCGTTCCATTCCCTGCCCCCATATTCCGGCGAACATATGGACAGCGCAATGAAGGTACTCGTCCCCGTCAAACGGGTGATCGACTATAACGTCAAGGCCCGTGTGAAAGCGGACCAGACCGGCGTCGATCTGGCCAACGTCAAGATGAGCATGAATCCCTTCGACGAAATCGCCGTCGAAGAGGCCGTGCGCATGAAGGAAGGCAAGGAGCATCACGCGGCCGGAACGGTGACTGAAATCGTCGTCGTCTCCATCGGCGTGCAGCAGGCCCAGGAAACCATCCGCACCGCCCTGGCCATGGGCGCAGATCGCGGCATCCTGATCCAGTCCGATGCCGACCTGGAGCCTCTGGCCGTCGCCAAGCTGCTGAAAGCCGTGGTCGAGGAAGAAAAGCCGGATCTGGTCCTGCTGGGCAAGCAGTCGATCGACGGCGACAACAATGCGGTGGGCCAGATGCTGGCCGCCCTGCTGGACTGGCCCCAGGCCACTTTCGCCGGCAAGATTGTCATCGCCGACAACACCGCCACCGTGACGCGTGAAGTCGACGGCGGCCTGCAGACCCTGGCGGCTCCGTTGCCCGCCGTCGTGTCGGTGGACCTGCGCCTGAACACGCCGCGCTACGCCAGCCTGCCCAACATCATGAAGGCCAAGAAGAAGGAGATCGCCATGAAGGCGGTCGCCGACTACGGCGTCGATACCGCGCCGCGACTGAAGGTGGTCAAGGTCACCGCCCCGGCCCAGCGCAGCGCCGGCATCAAGGTGGCCGACGCCGCCGAACTGGTGTCCAAGCTCAAGACTGCGGGGGTCCTGTAAATGGCCGTTCTCGTCATCGCCGATCACGACGGTACCGCCGTGCGTGACACCACCCACAAGACCGTGACTGCCGCCCTCGCCCTGGGCGGAGACGTCGACATCCTGGTCGTCGGCCAGGGCGCGAAGGCCGCCGCCGACAGCGCCGCCACCATCGCCGGCGTCCGCAAGGTCCTGCTGGCCGAAAGCGCCGGCCTGGGCCATCAACTGGCCGAGGCGGTCGAGGCCACGGTCGTCGGCCTGGCCGGCGGCTATGACGCCGTCCTGTCGCCCGCCACCACGGACGGCAAGAACTTCATGCCGCGCATCGCCGCCAAGCTGGACGTCGCCCCGATCTCCGACATCGTCGAGGTGGTGTCCGCCGATACTTTCGTGCGCCCCATCTATGCGGGCAATGCGCTGGAGACGATCCAGTCGTCCGACGCCAAGAAGGTCATCACCGTGCGCCCGACGGCCTTCGCCGCCGCAGCCGAAGGCGGCTCCGCCTCCGTTGAAACCGCCTCCGGCTCCGACGTGACCAAGGCCAGCTTCGTCTCCGAGGAAATGGTCAAGTCCGACCGCCCGGACCTGGGTGCCGCCAAGATCGTCGTCTCGGGCGGCCGCGCCCTGGGCTCCGCCGAAGAGTTCCACGCCGTCATGGATCCCCTGGCCGACAAGCTGGGTGCCGCCGTCGGGGCCTCGCGCGCCGCCGTCGACGCCGGCTACGCCCCCAACGACTATCAGGTCGGCCAGACCGGCAAGGTCGTCGCCCCCGCCCTCTACATCGCCATCGGCATCTCGGGTGCCATCCAGCACCTGGCAGGGATGAAGGACTCCAAGATCATCGTCGCCATCAACAAGGACGCCGACGCCCCGATCTTCCAGGTCGCCGACTACGGCTTGGTCGCCGACTACAAGACCGCCGTGCCGGAGCTAATGACGGCTCTGGGCTGACCGGATTTCCTCGCGCGTTCGGACGATTTCGAGATTGCGCGAGGAATGATGACGCGGGGGCTTTACGGCGGCCCCCGCAGTGTCTTCTATGCGCCCCGTTCAGCGCCTCCAGGGGGTGGCGCGCGGGGAGCGTTCCGAATGAAGATCGATCGCATGCGGGGCGTCAGCCTTGCGGTAATGGCTGCCGTCGGCCTGGGCCTTTCGGCCTGCGCCACCACCGGTGACGACAGCTCTGAAAGCAGCGGCTCTTCGGACCGCGCCGAGCGGGCCCCGCTGGCCACCGGGCTGGACGCCTCGTCCAATCGCGATCCCTTCCCCTCGACCTATCGCGGCCTGCCGCACGAGAACATGGCCATCGTCGGCGGCACGGTCTTCGACGGGGCCGGACGCCGGTTCGAGAACGGCGTCGTGGTCGTCACGGATGGCCGCGTGGTCGCCGTCGGTGACGCCTCCACTGCCATCCCGGCCGGACACCGCAGCGTGGATGCGCGCGGCCGGTTCGTGACCCCCGGCATCATCGACACCCACAGCCACCTGGGCGTCTACCCCTCGCCCGGCGTGCAGGGCATGAGCGACGGCAACGAGGCGACAAGCCCAAACACCGCCCAGGTCTGGGCCGAACACTCGCTGTGGCCCCAGGATCCCGGCTTCAACCATGCACGGGCGGGCGGTATCACCACGCTCCAGATCCTGCCCGGCTCAGCCAATCTGTTCGGCGGGCGCGGCGTGACGGTGCGCAACATCCCCTCGGTCACCATGCAGGGCATGAAGATGCCGGGCGCGCCCTATGGGCTGAAGATGGCCTGCGGGGAGAATCCCTCACGCGTCTATGGCAGCCGCAACCAGTCGCCCGCCACCGGCATGGGCAATATGGCCGGCTATCGCGCCGCCTTCATCGCGGCCCGCGACTACAAGGCCAAATGGGACAAGTGGCGCGAGGACGGCGAGGGCTCGCCCCCGACCCGCAACCTTCAGAACGAGACCCTTGTCGGCGTTCTGGACGGCTCCATCCTGGTTCAGAACCACTGCTATCGCGCCGATGAAATGGCCCAGATGGTCGATCTGTCGCGCGAGTTCGGCTTCCGCATCACCGCCTTCCACCACGCCATCGAGGCCTACAAGGTCGCACCCATGCTGGCCCGCGAAGGCATCTGCGCCGACATGTGGACCGGCTGGTGGGGCTTCAAGATGGAAAGCCTGGACGGGATCGAGGCCAATGCCGCCCTGGTCGACGCGCCCGAGAACGGCTGTGCCGTTATCCACTCCGACGACGCCGAACTGACCCAGCGTCTGAACCAGGAAGCCGCCGCCTCCCTGGCCGCCGGTCGCCGCATCGGCATGGACATCTCCGAGGAACGCGCCATCCGCTGGATCACCCTGAACGCCGCCCGCTCGCTGGGCATCGCCGACCAGACGGGTTCGCTGGAGGCGGGCAAGCGCGCCGACGTCGTGATCTGGAGCGCCAATCCGTTCAGCGTCTATGCCCGCGCCGATCAGGTCTTCGTCGACGGCGGTCTGGCCTTCGACCGCATGAACCCGGCCTATCAGCCGGTCTCCGACTATGAACTGGGCCAGCCCGGCTTCGGCCTCTCCGCCGCCAACGTCACGCAGGGAGCCCGCTGATGCGCCTCAGGACCCTCATCCTCGCTGCGGCTTCTGTCGTCGCCATCGCCTCTCCCGCCCTGGCCCAGGAACTCACCGCCATCACCGGCGGCCGCGTCCTGACCGGTTCGTCCATCATCGAGAACGGCACCGTCGTCATCCAGAACGGCCGGGTCGTCTCGGTCGGCAGCGGAGCCGCACCCTCCGGCGCCCGCGTCATCGATGCGCGCGGCAAGGTCGTCTCCCCCGGCTTCGTCGCGGTCGACAGCGGCCTGGGCGGCTCTGAAGTGTCGTCGGTCGGCGGCTCGGACGATCTGCGGAACAGCGCCAATTCGATCAGCGCCTCGTTCGACGTCTCCTATGGTCTGGACCCCTGGTCCTTCACCCTGCCCGTCGCCCGTCTGGGCGGCATCACCCGCGCCATCGTCATGCCCAGCCACGCCGGTGGCGGTGGCGGCGGCCACAGCCACGACGACAGCGACTTCGCGGGCGTCGGCCACGCCGGCCTGCAATCGCCCGGCCTGTTCGCCGGTCAGGCCGCGATCATCCATCTGGCTGAAGGCACCGACATCCTGGTCAAGCCGCGCGTGGCCATGGTCGCCCCGTTCGGCGAGGCCGGAGCAGGCATCGTCGGCGGCGCACGCGGGGCCCAGTTCACCCAATTCAAGGAAACTCTGGCCGAGGTCCGCCTCTATGCCCGCAACAAGGCCGCCTATGACCGGGCGGGCCTGCGCGAGCTCTCCTTGTCCCGCGCCGATCTGGAGGCCCTGATCCCGGTCGCCAACGGCCAGATGCCGCTGATCGTCACGGTGCGCCGCGCCGCCGACATCCAGCAGGTCCTGCGCCTCGCCCGCGAAGAAGGCGTCAAGGTCATCCTGGACGGGGCCGAAGAAGCGTGGCTGGTCGCCGACCAGATCGCGTCCGCTGGCGTGCCCGTTCTGCTGAACCCCATCTCCAACCTGCCCGGCAATCTGGAGACGCGCGCCGCGCGGATGCAGAATGCCGCCGCCCTGAATGCGGCCGGGGTGGTCATCGCCATCAAGGGCAATGAAGGCTCGATCCACCGGGCGCGCGAGGCCCGCTACAACGCCGGCAACGCCGTCTCCCACGGCCTGCCCTATGAGGCGGCGATCGCGGCCCTGACCGTCAATCCGGCCCGCATCTTCGGCATGAGCGGCCAGTTCGGCGAACTCCGCGCCGGGGCCGCCGCCGATGTCGTCGTCTGGTCCGGCGACCCGCTGGAACCGCTCAGCCTGGCCGAGACCATCTTCGTCAACGGTCAGGAACAGGCCCCGACCAGCCGCCAGTTCCTGCTGCGCGACCGCTACCGCGACGGCGGCGAAGGGGCCATGCCCCCGGCCTATACGCGCTGATCTAAACCAGTGAGGCGGCGTTCTGTCGCCTCACTGGGCGAGCATGCCGCCGTCGATCTTGAACTCAGAGCCCGTCACGAACTTGCTCTCGTCCGACGCCAGATAGAGGACGCAATAGGCCACATCGTCGGGCTCGCCGATCCGCTTCAGCGGAATGCCGCGCGCCAGCCGCTCGTGCGCCTTGCCCTCGTCGCCACCGGCCATGGCGATAAAGGGATCCAGGATCGGCGTCTTGATGAAGACCGGGTGCACCGAGTTGCAGCGCACGTTCCAGTCGGCCTTTGCGGCCTCCAGGGCGATGGTCTTGGAATACATCCAGACCGCCGCCTTGGTGGCGTTATAGGCTCCCATGCCCGGTGCCGCCGCCAGCCCCGCCACCGACGAGATGTTGACGATCGAACCCGCACCCGACGCCCTCAGATGCGGCATGGCGTGCTTGCAGCCCAGCATGATGGACTCGATGTTCACCGACTGGACCTTGCGCCAGTTCTCCAGCGTGTCCTGCTCGGACCAGACGAAGGCCCCGCCGATCCCGGCATTGTTGATCAGGATCGACAGCCCGCCCATGTCCGCGACCGCGCGCTCGATGACAGAGACCCAGTCCGCCTCATCGGTCACATCCTGGGCATAGGCGAAGGCCGCGCCCGGAACCTCGCCATTGATCGTCTCGGCCAGCAGCTGGACCCCTTCCAGATTGACGTCGGTCAGGGCGACCTTGGCGCCCTCGCGCGCCAGCAGCCAGGCCATGGCGGCGCCCAACCCCCCGGCGGCCCCGGTGATCAGCGCGGCCTTGCCCTCGACCCGACCCTTGCGTTGAACGGCCATCCTATTTCCCTCCCAGGGCGGCGGCGGCTTCGTCGATGAAGCCGGCCATGTCTATGTCGCGCTGGGTCACCCCGCCGGCGTCATGCGTCGTCAGAAGCACCTGCACCCGATTATAGACATTGGACCATTCGGGATGATGATCGACCTTGTCGGCCAGAAGCGCGACGCGGGTCATGAAGCCGAAGGCCGCGTTGAAATCGGCGAAGGTCAGCGACCGCGCGATGGCCTCGCGCTCACCTTCGTCCACGCGCCAGTGGGGCAGGCCTTGCAAGGCTTCCGCAGGGTCAATCCGGTTGGTCATGGGCGCTCCTGTTTGGATCAGCCGTATCGCGCCGGACCCGTCGCCACAAGCGGACTTGATACGCGACCACACGGACCGGTGACGCCGCCCTCGTCAGCGGCTACACCGCCTGAATGACCGACGATACCGCCACTGCCAAGAAGACCTCCTCCTTCGGCTTCCGCGACGTGGACGCGACCGAAAAGGTGCAAATGGTGCGCGGCGTGTTCGACAGCGTCGCCTCCAACTACGACCTGATGAACGACCTGATGAGCGGCGGCGTGCACCGGCTGTGGAAGGATGCTGCGGCGGCCAAGCTGAACCCCCGCCCCGGCGAGGTCATCCTGGACGTCGCGGGCGGCACCGGCGACATGGCGCGTCGCTATTCCAAGATGGCCCGCGCGGCCCAGCAGCGGCGCGGCGGCGAGGACGCCCGCGTCATCGTGCTGGACTACAATGCCGAGATGATCATGGCGGGTGTGCAGAAGGGCGGCGAGCCCGAGATGTCCTGGTCGGTGGGCGACGCCATGGCCCTGCCCCTGCCAGACGCCTCGGTCGACGCCTATTCGATCAGCTTCGGCATCCGCAACGTGGCCGATATCGACCAGGCCCTGCGCGAGGCGCGGCGGGTGCTGAAGCCCGGCGGGCGGTTCCTGTGCCTGGAGTTTTCGCGACCCACCGCCTCGGCGGTCCGCAAGGCCTATGACGCCTGGTCCTTCAATGCCATTCCGCGCATCGGCGGCTGGATCGCCAAGGATCGCGACAGCTATCAGTATCTGGTCGAAAGCATCCGCCGCTTCCCTGATCAGCCGACCTTCAAGACCATGATCGAGACCGCGGGCTTCAGCCGGGTCACCGTCACCAATCTGTCGGGCGGGGTCGCCGCCATTCATCACGGGTGGGCGATCTGACCCGCCGCATCGACGCCGCCACCCCGCCGCCTGCGCCGACCACTCAGCCGGTGCGTCATCCGGTCGAGTCGTCCTTTCGGCTGCTGGGCTGGCTGGCGGTTCTGATCCGCCATGACGCCCTGGTGCCGCGCGAGATCACGCCCCTGCTGCCGCCCTGGGTGCGCTGGATTGCCCATCTTCTGCACATCTTCGCCGGACGCGAAGGCCGCGATGGACGCCCCGGCCAGCGCCTGGGTCGCACCTTCGAACATCTGGGGCCGGTCGCCATCAAACTGGGACAGGTGCTGGCCACGCGGGCCGACATCTTCGGCGTGGAGTTCGCGCGTGACCTGGGTCGGCTGAAGGACAATCTGCCGCCCTTTCCGTTGGATCAGGCTCGGCGCGAGGTCGAGCGCTCGCTGGGTCGGCCGGTCGAGAGCCTGTTCACCGACTTCGGCCCTGCCGTCGCCGCCGCCTCCCTGGCCCAGGCCCACCCCGCCTGGCTGGCCGACGGGCGCAAGGTCGCGGTCAAGATCCTGCGTCCCGGCGTGGAGCGCAAGGTCGCCCAGGGTCTGGACGCCATGCGCCTGGCGGCCCGTCTGGCCCACCAGTTCGTGCCGCTGTCGCGCCGCCTGCAGCCCGAAGCCTTCGTCGAGATCATCGCCCGTGCGCTCCAGCTGGAGCTGGACATGCGGCTGGAGGCGGCCGCCGCGTCCGAGATCAAGGAGGTCCTGGCCAAGGATCGCGGCACCGAACTGGGCGGTCATATGGATGCGCCCGCCGTGGTCTGGGACGGCGTCGGCAAGCGCGTCCTGACCATGGAATGGGCCCCCGGCAAGGCCATGACCGACCCGACCGCCGTCGAGCAACCGGGCCTGGACATCAATGCCCTGGCGGACAATGTCGTGCGCTCCTTCCTGATCCAGGCGCTGGACCACGGGGCCTTCCACGCCGATCTGCACGAGGGCAACCTGTTCTGCCACGCGCCGGCCGAGCTGACCGCCATCGACTTCGGCATCGTAGGGCGCCTGGGTCCGGCCGAGCGGCGCTACCTGGCCGAAATCCTGTGGGGCTTCATCTCCAGAGACTACGACCGCATCAGCCGCGTGCATTTCGAGGCCGGCTATGTTCCCCCTGAACACTCCGTCGAGGCCTTTGCCCAGGCCCTGCGTGCCGTCGGTGAGCCCGTCATCGGCAAGGCCGCGTCGCAGGTGTCCATGGGCCGCTTGCTGGGCCAGTTGTTCGAGATCACCGACCTGTTCGACATGCGCCTGCGCCCCGAACTGATCCTGCTGCAAAAGACGATGGTGTCGGTCGAGGGCGTGGCCCGGCGCCTGAACCCCGACCACGACCTGTGGGCCGCGGCACAGCCGGTGGTCGAACGCTGGATCCGCCGCGAGCTGGGGCCGCAGGCTCAGGTGCGCGATGCCGTCACCGAAATCCGCGCCACCCTGAAGGCGGCGTCGCGTCTGGTGCAGAGCCCGCCCGCCCCCCAGACGATCGTCGTCCACGAGGCCTACACCCCCGCCTGGCTGATCGTCGGCGTAACCCTGGCTCTGGCGATTTCGGCTGCCGCCCTCGTTCTGTCGCTTTGGCCCGACATCCTTTGAGCCAGATCGAACCTGATCGGGTCGGACGCCGTTCATCCTGAGCAGGATATGGTTCCGGCATAGTTCTGGAGTTCCAATGCCCATGAAGCGTTTTCTGACCATCGCCGCCCCGGCCGCCCTCGCCGTAGCCCTGACCCTGCCGTCCGTCGCTGCGGCCCAGGTCGCCGCCGGTACCATGCCCAACACCTTCGACCGCCCCGCAACCGCTGCGCCCCCGTCGCGCCCCGCCCCTCAACCGGCGCAGGCCGCTGCTCCGGCCGCCGCCCCGGTGATGTCGCCGACACCGGCCAATGCGGCGTCCGAAGAGACGCTGCGCACCATTATCGCCAGCCTCCAGGCCGGGACACCGGACTACAGCCTGCTGACTGACGATCTGGCCAGCCAGATGCGCACTCAGGCAGAGACGATCGTGCCGATCATGCAGGGTTTTGGAGCTATCCAGGCGCTGGATTTCGTCGGCAGCCGCAGTGGCGCGGACCTTTTCGTGGTCAACTTCGCCCAGGCCGAAACCGAATGGATCGTCGGTATTAACGAGAGCGGCAAAGTTGCCGCCCTGCTGTTCCGGCCAGCCGAGGGCTCGGCCACGCCTTCGACGACGCCTCCGTCTGCCCAGTAAGGCGAGACTTCACCGGCTTCGGACTGGCGCTCAGTCGTCCGCGCCCGGACGACCACGCCCGCTTTTGATCGTCGATCGCTTGGCCTTGCCGTCCAGCCTTCGCTCCTTTGAAGCGCGCGTCGGGCGCGTCGGCACGCGATAGGTCGGGGCGACCGACGCCTGATCCACCATCGCCTGCAAGCGGGCGATGGCGTCGGCCCGGTTGCGCTCCTGAGTCCGGAACCGCACGGCGCTGATCAGGATGACCCCGTCCAGCGTCAGACGACTGCCTGCCAGCTTCATCAGCCGCGCGCGCACCGGCTCGGTCAGAGACGGGGAATTCCGGGCGTCGAACCGCATCTGCACGGCAGTCGAGACCTTGTTGACGTTTTGCCCGCCGGGGCCGCCCGAGCGGAAGAAGCGGAACTCCAGCTCGCTCTCCGGAATGGTCGTCATCGCGCCACGCGTCTGGCCATGACCACCGCCCGGTCCAGGGCCTGAAGAAAGGCCGAGCGATCCTTCGGCCCGAACGGCGGCGGCCCGCTGGTCGCCACGCCCATGGACCGCAGATGCTCGCCGATCTCGCGCCCGGCCAGCGCCGAGCCGATGGAGTCGGACGTGAACGGTTGGCCGTTCGACTTCAACGCCTGTGCCCCCGCCTTCAGGCAGCGATCGGCCAGCGGAATGTCTGAGGTCACAACGATATCGCCGGGCCCCGCCCGCTCCGCGATCCAGTCGTCCGCCACGTCCGGCCCCGCATCGACCAACACCCGCTCGATCCAGCTTTCACGCGGCGTGTTCACAAAGGCATTGGAGACGACGAAGACATGCAGGCCATAGCGGGCCGCCACCCGATACACCTCGTCCTTCACCGGACAGGCGTCGGCGTCGATGAAGATGCGCGGCTCGCTCATGCTTCGGGGATCAGGTCCACGGGCAGGATCTGGCTGGACAGCAGCGTCTCTATGCCCTGCCAGCGATCCGGACCCTGCTGCTCCACCCACGCCTGAACCACGTCCCGGCCCAGGCCATAGTTGATGATGTAGCTGCGATAGGTATCGATGAAGCGCAGCCGCTGGGCCGCCTTGTCCGGCTCCGCCAGCGTATATTTCACCAGCCGCGAGATCGTCTCCTCGCGGCCGACCCGCCCGGCCAGATAGTCGTCGGCGATGGTGTACTCCGCCCGTGCCAGCTGGCGCGTCAGGGCCATCAGCTCGGCCTTGGCCTCCACCGTCGAGGGATCCAGCCCGGCCAGCGGGAACAGCACGTCGCGCTCGAACGCGGTCGCCTCGTCACCCGGAAACGCCAGGTCGATCCCATAGTTGGCGCTGCCCTCGGCCACGAAGGACATGGGGCTGAACAGGGGATAGACGCTCATCTCCACCCAGCCCTTCTCGCGCACAAAGGTCCGCTCCAGCAGGGCGTTGTAGACGTGGTGTCCGGGGTAACCCTCATGGCACCCCAGATCGATCGCCCGCTCCGTGTAGATCGGGAAATCGGCATTGATCTCGATCCGGCTGGCCGCATCGCCGAGATAGTAGTTGTAGCCGGACCAGGGCTTGTCGCCGACGAAGCTGAGGGTGAACCGCTCATTGGCGGGCAGGGCGATATGCTGGACCGTGCGGCGGCGGCATTCGGCGATGGCAGTGTCCATCACGACCTGCAGCCGGTCCTGCGGAATCTGATACTGCGCCTTGAAGGCCGTGACCCGGTCGGTCAGGTCGCCCTGTCCCGGCACCAGGGCGTCGATCCGTGCCAGAATGGGGTCGAAGCTGGCCAGCGGCCACAGTTCCGGCCGGATGCCGAACAGGGCCTCGGCCTCATCGGCGAAACCCAGCTTTTCGCCCGACAGCATGCGGATGCGGGCCGCGGCGGCCCTGGTGTGGGCGATCAGATAGGCCTTGCGTTGGATCACCTCCGGGGCGGTCGGCCGCACGGCCTCCAGGTCCGCGACCATCCTGTTCGCCAGCGCCAGAAGTTCCGGCAGCGCACGCTTGCCAGCCTTGGCCTCGGCCTGCCATTCCGCCGGTCCGTAATAGGCGTCGACATAGCCCGGCTCATGCTCGCCGATCTCGAGGATCAGCCCGACATAGTCCCGCGCCAGGGCGCTCATCGTCACCTGTTCGACCAGAGCGGCGCTCATGGGCCCGCCCTCGCCGCCGATCCGCACTTCGGAGCGTTCCGTCCCTGTCGCAGGCGGCAGGGTCGAGGCGCAGGCTCCCAGCAGGAGGGCAAGGGCAGGGATCAGGCGGCGCATGGCGCTCTCCGGACAGAAATGGCAACGTCGATGGGCCGCACGCTAGGCGTGGCCGCCATGACGCTCAACCCACGGCGAGCCCCGCCGTCATGCATTCGGGATTGAGGGCCGCCGCATCCTGCTGTAAGGCCCTTCGTCCGCGCATCGCCGCAAAGACGCACCCGTAGCTCAGCTGGATAGAGCGTTGCCCTCCGAAGGCAAAGGTCACACGTTCGAATCGTGTCGGGTGCGCCATCTTCTCTTGCTCAGGAAACGACCCGCGTGACCGACGCCCCTGTACCCGCGCCTTCCGACCAGCCGCTGGGCCAGCCTGTGGGCCGCGTCATCGCCATGCCGGCGGACACCAATCCCGAGGGCGACATCTTCGGCGGCTGGCTGCTGGCGCACATGGACCTGGCCGGTGCGACCCCGGCATTCGAACTGGCCCAGGGGCGCTGTGCCACCGTCGCCCTGGACGCCATGGTGTTCCACAAGCCGGTGTCGGTGGGGGACGAGGTCTCCATCTATGCCCGCGTGATCAAGACGGGCCGCACCTCGATCCGCGTCCACGTCGAGGCCTGGAAACGCCCGCGCAATCAGGCCCATGCGACCTCGGACCGGGTGACCGAGGGCGTCTTCACCTATGTGGCCATCGATCAGGACCGCAACCCCAGGCCGTTGCCGACACTGGGCGCATAACCCAGCGAAACGGTCGGAAATCTTGACCTTTTGCCCCCCACGGCCTACCTGCCGGGCATGGCCATCCGTCGCATCCTCACCATCGACAACGCCGCCGACCTGGCGGTGCTGAAGCAAGTCTCGACCCCCGTCGAGGGACCGATCACCGATGAGGTGCGGACCCTGATGGATGACATGCTGGAGACGATGTACGATGCGCCCGGCATCGGCCTGGCCGCCGTCCAGATCGGTGACACCCGCCGCGTGATCGTCATGGACCTGTCCGACAAGGACGGCGTCACCTGCGATGACGATCCCGCCGAGATGAGCGACGAGGACCGCGCCAAGTGGGAGGCGGAACGCCGCAACCCGCGCTATTTCGTGAATCCCGAGATCCTGTGGACCTCGGAAGAAACCCTGCCCTATGAAGAGGGCTGCCTGTCCATTCCCGACTATTTCGACGCCGTAGAGCGGCCCGCCCGCGCCCGCATCCGTTATCTGAACTACGAAGGCGAGACCGTCGAAGAAGAGTGCGAGGGCCTGTATGCCGTCTGCATCCAGCACGAGATGGACCATCTGAACGGCGTGCTGTTCATCGACCACCTGTCCCGGCTGAAGCGCGACCGCGCGGTCGCCAAGGTCAAGAAGAACGCAAGGTTGGCTGCCTGATGGCCCGTCTGAAACGCCACCGTGACCGCATCATCGACCCCATGGGCCGCCGTCGCCTGACGCGCAACGAGAAGATCGGCATCGGCAGCCTGGCCACCCTGGTTGGCGTCGCCGCCCTGGGCGTCATCGCCGGCGTGGTGCTGGATCGTCTGCTGGATTTCGACGACGCCCTGGATGCGGGTGGCGAATGGGACGAAGGCGGCGGCGTGTCTACCCGCTGGGAATAGTTAGGTTGCCCGTCGACAACCTGTTCAAGAGCGTGAGCTGATGCGCCTCGCCTTCATGGGTACGCCCGAATTCGCGGTCCCGTCCCTGGCCGAACTGATCGCCGCCGGACACGAGATCGTGGCCGTCTATTCCCAGCCGCCCCGGCCCAAGGGACGCGGGCAACAGCTGACGCCTTCGCCGGTTCAGGCCTTTGCCGAGGCCATGGGCCTGCCGGTCTTCACGCCCGTTTCCATGAAATCACCTGACGCCATCGCCACCTTCCAGAGCCTGGACCTGGATGCCGCCTGCGTCGTGGCCTATGGCCAGATCCTGAAGCCCGAGGTGCTGGAGGCTCCGCGTCTGGGCTGTTTCAACCTGCATGGCTCCCTGCTGCCGCGCTGGCGCGGGGCCGCCCCGATCCAGCGGGCCATCATGGCCGGCGACCGCCAGACCGGCGTCCAGATCATGCGCATGTCCGAGGGCCTGGACGAGGGGGCCATCCTGCTGTCGGAAGTCATGGACATCCGCCCCGACGACACCGCCGCCAGCCTGTCCGAGCGCATGTCGCACATCGGTGCCGGGCTATGGCCCCGGGCGCTGGCGGCCATCGAGCGCGGTGGGGTCACCGGCACGGAGCAGACCGGCGAGCCGACCTATGCCCGCAAGATCACCTCCGCCGAGGCCCGTATCGACTGGACACGCCCGGCCGCCGACGTCGATGCCCACATCCGCGGCCTGTCGCCCTTTCCCGGAGCCTGGTTCGAGGTCGCAGCCCCTGACGGCCCGATCCGCATCAAGGCTCTGATGTCCCAGGTCGCCGAGGGCAGTGCCGCCCCCGGCACGGTTCTGGACGATGCCCTGACCGTCGCCTGCGGCCAGGGCGCGGTGCGCCTGACCCGCGTCCAGCGCGCGGGCAAGGCGGCACAGTCGTCCGTAGAGATGCTCAGAGGGCTGGCGCTCCCATCCGGCACCGTCCTGTCCTCAAGCGGCGAGCGCTAGGACACACCCCCCATGCCCCGCTATCGGCTGACCCTCGAATACGACGGCTCGGGCTATAACGGCTTTCAGGCCCAGGCCGACCAGCCGACGGTTCAGGGCGCTGTCGAGACCGCCATCACCGCCTTCTGCGGCCAGACCGTGCGGCTGGCGGCGGCGGGTCGGACCGATACGGGCGTCCATGCCACGGGCCAGTTGATCAGCTTCGACCTCGACAAGGCCTGGCCCGCGTCCACCGTCATGAATGCCCTGAACGCCCATATGGTCGAAGAGGCCGTGTCGGTTCTGGACTGTGTGGTCGTGGACGACGACTGGCACGCCCGCTTTTCCGCGACGGGGCGGCGCTATCTGTATCGCATCCTCAACCGGCCCGGCCGCCCGGCGCTGGACCGGGGTCGGGTCTGGCATGTGAAACAGCCGCTGGATGTCGCCGCCATGCAGGCGGCGGCCCAGGCCCTGGTCGGGCTGCACGACTTCACCACCTTCCGCGATGTGAACTGCCAGTCCAAGTCCCCGGAGAAGACGCTGGACGTCGCGCGTGTCAGCCCCGTCGGCGACGAGGTCCATCTGATCTTCGAGGCCCGCAGCTTCCTGCATCGACAGGTGCGGTCGATGACGGGATCCCTGGTCCAGGTCGGCCTGGGCCGCTGGACCCCCGACGACCTGAAGGCCGCTCTGGAGGCCCGCGACCGCGCGGCCTGCGGGCCCGTCGCGCCATCAACGGGCTTGTATCTGACCGGCGTCGAATACGCCGGGGACTCCTAGCGCTTCAGGAAGCCGCCGATCATGTCGCCCAGACCGCCGGGCAGGCTGTCCAGAAGGCCGTCGGCCCCCGCCGCGTCACCACCGGGCGTCAGGCGATCAACCGCCTCGGGCAACAGCCCCGCCAGCGTCTCGCTGGCCTGATCGGTGGAGATGCCCAGCTTCGCTGCCAGGTCGGCGATCGGGCCGCTGCCCAGCACCTGCTGGATCTGTTCGGCGGAGATGTTGGCGTTGGGTCCGGTACCGATCCAGGAACCGACGGTGTCGCCCATCCCGGCCTGGGTGAATTTCTCGACCAGGCCGCCGACCCCGCCCTGACCCTTCAGCAGATCGGCGATGCCGCCACCGGCATCCTTGCCCAGATTGCCCAGAACACTGTCCAGAATACCCATTGTCCGTCTCCCTCTGTGGTGTGACGCCAGCGTCGCACGGCCACGCTACGCCCGGATGACGGCCCGCGCACACGAAAAAGCCCGCCGGAGACCGGCGGGCTTCGTCATTCAGGTCTGGAACGACCCTTAGTTCTTGGCCTGCTCGGCGCCCGAGGTCACGGCCGAACCGGCGGCCGAGACGTCACGGCCCACGCCGGACACGGTGTTGCAGGCCGAAACGGCCAGGGCGGCGGCGACGATGGACAGAGCGATGATCTTCTTCATGGGAAATCCCCTTCACTGGTGTTGAACCTGCGCCGTAACGCCAAGCGTGACCGTTCGGTTGCATGGCCAGATGCGCCCGCGATCTGCTAAGCGACGCTTCATGACCCAAGCCGCCAACACCGCCGCCCGCCGCCTTGTCGAAACCCTGGTAATGAACGGCGTGACCCGTGTCTTCTGCGTGCCGGGCGAGAGCTATCTGGCCGTGCTGGATGCCCTGGCGGACGTGCGCGACACGATCCAGGTCATTGCCTGCCGTCACGAGGCCGGGGCCGCCAACATGGCCGAGGCCTATGGCAAGCTGACCGGCAAGCCCGGCATCTGCATGGTCACGCGCGGACCGGGCGCGACCCATGCCTCCATCGGCGTGCATACGGCGCATCAGGACTCTACCCCGATGATCCTGTTCGTCGGCCAGATCGCCCTGTCGGACCGCGGGCGCGGAGCCTTTCAGGAGGTCGACTACCGCGAGGTCTTCGGCGGCCTGGCCAAATGGGCGACCGAAATCGAAAGCCCGGACCGCACGGTCGAGGTCGTCGAGCGCGCCTTCGCCACCGCCCAGCAGGGCCGGATGGGACCTGTGGTCATCGCCCTGCCCGAAGACATCCTGCACGAGGACGGCGGTCCCGCCCCGATCCGCCCCGTGGTGCCCGCCCGTGCGGCACTGGACCCGGCCTTTGTCGAGGCCGTGCGCGAGCGCCTGTCGAAAGCCGAGCGGCCCCTGCTGGTCCTGGGCGGCTCCGGCTGGACAGAGGAGGCCGCCGCCGCCATCGGTGACTGGTCAGAACGCCTGGGCCTGCCGGTCAGCCTGTCGTTCCGGCGCAAGGACATCCTGTCCAACGCGCGGACCAACTATGCGGGCGATCTGGGCCTGGGCTGCAATCCGGAACTGATGAAGCGGGCGAAGGACGCGGACCTGCTGATCGCCATCGGCGCGCGTCTGGGCGAAAATCCAACCCAGGGCTACACCCTGTTCGACCGGGCCCGCACGGCAGAGGCGCTGGTTCACATCCATCCCGGAGCCGAGGAACTGGGCCGCGTCTGGACACCCTTGCTCAGCGCGACGGCTGACAATTCCCTGGCCGCCCACGCCCTGTCCACCATCGACCCGGGCCGCACCTGGCACGATCAGGGCAAGGCGGCCCACGATCACTACCAGGCCTTCTCCACCCCCGTGCCGGTCACCGGTGCGGTGAACATGAGCGAATGCATGGCCCATCTGGGTCAGGCCCTGCCGCCGACCGCCATCGTCACCAACGGGGCGGGGAACTTCGCCGCCTGGCTGCATCGCTTCTATCGCCACCGCGCCTGCCGGACCCAACTGGCCCCGACGTCGGGAGCCATGGGCTATGGCTATCCGGCGGCCCTGGCGGCCAAGAGCCTGCATCCCGACCGCGAGGTCATCTGCGTCGCGGGCGACGGCGACTATCTGATGACCGGTCAGGAGCTGGCCACCGCCGTCCAGTACGGCATCAATGCCGTGGTGATCGTCGTCGACAACGGCACCTATGGCACCATCCGCATGCACCAGGAGGGGCACTATCCCGGTGCCGACCGCGTCATCGCCACCGACCTGAAGAACCCCGACTTCGTCAAATATGCCGAGGCCTTCGGGGCCTTCGGCATCCGCTGCGACCGCACCGAGGACTTCCCGGCCGCCCTGGACGCCGCCCGCAATGCAGGCCGCCCCGCATTGCTTCACCTCATCACCTCGGCCGAGGACATCGCCCCCAACCGCACGATCACGGGCCTGCGGGCGAAGTAGCGGCAAACGGGCGATGACGGCGGCGATCTGCCCGCCTATGTTCGCCGCATGATCGACGCTGCGCCCGAAACTACAGACCGCCCCCTCACCCAGGACGGCCCGCCGCTGCGGCTGTGGATGATCGACGCCTCGGCCTATATCTTCCGCGCCTATCACGCCCTGCCGCCGTTGACGCGCAAGTCGGACGGCCTGCCGGTCGGGGCGGTCCAGGGCTATTGCAACATGCTGTGGAAGCTGTTGCAGGATATGAAGGGATCGGACGGTCCGACCCATCTGGTGGCCATCTTCGACCATTCGGAAAAGACGTTCCGCAACGATCTGTACGATCAGTACAAGGCCAACCGCAGCGCCCCGCCCGAGGACCTGATCCCCCAGTTCCCGCTGGTGCGCGAGGCGACGGCGGCGTTCGGCGTCGCCTGTCTGGAGCTGCCCGGCTACGAGGCCGACGACCTGATCGCCACCTATGCCTGCAAGGCGCGCGACGCGGGCGGCGAGGCGGTGATCGTCTCCTCCGACAAGGACCTGATGCAGCTGATCGGCGGCGGGGTGGTCATGTGGGATCCGATGAAGGATCGCCGCCTGGCCGAGGACGCGGTCATGGAGAAGTTCGGCGTCCTGCCCGAGAAGATGGTCGATCTCCAGGCCCTGATCGGCGACAGCGTCGACAACGTCCCCGGTGCCCCCGGCATCGGCCCCAAGACGGCGGCCCAGCTGCTGGACGAATACGGTGACCTGGACACGCTTCTGGAGCGCGCCGGCGAGATCAAACAGCCCAAGCGGCGCGAGACCCTGATCAATTTCAAGGACCAGATCCTGCTCAGCCGCGAGCTGGTGCGCCTGACCTGCGACGCGCCCGCGCCCGAGCCCATCGACGACTTCGTCGTGCGCCATCCCGACCCCCAGGTGCTGGGCGATTTCCTGGACCAGATGGAGTTCCGCAGCCTTCGCAACCGCGTCGGCGACGGCGTGGCCCCGGCCAAGGACGGCACCGCCTTCGTGGTCCGCCCCAAACCCCTGACCGCCCCGGTCATGACGCCCCGCTATGCGCCCAAGGAAGCCACCACCCCGGTCGCCGACCAGACCTTCGACCTGGACGCCTATGTCTGCATCCAGACGCTCGAGGCGCTGGACGCCTTCATCGCCCGGGCGACCGAGGCGGGCATCGTCGGCTTCGACACCGAGACCTCGGCCCTGTCCGCCACCCATGCGGGTCTGTGCGGCATTTCCCTGGCCATCGGGCCCAATGACGCCTGCTACATCCCCCTGACGCATGAGGCCGAGCCGACGGCCAGCGCGGGCGGCCTCGATTTCGGCGGCACCGACAACGACGCCGCCTGCGCCCCCGTCCCGACCCAGATCGACAAGCCCACGGCCCTGGCCCGGCTCAAGGTCCTGCTGGAGGACCCCGGCGTGCTGAAGGTCGTCCAGAACGGCAAGTACGACCTGGCCGTCATGGCCCGGCGCGGCATCCGCGTGGCCCCGATCGACGACACCATGCTGATCTCCTATGTGCTGGAGGGCGGGCTGCACGGCCACGGCATGGACGAGCTGGCGCGGCTGCACCTGGGCCACGACCCCATTCCGTTCAAACAGGTGGCGGGCACCGGCAAGAGCCAGAAATCCTTCCGCCACGTCGATCTGGTCCCCGCTACCCGCTATGCGGCCGAGGATGCGGACGTCACCCTGCGCCTGTGGCACGTCCTGAAACCCCGCCTGGCCGAGGAGGGCCTGGTCACCGTCTACGAGACGCTGGAGCGCGGCATGCCCGCCGTCCTGGCCGACATGGAGCGGGCCGGCATCCGCGTCGACCCCGACCGCCTGAAGCGGCTGTCCAGCGAGTTCGGCCTGCGCATGGCCGAGCTGGAGACCCAGGCCCATCAGATCGCCGGCCGCCCCTTCAACATCGGCAGCCCCAAACAGATCGGCGACATCCTGTTCGGAGAGCTGAACCTGTCCGGCGGCAAGAAGACCGCATCCGGCCAGTGGGAGACCGGCGCCGCCACCCTGGAGACCCTGGCCCTCACCCACGACCTGCCCCGCGTCCTGCTGGACTGGCGCCAGCTGTCCAAGCTGAAGGGCACCTATACCGACGCCCTGATCGAGGCGGCGGACAAGACCACCGACCGCGTCCACACCAGCTATCAGCTGGCCGCCGCCACCACCGGCCGCCTGGCCTCCAGCGACCCGAACCTTCAGAACATCCCCATCCGCACCGAGACCGGCCGCCAGATCCGCCAGGCCTTCATCGCCTCCCCCGGCCATGTCCTGATCAGCGCCGACTACAGCCAGATCGAGCTGCGCCTCCTGGCCCACATCGGCGACATTCCGGAGCTGAAGCGCGCCTTCGCCGCCGGCATCGACATCCATACCGCCACGGCCAGCGAGATGTTCGGCGTCCCCGTCGACCAGATGGACCCCGAGACCCGCCGCCGCGCCAAGGCCATCAACTTCGGCATCGTCTACGGCATCTCCGCCTTCGGCTTGGCCAATCAGCTGAACATCGACCAGGGCGAGGCCGGGGCCTATATCAAGACCTATTTCGAACGCTTCCCCGGCATCCGCACATACATGGATGCGACCAAGGCCCTGGTGCGCGAAACCGGCACGGTCTCCACCGTCTTCGGCCGCCGCATCCACATCCCGGCCATCCAGTCCAAGTCCGCCGCCGAGCGCCAGTTCGGCGAACGCGCCGCCATCAATGCCCCCATCCAGGGCGCCGCCGCCGACATCATCCGTAGAGCGATGATGCGCATGCCCGCGGCCCTGGCGGATACAGGCCTCAGCACCCGCATGCTGCTCCAGGTCCACGACGAACTGGTCTTCGAAGCGCCCGAAGCCGAGGCCGACCGCGCCATCGCCGTGATCAAGCGGGTCATGGAAAAGGCGGCGGAACCGGCCGTGGCGCTAACGGTGCCGCTGGTGGTCGAGGCGCGGGCGGCGGCGAACTGGGACGAGGCGCACTGAGGACGAAAATCTGAGCGTCGTAAGCTTCGGCTGAATAAGCGGGAAGCCCGCTAGCCAGTCGGCAAAACGCTGGTACGTTTGTCTCATGTCCGATGACGCCGAGTTTCTAGCAAACTACCTTCCCGACAAGCTCTACACCCATCCCGGGCCAACGGGCGTCTACGCCACCATCGCTGGCGCCAGCGAGGAGGTTATAGATGAGTTTGATGTAACTGTTCGCTGCAAGATCGCAGTGTCCGCGTTCTGGGTGAAGTCACGTGGCGACTTCGGCACCTTCAAGATTACCAAGCTGGTCTTCGGGCACGGCAAGTGGCGTGAGGACGGGCACGTCAAAGTCACTCATTTCCAGCTCGCCCAGATCAATGCCTTCCTATCCCTTATCTCGAGTCTCAATCTCGGTGACGCCGCCAAAGCTCGTGTCAGCCTTGAGAATGTAGACATAGGAGCGCTCGGCTCACTGCTCTCCAGTTCAAAGGGCCCAGAACTGGTTCGGAAGCTCACGGAATCGCCAGACTTGCATCACGACATTTACGCCGTGGCTGCCAAGCGCGCTGCGCTGGACGAATTCGAGAGTCGATTGGGTGCGGACTTATCCGAAGCTGGCTGGCAGCAGTTCTTCGAAGCAAACCCTTGGATCTTTGGTCATGGCCTCAATTACGTGTCGCTCGACAAGGTCGCGGGCACTCTGATGGCTAAGACCACCGGTAACGAGTTTGACCGCCCCGGAAAAATCGCTGATGCGCTAATGCGAACCCGCGCTCAAGTCAGCCAGTTCGTATTCGTGGAAATCAAGAAGGACAGCACCGAACTGCTTCGGAAGAGTGCGCCTTATCGACCCGGCTGCTGGGGGGTATCTAGCGAGGTGTCTAACGCCGTCACACAAGTGCAAAAGACCACATATGAGTTCGCTCGCAAGCGCTTTCGCGAGGCAACTAAAGACGCTCAGGGCAATGACACTGGCGACATTACCTACGTTATCGAGCCTCGCAGCTATCTGGTCGTCGGCAACACGTCCGAACTCGCCGGGAACGACGACAAACTCACCTGTTTTGAACTGTACCGGCGGAACGTGCGCTCTCCAGAAATTCTCACGTTTGACGAACTGCTCTATCGAGCGCGGTTCATAGTTGAAAACCTGAACTTTAGGGACTTCTGACGTGTCCAACACGCAGATCGGGCAGTTGGTTATCCAACTCATCATCGCCTTTGGTGGAGCGTGGCTTGCCGCCTTTCTGACGATGCGCCTCACGCTGAAGCGTTTCTATCGAGAGCGCACTTGGGAGCGCAAAGCTGCGGCCTACACCGTAGTATTCGAAGGGCTCCATGACATGCTGGAATTCCACAGTGAGCATTTTGATGCAGCGATAGAGAGGCGCGACCTCACGGAGGATCGAGCCGCCGAACTCCAGGCCCGTTACCGGAAGGCCAAAGACGACGTGAAACGTAGGATCGCGGGCGAAACGTGGTTGCTGGATGAACAGGTCGCCGAAGCGGTCAACGGGCTGTGGAGTGACCTGCAGAAGCAACATTCGAGCTGGGAGGAGGCGCTCGACGATGGCTATGGCTACATCGCCAACGCCCAGCAAAAGATCAGACAAATAGCGCGCGCGGACCTAGAACTCGCGAGGCGTTGAGATCATTCAAGCGCGCTCCCGCAAGGTGACCCATGCGAAACGTAGAAGCTATCGAAACTGAAGTCGGCGGGATTTCCTACCGGTCGCGCACGGAGGCGCGCTGGGCGATTTTCTTTGAGGCGTTAGGTGTCGACGTTGAGTACGAGGCGCATCACATCCGACTTAGCGATGGCGTGGGATACCTGCCGGATTTCTACATCCCCGCTTTCAAAGCGTGGTTTGAGGTAAAGGCCGGAAACGATGCGATCGTAACGGAGGAGGCGAATAAGGCACGTCTGCTTTCAGCAGATCAGAAAGGTCACCGAGTTTGGCTCGCAATTGGAGCTCCTTCAGCGGAAGAGTCCAACATCTTGACCTTGGAACAGTGGGCACCGGGAGTCTCGATCGAGGAAATCCTCAGCACACCCGAAAACAGATATCGCTTCCTTGAGGATCGGCGAGATGCCGACTTCTATTGGTTGCAAGCCGATTTCGTGACAGGCGGCTTCCGGCACTCGTTTGGCGTGGGAGGTCCTGGCGTCGCAACGGACCATGACCGGCTACCGGTGCTTCATGGCCGCGTCCTCGCTGCATACAAAGCGGCCAAGGAGAAGCGCTGGTGATTTCGACGACATAAACGGTTCGCCCCAGTCTTCCTCGCGTCATCGCCACATCCCGCTCTCCCCATGCGCCCGCACTAAGCAGGTGACCCGCCCCAGGCAGCCCATCCTGCGACAGGTCGTGGCGCGGCCCCACAGGACAAAGACCGGGCCGCGTTCGCGGGCGATGCGTTGCAGGTGCGCGCGGATGCGCCGCGGGCACCAATCCACCCTACCCCTCCACCACCTCCCGCACGAACACCGGCCGTCCCTTGACCCAGCGGGCCTGAAAGGTCGCCTGGGTCCCCGCGAACGGCGGGCACTGGCTGCGGCTCAGGAAGATGTGCGAGCGGCTGCGTGAGGCGGCGCGGATCAGGGCGACGGTGGGATCGTCCTGGGTCGTGATGACATCGAAGATGCCCTCGACAAGGACCGTCCTCAGCCCCGGCTCCTTCAGGGCCGGTCCTCGGGGCACCGGCGGATGGCGCAGCGGCAGGGGCCGGTGATCGGGCAGATTGATCATTTTTGGTGCTCGCTATCGCTTGCCGCGCGGCGGCTCGCTGCTTGAGCGAGGGGGTTGGCCCCTACCGCCCGGCCTGCGGGGCCTCGCGGCCCGGGCGGGTGATGCCCACGCGCCGCAGCTCGATCCCGGCGGCCTGTTGCAGGATCAGGCCGGGGGACAGGCGCTCGATCTCTGACAACAGCGTGCGGATGCCGGCGCGGCCGTCGGCGCTGGTCAGGTCCAGGCCCTGGAGGGAGGCCAGCAGGTCGGGGGCGGGGTTGGGGGTCATGGCGGGCTCCGGGGGGCTAGGGGCTAGGGGCTAGGGGCTAGGGGCTAGGGGCTAGGGGCTAGGGGCTAGGGGCTAGGGAAGACCCGGAGGGGGGTGGGTGGCAAGGGAATTGTTCTGGTTTTGTTCCGGCCGTCCACAACAAGGGACGGCACCCCCAATGGTGGATTCCCGACCCTGATCCTGTGGCCCCTTGCGACCCCTCCAGTGACCCTTGTGGCCCCTGTCATCGCCCGAACGCCCTGCCGGCGTCCTCGCGCCGGGTCATTCTTCCCGCCCCATGGGCCCGCCGGGGTATAATGCGGTCCGGGCCCTCCACGGCCCCGCCCTGCCTGACCGGTCTTTGACAGCCGCGCCCCCGATCCCGCCCGACCGCTCCAGGTCCGGCCGAAATGTCCGCATGCCGATCCCGCCCCCTGCGCGCCGCGCGGTGCCGTTCCCGTTTTTCGCCGGTTGCCGTGGAAACCCGACCTCTTCACCCAAGCGGCGGGCCTCGCTGCCCCGGCACGTCGGTGCTAGGACGCCCGCATGAAGCCACAGACCGTAGACGTCCTGATCGTCGGGGCCGGAGCCGCCGGCATGATGTGCGCGGCCGAGGCGGCCCGGCGCGGCCGCTCCGTCCTGATCGTCGATCACGCCCGCAATCCCGGCGAGAAGATCCGCATCTCGGGCGGGGGACGCTGCAACTTCACCAATCTGGGCACCACGCCCGCCAACTTCCTGGGCGAGAACCCCCGTTTCGCCACCAGCGCCCTGAAGCGGTTCACCCAGCACGACTTCATCAAGCGGGTCGATCGCGCCGGCATCGCCTGGCACGAAAAGACACTGGGCCAGCTGTTCTGCGACGACAGCGCCAAACAGATCGTCCGCATGCTGACCGACGACATGCGCTCCGCCGGGGCGGTGCTGAAGATGGGCACCGGCGTGGACCGCGTGACCCGTGACGGCGAAGGCTTCGAGGCGTCCCTGTCGGACGGCTCGGTCGTGCGCTGCGCCTCCCTGGTGCTGGCCACCGGCGGCAAGTCGATCCCCAAGATGGGAGCCACCGGCTGGGCCTATGACACCGCCCGCCAGTTCGGCCTGAGGGTTACCGAGACCCGCCCCGCCTTGGTGCCCCTGACCTTCGAGCCGGGCCTTCTGGAGAAGCTGGCCCCCCTGTCCGGCCTGTCGGTCGAGGCGGAGGTGACACACTCAGGTGACAAGGGCAGGACGTCCTTCGCCGAGGGTCTGCTGTTCACCCACCGCGGCCTGTCCGGCCCGTCGATCCTGCAGATCAGCTCCTACTGGCGCGAGGGCGAGGCGATCACCGCCGCCCTGGCCCCTGGCGAAGATGTCTACGCCCGGCTGAAGGCGGCCAAGGAAGAGAACGGCAAGCAGATGCTGCACACGGCGCTTGGCCACATCGTGCCGCGTCGCCTGGCCGAAAGCATCGCCGAGCGCGAAGGCGTAAAGGGCAAGCTGGCCGAGATCGGCGACAAGACCCTGAGGCGACTGGACGAGGCGGTGAACACCTGGACCGTCAAGCCCGTCGGCTCCGAAGGCTATCGCACCGCCGAGGTCACCCTGGGCGGGGTTGCGACCGACCAGCTGGACCAGCAGACGATGGCCGCGACTTCAGTCCCCGGCCTGTTCGTCATCGGCGAGGCGGTCGACATCACCGGCTGGCTGGGCGGCTATAACTTTCAGTGGGCCTGGTCGTCGGGCTGGGCGGCTGGGCAGGCGTGTTAGGGGTTAGGTTCTAGGTTTTAGGTGCTAGGGAAAGGCTGATTTGCCGATCGAACTGCCTTCCCTGATCCCTAGTCCCTCATCCCTAGAACCTGCCCATGCCCTTCACCGCCACCGTCCTGACCATGTTCCCCGAGGCCTTTCCGGGGCCGTTGGGTGTGAGCCTGATCGGCACCGCCTGGCGCGAGAAGGGGCTGTGGGCCTTGCAGACGCTGGACATTCGGGACTTTTCCGAGGATAAGCGCGGCTTCCTGGACGACACCCCTGCGGGTGGCGGGCCCGGAGCCGTATTGAAAGCGGACGTGGTGGCCCGGGCGCTCGACAGCATTCCGGGGTCTTCGCGGCCGCTTTTGTACATGAGTGCCCGGGGTCGCCCCCTGACCCAGGCACGTGTGAAAGACTGGGCGACGCATGACGGGATCACCGTCCTGTGCGGCCGGTTCGAGGGGGTGGATCAGCGCGTGCTGGACGCGCGCGGGTTCGAGGAGGTCGCCGTCGGCGACGCGGTCCTGGCCGGTGGCGAGGCGGCGGCGATGGTGGTGATCGAGGCGTGCGTACGATTGATCCCCGGAGTGCTCGGCGCGGCAGACAGCCTGTCGTCAGAGAGTTTCGAGGACGGTCTTCTGGAGCATCCGCAGTACACGCGACCGCGGACGTTCGAGGGACTGGAGATACCCGAGGTCCTGGTGTCGGGCGACCATCGCAAGGTGGCCGAGTGGCGTCAGGCGCAGCGGGAAGAGACGACGAAGGCGCGACGGCCGGACCTCTGGGCGGCGCATCTGGAAAGAACCACTGCGGAATCCGCTTCCGCCAAATCACAGCTAAAGGGCGCAAAAGCCCGAGGAGAAGACGAATGAACATCATGCAGACCATTGCGGCGGAAGAAAAAGCCCGCCTGATCGAAACCCGCGCCATTCCCGACTTCCAGCCCGGCGACACGCTGCGCGTCATGGTCAAGATCAAGGAAGGCGAGCGCGAACGCATCCAGGCCTTCGAGGGCGTCTGCATCGCCCGCGCCGGTGGCGGGATCAACGAGAATTTCACCGTGCGCAAGATCAGCTTCGGCGAGGGCGTCGAGCGCGTCTTCCCGCTGATGTCGCCAAACATCGACGCGATCGAGGTCAAGCGTCGCGGCGTCGTGCGTCGCGCCAAGCTGTATTACCTGCGTGACCGCCGCGGCAAGTCGGCCCGGATCGCCGAAAAGCAGACCGTGCGTCCCGCCAAGGGCGTGGCCGTTCCGGAAACCGGCACCGCCGACAAGGCCGCCGACACCGAAGCCTAAGCCGCTTCATCGGTTCGAGATTGAAGAAGGCCCCGGTGGAAACGCCAGGGTCTTTTTCTTTGGCTTGGCTGTCGTACGCGCTCGCTCCAAGACGTCCGGTATTCGGCGAGGCGGTGGAGTCTGCTTTCGACCCATTGCGGACATTCGCTTTTGCTCCACTATCGCGCCTTGGATAGCGGTTGCCGCACAATTGAAATCCATCGATTTCTACAGGAGCATCCATGAGACTTAAGGCCAAGCTGGCATTGGTTGCGACTATAGCGGCTGCGTGCGTCGTCCAGTCGTGCGCACAACCAAGCGGACATCTTATCGAAACCGACATCGTACCTACCGTCTTCCTACGAAAGGCTGGAGCGTGGGCCCTGTCCTCTGCGCAGCCCGCCTTCCCCTATAACTCCGAACCTGTTCTTGAAACTATGTTCGGCGCAGGGGGCGAGGCACCTTTCGGTTGCGGCCTCACGGCTGTTCGCAATGGCTATTTTTCGGGGCCTCGGGGTGGGTTGGCCTGCGCTACTCGCGCCGCCGACGGCCGCCTGGAGTTGAGAGGTGTTCAGCGGGGCGCGCACTTCGCCCGGGTCTATGATGCCGTCCCCCTCCAGGATGATTTCCTCATCGTGGTGAAGCCGTTTGGAGTTCCTGCAGCGAGGACGATCTTCTTGGACTCCGACGGGGAAGTCCAAGGTACGTTCACCCTGCCAGGAAGCGCCCCCGACGAGGCGGTCATTCTGCCATCAGGGCGTATCGCGTTGCTTCACAATGAAGGAGCGTCGTGCAACTGGACCATACTGGAGCGAGGCAATGCTGACTTCAGGCCTGTCGCCACGGCTCCAGAAGATCGGTCGCTGTGCCATTTGTCCAGCTTCAACGGAGAGGCGCTGCGGGATCAGATGACCGGACAAGCATACCTGCGATCTCGCCGCCCCGAACCTAATGCTCTCTACAGGATCGATGACAATGGACCCCGAAGCCCGTCCACCCTCGTCGCTGCCGATTTCGGTGCGGATGTCGCTCCGAACTCCAACTCGGGTGCCAGCTATGTCACCATTCATGGTGGGGCGGTCTACTTCAGTTACCCAACCCAATCAGGACCGACTATTGGCCGCTATGATCTCGGGACCGGGGAGACCACACGTACGGTTTTCACAGCCCCGAGCGGTAGTTTGCATGACGCTGAGCAGGTCTACGGCTTTGCCATTGCAAAAACCTTCGGGTCGTCACCCCATGTTGCGCTCATGAACCGCGCTGGCGAAACCCGGGTAGCGGCTCTTAATCCCTGACTTTGATCGAGCGCCCCTCACTTGGCGAAGCGGCGATGTCTGCTTCCCACCCATAGCGGACTTCAGGAGTGCCCGCTTTCGGCATGGGTCACAGCATTCGACGGGCCCCGGCCTCAACGGACATTGGTTACGACCTACTGCGGAAACAGCCCGCTCTCGGCCGTCTGGCGGCTTTCCAGAGTATGTTTGAGTTCGCTCATCTCCGCATGCCCATTCCGGATAGCGGCGTGGACGCGGCGGATGGTTTCGCGGGTGGTGGCCGAGATGGAGGTGTCGGCGACGGCCTTGTCGAAGCGCGCGCTGATGGCGTCCTCGGCCTGTTCGGGGCCGCCCGCCACCGTCGCCTCGTTGCGCATCAGGGCGTGTTTGACGTCGGTCAGGGCGCGCTGGGCCTTGGCGATGATGGAGCCGGAGGTCTGGGGCTCGCCGCCCAGCAGGCGCACGTGCTGGGACAGGTCCTCGGCCAGGGCCCGGCGCTCGGCCTCGCGGCGGGCGTACAGCTCGCCGTATTCGGGATTGGTGGTCTCAGACGCGGCCTCGCCATAGCTTTCGGCGCTGTCGATCATCGACTGGATCAGGCCGTTCAGAACCTGGATATCGTGGCGGTTGGCGTCGGTCATGGGAGGTCTCCGCAATGTCAGGTGCCTAGAACGGCCCGAAACGGCGGAGGTTGCGGCGCAGCATGACGCAGGCGGTTACAGTTTCGTGCGCAGGGACCACAGCTCGGGGAAGCAGCGGCGTTGCAGGGTCTCGGTCAGATAGGCCACGCCCTCGGTGCCGCCTGTGCCGCGACGACGGCCGATGATCCGCTCGACCGTCACCACATGCTTGTGCCGCCAGGTCAGCAGGGCGTCGTCCAGGTCGACCAGCTTTTCCGCCAGCTGATACAGGGGCCACCAGCGGGTGGTGTCGCGGTAGACCTCCAGCCAGGCGTCCTCGACGCCTTGCGACGGCTCATAAGGCTGGCTGACGTCGCGGTTCAGGACCTCGGCGGGCACAGGCAGGCCGGCCGCCGCCAGCTGGGCCAGGGCGTCGTCATACAGGCTGGGGGCGTCGATAGCGGCCTGGAGTGCGGCCAGGGCATCGGGGCGTTCGGTGTGGAACTTGAGGAAACGCGCGTCCTTGAGGCCCAGCATGGCCTCGAACCGGCGGAACTGATCGCTTTGGAAGCCCGAGGACGAGCCGAGCACGCCGCGAAAGCGCAGATAGTCAGCGGGGGTCATGGTGGCCAGGATGTCCCAGCTCATGGTCATGACGGCCTGGATGCGGCTGACGCGGGCCAGGCTCTTGTAGGCGGGGACCAGATCGCCGGCGCGGACCAGGGCTTGCGCCTGGGCCACCTCGTGCAGGATCTGCTTGAGCCACAACTCCTTGGTCTGGTGGATGACGACGAACAGCATCTCGTCGTGTTCGTCCGACAGGGGGTGCTGGGCCGCCAGCAGGTCGTCGAGCGACAGATAGCCGGCATAGGTGATGTCGGCGCGGGACGTGTCAGCAGGTGCGGTCATGGGCGACCTATCGCCCGTCGCGGCGATGGGCTCAAGCCTCGGGCGAGTTGCGTCCCGGCGTCAGGTCGGAGGTGTCATCGGCGCGGGCGTCCCATCCCTCGCGGTCGGAGCGAAAGGCCAGTCGCATCAGCACCCAGGTCAGGGCGACGGTACCGGCGATGCCGAGGCTGAGCGCGATCCAGCCGTGGATCGGCAGGGTGCCGCCGCCGATGGCCATCCAGGCCGCACCGACCGCCACGGTCGAGACGACGGCGACGGCCAGGACGATCAGGAGCTGACGAACGGTGCCCACGGCGTCAGACCCGGCCTAGCGCTGGACCCACTGGCCCGAGGCGTTGCGGTACCACTGGCCCGAGCTGATGCGCGGCAAGACGATGGTCTCGAAGGCGCGGGCGGCGGCGACGTCGGGTGCCGTGCCGGCGGCCTGGGCGCTGCGGGCATAGGCGGCGCGGCGGGCTTCATTGGTCGCCTGGACGGCCTGGGTCAGCGAGCCGTCCGAGGACGGGGTGCGGAAGCCGAGATAGCCGTCGGCCTGCTCGCCCACGGTGCCTTGCGCCTTGGCGGCGTCGATCATGGACTTCTGGGCGGGGGTCTGGGCAAAGGCCGCGCCTGCGGCGACGCCCAGCGCGGCCACAGCAGCGGTGACGACGAAGAATTTGCGGAACGACATCTGGGTCAACTTTCGCATCAGAACAGGTTGGGGTTTTCGACCAGGAGGTCCTGAAGCTCCTTGTCGAGGCGGACGCGCACGTCGGCGTCCAGTTTCGCATAGATCTGGATAGGGTCCACCTGCAGCCGGATCGTCGGCGTGCAGGCCGCAGTGGTCACGGCGGCGAGGCCCAGAAGGGCGACGGTCAAACGCGTCCGGTTCATGGCTGTGGTCTCCGGTCTCAAACTGTCGCCCCTGACTAACACCTTTCAGGGTGAATGGGTTCTGAACGGCCAAGGTGCCTTCATCAAGGCGTTTCGGCTGCGGGCTCGGTGGGGACGGCCGCTTCGGGCTCTGGGTCTGGCTCCGTTCTGGGGGTACTGACCTCGCCGTTGCGCGAACGGTTCAGCTCCATCAGATCGCCCGCCAGCTCATTGGCGTTCAGTGTCGTATCCAGTGTCAGATCGATGGCCGTGCCCGACGGCAGGGGGATGGGCCGGTTCAGGAATTCGCGGCTGATCAGATCGGGAATGGTGACGCGCAGGTCCTGATATTGCGGCGGTTCGTGACGGCCCTGGATGTGAAACAGCACGCCGATCCGGCCCTCGTCCAGGCTGTTGAGCTGGGCCGTGAGAACGTCGAAGGCCAGGTTCTCCATGGCCTGGAAGGCCAGGTCCTGAACGGTATTCGGTGGCACCTCGCCGCCTGCACCGCCGGCCTGGACGCCGGTCAGGGCATCGCGCGAAATGGACAGGCGACCCGGCTGGACCGCTTCCATCGTGCCCGACTGAATGCGGATGCCGTTGGTCGGATCATAGGTATAGGGCAGCCGGCCCGAGACGACGGCGTCCATCGTCACCTTGTCGGCAAAGCCGGAATTGGCCACCACCTCGCCCAGTTGCACCCGGTCCAGGGTGATCACGCCGGAAAAGCCCTTGGAGATGTCCAGCGGCACGGCGAACGGCTCGACCGTCACCTTGCCGCCAGCGATGTTGATCTCTCCGCCGTCGATCATGAAGGCGTCGGCGGCCAGGTCGAAGGTGACGGCGACGTCCGTGATCGGCGCGACCGATTCCAGGGTGTCGATGGTCAGCCGCTGGTCCGGCGCGGTGACCAGGGGGGCCAGGCTGGTGAAGTCGACCGTGCCGCGCAGGCCCTTCACCGGACCACCGGGACTGACGAAGTCCAGGCCGGGAATGGTCAGGCGACCCGAGCTCGAGCCATCGGTGTCCGACGACCAGTCGATCCGGCCTTGGAAGCCGACCGAGCCGGTGGCGGGCGACTGGATGAAATCGGCGACCAGGGGACTGAGGTCGTCGGGCTGAAGACCGGGCTCGGCAAAGACGATGGACGGCGCGTCGATGGTCAGGCCACCCGCCCCTGCCCGCCCGTCATGCGCCAGGGTCATGCGGCCCAGCGCCGTACCGCTGCGGGCCAGGTCGAAGGTGCCGGTCCAGTTTTCGTTGGCCAGGCGGGCCGAACCCTGGGCCGTGACCGGATTGAAGCGGGCGGGGGTGGTGGCGTCGACGACCATGGCCGAGGCGACCTGTGCCTCCAGCCCCACGCCGGACGGTCCACCGGTGGCGACAAAGCTGCCCTTGGCGTCTGTGAAGTTGAGCGCCAGGAAGGGGGCGGATGCATTGAGGCCCGCGATGAGACCCTCCGCGCGCCATCCGCCGTCGGCCACGGTGACCAGGGGGCGGTCGGCAGGACAGATCTGACCGGCGATCGTGGTTACGTCATTCTCGTCCAGTTCCAGCCGCTCGACCGTCAGGGGAATGCAACTCTCGGCCACATAGGTCAGACGGCCATTGGAGGAGGCCAGCTCGCCGCGCGTCTGCAGCGCAATGCCTCTTGCCAGGTCGAAGTCGAGCGCCGCGCGACCGTCCAGGGTGGCGGTGAAGCCGCCGGGTGTCAGTCGCCAGGCCGGAATGTCGAAGGTGGCCTCCGGCAGGCCCTCGCCGCGCGTTGCGGTCAGGGACAAAGCTCCGCCGCCCGCCTGACCATCGCGGGCGCTGAATATGGGGGTGGCAGCGGGGCGGAGCGTCAGCACGCCACCGTTGCGCGGTGTCAGCGTCGCAGGCCGGTCCAGCGTCACGCGGGTGGTGGCGGAAGACACGGCGAGCGTAAACGCCGGGATGTCGACCGCGAAATCGCCGAGCGCCCGCTTCATGGCCCCCAGCTCGGCAATGTCGTCCGACGCCGGAGGGCCGAACAGGGGCCAGGCCCCGCCCGCGCTGCGCAGCCGCCCGGTGCCCGTGACCCGGAAGCCTTGATCGACGACGGCGTCGAGGCTGACCGCCCCATCCACGCCGCTGAGAGAAAGCTCATCCCATGTCAGGCGGCGGGCCTGAAGCCTAAGAGGGGCCTGGAATTCTACGGCCTCGCCTCGGCCTCCGAGGGTGAAAACGCGCGAGGACAACCGCACCCCCTCGCCGTTCAGCCCCGCTCCCGAAGCGCGGGCCGCCGTCATCTGCAGCGGGCCATCGACACGCCAGCCGAGTCCGTCTGCGTTGCGCGACACCGATACCGGATTGCGCTCCAGCATCAGACGGGCACCCGTCGCGCTTGCGTCAGAGGCGTCGAGACGGGCCGCGCGGATGTCGGCCCTGGTCTGGCCCTTGATCGTGAAGGTTTCGATCCAGCCCCGCATCTGGCCGTCGAAACTCAGGCGGGCGCTGAGGTCACGCGCATCCGTCGCGCCGGAGCGGAGCCGACGCGCCGCCACCACGGCCTGAAGGCTCGCCGCCCCGTCACCACGGCGCGTTTTCAGGTCGGGATAGGGCACAGTACCGGTCAAACTCATGGACCCCGCCTCGGTCGACACGCCCGATACAGTCGCGGCATCCGCCGAGGCGCTGGCCCGCACATCGACCCGGTCGCCCGTCGTCGTCAGCTGCATAGTGGCCTTCAGGCCCTGGGCCTGGATATCGCCGCTGCGCAGGGCCGTTTCGGGCAGGCGGGCGTTCAGCTGCATCAGCTTGCCATTGTCCACCCGCGCATCGGCCAGGACAGTGACGGGGCCATAGTCGGTGTCCAACCGCAGACGCCCCTGTTCGACGATGACCAGGGGGCTGCGACTGTCGGGGCGGGGCGGCTGGCCGGTGAAGCGATCGATCAGGGGATCAAGGGAGCCGAAGGTCAGTTTCCCGTCCCGGAACCCGGCGCTAACGACCGGACGGATCAGCCGGATGCGGCTGGGTGTGACCCCCAGACCCGTGCGCGACCAGGGCGTGGCGACGGCATAATCGACCTCGACCCGCTCGATGACCACGTCGGGGTTTGCCGGATCGCCGATGCGGATGCTGGCGACGATGCCGTCAAGTTCCACCCGCTCGACCTGCATGTCGGCGTCGATCCCCTGACGCTCCAGCCAGCCGATCAGGACCTCGCGCGTCGCCGCCCGGCGGTTCAGATACAGCGTCGCCAGCAAGACCAGGACGATGGCGACGAACACGCCGAGGGCCAACCCCAAGCGTCGCCAGCCGCTTTTGCGCACGGTGGCCTTGGGTGGCGTCGGGCTATCGGAGTCCGTGTTCAAACGCGACATCCTTGAGAGTCATTCTCTGAACATACGTGGGGCAAGAGCGGCTCCGGAAACAGCATCAGGCCCGTTGCGAACGAACCACAGTAGAGTGTCAGATCAGCCACCCCTCCAACACTGCGCACCGCGTCCAGGCAAGAGAATCTTTGGCACTCACTGATCTTGAAGAAAACCCCGCGATTACTCGAAAGATGCGCGCCTGCCACACCCGGCGAACAGCGAAACTCACCGATGTTATCGCGGCGGTTAACAGTTTGTAACGTGCTGTCTTCCCATCATGGGACGGACGGGTTATAGGCCCCGTCTCGCAACGGGACAAAGTCACGTCGCGCAGTACCGATTACCAGTGGCTTGGCGCCGACCGGCGTCGTTATGTTTCGGGGACCGATGGCTCAGTTCGACCCACGTCGCCAACCGATGCGCATCGCGCCACACGCCCTCACGGCCGTGGCCGCGCTTTCGGTGGCGCTGTTCGCAGGACGTTCGTACCAACCCGCACAGGCGGAAGTGGTTCCGCCCCCCAGCGCATCCCAGATGGCCGCGATGGAGGCCAATGCCTTGGCCACGGCCAGTGCCCCTGACGGTCTTACCGCGCCCGAGGCCATTCCCGTCCAGATCCGCCGCGGCGAAACCTTCGAGCAGGCCGTGCGCCGCACCGGCATCGCGCCGGAAGAGGCCTCCGCCGTCGCCGCCACCCTGTCCAACGCCGTGGATGTGACCGCCATGCGCGCGGGCCAGAAGTTCGAAACCGCCATTTCACGTCCGCGCGGTGGCCGGGGCGATGCCCGCCTGATCGGCCTGACGATGCGCACCGGGCCGGCGACCCAGGTCACCGTGTCCCGCAGCTTTGACGGCGCTTTGCGTCTCCGGGCGCTGGAAGAGCGCGTTGCCCACGAGACCGTTGTCCTGAGCGGCAAGGTCGAGGGGTCGCTGTCCCGCACCGCCCGGCGCGAAGGCGTGCCCGCCGATATTACCCGGGTCGCCGGTCGCCTGTTCTCGCACAAGTTCGACATGGATCGTGACATCCAGTCCAACGACCAGTTCACCTATGTCTTTGGCCGCACCGTCACCGAGGCGGGCCGCACCATCGGCACCGACGGCCTGCTGTATGCCGAGCTGAAGGGCGTGGCCTTCTATCGCTTCCAGCCTGCGGGCGCGAAGGAAGCGCAGTATTTCGACGCCACCGGCAAGAACACCCGCTCGGCCTTCATGCGCACGCCGCTGGAGCGAGGCTTCCGTGTTTCATCGTCCTTTGGTTTCCGCCGCCACCCGATCGCCGGCTATCGCAAGATGCACCAGGGCATCGACTTCGCCGCAGGCTCTGGCACGCCGGTGGTGGCTCCTGCTGATGGCGTGGTCGTCGAGGCGCGTCGCTGGGGCGGCTATGGCAACTGGCTGCGCATCCGCCATTCCAACGGTCTGGAAAGCGGCTATGGCCACCTGTCACGTTATGCCTCCGGTATCCGTGCCGGTCAGCGCGTGCGTCAGGGTCAGGTCGTCGCCTATGTTGGCTCGACCGGAGCCTCGACCGGTCCACACCTGCACTATGAAATCTGGCGTGGTGGCCAGCGGATCAATCCCGCCGGGGTCCGTACCGAGGAAGGCACCGTCCTGGCCGGGGCCGATCTGAACGCCTTCCGCGCCGAAAAGGCCCGCATCGACCGCATCCGCGCCGCCGGCGGCGAACGCCGTCCGCAGGTTCAGAGCGCGGCCCTGCGTCCGGCGTCCACCCAAGGTTAATTCCGTCCCACCTTGATCCGCTCATCCCGGCGAAAGCCGGGACCCAGTGCTTTGGATGATAGGTCGATACAATCCAGCATGGGCGGTAGTCCTGAGACGCAGGTGTCAGGCTGGACAGTACTGGATCCCGGCTTTCGCCGGGATGAGCGGAAAATATTCTGTTCGTTCAACTCGCCGGGGCCATCAGCGCGTCGTCGAGAGCCCGCGCCTGTCCCGCCGCCTCACGCGATTGCAGCCGGTCGGCATAGGCCTTGAACGCATCACGCTCGGGCAGGGTCTTGAACTGCAGGCCCCAGACAATCTGGCTGCCGACATAGACATCGGCCGCCGAGAAGTTGTCGCCCAATATCCATGGGCCCTTGGTCACCGCCGTCTCCAGTGCGTCGACCACCTGATCGAACGAGCCGTAGCCGACCATGCCGGACTTTTCCGTCGGGGCCAGCAGGCCCAACGACTTGGCCGTGACTGCCGCTTCCAGCGGACCCGCTGCAAAGAACATCCAGCGCAGATAGGTCCCGCGCCCGGGATCGTCGAAGGCCGGGGCCAGGCCCGCCTGCGGAAAGGCGTCGGCGAGATAAGCGCAGATGGCGGCGCATTCGGTGACCGTCACCCCGCGATGAGTGATCGCCGGCACCTTGCCCATCGGATTGATGGCCAGATAGTCGTCGCCCTTCATCGTCGTGCCGTAATCCAGAACCACGGTGCGATAGGGCTGGCCCACCTCTTCCAGCATCCAGCGGGCGATGCGGCCGCGCGACATTGGATTGGTGTAGAGGACGATCTCTTCTGATGACGGGTTCATTTCGGTCTCTCCTGCGTTGTCCTTGAATGCGATCCTGGACGCGACCTTGGCACGACGGTGACATGACACATAGACGCGACATCCTGAGAACGATCGGCGGCCTGACCCTGGCAGGCCTGGCCGCCCCTGCGGGCTGGGCCCAATCAGCCTTTGCCTCACAGCGGATAGCTGTCAGCGCGCGCGGACAGGGCCCCGATCTGATCCTTATCCCCGGATTGGCCTCGACGGCCGAGGTCTGGCGCGGGACGGCCCAGCGGCTGGAGGGGCAGCGACGTCTGCATCTGGTCTCGATCCGCGGGTTCGGCGATCTGCCGGCCCTGGCCAATGCCAGCGGGCCGATCCTGGCGACCGTTGCCGATGAGGTGCGCCGCTATATTGCCGAGCAACGGCTGGAGCGACCCGCCATCATCGGCCACTCCATGGGCGGACAACTGGGTCTGCGTGTCGCCGCCGATGCCGGGGATCGTGTGGACCGGGTCATGACGGTGGACTCCTCGCCGTTCTTCCCGGCCCTGATCAGCCCCCAGGCGACGACCCGCGATGTCGAACCCTTGGCCCAGGTGGCCTATCAGGCCCTGCAGTTCCTGGGCGACGACGTTCTGCTGGCCCGCAGCCGCGCCATGGGTGTCGAGCTGGGCGGGGCCAGCGACGCCCTGTTTGGCTCCATAGGCTGGCAGGGCGGTGACCGTCGCGTGCTGGCCCAGGCGCTGTATGAGGTGATGACCGTAGACCTGCGCCCACGGCTGGCCGATGTTCGCGTGCCCGTTACCGTGGTCTATGGCTGGAGCCCGGACGACGCCTCACCGCGCAGCCGGGCCGACAGCCTGTTCCGGTCTGCCTATGCGCGCCTGCGCTCGCCCGCCACCTTCGAACGGATCGAGGGGGCCGAGCATATGGTGATGATCGACCAGCCGGACCGTTTCCTGGCTGCGGTGAACCGCTTTCTGGCTTAATGTTGCGGGACTTGAGCGCGGTCAGTCCGCGTCCGGCTGGCGGTCCGGATGGGCGGCGATGAAGGCGGGATGAGCCTGGGCTGCAGCGTCGATGGCCAGCAGCCGGGGATAGGAGTCCAGCGGCACATTGAACCGGTGCGCCGAGTAGATCTGCGGGATCAGGCAGGCGTCGGCCAGTGTAGGGGTGTCGCCAAAGCACCAGCCCTGTCCGTCGCGCTCTACCAGCGCCTCCAGCGCCGTGAAGCCCGGCACGATCCAGCGCGCGGCCCAGGCATCGACGGCCGCCTGGTCGGCCCCGAAATCCTCGCGCAAGCTCTTGCCGACACGCAGATTGTTCAGCGGATGAATGTCGCAGGCGATCAGCGCCGCCATGGCCCGCACCCGCGCACGACTTAGCGGTTCGGACGGCAACAGCGGCGGCTGGGGATGGGTCTCCTCCAGCCACTCCAGAATGGCCGGGCTCTGGGTCAGGACCGCGCCGTCGATCTGTAGCGCCGGCACCATCCCCTGGGGGTTCAGGGCGACAAAGTCTGCCGCCTTCTGGGCGCCCGTACGCAGGTCGCGGCCCTGCGTCTCATAGGCGAGGCCCTTCAGCGCTAGGGCGATACGGACGCGATAGGCGGCACCGGAGCGCCAGTAGCCATGCAGGATCATCGGGGGCTCACAGTGAAGGACAGGGGTGACAGGCCCGCGATCATAGCTTCGACCCGGTCGCCGGGCACCAGCGGGCCGACGCCCTCCGGCGTGCCGGTGAAGATCAGGTCGCCGGCTTGCACGTCCCACAGCGTCCGCGCCTTCTCCAGCACCTCGACCGGGCTCCAGACCATGTCGTCCAGCCGCCCGGACTGGCGCGTCTGGCCATTGACGGTCAGGGCGATCGCCGCCGCCGGATCAGGCAGGGCACCCAGCGTCAGGGCCCCGCAGGGCGCAGACTGGTCGAACCCCTTGGCCGCATCCCAGGGCCGCCCCTTGTCCTTAGCTGCCGCCTGAAGATCGCGCCGGGTCAGATCGCAACCAACCGCCCAGCCGATGATATCGCCGTCCTCTCCGATGGCGCACACCAGTTCGACCTCGTGGTGCAGATTGCCTGTCGCGGTCGGATAGGTGGGGTGGGCCCCGTCGGTGAGCAGGGCATCGGCCGGTTTGGAGAAGAAGAAGGGCTCGGCGCGCTCATGCCCCATCTCGCGGGCATGGGCGGCATAGTTCTGACCCACGCAAAGGATGCGGCGTACAGGAAAACGCTCGGTGCGCCCCGCGATCGGCAGGCCGGGTGTCTGGGCAGGCGGGAACAACCACTGTGTCATGTTGTTTTCCTAACTCGCCATTCTGGGAATCGCCACCAATCCGGGCGCGGCGTCGTGCTGCAATGCGGGAACCGCGACGGTGGAGTGGCGTTCCCTCGCAAGATTATCTATCTAACCGTCAAGCTTGACGACAGGAGCGCGCATCATGGCCAATAACAAGACCGCACGGGCAACCGTCAAAGACGACCTCAACACCCTGAAGGATGACCTCAAGGTTCTGGGAGCCGAAGAAAAGGCCGCACTGCGCGAGAAGGCGACAGCTGCCGAGGCCAAGGTCCGCGCCAAGGCATCAGAGACTGAAGCCAAGTTGCGGGAACAGAGCGAAGTGCTGCGCGAGCGGGCTCGCGGCTATTACGACACGGCCCGCGTGCGTGGTCGCGAATATTACGATGAAGCGTCCGAGCGCATCGACGAGGCCCAGCGTTATGTCGTCGAGCGGGTCCAAGAGCGTCCCATCCAGTCGACCGCCATCGCGCTCGGCGTCGGCGTCGTTCTGGGCATGCTCCTGTCGGGCCGTCGTCGCTGATGCTGGGCGGGGGGCTTGCCCGCGGGCTGGTTAAGAAGGCCGTCGCTGCCGCAGTCGCGGCCGGGGCGGGCTTAGTGGCGCTGGTCGCCTTGGGCGGGACGATCTTCTATGCCTTGCGCCTGGTCGTGCCGGCGATGGGTGCAGCAGCGATCACCTTCGCCATATTTGCTCTGATCGCCCTGATCGTCGCTCTGGTCTACCTGAAGGGTGATAGCGGCGATGAAGAGGATGACGAGCCCGTCGGCATGGGTCAGCGCGCATTTTCGCTGTTCCGTGAACGCCCGATTCTGGGAGCCGTCGCGGCCCTGGCGGGCGGCTGGATTTTCCTGAGAAACCCGGCGCTAGCCACGATGGTCGCCGCCGCGTTCACCGAAAAATCGCACGGACGACGTCGGTACTAGCTATTGAATATTGTCGAAGAATGAGGGCCGCAGGAGCAATCCTGCGGCCCTTGCCTTTGCCGTGTGCTCTCGACTTAGGTGGCAGCCATTTCCCTTTCGCCAGGAGCATTGGGATTCGGTGCTGTAGCCAGTTTTCGCGTGTCCTGACGGCGGGCCAGCTTCCACACGTCGCTGGGCTCGAACCGGTCACCGACCCAGGCCACGACGGTCACGGTAATGTGGTGAGCGTCCCATTCGATCTGGTTGAAGCTGGGCGGAGAGCCCCGCTCGCGATGCGACAGCGTCCCGCAGCCGACGGCATAGGAGCACCGGTCACCCAGCGCGATCGGGAGTGCAAAAGGCACGTGGACATGGCCGGTGGTGATCAGGTCGACGCCCGCCTCGGCAAAGATCAGCGCCGCCGCATCACCGCGTTTGACGTCGCCCGTCATGGGCGTGCCGATCATCTCGATCAGGGGATGATGGCAGGCCAGCACGCGAAGAGCACCGACTGGAGCCTGGCGCAGCGCTTCGGCAGCCTTTCGGGTCTGCGCCAGGTCGATGACGCCCTTGGACCAGTTGGCCCGCGCTTGCCAGCCGCGTGCGGTCACGACACCGCGCACCATGACGCCGGGGCTCAGAAATTGATGGTCATGGGCAGGATGACCCGTCGCCTTTTCGAAGGCCTTCCAGGGATGGAACAGCCGCGCGAACAGTCCCCAATACGGCACGTCGTGATTGCCGACGATAACGAAGCGCGGGTCCGGCATGCGGTCGATCCAGCGGGCCGCAGCTTCGAATTCGTCTGGCAAACCCTGCTGGGTAATGTCGCCCGTGATCAGAACCAGATCAGACGGATTGGCGTGGGCGTAGTCCAGGGCAGCTTCACAGGCCTGTTTGTGTTCGCACCCGAAATGGATGTCCGAAAACTGGAGGATGCGCCCCATCAGGCGGCATCCTCCACTGGGAGTGTGGGAGCCAGGGCCTTGAAGGCCTTTTTAACAAACTTCACCCTGGCCGTGGATTTGAGCAGGATCGGCTCGCCATCGACTACGGCCGGGATGCGCGAGCGGGCGGTGACCTCCACCTTGCGGGTCGCCTTGGTGGTTACGGCCGGATCGTTGCGCCAGTCATTCAGAACCGCGTGGGCGGCCAGTCGGAACGCCTGCGCCGCATCGGTCGGATTCATGGCCGCTGCCTCCAGCCCGGTATTCTCGTCCATGGCTTTGGAGATCATCGGGCTGATCAAGACCAGTGCCTCGGTCCGCTTCATGGCAGAGCCGTCCAGGGAGTAGCGAAGGCGTCCCGAAAACGCACGCTTCAACGCCTTGCGCGCATGAGTCCAGGCCAGGCTGACCTTACCGGTTCGCATGGCTTCCCGGGCTGGCGCCCACAGGGCGGGGGCCCCCAGGATGGCCGCGCAATAGAAAGCCTGGGTGACGACCCCGTCCGAAACCTCGCCGCCCGCTACGTCCTGGGCTTCGCCCTGTTCCAGCGCCAGTCTGAGCGCGGCCTTCCAGTCGGCGGTGCCGTACAGGGCCTTGGGGAGCATGTTCATGGTGCCGCCCGGCAGCGGGGCGACCAACGGTCCATTGGGGCCCGCACGAGACGCGATCGTTCCGGCCGTGCCGTCCCCCGCCAGGACGAAAAGGGCGTCAGGGCAAGCCTCAATGGCGGTTCTGATCTGCTCATCGAACTGCCCGGGCTCCAGAGAAACCACGCTTGCCTGGCAGTCATACTCCGAAAATATAGCCCCCGCTTCCTCGGCCGCCTGGTTGCTCACACTTCCCGACAGCGAGTTGACCAGCATGATCACGGTCTTGAGCGAGACATGGCGGGTCAGAGCCGGCAGCGGCGCTTCAGGGATTTCGGCAGGGCCGACGGGGATTTCAACGTCTGTCATGTCCGCCCGAACGCCCTCGTCTCGCCGATGTTCCGACCCCTGCTTTACGCTGACTATGTCATCCAGGCGAGCAGACCGCTACCGCCACAACAACCTTGACCATTGGGGGAACCGGGGTGCTAGCTTGGCGTTGTGACGACAGGGGCGAACCCGGGAACAAAGGATTTCACCATGAAAAAGGCAATTCTCGCCATTGCTGCAGCCGGCATGATGGCCAGCGCCTGTGCCAGCGACGGCTACGGCGGCAGCGGCGTCAATGAAGCGACCCGTCAGGGCGCAATCGGTGCCGGTATCGGCGCTGTCGCCGGTGCCATCATCGGCAACAACGTGGGTGGCGGCAATGCCGCAACCGGCGCGCTTATCGGCGGTGCCGTGGGTGGTGTGGCCGGTGCCGTGCGCGGCTCCAGCCAGGACCGCGCCAACCAGCAGCGTTACCGCGACAACAACGGCGGCTACTACTACTGCTACGATGGCCGTCAGAACGAATGCTACTGGGAAAATGGTCAGCGTCGCCGCTAGACCCATCCTGTAGACTGGTTTGAAGAGGGCGGCGGGTCGAGAGACGCGCCGCCCTTTTTGCGATTGGGCACTGGCGCAGTTCGCTGCGGGCTGCGACGGTGATGAAGTGAGTATGGAGGGTGGGCTTGTGAGAGTATTTCTGGTGGGCGGGCTGGTCGCGGTCGGGCTGACGGCGGCGGGGTGCAATCTGGCCCCGACGATGAGTCGAAGCGACATCGTGGCGGAGCCGTCGGCGTGCACGACGAAGCGGTTCGAAGTCTATTTTGCCGAGGGCGAAGCCAGGCTGACGGATGTGGCGCGCCAGGCCATCGGCCTGACGGCGACGCAGCTTCAGGGTTGCCGCATCGACAAGGTGCAGGTGATCGGCCTGGCGGATGCCAGCGGCGGGCACAGCGCCAACCAGACGCTGTCCGAACGCCGTGCCATCGCCGTCGTCGAAGCCTTCGAAGCGGCGGGTTGGCCTGCCCCTGTGTTCGATGTGGATGGCGTTGGCGATCAGGGGGCCGTCATGCCCGGAGGCGTCAACGAACCCATGCGGCGTCGCACCGAAGTGCTGGTTGAGGCGTCACCACGAACCTGAGGCGTGACGCCGCGCAAGCGGCGGGGTCGGTGGACGCCAGGCTACGCGGACGACTAAGGTCGCCCGGATCCGTTCCGGAGGCCGCGTGAGACCTTTTGCCCGTCTGTTGATCCTGCTGGCCTTGTGCCTGTCGCCCTTGCCCGTTGTAGCGCAGGCGACTGCGCCCCAGGCGACAGCAAGCCGTATCGCCGGGCCGGGCCCCCAGAGAACCGACCGGATCGAGGCGGAACTGGTGCCGATGTCTGCCTGGGCGGCCCCTGGTTCCACAGCCGTGGTAGCTGTGAAGCAGACCATCAAGCCGGACTGGCATACCTACTGGCGCAATCCCGGCGATTCCGGCGGGGCAACGACCCTGAGCTGGACCCTGCCCGCAGGTGTCACGGCGGGCGAGATCGTCTGGCCCGTGCCTGAGCGCCAGCGGCTGTCGGGGCTGATGAACTATGGCTATTCCGGCGAAGTCTATCTGCCGGTGCCGATCGAGATACCGGCGAGCGCCCGCAGGGGCACGACCATTCGCCTGACCACCCAGGCCCTGTTCCTGGTTTGCAGCGCAGAGATGTGTGTGCCCGATGAGTTGACCCTGGTGCTCGACCTGCCCATTCGAGACGGAGCCGCGCCGCTGGATCCGGAACACGGCAAGGCCATCCAGACGGTCCTTGAGAATGCGCCACGCCCGGCCGGAATCGAGGCGCGGATCGTCCTTGAAAACAATCAACTCACCTTGACGGCATCGGGAGGACCGCTGGTCGGCCAGAACCCTGGGCCCAGTTATTTCTTTCCCTTCGGCAGCGGGGTGATCAGTCATCCGGCCCCCCAGACCGGGGCCTGGGGCCCTCAAGGCCTGACGCTTCGCCTGACGCCTGGAGGTGCGACGCGCGCCACTGGGGTCACCGAACCCGTTCAGGGCATCCTCGTCACCGCCCAAGGCGCGTTCGAAATCACGGCCCAGCCTGGCGGCGCCCTGCCCGGCGCGACCGGTTCGGGATCGCTTACGGCGGCACCCGACGCCGCCTCCGAAAGTGAAGCCACTAGCGCCCCGGACACCGGTCTGGCCGTCTTCTTCCAGGCCCTGCTTTTCGCCGTGCTGGGCGGGCTGATCCTGAACCTGATGCCCTGCGTCTTCCCCATTCTGGCGATGAAGGCCGCATCCCTGGCGTCGGCGGCGCACCACCCTGCTCATGCGCGCCGCGACGGCCTGGCCTTTCTGGCCGGCGTCCTGACCACCTTCCTTCTGCTGGCCGGGTTGCTGCTGACGCTGAGGGCGGCGGGTGAGGCGGTAGGCTGGGGCTTCCAGCTGCAATCGCCCCCGGTCACGGCGGCTCTGGCCCTGCTGATGCTGACGGTCGCGCTGAACCTGTCCGGAGTCTTCCATATCGGCGCAGGCCTGCAAGGCGCGGGGTCCGGTCCTCTTTCGCGCTTGCCCGGCGGCGTGGGGGCTTTTTTCACCGGCGTGCTGGCCGTGATCGTGGCCGCGCCCTGCACCGCCCCCTTCATGGCCTTTGCACTGGGAGCGGCGCTGGTCATGCCGTGGCCTTTGGCGCTCGGCGTGTTCCTGGGTCTGGGCCTGGGCCTGGCCCTGCCCTTCGTGATCGTCAGCGTGACGCCCGGCCTGTTGAGCCGCCTGCCGCGCCCAGGTCCGTGGATGGAGCGTCTGAAGGGCCTGCTGGCCTTTCCCATGTATGGCACGGCCCTGTGGCTGGCCTGGGTGTTCGGAAGACAGACAGGCACCGACGCCCTGGGCCTGTTGTTCGTGGCGGGTTTGCTGCTGGCGGCGGGGGTCTGGCTGATCGGGGGGGGGCAGGCGGAACGCACCGCAGGTCGGCGTGGCCTTCTGCATCTGACGGCGGGTATCGTCAGCCTGATGCTGGCGGGCGGGGCATTGTTTCTGGCCGCGCGCACACCAGTCGCGCCCGACGAGGCATCCGCCACTGACAGCGGCACGACACTGGCCAGCGCGGCGTGGTCCGAAGCGGCGGTTCAGTCTGCAATGGCCGAGGGCCGTCCGGTACTGGTCAACTTCACCGCCGACTGGTGCGTGACCTGCAAGATCAATGAGCGAACCTCGCTGTCGTCCGCCAGGGTTCAGGGAGCGATGGAACAGGCCAATGCCGTCTATCTGGTCGGTGATTGGACCCGGCGCGACGACGTCATCGCCGCAGAATTGCAGCGGCACGGCCGCTCCGGCGTTCCGCTGTATCTGCTCTATGCGCCCGGTTCGACCGAGCCGCGCATCCTGCCCCAGCTGTTGACCGAGGGGGTCGTGATCGACGCCCTGGAGGATATCCGCCCCTAGAAGGAGTTGCCCGATGACCCGCCTGCCCGTCGCCTCACGGTTCCTGTCTGTCGCGTTCGCCACCCTTGTCCTGTCCGCCTGCCAGCAGCAGGCCGCTGCGCCGGACAATGCGGAAACGCCCGCGCCCGTCGCGACAACCGCCACCACGCCGCCGTCGGCCGGTCAGGCCGCGCCGGCCTTCACCCTGGTCGATGCCGAGGGGACGCCGCGGTCCCTGGCCGACTTCCGCGGCAAGACCGTTGTGCTGGAATGGACGAACGAGGGCTGTCCCTATGTGATCAAACACTATTCAGGGGCCATGCAGGCGCTGCAGCGCGAGGCGGTGGCCGACGGCGTGATCTGGCTGACCATCATTTCATCGGCGCCGGGCACCCAGGGGTTCGTTGAGGGTCAGGCGGCGCGGGAGTGGCGGACACGCACCAATGGCGCCTCGACCCATCTGCTGCTGGATCCGACCGGAGAGGTCGGCAAACTGTTCGACGCCAAGACTACGCCGGACATGCGGGTGATCGACGCCGACGGCATCGTGCGCTTCGTCGGCGGGATTGACGACCGGCCCACCAACAAGGTGGAGGATCTGAACGGGGCCAACAACTACGTCCGCGCCGCCCTGGCCGATATGGAGGCGGGCCGTCCGGTCCAGACGGCGTTCGCCACGCCCTATGGCTGCTCGGTCAAATATCCGGAGACGGTGGAGGGCTGAGGCCCTCCGCACCCGGCCCGATCAAACCTCCGGCTGAGGCGGGGCGGTGATCACTTCGACGTTGTCGTTGAGCAGATAGGCCAGTTCGTCGAGGGCGACGCGGCGCTCGGCGGAGGTGGCGGCGGTCTCGACGGCCGCAACCTTCTTGGGCATGTCCTCGGAGATGCCGCGCAGGATGCATTTCAGGTCGCCGTCGATGCCGCGCTCTTTCAGGATCAGGTGACCCTGCATGTCCATCTCGGCCAGGGCATTGGCCTGGACCTTGAAGTCGGCGAAGGCAGCGCCGTTCAGAAAGCCGTCCTGATCAATCAGGCCCGAGGTGCCCCAGCCCTCGACCATCGTCTTGAGCGTTGTCGAGCGGGTCACGATGTCGACGAACAGGGGCTCGCCCGCAACCGAGACCGGAGCCGACGCCAAGGCGGGCGGCTGGGCTGCGGCCAGGGCTACGTTCGGATCGCTGAGCAGGAGGGAAACGGCCAGGGCGACACCACAGGACATGGCGAACCTCATCTCTATTCAGGCCGATTCACGATTCGGCGGTTGAACCCCTCTACGCCTCACCCGTAAACGAGGGTTTACCCGACCCCTTTTCAGAGTGCCGCCGATGACCCCCCGCACCCAGGCCCTGGACATGCTTCGCGCCGTCGCTCGCAAGGACGAGGGCACCCGTATCGTGCACCAGTTCGCCACCGATCCTGGCCGGGTGCAGCGGATGGGCATCGAGGCGGCGGGACTGTATCTCGACGTTTCCAAACAATCGTGGAGCCTGGAGGGCTTCGAGGCGGCACTGGACCTGGCGCGGACCTGCGACATCGAAGGGCGACGCGACGCCCTGTTCGCGGGCGAAGCGGTCAATGTCACGGAAGGGCGGGCGGTGCTGCACCCCGCACTTCGCGCCGCCGACGATGCCGACTTTCATGCCCTGGGCGAGCCGGTCTCGCAGGAAGTGGCCGAGACCCGCAACCAGATCGCCACCTATGCCCAGGCCATCGGCTCGGGGGCCGAGGTCGGGGGCACGCGCCAGCCGTTCAATGCCATCGTCCACATCGGCATCGGCGGATCGGATCTTGGGCCGCGTCTGCTGTGGGAGGCGCTGAAGCCGCTGGAGCCGACGATCCAGTTGCGCTTCGTGGCCAATATCGATCCGCGCGACATGGCCGAGGCCCTGTCCGGCCTGGACCCGGAGACGACGCTGGTCGTGGTGGTGTCCAAGACCTTCACCACCCAGGAGACCCTGGCCAATGCCGAACTGGCCAAGGCCTGGCTGGCCGAAAGCCTGTCGCCGCGCCGCATGGTCAAGCATCTGGTCGGCGTCACGGCCGCGCCGGAGAAGGCCGAGGCCTGGGGATGCGGGCGCACATTCGGGTTCCGCGACTGGGTCGGCGGGCGCTATTCCCTCTGGTCGTCGGTGTCCCTGTCAGTCGCCGTGGCCCTGGGCTGGGACGTGTTCCAGCGCGTGCTGGACGGGGCGCGGGCCATGGACCAGCATTTCCTGGAGGCCTCGCCCGAGGTCAATGCGCCGATCGTCCTGGCCATGGCCCAGATCTACAATGTCGAGGGTCGCGGGAGACACGCCCGCACCGTCGCCCCCTATGCCCACGGCCTGCGCCGCCTGCCGGCCTTCCTGCAACAGCTGGAGATGGAGTCGAACGGCAAGCGGGTGAAGCGCGACGGCGCCCCCGTCGATACGGCGACCGGCCCCATCGTCTTCGGCGAACCGGGGACCAATGGCCAGCACGCCTTCTTCCAGCAGATCCATCAGGGACCACAGGTGGTCCCGGCCGAGTTCGTGGTGGTCGGTCATACCTCCAGGGCCGCCGTCGATGATCGAGAGGGCGATGCGCCCCTGTGGTCCAATGCCCTGGCCCAGGCCCAGGCCCTGATGATCGGCAAGACGACAGCCCAGGCGCGGGCCGAAATGATCGCGGCGGGCGCGGACGAGGCCGAGGCGGACCGTCTGGCCTCGCACAAGACGTTTCCCGGCGACCGGCCATCCTCGACGATCGTGATGGACGCGCTGACACCCGAGGCTGTCGGGGCGCTGCTGGCGCTTTACGAGCACAAGACCTTCGTCGAGGGCGTGATCTGGGACATCAACAGCTTTGACCAGTGGGGCGTGGAACTGGGCAAGCAACTGGCCAGGGCGGTGCTGGAGGATGTGCGCAGGGGCGAACCATCGCCGGATCTGGACGCCTCGACGGCGGAGCTCATGAAGCGCCTTCTGGTCTGATCCAGATGCAGAAAGGGCGGAGACCCGAAGATCCCCGCCCCTTCCTCGCCTTCAACGGCCGGTCCTACTCACGCGACCGGCAGGAGGCTGTTACCAGCGACGATCGTAACGATAGTCCCGGTTATAGCGGCGATTGTCGCGACGGTCGTAGCGATGCTCGCGGTAGTCGCGGCGCTGTTCCCAGCGCGGATCGCGGCTGTTGATACCGTGCTCGCGTTCCCAGTGACCCTGGTTCCGGTAGCAGCGGCCGCCGCGGTAATATTCGCAGCCCGAACCACGGTTTGAAGCGGTGGCACCCAGGGCAGCACCGGCCAGGGCACCCCCGGCGATATAGGTCCCGTCGCCCTGACCGATCAGGGCCCCGGCGAGGCCACCGACCACGGCACCGACCACGGCGTCGCGGCCCGTGTTGTTGTCGCGGTCGCGGTAGCTCTGGGCATCGGCGGGGCTGGCCGACATCAGGGTGACTGCCGCCGCACCGATCACGGCCGGCGAAGCGAGAGCGATCTTGGAGAACATGTTCATGATCATTCCTTCCGGACTATTTCGTGCGGCACCATGCCGAACATGAAATCACCCTAGAGGGTCGAGCCTGAACGCCCCGCGAGGTGGTCGTTCATTGCGCGTTCATCGCAAAGTCACGGCTCGGAGCCGGTTTGATCTGCCAATGCAGGCAAGAATGTCCGCAGGCGCTTGACGTGGGAGCGACCCCCTCCTACGTCCCCGACGCGTTAGCACTCTCGGGTGGCGGCTGCCAAAACGGCCGATCCGGGGAACTGGCGAAGAAACCTTAGAAGACTTCATCGGAGAACACACAGATGGCGTTTCGTCCTCTCGGCGATCGCGTGCTGGTCAAGCGCGTGGAAGAAGAATCCAAGACTAAGGGCGGGATCATCATCCCCGACACCGCCAAGGAAAAGCCCCAGGAAGGCGAAGTCGTCTCGGTCGGCCCCGGCCTGCGCGACGAAAAAGGCGTGATCAATGCTCTGGAACTGAAGGCCGGCGACCGCATCCTGTTCGGCAAGTGGTCGGGCACCGAGGTCAAGCTGGAAGGCGAAGACCTGATCATCATGAAGGAATCCGACGTCCTGGGCGTGCTGTCCTAAGCACCCGCGTCGCCGACCTTTTCCCTGATAATTCAAGACTAGGAGCTGCCTCATGGCTGCCAAACAAGTAATGTTCTCCACCGACGCGCGCGAAAAAATGCTGCGCGGCGTCAACGTCCTGGCCAATGCGGTCAAGGTGACGCTGGGTCCCAAGGGCCGCAACGTCGTGATCCAGAAGTCCTTCGGCGCCCCGCGCTCGACCAAGGACGGCGTCTCGGTCGCCAAGGAAATCGAGCTGGAAGACGCCTTCGAAAACATGGGCGCCCAGATGATCCGCGAAGTCGCTTCGAAGACGAACGACAAGGCGGGTGACGGCACCACCACCGCGACCGTCCTGGCGCAATCCATCGTGCAGGAAGGCCTCAAGTCCGTCGCCGCCGGCATGAACCCGATGGACCTGAAGCGCGGCATCGACAAGGCGGTCACCGCCGTCCTGGCCGACATCAAGGCCTCGGCCAAGAAGGTCTCCAACAACTCCGAAATCGCCCAGGTCGGCACCATCTCGGCCAACGGCGACAAGGAAGTCGGCGAGATGATCGCCAAGGCCATGGAAAAGGTCGGCAACGAAGGCGTCATCACGGTTGAAGAAGCCAAGACCGCCGAGACCGAGCTGGACGTCGTCGAAGGCATGCAGTTCGACCGCGGCTACCTGTCGCCCTACTTCATCACCAACGCCGACAAGATGCAGGTCGAGCTCGAAGAGCCGATGATCCTGCTGCACGAGAAGAAGCTGTCGTCGCTGCAGGCCATGCTGCCGATCCTGGAAGCCGTGGTTCAGTCGGGTCGCCCGCTGGTCATCATCGCCGAGGACATCGAGGGCGAAGCCCTGGCCACCCTGGTGGTCAACAAGCTGCGCGGCGGCCTGCGCGTCGCCGCCGTCAAGGCCCCCGGCTTTGGTGACCGCCGCAAGGCCATGCTGGAAGACATCGCCGTCCTGACCGGTGGCCAGGTCATCTCGGAAGACCTGGGCATCAAGCTGGAAAACGTCACCCTCGACATGCTCGGCAAGGCCAAGAAGGTCACGATCACCAAGGACGACACCACCATCGTGGACGGCGTCGGCGGCAAGGACGAGATCGAGGCCCGCATCGGCCAGATCAAGCGCCAGATCGAGGACACCACCTCGGACTACGACAAGGAAAAGCTGCAGGAACGTCTGGCCAAGCTGGCCGGCGGTGTTGCCGTCATCCGCGTCGGCGGTTCGACCGAAGTCGAAGTGAAGGAGAAGAAGGACCGCGTCGACGACGCGCTGAACGCCACGCGTGCAGCCGTTGAAGAAGGCATCGTCCCCGGCGGTGGTATCGCCCTGCTGAAGGCGACCAAGGCCCTGGAAGGCATGACCGGCGACAACGCCGATCAGACCGCCGGCATCGCCATCATCCGCCGCGCCATCCAGGCCCCGATCCGTCAAATCTCGGAAAATGCCGGGGTCGAAGGCTCCATCGTGGTCGGCAAGGTGCTGGAAAACAACTCCGTCACCTTCGGCTTCAACGCCCAGACGGAAGAGTACGGCGACCTGGTCGCCATGGGCGTGATCGACCCCGCCAAGGTGGTCCGCACCGCCCTGCAGGACGCCGCCTCCGTGGCCGGCATCCTGATCACGACCGAAGCTGCAGTCGCCGATGCGCCCAAGAAGGCGTCCGGCGGCGGTGCCCCCGACATGGGCGGCATGGGCGGCGGCATGGGCGGCATGGACTTCTGATCCACGCCCAGCTCACGCTGAACGAACAGGAGGGCGGGTCCAGCAATTGGGCCCGCCCTTTTTGCATCTGCGACGGACTCTTGCGCCTGCCCCGTGTCACTGTCGGGGCGACAAGGAGACGGTGGATGCGCCAGAGTCCTAGCCAGAATGCCAGTCTGAATGCGGCCATCGCCCTGACCCGGTTCGGGCTGGGTGCGGGCCCCGGCGAGATCGAGGCTGTCGGTAACGATGCGCGCGACTGGCTGGCGGCGCAGATCCGGCCCGATGGGGCACCCTCGCCTCAGGGCGACCTGCCGACCACTGACGAGCGGGTGCAGGACTGGCTGGCCTATCAGCAGACGGGTCAGCAACGGCGGCAGATTCGCCGACAGGAAGGTGCAGGCCCGCAGAACGCTTTACCGCCCGCGGCAAGGGCTCAGCCCATGGCCGAGGGCGCGGCGATGTCGGGCATGGCGCAGCAGGGGCAGACCCCGGCGCAGACGGCACCCCTGTCGGACGAGGCCCAGGCCGCCTTCGATGCGCGGCGCGAGAGCCGGCGCGATCTGGCGCAGGAGACGGCGCGGGAGTTCGTGGCCCGGGCCGATCTGGCCGCGACGACGCCCGACGGGTTCGCGGAACGCTGGGCCCTGTTCTGGGCCAATGCCTTCACCGTTTCGGCCACCAAGTTTCAGTCCGGCATCTTCATCGGCCCCTATGAGCGCGAGGCGATCCGGCCCCACGTGTTCGGCCGGTTCGAGGATCTGGTTCTGGCGACCGAAAGCCATCCCGCCATGCTGACCTATCTGGATCAGGCCCAGTCGGTGGGTCCGAACAGCGTCGCGGGCCAGAGGCGCAATGCGGGCCTGAACGAGAACCTGGCGCGGGAAATCCTGGAGCTTCATACCCTCGGCACCGACGGCGGCTATACCCAGGCCGATGTGACGGAACTGGCACGGGCCCTCACCGGCTGGTCGATCCCCACCAATCGCGGAGGGGGTGGGCAGGGCCAGGGCCAAGGTCGTCGAGGACGCCGGGCCGCCGCCCTGGCCGAACCCGCAAGCGAGAACGGCTTCGTCTTCCGCACCATCATTCACGAGCCGGGCACACGGACGGTGCTCGGCAAGACCTATGCAGAGGGTGGGGCCGAACAGGGCCGGGCCATCCTGCGCGATCTGGCGAATGCGCCCCAGACGGGCCGGCGTCTGAGCCACAATCTGGCCCGGCATTTCGTGGCGGACGAGCCGTCCCCCGCCCTGGTTCAAAAACTGGAAGCGGCCTGGACTTCGTCGCGCGGCGACCTGGCCCAGGTGGCCCGTGCCCTGATCGAGGCTCCGGACGCGTGGGAACCGCAGGCCACCAAGATCAAGACGCCCTATGAGTTCATCGTCTCCACCCACCGGGCGCTCGGCACCCGGCCGCAGCGCCCGCAGCCCTTGCAGCAGGCCCTGATCCAGATGGGGCAACCGGCCTTTTCCGCCCCCTCACCCGAGGGCTGGCCCGATACGGCGGCGGACTGGGCGGGACCCGATGCCCTGGTCAAACGCCTGAACTGGGCCAAAACGGTGGGCGACCGCGCGGCCGAGATCGATGCCGACGCCGTGGCCGCCGCCGCCCTGGGCTCGCGCCTTGGCGAACGCAGTCGCCTAGCCATCGCCCGCGCCGAGAGCCGCGCCGAAGCCCTGACCCTGTTCCTGATGTCGCCGGAGTTCCAACGTCGATGACCCAGATGATCCATCTCAATCGTCGCCTGCTGCTGGGCGGTCTCGGGGCCGCTGGTGTCGGCCTGGCCTATGCCGGGCGGGTGGCGGCGCAATCCGCCTCGACCCGGCCCAAGCTGGTCGTCGTCATCGCGCGCGGGGCCATGGACGGGCTGTCGGTGACGGTCCCCTATGGCGATGCCAACTATCGCGCCTTGCGCGGGACACTGGCCATTGCCGCGCCCGGCGAGGCGAACGGGGCGATGGCCCTGTCAGAGGGCTTCGGCCTGCACCCGGCCCTGACGACCCTGCATCGGATGTATGGCGAGGGGCAGATGCGGTTCGCCCCCGCCGTCGCCATTCCCGTGCGGGTCCGCTCGCATTTCGACGCCCAGGACGTGCTGGAAAACGGCGGCGAGGGTCTGAGGGCTCAGTCCGATGGCTGGTTGAACCGCGCCCTGGTCTCTGCAGGAGGTCAGGGAACGTTGAAGGGCCTGTCGATAGGGGCCCAGACGCCGCTGATCCTGCGCGGCCGGGCCGAGACCTCCAGTTGGGCCCCTGGCGGTCAGGTCAAGGGCGAGGATCGCATCGCCTCGTTGCTTCAGGACCTCTACGTCGAGGATCCCATGCTGGGCACGAGCCTGGCGCGCGGACTGGAGACCGAGGCGCTGGCCTCGGCCATGAGCGACGGCACGCCTTTGCGCCGCGCCGATGTGGCCGGTCTGGGCCAGGCCGTGGCGCGTCTGATGACGGGCGAACAGGGCGCCGATGTCGTGGCCCTGTCGGTCGATGGCTGGGACACCCACGCCCGTCAGACTGCGCAGATGCAGACCCGGCTGGACGGACTGGACGCCCTGATCGGGGGTATTCGCACCGGGCTGGGCGCGCAGTGGAACCAGACCGTGCTGGTGGTCGCCACCGAGTTCGGCCGCACGGCCCGCACCAACGGTACCCAGGGCACCGACCACGGCACAGCCTCGTCTCTGCTGCTGGCCGGCGGGGCGCTGAAGCCAGGCGGGCCCATCGGCGACTGGCCGACCCTGGCCGACAATCGTCTGTTCGAAGACCGCGATCTGGCCCCGACGCTGGACGTACGATCGGTGTTCAAAGGCGTGCTGCGCGATCACCTGGGCGTGGACCGGGCCGCACTGGATGCCCGGGTCTTCCCCGACAGTGCGGCCGAGGCTCCGGCCCTTACAGGGCTGGTCTAGGGCTCAGTCCTCTTCGAGCGGCGGCAGGCCGGCTTCCTTGCGGGCGGCGGCGGCGGCTTTCTTTTCGGCCTTGGCGGCAGCCTTCTCGGCGGCCTTCTTGGCGTCGGCGCGCTCGCGTTCCTGACGTTCGAAACTGTAGTTGGGCTTACGGGCCATAGATATTGGTCTCTCTATTTTCAGACAAGGTGGAGCAAGCGGGCGTCGGGGACAACCTCTGCCGTGCGCGGAAGATCAATCGACGGCGACGATCTCGACCGTCTGACCCGCGATCACCGCCTCGTCGCCGACCTGTTTGCCCATCAGGGCGACCGACAGGGGCGAGACGTGGCTGACGGAGCCGGCGGCCGGGTCGGCCTCGTCCTCGCCGGTGATACGCCAGGTCTGGGTACGGCCATCCTCGCGCTCGATGGTGACCGAGCCCCCGAAACGCACGCGGCCCTCCGGCTCGGTTTCGACGAGTTGAGCCGTGGCGCGGCGGGCGGACCAGTAGCGCAGGTCGCGCGTGGCGCGCGCCATGGCCGTACGGTCGGCCTCGATATCGCCTTGCGCCTGAGCGCTGGCATAGGCCGCGCGGGCCGACGCCAGGGCAACCTCGATGGCGGCCAGGCCCGCAGGCGTGACCAGATTGGGATGGGGCGAGATCGGGCGGTCGGGAAGATCGGCGGCCGTGGCCTCCAGATCCTCCTCGCGGGTAAAGGCAACGCTCATGGTACGGAAGATAGGCGTTCCGGGCGGTTGCCGCTAGGAAGACGACATGACCGATCCCGCCCCTTCCAAGTCCACCGTCCACGTCATCGGGGCCGGACCCGCCGGGATGATGGCCGCCGAGCGGCTGGCGCGGGCGGGGGTGTCGGTCGTGGTGCATGACGCCATGCCTTCGGTGGGGCGCAAGCTGCTGATGGCCGGACGCGGCGGGCTGAACCTGACCCATTCGGAAGGGATCGAGGCCTTCACGGCGCGGTACCGCGAGGCGTCAGCAACGGCGGCCTCGTGGCTGGAGCGGTTTTCGCCGACACATCTGATCGGCTGGGCCGAGGGGCTGGGCCAGCCGGTGTTCACGGGGTCGTCGGGGCGGGTCTTTCCGCGCGCGATGAAGGCCTCGCCGCTGCTGAGGGCCTGGCTGGGACGACTGGCGGAGCTGGGGGTCGAGGTGCGGACGCGCTCGCGCTGGATGGGACGGGGCGACGGCGGCTTTGTCTTTGCCACGCCTGACGGGGAGCGGATCGAGCGGCCTGATGCGGTGGTGCTGGCGCTGGGCGGAGCCAGTTGGCCGAGACTGGGGTCCGACGGAGCCTGGCGCGAGGGGCTGATCGCGGACGGCGTCGAGGTCGCGCCCTTCCGCCCCTCCAACGTCGGCTTCGACCTGGCCTGGACCAAGATTTTCGCCGAGCGCTTTGCGGGTCAGCCGCTGAAGCCCATCGCCCTGACGCATGGTGACGAGACGGTGCGTGGCGAAGCGATGATCACCCGCTATGGGCTGGAAGGCGGCGCGGTCTATGCCCTGTCAGCGGGCTTGCGCGACACGATTGAGCGGGACGGTACGGCGACTGTTGTGATCGACCTGCGTCCCGACCTCAGCGAGGAGGCCCTGGCCCAGCGGCTGGCCAGGCCGCGCGGCAAGGACAGCGTCACCAACTGGCTGAGGAAGGCGGGCGGCCTGTCGCCCGTCGCGGTCGGTCTGCTGCGCGAGATTCCCGGCGAACTGCCGCTGGGCACCGAAAAACTGGCCAAGCGGATCAAGGCGGTGCGCCTCACCCTGACCGGGGTGCAGGGGCTGGAGCGGGCCATATCCTCGGCGGGCGGCGTGCGGCTGAATCAGGTCGACGACAGCCTGATGCTGAAGGTCCTGCCCGGCGTCTTCGTGGCCGGGGAAATGCTGGACTGGGAGGCCCCGACCGGCGGCTATCTGTTGCAGGCAACGATGGCCACGGGTGTCGTGGCGGCGGACGGGGTGCTGGCCTGGCTGGGCCGGGCGCAGGCGGATTGAGGAGGACGGCATGCGCGGCATCGATCTGAGTTCGTGGGAAAGCGTGGTGGCCAGTCTGGTCGGGCTGGCCCTGTTCGCCCTGATCGGGGTGGGCATCCGCCTGGTCATGATGATGACCTTCCAGCAGCGCCAGCAGCGCATGAACCGCCAGATCAACGAGCGGCTCAAGACCCTGATCGCGGCCTACAAGGTTCTGGGCGGATCGTTCACGGGCGACCTGGCCGTGGACCCGCGCCACATGCGAGAGCTGCGCCGAGCACAGGCGGAGACTGAGGGCACCGCTGGCACGGACAGTTCGGCCGGTGGCTCCGATCGCGCGCGGCGCATTCGCGATGCGGTCGAGGCGGCCCTGTCCGACATCATCCTGCTGGGAACGGAGGAGCATGTGCGGCTGGCCCAGCAGGCGGCGCTCGATCTCGTGGAAGGGCGACCGGCGCAGATGCATGAGCTGGTAGTCTCTCTGAGAGATTTCATTCGCCACGCTCTGGACCTCGACCCCATTCCCGCCGGGTTGGCGATCCCGGCGCAGGGGCCTTCGCGTCCGTCCGGCTCCGGCGGAGGCCGGGGCGGCGGGGGTCAGGGCGGAGGAGGCGGCGGCCAGGGCGGCGGTGGCGGTGGAGGCATGGGTGGCGGCATGGGCGGCGGGGCCACGCTCGGAACCGACGACCGCGCCAGCGGCGGGTGACGGCCCGCCTCGGCTTGGCTAGAACCCGTTCATGACCGACCTGCCCGATATCCAAGGCCTGTGCCCCCCGCATTTTGCCGCCGTGAAGGACGCCTTCGCCGCCAACTTCACCGATGCGCCCGAGGGGCTGAACGAACAGGGGGCGCGGTTCAGCGTCTGCATCGATGGCGAGGTGGTCATCGATCTGATGGCCGGCTGGGCCGACGCGGCGCGGACGGTGCCGTTCGGTGAGCGGACGCTGACGCCCGTCTTCTCGACCGGTAAGGCCGTGATGGCGACCCTGATCGCCACCTGCGTGGAGCGCGGCCTGCTGGACTATGACGCGCCGGTCTCGCGCTACTGGCCCGCCTTCGGCCAGAACGGCAAGGGCACCATCACCGTCGCCCAGATGATGAGCCATCAGTCGGGCCTGCCCGGCTTTTCGGAGACGGTCGATCCGACCATCTGGTTCGACCGGCAGGCGGTGCTGGATCAGCTCTGCGCCCAGGCCCCCATGTGGCCGCCGGGTACGGCCAGTGGCTATCATCCCATCACCATCGGCTATCTGGCGGGCGAGCTGTTCCGCATCGTGGACGGGCGAACCATGGGCGCCGCCCTGCGTCAGGATTTTCCCGGACTGGACCTGTGGATCGGCCTGCCCGAGGCCGAGCACGGGCGGGTGGCCCAGATGCGCAAGCCTGCCTCGGCTCCCGACCTGGGTGTCATCGACGCGGTCAAGCGCGCCGCCTTTCTGGACAAGGGCTCGGCTCCTGGCGGGCGGGGTTCGACCGAATGGCGGACCATGGAGATTCCGTCGGCCAATATGCACGCCACCGCCGCCGATCTGGCGCGGTTCATGAGCGTGCTGACGACGGGCGTGCTGGACGGGCGGACTGTTCTCTCAGCCGACACCCTGAACCAGATACGCCGCGAGCGGATCGCGGGACTGGACCGGGTCGTGCCCTTCGACGTCAGCTGGGCGGCGGGGGTCATGCGCAACGAGCGGCTGAACATCTTCGGCCCCAATCCCGAAACCCTGGGACACTGTGGCTGGGGTGGCAGCTGCGCCCTCGCCGATCCGGGCGCGAGGCTATCAGCGGCCTATGTCATGACCCGCCAGTCGCCGCACCTGCTGGGCGACCCCCGGGCGACGCGGTTGATCGAAGCGCTCTACGCTTCGCGCTGACGGCTCCGGTCCTCGGCGGGGTCGTCCAGCAGGCCGGGCTCGGGGGCGACGACGACGGACCTGCGCCGCGACCGGACCGCGGCGATGGCGAAGACCACGGCCCCGGCCCAGATGAAGCCGAACGATATGGCCCGCAGCAGGCCGAAGGGTTCACCCTGGCTGACCCCGATGACGAAAACGATGGTCGGGGCGAGGAACTGCAGGAAGCCCATGGTCGACAGGGGCATGCGCCGTGCGGCCCAGGCGAACAGCACCATGGGCACCACGGTGATCGGCCCGGCCGCCAGCAACCACAGGGTCGCCGCCGTCGACTGGCCGAAATGGCCCTGCCCCTGGGACGCGATCCACAGCACCCAGGCCAGGCCGGGCCCGGCCAGCAGCAGGCATTCCAGGAACAGGCCGCTCTGGGCGTCCACGGACACACGCTTGCGGATCACCCCATAGGCACAGAAGGTCGTGGCCAGCAGCAGCGATACCCAGGGCAGATGCCCCAGGGCCACGGCCTGAAGCACGACGCCACACCCGGCCAGGGCGATGGCGACCAGGCCGGTGCGCGAAATCTTCTCGCGGAACAGCCAGGCCCCCGCCGCCATGTTGAGCAGGGGATTGAGGTAATAGCCCAGGCTGGCGTCCAGCGTCCGGCCGTTGTTCACGGCGATGACATAGGTGGTCCAGTTCACCGCGATCAGCGTCGTCGACAGGGCGATCCAGCCCATGACGCGCGGCGAGCGCAGAGCCTGCATGACCTGCCCGCCCTGACGCACCACCAGGACCAGCGCCCCGGCCCACAGCACCGCCCAGGCGGTGCGGTGCGCCATGATCTCGAAGGCATCGGCCCCGGCCCGGTCCATCGCCTGAAACACCAGGGGGATGAAGCCCCAGATGGCATAGCAGGCGACGCCCGCGATCAGGGCCTTGCGATCCTCCCCGGCCGGGGCGGTGGTCACGGCCTCAGACCGTGATGGTGCGATAGCCTGAGGACGGCTTGATCATGCCGGTCTCGTCCAGCAGCTGGGCGATCTGAACGGCGTTCAATGCCGCCCCCTTGCGCAGGTTGTCGCCCACAATCCACAGCATCAGGCCGTTCTCGACCGAGGGGTCCTTGCGGATGCGGCTGACATAGACCGAGTGCTCGCCGGCGGCATCGACGGGGGTGATGTAGCCGTCGTGCTCCTGCTTATCGACCACCTGGATGCCGGGCGCATCACGCAGGATGGCGCGGGCCTCGTCAGGGGTGATCGGCTTGTCGAACTCCAGCGCCACCGCCTCGGAGTGGCCGACGAAGACCGGCACACGCACGCAGGTGACGGTCAGCTTGATGTCGGGATCCAGCATCTTGTGGGTCTCGTCCCACATCTTGGCCTCTTCGTCGGTGAAGCCGTCGTCGCGAAAGGAGCCGATGAAGGGAATGACGTTGAAAGCGATCTGTTTGGGGAACAGCTTGGGCCGCGCGTCGCCCAGGCCATAAATGGCCTTGGTCTGGTTCCACAGCTCGTCCATGCCCGCCTTGCCCGCGCCCGACACCGATTGATAGGTCGAGACCACGGCGCGCTTGATCCTGGCCGCGTCATGCAGGGGCTTGAGCGCCACGACCAGCTGCGCCGTCGAACAGTTGGGGTTGGCGATGATGTTCTTCTTCGACGCCAGCTTGATGTCGTCGGGGTTCACCTCCGGCACGATCAGCGGCACGTCCGGGTCCATGCGGAAGGCCGACGAGTTGTCGATCACCATGGGCCCGGCCTTGCCGATCTTCTCGGACCAGGCGCGCGAGGCGTCGCCACCGGCGCTCATCAGGACCAGATCGACCTGCGAGAAATCGAAGCTGTCGATGTCTTCGCATTTGATGGTCTTGTCGCCCCAGGACACCTCGACGCCCTTGGACTTGCGCGAGGCGACGGCGTGCATTTCCGAGACCGGAAACTCCAGCTCTTCCAGGATGTTCAGCATCTCGCGCCCGACGTTGCCGGTAGCGCCCACGATGGCGACCTTGTAGCTCATATTGGTGTGTCCTTCGGACGCCCTGTCGCTCGCCGCGCGGCGGCTCGCTGCTTGAGGGCTTTTTGGGGTAGTGCGGGAAGCTTCTGCATGTAGGCCTTCGCAGGCGCGAAGCAACGGTTTTTGGCTTTAACTCCGTCAAGTTCGCAACGCCATGCCATTCATCGTCCTTATGACGTTGCTGCTACGGACAATCCGCTCTCATCACTTGCGTCCGATATTGACGTGCGGCTGCCTTAGGATGTCCCCACGGTCCGTAGCGCGACCGACCTCCCGTCGGCTGGATGTGCCAGATCCGGCGAACGAAGTGGACTGAGTGGACTGAGTGGACTGTATTTTTCTTCCTTCGCTGTCGTTGCCTCGGTAATCGGAGCCATGACGTCCCGCATTCGTTCCGCCTATGACATCCGCATCGAGGAAGGGGTCATCGCGCCCGATCCGGCCCAGGCCCCGCTGATCGCGGCGATGGAGCGGCTGGAGGAGGATCTGGCCAGGCGCGGCCTGTTCGGCGGACTGCCCGAGGTGCGGGGGCTCTACATCTGGGGGCCGCCGGGGCGGGGCAAGTCCATGCTGATGGACCTGTTCGTCACCTCGACGCCCGAGCCGAAGAAGCTGCGGGCTCACTTCCACGCCTTCATGGCCCGTATCCACGACCTTGTCCGCCAGTGGCGCGAGGGGGATGCCAAGGCCCGCAAGGCCGTCTTCGGCACGCACAAGGGCGACGACCCCATCCCGCCGATCGCCGCCCTGATCGCGTCGGAGGCCCGGCTGCTGTGCTTTGACGAGCTGCAGGTCACCGACATCGCGGACGCCATGATCCTGGGGCGGCTGTTCGAGGCTCTGTTCGAGAAAAAGGTGGTGCTGGCCGTCACCTCCAACCGCGCCCCGGACCAGCTGTATCTGAACGGCATCAACCGCCAGCTGTTTGTGCCCTTCATCGAACAGATCGAGGCGCGATGCGAGGTGGTGTCGCTGGCTGGCGAGCGCGACTGGCGCCTGCACCGGCTGACAGGCGGCAAGGTCTGGTTCTCGCCGGTGGACGAGGCGGCACGACAGGGGTTCGAGAAGCTGTGGTCCGACCTGCGCGGCGGCGAACCGGAGGAGCCTGCGCACCTGACGGTCCTAGGCCGAGAGGTGGTCATCGCCCGTACCGCCGGGAGCATGGCCCGCGCCACCTTCGCCGAGCTGTGCGGCAGGCCGCTGGGCCCACAGGACTATCTGGCCATCGCCGAGCGCTTCCATACCCTGTTCCTTGAGGATGTGCCGCTGCTCAGCCCCGCCAATCAGCAGGAGGCGCGGCGTCTCGTGACCCTGATCGACGCGCTCTACGAAGCCGGAACACGGCTGGTCACCCTGGCCGCCGCCGCGCCGGAAGCTCTCTATCCCGAGGGCGTGGGGGCCTTCGAGTTCGAGCGCACCGCCTCGCGCCTGAACGAAATGCAGGCCGCGGACTGGATGACGCGCGAGCGTTCGGTCTAGGCTTTGGCCATAATTCCGCTGGACCCTGCGGTGCACCGTTGTCGCCTGATATCAAGAGAGACCCGCCCATGCGCCTGCCCGCCCTGATCGCCGCCCTATCCATGAGTGCCTTATTGCCGACTGTGGCACTCGCCCAGACGCCAACACAGACGCCCGCGCCCGCAGCCGCACCGGCCCCCGCCGTCGGCGTCACGGTTGCCGATGCCCGAACCTGGCTGACGGGCCTGGGCGGATCCGTGGGCGAGCCGGAAGCCGTGACCGGGGCCCAGATCCTCCGCGTGGCCGACGAGCCCCTGCCCTGGAACCTGACCTTCTACGCCTGCACGACCCTGTGCGATGACCTGCAGTTCAGCGCCGTCTTCACCGGCCCGCTAACGATCGAACAGGCCAATCAGTGGAACCTGCAAAGCCGCTATCTGAAGGCCGCCTTCTCTCCGGCCCCGGCGACCGGCGGCAACCCCAGCATCGTGCTGCAGTACGACGTCTTGCTGACCCAGACCGGCCCTGACCAGCTTCAGGAGCCGACCGTCATCTGGATCCAGCAACTTCGGGCCTTCGCCCGTATGCTGACCGGTGAAGGCGCTGCACCGGTCCAGCCTTAGAGGTTTGGTCAGTCCGGCCAGGTCTCGCGGCTGGCCCCCAAGATCTCGCCTGCGAGATACAGCGAGCCGCAGATGACGACACGCCCGGCCCCCAGGGCCAAGGCGCGCGACAGGGCTTCCTGAGCCGAGGTCATGGGCGTGGCCCCCAGGCCGTGACCGCGTGCAACCGCTGCCAGCGCCTCCGGCTCTGCTGCCGCGCCGTCGAAGGGCACGGTGAAGACGTGGGCACCGCTGTCCTTCAGGGCCTCGAAGAAGCCGCCGGCATCCTTGTTGCCCAGCATGCCGACGATCAGGGCCAGGGGACGCGGTGCCCTGGCCTGGCGCTGGGCCAGGGCCTCGGACAGGGCGCGGGCCGCATGCGGATTGTGCCCGCCGTCCAGCCACAGCTCGGCCTCTGCGGCGCGGGCCATCTCGCCATAGAGGCCAGCCGTCAGCCGCTGCATCCGCGCGGGCCAGCGAACGGATGACAGGCCTTCGACGATGGCGGCCTCCGGCAGATCCAGCTCAAGCGCCACGGCCACGGCCAGCCCGGCATTGTCGATCTGATGCGCGCCGGCGAGTGCGGGCAGCGGCAGGTCCAGAAACCGCTCCTGATCCTGAAACGCCATGCCGCCGCGCTCGGCGAAGGCGTCGAAGTCCGTGCCCATGACCGTCAGGGGGCTGTGAACCGCGTCGGCGGCGACGGTGATGGCGTCCATCGCCTCTTCGGACTGACGACCGATCAGACCGCGTGCGCCAGTCTTGAGGATACCAGCCTTCTCGACCGCGATGCCGCGCAGGGAAGTGCCCAGAAACTCCGCATGGTCCAGATCGACGGGGGTGATGACGCTCAGAAGCGGGCGCGCGATGACATTGGTCGCGTCCAGCACGCCGCCCAGGCCGACCTCGACGATGGCCAGGTCGGCGGGTGTCTCGCTCATGGCCAGAAAGGCGGCGGCGGTTGTGCTTTCGAAGACGGTGGCTTCGCCCGCCACGCGCTCGATCCGGTCCAGAATGGCGTTCAACGGCGCGTCCTCGATCAGCCGGCCCGCCAGCCGGATGCGCTCGTTGAAGCGCACCAGATGAGGCGAGGTATAGGTGTGGACCGTCAGCCCGGCCGCCTCGGCGATGGCGCGGATGAAGGCGACGGTCGAGCCCTTGCCGTTGGTCCCGGCCACATGGATCACAGGCGGCAGCCGCTCCTGCGGATCGCCCAGCGCCGCGCAGAGAAGACGCATCCGGTCCAGCGACAGGTCGATCCGCTGGGGGTGGCGGGCGCGCAGGCGTGCGGAGATGGGGTCCATCGGCGCGCGATCAGGCCGCGCGGCGCTGGCCGTCCATCAGCATCGACAGGATGCGCCCCAGGGTGGCCGGCAGATCGGCGCGGGCCACGACCTTGTCGACCATGCCCTTTTCCTGAAGATATTCGGCGCGCTGGAAACCCGGCGGCAGTTTCTCGCGGATGGTGGCCTCGATCACGCGCGGACCGGCAAAGCCGATCAGGGCACCCGGCTCGGCCAGATGGACGTCACCCAGCATGGCATAGCTGGCGGTCACGCCCCCGGTGGTCGGGTCGGTCAGCACGACGACGAAGGGCAGTTTGACCGCCTTCAGTTCCTGGATGGCCAGGGTGGTGCGGGCCATCTGCATCAGGCTGAGCGCGCCCTCCTGCATGCGGGCTCCGCCGGCGGCGGTGTAGCAGACCAGCGGCACGCCGCGCTTCACGGCCTCGCGTGCGGCGGCGATGAAGGCCTCGCCTGCGGCCATGCCCAGAGAGCCGCCCATGAAGGTGAAGTCCTGAACGATCACCACCGCCGGCGTCCCGTCCAGGGTGCCGAAGCCGATAGCCATCGTGTCCTTGCGGCCAGCGGCCTTGCGCGCGGCCGCCAGACGATCCTTGTAGGGCTTGCCGTCCGAAAATTTCAGCGGGTCCTCGGGCACGTCGGGGGTGTCGATGGAGACGTACTTGCCGTCGTCAAAGGTGGCGGCCAGGCGGGTCGGGGCGTCGATGCGCATATGACGGCCGGACGGCGTAACCCACAGGCTGGCCTCCAGGTCCGGGCGGTACAGCATCTCGCCGCTGTCCGGGTCCTTGACCCACAGATTGTCGGGCGTCGCGTCGCGCCGATTGACGATCTTGCGCACGCCCGGGGCAAACCGCGACAGCCAGCCGCCGCGCTTCTCGGCGGGTTTGGCGTCAGGCTTCACGGTGGGGGCAGCGGGTTTGGTCTTGTCGATCATGGCGCGGCTTTAGACGGTTTCCGGCGTCCGCGCACCCCTGACCGCATCGGCCAGCTGGCGGACCTTGGCCAGAACGCGCGGGGCGGCGGGTTCGTTCGCCTCGAGCGCGGCCGCGACCTCGTCGACGAGGACGGACCCGGCCACGACGGCATCGGCGACGCGGGCGATCTCGGCGGCGCGCTCGGGCGTCTTAACGCCGAAGCCGACGGCGACGGGCAGGCCAGAGGCCTTGCGGACACGCTCGACGGCCGGAGCCACCGACAGAGCCTGGGCTTCCTTGACCCCGGTCACACCTGCGACCGAGACATAGTAGACGAAGCCGGAGGTCCGCTCGGCGATGATCTTCAGCCGCGCGTCGTCTGATGTCGGCGTGGCAAGACGGATCAGCGAGATATGGGCCGCATCCAGCGCATCGCTGAGCGGTGCAGCCTCTTCCGGAGGGCAGTCCACGACGATGATCCCGTCCACGCCACTGGACGCCGCGTCGCTTGCGAACGCCTCATAGCCGTAGGATTCTATCGGGTTCAGATAACCCATCAGGATCACGGGCGTGTCCGCATCGCCCTGGCGAAAGGCGGCAGCCAGATCAAGCGTACCCTTCAACGTCAGGCCTGCCTTCAATCCACGCAGGGCCGCGCGCTGGATCGGCGGGCCCTCGGCCATCGGATCGCTGAACGGAAAGCCCAGCTCGATGATGTCGGCCCCGGCGGCGGGCAGGCCGCGCATGATGTCCAGCGCCTGATCGCGCGTGGGATCGCCCGCCATGACATAGGCGACGAAGCCGGCCCGGCCCTCGGCCTTCAACGCGGCGAAGCGGGCATCGATACGGGCAGTCGTCATTGTGCAGCCGAACCATTTGGGGTCTGGCAGGCCTGGCCGGGCTCGATCATCAAACCGATGTAGGCTGGAATACCCCCCGCTGGCTGGGGATGCTGTCGGAAGTCCCAAAACCCGGCGACAGTCAGGCGTTCACAGCCTCCTGCGGCGTCAGGCTTCTGAAACAGTATGATGTTGGCCTGTCCGCCTGCGGGAGACCAGCCGGCAAGCCGGACCTGCTGTAGTTGGGCATTGAACTGGTCAGCCGCCTGTTCGATCGGAAAGGTGATGCATTGCATCGCCTCGTTTCCCCGGCTCACGACATCCCGCATGCCACCGCAGTCGGGGGCGGGCGTCGTTCCCGGAACGAAGGGCAAGGGACTGGTCGCGGGCGGCGTTTGGGAGGCCAGAGCGAGGGCGAAAGCAGCGACGATGAAGCTCATTGTGGTGGCGCGCTTTCAACAGGTGCGGTCGAACAGATGTCGCCAGGGATGGTGGCAAAGGCCAGATAGGCAGGCGCTCCGGGAGCAGGAACCCGGCTTTCGTCCGTGAAAGCCCTCATCTGGAACGCGTCGCATCCACCGCCTTCGCGACGACGCACATAGACGATCAGATTTTCATCCCCTGCGCCGACCAGCCAACCCTGTTGTGCGAAATCGCTCGTATAGGCGTCGGCGACCGCCTGCATCCCGGCTTGCGTCGAGGCGACACAGAAGGCGATGCGCGCCAGTTCGGCCAATCCACCACATGTGGGGTCGGCGGTCGCGCCCGCCACATTGGGAAGCTCCACGTTCAGGGCCGGGCGAGTGGCGCTGTCAGTGGCCGGGGCGGCCTGTGAGGGAACAGGTGACGATAGGGCGGCCGTGACCGCGGCGATTGCCAGAATACTCATGCACTCAGATCTCCACACCCAGATGGGCCGCGACCGCAAAGATATCCTTGTCGCCACGCCCGCACATGTTCAGCACGACATCGCCGCCCTTGCCAACTTCGCTGGCGATCTCGCCGATGCGCGCCAGGGCATGGCTGGGCTCCAGGGCAGGGATGATTCCCTCCAGCCGGGCGCACAGCTGGAAGGCTTCGAGCGCTTCGGCATCCGTCGTGGCGCGGTATTCGGCGCGGCCGATGTCTTTCAGCCAGGCGTGCTCCGGCCCGATGCCGGGATAGTCGAGACCCGCCGAAATCGAATGCCCTTCCAGAATCTGGCCATCGTCATCCTGAAGCAGGTAGGTGCGGTTGCCGTGCAGCACACCGGGGCGACCGCCCTGCAGCGACGCCGCATGGTCCGGGCCGTCGAGACCGCGCCCGGCCGCCTCGATGCCAATCAACCGAACTTCGGCATCGTCGATGAAGGGATGAAACAGGCCAATGGCGTTGGAACCGCCGCCGATGGCCGCGACACAGGCGTCAGGCAGCTTGCCCTTGCGGGCCAGCATGGCGGCGCGGGTTTCCTTGCCGATCACACTCTGGAAATCACGGACCATGGCCGGATAGGGGTGCGGACCCGCCGCCGTGCCGATCAAATAATAGGTGTCCTCGACATTGGTGACCCAGTCGCGCATCGCCTCGTTCATGGCGTCCTTCAAGGTCGCACGACCGACCGTGACCGGCACCACCTCGGCCCCCAGCAGCTTCATGCGGAAGACGTTGGGCATCTGACGCTCGACGTCGGTCGCACCCATGTAGACCACGCATTTCAGGCCGAAGCGGGCGCAGACCGTCGCGGTCGCTACACCATGCTGGCCCGCGCCGGTCTCGGCGATAATCCGCGTCTTGCCCATCCGCATGGCCAGCAGGATCTGGCCCATGCAGTTGTTGATCTTGTGTGCGCCCGTGTGGTTCAGCTCGTCGCGCTTGAACCAGATGTTGGCCGCGCCGTAGTGCTCCGTCAGCCGCTCTGCCAGATACAGCGGGCTGGGCCGGCCGACATAGTCGGTCAGAAAGCCGTCCAGCTCGGCCTGGAACGACGGGTCTGCCTTGGCCGCCTCATAGGCCGCCGTCAGCTCGTGCACGAGCGGCATCAGGGTCTCGGCCACGAACCGCCCGCCATAGGGGCCGAACCGGCCCTCGGCGTCGGGCATGGCGTACTGATTGGGGATGATGGCGTTCACGGGCGCAGCTTTCACGCAAGGGGGCGTCGGAATTACGACCGGCGCACGGCGTCCAGAAACGCCGCGATCCGGGCGCTGTCCTTAACACCCGGCGCGCTTTCGACTCCAGAGGACACGTCCAGCAGGGGTGCGCCGCTGATCGCCGCAGCCTGGGCCGCATTCTGCGGGTTCAATCCGCCCGCCAGAAACCAGGAATGGCGATAGGTACGACCCTGCATCATGGTCCAATCGAACCGCGCCCCGACCCCGCCGGGCAGATCGGACCCCTCTGGCGGCCGGGCATCGAACATCAGGTGATCGGCGACATCCTCCCAGCTGGCGTCAGCCTCTAGGTCGGCGGGTGTCGAGACCGGCAGCGCCTTGATGATCCCCGCCCCGGTCAGGCGACGCGCCTCGACCGCCCGCTCAGGCGTCTCCGCCCCGTGCAGCTGGATCAGATCCGGACGCAGGATCAGGGCGATCTCGGTCAGAAGGGCGTCGTCGGCATCGACCGTCACAGCCACGATCTTTGCCCGCCCCCTCGCCCGCTCGAACAGGGTCGCGGCATGCAGGACGTCGATGTGGCGCGGGCTTCTGGGAAAGATGACGGCCCCGACGAAGGCTGCGCCATGGTCAAGCGCAGCGTCCAGGGTGTCGGGTGTGGTCAGGCCACAGATCTTGACGTGGGTCATAGGTCCACAACGTCCATCCCTTCGGCGACCGCCGCGTCCTTCATGTCCAGATCGACTGTCGCCAACGCCAGTCCAGCGTGACGCGCAATGGCCAGATGCAGGGCGTCGGGTGCACGAAGACGTTGGTGCACCCGCATCAGCGTGCGGGCCTCCTGAAATCGCTCGCGCGGAACTTCAAGGACGATCCCGCCCGCAGCCCATCGGTCGAATGCAAGCTCGGCGATGTTGCGTTCTCGTTCGCTCAATGCTCGGGCGCGAACGAGGTGCGAAAGGGCCGATGTGAATTCTGTCAGCGTCCATTCGCTCAGGGCGACAGCCGGCTGGCTTGCCGCCCAGGTTCGGCTGGTTGTCGCGTGTACGTCGTCGATGAAGAAGGAGACGATGACGCTGGTATCAAGATAGGTCCTCAATACCGATATCCGCGCCGCATTTCGGCGACACATGCGGCGGTATCGACAGGACCGGACGCGAGCTTGATGCGATTGGCGTCGAGCCATTCCAGATCGAGTTTGAAATCCGTCTGTGGCTTGGACTCCGGCTCAAGCCGAGCGATCGGCTTTCCGCGACGGGTGATCACCACATCCTCCCCTGCCAGCATACGGTCCAGAAGCTTGGGCAGGTTGTTCTTGGCCTCGGCGACGGAATAATGGGTCATGCATAGAATATAGCCATCTGGATGGCCATCGTCCACCTAGGAACGGTACAGGTCCGCGTCCGGATCCATCGTCCCCCTCACCGCCGCACCGACGACCTGCGACGCGATCACCGAATAGGTGATACCGTTGCCGCCGAAGCCCATGACGGCCCAGGTGTGGTCCATGTCGGGCACCGGGCCGATCGACGGCAGGCCGGTCGCGCTCTCGCCGAACGCCCCGGCCCAGCTGTAGTCGATCTCGAAGTCGAGTTCGGGAAGAAGCCGCCTCAGCTTGGCGGAGATGGTCTCGCACTTCCGCTTCAGCTTGGCCTGGTCCTCATGCGCATCGGGCGAGGCCTCATCCTCGCCGCCGATGATCAGTCGCCCGTCGCCGCCCATGCGGAAGTACAGATACGGGTCCGACGCTTCCCAGACCAGGGCATCGCGCAGCCAGGTCGGGCATGCCGTGCGCGGCTTCGTCGCCAGCGCCCAGGTCGAGATGATCTCCGCCCCCGGGGTTGGCACGCCTTCAGGAAACTCATAGCCACAGCAGAACACCACCGATTTTGCCCGCACGGCATGACCGGCGTCGGTCAGCAGCGTCACGCCCTCCGGATCGCTCGCGGCCTGCATGACCTCCACCGGAGAATAGACCTTGGCCCCCTTCGCCTGGGCGCGGCGCAGCAGGCCTGCCGCCAGACGGGCAGGGTCGGCCCCGGCCGAGCCGCTGCTGAACAGGGCTCCGGTGCGATCGATGCCGAAGCGTTCGCGCAGGTCGGCAGGCTTCAGATAGGCGCTGTCCAGCCCGATCTCGGCGCGGGCCTGCGCCTCGGCCTCCAGCGCCCGGTGCCCGTATTCATCGCCCGCCAGATACAGCGACGACTTGTCCTTCAGGCCGCAGACGATCCGCTCCTCGGCCACGATCCGCTTCAGGGCGGCGACCGCGCTGAATGACCGCAGATAGGCCCGGCGCGCCTTTTCGGCCCCGATCTTGTCGGTCAGGGCCGTGAGTGGAAGGTCGATCTCCCACTGCAGCATGGCGGTCGAGGCCATGGTCGATCCGGTCAGCGGCGGACGACGATCCAGCACGGCGACGGAATGATCGCGGCTCAGCTCATGCGCCATGAAGGCCCCGCTGATGCCTGCGCCGACGATGGCGACATCGACGGAGATGGCCGCCTTCAAGGGATGCGCGGGGACGCCCAGGCCCGGGCTGTCCGCCCAGAGCGGTTGGCTGGTTCGCAAATCCCGCTTGTGTGTCGCGCCGCTCATGTCCGTCGTCTCCAGGGCGCAGGCTAAAGCGGCGACAAGCCTTGCGGTTCCGTCAGGCGAAGATCAGCGCAATCTCGTCCGGCGTCATCAGCCGCCACTGACCGGGCTCCAGATCGCTCGGCAGGCTCAGACCACCGATCCGCTCGCGGTGCAGGGCCTCGACATGATTGCCGACCGCCGCGAACATCCGACGCACCATGTGATAGCGGCCTTCCGTCACCGTCAGTCGCGCTTCGGTGGGAGACAGCACCTCCAGAACGGCGGGTGACAGGGGCTTGTCCTCGCCCTCCAGCACCAGACCGCCCGCCTCGAATATCGCCTGTTCGGTGCCCACCAGCGGCCGGGCCAGGGTGGCGCGATAAACCTTGGCCACATGGCGTTTCGGCGAAATCACCCGGTGCAGCAGGTCGCCGTCGTCGGTCAGCAGCAGCAAACCTGTCGTCTGCTTGTCCAGCCGCCCGATGGTCGAAATGGCCGGGTCACGCCGTCGCCAGCGATCGGGCAGAACGTCATAGACCAGCGCCCCGTCCTCCTTGCGCGAACAGGTCATGCCCAGCGGCTTGTGCAGCATCATGACCAGGCCGGCGGGCGGGTCCAGCGGACGGCCATCCACCTGCATCCGCATCGGCAGGTCGGGGGTGACCGGGATGCGCTTGGACACATCGGTCAGTTCGACCCCGTCCAGCACGATGCCGCCCGCCCGACCCAGCCGCGCCATCTCGGTGCGCGAGCCATAGCCCATCGAGCCCAGCAGCTTGTCCACTCGGCTTGTGGGGACTTTCTTGTTTGCCCTATCGCCCGTCGGGCTACTCGAGGGCAGGGTCACTTCACCGCCTCGAACAGCTTGTAGCCGCCCGCATCGGCGACCAGCCGCACGCGCTTGAAGGCGGCGTTCAGCTCGGCCTCATAGGGCAGGTGCCGGTTGGCGACGCACCACAGGACACTGCCCTTGCCCAGCAGTTCGGCCGCCTTTCGGATGAAGGCCTGACCCAGACGGCGATCCTCGGCTCCACCGTCGTGGAAGGGCGGGTTCATGACCACGAAATCCAGATCGCCCGCGGCGTCCAGCGTGCGAACGTCGGCCCAGTCGATGGTGACGCGGGCGTCCTCGACATTGCGCCGCGCCGCCTCGACCGCGCGCCGGTCCAGATCGACCATATGCAAAGCTGTCACGGCGGGCGATTTCAGCACGACGGTGCTCAACGCCCCGTAGCCGCAGCCCAGGTCCGCCCCGCGCCCCTTCATCGGCGGCAGGTGCTGGGCCAGCGACAGCGATCCGGCATCGATCCGGTCCCAGGCAAAGACCCCGGGCTGGGACCAGGCATCCAGTCCCTCGACCAGACGCGGAGCGCCTGCGAAAATCGCCTCATCCAGACCTGTCGCCGTCTCGGGCGCGGTGACGACACAGCGGCGATGGTGGGCCTTGGCCGTCTCACCCACGGTGACGCCAAGAGCCTCCAGCTCCTTCTTCAGGCGCGAGCCGCCCTTGTCCTTGGCGGCCATGACGTCCAGCCGTCCACCGGGCTTCAGCGCCCGCAGCGCCAGGGCCAGGGTATAGCGCCGCTCCAGTACGCCGGGCGGGGCATAAATCATGATGTCATCGACCGAACCGGGCGCGACGTCTTCCAGCGAGGTCGAACCGGGGATCAGGGGCGAGACCTGGATCGCGCTACCGGGCGGATCGAAGACGGCGGGCGGGCGGCCATAGAGGAGGGTACTGGTCATCTGCGGCTCCTTATCCGCTTTCAAGCCATAGGCGAAGCTGGCGAGCCCGGAACAAATCCGGCACAAGGCCCCGATGCTGGCCGACTCAGTCCTGAATGCCCCCCCGCCGACCCTGGACGACGCCCGTGCGACCCTGGAGCGGGTCTGGGGCCATGGCGATTTTCGTGGCCTGCAGTCCCAGGTGGTCACGGAGATTCTGGGGGGCCGAAACGTGCTGGCCGTCCTGCCCACGGGTGGGGGCAAGTCGGTCTGCTATCAGATACCGGCCATTCTGCGCCCCGGCCTTGGGCTGGTCGTCTCGCCCCTGATCGCCCTGATGACCGATCAGGTCGAGGCGCTGAAACAGCAGGGGGTGGCGGCGGCGCGGCTGGACTCGGGCGTTTCCATGGACGACCGGTCCGAAATTTGGCGGCAGGCGCGGGCGGGCGAGCTCGATCTGCTCTATGTCTCACCCGAGGGACTGGCCCAGCCGCATCTGATCGATCGGCTGCGGGATCTGCCGCTGTCCCTCATTGCCATCGATGAGGCTCACTGTGTCTCGCAATGGGGACATGACTTCCGGCCCGACTATCGCGGTCTGGGGCGGTTGGCCGAGATTTTCCCGGATGTGCCGCGCATCGCCGTGACCGCCACCGCCGATGCCCGCACGCGCGAGGACATCGTCGCTTCCTTGCGCCTGGACGGGGCGCGGGTGCTCGTCGACAGCTTCGCCCGGCCGAACCTGCAACTGTCCGCCGAGCGCAAGGAAAACGGTTCGCGCGCCAAGACCGATGCCCATGTGATCGAACTGGTCCGCCAGAGGCGCGGCAAGTCCGGCGTCGTCTATTGCGGCAGCCGCGACGGCTGCGAGCGCGTGGCCGGGGCCCTGCGCGACGCCGGCGTCAATGCCATCGCCTATCACGCGGGCATGGATGCGCGGCAGCGCGACCGCCTGCTGGCCCGCTTTCTGGCCGAGGACGGGGCGGTCATGGTGGCCACCATCGCCTTCGGCATGGGGGTGGACAAGGCGGACGTCCGCTTCGTCATCCACGCCGATCCGCCCGGGTCGCTGGAAGCCTATTGGCAGGAAATCGGGCGCGCGGGCCGCGATGGCGAACCAGCCGAGGGCATCACGCTTTACGGTCCCTCCGACATCGCCTGGACGCTGAAGCGGCTGGAGGGTCGCCCGATGGCCGAGGAGGTTAAGGCGGTCCAGGTGTCAAAGGCCCGCCGCCTCTATGCCATGCTGGACGGAGCCACCTGCCGCCCCCAGGCGGTGCGGCGCTATTTTGGTGAAACCGATGCCCAGGTCTGCGGCGTCTGCGACCTGTGTCTCGATCCGCCCGCCGTGTTCGATGCGACGGTCCAGGCGCAGAAGGTCTTGGCGGCGGTCCAGCGTCTGGGCGAACGGTTCGGCAAGACGCGCGTCATCGACCATCTGCTGGGCAAGACGCGGGATGTGCAGGGCTGGGAGACGGCGCTGTCGACCTGGGGCATCGGGGCGGACACCGCCAGTCACACCTGGCGCGACGTGGTCGATCACCTGATGTTCGACGGCCTGCTGGTCGAGGACCCCAACGACGGCAAGCCGCTGATCCGGCTGGGTGAGCCGGAGGCCGTGCGCGCCGTCTATCGCGGCGAGCGGGTCGTGGAAGTCCGCAATGCCCCGGCCCGCGCCTCATCGGCCCCCCGCGAGCGCACCCGCACGGGCCGCAACGCCGCGCTGGAGACGATGGACGCCGATGTCCGCGCCCGGTTCGAGGCCCTTCGCGCTTGGCGCCGTGACCGCGCGGCCGAACAGCGCGTGCCGCCCTATGTCATTTTCCAGGACAAGACCCTGCTGGAAATCGCCATCCGCCAGCCCGGCGATCTGACCGTGCTGGCCGGAATCGCCGGAGTGGGACAGTCCAAGATCGAACGCTACGGGTCGGCGGTGCTGGATCAGCTCAGCCGGATGGCCGAAAGCGCCTAGGCTGCGGCCTGGCCGATGCCGGCCTCGGCCAGCCATTCGACGATCTTGCCCTTGGGCATGGCTCCGACCTTCATCGAGGTCATCTGACCGTCCTTGAAGAGCATAAGGGTCGGGATGCCCTTCACGCCCAGTTTGGACGGGATCATGGGCGAATCGTCGATATTGACCTTGGCGATCGTCACCTGGCCGGACAGTTCGTCGGCGATCTGCTCCAGGGCCGGGCCGATCTGTTTGCAGGGGCCGCACCATTCGGCCCAGAAATCGACCAGCACGGGTGTGCTGGACTTCAGAACGTCAGCGTCGAAGCTGTCGTCGGTGACTTTGACAGTGGCCATGAGAAACGATCCTTCTGACCCGCGCGGCGGGCTGGTTTCATAGCCCTGAATCGGGCCGTTGGCGCGAATGTGGGGACGACGGTCGCGCGGGTCAACGCGCCTTTCCGGCTTAACGCGACAGTGCGGCTTCAAGCAGGGTATCGGGCACCGGCATCAGCCTGGGCCCATCCGTCCAGACCAGGGCGGCTTCGACCGGGCGGACCGGATAAAGCTGTCGCAGGATGGAGACATACAGCGCCGCCTGAAGCACATAGGCCGGATCGGTGTCTTCGATCCGGTCCGGTGCGGGTCGATTGCTCTTGAAATCGACGACCAGAATGCGGTTCGGCTCGATCACCAGCCGATCCATCCGTCCCGAGATAGGTACGCTATCCACGACGCCGGTCAGGGCCACTTCGGCACGCGAACCCGGCCCGAACACGGGCGCGAACCGGGGATCGTCGAGAACGCCGAAAGCTGCCCCGATCATCTCATGGCGCTGCACCTCGTCGATGTCTCGCTCGCGCGACAGCATGCGCAAGGCCGCTTTTGCGCGGTCGTCAGGCGCGATGTCAGGGAGCCGTTCCAGCAGGCGGTGGATCAGGTCGCCCCGGCGGAACCGGCCCAGCGACACACCCGATTTCGCGAGCGGCGATGGCGCAGCGATGCGCACGGCACCCTCCATCGTCGAAGGCGAGGCGAAACGGGCGGCGGTATCGAGCGCGGGTTCTGTGCTTGCCCAGGCCGGGACCTCGATTGTCTCGGCGACGGCACCGACGCCCACCGCAAGGACGGCCGGATCGACACCGAACCTCTGACGGCCGTCGCCGATGTTGCGCACCTGCGCGCCGAGACGCTCGAAGGTCTCGGTCAGGACCGCCCACCAGCTGCCATCGTCATAGCCCAGCTTCGACCTGCCGCTGCCACGCCCCAGGATCACGATCCGGTCCCGCGCCCGCGTCAGGGCGACGTAAAGCAGTCGCAGCGTCTCGGCATCGACCCGGTCCTGACGCGCCTGACGCGCTTCGCCCGAGGCCTCGCAGTCTTCTTTCTCTGAGCCAGGGCACATCAGCCAGGCCTCGGTTCCGTCCGGTTGTTCCACCGGCATCAATGTCGGCCCCTGCGCCTTGGCCCGCGCCGTGGTGTCAGGCAGGATCACGATCGGTGCCTCAAGCCCCTTGGCCCCGTGCACGGTCATGACACGTACTTCGCCCCGCGCCCCCTCCAGCTCGCGCTTCACCTCGACGTCGGCAGCCTCCAGCAGGGCCAGGCAGGTTTCCAGATCGGTCGCGCCGCGCTGTTCGGCGGCCAGGACCTGGTTCAACGTCTCGTCGATCGCCTCCTCCGCCTCGCGCCCCAACCGGGTCAGGACGCGCGCCCGGCCCGAGACACCTGTCTCGTCCACCCGGTTCAGCAGGGCCGAAAAGAAGGCGAAGGGATCCCGATCGCGGGCCCCGATTGCAAAGGCCAGCAGGTCGCGCGCCCGCCGCCATTCCGTGCGCTCGATCGCCCGACGCTGTAACTCCTGCCACAACCTGCGTCGCTTCGGATTCGATCCCGCCAGTTCGTAAAGCCCGTCCTCGTCCACGTCGCAGAACGGGCTGCGCAGGATGCCCGCCAGGCTGAGGTCGTCGTCGGGGAACAGAACGAACCTCGCCATCGCGATCAGGTCGTCAAATACGATATGCGACGACAGCTTCAGCCGGTCCGCCCCTGCCACCGGCACGCCGGCGGATTTCAGGGCGCGGATGATCTCCTCGAACGTCGCGTCGCGGCGGCGGACAAGGATCAGGAAATCGCCGTAGCCGCAGGGGCGAAGTTCCCGTTTAGCCTTGTCCTGCACCGCCACACCGGTCTCGACCTGGCGCTTGATCTCGCGGGCCAGGTCCCCGGCCATCCGCTTGCGCGCGCTCTGGACCGGTTCCTGATCCAGCGGGTCGTCCCAGGCGTCGCGCTCGGGCGGCTTTTCGTCGATGTAGAGCGGCCACAGGTCGATACAGCCGTGATCGCCCGCGCGCATGGCTCTATGAGGCGGGATGGCCGCGATCTCCTGCCCGACCAACGCAGTGGTGCGCGCCGGGCCTTCGAAGACCGCGTCCACGAAGGCCAGAACCTCGGGCGTGGAGCGGAAAGAGGTGGCCAGTTCGACGCCTTCGAAGGCCTGTCCTGCCCCGCGCACCAGACCGTCATACCGCTGCGCCTCCTGCCGCAGCCGCTCGGGCCGTGCGCCCTGGAAGGAATAGATCGACTGCTTCTCGTCGCCGACGGCGAAGACGGTCCGGTCCACCTTGCCGGCCCCGAAACGCTGAGAGCCTTCGCCTGCGAAAAAGCCTTCGGTCAGCGCCCTCAGGATGTCCCATTGCTCGGGAGCGGTGTCCTGCGCCTCGTCGATCAGGACGTGTTCGATGCCGCCGTCCAGCTTGTACAGAACCCAGGCGGCACTGGACCGGACAGTCAGCAGTTCGACGGTGCGTGCGACCAGGTCGCCGAAGTCGAGCGCGCCCTTCTTTTCCTTAGCCTGGTCGTAGAGGGCCCCATGCGCCTGGGCCAGGGTCAGGACGTGGACGGTGTCTTCTGCGACGCGGGCCTTTCGCACCTGTCCCAGCGCCGAGACCACCTTGTCCTGCATCGCCGTTAGCCAAGCCTTGGCATCAGGCGGTGCTTTGCTGGTCGCGATCCGGGACCTTGCTTTGCCTTCGGTTAGAAAGACTCCGGCTACCGCTGGAAAAGTCCAGTCCGCGCTCCACATTCGCTCGGCGCACTTTTGGTCATCCGCACTGCCGGTCGCCATCTGTTCGGCGACGGCCAGCCATTCGGCGTGGTCCAGCCAGCGCATGAAGTCGTCCTGAATGGACGCTACGTCGCGGTCTGGATCGGCCCCGACCAAGGCGTGCGGGCCGGGGGCCAGTCCCTCGACCACGCGGCGGGTATAGTCGATCAGACGGACGCGATCCTGCTCCACCCGGGCCAGCAGGGCCTCGAAATCGGGCCAGCTCAGCTCGACCGCGAAATGGGCATAGGCCCGGCCGATCGCGCCGTCCTCGTCCTTCAGGGCTTCCCGCGCGAGATCCTCGCGCGCGCCGTGCGACAGAGCCGTCGCGGCCTGATCCTCCAGCACGGTGAAACCCGGCGTGACACCCGCCTCGATCGGAAACCGCCGCAGCAGCTTTTCGCAGAAGGCATGCAGGGTCTGGATCTTCAGCCCGCCCGGCGTATCCAGCGCCTTGGCGAACAGCTGGCGCGCCTTGGACAGGTCCAGGTCCGACAGCGCCGCCTCATCCCGCCCGTCCAGATCGGCCAGCGAACGGGCCAGCGACCGGTCACCCATGACCGCCCAAGCCCCCAGACGGTCGAACAGCCGTGCCTGCATCTCTGCTGCGGCGGCCTTGGTGTAGGTGACGCACAGGATTTCGCCGGGCTGGACTTCCTGCAGCAGCAACCGCGCTACCCGATCAACCAGCGTCGACGTCTTGCCCGATCCGGCATTGGCGGTCACGAAGACCGACTGGCGCGGGTCCGCCGCCGCGATCTGATACGGGTCGGGCAGGATGCGGGCTGAGGGGTTCGCGCTCATGTCTCGCCCTCCTCGCCGCCCACGACATGCCATTCCCAGACGCGGGCCAGATGGTCGTAGTTGCCCCCGAAATTGCCCATGAACTGAGGCGCGACCCAGCTCAGATAGGGCGTCCGTTCACTGTCGAAGCGCGCCACCCGCGCCTTCAGCCCGGCCAGCGCCGCCTCCGACAGATGCGCCGCCTCCGCCCCCTCCGCCAGGGTCTTCGCCTCGCCCGGCACCTTGCGCCCTACGACGCGGACGTAGGTCAGCTCCTCCGGCTCAACCGGGCCGGAGGTCTTCGATCCCGCCTCCGCCAAAATGGCCCCGGTCAGGGTCAGTTGGGGCGAAAAGCCGGTCTTCAACTGTTTGGCCGAAGGGATCTGTCCGGTCTTGAAATCCAGAACCGCCGCGCCGGACCCCGACAGCTCGAGCCGGTCCGCCTTGGCCGTCAGGGTGAACGGCCCGGCGGGGGCGTCGAACGTCAGGGACAGCGTCTCCTCTACTCGGATGTCGATGCCGCGCGCGCGACGCCGCATCTCGAACCCGGCCAGCCAGCGGGCGGCATTGCGGGCCAGCGGGGCCTCGCGCGCCATGGCCGCATCCTCGAAGCCGTGATGGGTCAGTTCCTCATGCAACAGTCTGGAGATCTCGCCCTCGCAATCCTCGGGCAGGACGTCGGGCCAGCTGAGGGTCAGTCGCTCCACCGCCTTGTGCACAGCCTGGCCCCGGGCGATGGCCTCCGCCGACTGACCGGGCCGGTCCAGCTGCCGCAGGTTCAGCACATAGCGGGCATAGACCGCGTAAGGATCGCGCACCCAGCGTTCGACGCCGGTCACCGGCAGTTGTCGCGGACGGCGCTCGACCGGCGGTCGGGGCGCGGGGCGGCGGGCATAGCCCGGCGTGGTGCGGGTCGGGGCGTCCAGGGCGCGGGTCTGATGCAGCTGGATCGACGGCTGGTGCACGCGCACAGGGGTGGCGTCGGTGTTCGCCCCGCGCGTCAGCATTTCCAGCCGCCACAGCCAGCGGGACTTGACCGCCGGCTGCCCGCCGCGCCGCTCTGAATGGACCAGGATGGCGTCGTCGGCGCAGGCCGCCTGGACGAAATCCTGAGCGGTCTGGCCCAGACGGCGCTCGGGCGGCGGCAGGCCGAGGGCCTTGCGCATCGGCCGCGACAGGAAGGGGTCGGTCGGGGCGGCATTGGGCCAGACGCCCTCCTCCAGCCCGGCCAGGATCATTCGGTCAGCCCGCACCAGCCGGGCCTCGATGGCCCCCAGAATGCGCAGGCGCGGCTGGTTGGCCCCGCCGGTCCGCACCGTCTGTTCGGTCAGAAGCGTCGAGATCAGATCGGCCATCTCGGCCGGCGTCACCGGCGGCAGGGCCGCCGCCCCCTCGATCAGACTGGACAACAGGCCAGCGGCAGCCTCTCCGTCCGGACCAGCCCAGACCTGCGTTCCGGCCAGGCTCTCGATCAGCCGGGTCAGGGCGCGCGCCGCCTCGTCCAGCGAGGCGTTCGGCAGAAGCGAAGATCGCGCCATGTCCGACAGCGTCTCCAGCCGATCCAGAAGCTGTCCCGCCATTGCGACATCGACCATCGTCCGTTCAGAAGGCGGCTGGCCGTCGTCGCGTGGCTGCGTAGCCTTCAACAGGGCGCGCCGGGCACCAGCCCAGTCACGTCGACGGGGACCCCGCAGGGCATGACGTTCCAGCGCCGCAACCGCTTGCGAATAATCGGCTTCGTTCAGATCGATCCACACCAGAGGGTGTTTCAGCAGGCCCAGCAGCACATGCGGGTCCAGCGGCTCGGCCATGAACCGCGCCGCCAGATCGACCAGCCGCCCCGCCGCCATCCGTGACAGCGGCTGGCCGGACGAGTTGTCCGCCGTGATCCCCCATCGCTCCAACCGCGCCTCGACCCGGCGACCCAGAGCCAGATCGGGCGTGACCAGGGCGCAGGTCTTGCCGGGCTGTTCGAGCGTCTCGCGCATCATCAGGGCGATGGCGGCGGCGGCATCCTCCTCGGCACGGACCGTGACGACCGACAACCCCTCCAGTCCTTCGGCAATCGGATCGACGGAGCGGACGGTGGCGGCAGTGGCGCGAAGATCGCGGATCGTCACGCGCCAGTCGGCGGTGGCCTGGGCCGGACGCAGGGCCTCGTTGAGCAGCCGCTGGCGGGCCCGACCGCGTGCGGCGGCCTCGCCCGGTTCGGACGGCCGGAACCAGGGTCGTACCTGATCCCGCGGGACCGCGGCACGGTTCAGCAGACGCCACAGGGCGTTCTGCGGGTGCTGTTCGCTGTCGCCTAGGTCTTCCCAGACACGGGCATCCAGATCGAAGTCCAGTCCGGGCAGGACCACGCACCCCTGCGGTGCCGCGGCGACGGCGGCCAGCACGTCGGCGGCGGCCGGCGCGGAGCCGGTCGAACCGGCGGCGATCACCGGCTGCTGCGGCGGGCGCTCGATCCAGGCCGTGGCCAGCAGGCGCAGCAGCTTCGCCCGACGCCAGGCCGGATCGACCAGACCCATGGCCTCCAGCCGCCGGGGCCAGGCCTCGACGGCCAGACCCAGGAACTCCGCCGACGCCTGCCAGTGCTCGGCCAGATCGCCCTCAACCAGGGTGGCGACCCGCGCCATGTCCTCGACCTCTTCCAGCTGGCAGGAATCGAGAAAGCTGCCCAGCGCATCCGCCATCTCCAGCGCGCGCAGAGGCGTCAGGCCGGGCCGGAAATCCTCGACGATCATCCGCGCCATCTCGAACCGGCGCGTCAGGGGGGCGATGGCGGGCGGCAGGTCCAGACCCAGTTCTCCGGGCGCGAACGGCGGCTCATCCTCCTCCAGATCGCCCAGCGGTCTGACCTGAGGCAGCAGCAGAGACCGCCCTTCAGCCTGACGGGTCAGGGCCGAGGTAAAGGCCCGCGCCGCGCGGCGGTTGGGCAGAAGAATGACCGCGTCGGACAGGGCCTCGGGAGGATGTTCGCCCAGCCAGGCCAGAACGCCTGCCGCCAGATCGTCCAGAAACGGGCGCCGCGCCTCGATGGCGTACCAGCGGGGGAAGGCCCCCGAAAAGGGATCGAACGCCGTGCTCATCCGCCCTGCGCCAGCCGGACCTCGGCCTCGTCGCGAGCCTGAGGATCGCCGACATGCATCCAGTCGCCGTCCAGCACGCAGCCATGCAGCCTCCCTGCCGCCGCCGAATCTCGCCACAGGCCACTGAGGGAGAACGGCCCCTCGGGACCCTCGGCGACATAGTCGGGCCGACAGATGTGGACGCCCATATAGGCGAACGGCGCCGACGCCGCCTCGCCCCTGAATGTCAGCCGCCCATCGTCCGCCAGAAAGAAGTCCCCGTCGCCCTCGAAGCCGATGGATCCCTGACGGCGGGCCAGCAGCAGGGCCGCATCCATATGCTCAGGGTCCCACAGGCGAGACAGCTCAGAGAGGGCGTCGCTCCGGTCGATCCAGATGCTGTCGATATTGGCCACAAACACCGGCGCATCGCCCAGCAGGCACGCGGCCTTCTTCAGCCCGCCGCCTGTCTCCAGAAGTTCGGACCGCTCGTCGGAAATGACGATCTCGGGCCCGCGCCCTCGTGCGGCCAGGTGCGCCTCCAGACGGTCAGCGAACCAGTGGACATTGACCACGGCCCTTTCGACGCCCGCATCCGCCAGTCGGTCCAGCACATGGTCGATCAGGGCGCGCCCCCCAACCTCAACCAGGGCCTTGGGCCGGTCGTCGGTCAGCGGGCGCATGCGGGTGCCGAGACCCGCGGCGAGAACCATCGCGGTTTTGGGAGCGATGCTCATCGGCGGTGAACCTCGGGTACATGACGGGCAAACCAGTCGCGGACAGGCTCCAGCCCTGACTTGTCCAGATTGGCATTCAGATGCCGCCACATGCGTGGCATGAAAGCGCGATACCGCGGCTTGCCGTCACGCACGATCAGCCGGGCAAAGATGCCCAGGATGCGCGCCTCATTCAGTGCCGCCAGACCGGCATAGTCCTGCATGAAGGCCTCGCGCTCGACCTGGGGACGCAGAGCGAAATAATGGTCCAGGGCCCGGGCCTCCAGCGCAGGCGACACATCCCGCCGCGCATCTTGCAGCAGGGAATGCAGGTCCCAGGACGGGTGCGCCTTCACCGCGTCCTGAAAGTCAATCATGCCGACCATGGCTGGTCCCGCCCGACCGGTCAGCCGGATAAGGTTCTCCGCATGGTAATCCCGGTGCGCCATGACGGTGGCCCCCGCCTCGCCCCGCGCCACCACCGGAACCCAGGCCGCGTGCCAGTCGTCGATGGCGGCGGCGTCAAACGACAAACCCGCCTCCAGTTGCGGCATCCACTCCACGAACAGATCGGCCCCGCCCTGAAGCGCCGTCGCGTCGTAGGTCTGCAGCGGCCAGTCGCCCGCAGCGCCGGTCAGGGCGTCCGGGGTCGGAGCGTCGTGCAGTCGGGCCAGAGCCTCGATCGCCGCCAGATACAGCGGCTCTTCCGGTTCGCCGGCTTCGATGACGCGGGCGAACAGGTCGTCGCCGAAGTCTTCCAGCACAGCCAGCCCGGCAGGGGCATCGACCGCGATGATCTCGGGCGCAGACAGGCCCATGCTTCGCAAATGCGCGGCCACGGCAGCGAAGGCTTCGATCCGCCCGGCAGACAGGCGGGCCGTGGCGTTCCAGCCGGAGGCGCGGCGCTGCTCGGGTGTCCATAAAGGGTTGGCGGGCGGACTCTCGGCCGAGGCGGCCTGGTCCATCAGCATCAGGGTGGTGCCTGAGGGCAAGGTCAGTCGCTCATAGCGACGCGTGGACGCATCGCCGGGCAGCGCGACACGCACGGCCTCGGCCAGACCGGCGGCCTTCAGAAACTCGACGCGGTGGTGCTCGCGGTCAGACATGCAGATCCTTCAACTTCGTCTCCCACGCCCCTACGCCAGAAACGGTCGCAACACGTCCCTCGCCGTCTTCGGACAATGTGACGATCAGACGGTCCAGCCCCAGCCAGGCGGCGGGATCGTCGCCCAGACGCTCAGGCCATTCGATGACGGCAAAGCCGGTGTCCAGCGCCTCGTCCAGCCCGATCTCGACGGCCTCTTCCGACCGGGTCAGGCGGTAAAGGTCGAAATGGGCGACGGGCGGATCGCTGTCGTAGAATTGCACCAGGGTGAAGGTCGGCGAAGGCACGTCTTCATCGGGCGTGGTGAGGGCGCGGATCAGGCCGCGCGCCATGGTCGATTTGCCCATGCCGAGCGGGCCGTACAGCAGCAGGGCCTCGCCCTGTCCCATATGTGGGGCAAGCGCAGCACCCAACCGCGTCGTGGCCTCGGCGTCGGCCAGGGGGATCGTCAGCCCGCTCATGCGAAATCCGCATCCGGCTGGCCGGGCAGGACCCGTTCGGTGAAGGCCTTCAGCGCATAGGTCGCCTTGCCCGCGTCGATGTCCAGCCGTCGGGCGGGGATCGGCTTGCCGACCTTGAGCTGGAAGGCCCCGCGCTTCTTGTTGAGCAGTTCGTGGAACAGGGTGATGTCCCGCAGTTCCTGCGAGAACCGGTCGAACAGATGGAACAGTTTCGACGTCGGCCCGGCCACATGGATGGGCACCACGGGCGCGTCGTATTTGCGGGCCAGGGACGCGGCCGTCTGAGCCCATTCGGGATCGGTCAGGCTACCGTCGGGGCCGACGCGGGCCAGCCGGCCGGCGGGGAACATGACCACGCAGCGTTCCGCCTCGAACGCCTCCTTTGCGGCCTGGAGCGTGGCGCGGGTCTTCTCGCGCGTGCGCTTTTCGGTCACCCATTCGACCGGCACGATGGCCTCGCCCAGACGGGGAGCGACCCGCACGGCATCGGCATTGGCGAAGAAGATGGCGTCGTCTCGCCGTTTGCGCACCGCGTCGAAGACCGCGATACCGTCGGCGATGCCGGTCGGGTGATTAGCCACGATCAGGCAGCGGCCCGTCGCCGGTATCCGCTCCTGATTCAGGGTCGAAACACGCAGGTCCAGAAGGTTGCTGACGTATCTCAGCGCCTCCTGTCCCGACAGCGGCAGGATGGCATCGGCCATCCGCACGGCATGCCGAAACCCCAGCAAGCGGTAGAGCAGCGGCCGCACCACCGGCCAGAATACCGATCGGGTCAGCTGCGGGGCCCGCTCGGCGATCAGCACCTCGCAGATGTGCGGTGCAGGCTTTGTCTTTAAGGGGGCCGAAGCGGTCGGGGTCATGCAGGTCCGGTTGTCGCCGTTTGCATGGGCCTCCGCAAGCGGCCCGGCTTTGACGGGGCGAACGACGGTGCTAGGCCAGTCGCCTGATCAAGGAGAACCGTCCGATGCGCCACCGCTCCCTGCTTGCCAGCGCCTGTTGCGCCCTCGCGCTCGTCGCCGCCGTCCCGGCCCTGGCCGAGGCACCCACCGCTGCGCCACCCGCCGCGACGACATCCGCCCAGACCCAGACGCCCTTCACCTATCAGGACATGATCCCGGCCAATCGCCTGGGCGATCCGCAGGTGTCGCCGGATGGTCGCTGGGTCATCTATTCGGTGACGACCACCGACGTGGCGGCCAACAGCCGCGCCGGAGCCCTGCATGCCCTGGACCTGACCAATCCGGGCGAGCCCGTGCGTCTGGCTATAAACGAGGGCGGGGCCAATACCGCGCGCTGGGGCGCGGACGGCAAGCTGTACTTCCTGTCGGGCCGGTCCGGCTCCAGCCAGGTCTGGCGGGCCGAGGCGGATGGAACGGGGCCGGTTCAGGTCACCGACCTGCCCACCGACGTCAACGCCTATCGCCTGAGCCCCGATGCCGGGCGCGTCGTCGTGTCGCTGGCCGTCTATCCCGAGGCCGACACCCTGGCCGCCTCGGTCGAGCGCGGCCAGGCCGTGGCGGCCCAGAAGAATACCGGCCAGGTTTATGACCGCATGTTCGTGCGTCACTGGGACACCTGGAACGACCACACCCAGAACCATCTGTTCGTGCAGGACATCGGTGCCACCGGCGCGGCGACCGGCGAACCCGTCTGGGTCACGCGCGGCTTCGACGGCGACACTCCTTCCAAACCCTTCGGCGACGAGAGCGAGTTCACCTTTGCGCCCGACGGCCAGTCCGTCGTCTTCGCCTCGCGTCAGGCGGCTCAGAGCGAGCCCTGGAGTACCAATTTCGATCTGTATCAGGTCTCTGTCTCGGCACCGGGACAGCTGAACAACCTGACCGATGACAATGAGGCCTGGGACACCGGCCCCGTGTTTTCGCCCGACGGGCGCACCCTGGCCTATCGCGCCATGGCCCGGCCCGGTTTCGAGGCCGACAAATACGCCGTCTTCCTGCGCGATGTCGCCTCGGGGCAGGTGCGCCAGATCGCGGCCAACTGGGACCGTTCGGCGGACAGCCTGCAATGGTCCAAGGATGGCCAAACCCTGTACACCACCGCCGGTGACGTCGGTCAGACCCGCCTGTTCGCAATCGATGTGACCTCAGGCTCCGTCGTGCCGATCACGGGCGAGGGCCATGTCTCGGCCTTCCAGCAGACGCCGTCCGGTTTCGTCTTCGCCCAGGACAGCCTGACCCGGCCCAGCGAGCTGTTCGTCAAGACGTTCCGGGGTCGCGAGATGCCGCGCCGCATCACCGATGTGAACCCGCAACTGGACGAACGCGCCTTCGGCGAGGCCGAGCAGTTCACCTTCGCGGGCTGGAACGGCGAGGAGGTCCACGGCTATGTCATCAAGCCCGCCAATGCCGTCGACGGCCAGAAATATCCGGTCGCCTTCCTGATCCACGGCGGACCCCAGGGCTCATTCGGCAACAGCTGGTCCTACCGCTGGAACCCCATGACCTATGCGGGCGCAGGCTATGCGGTGGTGATGATCGATTTCCACGGCTCGACCGGCTACGGCCAGGCCTTCACCGATTCCATCAGCCAGCACTGGGGCGACCGCCCTCTGGAGGATCTGCAGAAGGGCTGGGCCGCCGCGCAGGAGAAGTACGACTTCATCGACGGAGAGAACGCCTGCGCGCTCGGCGCGTCATACGGCGGCTATATGATCAACTGGATCGCGGGCAACTGGGCCGGTGAGTTCAAATGCCTGGTCAACCACGACGGCGTCTTCGACACCTTCGGCATGGGCTATTCGACCGAGGAGTTATGGTTCACCGAGTGGGAGTACGGTGGCACGCCCTGGGAGAACCCGCGCGGCTACCAAGAATTCAACCCGGCCAACCACGTCCGCAACTGGCGCGATCCGATGCTGGTCATCCAGGGCGATCTGGACTTCCGCATCCCCACTGCCCAGAGCCTGTCGACCTTCACCGCCCTGCAACGGAAGGGGATCGACAGCCGGCTGGTGGTCTTCCCGGACGAGAACCACTGGGTGCTGCGCCCGGCCAACAGCCAGCAGTGGCACAACGAAGTGTTCGGCTGGCTGGACAAGTATCTGAAGCCGGCGGAGTGATCCGGGGCTGACAACAGCCAGAAGCCCCGCAGTCGACCGGACTGCGGGGCTTTTCTTTTTAGGACGCTATCTCTCGGCCCGCGGGACCTCGTTGCTTGAGCGCGCGCAAATTAGCGGGCGGCGATGGACCGGGTCAGGCTGACGTAGCGGTCGTGTTCGCGGGCGGTCATGCAGCGCGGCCTGGACCAGGTCTCGCCCGTGCGGCGCACTTCGACGGCCTGGCGCGCGGTGATGAACACTGGCGCGGCACCATATTCGCGCGTGAAGGCGACGCGGGTGGCCGCGTCTGCGTCGCACACCATGACCGCACGAGGCTGTTGCACCTGTTGCGAGGCACGTGGGGCCGGCGGAAGCTGGGTCTGGTTCTGTGTCGAATAATTCTGGGCCAGGGCGGGGGCGGCGCTGGCCAGAACCAGCAGGGTGGCGGCGGAAACTGCGAACAAGCGCATCGGGAAATCCTCCAATTCATCCCGAATTCGCTCCGGGTTCGGACATAAGAATGCGCTCTTTTCTGCATTTGTAAAGTTTTGACGACAGTTTCGGGAATGAACAATGACGACGTGGCGCAGTGTGGAGCGCCAGGGCATTAATTTTGTTCGAGATTGAGCCCAACCGTCGCTTCGTGCGTATCTGATGCGAAGCCGCATTCAAGGACACCCATGACCCGAAGAGGCCTGTTCGCCCCCCTGCTGGGCCTTGCTGCCGCCGCCTGCTCGCCGCTGTCGCTGCTGAATGCGGTCGGGCCGCGCGATCGCGGGGCCGGGCGGGTCGCTCGCGACCTGCCCTATGGCGACGACCCGCGCCAGAAGATGGACGTCTATGCTCCAGCCCAGGCCGCGAACCTGCCCGTTCTGGTCTTCTTCTATGGCGGCGGCTGGGATTCCGGGGATCGCAAGGACTATGGCTGGGCCGCCCAGGCCCTGGCCGCGCGCGGCTTCGTCGTCTTCGTGCCTGACTACCGTCTGGTGCCCGAGGTCCACTTCCCGTCCTTCATCCAGGACGCGGCGGAGGCCACGGCCCGCGCGAGCGAGCTGGCTGCGACCTATGGCGGCGATCCGACGCGCCTGGGCGTCATCGGCCATTCCGCAGGGGCCCATCTGGCCATGATGATCGCGCTGGACCGGCGCTACATGGCCGCCGTGGACCAGCCGACCCTGATCAAGGCGGCGGCGGGGCTGGCCGGGCCCTATGAGTTTCTGCCGTTCGACGTGGCCGCCTCGCGCAATGCCTTTGGCCGCGCGCCCGATCCGACCCTGACCCAGCCGGTCACCTTCGCCCGCGCCGATGCCCCGCCCCTGTGGCTAGGCCACGGCACCGACGATGTCGTGGTGCATGACGAGGACACCACCATCCTGTGCGAACGGATGACCGCCGTCGGCGGACGCTGCGAGGCGAAACTCTATCCCGGCCTGAACCACGCCGACCTCATCGCGACCTTCTCTCCCCTGTTCCGCAAGAAGGCCCCGGTGCTGGATGACGTCACGGCATTCCTGCATCGCGAGCTGGGCTGACTGCGCGCTCAAGCAGCGAGCAACCGCGTTGCGAGCGCTAGCGCCCCAACAAAGCGTGGCCGTCTCGCCAAGGTCATCTTCTTCCGCTAGGGGAGATCATGACAAACACGATGACAGCCTCTACGCAGGCATTGGCGGCCCTGGACCGCCTCGAAACCCTCTACGCCCAATCCGTCGCCAATCTGCGCGCCGCTGTGGGCAACTTCCTGAAAACCGGCGAGCGCGCCGATGCCGAGGCCCGGGCCAAGGGCCTGTTCGCCTATCCTGAACTGCGGGTCAGCTGGTTCGGTGACCGGCCCGAAAACCTGGCCAGCCGCGCCTATGCCCGCCTGTCTCGGCCCGGCGTCTATGCCACCACCATCACCCGGCCGGACCTGTACCGATCCTATCTGCTGGAACAGCTGACCCTGTTGGAACAGGACTATGGCGCGACGTTCGAGGTGCGGCCGTCGGAACAGGAAATCCCGTTTCCCTATGTGATGGACGGCTCGGACGTCGTGCTGGACCGGACCCAGACGGCTGCCGTCGCCCGCTATTTCCCGACCACTGACCTGGCCCATATCGGCGACGAGATTTCCGATGGCCTGTTCGACCTGGGCAAGGACTTTCCGCTGGCCCAGTTCGACGGCCTGCGCACCGACTTTTCGCTGGCGCGCTTGCGCCACTACACCGGCACACCGGTCGAGGACGTCCAGTCCTATGTGCTATTCACCAACTACAACCGCTATGTCGACGAGTTCGTGCGCTGGGCCTGCGCCCAGCTGACCGACCCCGACAGCGCCTATGAGACCCTGTCCTGTGCAGGCGGCGTGGTGCTGACGCGCGACACGCCGGATCTGGAGGCGGCGGCCATGGATGCGGCCTGGAAGAAACACCAGATGCCGGCCTATCACCTGACCGCGCCGGGCCATGCGGGCATCACTCTGGTCAACATCGGCGTTGGGCCGTCCAATGCCAAGACGATCTGCGACCACCTGGCCGTGACCCGCCCCCACGCCTGGATGATGATCGGCCACTGCGGCGGCCTGCGTCCCTCGCAAACCATCGGCGACTATGTCCTGGCCCACGCCTATCTGCGCGACGACCACGTGCTGGACGCGGTCCTGCCGCCGGACATTCCGATCCCGTCGATCGCCGAGGTCCAGCGCGCCCTGTACGACGCGGCCAAACAGGTGTCCGGCGCGCCGGGCGAAGAGGTCAAGCGCCGCCTGCGCACCGGCACGGTGGTGACCACCGACGACCGGAACTGGGAGCTGCGCTATTCCAAATCAGCCCTGCGCTTCAACCAGTCGCGCGCCGTGGCCATCGACATGGAATCCGCCACCATTGCCGCGCAAGGGTACCGCTTCCGCGTCCCCTACGGCACGCTTCTCTGCGTGTCGGACAAGCCCCTGCATGGCGAGATCAAGCTGCCGGGCCAGGCCAACCGTTTCTACGAGGGCTCCATCTCGGAACACCTTCAGATCGGCATCCACGCTATCGACCTGCTGCGGGCCGAGGGTAACCGCCTGCACTCACGCAAGCTGCGCGCCTTCGACGAGCCGCCGTTCAGGTAGACTATTTCTTCAGCCGCCGGGCATTGGCCACGGCCGTGCGGTGGATGGGCTTCAACGCCTCGGCCTGGCCCTTCAGCAGTTCGGTGTTGAGGGTCAGCATCTGGCCCGCCGCCCGGCTCCACCAGCCCAGGGCATAGCTGACTTGCGCCTGCATGGCCGCCGCCGGGGTCGAGGCCCCGGCGATAGCCGAAGCGGCGCGGCTGGCCAGGCCGGCCTCGGTGACGGCATTGGCGTTCAGCCGCTGGCCGATGTCGCCAAAGGTCTTGCCCATGGCCGCCGCCGATTCCGACAGGGCCTCGACCTTTTCGCTGCTCATCAGCGACATTTCCTTCAGGTCGACCTTGGCCGGATCGGTCATGCCGTCGGCCATGATCTTCATCCGGGCGGCGATCACGTCACCGGCCGCGCTCAGCATCTCGCCGCCGGACAGGGCTGTGTGGCTGGCCGAACTGGCGTTGCGGGTCAGCTTGCGGCCGGTTTTCACGGCGCGATCGATCTGTGTCATGGCTCAGCCCTGCGCCTCATTCAGGCCTCCGGCAAGACCTCGTTGGAGAAGTCGGCCACATCCTTGAGCAGGGCAGGCACGGCGGCATCGATGATGGTCTGGCCCTTTTCCGGACTGGCCTGGGCCGGGTCGGAGCCGATGCGGCCGTCGGGGAAGCGGGCGCGATAGTCCAGCGCATCGCGGATCGGCCCGGACGGTGCGATCTGCGGGCTGTACGGAGCAGACTTGATATGATCGGGATAGGCGGCCTGGGTCACCGCGATCTCGGAGGGGGTCGCATGCATGCCATGGCCGGTCGGGAAGATGCGATTGCACAGGCTGTTGACGCCCGGCAGGTCCCACCAGTTCTTCAGCTTCAGCACGAACGGCGGCTGTTCCTCGACGAAGCTCCACTCCGCATAGATCTCGGCGAAGGTCGCCTCGATGGTGGCGACATTGCCGCCGTGGCCATTCAGAAAATAAATCCGCTCGAAGCCGTGCCGGCTCAGCGACGACACCCAGTCGGTGATCGCCGCCATGAAGGTCGAGGGGCGCAGGGAGATGGTCCCCGCAAAGGCCAGATGATGCTGGGCCATGCCGATGTTGAAGGTCGGGGCGACCACCAGATTCTCATCGGCCTGCTCCGCCGCATGGGCGATGATCTCGGGACACATCCAGTCCGTGCCCAGAAGACCGGTCGGCCCGTGCTGTTCGTTGGAGCCGATCGGCACCACCACGGTCTTCGTCTGTTTCAGCCGCGCATCGATCTCGGGCCAGGACGACAGATGGATCAGCATGGGCGACGCTCCTTCAACAACAATGGGTGCGGTTTAGGCCGATTGCCGGACGTGGCCAACCGCGAACGGCCCGCCTTCGGCTTGACCCGGAAGCCTTGGACGGCGAAGCCATGATCATGCCGCCCGTGCCGAACCCCTCAAGGCCAAGAGCCAAGACACCCAAGCGCGCACCCCGCGCCTTGGGCTGGCCGCCGGACGAGGACCGGGTCGAGACCATCTTCCAGCGATTGTCGGCCATCATGCCCGAACCCAAGACCGAGCTGGATTTCACCGATCCCTTCACCCTGGTCGTCGCCGTCGCCCTGTCGGCCCAGGCGACGGACGTCTCGGTCAACAAGGCCACGGACAAATTGTTCAAGGTCGCCGACACCCCGGCGAAGATGCTGGCCCTGGGGGAGGAGGGGCTGGTCCCCTACATCGCCTCCATCGGTCTGTATCGCGGCAAGGCCCGCAACGTCATCGCTCTGAGCCGGATCGTGCTGGAGCAGCATGGCGGGGTCGTGCCGCTGAACCGCGCCGACCTTCAGGCCCTGCCTGGCGTTGGTCGCAAGACCGCGAGTGTGGTGCTGAACGAGCTGGGCATCGAGCCCGCCATCGCGGTGGACACCCATGTGTTCCGCGTCTCGCACCGCCTGGGTCTGGCCAATGCCGCTACGCCGGACAAGGTCGAGGCGCAACTGCACAAGGTCGTGCCCGCCGCCTGGCTGCCCAAGGCACATCACTGGCTGATCCTGCATGGCCGTTACACCTGCAAGGCGCGCAAACCGAAGTGCACAGCCTGCGTGATCTCGGACCTCTGCCCGTCGCGCGGCGACCTGATGGCGTCTGGTGAGGCGGCCGCCTAGGCCCCGCGCTCGGCGGCCGGGATGAAGCCGTTGGCCAGCAGCGCATGCAGGGCCTGGACGTGGCCGTCGCGCGCCTCGACCGGGGCGGAGTCTGACGTCATCACCACCGTCAGCCGCAGGTCCGGCACGACAAAGACCATCTGGCCGCCATAGCCCCAGGCATAAAAGACATCGTGGCCGCGCGCCTTGCGCATCCACCAGCCATAGCCGTGGCCGTCGCCCGTCCAGCGCGAATTTCCGCGCGGCTCCCACGACGCCTCGACCCAGCCCTCGGGCAGGACCCGCACGCCCTCATGTAAGCCATCGTTGCGATACAGTTCACCGAACGCCAGCAGGGCGCGCGGCGAAAGACGCATCTCATTGCCGCCGAAATAGATGCCCTGCGGATCGGCCGGCCATTCGGGAATGGTCAGACCCATGGGCTCGCCCAGCAGTTCGCGCGTCAGGGCCAGGGTGGATCGTCCCGACGCCCGGGTCAGCACCGCCGAGGTCAGGTGAGAGGTGCCGGTGGAATAGATCAGCGTCCCGCCAGGATCGCTCTCGAACGGCTGGGCCAGGGCGTAGCGGACCCAGTCGCGGCTGGACACCCAGGCCCCGTAGTTGGCTCCGGAAGTCGAGGCCAGACCCGCCCGCATCGACAGAAGATGGCCCACCGTCAGGTCATTCAGGCGCGGATCGGGATTGGCCGGAAACCGGTCGGACAGAAAGCGGGCCACGGTCTGCTCCACTCCGGTCAGCAGCCCCTTTCCGATTGCCGCCCCGGCGACGGCGGCCAGAACGGACTTTGAGGCGGACTTGACGTTGACCGCCGTATCCAGCCCCGGCCCACGCAGGACCTCCTCGACCAGGGGCCGGCCATCCCGCGCCACGATCAGGGCGCGCATCTTGGGCAGATCACGCGCCGCCTCGACCGCCGCCGCCGTCAGGGCGGCATCCAGACCTTCGGTGCGAGGGGCGGACGCCGGGGCAGGCACCGCCGACTGGCCACAGGCGGCCAGCGGGACGGACAGGGCGGGCAGGCTCAGGCCGGCGGCGAGGAGATGTCGGCGTTTCATGCCCATCGACATGGGGACGCCGCCCCGTCCGCGACAGGCGACCTCACGCCGCAGCCTGGGCCAGCCTGGCCTTGACCGCCTGCGCGAACCGCCGTCCGCCCTCGGGCGCGGAGCCCAGGTAGAAGTCCGGCTCGATCAGCTCCGCCTCCATCAGCAGCCAGCCGCCATCGGGACCGCGCGCCATGTCGATGCGGGCATACAGCAGGTCCTCGTCGATCGCGGCCAGCGTCTGCTGCGCCAGGTCCCAGGCCCCCTCGGGCGGTTCCGGAAGGGCGACATACTGACCGCCGTACTGGACCTGGATGCGGAAGTCGCCGTTGACGGGCCGCTTGTTGACCAAATGGCTGAGCTGACCGCCGAAGATCAGCAGGGAGATCTCCCCCTCCGTTTCGATGGACGGCAGATAAGGCTGGATCATCGCCGCCCCGTCGGGCGCGCCCAGCATCTGTTCGCCACGTGACAGGCGCAGCGTCTGCCAGGCCCCGCCCGAAACGCGCGGCTTGACCACCACCGTCCCGGTGCCGAACCGGTCGAAGGCGGTATCGACATCCGCCTGGGTCACGCCCTCGACCCACTGCGTCTGCGGCATGGCCACGCCGCGCTCGGCCAGCCGCCGCAAATAGGATTTGTCCGAATTCCAGGTCAGGACCGACGGCGGGTTCAGCATCCGCACCCCCGCCGCCTCCCACGTGGCGCAGGCCTCCACCCACCGTGCATGATCGCGGTGATAGCCCCAGACGATCAGCGGCAGGACCAGCGGAAACGCCGCCAGCCGCGATCCATCCTCGATGTAGTCCGTCCAGGGCATCGGCTCGACCGCGATCCCCTCGGTCGCCAGCGCCGCCTGCAACCGCTCCAGCACCCCCGGCCATTGGCCCGCATAGGAGGGATCGGACGGGTCGGGTGTCAGGACGGCGATCTGGGTCATGGCGGCGATCTAGCGCGAAAGCCCTGCGCCGGGTAAGGCCTCGGAATGACCCAGAACACCTCGCCCGAAATTCTCTTCGACGTCTGCGCCGTCGGCAATGCCATCGTCGATGTGCTGGCCCCCTGCGACGACGCCTTTCTGTCGGCTCAGGGCCTTACGCCCGGTTCGATGCAACTGGTCGATGCGGGCCAGAGCGCGGCGCTGTATGACGCCATGGCCGCGGGGGTCGAGGCTTCGGGCGGATCGGCGGGCAATACCGTGGCGGGCGTGGGCTCCTTCGGCGGACGCGCTGCCTATGTGGGCAAGGTGGCGGACGACACCCTGGGCGGCGTCTTCACCCACGACATCCGCGCCGTCGGCGTGGCGTTTAACAGCCCGGTCCTGGCCGGCGGGGCCGAACAGGGTCTGGGCACCGGGCGCTGCCTGATCAATGTCACGCCCGACGGTCAGCGCACCATGTGCACCTTCCTGGGGGCCGCCAACCAGCTGTCGGCGGACGACATCGAAGCCGGCCAGATCGCGGCCTCGGCCATCGTCTATCTGGAGGGCTATCTGTTCGACCCGGCCCCGGCCCGTGCCGCCTTCGAGGCCGCCGCCGCTGCCGCCCACGCCGCCGGACGCAAGGTCGCCATCACCCTGTCCGACACTTTTGTCGTCGCCCGCTGGCGTGCCGAACTGCTGGCCTTCATCGCGGCGTCGGCCGACATCGTCCTGGCCAATGAGGCCGAGCTGGCCGCCCTGTTCGAAACGGAAGACTTCGACGCCGCCGCCGCCCGCCTAGCCTCCATGACCGAGGTCGCCGCCATCACGCGCGGGGCCGAGGGCTCGGTTCTGCTGTCCGCCGACGAACGGGTCGAGGTCGCCGCCTTCCCGGTCGACAAGGTCATCGACACCACCGGCGCGGGCGATCAATACGCCGCCGGGGTCCTGCTGGGCCTCGCGCGCGGCTTGTCGCTGAAGGACGCCGGGACGCTGGGGTCGCTGGCGGCTTCGGAAGTCATCGCCCACTGGGGCCCCCGGCCCATGACCTCGCTGGAAGCGCTGGCGAAAGAGGCCGGGCTGGCCCTCACCCCCGCCTGATCGTCACATAGAGCGCCCCGTCGCCCCCGTGGTGGCGCGCCGCCGGGGCGAAGCCGGACACGACCCCGCGCAGGGCCGGGCCGGTCAGCCACTCATGGACCGAGCCCCGGATCACGCCTGTGCCGCCGCGTCGCCCCTGGCCCGTGATCACCAGCACCGAGCGATAGCCGCGCGCCTGCGCGCCCATCAGAAAGACGGTCAGGGCGTCCTGGGCCTGAAACCGGCCATAGCCGTGCAGGTCGATCCGCGCCTCGATCGGATCGCGCTCGCGCGACAGACGCCGTTGGCGGCGCGGCTCCAGAACCTCCGGCACGCTACGGGAGGCGGGGGGAGATACGGCTGGAGAAAAGGACGGCACCGGCCGGGGCGCAGCCTTGCCCTTGCCGGTGGGATGGGGAGCCGCTGGAGGATCGGGCTGGACCGCCCCGACGATGATGCGCGGAGCCTTCTTCGGCCGTGACGGCGTCACCGACCCGGCCACGCGGGACCAGATACGCCGGTCGTCGGGGCTCAGATCGTCGCGTCTGGTCACGAGGCGGGGCTCATGTCGTGCCGGACGCGGTCCCGTCGGCATCCTCGTCCGAACCCTGATCCTGCGGCCCCGGCGCATAGGCCAGCAGGTCGCCGGGCTGGCAATCCAGTTCGCGGCACAGGGCGTCCAGCGTCGTGAACCGCACGGCGCGCGCCTTGCCTGTCTTCAGGATCGACAGATTGGCCAGGGTCACGCCCACGCGATCGGCCAACTCGGTCAGCGACATGCGCCGTTCGAGCAGGATGCGGTCAAGCTGGATGCGGATGGCCATGATGTCTCTCTAAACGCAGCGCGTCGGGTCGAGAAGGGCGGAGCCTTCTGACCGCGCTGCCAGTTAAATGGTCAGTTCGGATTCGCGGCGCAGGCGCGCCCCTTCGCGGAAAATCTGCGCCAGCACGGTCACCACCAGAACGGAAAAGGCGGGCGTCACCAGGTCGAACAGACTGGGCGCTTCCATAGCGCCTCGCACCAGGCGCGACACAAGGCTCTGGCCAATCCACGCGCCGCCGGTCACGACGGCCAGGATGAAGCCGATCTGCTTGAGGCGCCCGGTATTGGCAGGATGAAAGGGGTCGCCGATGCGCAGTGTCTGCACGATCTGGCGCAGATGCCTGAGAATGAGGGTAAATCCGCCCAGGTAGGCACAGGCCGCGCCGACACCGAACAATATGTAGGCTCGGCCTACGGGAACCTGCGTGTCCCTGAACGTCAGGTTCAGTTGCTCAAGAGGCAAAAACACGAGAAAAATGAAGACAGCAGTGACGGCGATGGTCACCAGGGCCAGGATCCAGAAGGCGGCCCCAAGGGCTACGCTCAACAGGCTGGTCATCGAACCGAGGGACAGGCCGGGAACACGAGTTCGGCGATTCACCGGAAATTTCAGTCTCGGCAGGCGCATGCAATAAGGCCTATTCGTCGTCAGGCCGGGGCAGAGGGCGAGGATGCCGCGCGGGGTCCGGCGAACCCACACGCGGTCTTAACTCTCGCGCTTGTCATGCCGATCGTCAAAGCTCCGTTTTGTTCTTACAGACCTTGGACGAGCGTCGCGATCAGGGCGACCGGCAGGGCGGCGAGCAGCATGGTGTTGATCACGCCGTGGCCGATCTTTTCGATGAAGTAGGAAGCGTTCATGGTGTTCATTGTCGTTCTCCGTTGATCCTGAGTGAGGGATGTTTTCACCCCTCGTTTTGTTTCCGCTGCATCGATCTTGCCGTTTTCGGCTAGATCGGAGAACGTCGCGGCGTCCGTCCTTGAAACAATAGATAGGCCGTGCGCTGAGGGAAGTCATGTTACATATCGTTTAACGATATTAAACTTTGGCAATGGATTGTAACCGAGCGGGTGAAGACGATGAATCTGAAGCTAATCAAGGGGATGCGTCTGGTCCTGGCGACACACAATCCCGGCAAGGTGCCCGAGATCGAGGCCCTGCTGGGCGGACATTACAGCGTCGTCACCGCCGGGAGCCTGAACCTGCCCGAACCGGACGAGACGGAGAGCACCTTCGCCGGCAATGCCCTGCTGAAGGCGCGCCATGCGGCGGACCTGGCGGGAGAGGTCGCCATTGCCGACGATTCCGGCCTGTCGATCGCGGCGCTGGACGGGGCGCCGGGCATCTTCTCCGCCCGCTGGGCCGGGCCGGACAAGGATTTCGCCTTCGCCATGAAGAAGGTCGAGCAGCGGTTGGAGGAAATCGGCGCACAGGACCGCAGCGCCTGGTTCACCTCGGCCCTGGCCGTGGCCTGGCCGAACGGTCCGGCCGTGGTGGTCGAGGGCCGCGTCGACGGCACCCTGACGTTTCCGCCCCGGGGCACGCGCGGCTTCGGCTACGACCCCATCTTCATCCCCGAGGGCCACGACCAGACCTTCGGCGAGCTGGACCCCGCCTTCAAGGATTCCATCAGCCACCGGGCCCGGGCCTTCGAAAAGCTGCGGGATGCGTTGATTGACTGACGCCGTCACCAACGCGGTCAATCCTGTCGCTCAAGCAGCGAGTGACCGCGTCGCGAGCGTTAGCGACCCCAAAGACCATCTGGCCCTCTACGTCCACTGGCCCTACTGCGCGCGCATCTGCCCCTATTGCGATTTCAACGTCGTGCGCGACCGGGGGCGGGATCAGGAACAGGCCGGTCTGGTCGAGGCGATCCTGGCCGATCTGGAGGCGCAGGCCGCCCTGATTGGTCCGCGCCGTCTGGCCTCCATCTTCTTCGGCGGCGGCACGCCCTCCCTCATGGACCCCGACGCCGTGGCCCGCATCATCGCCGCCGCCACGGCCCGGTTCGCTCCCCTCGGTCCCATAGAGATCACGCTGGAGGCCAATCCTACGGATGCCGAGGCCGACCGGTTCGCGGCGCTGAGAGACGCCGGCATCAACCGCCTGTCGATGGGGGTTCAGGCGCTGGACGACGCGGCGCTCAGGTTTCTGGGCCGCAACCATTCGGCGGACGAGGCCCGGCGTGCCGTCGCCGTGGCCGCCCGGGCCTTCGACCGGCTGTCGATCGATCTGATCTACGCCCGCCCCGGCCAGACGGTGGCGGGCTGGACCGACGACCTGACCCAGGCGCTCGATCTGGGGTTCGAGCACATCTCGCCCTATCAGCTGACCATCGAGCCCACGACCGCCTTCGGCCGCGCCGTCGCCCGCGGGGCCTGGTCGCCGCCGGACGAGGATCTGGCGGCAGACCTCTATGAGACGACGCAGACCGTGCTCCAGGCCGCCGGGTTCGACGCCTATGAAGTCTCCAACCACGCGCGCGGCGTCGCGGCCCGCTCCAGCCACAACCTGCATGTCTGGCGCGGCGGCGACTATCTGGGCCTCGGCCCCGGCGCCCACGGCCGCCTGACCCTGGACGGCGTCCGCACCGCCACGGTCGCCCAGCGGGGCATCGCCGACTATGTCACCGGCGTTGCGGCGGGAACGCCCTGGACCGAACACCAACCCCTCTCCCCCACCGACGCCGCCGAGGAAAAGGTCCTGCTGGGTTTGCGCACGGTCGAAGGCGTGGCGCTGGCCGAACTCGCGACGCTGGTACGGACTGTGGACCGGGGGCCGCTGGCAGACCTGATCGCCGACGGGTTTCTGGAGGTCGAGGCCGGACAGGTACGCGCGACGGCGACGGGGCGGCCGGTGCTGGACAGCGTTCTCGGCACGCTTCTGACTTAGCTCCAGGCGTGTAATCCGGACCCTAATCCTCACGTCCTTTCGCGTCCGTGAATGGAGACACTGGGCCCCTCCGCTCCGGCGCAAAGGCCGCTTTCTCCTCACCACACGCCTCAGTCGGGATATAATCCTCGCCTGAACCTGCCGGACCCTGTCCGTGCGGGATTCAACCGGTCTTTGACACGTCGATCTCCTCTGTTGCGCCGGGACGCACAGGCGAACCGGGCCCGGCCGGCTCACTCCGTTTCACCCGAAACACGCGTCCGCACCTTTTTCGGGCGCGATGAAGACTCTCGACCCTGACCGCCTGCGCTGGCAGGGTCGCGGCAGATGACCGAGCCCTCCCCCTTTCCGCCGACCGCCCCGCCGCCGCGCCTGGTTTCGCCCGGCCTGTATCTGGTGGCGACGCCGATCGGGAACCTGCGCGACATGACCCTGCGGGCGCTGGATGTCCTGGCCGCCGCCGATCTGGTCCTGGCCGAGGACACGCGCGTGACCGGCAAGCTGCTGTCGGCCTATGGCCTCAAGGCCAAACTGGAACGCTGCGACGACCACGCCTCGGCTCGGGCGGCGGAACTGGCCATCGAACGGCTGCGTGACGGCGCGGTGGTGGCCCTGGTGTCGGATGCGGGCACGCCCCTGGTCAGCGACCCCGGCTTCGTCGTGGCCCGGGCGGTGATCGCCGAGGGCCTGCCGGTCCATCCCATCCCCGGTGCCTCCAGTCTTCTGGCCGCCCTGTGCATCGCGGGCCTGCCCGCCGACCGCGTCACCTTCGCCGGTTTCCTGCCGCCCAAGTCCGGAGCCCGCCGCGCGGCCCTGGAAGAGCTGCGCACCACCCGCCAGACCCTGGTCTTCTTCGAGAGCGGGCCGCGCCTGTCCGACAGCCTGGCCGACATGGCCGCCGTCCTCGGCCCCCGCCCCGCCGCCGTCGCCCGCGAACTGACCAAGCTGTACGAAGAGTGCGTGCGCGGGACGCTGGATGAGCTGGCCACCGACCCCCGCTGCCAGTCGCCCAAGGGCGAGATCGTCATCGTCATCGGCCCCGGTGAGGTCGAGGTCGCCAGCGAGGCTGACACCGACGCAGCCCTGGCCGAGGCGATGACCCGCCTGCCACCGGGCGAGGCCGCCGCCGAGGTCTCCCGCGCCCTGAACCTGCCCCGCAAACCGCTCTACAAGCGGGCGCTGGAGATGCAGGGCCGGTGAGCCGCAAACGCCCCCGGCTGAAACCCGCAACCGTCGTGCGGGCCAAGCAGGGCTGGCGCATGACCCTGGGCCGCGACGCCCACCGCCAGGGCCATCGCTCCGAATGGCTGGCGGCGGCCTGGCTGATGCTGAAGGGCTATCAGCTGCTCGGCTTCCGGCTGAAGACACGCGCCGGCGAAATCGACATCCTGGCCCGCCGGGGCAAGACTCTGGCCGTGGTCGAGGTCAAACGTCGCGCCAGCGTCGAACAGGCGCTGCTGGCCATCAGCCCGGACCAGTACGACCGCCTGCTGTCCGCCGGACGTGCGGTGTTGCGCCAAAGACCCAGCTTGGCCGGTCATCTGCTGCGTATCGATATCGTGGCGCTGGCCCCCGGACGGTTTCCGGTTCATCGTCGCGGCATAGAGCCCATGGGGAGGGCTAGGAGGGGGGCTGAAGCATGACGCGCGACGAGGCCATCGAAGTTCTGACCCAGGCCGGTCAGGCCGAGGACGATGCCTTTCCGCTCCTGGACGCCGCCATCGCCTGCGCCATCCACGACGCCCCCCTGCGTGACCCCGCCCCCGTCCGCGCCCTGGCCGACCGCGCCGCCGAACGCCTGGCCGAGCGGCTGATCGAGGACAGTCCTGACGAGGCCCTGTCGGAGACGATGTGCAGCGATTTCCGCCTCAACGGCGACCTGCTGCATCACGATGACCCGGCCAATACTGACGTCATCGACATCGCCGAGCGCAGGCGGGGGCTGTCCGCGGCGCTCAGCGTCTTCTATCTGGATGCCGCCCGGCGCAACGACCTGCGGGCCGACGGCGTGGACTTCCCCGGCCACTTCCTGTTGCGGGTGGAAACGCCTGAGGGGCCGGTCGCACTGGACCCGTTCAGCCAGGGGCGGCTGGTCCTGCCGTCCGAGCTCAGCCGTCGCGCGCTGCGGGCGGGCCTCACGCCCCACGTCGCCGACCGGCTGGACCTGCTCATGGCCCCGGTTAGCGACCGCGAGGCCCTGATCCGGCTGCAGAACATGGTCTTCGTCCGCGCCATCCACGCCCATGACTATGAGGGCGCCGAGCGGTCGGCCCTGCGATGCGCCCTGCTGGACCCGGAGGACCACCGTCCCTGGCTGGACGTCGCCACCGCGCGCGAGAAGCAGGGGGCTCTGACCGGCGCGCTCCAGGCCCTGGCCTGCGCCCGCACCCTGGACGACCCGCTGGCCGCGCGCCGCCAGATCAGTCTGGACCGGGTCCGGCTTCAGCTGAACTGAGACCGCCCGGCCTTGCGCCGCCTTGCCCGCCTGCCCATTAGTCTGGGGCAGAGCAGCCGAGGACCGAGCCCATGAAAGTCGCCATCCAGATGGACCCCATCGAAGGGGTCAACATCGCCTCGGACACCACCTGGCTGATGGCGATGGAGGCGCAAGATCGGGGCTATCCGCTCTGGGTCTATGATTTCCGCACCCTGGCTCTCGACGAAGGCCGCCTGTACTGCCGCGCCCGCCCGGTGACCCTGCGCCAGGTCGAGGGCGACCACGTCACCTTCGGCGAGGAGGTGAAACTGGACCTCGGTAAGGATGTCGACGTCATCCTGATGCGTCAGGACCCCCCCTTCGACATGGCCTATGTCACCGCCACCTATCTGCTGGAGACGGTCCACCCGCAGACCCTGGTCGTCAACGATCCTGCCCAGGTCCGCAGCGCACCTGAAAAGCTGCTGGTCACCCACTTCCCCGACCTGACTCCGCCGACCCTGATCAGTTCGGACCCGGTCGCCCTGGTTGATTTCCACAAACGCCACGGCGATGTGGTGCTGAAACCCCTGCACGGCGCGGCCGGTTCGGGCGTGGTGCGGCTGAAGGCGGACGATCCCAATCTGGAGGCCCTGATCGAGATTCACGCCACCGGATCGCGCGATCCGCTGGTGATCCAGAAATTCCTGCCGGCGGTGTCAGCGGGCGACAAGCGCATCCTGCTGGTCGACGGCGAACCCGTCGGGGCCATCAACCGCGTGCCGCTGAAGGATCAGGTCCGCTCCAACCTGCGCGTCGGTGGCACGGCGGCTCCGGTCGAACTGACGCCGCGCGACCTGGAAATCTGTGCCGCCATCGGCCCGACCCTGAGGGAGCGCGGCCTCATCTTCGTCGGCATCGACGTGATCGGCGACTGGATGACCGAGATCAACGTCACTTCGCCGACGGGGGCCCAGCAGCTGAAGCAGTTCAGCGGCGTCGATGCGGCCGCCCTGATGTGGGACGCGATCGAGACACGGCGCATCCCATCCGCTTAACCGCAGGCTTGCAATCCGGTTGAGTTCATGGTTCGTTCTTTCGCGGATAGCGGGAGCGGTTCATGGTCGCCAGTGTCGTCACGGTTGCCTTCGAAGGGGTGGATGCACGGCGCGTGGACGTGCAGGTCCAGCAGCTGTCCAGCGACCAGCCGTCCTTCACCATCGTCGGCCTGGCCGACAAGGCGGTGGCCGAGAGCCGGGAGCGGGTGCGAGGCGCGTTCGCGGGCATAGGGCTGGCTTTGCCATCCAAGCGCATCATCGCCAACCTGGCCCCCGCCGACCTGCCCAAGGAGGGCAGCCATTTCGACCTGCCCATCGCCCTGGCCCTGCTGGCCTCCATGGGCGTCATTCCGCCGGACGCCCTGCAAGGCTGGGCCGCGATCGGGGAGCTGGGGCTGGACGGCCAGATCGCGCCGGTGGGCGGAGCCCTGCCCGCCGCCGTGGCCGCCGACGCCATGGGGCTGGGCCTCATCTGTCCGGAGTTCAACGGGCCAGAGGCGGCCTGGGCGGGCGAGGTCGCCGTGCTAGCCCCGCGCTCGCTGATCGGCCTGGTCAATCATTTCAAGGGCGTCCAGGTCCTGCGACGGCCCGAGCCGGGGGCCATGCGCGACGGGGCCCGCGTGCCCGACCTGCGCGAGGTCAAGGGTCAGGAAAGCGCCAAGCGGGCGCTGGAGATCGCCGCCGCCGGGGGCCACAATCTGCTGTTCGTCGGACCGCCGGGCTCGGGCAAGTCGATGATGGCGGCGCGTCTGTCCGGCCTGTTGCCGCCGCTGACGCCCAAGGAACTGCTGGAAACCTCGATGGTCTGGTCAGTGGCCGGGATGATCGAGCGCGGCTCCCTGACCCGCGAACGCCCGTTCCGTGCGCCTCACCACTCCGCCTCCATGGCCGCGCTGACGGGTGGCGGGCACAAGGCCAAGCCGGGCGAGGCGTCGCTGGCTCACAACGGCGTGTTGTTCCTCGATGAACTGCCCGAGTATTCGGCCCAGGCGCTGGACAGCCTGCGCCAGCCGCTCGAGACGGGCGAGATCGTGGTGGCCCGCGCCAATGCCCATGTCCGCTATCCGGCGCGGTTCCAGCTGATCGCGGCCATGAACCCCTGCCGATGCGGTCTGGGCGGCGGCGGGCGCGGTGCGTGCGGCAAGGCTCCACGCTGTCAGCGGGACTATCAGAACCGCATCTCCGGCCCGATGTTCGACCGGATCGACCTGACGGTCGAGACGCCACCGGTGACCGCCGCCGACATGGCTTTGCCGCCGCCGTCCGAAGGCACCGCCGAGGCCTCGGCCCGCGTCCAGACCGCCCGTGCCATGCAGGAGGACCGCCTGCGCACTGCCGGGATCGATCCGGACATCGCCCGCGATCAGGCCATCAACGCCCGCGCCTCGGGCGAGACGCTGGACCGCTTCGCCCAGCCGGACGAGGCGGGGCGCGCCCTTCTGATGCGGGCGGGCGAGGCCGGGGGCCTGACGGCCCGGGGCTGGACCCGAACCCTGCGTCTGGCGCGCACCATCGCAGATCTAGACGGTTGCGAGGGCGTGCTGCGCCGCCACATCGCCGAGGCCCTGATCTATCGCCGCACCACCGTCGGGGCTCAGGGCGATTTCGAACGCCAGACCAATCATCACAGCACCTCTGCTTTCTGAGGCTGCCGGAGACTCGATTGGCAAAAGTGCCGACGAGGGCAGGCAGCTACCCTTGGTGCTGCTGAGCAGTCTTCCGACGCCTTAGAAGACAGCCCAAAGCCAGCGCGAGAAGCACGACATAGCTCCAGATATAGTAGGCGCTGAAAAATCCTTCCTGCATCATCGCAGGCGTCAGGGCGAAGCCGACGTGCGTCAGCAGGATCATGATCTGCGCCCCTGCGGCCAACATGAGCCATAGCCGGACGCTGCTCAGAGCTTGAACCGCCAGCCACATCGCCAGAAGGATGTCGACAGCCAGAATGGCCCACTGAACGCCTCTGGACCCGTCATTATCGACGATTACGGATGCCACCCAACATATAGCCACGGCTGCGGTAGCCCTGCGCTCAGGCGCTCCTCCCCGCCACAACGCGAGAAGACAGACAAGGAGGAGCGCCCCCAGACCATACCATTCGACAAGCGTTACATGAATCACGGGGCCCTCGCCCCGACACCATCACCCGGCGGCGTGCACCACGGCAAGGTGGTTGCCAGGCGGAATTGTGCCGCCTACGGGCGTGTCTTTCGATCCCCCACCTATGGCGACCGTTCGCATGTGCGAGTCAGCCTTCAGCTCCGCCAGAAGCTCATGCACCTCTACAATCCTGGCGCGAGCCTGGGATTGGGCGACCATGGCTTCTGCCAATCGCTCATAGACGGCCTGGCCGCGCGTAGCGGCAAAGCCCGCCTCCTTCCCTGCTGATGGAAGGGCTTGGGCAAAACATGCAATCTGACTGATCGCATGATCCATCGCGTCTTCAGTTTGGAACAGGGTTTCAGCGACACCCGTCACGGTGCCACGGGCAAGTTCAATACGTTTCATGTTGGCTTCCTCGCCTACTGGAATAGCAGGTTCTGCAACCATAGCGAGAAATTCTGCACTGTTAAGAGGGCGAGCGCGAGAATCGTGAGCCCAAGGATTGAACCCATCAGGACCAGCGTCCGAAATAGAAGCTCGGGCGTCAGGCCGCTCTGGCCGAACTCGGGCGTTGATCGATTTCCGCTCTGAACTGGAGTGCGTTCGGCGTGGGGAGCCCGCAAACCAGCAGCATCAACTGTCGTGCCGTTGCCGCCCCCGACAACCGGTCGTCCCGAAACATCAGACAGTCGTGATGACGGGCTATGGCTATTTCCAGCGCCAGACCCGACCAGGTGTAGGACAGGGCGACCTCCAGATCCGTGTAGCTCCATCGCGGCATCGGCCCATTCGCCGGTGTGGGAATGACCGATTCTCCAGCTTTCATCTCTGATGATCGAGTCGGGTCCAGGCATTTCGCCATTGTCAGCAAAAGCTGCTGGAGCAAATTCATTGTCGGCATGTCTGTGCTCGCCAACCAGAGCGCCCTGACGAGGTGCTTGGGCTTTTGCCGCTTCTCCGGATTGGAGATCAGCGTGTCGATCGCGGTCTCCACATCCTCCCATTTCATGGCGCTCAGCTCGTTGCGCGCGGTCGCTGGCGACCAGTCCCGCGTATACCATTCCGGCACTTGTCTGATGGTCCTCGGCATACCAACCTCCCCCGTTGAGAAGGTCAGCGTGCAGATGATCCTCACTTTGAGGTATCGAGGAAAAACCCTCTACGGTTCAGTCTGTAGGCTTTCGCCAAACACACGCCTGACCGCGACACGGCTGCTAGAGACGCCAAGTTTCTTGCGGATGTTGGCGAGGTGGGTTTCGACGGTTTTCGGAGAGAGGCCGAGCTCCCGCGCAATCTCGTCGGCCTGAAGATGCCTGGCGACGCCCGATAAACAGAGCATTTCTTTCGGCGTGAGCATTCAACACTCGCTACACGTGCAGCTTGTCTCCACGATTCGCTGACCACCTAGCGTGTTACAGGGCGTTACATTTGGCAAGTCAGCAATAACACAGCGGCGTTGCCACGGAAGGCACTACGACCCCGTCACTGATGTGCGGCACGAAAGGGTGCGGCCCAATAGCGGGCGGCATTTGACCAGGCCCCGCCGGACCGCTTGAGCCAAAGTTAAGGGGTTTGCGGCAATGTCGTCCCGTCAGGAGACGACGATGGCGCGGCAGAACAAAGCCCAATCACACGACAGCACTGCGGCAGCGCCCGAGCAGCAGTTCCTGCGCCTGATGAGCCACGAAATGCGCACCCCCCTGAACGGGGTGATCGGCATGCTGGGCCTGCTGTCGCGCACCAAGCTGGACGGCGCCCAGCGCGCCTATGCGGACGCCGCGCGCTCCTCGGCCGAACACCTGCTGGGCCTGGTTAACGACCTGCTGGATTATGCCCGGCTCGAAGCCGGAAAGCTGGAGTTCGATTCCGCCCCCGTCGATCTGGAAGCCCTGGTGCGCGGCGTCGCCGAACTGCTCAGCCCGCGTGCCCATGAGCGAGGGCTGGAGATCGCCTGGTCGGTCGCCGCCGACGCACCCGACGTCGTCGGCGACGAAGGCAGATTGCGTCAGGTGCTGTTCAACCTGGCCGGCAATGCGGTGAAGTTCACCGAAACGGGCGGGGTCCGCATCAGCGTCGCGCGCACGGGCGGACCGGCCTCGAAACCCCGACTGGCCTTCATCATCGATGACACGGGGCCCGGTATTCCCCCCGAGGCCCGCGCCCGCATCTTCGAAGAGTTCGGCCACGTCGATGCCTCGGACGCCTCCCGCTTCGGCGGCGCGGGTCTGGGCCTGGCTGTCGTACGTCGCCTGGCCGACGCCATGGGTGGCCAAGTCGAGGTGTCCGACCGGCCCGACGGCCCCGGGGCCCGTTTCCGCTTCACCGCTGACTTCCCCGTTGCAAAGGGCGCACAGCGACTGCGCGAACTCGAAGGCTATACCGTCGGCATCGTCAGTCCCGACCCCTTCGTCCGTGCCGCCGCCACCGCCCAGATCGAGGCGTCGGGCGGTCAGGTCCATACTCAGGCTCCGGTCGTCCTGATCGACCACGCCGCACGGCCTGATGGCCACGCCCTGGTCCCGCGCCCCGCCGATGTCCGCGCCATCGTCCTACTGAAGCCGGAGGAGCGCGAGCGGATCGCCGCCTATCGCTCGGCCGGTTTCCACGGCTATCTGATCAAGCCCCTGCGCCGCGCTTCCCTGGCCGAGCGGGTGCTGGCGGCGATCGGCCAAAGCAGCGGCACGGCCGGGCTGCGCCAGACCCCGTCCGACGACGACCGGGTTATCCCTTCGCGCTTTTCCGGCACCCGCGTGCTGCTGGTCGAAGACAATCCGGTCGGGGCCCTGCTGGCCACGACCTTGCTGAAACGCGAAGGCTGCGCGGTCGAGACCGCCGCCAACGGGGCCGAAGCCATCGCCGCCCTCAAGCGCGCCCGTTACGACCTGGTACTGATGGACATGCGTATGCCCGGCGTAGACGGGCCGACCGCCTCGCGCGCCATCCGGGCCGCAGGCGACCGGACGCCGATCATTGCCCTGACCGCCAATGCCTTCGCCGAGGATCGGCGGGCCTGTCTGGAGGCCGGGATGGATGACCATCTGGTCAAGCCGCTGGAGCTGGAAGCGCTGCGATCGACACTTGCCCGCTGGACGAACCGGGACGTCCGCGCCAAGGTCGCCGTCTGATTTGAAGACGCGGGGGCGTCTGCTGGAGACGCCGACCGAATGAACGACACCCCTGCCCGCATGCCCACTGAACCACTGGCCGTCACCGACACCACGCCCAAGGGTCTGGGCGTCATCAAGGTCGCCTTCCGCGACCGGCGCACCCTGGCCATGCTGCTGCTGGGGTTCTCTGCGGGCCTGCCGATCACCATGGTGTTGGGCACGCTGAACGCCTGGTTGACGGATGCCGACGTCGCCATATCGACGATCGGCATCCTGTCCTGGGTTGGGCTTTTCGCAGCCTTCAAATTCCTGTGGTCGCCCCTGGTCGGCATCCGTCCCCCCGTGATCGGAAAGCGGCTGGGCCGTCGCCGCAGCTGGCTGATCGCCTGTCAGGTCGTGGTGATCGGTGCGCTGTTCGTCATCGCCTTTTCCAATCCCGAGGGCAGTACTCTGGTGCCCCTGGCCATCGCCGCCGCCCTGGCCGCTTTCGCTTCGGCCACTCAGGATATTGTCATCGACACCTGGCGGATCGAGGTCGCAGGACCGGGTGCCCCGCTGGACCTGCTATCTACCATCTATCAGTTCGGATCACGCAGCGCGGCACTCGTGGGCGGCGCAGGCAGTCTGTTGCTGGCCGACGCGGTAGGCTGGCCCGTCACCTATATGTTGAGCGGCATACTGATGGGCTTGGGGGTGCTGGGCACACTGATCGCGCCCGAGCCCACGCCTGCACCGCCCCAGGCCATCGCCAAGGAGCGCCTCGGTTCGCCGCGTCTGCGCCAGATCGCCCTGATCGCAACGCTCGCGGCCTGGGCCTGGGCGGCCTTTATGCTGGTGAACTTCATGGTCACGGCATTGACCACGACGCCCGCGCCAAGCGCGGGCGAATTCACCGGCACCTGGGGGCCGTGGATCATTGCCGCCGCCGTCCTGCTGCCCTGCGCCCTGGCCGGGTTCGTGGTCTGGCGCGGCAAGGTCGCCACGCCGGCACCGGGAGATCGGCCGGTCCTGACGAAGCTCTATGACGCCATCCTGGCCCCGCTGGTCGAGCTGATGGGGCGGCTGGGCTGGGGGGCGCTGATCGTGCTGGGCCTGATCCTGACCTATCGCATCACGGACGGCGTCTGGGGACCGTTCGCCTTCCCCTTCTACATGGGCGACACGGGTGGGGCGCTGGGCCACACCAAGAGCGAGGTGGCGTTGGCCTCCAAGACGTTCGGCGTCGTCATGACCATCATCGGTATCGGCCTGGGCGGCTGGGCGCTGTTGGCCATAGGGCGAATGGCGTCGCTGCTGATCGGGGCGGTCCTGGCGGCGGCGACCAATCTGCTGTTCGTGGACCTCGCCATGGGCGCGCCGGTTATCGGCCGCTTCATGGAGGCGACAGGTTTGTACGCTCTGTTCGGTGCTTTTGGCGCGGGCGAGCCGATGGCGCGTCTGATGCTGGCCATCGCGGGCGAGAACATCGCGGGTGGTTTCGCAGGCGCGGCCTTCGTCGCCTATCTTTCGGCCCTGTCCAGCCGGATGTTTGGCGCGGTGCAGTTCGCGGTCTTTACGTCGCTGGCCCTGCTGATCGGCACCCTGGGACGTGGGGCGCTGGGCGAGATGATCGAGAACCAGGGGTTCGCCCCGGTCTTCCTGTTCGCCGCCGCACTGGGCGGCATCGCCGTCGTCTTCTGCCTCCTGGAATGGATCCGGCTGGCGGCCGAGCGTCGCAAGCTCGACCGCACGGGAGAAACGGTCAGCCCTCGCTGACGACCTCGCCATCGTAGGCGGCGAAGGTGGCGGCAGTGATGATCTCTGACACCGAGGCCCCCAGGCTGACGATCTGCACCGACTTCTCCAGCCCGACCAGCAGGGGTCCGATCACGGTCGCCCCGCCCAGAGCCTGGACCAGCCGCGTCGAGATCGAGGCGGAATGGATGGCCGGCATGACGAGGACGTTGGCATCGGCGCTCAGCCGCATGAAGGCGTAGTTGGCCCGCGCCTCGGGATCCAGCGCCAGTTCCGGCGGCATCTCGCCCTCGTATTCGAAGTCCACGCCCTTGCGGTCCAGGATGCGGATCGCCTCGCGTACCTTTTCGCCCCGATCGCCGGGGGGATTGCCGAAGGTCGAATAGGACAGGAAGGCCACGCGCGGGGTCCGGCCCAGGCGACGCACGGCCGCCGCCGCCTGGATGGCGATCTCGGCCAGTTCCTCGGCGTCGGGCAGTTCGTGGATGGAGGTGTCCGCCACGAACAGGGTCCGCCCCTTGGCCAGCAGGATCGACAGGCCGATCATCCGCTCCTTGACGTCCAGCACGCGCCGGACCTCCTTCAGCACCATGTTGAAGTTGCGGGTCGAGCCGGTGACCACCGCATCGGCGTCGCCACGCGCCACCATCGAGGCGGCGAAATAGTTTCGGTCCTGATTGATCATCCGCTGGACGTCGCGGCGCAGATAGCCCCGGCGCTGCAGGCGCTCATACAGGAAGTCAGTGTATTCGGTGTTCTTGTCAGACACCCGGGCGTTGACGATCTCGATGCCCAGGGCGTCGAAATCCAGACCCGCCTCGATGGCGTTCTTGCGGATCAGGTCCTCGCGGCCCAGCAGGATGGGTGTGCCCAGTTCGGCCTGTTTGAAGGCCCAGGCGGCGCGGATGACGGTGGTCTCCTCGCCCTCGGCAAAGACCACCCGCTTGTCCGGCGCGGCGCGAACGGCCGAGGAAATCTTCTGCATCAAGGCCGCAGACGGATCGATCCGGCCCCTCAGCGACGTCCGATAGGCGTCCATGTCCTCGATCGCCACACGGGCCACGCCGGTATCCATCGCCGCCTGGGCGATGAAGGGCGGAATGTACCAGATCAGACGCGGATCGAACGGCGTGGGGATGATGTAGTCCGGCCCGAACTTCAGCTTGCGCCCCGAATAGGCGGCGGCGACCTCGTCCGGCACATCCTCGCGCGCCAGCATGGCCAGGGCCTGGGCGCAGGCGATCTTCATCTCGTGGTTCACGCGCCGGGCCCGCACGTCCAAGGCCCCGCGGAACAGATAGGGGAAGGCCAGGACGTTGTTGACCTGGTTCACATAGTCCGATCGACCGGTGGCGATGATGGCGTCGGATCGCACCGACAACACATCCTCGGGGGTGATCTCCGGATCCGGATTGGCCATGGCGAAGATGATCGGACGCGGGGCCATGGACGCCACCATCTCCTTGGTGATCGCCCCCTTGGCCGAGAGGCCCAGCACGACATCCGCCCCGACCATGGCCTCGGCCAGGGTTCTCAGGGGTGTGTCGGTCGCGTGCGCGGCCTTCCACTGATCCATGCCCGAGGGGCGGCCCTTGTAGACCACGCCGTCGCGGTCGCAGATGACGGTGTTCTCGGCCTTGACGCCTGCCGCCTTCATCAGGGCGATGGACGACAGGCCGGCCGCGCCGGCCCCGGCCAGAACCACCTTGATATCCTCCATCCGCTTGCCCGTCACATGGCAGGCATTGATCAGACCGGCGGTCGAGATAATGGCCGTGCCGTGCTGGTCGTCGTGGAACACGGGGATGTCCAGCAGGTCCTGAAGCTCGCTTTCGATCACGAAGCATTCGGGGGACTTGATATCCTCCAGATTGATGCCGCCCCAGGTGTCGCCGATGTTCTTGACGACGGTGATGAACTCGTCCGGGTCGGTGGTCTTCACCTCCACGTCGAAGCTGTCGACGTCGGCGAACCGTTTGAACAGGACCGACTTGCCTTCCATCACCGGCTTGGACGCCATGTGACCCAGGTTGCCCAGACCCAGGATGGCGGTGCCGTTGGAGATAACCGCGACCAGATTGCCCTTGGCTGTGTAGTCGTAGGCCTTGTCCACATCCTTGGCGATCGCCAGCACCGGAATGGCCACACCCGGTGAGTAGGCCAGCGACAGATCGCGCTGGGTCGCCATGGGCTTGGTCGGGGCCATGGAGATCTTGCCCGGCGTCGGATGGCTGTGGAAGTCCAGAGCGTCCTGGTCGGAGAAGGTCTGTTTGTCGGTCAGGTCGGGCATGGTCGGCTTTCGGTCTTGGGAACCCCTCTGTCCTAGAGCCGTGCTGACGCGGGGACAACCTTCGTAAGGACCGCCACACTTGCATTGCAGGCCGTCTGGTCCTTTAAGCGCGGCCAAAGACGCCTCCCCCGCGTCGACCCAAGGATCACGCCATGTCCGCAGCCCCCGCCAAGCCCATAAAGAAGGTCGTCCTCGCCTATTCCGGCGGCCTGGACACCTCGATCATCCTGAAGTGGCTGCAGACCGAGTATAATGCCGAGGTCATCACCTTCACGGCCGACCTGGGCCAGGGCGAGGAACTGGCTCCCGCCCGCGAGAAGGCCCTGAAGCTGGGCATCAAGCCCGAGAACATCTTCGTCGACGACCTGCGCGAAGAGTTCGTGCGCGACTTCGTCTTCCCGATGTTCCGCGCCAACACCGTGTATGAGGGCCAGTACCTGCTGGGCACCTCCATTGCCCGGCCCCTGATCGCCAAGCGCCAGATCGAGATCGCGAAAATGGTCGGCGCCGACGCCGTCTGTCACGGCGCAACCGGCAAGGGCAACGACCAAGTCCGGTTCGAGCTGGGCTACTATGCCCTGGACCCCGACATTCACGTCATCGCGCCCTGGCGCGAGTGGGAGTTCCGGTCTCGCGAGGCCCTGCTGGACTTCGCCGAGAAGCATCAGATCCCGATCAGCAAGGACAAGCGCGGCGAGGCCCCGTTTTCGGTCGACGCCAACCTTCTGCACTCATCCTCCGAGGGCAAGGTTCTGGAGGACCCGGCGGTCGAGGCTCCCGAGTTCGTGCACCAGCGCACGATCGCGCCCGAGGATGCGCCCGACACCCCGACTGTCTTCACCCTGGGCTTCGAAAAGGGTGATGCCGTCTCCATCGATGGCGAGGCCATGTCGCCCGCCACGATCCTGACGAAGCTGAACCAGCTGGGTCACGACAACGGTGTCGGCCGTCTGGACCTGGTCGAGAACCGCTTCGTCGGCATGAAGTCGCGCGGCGTCTATGAGACGCCCGGTGGCACCATCCTGCTGGCCGCACACCGGGGCATCGAGTCGATCACGCTGGATCGGGGTGCCATGCATCTGAAGGACGAACTGGCGGTCAAATACGCCCACCTGATCTATAACGGCTTCTGGTTTTCGCCCGAGCGCGAGATGCTCCAGGCCGCCATCGACCACTCCCAGGCGCTCGTCTCCGGCACGGTTCGGGTCAAGCTGTACAAGGGCAATGTCTCGATCATCGGCCGCGAGAGCGACCAAAGCCTGTACGATCAGGACCTGGTCACCTTCGAAGAGGGCGTCCAGGCCTATGATCACCACGACGCCGAGGGCTTCATCAAGCTGAACGCCTTGCGCCTGCGGGTGCTCGGCAAGCGGACAAAGCGCAACCAGGACTGACGCCTGCCACAAATGATCTCGCCCTCGCCGTGAAATGGCGCCACCTTGGGCTCAGGAGCATGGGCTCCGCTCAATGATTTCAGGACCCTTTGCCATGTCATTCCGCGCTGTTCTGGCCGCCTCGGCCGTATTCGCCTTCGCCGCTCCTGCCTTTGCACAAGACGCTCCTGCGCCAGCTCCGGCACCCGCCGCTCCAGCCGCGCCGTCGGCCGAAGAAGCCGCTCTTCAGGCCAAGGGGGAAGCGTTCGGGGCACGTATGCAGCAGATGGCCACCGAAATGCAGTCGGCCGTCACGGCGGCTGCCGGCGACACGGCTAAGGCGAACGCCGATCTGGATGTCATCGTCGCCCGCTACCAGCCTGAAGCCGACGCCTTCGGTGACGAAGTGGCCGCCTTCATCACGGCTCAATCCGCCACTGCTCCGGCTGAACAGCAGGCTCAAATGGCACAGATGATCCCGATGATCACCGCCGAGATCACGGGCGTTCCCGCCAAGGCCAAGACCGATGTCCTTGCCGCCGCAGCCTCTGCAGCCGCCCCCGCCGTTCCTCAATAAGTGTCGCACAATCAAGGCGGTGGGGTCTTACCTCGCCGCCTTACCGCGATTTCACTTGAGATCGTGCGGGTATGGGCAGAGCTTGAGCGCATCCACAAGGAGCGCCCCGATGATCAAGGCCCTTTCCCTCGCCGCAGCCCTCGCCCTGCTGCCGATTTCCGCCGCCGTCGCCGGTGATGTCCGAGGCCCCTCCGAAGACGCGCTCGAAGCCGCCGCCGAGGCCTTCGAGGCCCGGATGGAGACCTTCGGCGAACGCGCCGAGGCCATTTCCGAAGACGCCGACCTGACCGACGAGCAGAAGGGCCTGCGGATCGCGGCCCTCTGGACCGAATATCAGCCAGACGTGATGGCCTTCACTGCCCTGGCCAGCCAGGTCGCCCCCGCCATTGCCGCCGAAGCCCTAGCCGACATCGATGTCGAGGCGCTGGTCGGTGACGCCATGAGTCAGGCCGATCTGTCGGGGGTCATGGCGACGGCGCAAGGCGTGGCCAACAACGGAGCCTGGGCCTCCAACGATCCCGAGCACATGGCCACCTACGGTCTGATGGCCGACTACGCCGTCGGCGAGGCGATGGACTCGATCGACGAAGCCTCGGCGGAGATCGCCGCAGCGACCGCACAGGCCGAGGCCGAGGTGGCCCGCGCCGCCGCCGAAGCGGCTGCTCCAGACGAAGACTGATCCCGCCCCCTTGACCGGGTGACCGGACGGCCCGACAGGGCCTGATATGGCCAGCCTGCCCGTCGATCCGCATCTATATCTGACCTTCCTGGGGGTCATGGCCGTCATGGCCATAACACCGGGACCGGCCAACCTGTTCTCTGTCGCCAATGGCGTGGCGCGGGGCAAGGCCGGTGCCATGCTGGGGGTGCTGGGCATGAATGCCGCGACCCTGGTCTGGTTCGGAGCGGCGGCCCTGGGTCTGGGTGCGCTGGTCGTGGCGTTTCCTGAAGCCTTTCGCCTGATCTCCGTCGCCGGTGCGCTGTATGTCGCCTGGCTGGGGCTGAAGGCTCTGCGCGGAGCCTTCCATACGGCTGCCGATCCCGAGGACACGACGGTCCGGCCCGGCCGCAGCGCCCTGGTCGACGGCTTCATGGTCCAGATCGCCAATCCCAAGGCCGTGCTATTCTTCACAGCCGTCCTGCCGCCATTCCTTGATGTGAACCGCCCGGCCGCGCCCCAACTGGCCCTGTTCGCGGTCGCCACCATCGGCATGGATGTGCTGTCGATGTCCGCCTATGGTTTGGGCGGAGCCGCCTTGGCGCGGCGGATGTCAGAGCGCCGGTTCCGGCGCGGTTTCGGCCTGCTGACCGGCATCCTGTTGCTGGCGGCCTGCGTACTTATATTGACGCGACTGTAGCGGACGATCGGCCGCAGGAACCGGCTTGTTCATGTCCCGTTCAACTGTTCTGGCGCCTGTATGATCGCCAAGGAGAAAATTCATGAAGATGCGTATGTTCAAGCCCGTGCTTCTGGCGGCGACAGCTGCGCTCGCCCTGTCGGCCTGCGCCACCGCCACCCCCTATGCCCCCGCCAGCCCCGACAGCCGATACGGCTACTCCCAGCAAAGGATCGAAGGCGACCGCTTCCGGGTCAACTTCGCCGGCAACTCGGTGACCTCGCGCGACCAGGTCGAGATGTCGCTTCTGCTGCGTGCAGCAGAAGTTACTGTCGAGAACGGCGGGGACTGGTTTACCACCGTCAACCGCGCCACTGATCGCGACACCCGCCTGACCGGCGGAAGCGACCCCTTCTATTACGACCGGTATTCGCGATTCTGGGGCCCGTCGTGGCGCTATTCGCGTCGCGGCCTTTGGAGCCCTTGGCGTGAGCCCTTCGGCCCTGACTTCGACGTTCGCCAGATTGACCGTTACGAAGCTACGTCCGAGATCGTCATTGGTCGCGGCCCGAAACCTGCCAACGATCCCAATGCCTTCAACGCGCGGGAAGTGATCGAGAACATCGGCCCCCGCGTCGCCCGGGCGATGTAGCCTTGGATACGACAGGATAAGTCTGGATAACCAGGCTGAACAAAATGGACCGGGCGGCCCCTGCACAGGGGCCGCCCTTTTCCTTGCGCCCTATCCGATGCGCGGCATCTTCATCCGACGCTTGTTGGTGTGGCTGGCGGGAGCTTTGCCCAGGTCGTCGGGCAGTTCTCCCTTGAAGTAGAACCGCTGCCAGGCCTCCTTGGCCGCTTCGGGATCACCCGAGGCGAGGCGACCGTTAAAGTCGCTGCGCTGTTTCAGCCAAGCCTCGTACTGGCCCTGCATGGTCGGGTTGGAGCCCAGGGTACGGATCACCGGCTGGGCTTCCTCGGCCTTCTTGTGCTGGGCGATGGTGATGAAACAAAAGGGCTCGCCCTTGTCGAAACGGATCTTTCCGGGCCGGGTGAAGATCCAGTTCATCGTGAACGGAAACGGCAGCCAGTCGGTCTCCACCACCCCGACCAGGGCCTGAATGCCGTCCTTGATGTGGTTGGGGCTGCCCTGGCAGGTCATGCTCCAGCCCGGCGGGGTGCGGAACAGATACTGCGGATGCATGGTCAGAACGCCGCGCGTGAAGTGCGAGACGACGAAATGCTTCACATCCGGCTCAGGTCGGTCTGGCGTGATAACGATGTCCGACTGGGCCGGGCCGCCGTTCCACTCGGCAGAAAAGCCGAACGGACACAGGATTTCCCACCCCGTCGTATTGGCCATGTTGAGCGGCAGGCAGCGATAGGGATGCCGGCTGGCGAAGGCGTCCATCCAGTCGCGCGACTGGCGCCCCGGCACCAGGTCGGGCGGACGCTGCGACATCGGATAGCATTCCAGTTCCACGGGCGATCTCCGGCGGGTATCGAGGGACAGGATTATTCCTAGCGACCCATGATGACCCAAGACAAGCCGACCCATACTCCCGCCTATGACCGCGACCGCCTGCTGGCGTGGATGGCCGAACACGACATCGCCCAGACCACCCACGACCACCCCGCCGTCTTCCGCGTCGAGGAGGGGCTGGAGCTGAAAGCCGCCCTGCCGGGAGCCCACACCAAGAACCTGTTCCTTAAGAACAAGAAGAAGGGCAGGCTGTGGCTGATCTCAGCGCGTCAGGACACGGTCATCGACCTGAAACGCGCCCCCGCCCTGATCGGCTCGGACCGCCTGTCCTTCGGCAATGAGACCCTGATGTGGGAGACGCTGGGCGTCCGCCCGGGCTCTGTCACGGCCTTGGGCCTGATCAATGACACCGACCGGCGAGTGAGCTTCGTGCTGGATCAGGCGCTTTGGGACGCCGACATCGTCAACTTCCATCCGCTGACCAACACGGCAACAACGGCGCTGGATCAGGCGGCGTTTCGCAAGGCTCTGGCGTTGATGGAGCGAGAGCCGGTGGTCGTGGATTTCAGCGCGCTGTAAAGACTGGCCTCAGGCCGCCTCGCGCCAGGTCTTGCCGACCAGAACTTCGCTCATGGCGGTCAGCAGCGCGTTCATGGTGATGGGCTTCGTCAGATGTCCGTCCGCTCCGGCCGCCAGGCTCTGGGTGACATGTTCGGCCATGGCGTTGGCCGTCAGCATCAGAATGGCGGTGCGTTCTTTGCCCTGATCGGTCTCGACGTCGCGGATGGCCCGCGTCGCGCTCAGCCCATCCATGACCGGCATCTGCATGTCCATCAGCACGATGTCGAAGGGCTCGGATTTGAAGCGCTCCAGCGCCTGCTGTCCATTCTCGACCGCCACCAGCTCCATGGCCGTGACCCCCAGCATGATCTCGATCACCTTGCGATTGGCTGGGTGGTCGTCGGCCAGCAGGATTCGCAGGGGCAGTCCGGTAATATCGGTCGCCGGCGTGATGGACGACGAGGCCGCGACCGGCGCTACCGCCTCGGGCAGGTCGATCTCGAACATGAAGGCCGACCCCTGGCCGGGCATACTGTCGCAATCCAGGGTACCGCCCATCAGCTCCACCAGCGCGGCGGAAATGGCCAGGCCCAGACCCGTTCCGCCAAAGCGGCGGGTGATCGATCCATCGGCCTGCTGGAATCGACCGAAGATGCGGGCCTTCTGATCGCCGTCGAAGCCGATGCCGGTATCGCGCACCTCGAAGCCGATGCGGCCGACATCCGTCGCCCTCACCGTCATGGTCACCGTGCCCTGCTCTGTGAACTTCAGCGCATTGGAGACCAGATTGGTCAGGACCTGGCGAAGCCGTACCGCATCGCCTGACACGTATTTCGGCGCGTCAGGATCGAGGTCGAAGACGAGGGATACCCCCCGATCCTCCGCCTTGGCCCGCCATAGCAGTGCGATGTCATTGACGGTGTGCTTCAGATCGAACGTCGTCTCCTCCAGCGCGACCTGGCCTGCCTCGATCTTGGCACTGTCGAGGATGTCGGTCAGCAGGCGTTCCAGCGTAGCCCCCGAAGACCGGATCAGATCGACCATCTCATGGGCATTCCGGTCCAGGTGTTGACGCGACAGGGCGTCGGCCATGGACACGACACCATTCAGCGGCGTGCGGATTTCGTGGCTCATATTGGCCAGGAATTCCGACTTGGCGCGATTGGCGGCTTCGGCCCGTTCCTGGGCCGCCTTCAGCCGTCGAGCCTGACGCATCTGCCAGACCAGGCCCGCGCCGACGCACAGCAGAAAAATGACCCCGACGGCGATGACCAGCCATTGCAGGCGCGTCTTGGTCCGGGCCGTTTCCAGCTGAGTGCGGCGGTCGTCGAGTTGCTGCTGCATGTCGCCCGTGACCTGATGGACGCCGGCAGAAAAGGCGCGCGCTTCAGCGACATCCTGCTCGGTTGTGAAACGCCGCAGCAGGGCAAAAGCCTCGGCCGGCCGTCCCTGGGCGAACAGGATTTCCGCCTGCACCTCGCTCAGACGCGAGCCGTCGCCCGCCGACGTCTCAAGCCCGCGCAGAACCTCCAGATCGCGCATGGCTCCGTCCACGTCGCCCGTCCTCGCTCTGGCGATCGCCCGCAAGGGCAGAACGTCCAGCGCCAGGAAGGCGGCGTCTCCGAGGTTTTCGCCATAGGGATCCAGACAGGCTAGTACGCCTCCCGGCTGTGCGCCGGCATCGGCGACGAGGGCGCACAGGGCGGCGTCGTAAATGGCCAGGGCGGGCAGGTCGGATCGGGACGCCACCGCACTGTGCGCAGCCGCAAACGCCCGACCTCGCTCCAGATCCCCCATCCGAACAGCCATCTTGGTCAGATTGTACAGGCTGTCGAAATCGGGGCGGGGATAGGCGGGGTTGGAATAGTCGATCTCGAACTTGCGAAAGGCCGCGGTCGCGCCCTCGACATCGTCGATATCCTTCAAGCCCATGCCGACCACCTCCCAGATGCCGGCGCGGGCGGTGTCGGCATAGGGATCGCGCGCGGGAATGTCGGCCTGGGCGCGGGTGAGCAGTTGCAGACCCTCGCCGATCCGGCCCTGATCGACCAGATTCAGCGCGACCAGTCGCGCCGCGTGCGCCCGAACAAACCAGTCGTGACCGTGGTCTACATAGTCGGTCATCGCGGCGGCCGCAGCCGCTTCACCCTGATCGTAGCGAATGGTCAAGGCGTTCAGTGCCGCGATGTCGATATAGCGTTTGTCATCCTGGTCCCGGGCGGCGGCGGCCAGACGGTTGTTCCACCGGGTCGCGCGCTGAAACTCGCCCTGGTTCAGGATCGTCCAGGTGACGTGATACAGCCGGTTCAATCCCTCCCGGTCCTTACGGGTCGCAGCGCGCTGACCGAAGGTTTCCAGCTCGGCGAAGCTGGTCGAGGCGGCGCGGCGTTCCACGAACCGGGCCAGGGCCTCGGCCTCTGCGGCAGGCGGCAACACAGGCTCCGGGGCCATCGCCGAGGCCGGCGCGGCAACCACGGATGCAAAGAAAATACTCAGCACCGCCAGAAAGACGCGGTTCGACATCGCAAAAACCCCAACCCCAAGCGACCATCTGACATGCAAGAGGTTGAGCAAGCTTTAGTGGCCGCGCGGTTATGGCGGCGCTCGTCGATTTTGACGGCCCAACGGTCGGCTGCGGTTCTATCGCGCCCCGGACAGTGCTAGAGCCGCCCGCGTCTCCCCGACCTCATTCCAGATACGGATGCCGCCATGCCCGCCGCTCCCGATTTTCCGCCTGCGCCCGATGCGGTGAGGCCTGTTCGCGCCCTGATCTCCCTGTCCGACAAGACGGGGCTGGAGGCGGCGGCGCGGAGCCTGCATGAGCTGGGCGTCGAGCTGGTCTCGACCGGCGGCACGCGCGCGGCGATCGCGGCCTTAAGCCTGCCGGTGAAGGACGTGGCCGACCTGACCGGCTTCCCCGAGATGATGGACGGGCGGGTCAAGACCCTGCACCCGGTGGTCCACGGCGGCCTGCTGGGCGTGCGAGGCGCCGCCGACCATGCCGAGGCCATGACCGCCCACGGCATCGGTCCCATCGATATCGTCTGGGTCGACCTGTATCCGTTCGAGGCCACGGTCGCCTCGGGCGGCGGCTTCGATGCCGTGGTCGAGAACATCGACATCGGCGGCCCGGCCATGATCCGTTCGGGATCGAAGAACCACGGCTATGTCGCCGTCTGCGTCGATCAGGCCTCGGTGGCCGAACTGCTGGAGGCGCTGAATGCGGACGGCACGACGTCACTGGCCCTGCGCAAGCGGCTGGCCGCCCGCGCCTTTGCCCGCACCGCCGCCTATGACGCTGCCGTCTCGGGCTGGTTCGCCGGTCAGCTGGAAGACGCCGCCCCGGCCCGCAAATCCATCGCCGGCTCGCTGGCCCAGACCCTGCGCTATGGCGAGAACCCGCATCAGACCGGGGCCTTCTATCGCACCGGCGAGACCCGCCCTGGCGTCGCCCATGCGCAGCAGATCCAGGGCAAGGAGCTAGGCTATAACAATATCGCCGATGCCGACGCCGCCTATGAACTGGTCGCCGAGTTCGAAGCGCCGGCCTGCGTCATCGTCAAACATGCCAACCCCTGTGGCGTGGCGGTCGGCAACGACCTGAGCGAGGCCTATGGCCGCGCCCTGGAATGCGACGCCGTCTCGGCCTTCGGCGGTGTCATTGCCGTCAACCGGCCGCTGAACGGGGCCGATGCCCGTGCCATCACCGACATCTTCACCGAGGTCGTCATCGCACCGGGTGCCGACGACGAGGCCCGCGCCGTCTTCGCCGCCAAGAAGAACCTGCGCCTGCTGATCACCGACGGCCTGCCCGATCCGCACGGTCCGGGCGAGGTGTTCCGCAGCGTGGCCGGCGGGTTCCTGGTCCAGTCGCGCGACCGCAGCCTGATCAAGCCCGAAGACCTGAAGATCGTCACGCGCCGCCAGCCGACGCAGCAGGAGGTGCAGGACATGCTGTTCGCATTCACCGTCGCGAAGCACGTCAAGTCCAACGCCATCGTCTATGCCAAGGACGGCCAGACCGCCGGCATCGGCGCAGGCCAGATGAACCGCCGCGACAGCGCCCGCATCGCCGCCATCCGCGCCAAGGAAGCCGGGGAAGCCAAGGGGCTGGCCCACTCCCTCGCCCATGGATCTGCCTGCGCGTCCGAAGCCTTCTTCCCCTTCGCCGACGGCCTGCTGGAAGCGGTCGCTGCCGGAGCCACGGCGGTGATCCAGCCCGGCGGCTCCATGCGCGACGCCGAGGTCATCGCGGCGGCGGACGAGGCCGGCATCGCCATGGCCTTCACCGGGGTGCGGGTGTTCAGGCACTGATTTTTGGGGGCGCTATCGCTCGCGACGCGGTCGCTCGCTGAATGAGCGCGATCAGGCGGTGATGAACATCGCGCGGCTGTCGTTTGTTTCGACAAAGGCTAAGGTTCTGCCATGGACACTCTTTCCACCCGCTGGACTCAGCTTGAACCGCACGCAATCGTCGTTGGCCCCGACGACGACCGGCCGCGTCCGGCGGTGGTCCTGTTCCACGGTTGCGGCGGAATGCGGCCGCATCTGCCGCTCTATGCCGAGGCCGCAAGGGCCGCGGGCTGGCGCGCTTTCATCGTCGATTCCTATGCCCCGCGCGGCTGGAGCCGGGTCTATGCCCTGGCCACCGTCTGCTCGGGCCTGCAACTGCGCGGTGACAAGCGAGCGGGAGACGTGCTGGCCGCGCTGAACGGCGTGTCACAAAGGCGAGACGTAGACGCTTCGCGTGTCGTCCTGGCAGGCTGGAGCCACGGCGGCTGGGGCATCATGGAGGCGATGAGTTCGGCGCGGACGCCCGGAACGCTTGGGCTCCAGAACCCGGGCGAGGTCACCCTGGACGGCGTGAAGTCTGTCTATCTCTGCTACCCTTATATCGGCATTGCGGCCCTGAACCGGATGCGGCCGTGGACCCACTGCCCCAAGACCCTGGCCGTCATCTCGCGCACCGACCATCTGACCAGCGTCCGCAATGCCGAGCGAGTCCATGCCATGGTCCGCAACTGCGGAGCCGAGGTCGAGACCTGGATCGCCGAGGGCACGCATGCGTTCGACGAGCCGACCTCGGCCCCGCCCATGCGCCACGACCCGGACCTGACCGCCGAGGCCATCCGCCGCTTCTCGGCTCTGTTGAACGACACGGCCGTCGCGCCCCAGCTTTAAGCCCGCGCTTGCCCCTGCGGGCATCCCGGCTTATCCCCCCCGTCATGACCGCGCCCCTGATCTGCCCGTCGATCCTCGCCAGCGATTTTGCCCGTCTGGGCGAGGAGGTGGCCGCCCTGGAGGCTGCCGGGGCCGACTGGATCCATGTCGATGTGATGGACGGCCATTTCGTGCCCAACATCACCCTGGGGCCCGACATCGTGAAAGCCATCCGGCCGCACACCACCCTGCCGTTCGATGTCCACCTGATGGTCGCCCCGGTCGATCCCTGGCTGGAGGCTTACCGCGAGGCCGGGGCCGACATCCTGACCGTCCATCCCGAGAGCGGGCCGCATCTGCACCGGACGCTCGGTCGCATCCGCCAGCTGGGGGCCAGGGCCGGCGTCGTCCTGAACCCCGGCACGCCCGTCGATGTCGTGGCCGAGGTCGTGGACCTGGTCGACCTGGTCCTGCTGATGTCGGTCAATCCAGGCTTTGGCGGCCAGTCGTTCATCGACACGACGCTGAGGAAGATCGAGCGGACCCGCGCCCTGCTGGATGCCGCCGGATCGAAAGCGCATCTTCAGGTCGACGGCGGCGTGACCTCGGCCAATGCCGCAGCCTGTGTCGCGGCCGGGGCCGATGCCCTGGTCGCCGGGTCGTTCGTGTTCAAGGGTGGACCGGCCGCCTATGCGGACAATATCGCGGCGTTGAAGCGCGCGTGAATATTCCCGGCCAAAGCGAGCGGAACGCGCCCAATGCGGCTGATGTCGTCTCGGGTGGTGCCGTGTCCGACACCATTCCTGGTTTGCGCGGAGCTCCCGTGCGCACACCTGTCCGCAATAGCCAGACACATGGTGACGTGCGCCAATGGCCTGCCCTGGCTGGAAGGCTGATATCGCGCCAGCTGTGGATCGAGCTGTACGGTCTGCCCGGCTATGCGCTGACCCTGGGCGGTCGTCCGGCGCAGGGGTTTGCCGCCAGCCCGCGCGATCCGCGACCGGTCGATCCGAACCTGGGACGCTTGTTGCTGGGGGGTCGTTTCACTCTTGCGGGCCATAGCCTGGAGGCTCCGGCCCCCGAAGACCCCTGGAACCGTCCCAGTCCGACCCGCGCCTTCGCCACCGAACTTCACGCCTTCCAATGGCTGCCGTCCCTGATGATGCAGGAAGAGCGCGGTGCTCGAGAGGCCCTGCGGCTGACCCTGGGCTGGGGCTCCGTCTTCGCCCGCTGGTCGCCCTTCGCCTGGAGCTCACCGATTCTGGCGCGTCGGGTCTTCAACCTGTCTTGTGCGGCCCGTCGCATGGGTCATGTGGCCACCGAGGCCGAGCGGCTGAAACTGGCCGACCTGCTGGCCCGTCAGTCCCGCCAGCTGTTGCGCCCGCCGCACAGCGTGGCCGAACAGGCGACCAGCCTGACCGCCGTCGCCGTCGCGGGCTGCACTCTGGCCGGTAAGTCCGGTGCGGGCCTGCGCCGGACCGCCCTGCACCGACTGACAGCGGCTCTGGCGCGCACGGTCATGGCCGACGGCAGCCATGCCTCACGCAGTCCCGAGGCGGGGATGGAGCTCTTGCTCGATCTGCAGACGCTGAATGACGTCCTGGGCCAGGTATCGGAGACGACGCCCGAGCCGGTGCGCCGCGCCATCCAGCGCCTGACCAAGGCTCTAAGCCTGCACACTCTGCCGGATGGGCGACTGATCACCTTGCAAGGCGGCGGGCCCTCGACGGCGGCGCGTGTGGCAGCGGCACACGCCCAAGGGGACGCCGGCCCCGATACCGATCTGTCCGGCATCGTTGGCGGCATTTCTCGGATCCGTAGCCCCCTGCTGACCATCATCACCGATGTCGCGGGTCCGGCGCGAGGGCCTTGGTCCGCCACAGCCTGTGCCCAGCCGATGGCGCTGGAGATTCTCTGCGGCAAGGACCGGTTGGTCACCGGCTGCGGCTGGACACCCCAGGCGCTGGATCGCCAGGGCCTGCGCCTGCCGCCCGGCCATTCGACCCTGACCTTGGGCGAAAGCTCGGTGGCCGAACCATTGGGCGGCTGGCAGGCCGAGGTTATGGGGCCACGGCTGATCGGACCGGCACTGCATTTCGAGGTCAACCACCGCGATGGCGAGGCCGCCGTCTGGCTGGAGGTCGAGCACGACGGCTGGGCCTCGCGCTTCGGACTGCTGCATCAACGACGTCTGTACCTGGACCAGAAGCTGGACGAGTTGCGCGCCGAGGAGCGGCTGCACCCTTCGCCCGGTCACCGCGACGGCGTACGCCCCATCGCCGCCCCCTATGCCGTGCGGTTCCAGCTGGAGCCGGGCGTCCAGGCCTCGCTGGCCCGCGACCGGCGCTCCATCCTGCTGCGCGGGCATTCGGGCCGGGGCTGGTGGTTCCGCACGGACGGGCCCGACGTGGCTATCGAGCCCTCGGTCCATGTCGATGAGGGTCTGACGCGCCGCTCGCTCCAGATCGTGGTGCGCGGTTCGGCGCGCACGGATGCGGAAACGAAGATCCGCTGGAAGCTGAGCCCCGCCGGCGCCGGGTCCGATCCGTCCTGATCCGTCACCGCTCCACCTTGAGGTTCCGCCCTGCCGCGACCATCTGACGGTTGCCGCGTTACCGCTTGTCTGCACAGGATCGATCCATGAGTTTCGCCGACCCCAAAGCTGCGTCCGATGACCTGATCAAGGACGGCTCCGACGCCGGCTTCATGGCCGACATCGTCGAGGCCTCGAAGGTCCAGCCGGTGATCGTCGACTTCTGGGCCACATGGTGCGGGCCCTGCCGGACCCTGACACCCATGCTGGAAAAGGCCGTCCGTGCCGCCGAGGGCAAGGTCAAGCTGGTCAAGATCGATGTGGACGCCAACCCGGCCTATGCAGGCCAGTTGCGGGTCCAGTCCATTCCCACCGTATATGCCTTCGTCGACGGCAAGCCAGTCGATGGTTTCCAGGGAGCGGTGCCGGAAAGCCAGCTCAAGGCCTTCATCGAAAAGCTGTCGGGCGGGCCCGGCATCAACTCGGACGTTATCCAGTTGTTGTCACTGGGTGAGGAGTCCCTTTCGCTGAACGACCTCGGCGGCGCGGCCCAGGCCTATGCCCAGGTCCTGACGTTGGAGCCGGAGAACGAGACGGCCATCGCCGGAATGGCGCGGGTCTATCTGGCCGACGGCGACGCCGATCAGGCCCGCCAGACCCTGGCCATGGCCCCGACCGATTCCAAAAATGCCGACGTCATAAGCCTGCGTGCGCAGCTCTCGCTCGCTTCGGCCGCCCCGACGGGCGAAGCCGACGCACTTCAGGCCCGCCTCGCCGCAAATCCGTCCGATCATCAGGCCCGCTACGACCTGTCGTTGGCCCAGGCGGCCGGCGGTGACTTCAAGGGGGCGGTCGATAGCCTTCTGGCCATCGTCACGGCCGACCGCGAGTGGAATGACCAGGCCGCCCGCAAGCAGTTGCTGACGGTGTTCGAGGCGGCGGGACCAGCCTCAGACGTGGCCCGAGACGGACGCCGCCGCCTCTCCTCCATCCTGTTCGCCTGAAGGAGCGCCGCGTGGCCCAGGGTTATGTGAAAGCCAGCGACCTGCCCCAGGTGATCCCGGTCTTTCCGCTGCCCGGAACCATCATCCTGCCGCGTGGGCAGCTGCCGCTGAACATTTTCGAGCCGCGCTATCTCAACATGATCGACGATGCGATGGCGGGCGACCGGATCATCGGCATGATCCAGCCCACGGCCGGCCCGCGCCGTCTGCCCAGTCTGTCGTCGGTCGGCTGTGCCGGACGCATCACCAGTTTCGCCGAAACCTCTGACGGCCGCTATCTGATCACCCTGACCGGCTGTGCGCGCTTTCGTCTGGCCAGCGAAATCCCGGCTCAGACGCCGTACCGCCAGATCCGCGCCGACTTTGCGTCGTTCGAGGCCGATCTGACCGCGCCGCCCCGCGAGGACGACGACATGGATCGCGACCGGCTTCTGGATGCGCTGCGGGCCTATATGGAGACGCGCGGCCTGGACATCGACTGGGACACCGCCGAGACCGCACCGCCCGAGGCCCTGATCAATAGCCTGTCGATGGCCCTGCCGTTTGACGGGGCCGAGAAACAGGCCCTGCTGGAGGCCGTCACCCTGCCCGACCGCGCCGCTGTCCTGACCGCCCTGCTGACCATTGATGCCGCCGAGGCCGGAGACGGCGAAGCGCCGTCCATACAGTGAAGCGAGGTTCCAGGGTCTAGGGATTAGGTTCTAGGGAGAAGGAAATCCAATCCCGACTTCTGCGTCTTTCCCTAGAACCTAGGAGCTAGACCCTATAACCTTCGAGAATGTCCGACATATTCCACACGCCGACCGCCGTCGATCCTCGCCTGCTGGAGGTTCTGGTCTGCCCCGTTACGCGCGGGAAACTGACCTATGACCGGGAGCAGCAGGAACTGGTGTCCAGAGGAGCAAAGCTGGCCTTCCCCATCCGCGACGGCGTGCCGATCATGCTGACGGAAGAAGCACGGGTGCTGGATTAGGGGACTAGGTTCTAGGGAAAAAATCAGGATGTCCGGGTCCGACGGGTTTCGCGCTAGAACCTAACCCCCAGAACCTCCCTAAACCGCCTCACCCCGCAAAAGCTTCGGCAGATCGCCCGTCGCGCCGCCCGCCTCGTGCATGAAGGCGCGGCGGAGGGGGGCGATGCGGTTGACGGCGGAAATGCCCAGGTCGCGCGCTAGCCGGACCGGCGCGATATCATTGGAGAACAGCCGCACGAAGGCGTCGAAGCCGGCCGCCAAAGCCGCATTGTCGAACCGGCGCCAGCGGGCATAGCGGTCCAGCGTCGTCTCCGAGCCGATATCCTCGCCCAGCCGCATCGCCTCGATCAGCACCTCGGCGAGGGCGGCGGCATCCTTCAGGCCCATGTTCAGCCCCTGTCCCGCGACAGGATGCACGGCATGCGCCGCATCGCCGATCAGGGCCGTACGCGGGGCCGTCAGGGCCTCGGCCAACTGGAGCGACAGGGGATAGACGAAGCGTGGTCCCGCCACCGTGACCTGGCCCAGAAAGTCGCCGAACCGGCGGCGCAGGTGCGAATGGAAGGCTTCGTCGGACGCGTCGCGCAGCGCCTCGGCCCGGCGTGTCGTCTCGGTCCAGACCAGACTGGCCCGACGCTCCGTCAGGGGCAGGATGGCGAAGGGCCCGGCGGGCAGGAAATACTCATGCGCCACATTGCCGTGGTCTCGCTCCATCTGCACCGTCGCCACGACGCCGCTCTGGCCGTAGGTCCAGCCGGTGGTGTCGATCGCCGCCGCCTGGCGCACCAGCGACCCGCGCCCCTCGGCCCCGACGACGACGCTGGCGGTCAGGACCGATCCGTCGGCCAGGGTGACGGTGCTGAATCCCGGCCCGGCCTCGACCGCGCTCACCGCAGCAGGCGCGCGGACTTCGATACCGGCGGCGGTAATGGCCTCGGCCAAGGCCGCACGGATGCGCCGGTTCTCGACCATATAGCCCAGAGGCTCGCCTCCGTTTCGGTCCCCGATCTCGTCGGCATCGAACCGCAACCAGGCCGATGACGACGCTCGCGACGCCGCACCGGGCCGTCGCCCGTCGGTGACCAGAATGTGATCCATCCGGCAAGCATGGGGCCGCAAACCTTCGCCGACACCCAAGGCATCCAGCATGCGGAAGGTCGAAAAGGCGATGGCCGTGGATCGGCCGTCGAAGGTCGGGGCCAGCTGGGCACTGAACGGCTGGGGATCGATCAGCACCGCCTTCAACCCGCCCTGCGCGGCGGCCAGGGCAAAGGTCGCCCCCGCCATTCCGGCCCCGGCGATTACGACGTCGTAGCGATCAGCCTGTGTCATACCGACAAGGTTAGAGGGATGAGGGATGAGGGTCGAGGGTTGTGGGTGCCGCACATCCCGGATCATCGTTCAAAACGAAGTGCCAATTCCTCATCCCTCGAACCTCGTCCCTCGCACCTGGTAAATGCCCCCTTAACCCTGTCGGGTCGACAAGAGCATCCACTTTCCCTCTCCCGGAGTTCGCCACCGCATGTCCGCCGCCCTCGCCATTGGCCTTCAAGCCTGGACCGGTGCGCGGATCCTGTGGGATGCGCCGATAGCCGTGAAGTTTCGCGGCGTGCTGCAAGCGCTGCTGGCGACACTGCTGTTGGTCGCCCTGATCTCCTGGAACCCGTCCGACCCCAGTCTGAATGCGGCCTCGGGTGCGGCTCCGACCAATTGGCTGGGGGCCAATGGTGCCCTGTTCGCCGACCTGTTCATGCAGTCCCTGGGTCTTGCCGCCTGGCCCGCCACCCTCTTGCTGATCGCCTTCGGCCTATCCCGCGCCATCGGCGACATCGTCCAGCAAAGATTAAAGCCCACGCCGCTGAAGGCCCTCTCCGCGACCCTGGGCGTCCTGTGCCTGTCCGCTGCCTTGTCGGCCCTGGCCGCGCCCGCCGCCTGGCCGCTGGCGTCCAGCCTGGGCGGCCTGTGGGGTGACGGCATTGTGGGTCTGGTGCGCAGCCTGTGCGCCGCCATACGCGTGCCGGGCGCTCCGATCTGGGCGGGCGTGATCTTCCTGCCGCTTGGCCTGTGGGGCAGCGGCTATGCCATCGGCCTTCGCTTCTCGGACCTGACCGACGGTCTGAGCTGGATGGGCGGCATGCGACGCAGGGCCCCCACTGCCAAGGCCGAGCGCGAAGCCGTCCCGCCTGCACCGAAACGTCAACGCCCGGCTCCCGAGCCTGATCTGGAAGCCGTCCCGACCGGACGCGTCGCTGCGGATGCTGCCGACACCCCGCCCTGGGCCGAGCCCGCCCCCGCCTATGCGCCCCTGCCCGCCCAGTCGGCCCCTGAGCCCAAGGTCGCCGCGGTCAAGGCGCCGAAGGCGTCCAAGCGCGAGGCCGACGACGCCCAGGTCGCCTTCGACTTCGCCCGACCCTCGACCGGCTTCGACCTGCCGCCCCTGACCATGCTGACCAAGCCCGAGAAGCGCGTCGGCACCGTCGATGAAGAGGCGCTGAAGGCCAATGCCAAGATGCTGGAGGGCGTGCTTCAGGAGTTCGGCGTGCGCGGCGTGATCGACCAGATCCGCCCCGGCCCCGTCGTCACCCTGTACGAACTGGTGCCCGCGCCCGGCGTGAAGCACGGCCGCGTCGTGGCCCTGTCGGACGACATCGCGCGATCCATGTCGGCCCGCGCCTGCCGGATCAGCGTCGTGGCCGGTCGCAATGCCATCGGCATCGAACTGCCCAATGCCAAGCGCGAGACCGTCTATCTGCGCGACCTGCTGGCCTCGACCGAATACGACAAGACCAGCCATCTGCTGCCGCTGGCCCTGGGCGAAACCATCGGCGGCGAGCCCTATGTCGCCGACCTGGCGCGCATGCCGCACCTGCTGATCGCGGGCACCACCGGCTCGGGCAAGTCGGTCGGGGTCAATGCCATGATCCTGTCGATCCTGTATCGCCATAGCCCGGCCGAATGCCGCTTCATCATGATCGACCCCAAGATGCTGGAGCTGTCGGTCTATGACGGCATCCCGCACCTGCTGGCCCCGGTCGTCACCGATCCCAAGAAGGCCGTCGTCGCCCTGAAATGGACGGTGCGCGAGATGGAGGACCGCTATCGCCGCATGTCCAAGCTGGGGGTGCGCAATATCGCCAGCTACAATGAGCGCGCGCGCGAGGCCCAGGCCAAGGGCGAGCATTTCGAACGCACGGTCCAGACCGGCTTCGATGAACAGGGCCGCCCGGTCTACGAAAGCGAGAAGATCCGGCCCGAACCTCTGCCCTTCCTGGTCGTCGTCATGGACGAGATGGCCGACCTGATGCTGGTCGCCGGCAAGGACGTCGAGGGCGCAGTCCAGCGCCTGGCCCAGATGGCCCGCGCTGCCGGTATCCACCTGATCATGGCGACGCAACGCCCGTCCGTCGACGTCATCACCGGCACCATCAAGGCCAACTTCCCGACCCGGATTTCCTTCCAGGTCACCTCCAAGATCGACAGCCGCACCATCTTGGGCGAACAGGGCGGCGAGCAGCTGCTGGGCCAGGGTGACATGCTCTATATGGCGGGCGGTGGGCGCATCACGCGCCTGCACGGCCCGTTCGTGGACGACAAGGAGGTCGAGGCCGTCTGCAACCACCTGAAGGCCCAGGCCGAGCCCGACTATCTGGACCTGATCACCGACGATCCCGACGGCGACGGCGATGCCTCGCCCTTCGACGAGGGGGGCGGCTCCTCCGGGGACGACCTGTACGACCGCGCCGTCGCCGTGGTCACCCGCGACCGCAAGGCCTCGACCAGCTATGTCCAGCGCCGCCTGCAGATCGGCTACAACCGCGCCGCCTCCCTGATCGAGCGGATGGAGCAGGAAGGCGTGGTGTCACCTGCCAACCATGCCGGCAAGCGCGACGTGCTGGCCGGGCCGCCGCCCATGTAAAGTGGGGCGCTAACGCTCGCGACGCGGTCGCTCGCTGCTTGAGCGCGTGACAGCGTTTCTCCCTCCCACTCGGGGGAGGGTGGCCGAGCCGTCAGGCGAGGCTGGGTGGGGGCGCTTTGGCAAGACGAGCACCAATTTCGGAACCCCACCCGATGAACAGCACTTCATCCCACGGTCCGATTATGGTCAGGCTTGTGTCACGACACCGCCGCGCCGCCCGGGCATGACGATACGCTTCAACAACCATCCCGAACGGGAGACGACCCCATGATCTTCACTCGCCGCGCCTTCGCACTCGGCACCGCCGCCATTGCAGGTGTCGCCGCCTTGCCGGTGCATGCACAGGCCAATCTGTCGGCCGACGACCGCGCCGTGCTGGCCCGCGCCCAGGCGACCCTGCAGAACCTGGCTTCGGCCCAGGGCAACTTCGTCGAAACCTCTGGAGCCCAGCGCCGGGAAGGCCGCTTCTGGCTGCAACGCCCCGGCAAGATGCGGTTCGAATACAGCAACCCGGCCGGGCTACTGGTCGTGTCCGACGGCAACAACGTCAAACGCTACGACCCGCGCCTGAACGTCTTCCGTCAGGTTCCGCTCAGCCAGACGCCGCTGTCGACCTTCCTGGCCCGCACGGTCCGCCTTGATCAGGGCGTCCGCATCGACCGCGTCGTGCGCATGCAGGACGGCGGCTATTCCATTACCGCCCTGGACGCGCGTCGCCCCAATGACGGAGCCGTGGTCCTGATGTTCGGCGGCTCGCCCGAGCGCCTGCTGGAGTGGACGATCCGCGATGCGCAGGGGACCATGACCCGTACCCAGCTGACCCGCGTCAGCGCTGCCCCCAATCTGGCCGCCAGCCTGTTCCAGCTGCGTGACCCGACCCAGCGCCCCCGCCGCAACTAGGATTGGCGCAACTAAGCTTGACTTTTTCTACGTCCTGTGTCTTTCTTGACACAGAGCGGCGAGAGCCGACCTGACCGTTTGGGATTGTCATCCCCTTCCCGGCGGCGAGAGAGACACCTGAAATGCCCGGTTGGAAACGACCGGGCATTTTTTTTGGGCGCTATCGCTCGGCTCGCGGAGCCTCGCTGCTTGAGCGCGAGATGTGCGGTTTCGCCTTGGCGGCGGGGCGGCTAAGACCGGCGCATGCTTCGTATCGCCACCTGGAACATCAACTCCGTTCGCCTGCGCATCGATCAGGTCGCGCGCTTCGTCGCCGAGAGCGGCACCGACGTGCTGTGCCTGCAGGAAATCAAATGCCTGGAGGACCAGTTCCCCCGTGCCGCATTCGAGGCCATGGGCCTGCCCCATCTCAAGATCGGCGGTCAGAAGGGCTGGCACGGCGTCGCCATCGCCAGTCGCAAGCCGATTACCAAGGCCCCTGTCCTGGACGTCTGCCGCGAGAAGCATGCGCGCTGTGTCGGGGTGATGGTCGAGGGCGTCGAGGTGCAGAATTTCTACATTCCGGCCGGTGGCGACGTGCCCGACCGGGCGCTGAACCCCAAGTTCGATCACAAGATGGACTACTACGAGCGTCTGACCCGCGAGATGGCGGCGCGTGACAAACAGCGGCCGCTGGTCCTGGCCGGGGACTTCAACATCGCGCCGGGCGAGAACGACGTCTGGAACCACCGCTACATGTCCAAGATCGTCAGCCACACCCCTCTGGAGGTCGAGACCCTGCGTCGTCTCCAGGCCGCCGGGGGCTTCTGCGACGTGGTGCGCGACCAGATGCCGGAGCCGACCAAGCTGGCCAGCTGGTGGAGCTATCGCGCCGCCGATTTCCGGAAGTCAAACCGCGGCCTGCGCCTGGACCACCTGTGGACCTCGCCCGGCCTGACACCCGCCGTCCTGCCCGGCACAGCCCGCATTCACGACACCGTCCGCGAATGGACCCAGCCCAGCGACCACGCGCCGGTGACTATGGATCTAGACGTCTAGGGCTGCAGCCGGTACCCGCCCGCATCCGTCAGCAGCAGCCGCGCCTGACCCGGCTCGGGCTCGATCTTCTGACGCAGGCGATAGATGTGGGTCTCCAGCGTGTGGGTCGTGACCCCGGCGTTGTAGCCCCACACCTCGGTCAGCAGCTCCTCGCGCATCACCGGCTTGCCGCCCGCGCGGTAGAGGTACTTCAGGATATTGGTTTCCTTCTCCGTCAGCCGGACCTTCTTGGCCTTGTCGTCTACCAGGATCTTGGCGGCGGGGCGGAACTCATAGGGGCCGATGCGGAAGACGGCGTCTTCGGACTGTTCATGGCTGCGCAGGTGGGCGCGGATGCGGGCCAGTAGGACGGCGAAGCGGAAGGGCTTGGTCACATAGTCGTTGGCCCCGGATTCCAGGCCCAGGACCGTGTCGGAATCCGAAGACTGGGCCGTCAGCATGATGATCGGTGTCGTCACCCCGCCCGCCCTCAGCAGGCGGCAGGCCTCGCGCCCGTCCATGTCAGGCAGGTCGAGGTCCAGCAGGATCAGATCGGCGCGGACCTCGCGGCCCATGCGTACACCCTCTCCGGCCGTCGAGGCCTGAATCGGACGAAAGGCCTCGTGCAGGGCGAGTTGCTCCGCCAGCGCCTCGCGCAGGTCGTCGTCGTCGTCGATGATCAGGATCGTCTTGGGTGCAGCCATGGCTGTAACAATGGCGAGCGTCGGGCCATTCGCCAAGAGCGGGGCGCGATTAGACGCGGTTTCAGCCGTCCCGTTGGCCAAAAAGGGCCGATCCGACCCGGACATGGGTCGCCCCGGCTGCGATCGCCGCTGGATAGTCGCCGCTCATGCCCATCGACAGGATGTCCAGCCCGTGTTCGCGCGCCATTTGGGCCAGCAGCGCGAAATGCGGTGCAGGGTCTTCGCCGGCAGGCGGGATGCACATCAGCCCCTCGACGGTCAGCCCCAGGGCCCGGGCCTGTTCGATCAGGGCCGGGGCTTGTGTGATCGCCACCCCCGCCTTCTGCGGTTCGGCACCGGTATTGACCTGGACCAGTACGCGGGGGGCCACGCCCAACGCCTGACCTACCGTCGCCAAGACCTGGGCCAGCTTCGGCCGGTCCAGGGTCTCGATGACGTTGAACAGCTGCAGAGCCTCTCGGACCTTGTTGGTCTGCAGCGGTCCGATCAGGCGAAGATGCAGGTCGGGGTGATCCGCACGGCGGTCGGTCCAGCGGGCGAGCGCCTCCTGAACCCGGTTCTCGCCGAACACGCGCTGGCCGGCGGCCAGGGCGGCGTCGATGGCCTCGGGCGGCTGGGTCTTCGTCACGGCGGTCAGGGTCACGTCGCCGGGGTCGCCGCGTCCCGCAGCTCGACAGGCGGCCTCGATGTCGGCCCGCACGGCGGCGAACCGCGCCGCGATCGGGCTGGACGACGCTTCGGTAAGGGGGGAAGAGATGGTCATGAACCGGTCGGATGCCGAAACCCTGTGGGACGTCGCCAGCGTCCTAGCGCGCAACGCGGCCAAAGTCAGCCGCACCGAAAGTCGCGCGGTAGGCAACCTGCCGCCCCTACTGTTCTTCACCGATCCCGACCGGACGCCTCGCCCCTGGGAGACGGCCGCGCGGCTACCCGCAGGAAGCGGCGTGGTATTGCGGCATTTTGGCCACGCGGACGCTCATGACACCGCCAGGCGTCTTCGAGAGGAGACGGCGCGACGAGATTGCCTGCTGCTGATCGGCCTGGACGCGGAACTGGCCGAGCAGGTCGGGGCCGACGGTGTGCATCTGCCGGAACGGGCGTTGAACCAGGCAAAGGCACTATCGATGGCCCAGCCGAATTGGCGCATCACAGGCACGGCCCACAGCCTACAGACCTTCGAACACGCCGCTAACCTTGATGCCGTCGTGGTCTCGCCTGTGTTTGTGGCCGGCGGCGCATCCTCGACCAAGCCGTCTCTGGGTCTGGAAGTTCTGAAGCTGATGACTGCGACATCCAGCCGGCCTGTTTATGCGCTGGGCGGCATCGATGGCGGCAATGCGCGATCGCTCATCGGTTCCGGCGTGTACGGCCTGGCGGGCGTCGGTGCGATACAGGCGGCCTTTGGGCCCCACTGACCGGGACTAGAACCGGAAGATCGATTCCAGGCGAAAGCGCGGGGCGGCGCGTTGATCCGGGTCACGGGCTCGCGCCGGATCGGCGTCAGGCTCGGCAAGACCGGCCGCAGCCCCCACGCGCAGGCGCGGATTGACGCGATAATAGGCCCCGGCCTCGACATCGCCGAGATTACGTTCACGGCTTACGGGCTGATTCAGATTGAGGTCGAGACCCCATCGGCCACGCTCGGTGAAACGAAGACGTGACTGTCCGGACGGCACCACCGGGGTCGCCCGCTGGGTCTCGGTCAGATTGGCAGAAGGCACCGTGCGCGACCGTGACGTCTGGGCCGCAGCCACGTCAGCGGCGGTCAGGAGCATCAGCCCCCCAACCAGTCCAGCGATGACGTTACCTGCACGCATGACCTACCCTTGCCGCCGCGCTGGATTTTTTCCGCGCGATCCTTGCCGCGATTAGGCACCAGTCGCCCTCGCGGTCAACCGAACGTGGCGAGTGAGCGCCTGTTCCACAAGACTCCGTACCGCTGCTGTGGCGCTATCATCACGCCTTGCTCTGGTATGATCCGCAGCCGCAACGCGACTTCGCCTTGTCATCGCCCCTTTTCGCCGTGTTATAGAGCACAGCAATGAGGCCTCTATCCTGTATGGATCGGGTCACGCTCGTGCGCGGATGGGTCCGCTGCACGCCTTCGATAGGGATGGAGTGTCTAATGGTGCTGGTTCGCGGCGCAACGATTGCCCTGATCGCTTCCGGCGTCCTGCTGAGTGGCTGCTCGGCGGACCGTCCCTTTGGACCGACGATCGGCGACGTCTTCGGAGGCGGCAACGCGACACGCGAAGCCGCCGCCAATGCCCAGACCGGCATCGGCGTAAACGCCTTCCTGTGGCGCGCCACCCTGGACACCCTCAGCTTTATGCCCCTGGCCAATGCCGATCCCTGGGGCGGCGTGGTGAACTACGACTGGTACAGCGACCCCCAGACGCCGAACGAGCGGTTCAAGGCGACCGTCTTCATCCTGGACACGCGCCTGCGCGCCGATGCACTGAACGTCACGGTCAACAAGGAAGTCCGCGACGCCGCCGGTCAGTGGACCGCCGCCCCGGTCGCCGCCCAGACCGAGACGGACCTAGAAAACGCGATCCTGACCAAGGCGCGTCAGCTCAACCTGTCCAACACCCGCTAAACCCGCTTTGCCAAGACCTGCCTCCTTCAGGCTCGCCCTCTAGGAGCGACTGCCTGAAGGATACCCGTGGCCGCCACTCGCTACGAACCCAAGACCGCCGAACCCCGTCAGCAGTCCCGCTGGGCTGAGGCTGACGCCTTTTCGACGCCGACCGAGGGCACGGGAAAGCCGAAATACTATGTGCTGGAGATGTTTCCCTATCCGTCGGGCAACATCCACATGGGCCACGCGCGCAACTATGTGATGGGCGACGTGGTGGCGCGCTCGAAGCGGGCGCAAGGGTTCGATGTCCTGCACCCCATGGGCTGGGACGCCTTCGGACTGCCGGCCGAGAACGCGGCCATCGAGCGCGGCATCCATCCCGGCGACTGGACCTGGTCCAACATCGCCACCATGCGCGACCAGCTGAAGCTGCTGGGCCTCTCCCTGGACTGGTCCAGAGAGTTCGCCACCTGCGACCCGGCCTATTACGGCCAGCAGCAGGCCTGGTTCCTGGAGCTGTTCAAGCGGGGCCTGGTCTATCGCAAGGAGGCCGTGGTCAACTGGGATCCGGTCGACAACACCGTCCTGGCCAATGAGCAGGTGGTGGACGGTCGCGGCTGGCGCTCGGGTGCCGTCGTCGAGAAGCGCAAGCTGAACCAGTGGTTCCTGCGCATCACCGACTATGCCGACGACCTGATCGAGGGGCTGAAAGAGCTTGAAGGCCGCTGGCCCGACAAGGTCCGGCTGATGCAGGAAAACTGGATCGGGCGGTCCAAGGGTCTGCAGATGACCTGGCAATGGGCCGGAGACGCCCCCGCCGGCGCGCCGGACGGTCTCGAAATCTATACCACCCGCCCCGACACCCTGTTCGGGGCCAGCTTCATGGGCATCGCCGCCGACCATCCGGTGGCCCGCGCCCTGGCCGAGACCCATGCCGAAGCCGCCGCCTTCGTCGCCGAGTGCCGCAAGGGTGGCTCGACCCAGGCCGAAATCGAACAGGCCGAGAAGATCGGCTTCGACACCGGCCTGAAGGTCATCCACCCCTTCAACGGGCGCGAAGTGTCCGTCTGGATCGCCAACTTCATCCTGTCGGACTATGGCACCGGAGCCATCTTCGGCTGCCCGGCGCACGATCAGCGCGACTTCGAGTTCGCGACCAAATACGGCCTGCCCATCCTGCCCGTGGTCAGACCCGATGGCGCGGGAGACGACTTCGGCGTTGAGGGCGAGGCCTATACCGGGCCCGGCTCCATTTTCCACTCCGACTTTCTGGATGGGCTGGAGATCGAGGCCGCCAAGGCCGCAGCCATCGCCCGTATCGAGGCGGCGGGCCAAGGCGAGGGCAAGACCATCTACCGCCTGCGCGACTGGGGCGTCAGCCGCCAACGCTACTGGGGTTGCCCCATTCCCATCGTCCACTGCGATAAGTGTGGGGCGCTGCCCGCAGCGGACCTGCCGGTCGAACTGCCCAGAGACGTCACCTTCGACACGCCCGGCAACCCCCTGGACCGACATCCGATCTGGAAGCACGTCAAATGCCCGACGTGTCACGGCGATGCGACACGCGAAACAGACACGCTGGACACCTTCGTGGATTCCAGCTGGTACTTTGCCCGCTTCACAGACCCGACAGCCTCCGAGCCGATCTCGCGTGCTGCGGCCAACCACTGGCTGCCAGTGGATCAGTATATCGGCGGGGTCGAACATGCGGTGCTGCACCTGCTCTATGCCCGCTTCGTCAGCCGTGCCCTCAGCGATGCCGGGCTGATGACGGTCAGGGAACCGTTTGCGGGCCTGTTCACCCAAGGCATGGTCGTCCACGAGACCTATCGCCGGGCCGACGGTGCCTGGGTCGAGCCCACGGATGTCGAGCTGACCAATGACGCCGGCAAGCGCTCGGCCCGCCAGCTCTCGACCGGCGAGACCCTGACCATCGGCGACATCGAGAAGATGTCGAAGTCCAAGAAGAACGTCGTGGCACCCCAGCAGATCGTCGACACCTACGGCGTCGATGCCGGTCGCCTGTTCGTCTTGTCCGACAGCCCGCCGGAGCGGGACGTGCAATGGACGCCCGGCGGCGTCGAGGGGGCCAGCCGTTTCGTCCAGCGTGTCTGGGCTGAAGTCGATGGCTATGACTCCGCCTTTGCCGGGGAAGCCGAAGCCAATGCCGCCCTGGTCCGCGAGACGCACAAGGCGATCAAGGCCGTGTCCGAAGGGATCACCGGCTTCCGCTTCAACTCCGCCATCGCCAAACTTTACGCCTTCGTCGCCACGATCCGCGACAGCGCCAAGGCGGGGGGCGAGGCCAAGCGTGAGGCGCTGAAGGCCCTGCTGGGACTGGTCGCGCCGTTCACGCCACACCTGGCCGAGGAAGGCTGGACGCGATTGGGGGAAGAGGGGATGATCCTGGATGCGCCCTGGCCGGTCTATCATCCGGCGCTGGCGGCCGACGACGAGGTTACCCTGCCCATCCAGGTCAACGGCAAGCGTCGCGGCGAAATCCGCGTGGCTCGCGGGCTGGACCCGGCAGAGGTGGAGGCGATCGTCATGGCCGATCCAGAGGTGCAGGCACGGCTGGAGGGCCAGACGGTGAGGAAGATCGTGGTGGTCAAGGATCGCATCGTCAATCTGGTGGTCGGCTGATGCGCGGGCTTGCCCTGACGGTTGTCGCGGTTGCGGGACTTCTTGTCTCCGCTTGCGGCTTTACGCCCATCTACGGCGACGGCGGTGCGGTCGGCTCCAACCTGTCTCGCATCGCCGTGACGACCCAGGACGACCGTCTGGGCTATCGCGTACGCGAACAGCTGGAAGATGCCTTGGGCCGCAATGGTGCCGTCGCGCCTCTGTACCGACTGGAGACGGCCATCGAACAATCCCGCCGCCCGCTGGGACGCCGCATCGACGACACGGCCACACGCTATGAGCTGACGGTGCGCGGGGCCTGGACCCTGACTCCTCTCAACGGCGGCGCGCCAGTCACTGGTATCGAAACCGTCACCACCACCTATGCCGCCGCCGACCAGCCCTATGCCGCCATCGCCGCCCAACAAGACGGCGAGGAACGCGCCGCCGCCGAACTGGCCCGCCTGATCCGTCTGGACCTGTTGCGGACGCTGTCGGCACAGCCGTGAGGGTCGAGCAGTGATCCTGGCCAAACGGCCCGAGGTGGATCGCTTTCTGAAGGCTCCGGACAAGGGCGTCCGCGCCGCCGTGATCCACGGCAAAGACCGCTCCGGCGTAGCCGAACGCGCCGAGACCCTGTGCAAGGCCATCACGCCCGATCTGAACGACCCGTTCAACGTCACCCTTCTGACCGACAGCGACATCGACGGCGACGAAGCCCGGCTGGAAGAAGCGCTGACGGCGCTGAGCATGATCGGTGGACGCCGTCTGGTCCGCGTGCGTGTGGGGGCCGAGAAGGCCTCGATCGACAAGATGCTGGCCGCCGCCCTCAAGGTCCATGCCGAGGGCGGTTACAATCCCGACGCCATGCTGGTGGTCGAGGCCGGGGCGCTTGGCCGCGACTCGGCCCTGCGCAAGGCGGCGGAGGCTTCCAGCGGGGCCGTCGGCATCGCCTGCTATGAGGACGAGACGGGCGACGTCGCCCGCATGACGCGCGAGGCCCTAGCGGCGGACAAGGTCGGCCTGACCGGCGATGCCCTGGACCGGTTTGTCTCCCGCCTGCCCCGCGAGCGTGGCCTGATGCGTCAGGAGATCGAGCGACTGGCGCTCTACATCGGCCCCGGCTCGGGCCGCACCATCGATGTCGAGGAGCTGGAGACCCATCTGGGCGTTGAACCCGATGCCTCGCTTCAGGACGCTGCCCTGCAAGCCTTCGGCGGTCGCCCCGCCCCCGCCCAGGCCGGATTGCGCCGCGCCTTTGCCGAGGGGGAATCCCCCGTCATGGCCGTGCGTCAGGCCTCGATCCATCTGGGCAAGCTGCGGCGCATCAATGTGCTGCAATCCAATGGCGCAGGCTCCAAGGAGGCCGCCAAGGCCGCCGGCGTCTTCTGGAAACAGGAGGCGGAAATGCTGCGCCAGGCCCGCAGCTGGCGGCTGGAGGACCTTGATCGCGTGCTGGACAGCGTCAATGCCGCCGACATCGCCACCAAGACGACCGGCTCGCCAGACCTGCTGATCGCCGAGCGTCTGATCCTGGAGATTTCGGCGCGCGCGAGGCGGCTGGGGCTTTGAATTTTAGGCCTAACGCGCTTCGCGCTACTTGAGGCCCTAGCCCCGCTTGGACGCCTTGCGGAACGCCGGCTTGTTGGCCGCCGCATTCTGCTGCGCGACCTTCTTCTCGGCATGCTGGCCAGGCTTGAAGCCGCCGCTTGAGGGCGCGGCGCTTCCCGCCTTCTTGGCCGCAAGGGCCTTCTTCATCGCTTCGGCGGTCGGGTTCGAGGGCTTTTCAGTCATGTCTTCAGTCTGACACGCGTCGTCGCGCCAGCCAAACGGTCGCGCCGCCACAGTCGGGGTCGTTGTTCCTATGTTGCAAAAGCTCGAACCCGGCGCGTGTCAGATGGTCTCGGTAAGCCTCGGGAGACAGGCTGCCATGGTAGAGGGGTTCGCCACGCCATTCACCGACGTGTTCGCCCGCCTCGGATGAGCTTGTGAACATCAGGACGCCGCCCGGCTTCATATGACGTCGATAGACATCGAACATGCTGTTCTGAGCTTCAGGTGTCAGATGGATCGCGCTGTGCCAGACGACCAATCCATCGAATTGCTGCGCCAGATCGAGGTCGCGCATATCCGCCACGATCCAGTTTTGATAAGCAAAGCGTTCGCGGCACAGGGCGATCAGACCAGGCGAAGCGTCCACGCCAGTCACTGAACGACCGCTCTGGATCAGATAGCGGGCGATCGGTTCGCCCGACCCACAGCCCAGATCCAGAATGCCGCCACTGAAAGGCACGTGCGCCAGAAAGGCATCAAGCCAGGCTCTTTCGAACAGGGTCTTGGTGCGATCGGCGTCGAAATCAGACGCACGGCGGCTGTAGAGATCGACTATCCCTTTCGCCGCCGAGGTCATGTCACAGCCGCATCAAACGGCGACACAGATCATCCAGCTGTTCCAGCGAGCCATAGCGCAGGGTCAGCTCGCCCTTGCCGCCCTTGTCGGCCAGGCTGACCTTCAGGCCCAGGGCGTCGGCCAGATCCTGTTCCAGGGCCGCGATGTCCGCGTTGCCGCTCATGTCGATCTCGCCGGGGCGAGTCTTCTTCGGCCTCGGGCCTTCGGTAGCCCGGCGCGCCAGGGCCTCGGCCTGACGCACGTTCAACCCGTCCTTGACGATCTGTTCGGCCAGTTGACCCGCGTTCGGGGCGGTGATCAGGGCTCGGGCGTGACCTGCGCTCATCTGACCGCTGCGGACATACTGCAGGACGTCGTCGGGCAGTTGCAGCAGGCGCAGGGTGTTGGCCACATGGCTGCGGCTCTTGCCGACAACGCCGGCGACCGCATCCTGGGTGCGGCCGAACCGCTGCATCAGCATCGTATAGGCGTCCGCCTCTTCCAGCGGGTTCAGGTCGGCGCGCTGGACGTTCTCGATGATGGCGACCTCGAAGACTTCGACATCGTCCATTTCGCGCACGACGATCGGCACCTGGGTCAGGCGGGCCATCTGCGAGGCGCGCCAGCGCCGTTCTCCCGCGATGATCTGCCAGACGCCGTCCTCGCCCGGCTGTGACCGCACCAGGATGGGCTGAAGCACGCCCTTGTCGCGGATGGAGACGGAAAGCTCTTCCAGATCGGTAGCGTCGAAGATCTTGCGCGGCTGGTCCGGATTGGGCTTCAGGCTCTCGATCGGCGCCATCTGTACGCCGGTGGGCACGGGCGAGCCATCGACCGGAGCCTCGTTCACCTGTTCCCCCAGGAGAGCCGAAAGGCCCCGGCCCAGACCCCGCTGGGGGCCACGTTTGGCGTCGGTCAAGATGCTGATTCCGTTCTGTTAAAGTCAGGCCGCCAGCAGGCGGCGCTTGCGTTCGCGCGACACGACCTCGCGCGCGAGGCGCAAGTAAGCCTGGCTGCCGGCGCATTTCAGGTCATAAATGAGGGCGGGCTTGCCGAACGACGGGGCCTCGGCCACCCGCACATTGCGCGGAATGATGGTGTCATAGACCTTGTCGCCGAAATGCGCCCGCACATCGTTGGCGACCTGTCCGGACAAGGCACTGCGGCGATCATACATGGTCAGCACCAGCCCCTGGATTTCCAGAGAGGGGTTCAGGCTCTGACGCACCATATCGATGGTCTTCATCAGCTGGGTCAGGCCTTCGAGGGCGAAAAACTCACACTGCAGCGGCACCAGAACCGCGTCGGCGGCGGCCATGGCATTCAGCGTCAGCAGATTGAGCGACGGCGGGCAGTCGATCAGGACATAGTCATACTTCGTATGGCCATCAGCGCCCTGCCCCGCCAAGGCATCCTTGAGCCGGAAGGATCGACGGTCCGCCTGGCTGAGCTCGATCTCGACGCCCGACATGTCGGCATCGGCGGGAATGATCCAGAGACCGGGGACGGTCGTTTGCACCGCGGCATCGTCCACGGAGCGTCCGTCCACGACAACGTCATAGATGGTCACCCGCCGTGTTTCACGTGGAACACCCAAACCCGTGGAGGCATTGCCCTGAGGGTCCATATCGACAATCAGCACCTTTTCGCCGATTGCCGCCAAGGCTGTGCCCAGATTGATGGCGGTCGTGGTCTTGCCGACCCCACCCTTCTGGTTCGAGACGGCCAGGACGCGGGTCTTACCAGGATTTGACACGGCTGATGCCCCGAACAGATACGATACGGCCGCGCGGGTCACTGCGCGAGATGGAGAGGTTGCTTTTGAACTGCCAGACCTTGCGCGCCTCGGCTACCTCACCCTCGGCCTTTTCCCCTTTCAGGAACAGGCCTGTGGCACCGCGTTGTAGATAAGGCTGTGCATAGCCCAGAAGCTTTTCCATCGGGGCCACCGCGCGGGCCGTCACGACCTCGACGGTCACCGCATTATCTTCGGCACGCCCGTTCAACACGGTGGCCCGCAGGGACAGGCCATCGACCACCTCCTGCAGAAAGCGGCAGCGCTTGCCCAGGCTGTCGATCAGCCAGACGTGGCTCTTGGGCTGGGTCTTCAGCATGATGGCCAGAACGATGCCAGGAAAGCCAGCGCCGGCGCCGAGGTCGGCCCAGGTCTGGGCACCGGGTGCATGCTCAAGAAGTTGGGCGGAGTCCCAGATGTGGCGGTTCCAGACGTCCGGCAGGGTGTCGGGCCCGATCAGGTTCATGACCGCATTGGCCTCGGTCAGCCGTGTGATGAACCGTTCGAGATCACCCATCTGGGCGGGGGTTGCGTTGGTGAGGGCTTGGAACTCTGTCGGGGTCAAGCGGCCACCTTGCGTTTCACGTGCGACAGCAGGGCCGTCAGAGCTCCCGGTGTCATGCCTTCGATCCGGCCGGCTTGGCCGAGCGTACGAGGCTGAACCAGGGACAGCTTCTCCCTCGCCTCGTTCGAAAGGCCGCCGATGGCCGCATAGTCCAGGTCGACAGGCAGAGCCAAGGCCTCCTCGCGGCGCAGCGCTTCGGCATCGGACGCCTGACGATCCAAATAGGTGGCGTAGCCTGCGTCGATCTCGACCTGATCTCGCACGGCGCGGGACCATGTGGCGATCTGGGGATAGGCGGCTTCAAAATCGGCCAGGCTGACATTGGGATAGGCCAGAAGCTCGCGCATCGTGCGCCGCTGGCCGTCAGCATTCACCGGAATCCCCAAGGCAGCCGCCTCCTTGGGCGTGAACCGTGTTTCACGTGAAACAACGGCGGCTTCGGCGAGTTGTGCCGCCTTGATCTCAAACGCTACTCGACGTTCCTGAGATACGATGCCCGCCGCGATAGCCAGTGGAGTCAGGCGCTGGTCGGCATTGTCGGCACGGAGCGTCAGGCGATACTCGGCCCGGCTGGTGAACATGCGATAGGGCTCGGTCACACCGCGCGTCACCAAGTCGTCGATCATGACGCCGATATAGGCTTGGTCCCGGCCGAGGATAACAGGGTCGGACCCCGAGGCGGCACGTGCGGCATTCAACCCGGCGATCAACCCTTGCGCCCCCGCCTCTTCATAGCCGGTCGTGCCGTTGATCTGACCAGCCAGATAGAGGCCCGGCCGCTTCTTGACCTCCAGCGCGGGGGTCAGTTCGCGCGGATCGACATAGTCGTACTCGATGGCATAGCCGAAGCGGAATACCTCGACCGATTCCAGCCCCGGAATGGTGCGCAGGAAGGCCGACTGGGTCGCATCCGACACCGAGGTCGATATGCCGTTGGGATAGACGGTCGGATCGTCCAGACCCTCGGGCTCCAGGAAGATCTGGTGCGAGGTCTTGTCGGCGAACCGCACCACCTTGTCCTCGATCGAGGGGCAATAGCGGGGTCCGCGACCGGACAGATGGCCGCCATAGACGGCGCTCTCGCCCAGGTTCTCCGCGATGATCCGGTGGGTTTCGGCATTGGTGTGGGTGATGCCGCAGGCGATCTGAGGGACGTCAATCCGGTCGGTCAGGAAGCTGAACGGCACGGGCTCGTCATCGGCGGCCTGCATCTCCAGCCGGTCCCAGGCGACGGTGCGTCCGTCCAGACGCGCGGGCGTGCCCGTCTTCAGCCGGCCCATCATCAGGCCCGCGCCATAGAGGTCTGCTGCCATGCCGGTCGACGGGGCCTCGCCGTGGCGCCCCGCAGGAATGCGCTGGTCGCCCTTGTGGATCACGCCATTCAGAAAGGTGCCGGTCGTCAGCACGACGGCAGCGGCGCGGAGCTCTAACCCCTCCCCCGTCGTGACGCCCACGACACGGGCACCCTCCATGTTCAGCGCTTCGGCGGTCCCGGCCATCAAGGTCAGATTGGGCGTCTGCGCCAGTTCGGCCTGCATGGCCTCGCGGTAGAGGCGGCGATCGATCTGGCTGCGAGGTCCCTGGACCGCCGCGCCCTTGGAGCGGTTCAGCAGGCGGAACTGGATCCCCGCCCGGTCACCCAGTCGGCCCATCAGGCCATCCATGGCATCGATCTCACGGACCAGATGGCCCTTGCCCAGACCGCCGATGGCGGGATTACAGCTCATCTCGCCGATGGTTTCGAGCTTCTGGGTGAGCAGCAGGGTGCTGGCCCCCGCGCGTGCGGACGCCGCCGCGGCCTCGCATCCCGCGTGGCCGCCGCCGATCACAATGACGTCGAAACGGGTGGAGTTCATGCGAGGGGACATAGGACAGGCCAAGCCGAAAAGCCAGACGGCACAGAGTCATGCTGGTAAGGTCGTACCGTGTTTCACGTGAAACAAACCGGTGTTACTTGCCGATGCAGAAGCTGGAAAAGACCTCGCCGAGCACATCCTCGACCCCGATGGCACCGGTGACGCGGCCTAGGGCGTCGGCGGCCCGTCGCAAGTCGTCGCCAGCCATTTCGGGGGCGATGTCCAGCGCCCGTCGAGCAGCCTCGACCGCAGCGAGGGCATCAACCAGACGCAGCCGATGCCGCTCGCGCGTGACAGCAGGAAAATCGGCACCCGACAGATCCGCCTGCAACCGGGCAGCGAGAAAGTCGTGCAGGCCCTGAAGTCCCTCGCCGGTCGTGGTGCTGATGCTGATCGCAGAGGCATGCGCGGGCGGCACCGCACCGAGGTCAGCCTTGGTGAAGACGGTCACGTCATCAGGCTTGGCGAATGTTGCCGCGACGCCGTCGGGATCACCCGGTCCGCGCACCCACAGACGCAGGTCCGCCGCCTCGGCGCGCGCCCTCGCCCGCCGCACGCCCTCGGCCTCGATGGGGTCATCGCTGTCTCGCAACCCCGCCGTATCGGACAGGGTCACCGCATAGCCTCCGATGATCAACTCGGCATCCAGGACATCCCGAGTCGTGCCGGCGATCGGCGTGACGATCGCCGCCTCGCGGGCAACCAAGGCATTGAACAGCGACGACTTGCCAGCATTGGTCTCGCCGATAAGGACGATCCGGTAACCGTCGCGGACCCGCTCACCGCGGCGAGCATCGGCCAAGGCCGACTTCAGGTCCGCAATCAGCGCGTCCAGCACAGGCCCCGCCGTACGAGCCAGATTGTCGGGCACCTCCTCGTCCGGAAAATCGATCTCGGCCTCGACGAGAGACAAGGCCTTGAGCAGGTCGCGGCGGAAACCGGCATAGGTTTGGGACAGGGCTCCGTCCAGTTGACCCAATGCCTGGTTTGCTTGGGCCGTGGTCTCGGCATCGATCAGATCGGCCACCGCCTCGGCCTGGGCCAGGTCCATACGGCCGTTCTCGAAGGCACGGCGGGTGAACTCGCCGGGCTCGGCCGGGCGCAGGCCGAGCGCGATCAGAGCGGCACTGACGCCCTCGACCACAGCCCGTCCACCGTGAAGGTGAAGCTCGGCGGAGTCCTCGCCGGTGTAGGATTTTGGGCCCGGAAAGCTCAGGACGAGGGCCTGGTCAAGGACAGCCTCACGGTGTCGCAGGGTTCGCAGACTGGCCATGCGGGGAACGAGGTCGCCGGCTCCGAGCGCGCTCAGGGCCTCATCGGTGTCCGGGCCAGACAGGCGCAGAATGGCGATGGCCCCGCGGCCGGGCGGGGTGGCGAGGGCGAAGATGGTGGGGGGGGGCGTCAATGTCTCCTCCCCCATCGGGGGAGGGGGACCATCCGAACGATGGTGGAAGAGGCAAGTCCGGACGTCAGCGATTGGGGTTGGCCCCCTCCACCGCTTCGCGGCCCCCCTCCCCCGATGGGAGAGGAAAAGAGCGGCATCACCCCTTGGGCACCGCCGCTTCCATCAGTTTGCGGAACTGGTCCTGGGCCTGCAGTCCATAGCTGGTCCAGCTCTTCATCAGCTCTTCGGGTTTCATGGCCGTGATGTTCTCGTCCATGCGGCGCTGCATCTCGGCGACCAGATGGTCGTTCAGCGGTGCGACGTCCGGCAGGCCCAGAAAAGCGCGTGCTTCCGCCGGGGTGCAATCCACCTCTACCGTGACCTTCATCGCCGCTCTCCCTCTGTTTCACGTGAAACAACATACCCGTTTTCCTAACGCCTGACGCGCAGCGTCAGCCTACTCGAGGAATCGGCCCTCAAGCAGCCTCGCACCGCGTGCGAGGCGATAGGGCCAGAATTATGTATTCATCGACTGGAAGAAGTCCGCGTTGTTCTTGGACTGGCGCAGCTTGTCGAGCAGGAATTCGATCGCGTCCTGCGGACCCATGGGGTTCAGGATGCGGCGCAGGACATAGGTCTTGGCCAGCTGATCCTTGGGCGTGATCAGCTCTTCCTTGCGGGTGCCGGACTTCAGAACGTCGATGGCGGGGAAGATGCGCTTGTCCGCCACCTTGCGGTCCAGAACGATCTCCGAGTTGCCGGTGCCCTTGAACTCTTCGAAAATCACCTCGTCCATGCGCGAGCCCGTATCGATCAGGGCGGTGGCGATGATGGTCAGCGACCCCCCCTGCTCCACATTCCGCGCCGCACCGAAGAACCGCTTGGGTCGTTGCAGGGCGTTGGCGTCCACGCCCCCGGTCAGGACCTTGCCCGACGACGGGACGGTGGCGTTATAGGCCCGGCCCAGGCGCGTGACCGAGTCCAGCAGGATGACGACGTCGCGCTTGTGCTCGACCAGGCGCTTGGCCTTTTCGATGACCATTTCGGCGACGGCGACGTGACGCGTGGCGGGCTCGTCGAAGGTCGAGGCCACGACCTCGCCCTTCACCGTGCGCTGCATGTCCGTCACTTCTTCCGGACGTTCGTCGATCAGCAGGACGATCAGGAAGACTTCCGGATGGTTGCGCTCGATCGACTTGGCGATGTTTTGCAGCATCACGGTCTTGCCGACCCGCGGCGGGGCGACGATCAGGCAGCGCTGGCCCTTGCCCAGCGGCGCGACGATGTCGATGACCCGGCCGGAGCGATCCTTCAGTGTCGGATCCTGGATTTCCATGATCAGACGCTCGTCGGGATAGAGCGGCGTTAGGTTGTCGAACAGCACCTTGGTCGAGACCATCTCCGGGTCTGCGAAGTTGATGGTGTCGACCTTGAGCAGGGCGAAATAGCGCTCGCCCTCGCGCGGACCGCGGACAGCCCCGTGCACGGTGTCGCCATTACGCAGGCCAAAGCGGCGGATCTGCGAGGGCGAGACATAGATATCGTCCGGACCCGGAAGATAGTTCGCGTCAGGGCTGCGCAGGAAGCCGAAGCCGTCAGGCAGGATTTCCAGCACGCCCGAGGCGATGATCTCCACCTCCTCATCGGCCAGGGTCTTCAGGATGGCGAACAGCAGGTCCTGCTTACGCAGATTGCCGGCGTTCTCGATTTCCAGGCCTTCGGCAAAGGCGACCAGGTCGGCGGGTGTCTTGTCGTTCAGCTCCTGGAGCGTGATGCGGCCGTTGGGGACGCTGGACTCGCCGCCTTCCTCGTCCTCATCCTCGCTGACCTCCTGATCGACCATGGGCAGGTCGGCAGCAGCGGGTGCGCCGTGTTCGACCTCGGTCGCGGCGTCGTCGACGGGGGTTTCGGCTTCAGTGGGGGTGTCGGTCTGGTCGGTCATAGGGGCCATCAGCGTCATCGCCGCCAGACAGGGTGTCGGGCGGGCGGGAAAAATCTGGAAATGTCGGACCCGAGGGTCAGGGGAGTACGACGGGCTCCCACGGTCGAACCGGCGGGCGTCGCAAAGAGAGAGGGACCGCCCCAAGACGGAGGACGGTTCGCGTCCAGCGAAACCATGGCGCGACGCTCAGGTCAAGCGTCGCCGCGTTTCAGAACACCCACTGCGTCGTCACCGACAACACCATGACGATGGCCAGCAGGAAGGGGATTTCGTTCGTCATGCGCCAGAAGCGACCGGTGCGGGTCGAGGTCCCCGCCTGAATGCGCTTGAACTGTCCCGCCAGATAGCCGTGCCAGCCACTGAGCAGGACGACGCCGATCAGCTTGGTCACCATCCACGGCTGCGCCAGAAAGCCCCAGCCCTGACCGAACTGCACGACATGAATTTCGATCATCCAGACCCCGAAGATCCAGGACGCGATCATGGCCGGGTTGAGGATGATCTTCAGCAGGCGGCGCTGCCAGGGCCGCAGCAGCGCGCGCATTTCGGACCGCAGCGGTTCGGGCTTGTCCGCCTGTTCGGCGTCATAGGCATAGAGCCGCGGCAGGAACAGCAGACCGGCCATCCAGGCAATGACCGCAAGGATATGCAGCCCACGAACGATCTCGAAGGTGGTGCCGACGTCCATCAGGCCGCCTTGCGCGCGCACTGATAGGGGCAGGCCTTCCAGCGGCCTTGGCAACCGGGCCCATGCGGAGCCACACCCTGTCGCGGCAGGGCCTCGATCACGGCATCGGCCAGGGTATCGATGAACAGGGGCGATACACCGACTGCCGGTGTTCTCAGATAGGGCGAGACGCCCAGCTCATGCGCCAGTTCGCCGTATTCGATGTCCAGCTCGACCAGGGTCTCGATGTGTTCGGAGACGAAGGCGACGGGCACGACGATCGCCCCCACCCCATCCTGGGCGGCCTGCTTGATGGCATCCGGCGTCGCGGGGCCCAGCCATTTCATCGGCCCGACCCGGCTCTGATAGCACAGGGTCCAGGCGTCGGGGGCCAGCCCGGCGGCGGCGGCGATGGCGGCACAGGTGGCCTCGACCTGTTCCTGATAGGGATCGCCCTTTTTCGTCACCAGCATTTCCGGGATGCCGTGGGCCGAGAACAGCACCCGCACGGCGGCGTCACCGGCCTCGGCCAGCTTCTGGCGCACGGCCTCGGCCTGGGCTTGGATCCAGCCGGTCCCTTGCGGATAGCAGCAGACGGTCCGGCTCTGGCCCGATCCCGCATAGACCTCGTGCCAGCGCTTCAGAGAGGACTCCGTCGTCGTCGTCGAAAACTGAGGATAGAGCGGCAGCAGGACGATCTCGTCGGGGCCGAAGGCGGCGACGTCCACCGCCGTCTCCTCGGTCAGGGGATGCCAGTAACGCATGGCGATGAAGGCCCGAACCTCGTCACCGGGCAGGCGATCGGCCAATACGGCGCGCAAGGCTTCCGTCTGACGCCGCGTTTCGGGCAGCAGGGGCGAACCGCCCCCCATCAGGGCATAGTTGGCCTGGGCACTGGTCTCGCGGCGGCTGGAAATCAGCCGGGCGATGGCCGTGCGGAAGATCCCGGGCAGGCCAATGATGGCCGGGTCATTGAACAGGTTGAACAGGAACGGCTTGACCGAGCCCTGGTCGTCCGGCCCGCCGAGGTTGAACAGGACGATGGCGATACGCCGTCCGCTGCGTGTTTGGCCAACGTCCGTCATTGGGCACCGATCCGGCGCAGGACCTGTTCGACATGGGCGACCGGCACATCCGGCATGATCCCGTGGCCCAGGTTGAAGATCCACGGCCCGTCGCCCCAGGCGGCCATCAACTGATCAACCCGGCGATCCAGCGCCTCGCCACCGGCCCGCAGCAGCAGGGGATCGAGCGCCCCCTGAATAGGTTTGATGGCCTGAACCCGCTTGCCGATCTCCAGCGGACAGGCGGTATCCAGCGCCACCGCCTGAACATCGACCTCAGCCGCATAGCGTTCAGCGTGGGCGGCAGAGCCTCGCGGGAAGCCGATCAGCGGCACGGTGACGCCCAGTTCGCGCGTACGGGCTACCAGCGTCTGATGCGGTCGCAGGACCAGGCGCTCGAACAGATCGTCCGGCAGACCCTCGGCCCAGCTCTCGAAGATCTTCAGGACCTGGGCCCCGGCATCGGCCTGCATCTTCAGGTAATGGGCCGTGGCCTCGACCAGGACCTCCAGCGTGCCGTCAACGCGGGCGGGGTCTTCGTAGGCATATTTCCGGGCCGTGGCGCGCTCGCCCTTGCCGATCGTATTGTGATGTCCGTCCAGCATATAGGTGGCGACGGTCCAGGGGGCACCGGCAAAGCCGATCAGGGCTCGCTCGGGCTCCAGTTCGGCCCGGACCATGGACAGGGTCTGGCCCACCTGATGAAGATAGCGGCCCGCGCCCTCAGCCTTCTCACGCATATGGCCGACGGACGGCATTTCGCCCAGGCGTGGCCCCTCACCGGTCTCGAACCAGACGTCCTGGCCCAGAGCCTGGGGGATCAACAGGATGTCGGCAAAGACGATGGCCGCATCAAAGCCCAGCCGCTTCATCGGCTGCAACGTCGCCTCGGCCGCCATCTGCGGGTTCAGGCAGAAGGCGATGAAGTCGGGAGCCTGGGCCCGCAGAGCCCGGTATTCCGGCAGGTAGCGCCCGGCCTGACGCATGAACCACACCGGAGGCCGGTCGGTCGTCTCTCCGGCCAGAACGCGGAGAAGCAGGGGGGTGTCAGGGTGCGTGATCATTAGATTGGGGCTTAGCCTTCGGTACCGCCCCGCTCAAGCCCGCCCATGTCGCACCCCCTTCCTTCTCAATAAAAGAATCGAAGATTGAATTGAGGAGGAAGGTAGGGCCGGGGACAGCGGGGATAATCGTCAGCATCGCTCCGATTCCGGATCGTTTGTCCCAAGGTCGTCATGTTCGGTCGACGGGCGCATCGGCAGGCTGGGGGAAACGGGGATAAGTTCTAACGAGACCTTAACGGGCGGCCTTCTGAGGCTCATCGGGCCTGGGACCAGCTGGGGGTCGTTAAGACCTTGTTAAGGAACTCCACAGTCGATCGGGGGACAGGATTACCCTTCTGGACAGTTGCCACCCGAAGGCTCGCTGCCGTCCACCGTCGTCCCCGCTCGCCGGGTGAAGATGCGGGCGCTATAGGGATTGGACCCCGGTCTTCGCGTTTCGGCGCCCCGGCCCGTCCACAGGAGTCCGTGCCATCGTGAGCGATCATCCCCACCTGCGAACATCGACATCTGTCAGGGGCGCACAGGCATGAATGCGGCGCGCACAGCCGGGCGATCTCGCCTTGCCACCTATTTCCACGTGCATCTGGTGTCGGATTCGACCGGCGAGACCCTGAATGCCATGGCCAAGGCGGTGGTGGCGCGGTTCGATGGCGTCATTCCGATCGAGCACATCTATGCCCTGGTTCGCTCGGATCGTCAGATGGAGCGCGTCCTGGCCGAGATCGCCTCGGCCCCCGGCGTGGTTCTGCATACCCTGGTGGATCGCGAGCTGCGCGATCAGCTGGAGGAGGGGTGCCGTGTGCTGGACATGCCCCAGATCGCCGCGCTGGATCCGCTGGTCGGGGCCCTGTCCCGCTATCTGGGCGCGGCCCTGTCGACCCGGGTGGGGGCGCAGCATGCGCTGGACACCGACTATTTCAACCGCATCTCGGCCCTGGATTTCGCCATGGCGCATGACGATGGCCAGGGCACGACGGAGCAGCTGGAGGGGGCCGACGTGGTCCTGTGCGGCGTCAGTCGTACGTCCAAGACCCCGACCTGCATCTATCTGGCGCACCGCGGCATCCGCGCGGCCAATGTGCCCCTGGTTCCCAATCAGGAAGATGGCGAGCGGCTGGTGGGGCTCAAGAACCCTCTGGTCGTGGGCCTGACGGTTTCGCCCGACCGACTGGTCCAGATCCGGCGTAACCGCATCGATGGGCTGAACGCCTCCCACTCCAGCGCCTATACCGATCAGGAGGCCGTGCGCGACGAGACGGTCAAGGCCCGCCGGGCCTTCGAGCGTCGCGGCTGGCCCGTCATCGACGTGACCCGGCGGTCGGTCGAGGAGACGGCGGCAGCCATCATCAACGTCCTCAATGAGCGCCGTACCCAGCGCGCGGGAGCCAACTGGTGAGCCAGAATAGCGAACGTCTGATCCTGGCCTCCAAGAGCGCTGCCCGCCACGCTATGCTGGAGGGGGCGGCCGTACCGTTCACCGTCCATGTCGCCGATGTGGACGAGGACGCGATCAAGGCGCAGCTGGCCGATCACGACGCCGCCGAGCTAGCCGTCGAACTGGCCCGGGCCAAGGCCCTGGCGGTGTCGCGCCATCATGAAGACGCGTGGGTGCTGGGCGCGGACCAGACCCTGGCCTTCGACGGCGGTCGGGTATCCAAGGCGAAGTCGCTGGAGGCGGCGCGCGGGCGGTTGCTGCAGATGCGAGGCCGGTCGCATCAGCTGCATTCCGGCGCGGCCCTGTCCCGGAATGGTCAGATCGTCTGGTCCGGTGTGGATACGGCGACCCTGACGATGCGCGATTTTTCTGACGGCTTTCTCGACAGCTATCTGGCGACCGAAGGCGAGGGCCTGTTGTCCTGCGTCGGATCCTACCGGCTGGAGGGCATGGGGTCGCAACTGTTTGAGGCGGTAGACGGTGACTATTTCACCGTCCTGGGTCTGCCGCTGTGGCCGGTCCTGGCTGAACTGCGCCGTGCGGGCGTGCTGATGTCATGACCGTTCTGTCGCGCCTTGCCGGGGTGGCCGGTCAGCCGATCGCCCACTCGCTCAGCCCGCTGATCCATTCGACCTGGATCATAGCGGCGGGGCTGGACGCCAGTTATGAGCCGTTCGGTCCGATGGATGAGCTCGCCTTCGCCGCCCTGGTGGACGAGGGCCGCGCGGGGCGGCTGACGGGGCTGAACGTCACGGCCCCCTACAAGAGCCTGGCGCTCGCCCTGGCGGATCAGACCAGTATCGTGGCCTCGACCTGCGGGTCCGCCAATCTGCTGACGTTTCAGGAGGGGCGGGTTCATGCGGACAGCACGGATGGAGAGGGTCTGATGCAGGCCCTGGCCGAACAGGCTCCGGATCTGAACGTGGCGGGCCAGTCCGTGGTCATTCTGGGCGCGGGCGGGGCGACGCGCGCGGCGGCGGTTGCCCTGAAGGCGGCCGGGGCCAAGGTCGGACTGATCAATCGCACGCGGTCAAAGGCCGAGTTGCTGGCCGAAGACCTGGGTATTGAGGTGGCGGACCCCGAGGTGCTGGAAAAGGCCGCGCTCGTCGTGAATGCCCTGTCGGTACAGCCGGATTTCGATGTGGGCCGGCTCAGCCGCGAAGCCGTCCTGATGGACATGACCTATCGACCGCTGGTCACGCCGTTTCTGGCGGCCGGCCGGGCGCGAGGCCTGCGCACCGTCGATGGGCTGGCCATGCTGATCGGCCAGGCCAGACCCTCATTCGAGGCGATGTTCGGGGTGCCGGTGCCGCCGGTGGATATCCGGCGCGTGGTTCTTGATGCTCTGGGGGAAACCGCATGATTGTGCTGGGTCTGACCGGCTCCATCGGCATGGGCAAGTCCACGACGGCGCAGATGTTCGCCGACACAGGAGCGCTGGTCTGGAATGCGGATGAGGCCGTGCATGCGCTCTATGCCAAGGACGGGGCAGCGGTCGAACCCGTCGGTACGGCCTTCCCCGGCGTGGTCGTCGATGGGGCCATCGATCGTACCCGTCTGGCCGAGGCCTTGGGGCGGGACGATCAGGCGTTCAGGCGGCTGGAGCAGATTGTGCATCCGCTCGTGGCGAGGGGCCGCACCGACGATCTTGTGGAGGCGGAACGACGCGGGGTGAAACTGGCGGTTCTGGACATCCCCCTGCTGTTCGAGACCGGCGGAGACGCCGCCGTCGATGCCGTGGTGGTGGTCACGGCAGATGCGGACATTCAGGCCGCCCGCGTCCTGGCCCGTCCGGGCATGACCCGCGACCGCTTCGACGCCATCCTGGAGCGCCAGACGCCCGATGCGGAAAAGCGTCGTCGGGCCCACTTTATCGTAGATACCGGCCACGGGCTGGAGGCTGCGCGGGCACGGGTGACCGAAATCGTGGGGACCGTTCTGGATCCAGCGTGGACACCCCCGCGCCGCTCTCTTTCGTCGGCGGACGAAGCGCCCCATTAAGACGCCATGTCACGCGAAATCGTCCTCGATACGGAAACCACAGGCTTTGATCCCCGCACGGGCGATCGGCTGGTCGAGGTCGGCTGTATCGAAATCCATGACCTGTTGCCGACGGGCCGGACGTTCCACCGTTTCGTCAATCCGGAGCGGTTGATCCCCGCCGGGGCCATGGCGGTGCACGGCATCACCGACGAACAGGTCAGGCATGCCCCCAAGTTCAAGGAGATCGTCCGTGATCTGATGGAGTTCATCGGCGACGCGCCGGTGATCGCCCACAACGCCGCCTTCGATCGCAGCTTCATCGACCATGAATGCGGTTTGTGCAGCCATCCACTGCTGGAGGCTGACCGCTGGATCGACACGCTGAAACTGGCCCAGAGCCGGTTTCCGGGCATGCCCAACTCTCTCGATGCCCTGTGCAAGCGCTACAAGATCAGCTTGGTCGACCGCACGATGCATGGGGCCCTGATCGATGCGCGGCTGCTGGCCGAAGTCTATCTGGAACTGCGCGGCGGCAAGGAACGCAGTCTGGACCTTTCGTCCGCCAAGGCGATAGCCGCTGCCGTCGCCGCCGACCGCGCCCAGGGCTATGTCTCGCGCGAGCGCCCCCTGGCCGCGCGCTCAACCGACGAGGAACGGGCCATCCACGCCGCCTTCCTGAAGGCGACGCTTAAGGATCACTCGCTGTGGGCAGGGTACGGAGTGGAGGTCGGCTGAGCCGACCCCCGAAGCTCGGATCAAGCCTGGCCAGTGTCCATTGGACCGCGCGCGATCTGCTGCTGGCGCGCCACATAGATGCCGGCGAAGTCGATCGGGTCCAGCATGAAGGGCGGATAGAAGCCGCCGTCCGAGGTCGCGCCGGCGATGATCTCGCGAGCGAACGGAAACAGATAGCGCGGGCATTCGATCAGCAGCATCGGCTCGATGTCCTGCTCGGCCACGCCGGACAGGGCGAACAGGCCGCCATAGACCAGCTCGACCGCGAAGACGGTCATGGTGTCGGTGGTCGCCTTGACGGTCAGACGCAGCTCGACCTCGAACAGGCCGTCGGGGCGACCCTGGGCATTCATCTCGACACCCAGGTCGATGGCGGGCTTGCCCTCGATACGCAGGCTGTCGGGCGCGCGCGGGTTTTCGAAGGACAGGTCCTTGGCGTACTGGGCGACGATACGGAAGCCGGGGCCGGTCGGCTGGCCTTCGGTGGGCGCGCCGTTCTGGCTGTCGGTCGGCGTGTCAGTCGGGGCGGGCGTTACGTCGGTCATCGTGAGGCGCGATCTGTCTGAAAGGTTGGGCGACGCATGCGGGCGTCAATGAGGCGCGGCGACTAACACGAGGGGGCGAACACGGCAATCTGGAGCGTTCTACCAAGCATCCCGGGAATGGCCAGGGTGCCGCACGGCGTGGCGTTCGCCTTGCGCCGCCCCATATGAGCCCCTAATCCTCACACTTCGCGCCGCCCGGCTTCGGGCGACAGCCTAAGGAATACCAGTGCCGGCCCAGATCCAGATCGTCATCTACGCCGCCATCGCTGCCGTCGTCCTGTTCATGCTCTATAATGTGCTGGGCAAGAAGGTCGGTCGCCAGCCCGAGGAGGACGCCCGGTCCAGGCCGCCGTTGCCCGCCGGTGCCGGCCCTGTGCCCGAGCCTGCCAATGGCGCACGCCCCAACGTCCTGGACGCTGTCACCCTGGCCTCGATCGCGGGACTGAAGGCGCGCGATCCGAACTTCGACCCCGCCCGCTTTCTGGACGGGGCGCGTCAGGCGCATGAAACCATCGTACGGGCCTATGCCGAGGGGGACCGCGAGACGCTGAAGCCCCTGCTGGCCCCGGTGGTGATGGAGAGCTTCGAGGGTGGCATCGCGGCGCGCGAGGCACGGGGCGAGACCGAGACCGTCGAGTTCCTGCACCCCGCCCGCGCCGATCTGGAGCTGGCCACGGTCAACGAGAACCGCGCCATCACCAAGGTCCGCTTCCTGGCCGAGCTGCGCAACCGGATCAAGCCGGCGGGCGAGGCGGTTGAGGAGCAGGTCGAGGAGCGCCGTGTGGCCGAACTCTGGACCTTCGAGCGAACCCTGGGGGCCAGCGATCCGAACTGGGTTCTGGCCCGGACGGAATCCGCCTCGGCATGATGCTTGGCCACCGTGCGGATCGTTCCCAGGGAACGGTTCGGGCGGGTCTGGTCCTTATGGCCACGCTTGTGCTGGCCGCCTGTTCCAGCGGGCCGATGGTGCCAACCGGGCCCCTGTCACCGTCGCCATCATATCCAGTGCCCTCGCAACCGACACCTGACGCTCCGCCGCCCTCCGATGGTCCGGCCAGTCTGGTGGGCTGGGCCAGCGAGGATCATCTGTCGGCCTTCAACGCCTGGGTCGATGGCTGCGGCGTGGCCCGCGATGCTGCCGCACGGGTCCAGTGCGACCGGGCCATGCAGATCCGCCGCACGTCGCGCCCGGTCACCCCGTCGATGGCGCGCACCTTCTTCGAGACCGGCTTCGTCGTCGTGGCCGCGCGGACCGACGACGGCTCGCCCGGCCTGCTGACCGCCTATTTCGCGCCGGAGTATCAGGCACGGCGTCGGCCGGATGCGACCTTCGATGCGCCGGTCCTGGCCCGCCCTGCCGGGTGGTCACGCGGCCAGACCCTGCCCGACCGCGCCGCCATTGAGGCCGCGCCGCAGGCGGTGTCGAGCCAGGCCCCTCTGGCCTGGATGCGGGCCGAGGACCTGTTCTTCATGCAGATCCAGGGCTCCGGCTATTTGACGTTCGAGGATGGATCAAAGACTCGAGCCTCTTATGCCGCCGATAACGGCCGCACTTTCGTCGGCATCGCCCGGCCGATGGCCCAGCAGGGGCTGCTGCCCGCCAACGGCACCTCGGGCGAGGCGATCCGCGCCTGGCTGGCCGCGCATCGGGGGGCTGAGGCGCGGCGCGTCATGGCCCTGAACCCGCGCTACATCTTCTTTGCCATGGATCCCGACGACGGGGGCGATCCCAATGGGGCGGCCGGCATCGCCCTGCCCGCCCGCCGCGCCATCGCCATCGATCCGGCCCACTGGCGCTATGGCGACCTGGTCTGGATCAGCGCCGACGGCGGCAATCTGGCCGGGGCCCGCGCCAGCTATCAGGGTCTGGTCGTGGCGCTGGACACTGGTTCCGCCATCCGCGGCCCCGTCCGCGCCGATCTCTACATGGGCCGGGGCGAGGCGGCGGGCGAAGAGGCGGGAGCCGTGCGGCATCCGCTCAGAATGTGGCGGCTGGTGCCTCGATAAACTCACCACTTGCCAGACACGGTTCTAAAGCTTGTTCCGCCTGATCTAGGATAGGCCTGAGCGCTGCGCCGGTCTGGTCGCTCTCGACGATGCGAACTTCCTCGCCATCAATCGTGCCGTACTGGGTTATAGACCAATGCGCACCGTGCGGCGTCAGACGTGGCCCTGATAGGGTCAGCTCATCTGGATCATAAGGTGTGAAGTTACGGCGAGCAGTGAGCCTGTTAAGTGCATCATTGACACCCGAACATGTCCGTCTATCAAGCCACACGCGCGTCGAAGACGGTTCTGGGCCTGTTGTTGTCTGTTCAAACCTCACCTTCCAGTATGGGGCGATACCACTCGATGGACGATTGGTTTTCTGGCTCACCCTATGAAACGTCAGGCGTACGGATCGACGATAGGCAAAGCCGGCTTCAACCGCTGAAGTCTCGATCCATCGGAACGAAGACATGCCGGTTTCGACGTACGGATCGTCAGGGTTCAGGCGCGGATCCTGAAAGATGACAGCTGCAGCGAGGGCGAAAGAAACCCACATCATCGCCGCTTTAGCCCACCCAGCAGGCCCCGCAGCAGCTCCCGCGTGATCGTGCTCCCCGCCGTCCGCAGCACAGACTTGGTCGCGGCTTCGATCGGCGTTTCGCGGGTCGAGCGTCGGGCGGGGGCTCGCGCCGAGGTGCGGGCGCGCGCGGCGTCGCGTTCGTATTGCGCCTGCTGGCGGGCCTGTTCCTTCAGGCGTGCGGCCTCGGCCTTGTCGGCTTCCTTGGCGGCGACCGCATCGGCCTTGGCCTGGGCTTCGGCCAGCTTGGCTTCGGCCAGTGACTTGTCGGCCTCGCCACGGCGGGCGGCCAGGACTTCCTCGGCGGACTCGCGGTCGATGGGGCTGTCATAGATGCCGCGCACGGGGCTGGCGGCCATGACGGCGGCGCGCTCGGCGTCGGTGGCGGGGCCCAGGCGGCTGTCGGGCGGGCGAACGGTCGTGCGCGCCACGACGCGGGGAGCTCCCTTTTCGTCCAGGGTCGAGACCAGGGCCTCGCCGACGCCCAGGCCCTGGATGGCTTCGGCGGTGTCGAACGCCGGATTGACGCGGAAACTCTGCGACGCGGCCTTAAGCCCCTTCTGCTCGGCAGGCGTATAGGCGCGCAGGGCATGCTGGATGCGGTTGCCCAGCTGGGCCAGGACGCTGTCGGGAATGTCGGCCGGGTTCTGGGTAACGAAATAGACGCCGACCCCCTTGGAGCGGATCAGGCGCACTACCTGCTCGACCTTCTGGCGCAGGGCGTCGGGCGCATCGGTGAACAGCAGATGGGCCTCGTCGAAGAAGAAGACCAGGCGTGGCTTGTCCGGATCGCCGACCTCCGGCAGTTGCTCGAACAGTTCGGACAACAGCCACAGCAGGAAGGCCGCATACAGGCGCGGGCTGTTCATCAAACGCGTGGCGTCCAGCACATTGACCTGACCCCGTCCGTCCAGGCCGGTGCGCAGCATGTCCTCCAGCCGCAGGGCCGGTTCGCCGAAGAAGGCAGCCCCGCCCTCCTGTTCCAGCTGCAGGATCGCCCGCTGGATGGCGGCGATGGAGACGGGGGCAACATTGCCGACCTCGCGCCCAATCCGCTCCGCATTCTCGCCCACATGGGCCAGCATGGCGCGCAGGTCGTCCAGGTCGAGCAGAAGCAGGCCTTCCTTGTCCGCGACATGGAAGATGACCGACAGCACCCCCTCCTGCACCTCCGACAGGCTCAGCATGCGGGCCAGCATGACCGGGCCGATCTCGCTGACGGTCGTGCGGATCGGGTGACCCTTCAGTCCGTACAGGTCCCAGAAGACGACGGGGGCGGCCCTGGGCGTCAGCGTCAGCCCCATGCCGGCGGCGCGGGCCAGCAGCTTTTCATTGGGCGAGCCGGGCATGCAGATGCCGGACAGGTCGCCCTTCACATCGGCGCAGAAGACCGGAACCCCGGCGTCGGAGAACCCTTGGGCCATGATCTGGAGCGTCACCGTCTTCCCGGTACCGGTCGCGCCCGCGACGACGCCATGCCGGTTGGCCCGGCCCAGCAACAGGGTCTGGAAGGCCTTGTCGGCGTCCATCGACTGGCCGAGGAAAAGACTGGGGGCGGCTTCGGTCATGGGAACTCCGAACGGGGGTTGCGCACTCATCGTCTACCGGCGGGCCACGAGGTTCAAGGCCGTTGACGACGCTTGCCTGGACCTTGACCATATGCCGATGAAATTGCCCATCACCTTCCCGACCTCGGCCGTGTCGCGCAACGCCATGGTGATCATCGCCGTGGTGGCGGTCGGGGCCGCCCTCTACTGGCTGAGGGGCATCCTCACACCCCTGGCCATGGCCATCTTCCTGATGATCATGATCGACGGGGTGAAGCGGTCGATCGAGAAGCGTACGCCTCTGTCGCCTCGCTGGTCGGGAATTGCGGCCCTGACGGTCGTGACCATCGGCTTCTTCATTTCCATCGCCATCATCGTCGATGGGGCGGCGGGCTTTTTTGGTCAGGCCAGTGGCGTGTCGTCCAGCATCGGACCGCGTCTGGATCAAATTCTGCAGGACGTCTGGTCCATGGTGGGGGCAAACGAACCGCCAACCGCGACGGACCTGATCGCCCAGCTGGATGTGCGTTCCTATCTGACCCAGGCAGCTTTCCAGGCGCAGGGCGTGGCGTCTGGAGCCTTCTTCGTCCTGATCTATCTGGGCTTCCTGCTGGCCGCCCAGAAGGGCTTCGGCCGCAAGATGGCGGGCCTGTTCCCCAAACGCGCCGACCGCGCCGAGGCGCTGGAGGTCTTTCATCGCATCCGGGGCGGCGTGGAGGGCTATCTGTGGGTCCAGACCGTCACCGGTGCCCTGATCTGTCTGGTGGCCTGGATCCTGATGCGGGCCGTCGGGCTACAGAATGCAGAGTTCTGGACATTCGTCATCTTCGTCGTCGGCTTCATTCCGGTTCTGGGCGGAGCCGTCGCGGGACTGGTTCCGCCCCTGTTCGCCCTGGTGCAGTTCCAGAGCTACTGGCCTGCGCTGATCCTGCTGGTGGGTCTGCAGACGATCCTGTTCATCAGCGGCAACCTGATCCAGCCGCGCATGCAGGGCGACAACCAGAACATCGATCCGATCGTGGTCCTGCTGGCCCTGGCCTTCTGGGGCCAGCTGTGGGGGGTCACAGGCATGTTCCTGTCGACGCCGCTGGCCGTCATGGCCATGGCGATCCTGGCCGAGTTCAGAGGCTCGCGCTGGATGGCCATTCTGCTGTCCGGCGACGGCGCACCCTATGCGCACGAAGAGGAGGAGAAATCCGCCTCCCGTAGCCGACGCCAGGCTGCGGCCACCGCAGACTGACCCCGCGTCAACCTGCCGCGCCTCACTGCTCTTCAGGAGCCGGTCCTGCCCTTGATTGGCCACAACCCCTGCCTATTTCGAACCTGTCGCCACGGCCCTCCCCTCCCCCCGAAGCCGTGGCGCTAGAGATCGGTCCCTCCCTCCCCCTCCGGGATCGGTCCGACAGACCGCCGGACGAAAGTTCGGCGGTCTAGTCGTATCTGGGCCTCAGGTTGCATGTGCGGCCGTAAAGACACACAGACTGATCAGCCGCCGTTACGCGGGAACGCCAGCAAAATCATCGCGTTGTGTCGCCCGGAAGGGGGCTTCCCGGCGTGCGCGCCACTACCTTGGATTTGTTTCTCATGATCAAGACACTCTTTATGGCTTCGACGGCCCTGCTGATGACGGGCGTTGCCGCCCCGGCCCTGGCCCAGTCGGCCCCTGACTGGAGCGGCCCCTACGTCGGCATCTACGGCGGCTGGGCAGAGAACGACACCAACGACGATGAGCGTCTGGTGTTCGACCGCGACTTCGACGGCCAGTTCGACGACACCGTCGTTCTGAACGGCACCACCGACGACGCCTTCAGCCCCGGCTACTGCGCCGGCCGCGCCAGCACCCAGGTTGCTGCCGACGGCTGCAGCGATCGTTCGGGCGGCGTGCAGGCAGGTCTGGTGGCTGGTTACGACTTCCAGTTCGGCAACTTCGTCGTGGGTGCCGTCGCCGATGTCAGCGCTCTGAACAGTCAGCGTTCGGTGACGGGCTTCAGCACAACCCCCGCCAACTATGTCTTCACCCAGGAACTGCAGGAAATGGCCGCGGTACGCGCTCGCGTCGGCTATGCTGCCGGCCCGGCCCTGATCTATGCCACCGGCGGCGCGGCTTACGCCAATGTCGAGAACCGCTTCGACACGACCAATGGTGCCAACAGCTTCACCGAGCAGTCCAATGAAGACAACATGGACGGCTGGCAGGCCGGTGCCGGTCTGGAATGGCGTCTGGCCCCCAACCTGTCGGTGACGGGTGAGTATCTCTACACCTCGCTGGACGGTGACGGTCAGGTGGTGCGTGCGGGCAACAGCGGCACGACGCCGGCGACCAACCCCTTCATTCTGGCCCCGAACACGGCCGGTACGGATATCGCCACCAGCTTCGATTCCTACGACAATCATGCCGTTCGTATCGGCATGAACGTCCGCTTCTGATCCATCCCGGATCACTGAACGGCGATAAGTCGACGCCGGCCTCCGAAAGGAGGCCGGCGTTTCGGTTTTGGGGGTTCCGGTTCCAGCATGGGTGGCCTACGGACGGGCCTGCACACGGCTCGCTTGCCGAAAGAGCGAACCGGCCTAGTGTGAGTTCACCATCGGCGGTCCGGAGCGGATCGCGTCCAGAAGAGATATGCCATGTCAGGCGAAACCGCACCCGTGCTTCCTCAGGCTTTGACCCTGGAGGCGCTGGAGGCGAGCTTTGCGGTTGCGGTGGGCGGCCCTCCGGGCCCGGCGGCCAAGTCATTCCTGGTGCAAGCGCACGAAGACTATGCCGCAGACGAGGCCCCGGAACTGGGCGGCGAGGATCTGGCGGCCCTGCTGGCCTTGGCCTGGGCGGCGGCAGAAGGTCGTTCGCACGGCGAGCCGGCACGCATCACACTGTCGAGGCTGAATGGTGCCGACGGCCGACCGCTGGGATATGACGTCCTGATCGTCATCCAGGACGATCGACCTTTCCTGGTCGACAGCGTGATGGGCGAACTGGCCGAGGCGGGCGTCAGCGTCCGCTGCATGTTCCACCCGGTAACCGACGAGGACGGCGGGCGCGAATCGACCATCATCGTCGTACTGGACCCCCTGCCACAGGAGCGGCGTGATGCCTTGGGCGAGGCCATGGCCCAGACCCTGGCTGACGTCGCGGGCGCGGTGAACGACCATGCCGCCATGGCTGACCTGATGGGACGAGCCATCGCGCATTTGGAGGCCGGCCCCAAGGGTGTCGATCCTGCGATACTGGCCGAAAACATCGCCTTCCTGCGCTGGTTGCAGCAGGACCATTTCGTTTTCCTGGGCGCGCGTGACTATGACTATCCGCGCACTGCGGACGGCGGTTATGAGGCCGAGGCACCCCTGTCGCAGTCGGGCGATGGCCTGGGCGTCCTGGCCGATCCGGACCGGACCGTCCTGCGCCGCGCCAATGAGCCGGCCGTTCTGACGCGGCAGATGAAGCGCCAGCTTGACCTGTCCGATCCCGTTACCGTGGCCAAGGCCAACGCGCGGTCGCGCGTGCATCGCCGCGCCTACATGGATTACGTCGGGGTCAAGCGGTTCGGTGCTGATGGACGTCCGTCCGGCGAGACACGGTTTGTGGGCCTGTTCACGGCCGAGGCCTATGACAAGGTCGCCAGCGAAGTCCCCCTGATCCGAGCCAAGGTTTCTGCGGCCCTGAAACGAGGCGGCAAGATCGAGGGCAGCCACAGTCACAAACGGTTGCGGAACATCCTCGAGAATTATCCTCGCGACGAGCTGTTCCAGATCAGCGAGAACGAGCTGCTGGACAGTGCCCTGGGCATTCTGCACCTCTATGATCGTCCCCGGATCAAGGCCTTCACGCGCAAGGACCCGTTCGACCGGTTCGTCTCCATCTTGGTCTTCATCCCACGCGAGCGGTTCCACGCCTCGGTGCGGGAGCGCATAGGGCGGCTTCTGGCCCAGGCCTGGGGCGGGCGCATTTCTGCCTGGTATCCGCAGCTGTCGGACCAGCCGCTGGTGCGCATCCACTACATCATCGGCATCACGCCTGGCGATCATCCCTGCCCCGATCCGGCCGAGATCGATGCGATGGTTCAGGAAGCGGGCCGTGGCTGGGTCGACCGCTTCGAGAGCGCCTTGCGTGAGGCGGGCGTGGACGATGTCTCCGTCGGCCCGACCAGCGCGCGCTGGGCCGAGGCCTACGGGGCCGGCTACCGCGACCGTTACACGGCCGCCGAAGCCGTGCTGGACTTCCACCAGATCGACCGGCTGAGTGCATCCGGCGTGCCTGAAGCCGATGGCGGCGACCACAGTGACGCGGTCGCCATCCGCGCCTTCCGCACGGCCGAGGATGGGCCGCTGAACTTCCGTTTCAAGATCTACCGCCGGGGGGCCGCCGCAGCCCTGTCGGACGTCCTGCCCATCCTGACCGACATGGGTCTGAAGACACTAGAGGAGTGGGGCCACACCCTGCGTCCGTCGGGTGGTGACGTCATCCATGTCGACGAATTCCTGATGGAGGATCCGCGTGGCGGCGATCTGAAGTTCGAGGACGTGCGCGGACCGTTTGAAGAGGCTTTCGCGGCTGTCTGGCGCGGTCAGACCGAGAGCGATGGCTTCAACCGCCTGGTGATCGAGCTGGGCGTCGACTGGCGTGAGGCGGCCCTGATCCGCACCCTGGCCCGCTATCGACAACAGACGGGAATGGACCCCAGCCAAGCAGTACAAGAGGAAGCCCTGCGCGATTATCCGGCCGTGGCGCGCAGCCTGCTGAAGCTGTTCAACACCAAGTTCGATCCGGCCGCGGGCGGCGATGCCGCATCGCGCGAAGCGGCCGTAAAGGTCGTCTTCGACCAGATCATCGACCAGCTTCAGGCCGTGAAGAGTCTGGACCACGACCGCGCCCTGCGCCGCCTGGCCCTGCTGATCCAGGCGATCAAGCGCACCAACTATTTCGAGGTCGGCGAAGACGGACGGCCCAAGCCCTATATCTCGATCAAGATCGCCTCGCGCGAGCTGGAAGACCTGCCCCTGCCCAAACCGTTCAGGGAAATCTTCGTCTGGGCCCCGTGGATCGAAGGTGTGCACCTGCGCTTCGGTCCTGTGGCGCGCGGGGGCCTGCGCTGGTCCGACCGCCGCGACGACTTCCGCACGGAGGTGCTGGGCCTGGTCAAGGCGCAGCAGGTCAAGAATGCGGTCATCGTGCCGGTCGGCTCCAAGGGCGGCTTCTTTCCAAAGAAGCTGGCCGACATCGTCCGCGCCGGCGGCGACCGCGACGCCCAGCAGGCCGAGGCCATCCGAGCCTACAAGACCTTCCTGTCGGGCCTGCTCGACATCACCGACAACATTGCCGCCGATGGTTCCGTCGTCCCGCCCAGGGATGTCGTGCGGTTCGAGGGGGATGACCCCTATCTGGTCGTGGCCGCGGACAAGGGCACGGCGACCTTCTCCGACATCGCCAATGGCGTATCGGCGGACTACGGCTTCTGGCTGGACGATGCCTTCGCTTCGGGCGGGTCTGTCGGCTACGATCACAAGGTCATGGGCATCACAGCGCGCGGGGCATGGGAGGCGGTCAAGCGGCACTTCCGCGAGATGGGCAAGGATATCCAGACCGAGCCCTTCACCGTCGCCGGCGTCGGCGACATGTCCGGCGATGTGTTCGGCAACGGCATGCTGCTGTCGAAGGCGATCAAGCTGGTCGCCGCCTTCGATCACCGCGACATCTTCATCGACCCCAACCCCGATCCGGCCACCAGCTGGGTCGAGCGGGACCGCATGTTCAAACTGCCGCGCTCGTCCTGGCAGGACTATGACAAGAGTCTGATCTCCAAGGGGGGCGGCGTCTTCCCGCGCTCGGCGAAATCCATCGAGCTGTCGCCCGAGATCAGGGCCCTCCTCGAAATCGACGCCGACGCTGTCGATCCGGCAACCCTGATGCAGGCCATCCTAAAGGCCCCGGTGGAACTGCTCTATTTCGGCGGCATCGGCACCTATGTGAAGGCTGCCCATGAGAGCGATGCCCAGGTCGGCGACAAGGCGAATGACGCTATCCGCATCGACGGTATCGAGGTCCGGGCCAAGGTCATCGGAGAGGGGGCCAACCTGGGCCTGACCCAGGCGGGTCGTATCGGCTATGCGCGAAACGGCGGGCGGATCAACACCGACGCCATCGACAACTCCGCCGGCGTCGACAGCTCCGACCACGAGGTCAATATCAAGATCCTGACCGGGGCGGCGATCGCGTCGGGGGCGTTGAAGGCTGAGGACCGCAATGCCCTGCTGGCCTCCATGACCGACGAGGTCGGGCTGAAGGTGCTGGTCCACAACTACGACCAGACCCTGGCGGTGTCCTTGCAGGAGGCGGAGGGGGCCGGAGCACTGGATGCCCAGCAGCGGTTCATGCAGTGGCTGGGGGCCAAGGGCAAACTGGACCGCAAGGTCGAGGGTCTGCCCGACGACGTCCGACTGGCCGAGATGAAGACCACGGGTCTGGCCCTGACGCGACCCGAGCTGGCGGTGCTGACGGCCTATTCCAAGCTGGAGCTGTTCGACGACATCGTCGCGTCCAGGGCCCCGGACGATGCCTTCTTCAAGAAGACCCTGGTCGACTATTTCCCGGCTCCGCTGGCGAAATATGAGTCCGATATGCAGCGCCACCGTCTGCGGCGCGAGATCATCTCTACCGTCCTGTCGAACGAGATCGTCAACATGACCGGGGCGACCTTCCCGGAACGTCTGCGCATCTCGGCCCAGTGCGACACAGGGGCCATGGTTCTGGCTTTTGAGGCCGCGCGTCAGGTCTTCCGACTGGACGAGGCCTGGGCGCAGGTCTCGGCGCTGGACCTCAAGATCACGGCAGAAGCCCAGATGGCCCTCTATGCCGAAATCTCCACCGTGCTGCGCCGCCAGACGTCCTGGCTGGCACGCCGGGCCATGCAGCCGGGCGCAACGGTGGACAGCCTGATCGCCGCCTACCGTCCGGCGGCCGATGCCTTGAGGGCTGCCGGAGGCTCTGTGCTGTCGCGCTTCGAGCAAGCGCGTCTGGACAGCCGGATCGAGGCCTTTGTGGCCCTGGGCGCGACCCAGGCGATGGCGCGGGACTTCGCCATGCTCAGACCTCTGGTCGCCACGGCGGACATCGGCGACCTGGCTCGCGAGGCCGGATGGCCGGAACCAGCCATGGCCATGCTGTACCATCAGGTCGGGGCCGCATTCGACTTCGACCGTCTGCGGGCCGCGGCGGGCAATGTCCCCTCGATGGACCATTTCGACCGTCTGGCCGTACGCCGCCTGATCGAGGATCTGATGGCCGAGCAAAGGGTCCTGACTCGCGCTGTGGCCAAGGCTTCCGGCGTCGGGGTCGGAGCCAGCGAGGCGGCGGCGGAGACGGCCGTCGATGCCTGGATCGGGCCACGTCAGAAGACCGTCGAGGGTGTACGTGCCTCGGTGGACGAGATCGAGGCCTCGGGCACCGGCTGGACGTTCGCCAAGCTGACCATCGCCAACTCGGCCATTCGGGAAATCGCCAACTCGGTGTAGGGGCGCTACCGCTCACGACGCGGTCGTTCGCGGCTTGAGCGTATTCTCGAGCGCTCGCGCTCCAGCGCGGGTGTTTGCGATCGTCCGCGATCTGCTAGGGTTGCCGGGCTGAGGGAGGCTTTCGATGCCGCGCAAGTTTCTGGTCGTCGTGGATGACAGTCCCGAGTTCGAGGCTGCCTTGCGCTATGCGGCAAGACGGGCGCGTTCGACGGGCGGACGTGTGGCCCTGCTCAGGGTCATTCCTCCCGCTGCGTCCGACGCCCACTGGGCCGGGGTGCGAGAGGAGATCGAGCGCCAGACCCGCGCCGAAGCCGAGACGCTTCTGAACGGCTGGGCGGAACAGGCGCATGAACGGTCCGGCGAGATGCCCGTGATCCTGATCGAACGCGGCGAGCCTCAGGACGCGATCCGCAAGGTCGTGGGCGAAGACAGCGAGATCAAGATTCTCGTGCTGGCGGCAGGTGAAGGATCGCGCGGGGCGGGGCCGCTGGTGACGGCGATCCTGAAACAGGGCGCGGCGTTCACGGGGCGCAAGCTGCCGGTGACGATCGTGCCGGGCGAGCTGACCGAGCAGGACATCGAGGATCTGGCCTGATTTTTTTAGGGCGCTAACGCGCGCGACGCGGTCGCTCGCTGCTTGAGCGCGTTGTGGCTTTTTCGTCAGGCCTTGAACACTGGCGGCACCGGGCGCACTTACCGGCCATGTTCATCCAGACCGAACCCACTCCGAACCCCAATGTCCTGAAGTTCCTGCCGGGGCGCGATGTCTCGGCCGAACCGCGCGAATTCCTGACGTCGAACGAGGCGTCGGTGTCGCCGCTGGCCGAGGCCCTGTTCGGACTGGAGGGGGTGACCGGCGTCTTCTACGGCTCCGACTACGTGTCGGTGACGCGAGAGGCGCAAGGGCTGGAATGGACCCAGATGAAGGCCCCGATCCTGGCGGCCATCATGGATCATTTCGTCTCGGGTGCGCCTCTGATGCGCGGCGGAGATTTCGACAGCACCAGCCCCGACGGCGACGACACCGAGGTCGTGGCCGAGATCAAGCAGTTGCTCGACAGTCGCATCCGCCCCGCCGTCGCTCAGGACGGCGGCGATATCCTGTTCGACAGTTTCGACGAGGAGACGGGGGTCCTCTCTCTTCGCCTGCGCGGAGCCTGCTCAGGCTGTCCGTCGTCATCCGCCACGCTGAAATCGGGGGTGGAGCAGATGATGAAGCACTATGTCCCGGAAGTGACCCGGGTCGAACAGGTCCTCTGAAACCATTGGACTTCAAACAAAAGTGTTACCAATTCGATTTTGTCGTCCGACGCTGTAGAGTTTGGCCATGGCCAGGTTTGAAAGCGGCGCGGAAATTCGAAATTTGGGCTCGGCCTTGGCCGCTCTCAGGCTTGATCGTGGGTTGAGCCAGGCTGAGGCCGGTCAACGCGCCGGTATGACCAGTCAGGCCTGGGGTCTGTACGAGTCCGGCAAGCGTCCTGGACTGTTCCGGCCCGATGTCCAGCGGCGGCTCGCTCAGGCGATCGACGCAACCGTTGAGGAACTGGCGCACAAAGCCGGCTCGCCGAAACGCGTGACCGATGCGACGCCCAGATCCGGCAAAGCAAGCCTGGGGCAGGCATTCATTGGCACGCGACCCCTGCAGACCCTCGCCGCCAGCCGACACCGTTTCCAGGTGTCTAATGATGACCTCTGGCCCTGGGCAGCATCCGGGGTCGTGCTTGAATATGAAATCGGTCGCTGGCCGCGACGCGACCAGGGGTGTGTGATTGAACTTGTGGATGGCCAACGGTTGGCGCGGCTCTACCACAGCGCCGATGGAACGACGCTATATCTACGCGGCGGTCCCGATGGTTTCGGCTCCGAAGAGAGGCTGGCGCGCGCCCAGGTGCGTTCAGTTTTTGCAGTCGTGGCGCGGCTCGATATATGAAACAATTCGCTTCTCAGGCGGTCTTCGGGATGAAAATGTTTCACGCAACGCCCGCAGGGTCGGCCAATACCGGGTCCCAGCGAATGGCCCGACCCCCAGGTCCTGCGCAATGAGGGTGCTGGTCATCGATACTGCCCTCGGGTTGTGCACCGCAGGCGTGTTCAGGGTTGAGGGCGATCAGGTCGAGAGCCTTGGTCTTTGCTCTGAGGCCATGACGCGCGGCCATTCGGAGCGGCTGGCTGGAATGGTCCGCGATGCGGTGAGGCACTCCGGTGGAGGTTTTGGCGATCTGGACCGGGTCGGTGTGACGGTCGGGCCAGGGTCTTTCACCGGCCTGCGCGTCGGTCTGGCATTTGCCCAGGGCCTGGGCGCTGCGCTGGGCCGGCCCGTGATCGGCCTTTCATCGCTGGATGCCTTGGCGGCTTCGGTAGCACCTGCAGCCGTGACCGTGGCCGTGATCGATGCCCGGCGCGGTCAGGTCTATGGCCGTGTCTGGCGAAATGGAGTGGCGAGCCAGCCACCGGAAGCCTGGATGCTCGAGCGGGCACAGACGATCGTCGCCGATGCGGAAATTCTGGCAAGTCAGATCAGCGGCTCCGACGGGGAAGGCCTTGTGATTGTGGGTTCCGGTGCCTCGCTGATTTCACAGGCGGAAGGCTGCCCGCTGGATGGCCCAGATCCAGCCGCATTGGCCCGACTGACGGCCGCTGCCGATCCCGCAGGTCATCCGCCACGCCCGCTGTATTTGCGGGCACCCGACGCAACCCCGCCGACACGTCTGCCGGGGCAGGCCAGAGGGCCACGACCGTGATCCCGGGCATAGGTCGCTCCCCACCGGAGCCGGTGATGGCGCACCGTCTGGCGGAACTGCATGCCGAATGCTTTGATGCCCCTTGGGACACCCGAGCCTTCGCCGAACTTCTGGTTCAGCCTGGGGTATTCGCCCTGCTGGAGGCGGCAGGATTCATCCTGATACGGACTGTCGCCGATGAGGCGGAAATCCTGACACTGGCGGTGCGGCCTCCGGCACGAAAGGCCGGCCTGGGGCTGTCTCTGGTACAGCGGGGGGCGGCGTTGGCGATCAGCCAGGGGGCCCGACGCCTGTTTCTGGAGGTTGCCGAGGACAACGGCGCGGCACGGGCGCTCTATGCCCGCACCGGCTTTGCCGAAGCAGGTCGCCGCCCCGACTATTATACGCGGACAGACGGTTCGCGCGTTGGCGCCCTTGTGCTGGCAAGAGACCTGTCGCAGCCGCTTCCCTAGATGGCCTTAGCCCACTATCCTGAAACCATGGACCGGATTGAAAAGCTCTGCGCCGAGCGCGGCATGCGCATGACCGAACAGCGGCGCGTCATCGCGCGCGTGCTGTCGAATGCCGAGGATCACCCGGACGTCGAGGAACTGTACCGGCGCGCCTCGAGCATCGACCCGCACATCTCGATCGCCACTGTCTATCGCACCGTGCGCCTGTTCGAAGAGGCCGGCGTGGTCGAGAAGCACGACTTTGGCGATGGGCGCAGCCGCTATGAAGAAGCGGGCGACGACCACCACGATCACCTGATCGACACCCGGACCGGCGAGGTGATCGAATTCTTCGACGCCGAGATCGAGCGGCTGAAGACCGAGATCGCTCAGCGCCTGGGCTTCGAACTGGTCGGCCACAAGCTGGAACTCTACGGCAAGGCCATTGAGGGAGCCGAACCGTCCGGCCGCGAGGGGCTGATCTTCACCCGCCATGCGGCGCGGGTCGATCCCGAGGCCATCGATAGCTGATTGACGCAGCGTCGCCCCTGCATGGCGTCCGTCGCCGCATGCGACTAAACAGTCGCGCATGACCGATACGCTCGTTCCCGCTCAGTCCACGCTGTCCCCGGCAGATGACACAGGCTCGCCCAAGCGCTTGTTCATCAAGACGTACGGCTGTCAGATGAACGTCTATGACAGCGAGCGCATGGCCGATGTGCTGCGTCCGTTGGGCTATGCCACGACCGATACCGCCGAAGGCGCGGACTTCGTCATCTTGAACACCTGCCACATCCGCGAGAAGGCGGCGGAGAAGGTCTATTCGGAACTCGGCAAGCTGCGCGAGATGAAGGAAGACCGTGCCGCATCCGGTCGCGGCATGACCATCGCCGTCGCGGGATGTGTCGCCCAGGCCGAGGGCGAAGAGATCATGCGGCGCCAACCCGCGGTCGATCTGGTGGTCGGGCCCCAGGCCTATCATCAGCTGCCCGAACTTCTGACCCGCACGGCAAGAGCGCGCGGCGAGCGGATCGGGGCCGACTTCGCCCCAAACGACAAGTTCGACGCTTTGCCGACCCAGCGTGGCGGCACGGGCGTGGCCGCCTTCCTGACGGTGCAGGAGGGGTGCGACAAGTTCTGCACCTTCTGTGTGGTGCCCTATACGCGCGGTGCGGAATGGTCGCGGTCGGTGGCGGCGGTCCTGGCCGAGGCGCGAGAGCTGGCGGCGCGGGGCGTGAGAGAGGTCACGCTGCTGGGACAGAACGTCAATGCCTATGATGGAGAGGGCGCGAACGGCAAGCCGTCCAGCCTGGCACGGCTGGTTCATGCCCTGGCCGACATCCCCGGCCTAGACCGGATCCGCTACACGACCAGCCATCCCAACGACATGTCCGATGACCTGATTGCGGCCCATGGCGAACTGCCGCAACTGATGCCCTATCTGCACCTGCCGGTGCAGTCGGGGTCGGATCGGCTGCTGCGACTGATGAACCGCAAACATGGGCGTCAGAAATATTTCGACCTGATCGACCGCATACGGGAGGCGCGGCCCGATATCGCCCTGTCCGGCGATTTCATCGTCGGCTTTCCCGGCGAGACCGACCGCGATTTCGAGGATACGATGGATCTGGTCCGCCGGGTTCGCTACGCCAGCGCCTTCTCCTTCCTGTATTCGCCGCGCCCCGGTACGCCCGCCGCGACAATGGGCGCGCAAGTGCCGGACGCCGTGGCACGCCCACGGCTGCATGCGCTTCAGGCCCTGCTGCTGGAACAGCAGGCGGATTTCAACGCGGCGCAAGGCGGCAGGACTCTCGACGTCCTGTTCGAGAAGAAGGGCCGCCAGCGCAACCAGGCCATCGGTCGGTCGCCCTATCTTCAGTCGGTCCACATGGAGGATGCGGATCATCTGATCGGTCAGATCGTTCCGGTCTTCATCGCCAGCGGCGAGCAGAACAGTCTGACCGGGCAGTTGCCCGGCCATCACCACCAATCCGGGTCGCGTCCTCAAGCAGAGAGCCGCCGCGCGGCAAGCGATAGGACACCATAAAGCATGGCGCGCGAAACCGAGTTTCTGGCCCTGGATGACACCGCGGTTCGCGCCGTGACGGGACCTAACAGTCGCCACGTCGCCCTGATCGAGGATGCCTTCAAGGTTCTGGTCGAGGCCCCCGGCGGCGGTGTCTCGATCAACGGCGGGGCTCGCGACCGGGCCAATGCCAAACAGGTGATCCAGACCTTGGCCACACGCGCCGCCAAGGGGGCCACGGTGACCGAAGCGGACGTCCGCGCTGCTTTGGGTGAGGTTCGCGGCGGCGGGCGGTCGACCAGCGATCCCATGGCCCTGCCCATCGGCAAGCGCGGGGCCATCGTGCCCAAGACCAATGCCCAGGCGCGGTATCTGGAAACCCTGGCACGATGCGAGCTGAGTTTCGGCGTGGGTCCGGCGGGGACTGGCAAGACCTTTCTGGCCGCCGCCTACGGTGCCAATCTGCTGCGCCGTGGCCAGGTGGATCGACTGGTCATCACCCGCCCAGCGGTGGAGGCGGGCGAGAAGCTGGGCTTTCTGCCCGGCGATCTGAACGAAAAGGTCGATCCGTATCTGGCTCCGATCTGGGAGGCGCTGAACGACATTCTGGGGGCCGAGGACGTCCAGCGCCGCCGCGACAAGGGCGAGATCGAAGCCGCCCCCATCGCCTTCATGCGTGGCCGAACCCTCAGTCATGCCTTCGTCATCGTCGACGAGGCCCAGAATACCTCGCGCCTGCAGATGAAGATGGTTTTGACCCGGCTGGGGGAGGGGGCGCGGATGGTGGTCACAGGCGATCCGTCGCAGATCGACCTGCTGAACCCGCGCGACAGCGGCCTGGCCCACGCCCTGCGCATCCTGCGCGATGTGAAGGGCGTGGGCGTGCTGGAGTTCGAGGCCCAGGACGTGGTGCGCCACGCCATGGTCGAGCGGATCGTTCGGGCCTATGACGCCGACGCTGCCGGCAAACGCTTGCCCGCAGATCTCGAGGACACGGCCGAGGCATGATCGAGGTCGAGGTCGATGACGAGGCCTGGCAAGACGCTGTGGCCGATGTCGCCGGGGTAGTCGAGCGTGCGGCGTCCGTGGCTTTGGGCGACACCGAGGGCGACGTCGTCGTTCTGCTGGCCGACGACGCCCATGTTCAGCAGATCAATGCGCAATTCCGTGACAAGGACCGCCCGACCAATGTGCTGTCCTTTCCGGCACCGGACAGCGCCCGGCCGCATCTGGGTGACCTGATCCTGGCCTACGGCGTCTGCGCGGCCGAGGCGGCGGAACAAGGCAAGTCCCTGTCCGATCATCTCAGCCATATGACCGTCCACGGCGTGCTGCATCTGCTTGGGCATGACCACGAGATCGACAATGAGGCCGAGGCGATGGAGGCCGAGGAGCGCCGCCTGCTTGCCAGCCTGGGCATCGCCGACCCATACAGCGTCGATGAGCCAGACCGCGCCTGATGCCGCATTGATGACGACACCGCCCGCTCGGCTGATTGGCCGGGGTCTGCGCTGGACGCGGATCGGCCTGGCCCTGCTGGCCGGTGCCGGTGCGGCGCTGGCGCATCCGCCGTTCGGCATTCTGCCGGGCCTGTTCGGTTATGCCCTGCTGATGATCCTGTCGGAGCGGTCGGCCACGACGCGCGGGGCCTTCTGGATGGGCTGGCTGGCGGGGTTTGCCTATTTCCTGATCAGCTGCTGGTGGGTGGCGGAGGCGTTTCTGGTCAATCCGGCACAGGCATGGATGGCCCCTTTTGCGGCCTCGGCCCTGCCTGCCGGTCTGGGCCTGTTCTGGGGCGTGGCAACGGCGTTGTATCGTCGTTTCGGCCCGAAAGGTCTTCGGCGGGTTCTGGTTTTCACCGCCCTTTTCTGTTTGCTGGAGTGGCTGCGCGGCCATGTGCTGACCGGGTTTCCGTGGAACCCGGCGGGGGCCAGCTGGAAGGCGGGCTCAGCCGCGTCGCAGTTTGCTGCCATCGGCGGTGTCTATGGTCTGGGTGTCCTGACGGTTGGAGCCGCAGCCGCGTTCGGGCCGCTGTTCAGTGCCGGACCACGCAAGGGACGGATCGTGACCGCCGTCCTTGGAGGCCTGATGATCGCGGGCCTGGTCGCCGGCGGCTCGGTACGGCTGTTGCAGGCACGGCTTCAGCTGACAGATACCACCGTCCGCATTGTTCAGGCCAATGTCGCCCAGGCGTCCAAATGGACGCCCGAAGCCTACGAAGGCATCGTCCGGCGCTACATCGCACTGAGTGCCCAGCCCGCCGCGGTGACGCCCGATCTGGTCATCTGGCCAGAGGGATCGCTACCCGCGTCCGGAAACGACGTCTTTGCTGCCGGAGCCTGGGAGGCCGCTGCGATCCAGAGCGCGCTCCGGCCCGGCCAGACCCTGCTGATGGGTCTGGGCATTGGCGAGCCTGACCCTTCGGTTCCGGAGGGGGGGCGATATTACAACAGCCTGCTGGTCGTCCAGAACCTGGGCGGTCCGTCGCCGGCCGTCTCGGCGGCCTATGACAAATACCGTCTGGTGCCCTTTGGTGAGTATCTGCCCGCCGGCCGGCTGTTGGGTGCGCTCGGTGTGCGGGCCCTGACCCATATGCCGACCGATTTCAGTGCGGGGCCGAGACCTGCGCCTATCGACATTCCCGGCGCACCGCGCGCCCAGCCCCTGATCTGCTACGAAAGCCTGTATCCCGGTTTCACGACGGCCGGTGCCAATCGCCCCCAATGGATCCTGAACATCTCCAACGATGCCTGGTTCGGAGCCACGTCAGGGCCGCTGCAACATCTGAATCTGGCCAGCTATCGCGCCATCGAGACGGGTCTTCCAGTGGTGCGCTCGACGCCGACAGGCACGTCGGCCATGATCGATCCCTGGGGACGGGTGATTGAAGATCAGCGTCTGGACAGCGGCCAGAGCGGCGTCATAGACGCGGCCCTGCCTAGGGCGACCGGGCTTACCGTATACGGGCGCTTCGGCGACTTGCTCTTCTGGCTTCTGATCGTCGCTGGCCTGACGCCATGCTTGTATCGGCCCCGTCTTTTTCAGCGCGGAGGCTCTACAAAAGCTAGAGCCACATAGGAATTCCCGCGAGGAGGGAATATTTGCGTGGTTATCGGGGTTCAGGTTGAAAGTCCTGTGACGCAAGCTCCATTTGTATGGTGACATAAGCGTCGCTGGAGCGCATTCAGGCGGAACTCTAACGCAAGGACGCATTAACGATGGCGAGAGGAACTGGCGAGGACGGTCCCCACCCCGTCGACCGGCATGTCGGTCGCAGGGTTTGCGAAAAGCGTCTGGCGCTTGGCTATAATCAAAGTGACCTGGGACGCGCGCTAGGCCTGACGTTTCAGCAGATCCAGAAATACGAAAAGGGTACCAACCGCGTCTCGGCGTCCAAGCTTTGGGACATCGCGCGCTTCTTCAAGGTGGATATCGGCTATTTCTTCGAGGGTCTGACCGGGTCCTCCGCCGTCGGCATGGCCGAAGAGGGCGCTGCCTTCGAGCATGACCATCCCGCCACCCGCTACACGATCGAAATCGGCCGATTGGCCCCGCAGTTGACCACGCGCCAGCAGAAGCTGGCTCTCGACCTGATCCGGGACATGGCCGATCGGCCGGAGCCAGCCGAAGACTGACGCCAGCAGCAGGCGCTGATATCTATTCTGACGATCCAGACGACCGGCGCTGACCAAAGGTCGGCGCCCTTTCTTTCTGCTCCGCCCAGTAAGATGCACCGTCGCGAGGCTTGAACATCGTCTTGGGCACGCCGTCACGCGAAACGACGGCAAAGGTGTTGGTCGAGGCCTGGTACAGCAACACGTCGCCATTGGGCCGCTCGACACGCTCGGTTCCTGCAGGCGGATTGCCCGTGAACTGCTCGACCTTGGTCAGATAGGCCTGCGGAGTCGCGGCATCGAAATCGGCACCATTACGCTCGAACAGGCGTGCGGTCTTGGCATCTACAGTCTCGCGCCGGTTGGCGGTCAGCGCAGGTTTTGGAGCGGCCGCTGCGCTGTCGGCGCTGCCACTTTCGAGCGCTGCACTGGTCAGAACCGCCTGAGGCGCTTCTGCAGAACGATCCCGCGTCTCCACGGCGGAGTCGCCATTGCCGCACCCAGCCAGGACCAGCATGGCCGACATGGCCAGAACGCCCACAATCGTCTTGTCGCTAATACCCATTGAACCCTCCCGGTTGAAACCCACCGCGGGTAGGGTAATCACAGGTTCTGTGTTCTTGCAATGTTCTTGTTTGCCGAACCGTCACTCGACGACCTGCCCCGGCCTCGCTAGAGGGTGAACATGACCCAGCCATCTCTCACTGGCCGAAAGATTTTGCTGATCGTCGGCGGCGGTATCGCCGCCTACAAGGCGCTGGAACTGGTGCGGCTGCTCAAGAAGGCCGGGGCCGAGGTGATGAGCGTCCTGACGTCCGCCGGTGGCGAGTTCGTGACGCCGATGTCCCTGGCCGCCCTTACGGGCCATCCGGTGCGCCAGGCCCTGTTCATGCCCGAGGACGAGACGGCCATGGGCCATATCGAACTGTCGCGCTGGGCCGATCTGGTGGTGGTGGCTCCGGCGACGGCGGGGCTGATTGCCAAGGCCGCGAACGGGATGGCCGACGACCTGGCATCCACGACCCTGCTGGCGACCGACAAGAAGGTTCTGCTGGCCCCCGCCATGAATGTGCGGATGTGGCAACATCCGGCGGTCCAGGCCAATGTTGCGCGGCTGAAGGGTTTTGATGGCTTTCACGGCGTGGCGATGGTCGGGCCGGATGATGGCGAGATGGCCTGCGGTGAGTTCGGACCCGGGCGGATGGCAGAGCCCGCAGCCATTCTGTTGGCCATTGAGGGTCTGCTGGCCGGGCCGGACGGCCGGCCTCTGGCCGGTCGCACGGCGGTGGTGACGGCCGGCCCGACGTTCGAGCCGATCGATCCCGTGCGCGGACTGACCAACCGCTCCAGCGGCAAACAGGGCTATGCGATCGCCGAAGCCCTGGCCCAGCTGGGCGCGACGGTGACGCTGGTGTCCGGACCCGTGGCGCTGGCTGCGCCGGTGGGCACAACGCGCGTCTGGGTGGAGACGGCCCAGGACATGAAGGCGGCCGTGGAGGCTGTCCTGCCCGCCGACATCGCAGTCATGAGCGCCGCCGTGGCCGACTGGCGCGTGGACGGCGTGGCCTCGGGCAAGATCAAGAAGGCCCCGGGCGGACCGCCCTCGCTGGCCCTGATCGAGAACCCGGACATTCTGGCGGGCGTCTCGGCCCCTGGTCCCAAAAGGCCGAAGCTTGTCGTCGGTTTCGCAGCGGAAACGACGGATCTGGACACCAATGCCCGGGCCAAGCTTTCGCGCAAGGGCTGCGACTGGATCGTCGGCAACGATGTATCCGACGATGTGTTCGGCGCCGACGGCAATGCCGTGACGCTGTTCACGCGCGATGCAGAGCCTGACGAATGGCCGCGCCAGAGCAAGGCCGAGGTGGCGCGTAAACTGGCCGCCCGCATCGCCGATCACTTCAAGGCCTGAGAGATACTGCCCATGACCACTCTGCGTATCCAGTGCCTGCCGCATGCCGAGGGCCTGGCCTTGCCCGCCTATGAGACGACGGGATCGGCGGGTATGGACCTGCGGGCGGCCGTGGCGGACGATGCGCCGCTGACGCTCGAGCCGGGTGCCCGGGCGCTGGTGCCGACCGGGCTCAAGATCGCGCTGGAGCAGGGCTATGAGGCCCAGGTGCGGCCCCGGTCGGGCCTGGCGCTGAAGCACGGCCTGACCTGCCTGAATTCGCCCGGCACGATCGACAGTGATTATCGCGGCGAGGTCGGCGTCATCCTGATCAACCACGGCGAGGAACCGTTCGTGATCCGCCGCGGCGAACGCATCGCCCAGATGGTCGTGGCTAGACACGAGCAGGCCGAGGTGGTTCAGGTCGAGACGCTGGACGAGACAGTTCGCGGCAGCGGCGGGTTCGGCTCGACGGGGCGCTGAGAGCCTTCAGACCGTCGGAGTGGACGGCAGGGTGCTGTCCCGCCGGAGCACACGCTCGCGCCAGGCGATGTAGAGACCGCTACCGGCTATCAAGGCGGCACCGCCCAGGGTGGTGACCGTGGGCACGTCGCTCAGCAACAACCAGCCCAGCACCAGGGCCCCGACCATCTGCAGATAGTCCAGCGGGGCGAGGGCCGAGACCGGCGCGTGTCGCAGGGAGGTGGTCATCAAGAGCTGAGCCAGTCCGCCTGCCAGGCCACCTGCGGCCAGTATGGCCAGAACCGTCCAGCCATGACTGTGGCCGTCGATCAGGGCGAGGGTTCCGCCCACGACCGAACAGGCGATGAAGAACCAGAAGACGATGGCCGTCGCCGACTCCGTCTTGCCCAACTGGCGCAAGGTGACGGTGACGGAGGCGGCGACGAAGGCTCCGCCGAGCGCAAACAGCAATCCAGCCAAGGGCGGTGCACCTTCGGCACCGGGTCGAACCATGACCAGTACACCCAGAAAGCCCACGGCGATCGCGGCCCAGCGATGACGCCGCACCTTTTCCTTCAGGAAGGCGATGGACAGCAGGGTGGCGAAGATGGGCGAGGTAAAGCCGATGGTCGTGGCGTCGGCGAGCGGCAGAAGTCGCAGACCCTGGAAGATCAGCAGTATGCCCGTCACCCCCAACAGACAGCGCCAGACATGAACGAGTGGCCTGCGGGTCGAGATCGAGGCCAGACCCCCTTTGGCGCTTGCGATCCAGACCAGTACGACCGGCAGGCCGAAGAGCGAGCGGTAGAAGACCATCTCGCCAGCCGACACGGGCTCCAGCGTCGCGGCCCATTTCATCAGGGCGTACATCAGCGAAAAACACAGGGCCGCGGCGACCCGCAGCGCCATGCCATAGCTGGTGCCGTGCCGGATCATCGGCCCGGTCAGGCCTGGCGGAAGCCTAGGACGTCCTGCATGTCATAGAGGCCGGGCGGGCGGCTGCGGACCCAGGCAGCGGCGGCCACAGCACCCTTGGCGAACAGGGAACGGTCGATGGCCGAATGGCTGAGGGTCAGGGTTTCGTCGTCCGAGGCGAACAGGACGGTGTGCTCGCCGATCACGCCACCGGCGCGCAGGGAGGCGAAGCCGATGTGGCCCTCTGCGCGCGGCTCGCCGACACCGTCGTAGGGGACGCTGCGCACCTCGGCCAGATCGACATTACGACCGGAGGCCGCTGCTTCACCCAGCATCAGGGCCGTGCCGGAGGGAGCATCGACCTTCTTGCGGTGGTGGGTTTCCAGAATCTCGATGTCCCACTCGCGGGCGTCCAGACGCTGGGCCGCGTGTTCGACCAGGCCGATAAGGATGTTCACGCCCAAGGAGAAGTTGCCGCTGCGGACAATGGCGATCTTTTCGGCGGCCGTGAGGATTTCGGCGTCCTGTTCAGGCGTCAGGCCGGTGGAGCCAATGACCAGGGCGGGACCGCCCTTGGCAGCGCAGGCCTGCGCTAATTCGACGGAGGCATCGGCCGTCGAGAAATCGATGACCACGTCGCACAGGGACAGGTCCGGCGTTTCGCCCCGATCAAAGCGGGCGGCGACGACGACATCCTCACGCGCGTCTAGCACGGAGGAAACGGCACGGCCCATACGGCCCCGGGCCCCGGAAATACCGGCGTGGAAGATGGCGCTCAAACGATAGACCCCCGCTTGCGACCCGGATGGCGATCCGGGACCGGATGATTATGCACCTGAGGCGCGGCGGCTCCAGCGTGCAAACGCCCTACTGCGCCGTTTCCTTGCCGGTGTCGCCTAGGATGTCGGCCCAGAAGCGCTTGGCCTTGCCTGTGAAGGACGAGTTGCGTGGCGTCTGGGTCTCGCCCAGGGAGGCGGCCAGCTCTTCCAGCAGTTCCTTCTGACGCGCGGTCAGGTCGGTCGGGGTCTCGACAAACAGCTCCACCACCAGATCACCGCGCTGACGCCCGTTCAGGTGGGGCATGCCCTTGCCCTTGATCCGAACGGTCTTGCCGGTCTGGGAGCCGGCGGGCACGTCCACGTTGGCGCGGCAGCGGCCGTCGCAGGCTTCGGACACCAGGCACGGGGCCTCGATCTCGCCGCCCAGGGCCGCCGTGGTCATGGAAACGGGAACGGTGACCAGCAGGTCCAGATTGTCCCGCTCGAACAGTTCATGTGGTGTCACCGACAGGAAGACATACAGGTCGCCGCGGGGTCCGCCGCGCATGCCGGCATCGCCTTCTCCCGACAGGCGGATGCGTGAGCCGTCATCGACGCCGGCGGGCACCTTCAGGTTCAGGGTGCGGTTTTTCCGGACCTGACCGTGGCCGTGGCAGGTGGTGCAGGGATCGGCGATCTGGCCCGAGCCGCCGCAGGTCGGGCAGGTGCGCTCCACCTGGAAGAAGCCGTTGGCCTGACGCACACGGCCCGCGCCGCCGCAGGTGCCGCAGGTCGAGGGCTGGGTGCCGACCTTGGCCCCCGAGCCATCGCAGGTGTCGCAGGTTGCGGTTGTGGGCACCCGGATCTCGACGTCGGCCCCCTTGTAGGCCTGTTCCAGGGTGATCTCGAGATCGTAGCGCAGGTCCGAGCCCCGGCGCGGGCCGTGCTGACGCGCACCACCGCCGGTTCGACCGCCGAAGACGTCGCCGAAGGCGTCGCCGAAGACCTGGGAAAAGATGTCGTTGACGTCGTGGAAGCCCTGTTGCTGGCCGCCGCCGCCATTGACGCCTGCGTGTCCGAACCGGTCATAGGCGGCCCGCTTCTGGCTGTCGGACAGGACGGTATAGGCCTCGGAGATTTCCTTGAACCGCGCCATGGATTCCTCGGAGCCGCCGTTGCGGTCCGGATGGTGCGTCATGGCCAGTTTGCGATAGGCCGACTTCAGGCCGGCGGCGTCTATGGTCCGCTCGACCTCCAGGATTTCGTAATAGTCACGCGTCGCCATGCGGCGTTCGTCCTCTTACCCCTGCCCGTCAGGCCGTCTCGATGCTGAGACTGTTGTTGCCGGACTGGGCTGACCGGACAGACATGGGCGTCCGGCCCGATGATGCAAGTTCCATGAAAAGACCCCGTCCGTCGATCGACGGACGGGGTCCCTTCGGTTCATGAGCGATCAGGCGCTCTTCTTGTCGTCGTCCGAGGCACCCTCTGGGGCGACTTCCTCGAACTCGGCATCGACCACGCCGTCATCGGCCGGGGCCGCGCCGTCGTCGCCTTCACCGCCGGCTTGAGACGCATACATGGCCTCGCCCAGCTTCATCGAGGCCTGGGCCAGAGTATTGGTCGCGGTCCGGATGGTCTCGGGGTCCGAGCCGTCGCGAGCAGATTTGAGGTCGGTCAGGGCGGTTTCGATGGCGGTCTTGTCGTCGCCCTCGATCTTGTCGCCGTGCTCGGCCATGGCCTTTTCGGTGGAATGGATCAGGCTGTCGGCCGAATTCTGGGCCTCGACCAGTTCCTTGCGGGTCTTGTCGGCTTCGGCATTGGCCTCGGCTTCCTTGACCATCTTGTCGATGTCGGCATCCGACAGGCCGCCGTTGGCCTGGATGCGGATCGACTGTTCCTTGTTGGTCGCCTTGTCCTTGGCGGTGACGTGGACGATGCCGTTGGCGTCGATGTCGAAGGCGACCTCGATCTGGGGCATGCCGCGCGGTGCGGGCGGAATGCCCATCAGGTCGAATTGACCCAGCACCTTGTTGTCCGAGGCCATGGGACGCTCGCCCTGGAAGACCCGGATCGTCACGGCCGACTGATTGTCGTCGGCGGTCGAGAAGACCTGGCTCTTCTTGGTCGGGATCGTCGTGTTGCGCTCGATCAGTGGCGTGAAGACGCCGCCCAGGGTCTCGATGCCCAGGGTCAGGGGGGTCACGTCCAGCAGCAGCACGTCCTTGACGTCGCCTTGCAGGACGCCGGCCTGAACGGCGGCTCCCAGCGCCACGACTTCATCAGGGTTCACACCCTTGTGTGGCTCCTTGCCGAAGAAGGCCTTCACGGCCTCCACGACCTTGGGCATGCGGGTCATGCCGCCGACCAGGACGACTTCGTCGATGTCGGACGCTTTCAGGCCCGCGTCGGCCAGGGCCTTCTTGCAGGGCTCGATGGTGCGCTGGATCAGGTCGTCGACCAAGGCTTCCAGCTTGGCGCGGCTCAGCTTGATGTTCAGGTGCAGCGGGCCCGAGGCGTTCATGGTGATGAACGGCAGGTTGACCTCGTACTGGGCTGTGGAGCTCAGTTCCTTCTTGGCCTTCTCAGCCTCTTCCTTGAGGCGTTGCAGGGCCAGCTTGTCGGAGCGCAGGTCGACGCCCTGCTCCTTCTTGAACTCGTCGGCCAGGTAGTCGACCAGGCGCAGGTCGAAATCTTCGCCGCCCAGGAAGGTGTCGCCGTTGGTCGACTTCACCTCGAAGACGCCGTCGCCGATCTCCAGGATCGAGACGTCGAAGGTGCCGCCGCCGAGGTCATAGACGGCGATCTTCTGGCCGTCGCTCTTGTCCAGGCCATAGGCCAGTGCAGCTGCGGTCGGCTCGTTGATGATGCGCAGGACTTCCAGGCCGGCGATCTTGCCGGCGTCCTTGGTCGCCTGACGCTGGGCGTCGTTGAAATAGGCCGGAACAGTGATGACGGCCTGGGTGACGGTCTCGCCCAGATAAGCCTCTGCGGCCTCTTTCATCTTGCCGAGGGTGAAGGCGCTGATCTGCTGGGGCGAATAGTCCTTGCCGTTGGCGCGGACCCAGGCGTCGCCGGTCGGGCCCTTGACGATCTCATAGGGGACCATCTTCTTGTCCTTGGCGACCACGGGGTCGTCGAACGAGCGGCCGATCAGGCGCTTGATGGCGAAGAAGGTGTTGGTCGGGTTGGTCACGGCCTGACGGCGCGCAGGCTGACCCACCAGGGTCTCGCCGCCGTCCTGGATGGCGATGACAGAGGGCGTGGTGCGGTTGCCCTCGGCGTTTTCGATGACCTTGGGGTTCTTGCCGTCCATGACGGCCACACACGAGTTGGTGGTGCCCAGGTCGATGCCGATAATTTTGGCCATGTCTTAGTCTTTCACTCCATGCAGCGGGCGATGCAGCGACCTTTTAAAGTTAAGCGCCGCGTGTGACCGCCCCCGTTTCAAGGGTCTTGGTCTGTTACAGGGTCCCGGATGGATAGCCCCACGAAGTTCGGGGTTTTCCAGCGGTTGTCGCCGATATGGGAAACACCCCCCCACCCGCAAGCCCTAATGCACGAATCAGCAGGCGATGTGTCTGTCCGTGATGCTAGTTTCTGGCGGTGAGTCCGGTGCAGGAAATTCAGACGGGTATCGAGGGTTTCCGGCTGTGGCCGGGCGCGCTGTCGGTACAGGCGCAGGCCGAGCTTCTGGCACAGGTCCTCTCGGCAGAGGCGGAGGCCCCATTCTACGGGCCGGTGACGCCCGGTGGTCGGCCCTTTTCGGTCCGGATGACCAACCTCGGTGCCTTGGGCTGGGTCTCCGATCGGGAGGGCTATCGCTATCAGGCGACCCACCCTGTGACGGGAAAGGCCTGGCCACCGATTCCGCAGACGCTTCTGGATCTCTGGAGCCATCTGACCGGCTGGCCCGAGCCTCCACAGGCGTGTCTGGTCAACCTGTACCGGGACGAGGCCCGCATGGGCCTGCATCAGGACAAGGACGAGGCGGATTTGACGGCCCCGGTGCTGTCGGTGTCGCTGGGCGATACGGCGGTGTTTCGGATCGGTGCGGCCGAGGGCGGGCCGACACGGTCGATCCGTCTGGCGTCCGGCGACGTCTGTGCCCTGACGGGTCCGGCACGCCTGGCAAGGCACGCCATCGACCGGCTGATCGGGGGGTCATCGACGCTGGTGCCGGGGGGAGGGCGCATCAACCTGACCCTGCGCCGCGCGCGCTGATGTCACGCCCTTCGTGAATGGACGACTGGTCAGGCTTGGGTCAGTGTCCCGTCTTCGTCATCGACCAACCTGCCGGAGATCGCCCATGCCCACCCTGGTTCGGCCTGAAGGGCCTGAAGCTGATGATCTCATTTTCAGCCGCCGGACGCTGGGCGTCGGTGCGGTGGGCGGACTGTTCTTCGCCGGCTATGCGCCCGCGGCCCTGGCCGCCCAGGCGGCACCCGTGGCGACCGATGCGACAGGTCTGGTCAGCGCCGACGTGACCTATGCCGCGCCGGACGGCTTTCAGCTGCCGGCCCATGTGGTGCATCCGGAGGGCGACGGGCCCTTCCCGGTGGTGATCGTGGTGTCGGAAATCTTCGGCGTGCACGAATATATCCGCGACATCTGCCGTCGTCTGGCGAAGGAAGGCTATGCGGCGATCGCGCCGGGTTTCTTCAACCGGGTTGAGGATCCGGCCGGACTGTCGGACATGACCCGCATCCAGCAGATCGTGGCCGCCGCCGGATATGAACAGGTCATGGGCGACCTGTCCGCCACCCTCGAGTGGGCCAGTCTCCAGTCCTGGGCCAATACCGACAAGGTCGGCATCACCGGCTTCTGCTGGGGCGGCAAGGTGGTCTGGCAGGCGACGGCGCGGTTCGCCGCCATCGATGCGGGCGTCGCCTGGTACGGCCGCCTGGCCCCCGCCGCGACGGCCACGCCGGAGCAGGTGGCCTCGGGCCAGCCGTGGCCGGTCGATCTGGCGGCGGACCTGAAGGCGCCGGTTCTGGGTCTGTATGGTGAGCAGGATCGCGGTATTCCGCTGGCCAGCGTCGAGGCGATGCGAGCTGCGCTGCAGCGGGCCGGACAGACCGAGAGCCGCATCGACGTCTATGACGATGCGCCGCACGGCTTCCACGCGGACTACCGCGACAGCTATCGGGCGGCGGATGCCGCCGACGGCTGGGCCAAGCTGCTGGCGCTGTTCGAGGCGCGACTGAAGTAGACGTCTCCTCCCTGTTGCGAAGCAATGGGGAGGTGGCTCGACGGCGCAGCCGGAGAGACGGAGGGGTGGCGGCAGCCGCTTTGCCCCTCCGCCGCTACGCGGTCCCCCTCCCCATCTGTGATGGGGAGGAAACGGGCATCAGGCCTGCCTGTCGAAATGGCCGCCATCGGGGGCACCTTCGGCGGCATAGGCGGCATTGCCCGCCGCTGCGCCAGAGCCCTTGGCGGCGACAACGACCATGGCCGGACGGACGGTGCGGCCGAACAGGGCGTAGCCGGCCTGAAGCGTCTGCAGCACCTTGCCGCCCGGAACCGTATCGGAAGGCTGCTCCATCATGGCCTGGTGCAGGTGCGGGTCGAAGGCCTCGCCCGCCGCCGGGGCCACGCGCTTGAGGTTGTTGGACTCAAAGGCCGTCAGCAGGGATTTCTGGGTCAGTTCCAGCCCGGTGACCAGACCGGCCTCTCCGGCATCGGCATCCTTGGGCGCGGCCATAAGGGCGCGTTCCAGATTGTCGGCGACGCCCAGCAGATCGCGGGCGAACTTCTGGATGGCATAGGCGCGGGCGTCATTGTTCTGGGTTTCGGCGCGGCGCTTGGTGTTCTCGGCATCGGCGACGGCGCGCAGGGCTCGGTCTTTCCACTCATCGCGTTCGGCGATCAGGGCGTCGATGTTGGCCAGGGCCTGATCGTCCTCGGACGCGGCGGCCCGGTGGGTCTCAGGAATGTCCACGGCTTCGAACTCGGGATCGTTGTCCCAGCCGCTTTCGGGGTCTTGGTGTGGAGAGTCGTTCAACTGTCTTGTCCGTCCAGCATTCGGCCCAGCACCCGGGCGGTGTAGTCCACCAACGGGATGATGCGCGCATAGTTCAAACGTGCGGGTCCGATGACGCCGATGGCGCCCAGCACCCGCTGGCGGCCCGACATATAGGGCGCCGCGATCACGGCGGAACCCGAAAGTGAAAAGAGTCTGGTTTCAGCGCCGATGAAGATGCGCACGCCCTGGGCCGTCGACACCCCGTCCAGCAGGCCGATCAGCTGTTCCTTCTGCTCCAGATCGTCGAACAGGACGCGGACCCGCTCCAGATCCTCGACCGTCTCGTGATCGTGCAGCAGGTTGGCGCGGCCGCGCACGATCAGGGCCCGCTCGCGCTCGGCCCCGCCGGACCAGGCGGCCAGACCGTCCTCGACCAGGCGGGCGGCGGCGGCGTCCAGTTCGCGCCGGGCCGCATCCAGCTCGACCCGCATCTCGCTGCGCGCCTCGTGCAGGGGACGGCCCTTGAGCCGGGCATTGAGGAAGTTAGACGCTTCTTGCAGCGTCGAAGGCGTAACCCCGGCCTTCAGCGGCATGAGCCGGTTCTCGACCGTGCCGTCGTCGCCGACCAAGACCGCCAGGGCCTGATCATGACCCAGGGCCACGAACTCCACATGTTTGACGCCCGCATCGCGCACCGGGCTGGCCACGATGCCTGCGCCGCCGGCCAGACCCGACAACAGGGAAGAGGCTTCGTTCAACGCCTCTTCGAAGCCGCGCCCGCGACCGGCCAGGCGGCCGTCGATCTCGCGTCGCTCCTCGGCCCCGATGTCGCCGATCTCCAGCAGGCCATCGACGAACAGCCGCAGGCCTGCATGGGTCGGAATCCGTCCCGCCGAGGTGTGGGGCGACGCCAGCAGGCCCGCCAGCGTGAGGTCCTGCATGGTATTGCGGATCGATGCGGGTGACAGGGCGATGCCGGTCATGGACAAGGTCCGCGACCCGACGGGCTCGCCGGTTTCCAGATAGCCCTCGACGATGCGCCGGAAGATGTCGCGGGCCCGGCCGTCGAGTACGGACAGGGAGGCGGAGGGGGAGCCGATGAAGGTCATGCTTGAAGCGCCTGTCTGGATTGCCAGTCCGTCTTCTCAAGTCGCATGACCAGACAGTCGTCCTGATCGAACATCCGGCGACCGACCTCGACGAAGCCGAGACGCCGGTAGAACCGCTGGGCCGCGGTATTGCTGTTCAAAGGGTCGATGATGACGGCGGTCACGCCCGCCTCGGCGAAGCAGCGGTCGATCATCCGGGTCATCATCTGCGTGCCCACGCCGCGCCCCAGCCACTCGGGCGGGCCGATCCAGATGTCGATGGCGCGCAGTCCTGGCTCTATGTCGCCCCAGTAGTGGCTGGGATCGGTGTGCGGATCGCAGACGGCCATCGCCCCGACGGGCCGGCCGTCGACCTCGCCGATCAGATAGGTCAGTTCATAGGCCGAGTTGGTGACCTCCTCGGCCCAGTCGCTGCCGAACGCCACGTCGGCCTCCGGATCGTCGTTGGAGCAGGCGATGACGTGCGGCTCGCGGTCCCAGGCGGCCAGGGTCGGCACATCGGCGAGCGTCGCCGGTCGCAGGGTGATGCCGGGGCTGGCGGGGGGGGACACGGTCATGGTTTCAGGATAAGCAGCGCGGCTGTTACCTCCAAGGACCATCTCATGACCGTCTCGCCCCGCCCCTCCGGCCGCACCCCCGAACAGCTTCGTGCCGTGACGCTTGAGACCGGCGTCAATCGCTATGCGGAGGGCTCGTGCCTGGTCACCTTTGGCCACACCAAGGTGCTGGTCACCGCCTCGGTCGAGGACAAGGTGCCCGGCTGGATGCGCAATTCGGGCCAGGGCTGGGTGACGGCAGAATACGGCATGCTGCCCCGCGCCACCCATACGCGGGGCCGTCGCGAGGCGGCGGCGGGGAAGCAGTCGGGCCGGACACAGGAAATCCAGCGTCTGATCGGGCGCTCGCTGCGGGCCGTCGTCGATCTGAAGGCCCTGGGCGAGCGGCAGGTCGTGCTGGACTGCGACGTGGTCCAGGCCGACGGCGGCACGCGCACCGCCGCCATCACCGGGGCGTGGGTCGCCATGGCATCAGCCTTCGATTACCTGCGCGCTGAGGGCGTCCTTAAGACCGACCCGATCCTGGACCAGGTCGCGGCCATCAGCAGCGGCGTATGCAACGACCAGCCTGTGCTGGACCTGGACTATGAGGAAGACTCCAATGCCGAGGCCGACAGCAATTTCGTCCTGACCGGCTCCGGCACCATCGTCGAGATCCAGGCCACGGGCGAGAAGCGCGGCTTCAGCCGGGGCGAATTCGACCGGCTGTTCCAGCTGGCCGAGGGCGGCTGTGCCGAGCTGTTCGCCCTGCAAAGGCAGGCCCTGGGGCGCGTCTGATCGCGTGAGGCGATGCCGGAGGCGGGTTTATTCGCGCCTTGAACCATGCCTAAGGTGACGGGTCCCGCGTTCGCATGGAGTCCCGTGATGCGCCTGCCCCTCCTCGCCGCCATTTCCCTGTCTCTGATGCTGGCCGCCTGCGGACAGAACACCTCGACGCCCGATATCGACGAGGCCAAGGGGGGCGATGAGGTGATTGCGGCCCCGTCGGCGGAAATGCCCATGGACGCCCCGCCCCAGGAAGAGGTCGGCCCGGGCGTTGAGCTTCCTCCGGGGGATCAGGCCGCCGCGGGTGAACCGGGTTCCTGCCTGGCCGAGGTCGGGGCCCAGGCCTCGGCCCGACTGGTCGAGCGCTGCATCATGGTCAGCCCCGCGACCCGTCCGCCCTGCAATGCCGCCAACCCCTGCACGATGATCCAGGGCGAGATCGACCGGGCCTGCGGCCAGTATGGGCCGGACGAGACCAAGCCAGCGGAATGCGCGGCCTGAGGCCTCTGGCGCAGGTTTAACGGTTCCTAGACCCTGAGGTTGTAGCCTTTTGGCATGACCTCGATCCCGACTCTCGGTCAGGAGGCTCCGGCCGACCTGCGTGCCCTGACCACCCTGCGGTTCTTCGCGGCCCTGTGGGTCGTGCTGTTCGCCGCCTGGCCGCATCTGGACGTGGCTTTCACGCCCAATGTCGTGGCCAAGGGCTATCTGGGGGTCGAGACCTTCTTCATCCTGTCCGGCTTCATCCTCAGCCATGTCTATCTGGAGGGGGCGGGCACCAGGAAATTCTCCTATGGCGGCTTCCTGTGGGCGCGGCTGGCGCGGGTCTATCCGCTGCATCTGGCGACCCTGTTCGGCATGATCGCCCTGGGTCTGGGGGCGACCGTGGTCGGGATCGCGGTCAGCGACAGCCTGCTGGACTGGCGCTCGCTGTTCGCCCACCTGACCCTGACCCAGGCCTGGGGGCTGGCCCCGTCGGCGGCCTTCAACCATCCGTCCTGGTCGATCTCGGCGGAGTGGTTCGCCTATCTGAGCTTTCCGGCCTTCGCCTTCGTCGCCTGGCGACTGCGTGAGCGGCCGGTGCTGGCGACGGTACTGGCGGCGGGTTTGGCCCTGGCGATCTATGCGATCTTCCAGCCGCTGGCCGGATTTTCCCTGACCGAGGCCACCTTCCTGTGGGGCGCGCTGCGTATAGTGCCGTGCTTCATGCTGGGGTGCGCGCTGTATCTGGTGCATCGGCGCTGGACCTTGCCGTATGCGGGCTGGATCGCGGCAGTCTGCGCGGCGGGGATGGTGATCGCCGCCTCGCTGAACCTCTGGGACCCGATCATCGTCCTGTTCGCGGGTGGAGTGATCCTGGCGCTGGGGTCGGTCCAGAACGCCAGGGGTGGGCTGATGGCCTCGGCGGCCGGAGTCTATCTGGGCGAGATCAGCTATTCCATCTACATGGTCAATGCGCCGGTCCTTCTGGTCGGTGTCAACCTCGCGGCGAGGGCCACAGGCGCAGAAGACCGACTTCACGTAATCGTGTGGTTAGGCGTCGTGGCGCTCATTCCTGTGGTGGCGGCGGGGACCTACCACCTGATCGAACGCCCGGCCCGCAAGGCTTTGCGCGGCATGGCGGATCGGCGTTCGGCGCGGTCCGCTGCGGCGAAGGCTCACAAGGAAAACGCCGACGGGGGTCTTCACCCCTCAGAAACGATCGGGTAGGTCTGGTTACAGTCAGTAACAATCCGGACTGCACCATATGTTGAAACGCCTCTCGGCCGCCCTGGTTGCACTGACCCTCGGTTTTTCCGCCCTGGTCGCCGCACCCTCCGTTCAGGCCGATGCGCCATACTGGCAATGCGTGACCTTCGCCCGCATGTTCTCGGGCATCAACATCTACGGCGACGCCCTGACCTGGTGGGGCCAGGCTAAAGACAAGTACACCACCGGTGAGCGCCCCCAGACCGGTTCAGTCCTGGCCTTCCGCCCCAGCGGCCGCATGAGCCGGGGCCATGTCGCCGTCGTTTCCGAAATCGTCACCGACCGCGTGATCCGCGTCACCCACGCCAACTGGGGTGGCAGCCGCGGCAAGGTCGAGGAGAACGTCACGGTCGTGGACGTCTCGGCCAACGGTGACTGGACCGCCGTCAAGGTCTGGTACAATCCGATCAACGACCTGGGATCCTCGGTCTATCCGACCTACGGTTTCATCTACAAGGATGCGCCCGCCCCCTCGCGCGACGGCGTGATGATGGCGTCGGTCAATATCGGCAGCGGCCAGAACTGAGCCCGGCACGCGTTCGATCTGTTCGATTGTGACGCCGGTCGGGGTGTGAAAGATTGGCGGCATGCGTACTCTCCCAGCACTGGCGCTTGCCGCCTCTATCCTTGCCAGTTGTTCGCCATCAGGTGATGCCGACCTTGAAGTAGCTGAAGCGACAGCACCGCCTGTGCTTGCTGGCGTCGATCTGAGCCAGCCGGTCCGTGCCCTCGGCACAGAGCCCTTCTGGAGCCTGGAGCTGAACGGTACCGACATGGTCTATACCAGCCCGGAGCCGGGCGAACTGCGGGCCCCGCAACCGGCCGCGGTGATGCAGGGCACGGTGGCGATGTTCGAGGCCGCGACCGCCGACGGCCAGCCGATGAATGTGACGCTGACGGCGACCGAATGCTCCGACGGCATGAGCGACCGGACCTATCCTCTGACCGCTCTGGTCGAGATGGGCGAGCGGACCCTGACAGGCTGCGCGGCCTCGACGGCAGCGATCATGAGCGCAGGCGAAAGCGGTCCGGTCGTAACCCCGGCTCAGCCCGCCGGCTGATCGCGCAGGGTTCTGAGCGCCCCCAGCCGGGCGAAGGCCAGCGTCAGGGCCTTGCGCCGTGCCGGGGCCAGCGGCGTCACGGGGGCCTCGCGCACCACCGCCCCGCCGAAGCCGTCTGCAACGATGAGCCCGGGCGCGTCCGACAGGACCTCCTGCGGAAACTCCGGCGCGACGGCGAAGAAGAAGGCGTCGCAGAAGGGGGCATACTCCCCCCATTTCCGGTCTACGCGATAGTCTTCGATCCCCGACTTGACCTCGCAGATGACGATGTCGCCGCGCCGCCCGATCGCCATGACATCGGCGCGCCGCCCATTGGGCAGGCAGACTTCAAGAAGCGGCGCATAGCCCAGGTCGATCATCAGCCGCGCCGCCCCGCGCGTGACGGCCAGGGTCGTCTGCGGGCGGCTGAAGACCAGGTCGATGGACAAAAGCTCGGGCACCCGCCCTTATGTTCCGCCTTCGTTCCAGACTCAAGGCCTGCAGCTACAGGATGAACCGGCTCAGGTCGGCGTCGCGGGCGAGGTCCCCCACCTTGTTGCGCACCTGATCGCCGTCGAAACTGACGGTCTGACCGGCGAGATCCGAGGCCTTGAAGCTGGTTTCCTCCAGCACCTTTTCCATTACGGTCTGCAGGCGTCGCGCTCCGATGTTTTCGATGGTGGTATTGGCCGCCACGGCGGCGTCGGCCATGGCCTCGACCGCGTCGGGGGTGAAGGTCAGGGTGACGTCCTCCGTCGCCAGCAGGGCCTGGTTCTGACGGATCAGATTGGCCTCGGGCTCGGTCAGGATGCGCACGAAGTCGTCCCGCGTCAGGGCCTTCAGCTCGACCCGGATGGGCAGTCGCCCCTGAAGCTCGGGCAACAGATCGCTGGGCTTGGCCACATGGAAGGCCCCCGAGGCGATGAACAGCACATGATCCGACTTCACCGGTCCATATTTTGTCGAGACCGTGGTGCCCTCGATCAGGGGTAGCAGATCGCGCTGGACCCCCTCGCGCGAGACGTCCGCCCCCGACGCGCCCTGGCGGGCGGCGACCTTGTCGATCTCGTCCAAAAAGACGATGCCCTCGTTCTCGGCCAGCAGCAGCGCCTCGCGGGTCAGGCTGTCCTGATCCAGCAGTTTGTCGCTCTCTTCGGTGATCAGGGGGGCGAAGGCATCGCGGACCGCCAGCTTGACGGTCTTGGTGCGATTGCCGCCCAGCTTGCCCAGCATTTCGGACAGATTGATCATGCCGACATTGCCGCCGCCGGGCAGGTCCATCCCCTGCATGGGCGAGGCGGTGTCGGCTAGCGACAGTTCGACCTCCTTGTCGTCCAGTTCACCGGCCCGCAGCTTCTTGCGGAAACTGTCGCGGGTGGCGGGCTGCGATCCCGGTCCGACCAGAGCGTCCAGGATGCGCTCCTCTGCGGCGGCCTCGGCCTTGGCCTTGACGCCCACGCGGCGGCTGTCGCGCACCATGATCAGGGCCGCCTCGACCAGGTCGCGCATGATCTGATCGACGTCGCGGCCGACATAGCCGACTTCGGTGAATTTGGTGGCCTCGACCTTGATGAAGGGCGAACCGGCCAATTTGGCCAGCCGCCGGGCGATCTCGGTCTTGCCCACGCCGGTGGGCCCGATCATCAGGATGTTCTTGGGTGTCACCTCGTCGCGCAGATCATCGGGCACGCGCTTGCGGCGCCAGCGATTGCGCAGGGCCACGGCTACAGCGCGCTTGGCGTCATTCTGGCCGACGATATAGCGGTCCAGCTCGGAAACGATCTCGCGGGGGGAAAGGTCGGTCATCAGAGGCTTTCCACCGTCAGGTTTCCATTGGTGTAGACGCAGATCTCGGCCGCGATCTTCATTGCCTTGCGGGCAACCTGTTCGGCGTCCAGATCCGTCTCCTCGATCAGGGCGCGGGCGGCGGACAGGGCATAGTTGCCACCCGAGCCGACGGCGGCGACACCGTATTCGGGCTCCAGCACGTCGCCCACGCCGGTGACAGTGAAGATCGAGGTCTTGTCCGCGACCAGAAGCATGGCCTCCAAGCGGCGCAGATAGCGGTCCGTCCGCCAGTCCTTGGCCAGATCGACGCAGGCGCGGGCCAGCTGATCCGGATACTGCTCCAGCTTGGCCTCCAGCCGTTCGATCAGGGTGAAGGCGTCTGCGGTCGCTCCGGCGAACCCGGCCACGACCTTGCCGCCAGCCAAAACACGCACCTTGCGCGCGGCCCCCTTGACGATGGTCGGCCCCATGGAGACCTGGCCGTCTCCGGCGATGACCGTGCGACCATTCTTGCGCACCGCCAGGATGGTGGTGCCGTGCCAGCCAGGGGAAGCGGTGTCGGATGTCTGGTTCATCCCGTTCAGATGGCGACCGAAATGCGGCGTGCAAGGCGAAACCGGAATGAATTCAACGTCGCTTTGCCGCCACATTTGCACCAATGTAACGGGTTACATAAGCACGTAATTACCCCACAAATGTTGGAATCGAGAGAACGTCGTGCTTCATCGCGTAGTCTACGTGAGTGAGTCTGTCGGTGCGACGGGTGTTTCGACCCAGTCGCTCGCCGAGATTCTGGGTGCGTCCGATCGCAATAACCGACGGGATCATCTGACCGGCTGCGTCCTGTTCCATGAAGGTCGCATCGTTCAGGCGATCGAGGGCGGGCGGGTCGATATCGATCGTCTGATCCGCCGCCTGCTGGTCGATCCGCGCCACACCGGAATGCGAATCATCGTCGATACCCCGATCGGCGAGCGCAGGCTGCATGAACCGATGGGTCTGTGCCACAACCCCGCCGCCATGATGCGTCGGATTGGTCTGACGTCGCTGAATCGACTAACGGCATCCGACGTCGAGGCCATGCTGGAACAGCGGCTGGCGGCGTGATCGGCCACCGCCTGATCGAGCGTGACCGCAGGCACGGATGCGACTATCGCAAGTGCCGTGACTTTCTCCGATGAAGAAATCGAACGCTATGCCCGGCACCTGATGCTGGCCGAGGTCGGCGGGCCGGGGCAGCAACGGCTAAAGGCCGCCCGCGTCGCCCTGGTTGGCCTGGGGGGTATCGGGGCTCCGGCCGGTTTGTATCTGGCGGCGGCGGGGGCCGGGACGCTGCGGCTGATCGATGACGACACGATCGCCCTGTCCAACCTTCAACGCCAGATCCTGTTCCAGAGCGCCGATGTGGGCCACGCGAAGGTCGAGGTCGGAGCCGAGCGTCTGACGGCATTGAATCCACACGTCCAGATCGAGGCCGTGCCCGAGCGGCTGACCGACAGCAATGCGGCGACCCTGCTGGCTGACTGTGATGTTGTCATCGACGGGACAGACGACTTCGAGACCCGTTTCGTCGTCAACGCTGTCTGCGTCGGCACCGGAGTTCCTCTCGTGTCAGGTGCCCTGGGCCGCTGGAGCGGACAGGTCGGCGTGTTCGCAGGCCAACCCTGCTACCGCTGCCTGGTTGCTGACACGCCGCCCGACGCCGAAACCTGCGCGCGTGTCGGCGTGGTCGGGGCGCTGGCCGGTGTGATCGGGGCGATGGCGGCGATGGAGGCCATCAAGCTGATCACCGGTGCAGGCCAGCCCCTGACCGGGCGGTTGCTGATCTACGACGGTCTGGCCGCCGCGACCCGCGTTGTTGCCGTCACCCCCGACCCGGGCTGTCTGACCTGCGGCGGCGCTTGATCAGGCGAAGGCCTGTTTCAGCAGAGTGACATAGCGCGTCATCAGCGCCTTTTCGCGCGACGCGGGCCAATCGGCGTGGCCCTGGTCTTCGACTTCGATCAACTCGACCGACTTGTCGGCAGCGCGCAAGGCATCGCGCATCCGCCGCGACTGGATCACAGGCACGATTGTGTCGTCCACGCCATGAACCAGCAAAACGGGACAGACGATCTCGGAGGCCCGCCGTCGCGGTGAAGCGGTCGCCAGGGCAGGGCCGATGACATCGGGGTCGCCGATCCGCTTGGTCCAGAAGTCGTAGATCTGTTTGCCTAATGTATCATCCTCACGGTTTTCCCATGCCAGCATCTCGGGCAGGTCTCCGACACCACAGATGGCGATACAGGCTTTGTAAAGTTCGGGGCGACGTACCGCCCCCATGAGGGCTGCATAGCCGCCGTAGCTGGTGCCCATTATGCCCACGCGACTGGCGTCAAGGCTCTTGGTGGCGATGACCTGGGCCACCGCATCTTCGACGTCTTCCTGCATCCGGTCGCCCCAGCGGGTCCATCCCTGCTGAGCGAAGGCCAGGCCATAGCCCCCGGACCCCCTGAAATTGGGACGCAGCACCCACCAGCCCTGCGCTGCCAGGATCTGAACCTGCGTGTCCCAACTGCGTGTATCGCGCACCTCTGGCCCACCATGTGGCAGGACGACCAGTGGACCTGGTCTGCCACCGGGCGGCGCGGTCAGATAGGCCTCTATCTCCGCGCCATCGCGCGTACGAACGGCGAGGGTCTCTGTAACGCCCAGCCGTTCGATATCCAGCTCCAGCGCCGCGCCGACATTGACGATGGCGCGAGCTGTCCGGTCATAGAAAAACCAGGCTCCGGGCTCTGCGGGCCCCGTGACACGCAGCATGAACCGGTTCCGCTGGGCGTCGATGTCGGTCAGGTGGACATCGCAGTCGTCGTCGAAGAACCGGTTAAGCCCGGCGTGCAAGGGCGTCAGCGCGGGTTCGTTGAACTCGTACTCCAGCCGAGCGCCGTAATAGGCGGCCCCTACATATTTGCCCGCCGTGTCCTTCAGCCCATAAACGACATCCCGACCGGGACGGGCGCTCATGGCCGGACCCATGGTCAGGCTGCCCAGATCCAGTTCGCGGATGCATTCGGTATCCTCGCCCTCTGCCCGCGCCGAAACCAGGACGGTGCCGGGCCGGTCGGTCGCGGCGATCCAGGCGAAGTCTGGAGCGTCAGCCACCCGCGAGCGGCGCAGCAGCTTCCACTCGGTCTCGCCAGGCGGCCTGGCGAAGACGGTTTCCATCGTACCGCGCGCATTAATGTCGTGCCGCAGAACCGGCATGCCGTTTTGTGTGTTCCAGAAAAAGGTGTTGATGTTGCCGCGTTCTATGATCTCGGTGCTGCCGGTGTTGATGTTGACCCTGTGAATAGCCAATCGCCCATCGCTCTCCCATGCGGTCATCAGGACATTGTCCGGATCGTTCGGCAAAAGATCGATGATCCGGCCCATGTCCAGGGTTGCGCGCAGTCGTCTGCGCTGGCCCTGGAACAGCAGGACGACGTCACCCCGATCTGCCCCAACCGAAACAACGCGGCGAGACGTGTACTCTACGCCGGCGATGCGCCGATTGGATCCCGGTCGCGTCCGAGAATCGGTCGTTGCCGTTACGGCCACGCGGACCAGTAGCCGGTCGTCATTGCCCCATTCCATGGCTTCCGCCGTGATGTCGCCCAGGTCGATACGCTTGCGTTGGCCTTCGGGATCGTCGGCTTCGATCAGGTCTATGACGCCGTGAGGAGCTTCTTCCGTGCCAATGTCCTGCAAGACGGCGATACGCCGGCCGGACGGCGATAGAGACGCACCGCGCGTGTGTGGGCCGGGGAAAAAAGCCTCAAGAGGATAGGCAGTTGTTTCGGCCCTCGCACTTCGAGGCGGGGCCAGGCCGGCCAATGAAAGGGCTCCGGCCCCAGCCAGAACCATTCGCCGCGACAGCGCAACCTGCGCCGCTTCCGTCAATCCACAAGTCATGAACGTTCCCCCGAACCACCGTGTCAGCGGACCTCAGTCGGATGATCGCGTCAAGATGCCTGCGCCTAGTACATCGCCGGGATGACGCGGTCCGGCGGGCGGTGGCCGTTCTGGAAGGTCATGATGTTGGCGATCACGCGGTCGCCCATGTCTTGGCGGGCCTCCAGTGTGGCGGAGCCGAGATGGGGCAGGAGAACGACATTGGCATGGCCCAGCAGGCCGGGATGGATCGCGGGCTCGTTCTCGTAGACGTCCAGCCCGACCCCGGCGATGCGTCGTTGGGAGACTGCCTCGGCCAGGGCGGCCTCGTCGATCAGCTCGCCGCGCGCGGTGTTGATCAGGATGGCGTGGGGCTGGAGGCGGGCCAGCCGCTCGGCGGACAGCAGGTGGTGGGTGTCTTTGGTTGCCGGACAGTTCAGGGAGATGATGTCCATCCGGGCCAGCATCTGGTCCAGATCGTCCCAGTAGGTCGCGCCCAGGTCCTCGGCGATCAGGGGGCTGACGGCCTTGCGGTTATGATAGTGGACCTGGATCCCGAAGGCCCGTGCCCGGCGCGCCAGGGCCTGGCCGATGCGGCCCATGCCGACGATGCCCAGCCGCTTGCCCCACAGTTTTCGCCCGCACATCCAGGTGGGCGTCCAGCCCTCGAACTTGCCGTCGGCGACCACTTGCGCGCCCTCGACGATACGGCGGCTGGCGGCCAGGATCAGGCCCATGGCCAGGTCGGCGGTGTCCTCTGTCAGGACGCCCGGGGTGTTGGTCACGATCAGGCCGCGACCGACGGCGGCATCGATGTCGATATGGTCTACGCCCGCGCCGAAGCTGGCGATCATTTTCAGCTGCTCGCCGGCACCGGCGATCAGATCGGCGTCGATGGTGTCAGTGATGGTCGGGACCAGGACATCGGCACGCTGCACCGCCGCTTCCAGCGCGGCGCGGTCCATCGGGCGGTCGGTCAGGTTCAGTTCGGTGTCGAACAGCTCACGCATCCGCGTTTCGACCGCGTCCGGCAGGCGTCTGGTTAATACGACCTTAAGTTTGGGCGCGGACATTGGGAGCCTTCGATTCAACGAGCGTATCCGGTGTCTAGCAAAGCTCGCCCTCACATCCAAAGACGGGGCCTCCAAAGACTGGCTGTCGTCACGGCGATCATGGGTGCCGCCGTTCTGGCGGGTGCAGGCCAGGCTATGCCCGATGGTCGGCCGACACCGTCGGGCCAACCCGTTCCGCGCTGGCTGTCGCTGAAATCGGACGAGGTCCGCGCCCGCCACGGCCCCGGTCTGGACTACCGAATCCTGTGGGAATACCGCGTCCGCAACCTGCCTGTGCAGGTGATCGCCGAGACCAAGGAGTGGCGCAAGATCTGCGACCCGGACGGGGCCGTCGCCTGGGTCCACCGCAGCGTGGTCTCCAGTCGCCGCAGCGTGATGAACCGCTCCGAGGCCGAGATCGGCATCCATACGCGCCGTTCCGACAGCTCGCCGCTGCGTGCCCGCCTGTCGCCCCAGGCACTCGTATCGGTCGACGAATGCGAAGAGGGCTGGTGCCGGGTCCAGGCGGGACGCCGTCGGGGGTGGGTCCGCCAGTCTGGTGTCTTCGGGACGCAGGAACGGGCTCTGTGCAATGCTGCGCGCCCGGCCGGAACGGGACGCGCCTCCTAAATCATTTGAGCGGGGCGGACGGGTCGTGTAACCCCACGGCAACACCGACCTTTCGGAGCCCGCCGTCTTGAGCCTGTCGAAATATCCGTCGTCGTTCGATTACGAAGCCCTGCTGGCCTCGGGCCGGGGAGAGCTGTTCGGGCCGGGCAATGCCCAGCTGCCCGCGCCGCCGATGCTGATGTTCGACCGGATCACCCAGATCAACGCCGACGGCGGCGCGCACGGCAAGGGCTATGTCGAGGCCGAGCTGGATATCCATCCGGACCTCTGGTTCTTCCAGTGCCACTTCATCGGCGACCCGGTCATGCCCGGCTGCCTGGGTCTGGATGCCATGTGGCAGCTGGTCGGCTTCTACCTCGGCTGGATCGGCGGTCCGGGCAAGGGTCGGGCTCTGGGCGTCGGCGAGGTCAAGTTCACCGGCCAGGTCCAGCCTGACATCAAGAAGGTGGTCTATAAGATCGACCTGAAGCGCGTGATCAACCGCCGTCTGGTCATGGGTATCGCCGACGGCGTGCTGGAGGCCGACGGACAGGTGATCTACACCTGCAATGACATGCGCGTCGGCCTGTTCGGCGGCGGCGACGCCGTGGACGCGGCGGCCAGCTAACCCCATTTGCAGATAGACCGCGGTCAACGCGGCGACTGATAAAGATTTGAAGGAAACCACCATGCGTCGCGTCGTCGTCACCGGACTGGGCATCGTCTCCTCCATCGGCACCGGCCAGGATGAGGTCGCGTCTTCGCTGCGCGACGCGAAATCGGGCATTCAGGCGGCTCCGGACCATATCCAGCATGGCTTCCGCAGCCAGGTCTGGGCACCGCCGTCGCTGGGCGTGACGGCCGAGGACTGGGCTCCGCATGTCGATCGCCGCGCTGCCCGCTTCCTGGCCAACGGCACGGCCTGGGGTCACATCGCCTTCGAGGAGGCGCTGAAGGACAGCGGCATGACGGCCGACGAGATCAAGTCCGACCGCATCGGCCTGATCGTCGGCGAGGGCGGGCCTTCGACCCAGGTCATCCTTCAAGCGGCCGCAACGACCGTCGAAAAGAACTCCCCCAAGCGCATCGGGCCGTTCGCTGTGCCCAAGGCCATGGCGTCTGGGCCGTCCGCCGTGCTGGCGACCTGGTTCCAGCTCAAGGGCATCAACTATTCGATCAGCTCGGCCTGTGCGACGTCCGCCCACTGCATCGGCGCGGCCGCGGAACAGATCGCCTGGGGCAAACAGGACGTGGTCTTCGCAGGCGGCGTGGAGGATATCGACTGGTCCATGTCCAATATGTTCGACGCGATGGGGGCCATGTCCTCCAACTTCAACGACACGCCATCGGTGGCGTCACGCGCCTATGATAAGGATCGCGACGGCTTCGTCATTGCGGGCGGCGCGGGCATTGTGGTGCTGGAGGAATACGAGCGGGCCGTGGCGCGCGGCGCGACCATCTATGCCGAAGTGACCGGCTACGGTGCCAACTCCGACGGCTATGACATGGTCGCTCCCTCGGGCGAGGGTGCCGAGCGCTGCATGAAGATCGCGCTCGAAATGGCTGGCAATCCGCGCATCGACTATCTGAACCCGCACGGCACTTCGACGCCGGTCGGCGACAGCAAGGAGATGGGTGCCGTCCGCAACGTCTTCGGCGACGACCTGCCGATGATCTCCTCGACCAAGTCGTTGACGGGCCATTCGCTCGGCGCGGCGGGGGCCCAGGAAGCCATCTACTGCCTGCTGATGATGAAGCACGGCTTTGCTGCCGAGAGCGCACACATCGAAAACCTCGACCCTGAGTTCGAGGGCATGCCGATCTTGCGTGAGCGCCACGACGGCGAGCTGAAACACGTCATGTCCAACAGCTTCGGCTTCGGCGGCACGAACGGAACGCTGATCCTGTCGAAGGTGTAATCGGCAACGGCTTCCGCCCGAGGACGCTATAGTCGGCCTCCACAGGCCAGGAGCGGTTCTTGAACTTCGACCCCTACATCGTCTTTCTGCTCGGTCTCGGCGGGGTGGTCCTGCTCGTTTCATGGGCCCCTGTGGGCCTGAAGCGTTTGCCACTGACGTTGGCGATTCTTTGTGTCGCAATCGGTGTGTTGGTGTTCAGTACCGGTGCGCTGTCGTTCAACCCGGACCCACGCACCTGGGACACGGCGACAGAACGGCTGACTGAACTGGTGGTGATCATCAGCCTTCTGGGGGCCGGGCTGAAAATTGATCGTCCGCCGGGCTGGCGGGCGTGGTCGACGACCTGGCGGCTTTTGGCCATAGCCATGCCCCTGACGATAGCGGCTGTAGCCTTTCTGGGATGGGCAGGCCTGGGCTTCAGCCTGGCCATGGCGCTGCTGTTCGGTGCCAGTATGGCTCCGACGGATCCGGTGCTTGCAGCAGACGTACAATGCGGACCGCCCGGTTCAGGCGAAGATGACGAGGTTCGCTTTGGCCTGACTTCCGAAGCCGGGTTGAACGACGCGCTGGCATTTCCTTTCGTGCACCTGGCCATCCTTGCGGCTGCGGGCGGACTGGCAACCCAGACCGGTCTCGTCGACTGGTTTGGCGTCAAGGTGGTCTGGAAGCTACTGGCAGGGCTTGGTGCAGGCTGGCTGATTGGCAAGGCTATAGGCTTCATGCTGTTCCGCAGTCGGCGTGGTCCATCGCGGCTCGGCGACGGCCTGATCGCCCTGGCCGCCACGCTGATCGCCTACGCCCTGACCGAGATGGTTCAGGGCTATGGTTTTCTTGCCGTCTTTATCTGCGCCGTCGTCATTCGCGGGTTTGAGCGAGACCACGAGTTTCATCAGGAGATGCACGACTTCTCCGACCAGATTGAGCGACTGCTGATCATGTTGCTGCTCGTGCTGTTTGGGGGCGCGCTGGCCAATGGTCTTCTGTCCAGCCTGACATGGACGGACGTGCTGATCGGCCTGGCGGTGGTCCTCGTCGTCCGTCCCGTCGCGGGTCTGATCGCCATGACAGGCTCGCGCCAGCCATGGCGCGAACGGCTTCTGCTGTCCTTCCTTGGCATTCGCGGTGTGGGTTCGGTCTATTACCTGGCCTATGGCCTCAACCACGGCGAATTTGGCGACAGTGAGCGCCTGTGGGCGATCGTCGGCTTCATCATTTTGTTGTCGATCATCGTGCATGGGGTCACCGCCACGCCTCTTCTGGCCCGCCTGGCCAGGCGTGACAGCTCATGCGGTTCCCCGGCCTTTCCCGCTGCGCCCGCCCCTGCTAACCCTCCCCGCTCGAACAACGGAGACTGACCATGGCCACCGAATCCGCCTGGAACATGCCGACCGGCGAACTGATGAAGGGCAAGAAGGGCCTGATCATGGGGGTGGCGAACGCCAACTCCATCGCCTGGGGCATCGCCTCGCAGCTGGCCGCCCAAGGGGCCGAGCTGGCCTTCACCTATCTGGGCGAGGGTCTGGAGCGCCGGGTGCGTCCGCTGGCCGAAAGCGTCGGGGCCAAGCTGCTGATCCAGGCCGACGTCACCGACGACGCCTCCATGGACAAGGCGTTCGAGGAACTGGAGCGCGAATTCGGCACCATCGACTTCGTCGTCCACGCCATCGCCTTCGCCAACAAGGACGAGCTGAAGGGCAGCTTCGTCGACAACACCAGCCGCGACAGCTTCCTGCTGGCCATGAACATCTCGGCCTTCAGCTTTGTGGATGTGTCCAAACGCGCGTCGAAGCTGATGCCCAACGGCGGCAGCCTGGTCACCCTGACCTATCTGGGATCCGAGCGGGCCATTCCGAACTACAACACCATGGGCGTGGCCAAGGCCGCGCTTGAGGCGGCGACCCGCTACATCGCCCGCGATCTGGGTCCCAAGGGCATCCGCGTCAACGCCATCAGTGCCGGTGCCATGCGGACCCTGTCGCTGGCGGGCATCTCGGGCGGGCGGGGCATGATCGCTCAAGGCCGCGCCATGTCGGCCATGAAGGAAGACACCTCCATGGAGGGCGTCGCAGGGGCCGCCCTGTGGCTGTGCTCGGACCTGGGCTTCTCGACCACGGGCGAAGTCATCCACGTTGACGCGGGCTTCCACATGATGGGCATGGCGGCGGACGAAGAGAGCTGATCCGCACGGCAGCACCCTCACGATCCTGTGTAGGGTGGCCGACATTTGAACATTGACGCCCCTGATGGCTGTGCCAGCTTCACCGTGTCCAAACGAGGGAGTGGTCACATGGCCCACAAGTTCGAAATCTACAAAGACAAGGCTGGCGAGTTTCGAGTCCGCTTCAAGCACAACAGCGAGACCATGTTCTCGACCGAAGGCTATGCGTCCAAGGCGTCCGCCAAGAACGCCATAGAGTCGATCAAGAAGAACGGTCCCGACGCGCCGATCGACGATACGACGGACTGATCAGTCCGGCTCGCGCTCGCCGATCTCGACGGGACGCACCACTCTCAGCCAGCCGTCGGCGATGTGCAGGTCGGGTACGCACTCACGCGTAAAGGGCAGGTACCAGGTCTGGCCCCCCTCGGCGGGCGCGATCTCCAGCATGTCGTCGGCCCCGAAGTTCTGGACCGATTTGACCGTGCCCAGCACGACCTCGTCCAGGTCGCGCGCCTGAAGTCCGACCAGATCGGTCAGGTAGAATTCGTCCTCGTCGGGGGCGGGCAACAGATCGCGCGGCACGTGCAGCTTCAACCCGCGCAGGGCATCGGCCTGTTCCTTGGTGGCGATCTCCTTGGCGCGTCCGACGACTGCGGACTTCTCAGGCCGGGCGCTGGTCAGGGTCAGGCCGACGCTTCCGTCGGCGCGCAGCAGCGGGCCGTAGGCCAGCAGCGACATAGGGTCGGCGGTATAGGCGGTCACCCGCACCTCGCCCTTGACGCCGAACCCTCCGGCGACCTGGCCGACGAGGATGAGTTTGTCCTTGGACATCGAAAACTCCGCTCGTCCCGGCGATTGACGGGACCCATATCGAAAAGCCGCTGTCCAGATAGCAGAAAAGCAGCGCCCGAACGTCGAGCACTGCTTTCTGTCATCAAGGCCCCGACAGTCGTCGGGGTGAGCGGATGAGGCTTAGGCCTCGGTCTTCTCTTCAGCGGCAGGCTCTTCCGCAGCCGGGGCTTCCTCGGCAGCGGCTTCGGCAGGAGCCTCTTCCGCGGCAGGCTCTTCAGCCGGCGGGGCGTTCTTGGCGGCTTCGGCAGCAGCGGCGGCTTCTTCCTTGGCGCGGGCGGCGGCTTCGGCAGCCTCGACCTTGGCGGCGGCTTCGGCTTCGGCGCGGTCGGCTTCGCGCTGGGCGCGCTCGGCGGCACGTTCCTGGGCCTTCTTGCCGGGCTGGGCCTTGTTCGGGTTGTTGGACTGGGTCCACTTGACCTTGTCGGCCAGCGTCTCGTCCTGGCTCAGGAAGCGGGCGACGCGGTCGGTGGGTTGTGCGCCCTTGCCCAGCCATTCGGCGATGCGGTCGGCCTTCAGCACGACGCGCTTCTGCTCGCCGTCACGCGGCAGCATGGGGTTGTAGGTGCCGACGCGCTCGATGAACTTGCCGTCGCGCGGCGAGTGGCTGTCGGCGACGACGATGTAGTAGTAGGGGCGCTTTTTGGCACCACCGCGGGCCAGACGAATCTTCAGCATTTTCAGTCTCTTTCTAGGAAATCGAAGTCAGTTCTTCTTGGTGGGTAGGCCGGGCAGGCCAGGCAGCCCCCCCGGGAGTTGTCCGCCGCCCAGACCCGCAAAGCGGTCCTGGAGGGCTTTCATCTGTTCGGCGTCGGTGTCGGGCAGCTTGCCGCCGCCCATGGCTTTCAGACGGGCCATATCGGCCCCGCCGGGCGCACCGCCGCCCAGACCGCCCATCATGGCGGCCATCTGCTTCAAGCCCTTGCCGCCACCCTTGGACATGGACTTGACCATGTCGGCCATCTGGCGGTGCTGTTTCAGCAGGCGGTTGACGTCCTGCACCTCGACCCCGGCCCCCGCCGCGATCCGCTTCTTGCGGCTGGCGTTCAGCAGGTCGGGCTTCTTGCGCTCGACCTTGGTCATTGAGGAGATGATGGCTTCCTGACGCAGGATCATGCGGTCGTCGATGTTCGACTCGGCCATCTGGGCCTTCATCTTGGCGACGCCGGGCAGCATGCCCATGATCCCCTGTAGACCGCCCATCCGCTTCATCTGCTGAAGCTGCGCCGCCAGATCGTTCAGGTCGAACTGGCCCTTGGCCAGCTTGCGGGCCATGGCCTCGGCCTTGGAAGCGTCCAGGTCCTGCGACGCCTTTTCGACCAGGGCGACAATGTCCCCCTGACCCAGGATGCGTCCTGCGACCCGGCGGGCGTCGAAGACTTCGAGCTGATCGACCTTCTCGCCCGCACCGATGTATTTGATCGGCAGGCCGGTGACGGCCCGCATCGACAGCATGGCCCCGCCGCGCCCGTCGCCGTCGGCGCGGGTCAGAACGAGGCCCGTGAGGGGCAGGCGCTCATGGAAGGCGCGGGCCGTACGAACCGCATCCTGGCCGGTCAGGCTATCGGCGACCAGCAGGGTCTCGACCGGTTTGGCGATGGCGGCGACCTCGGCCACCTCGGCCATCAGGGCTTCGTCCAGCGTAATGCGACCGGCGGTGTCCAGGATCAGGACGTCGAAGCCCTGAAGCTTGGCCGACTGCAGCGCCCGGCGCGTGATCTGGACGGGGCTTTCGCCTGCCACGATTGGCAGGGTGGCGACCTCGATCTGCTTGCCCAGGGTGGCCAGCTGTTCCATCGCCGCCGGACGGCGTGTGTCCAGCGAGGCCATCATGACCTTCTTGCGGTCGAACTTGGTCAGGCGCAGCGCCAGCTTGGCCGAGGTCGTCGTCTTGCCGGAGCCTTGCAGGCCGGACATCAGGATGACGGCGGGCGGGGTGGCGTTCAGATTGATCGGCGTCGGCTCTTCGCCGCCCAGCATTTCGACCAGGCCGTCATAAACGATCTTGACCACCTGATCGGCGGGCTTGACCGAACGGATGACGTCCTCGCCCGTGGCGCGCTCGGTGGCGAAGGCGATGAAGTCCTTGACGACGGGCAGGGCGACGTCGGCCTCGAGCAGGGCCACGCGCACCTCGCGCATCGCCTCCGTCACGTCCTTCTCGGACAAGGCGCCGCGACCGGTGATCCGGTCGAAGACGCCTGACAGTCGCTCGTTCAGAGCCTCGAACATTCACTACCTCGTTAGGCGCAGGCGAAACGGCTCCATACGACAACGGCCCCCGGCGACGATCACGTCGGCGGAGGGTTCTCGCCCACCTCGTCCTGAACTGTCAGGGGGCGTGTGGGAGGAGACGCGAGGTTCACTTGCGTCGGAAGCGGCGGCTTATGGGGGAAAAGCGGCGGTTTGTCGACTCTGGTCGGTCGGGTTGGGCATCACACACTCCGTTTCAGGGCCACCGTTTGCGGTGGCCAGGCTGGAAAGCCCTGATACGGTGGGGTTCCAGCCTCCCCGCTGAGAGAACCAGCCATGATGCAAGCCGCCGACGACCGACTGCGTGATGAAGTCCGCCTGCTGGGCGGTCTGCTCGGCGAGGTGATCCGCGACGAGGGCGGGCAGGACCTGTACGACCGTATCGAGGCGGTGCGGCAGGCGTCGGTCGCTTATCACCGCGATGCGGGCTCGCAGGATGCGTCCCGACTTGAGGCCCTGCTGGCCGAGTTGTCGCTGGATCAAGCGGTTGGACTGGCGCACGGGTTCGCCGCCTTCTCCCTGCTAGCCAATGTCGCGGAAGATCGCGCGGGCAAGCGACGGGCGAAGGGGCAAAGCGCGGCCGGCGCGCGGGCCGATACGCCGGAAGGAGCCTTGGCGCGGCTTCAGGCAGCCGGACAATCCACGCAGGATGCGCGAACCTTGCTGGCAAGGGCGCTCATCTCTCCGGTCCTGACGGCCCATCCATCGGAGGTGCGGCGCAAGAGCGTCATCGACCGGATTACGACGGTTTCGGACCTGCTGGATGGCTGCGATCGCGAGGGAGACGCCTGTTCACCCGAGGTGCTGAACGACCGGCTGCGGCGTCAGGCCACCATCCTGTGGACCACGCGACTGGTGCGCCAGACGGGGCTGGTGGTGCAGGACGAGATCGACACGGTGGTGTCGTTCCTGGAGCGCATCTTCCTGAAGGTCGCCCCGGCCCAGCTGGCCGACTGGCGACGGCGACTTGATGCGCCGGACCTTGGCCCCTTCATCCGCATCGGAGCCTGGGTCGGCGGCGACCGTGACGGCAATCCCAATGTGGATGCAGCCGCGCTGAAGGCGGCGTTTGCGACGGCGGCGCGGGCGGTGCTGCGCTTCTATCTGGACGAGGTGAACACTCTGGGGGCGGAGCTCAGCCTGTCAGGGTCTCTCGCCGGGGTGTCGCCAGAACTGGCGGCGCTGGCCGGAGGATCGGGTGATATCTCTCCGCATCGGGCAGACGAGCCCTATCGCCGGGCGCTGAGCCAGATCTATGCGCGGCTGTCTGCGACGCACGTCTGCCTGACAGGGCGGGCGGCGCCCAGGCCCGCGCCCTTCGAGGCCGATGCCTATCCCAATCCTGCGGCCTTCCGGGCCGATCTGGGGGTGCTCCACGACAGCCTGATCGCCCATCATGGAAGGGTTTTTGTCGACGATGCCCTGACGAATCTGATTGCTGCCGTAGATGTCTTCGGCTTCCACATGGCAACGCTGGACCTGCGCCAGAACTCGGATGTGCATGCGCGGGTGGTGGCGGATCTGCTGAAGGTCGCCGGCGTATGCGAGGACTATGAAGCGCTGGACGAGGAGGCGCGGCTGACGATGCTGGAGACGGAGCTGGCCTCGTCGCGACCCTTGTTCAATCCGTATGCGGATTATGGGGCTGAAACGCTTAAGGAGCGCGCGATCCTGGAGGCTGCAGCCCGGGCCCTGACCGATTTCGGCCCCCAGGCGATCCGTACCCATGTGGTGTCCAAGACCGATGCGGCATCGGATCTGCTGGAGGTCTATCTGTTGCTTCGGGAGGTGGGGCTATATCGACCGGACACCCCGCAGGCCTGTCCGATCCAGGCCGTACCTCTGTTCGAGACGATCGACGACCTGCGGGCCGCGCGCCCGACGCTGGAGCGGCTGTTGAAAGCGCCTTCGGCTCTGGCGGTTGCCGAAGCGCGCGGCGTTCAGGAAGTGATGATCGGCTATTCGGACTCCAACAAGGACGGCTCCTACCTGACCTCCACCTGGGAACTGCACGAGGCGTCGCGCGCCCTGCTGGAGGTCACCGATGCAGCGGGCGTGCGACTGCAACTCTTCCATGGGCGCGGCGGGGCAGTCGGGCGGGGCGGTGGCTCCAGCTTTTCGGCCGTCCTGGCCCAGCCAGAGGGCACAGTGGCGGGTCGTATCCGAGTCACCGAACAGGGCGAGGTCATCGCCAACAAATATGGCGAGCCGGAAGTGGCGCGGCGCAATCTGGATGCCCTGACCTGTGGTGTTCTGCTGGCGTCGCTGGCCCCGCCGCCGGATGCGGACCTGACCCGGCGGCATGGATCGACCTTGGCGCGACTGTCCACGGCCTCCATGTCGGCCTATCGGGCGCTGGTGTACGAGACAGAGGGCTTCGTCGACTATTTCCGCGCCGCCACACCGATCGCCGAGATTGCCGACCTGAAGATCGGTTCGCGTCCGGCGTCGCGGACATCCTCCACCGCGATCGAGGATCTACGGGCCATTCCGTGGGTCTTCAGCTGGAGCCAGTCACGCGTCATGCTGCCCGGCTGGTTCGGTTTTGGGTCGGCCATCGCGGGCGAGGATATGGACGAGCTTCAGGCCATGGCCCGCGACTGGCCCTTCTTCCGCACCCTGATCCAGAACATGGAGATGGTGATGGCCAAGGCGGACATGACCATCGCCCGACGTTATGCCTCGCTGGTGCCGGACAGGGCGCTGGCCGACCGCGTTTATGGGGCGCTGCTGCAGGAGTGGGAGCGGACCCATGCCGCCGTTCTGGCCATCACCGGGCAGGATCGGCTGCTGGGCGGCCAGCCGGAACTGGACCGCCTGATCCGCCTGCGCATGCCCTACGTCGAGCCGCTGAACCACGTTCAGATCGAATTGATCCGTAGGAGGAGGAGTGGTGACGATGACCCCCGTGTGCGCGAGGGAATTCTGCTGGCCCTGAACGGCGTGGCCGCGGGTTTGCGCAACAGCGGCTGAAGCTGGGCCAAGCATGTCGGCGATTTAACGAAGACGTCGCCATTCCGACTTGGAAGTCGAAAGCCACTGCCACAGACCGTCGGTATCTCCGGCTGCGTCGCCGCCAAGAGCGACGTTGACCTCCGCAGGAGTTCGCCATGAAGACGCTTATCTCTCTCTCCGTCCTGATTCTGGCTGCTGTCGCCACGCCTGCGCTGGCCCAGTCGCCCCTCCTTGCCGATGGTCGCGTTCAGGTCCGCATCGGTGATCTGGACCTGTCCACTATCGCCGGAGCGGGCGTTCTGGATCGCCGCATCGACCGGGCTGCCCGCTCGGCCTGTGCAGGCGGTGTGGGCTTGCAGGTTCACCGCTGTCGTGTCGCCGTACGCAATGATCTGATCGAGGCTCTGCCGGTCGCCCGGCGTCAAGACTACGCGCGCAGTCGCGCCACCAACGTAGTCTGAGCCGAGAAAAGGGGCCCGGCGGATCGCTCCACCGGGCCCATTCCTGTTTCTGTCTGATCGGCCTTAGTTGGTCGGGAAGCCCCGGACCTTCAGAAGGGCCGCCACGTCGGGGTCGCGTCCGCGGAAGGCGCGATAGGCCTCGGCGCGGTCGGTGGTGTTGCCCGGGGCCAGCATGATCGACTTGAAGCGGCCGGCGATGTCCGGATTGAACACGTCGCCCGACTCCTCGAAATAGGCCCAGGTGTCGGCGTCCATCGTTTCGGACCACAGATAGCTGTAGTAGCCCGCCGAATAGGCGTCCGAGGTGAACAGGTGATTGAACTGCGGCAGGCGGTGCCGCATCACGATCTCCTTGGGCATGCCATAGCGTTCCAGCGATGCCTTCTCGAAGGCGTCGATGTCGGTCGGCGGCGTGGCCTGCGTATGCAGGTCCATGTCCACCAGGGCCGAGGACAGATAGCTGACCGTGGCATAGCCCTGGTTGAAGGTAGACGCGGCCTGAACCTTGTCCACCAGCGCCTGGGGCATGGGCTGGCCGGTCTCGTTGTGCTTCAGGAAGCCGTCCAGGATTGGACGCGACAGCACCCAGTGCTCGTGCACCTGTGACGGATACTCCACGAAGTCGCGGGGCGTATTGCCATACGACGGATAGGTCACATTGGAGCTGTAGTAATGCAGGGTGTGCCCGAACTCGTGGAACAGGGTCTCGGCGTCGTCCAGCGAGATCAGCACCGGCTGGCCAGGCTCGGCCTTGGTGAAGTTGTTGTTGTTCGAACCCAGAATGGCCTTGGAGCCGTCCAGCGTCGAGAAGGATCGGTAGGTGGTCATCCAGGCGCCCGACCGCTTGCCGGGACGGGCGTAGTCGTCGACGTAGTACAGGCCGATCAGGCGACCGCTGGGCTTGTCGTACAGCTCATAGACCTCCACGTCGGGATGGAAGGTCGGCACCGTGCCCTTGGGCAGGGGGCGGAACTCGAAGCCGTACAGACGCTCGGCCATGGCGAAGGAGCCGGCCCGCACGGCGTTCAGCTCGAAGTAGGGCTTCAGCTCGTTCTGATCCAGGTCGTACTTGGCCTTGCGGACCTTCTCGGCGAAATACAGATAGTCCCACGGCTCGATGTCGAAACCGGCCAGGGCCTTCATGTCGGCGACCTCTTCGGCCACACGCGCCTTGGCCGGAGCCCAGACGCGGTTCATCAGCGACATGGCCGCCGCGGGCGTCTTGGCCATGGTGTCCTGCATGCGCAGTTCGGCATGGTTGCGATAGCCCAGAAGCTTGGCGCGCTGGTCGCGAAGGGCCACGATCTCGGCGATGATCGCATTGGTGTCGTTGGCGTCGCCATTGTCGCCGCGGTTGACGAACTTGCGCCAGACCTGCTCGCGCAGGGCCCGGTCGTCGGCGAAGGTCAGGAAGGGATCGACGTCCGAGCGCGTGTTGACGATGGCCCAGCCCTGAAGATTGCGCGAACGGGCGGCCGCAGCAGCGGCGGCCTTGTTCGAGGCGGGCAGGCCGGCGACGCCGGCTTCGTTCGGAATGACGGTCCAGGTGTTTTCGTCGGCGACGACGCGCTGGCCGAAGCGGGTGAAGGCGGTGGACAGGGCGGTGTTGATCCGGCCCAGCTCGGCCTTGCCGGCGGCGTCCAGATTGGCACCGGAGCGGATGAAGCTGTCGCGGCTGCGCTCGGCCAGTCGCTTCTGCTGGGCGCTCAGGCCCATGGCATCGGCATTGTCGGCGACGGTCTTCACCCGCTGGAACAGCGGTTCGTTGAAGTTGATCTCGTCGAAGAAGGCCGACAGCAGGGGCGACATCTCCGTGTCGACTGCATCATAGGCCTCGCCGCCGATGTTGCCGGTCATCACGCTGTAGATGTTGACGATCTGGTCCAGCGGCGCGCCCCAAAGCTCCATGGCGACCATGGTGTTGGCAAAGGTCGGCGGCTCGGGATTGTTGGCGACGGCAGCCACGTCGGCGCGGGCCAGGTCCATGGCCTCGATCATCGCCTCGCGCAGCTTGGGCGCGGTGACCTTGTCCCACGGCGGCACCCCGTCATATTGCCCGGTCCAGGGCTGCAGCAGCTCCGCGCGCGGGGTCTGGGTCGGCAGGACAGCACGGGCGATGCGCGCTTCTTCGGCCAGGGACGCCGCGCTGGGGGCGTCGGTGCCGGTCATTGACATGCCGTTGGAGGCGCAGGCGGACAGCGCCAGAAGGCTGCCCCCGGCGATAAGGAGTTGGCGTCTGTGCATAAGAAGCTCCGGTATTTCATGGGGTCTGAACCCTACATAAGCCGTTTGCGACGGATGTGTCACATGACAGGGTCGAAATCTTGAACGTGGACGTCGCGCGGCCCCGACGGTAAAGCCGCGCCATGGCGATTGGCGTATTCGACTCCGGTGTGGGCGGGCTGACGGTCCACCGCGAACTGACGCGGCGGTTCCCCGACCGCGACTTCGTTTATTTGGCCGATCAGGCCAACGCTCCCTATGGCGGGCGCGCCGGCGAGGAGATCGTCGATCTGACACGCGCGGGCTGCGAGCGACTTTTCGGAGCCGGGGCCAATGTCATCGTGCTGGCCTGCAATACCGCCAGCGCCATCGCCCTGCGCCGCTTGCAGCAGACATGGGTGCCCGAGGCCAGAGCGCGGCATGGTCGCCCGATCAATGTGCTGGGCATCATCGTGCCGACTATCGAGGCGGCGACCGGCCTGCCCTGGACCTATGAGGGCGAGCGCGACCGGGCCGAGGGCGAAAAGAAGCAGGCGATCGAGATAACCGGCGTCTTCTCCACAGCGGCAACGGCCATGAGCCGGGTCTATGAGATCGAGATCGACAAGCGGCGCGAGGATCTGGCGGTCTTTTCCGAACCCTGCCCCGGCCTGGCCGGTCTGATCGAACTGGGGGCGCCGACCGAAGAGCTAAGGATGGTCGTCAACGACCATGTCGACGCCCTGCGTCGCCGCATCGGCCGTCACCCGGACAAGGCCATTCTGGGCTGCACCCACTACGAGATCGTGGCCGAGCTGTTCGCGGCAGCCCTGCCCGACGGCACGCCGATCATCCATCAGCCCGAGGCGGTGGCTGATGCCCTGGATCGCTATTTCGCGCACCACCCGGAATTCGAGCTTGGACAGAGCGGCCGCCGTGACTTCCTGACTACAGGCACGCCGGGCCCGCAGAGCGAACGTGTCAGCCAGTTCTGGGGCGCGCCGCTGAGCTTCGCTGCGGCTTGACGTCGGTTTCCGGTCGTCGGCCTATGGCGGCGGGAGGATTTTCCATGCTCAAGACCCTCATCGCCACCGCCGCCCTGTCCCTGACGGCGGCCCCCGCATCCGCAGAAATCGTGGCGCGCACCCCTGACAGTTTCACCCTGCGCTACGCAGGATCCGTCGGGGTGGGCCGTGGCGACGTCTTCGGTGCCGTCGCGCTCATCAACGAATGGTGGGATGGCGCTCACACCTACAGCGGCGATGCGGCCAACCTGACTTTGGACACCGAGGTCGGCGGCTGCTTCTGTGAGGCTTTGCCGGACGGTACGATGTTCGAGCATGGGCGGGTCACAGCATTTGACGACGACCATCTGACCCTCAATGCCCCACTAGGCCCGCTCAAGGGCCGCACCACCCGCGCCGACTTGACCTTTAGCTGGCCCGAAAACGACGCGCTGTTAGAGGAAGACGAAACAGGCGTCGTGGTGGTTTTCGTGGTCGAGGGCCCGGGCTTGGGTGCCTTTGCCGACGCCGTCGATACAGTGATGCGAGGTCAACACGAGCGGCTAATTCATCGGGCCGAACTCGCCGGGCCGGCCTCTTCGTTCGACTAGCCGGCCAGCGCCGCTTCCGACGCCACGATCCGGCTGGCGGCGTGGACGACGGCACCGATGCGCAGGGCGGCCTGAATCTGGGTGTTGGGCACGCCGTGCTTGCGCAGTTCACTCTCGTGTGCGTCCAGGCAGGCCCCGCATCCATTGATGGCGCTGACGGCGGTGGACCACAGTTCAAAGTCCATCTTGTCGACGCCCGGATTGGCCAGCACGTTCATCCGCAGCCGCGCCGGCAGGGTGGTGTACTCGTTGTTCTTCATCAGGTGCAGCGAGCGATAGTAGATGTTGTTCATGCCCATGATGGCGGCGGCCGATTTGGCGGCGCTCAAGGCCTCTGGCGACAGGACGGTCGCCGCCTGGGTCTCCATCGCCTTCACGACGGGGGCGACGCCGACGGCATGGGCCGAGGCCAGGAAGGTGCCCCACTTCTGCTGGTCGTTCAGCACGCTTTCATTGGCCAGCGACGACAGGTTCAGCGAAATGTCCTTGGCATAGGCCGGGATAAGGTCGCGCAAGGTGTCGATAGACATTCTTTTTCCTTCGGAAAGGGGTCGGCTATCGCTCGACGCGCGGCGTCTCGCTGCTTGAGCCGAGGATTCGCGAGGCGATCAGCGGCCAGTGGCTGCGGTTCGCAGCGGGTGACCCGCCACTAGCCGCTCGTCACTGGCCACTCATCAACTTCTTAGGCCGCCAGCACCTCGCCGCCGACGGGGCGGTTGCAGGCGCAAAGCTCGTCGGTCTGCAGAGCGTCGACAACGCGCAGGGTGTCCGCCGGGGCGCGGCCCACGTTCAGATTGGTGACATAGACATGCTGCACGACGTTGTGCGGATCGACGACGAAGGTGGCGCGCAGGGCGACGCCTTCGGCTTCGTCCAGGATGCCCAGGTCGCGGGCGAACTTGCCGCCGTTGTCGGCGAACTGCCAGATCGGCAGCTTGTTCAGGTCGGCGTGGTCACGGCGCCAGGCCAGTTTGACGAACTCGTTGTCGGTCGAGCCGCCCAGGACGACGGTGTCACGGTCGTCGAAATCACGCGCCAGCGAGGCGAACTCGGCGATCTCGGTCGGGCAGACGAAGGTGAAGTCCTTGGGGTAGAAGAAGATCACCTTCCACTTGCCCTCGAAGCTGTCCTGGGTGACCGCTTCGAAAGCGGACACGCCGTTCTCTTCGTGGCTGTTGAAGCCCGGCTTGACGCCGATGATTTTGAATTCCGGCAGTTTTTGACCGACGCCCAGCATAGGGTGCTCCTGAAACAATGATTGTGATTGGGGACGGCGGGGGAGCGCCGTTTGCAGGTGCGAAATGGGCGCTGCGCTGCACAAAGTCAATCGTTCAGGCCGGCGACGTCGATCAATAATATCTATAGGTGTGATAGCCTGACCAAGTCTGACGTCTTTGGCGAAACGCTTTACGAGCGCGCTGGGTGGAGCCAGTGTCCGAAGACATCCGGAGAACTGCCATGCGACGCCTGCTCACCACCCTGACCCTTGCCGCCGCCACCGCATCCACGGGCCTCGCGGCTGTTCCGGCTCACGCCCAGACGCCGCCCGCGACCATCGGCGATCGCTATGTGCCGGCACCTTGGTGGATGCGCGATCCCGTCATCGCCTCGGTCGGCTATGTGCGCACCGAGGTCACGGCCAACCGCGCCGGATTCGGAGCCAGTTTCCAGTCGGTCGAACGCACCGCAGCCGAGGCCTCGCGCAAGGCCGCCGATCAGGTGCGTGCTCTCAGCCAGGCCCTGGCGGCTTACGGGGTCGATGTCGTGCGGGTCGAGACGACGGTGTCCACCCGTCCTCTGTACGATCAGTACCGCGACGAGGCCGGCAACCTGCGTGACAATGTCAGAGCCGACCGTATCGAACGCTATGAGGCCCAAGCGAATGTCAGCGTGACCCTGCGCGACGTGCGGGTGCTGGAACGTGTCTATGCCACGGTCGTGGCGTCCCAGCCCACCTCGATCAGCCCGGTCAACTTCAACCTGCAGCCTGACAACGCGACCAAGACCTGGCTGCAGGCCGAAGCGGTCAAGGACGCCGCCCGGCGTGCGCGCGAAGCCGCTTCGAACGCCGGCGCGACTTTGGGTGGTGTGCGTGTAATCGACCCAACCGGGCGAGCGTGTCAGACCGACGTGCTGGCCGGCTGGCCCTCGTATGGAGGCGGTGCTTCGCAGGCCACGGATGTGGCCTATGCCGCCATGGAGGCCGCCTACGTCCCGCCACCGCCGCCTGCCGCCCCGGCCCCCGTCATGGCTACGGGGTCGCGCCTCGCGCCGTCGGAAGACCAGATCGAGGCCGCAACCCTCGCGCTGCAACCGCCGCTGCGGGAACTGAGCGATCAGGCCTGCGTCGTCTACGCCCTGAACTGATGGGCATCGAGTCCGAGTTTCTCGCCGATCCGGCATTCGAGGCTGGTTCAGTGTTGGCTGCCGACTGGCCGCTCTGTCAGGTGCGGTTGCAGGATGACGCGCGGTTTCCGTGGCTGATCCTGATCCCGCGCCGGGCCGGTCTGACCGAGCTGGATCAGCTGGAGCCGTCCGATTTGGCTCTGATGATGCAGGAGGTTATTCGCGCTGGAACTATCGTCCGCGATCTGGGGCATCGTCTCGAGCGGCCCGTCCAGAAGCTGAACGTCGCGGCCCTGGGCAATGTGACGGCGCAGTTGCATGTCCACATTATCGGTCGTCGTTCTGACGACCCGGTCTGGCCCGATCCGGTGTGGGGGCGGGGGTCAGCGGAGCGATGGGATCCCGGTCTGCTCGAAACCCTAATCGAGGCTCTCAGCCGGAACGCCTGAGCGATCAGTGATCACCCCGCGACGGTCTGGTGCGTTGACCCCCGGTCCCCTGCTGACTAAAGCCTGTTCACCGGCATTCCGTGCCTGAATTTTCACGGCTTTTTTGAGAACCGTTCGCATGTCAAGCTCCCCCCTGACGGGCGACCCCAGCAACGACCTTTCTGATGATCAGACCGGCCGCCTGGTGACCCAGCCCAACGGCCGACCGCGTCCGCTGTCGCCACACCTGCAGGTATGGCGCTGGCACGTGACCATGACCGCCTCCATCCTGTTCCGCGTCACCATCGGCGCAGCCAGCGTCGGGGCCGTGTTCCTGGTGGCGTGGCTGGCGGCGGTGGCGTTTGGCCCGGACGCCTTCGATGGTGCGGCCGCCTTCGCCGGTTCGCCTCTCGGTCTGATCATCGGCTTTGGCCTGACTGTGGTGCTGTTCTCCCTGCTGCTGAACGGCGGTCGCCACTTGATCAACGACACGGGCAATGGCCTGCAGATCAAGCCCGCCGACCTGCTGTCCAATATCGCGGTCTGGGGGCCGGTGCCGCTGGCGGTGCTGTTCTGGGTCGTCCTGTTCTCCACCGGGAGGGTGTCGCTGTGAGCGGTCGCGCTACATACAGAAACGGCGTACGCGTCTCCGAGCACCACGGCGCAGGCGAATGGGCCATCGAGCGGGTGGCATTGCTGCTGCTGATGCCGCTGGGCCTCTGGGTCGCGTCGAGCGCCTTCACCCTGGCCGGTGCCGACTACGAGGCGGTCACGGCCTGGTTCTCCAGCCCGCTGAACGCCCTCCTTGCAGGGGTGACGGCCGTGGTCTTCTTCGGCTTCGCCAGCCTGGCGTGGAAGGTCATCATCGAGGACTACATCCACAAGCCGGGCACCAAGGGCTTGCTGATTGGGCTGGTGAACCTGATCTGTTTCGCGCTGGCCGCTGCCAGCGTCTTCTTCATTGTGCGGCTGGCGCTAGGTTCAGCGCCGCTGCCGGCTGGTTTCGGAGTCTGACCGCGTGACCGCATACGAATTCGTCGATCACGAATATGACGTCGTCGTCCTGGGGGCCGGGGGCTCGGGCCTGCGTGCCGCGCTGGGGGCCGCCCAGCAAGGTCTGAAGGTCGCCTGCGTGACCAAGGTGTTCCCGACCCGCTCGCACACCGTGGCAGCTCAGGGCGGCATCTCCGCCTCGCTTGGCAACATGGGCGAGGACAGCTGGCAATGGCACATGTACGACACCGTCAAGGGGTCGGACTGGCTGGGCGATCAGGACGCGATCGAATACCTGGTCCGCAATGCGCCCAAGGCCGTTTATGAACTGGAGCACTGGGGTGTGCCGTTCAGCCGGACCGATGAAGGCAAGATCTATCAGCGCGCTTTCGGCGGCATGACCCGCAACTTCGGCGAAGGCCCGGTGCAGCGCACCTGCGCCGCCGCCGACCGCACCGGCCACGCCATCCTGCACACCCTCTATGGTCAGTCGGTCCGGCGCGAGGTTGAGTTCTTCGTCGAATATTTCGGCCTGGACCTGATCATGCAGGACGGCGTCTGCACCGGCCTGACGGCGCTGAAACTGGACGACGGCACCCTGCACCGCTTCCGCGCCAAGCTGGTGATCCTGGCCACCGGCGGTTACGGCCGCGCTTATTTCTCGGCCACCAGCGCCCACACCTGCACCGGCGACGGCAATGCCATGGTGCTGCGCGCCGGCCTGCCGCTGCAGGACATGGAGTTCGTCCAGTTCCACCCCACCGGCATCTATGGCGCCGGTTGCTTGATCACCGAAGGCGCGCGCGGCGAGGGCGGCTACCTGACCAACTCCGAGGGCGAGCGGTTCATGGAGCGCTCTGCGCCCACCGTGAAGGACCTGGCCCCGCGCGACATGGTCTCGCGCTCCATGACCATCGAAATCCGCGAGGGGCGCGGCGTGGGTCCGAACAAGGACCACATCTTCCTGCACCTCGATCACTTGGATCCCAAGGTCTTGCACCAGCGCCTGCCGGGCATTTCCGAGAGCGCCAAGATCTTTGCGGGCGTGGATGTGACCAAGGCCCCGATCCCGGTCCTGCCGACCGTCCACTACAATATGGGCGGCATCCCCACGAACTATCACGGCGAGGTCCTGACCAAGGTCGGCGACAATGCCGACACCGTCGTGCCCGGTCTGATGGCCGTAGGCGAGGCGGCCTGTGTGTCTGTGCACGGGGCCAATCGCCTGGGCTCGAACAGCCTGACCGACCTGGTCGTGTTTGGCCGTGCCGCAGGTCTCCGTGCGGGGGAGGTGGTGGACAAGGCATCTAAGGTGCCCGACGCTCCGGCCTCGACGACGGACGAACACCTGGCGCGGATGGACCGGTTCCGCCATGCCGATGGCTCGACCCCGACGGCCAAGCTGCGCATCGAGATGCAGAGAGCGATGCAGTCCGACGCCGCCGTCTTCCGCACCGGCAAGACGCTTGAGGAAGGCACCGCCAAGCTGCGCGCCATCCATGCGCAGGGGGCTGACATCAAGACCACCGATCGTGGCTTGATCTGGAACACGGACCTGGTCGAGACGCTGGAGTACGACAATCTGATCGACCAGGCCCTGGTCACGATCGAAAGCGCGCTGAACCGCACGGAATCGCGCGGGGCCCATGCCCGCGAGGATTATCCGGACCGCGACGACGCCAACTGGATGAAGCACACCCTGTCCTGGAAGGTCCCGGGCGAGGCAGTGAAGATCGACTACCGTCCGGTCCACAACTACACGATGTCGGACGACATCGCCTACATCGAGCCCAAGACAAGGGTGTACTGAAGATGGTCCAGCTTACTCTCCCCCGCGGGTCGAAGCCCTCCACCGGCAAGGTTCACAAGGCCCCGGCCGGTGCCAAGAACGTCAAGACCTACAAGGTCTATCGTTATGACCCCGAGGTCGATGCCGACCCGCGCTGGGACACGTTCGAGGTGTCGTCGGACGACCACGGCCCCATGCTGCTGGACGCCCTGATCCACATCAAGAACGAGATCGACCCGACCCTGGCCTTCCGCCGGTCGTGCCGCGAGGGCATCTGCGGCTCCTGCTCGATGAACATCGACGGCCGCAACACCTTGGCCTGCACCAAGGGCTGGGACGAGTGTTCGTCGCATAACATCGCGATCGCCCCCCTGCCGCACCAGCCGGTGGTCAAGGATCTGGTGACGGACCTGACGCTGTTCTACGCCCAGTACGACAGCATCCAGCCCTATCTCCAGTCCGACGAGCCGGACCCGGAGACGGAGCGTATTCAGCTGCCGGAGGACCGTGCCAAGCTGGACGGCCTGTATGAGTGTATCCTGTGCGCCTGCTGCTCGACCTCCTGCCCCAGCTACTGGTGGAATCAGACGGAATATCTGGGTCCGGCGGCCTTGCTGCAGTCCTATCGCTGGATCGCCGACAGCCGAGACGACGCGACGGACAAACGGCTGGACGACCTCGAGGACCCGTTCAAGCTCTACCGCTGCCACACCATCATGAACTGCGCCCAGGTCTGCCCCAAGGGCCTGAACCCCGCCAAGGCCATCGCCGAAACCAAGAAACTGATGGTCGCCCCGGGACGCAAGAAGCAGGCGGCGTAGTCGTGTTGTGGTGCCCTATCGCTTCGCTACCTGAGGGCTGATGGCCAAGATCACCTACATCGAGCACGACGGCCGCGAGCATGTCGTGGAGGTCAAGACCGGGCTGTCCGTCATGGAGGGCGCGATCCGGAACAATGTGCCGGGAATCGACGCCGACTGCGGCGGGGCCTGCGCCTGCGCGACCTGTCACGTCTATGTCGATGAGGCCTTCGCCGCCGAGACGGGCCGACCGTCGGCGATGGAGGAATCCATGCTGGACTTCGCCGAGAACGTTCAGCCCAACAGCCGTCTGTCCTGCCAGATCCGGGTCAGGGACGACCTGGACGGCCTGATCGTGCGCCTGCCCGAGAATCAGCACTGACCCAGACACCCGAGCGGCGGTTCGAGCCGCGCAGGTCGGCGCACAGTCGCGCCCTGATCGTCGCGCCGTCGGTGGAGCTTTCATGCCTGATCGTGGATCGATCCCCACGCGGGATGAAAATCCGCATGGACCGGGCCTTGTCCCTGCCGGCGCGGGTCATCGTGGTGGATCTGGAACAGGCCATCGCCATCGAGGCCGAAGTGGTGTGGAGCAAGGGCGTGGAAGCCGGAATGAAGGAAGGCGTCCGCACGTCCCTGCGCGGGCTGGTGCCGTCGCGACTTGCGGCGGCGCGGGCGGCCTGGATGCGATCGGGCGGTCGCTAGAGGCTGTCTGACGGATAAAGGCTGGAGTGAATCTGAGCCGAGTTGGACTGCGTTCAACTCAGCCGATTTCGCTCTAGTGGCGTGTCTGGCCGGTCGTCTGGAAATGCTTCGGTGCGGAGAGCGCGTCGGCATCGACGACGGGATCGTCACAGGCGACGGTGTTGTGCGGGTTCAGGCCGGGCTTGCGCGGGGCGGTCAACAGCCGGGACGCGCGGCCAAAGCTCTTGTCCTCGCCGATGTGGGTGTTGATGGGCGGGTTGTGACCGATGCCCTGTTTTCTGATCGTCGCCATGGTCCCCTCCCTTCCCGTTCGAGCCGTGGAAGGTCGGATCGGGCCCTGCCCGACCCGACATCGGCAGAGCCTCCGACTGGATGCACCCGCCCCGTCCACGATGGAAATCCCCTCGACCTCCAGCGCCGGGATCGGGGCGCGCCGCCGGTCCCCCCAGACCGTGACCTCGCCGCTCAGTCCTGAACGCATTTTGCCGATACACCCGCGCTTGCGCGCCCGTTAGGACGACCGTCGCTGAATCTTGTATCAGCGTTCAGGGGCCGCCCCCGTGCGCATCACCTGTAGATTGGTGGCCACAAGCTGGCGGTACTCGCGCGGGGTCATGCCGTAGCGGGCGCGGAAGGCGCGGCTGAGGTGGGCCGCGTCGCTGAAGCCCAGCCTGTGGGCGATGGTGCCGATCGTCTCGTGTCGATAGATGTCGACCAGGGCCGCGCGGGCGTTGTCCAACCGACGGGTCAGGACAAAGGCCTGGACCCCGCCATCTTTGTGGAAGGCCGCGAACAGGCGGGCACGCGAAACGCCCAGCGCCTTGCAAAGGGCCTCGACCCCGACATCCCCCTCGACCAGGCGCCGCTCGATCTCTTCCGATGCCCGCAGGTGCAGCGCCTCGTCGGCACTGATCAGGGGGGTCGTCGAGGGTCGGGCCACTTTCAGCACGGTGGTGATGAGCTCCAGAAAGCTCCGCCCCAGAGGCTCCGCCTGGGCCTGGGTCAGGGTCGGCATAGCCTTGTAGACCTGTTCGCAGAAGCCGATCAGCAAGGCGGCCTGATCGACGGTCAGGACCAGGGCCCGCAGGTCGTGCAGGGGCGCAAACCAGGCCTCGGCCACCGGACGCGGGATGATGATGCTGTAGGTAAAGCTGCCGGTCGACATGTGCAGGGAGGGCAACGACAGGTCGTGAAAATGCCCCATGCCGGCGGTTTCATGAAAAGGCAGGCCGTCGATCTGGCCCTGCGCCTCGCCCCGCACCATCAGGTTCAGGATGATGGGATCGAAGTCGGAGTCGCGAATGTCCTGGATATGCCGTTCCCACCGCATGGCCGTGATGGTGGCGACGGCAAAGATGATCGAGCCCAGCTGGGTTGTTTCCCAAGTGGTGTTGAACGGCTCCGTGGGCTGGGTGCGGTAGATCGGGCGCTGGCGCGGCCAGTCCCGCAGATACCATTTCGCGTAACGTTCTTCCGGCGGGAATTCCTCGGTCGAATAGCGCAGGATCGGCAGCGGGTTCGACATTCAGGGTCCGTAGCAAGACAAAAATGGTCGGATCGTCGAAAGGCTCGATGGGCCTTAGGTTGCGTCCGCCATTAACCCCTACCTTAGAGCACGCCTTCGATCAGTCCACGCTGTCGTGCGTCTTCGGCCTCCAGATACCAGTTGGACGGGGCCCGTTGCAGGACCTCGTCCATGGTCACCTGCGATCCCATGATCAGATTTTCGAAGCCTTCGTTCTGGATGGTGATCGAGTGTTCGATCTCGTGCAGCATGGCCTTTACCGATGCCACGCAGGTCGTCAGCGGCCCGGAAATCTCCAGCGCCTTGTCCAGCTTCCGTTCGTGGATCATCAGCCGCGTTCCGCGTGTGAGATAGCGGTTCTGGCGCGCGAAGAAGCTCATGAAGGTGGCACCCGCCGAATAGATGGCGGTACGCCCCAGGAAGACCAGCCGACGTTGTGGTCTGATCTCGCTCTGGAACCGGATGTCTTCTCCCATGATGCGGGCCACTTCCGGATCGCCTCCCAGGGTCGACAGGGCGACGACGACCAGCCCCTCGCGCGGAGCCCCGGCCATCTGGCTGAGGAACCGATCGTACATGGCATAATCCACGGTTCCGGCCAGGACGACAGCGGGCGTATCGAAATCGGCGGATCGCAGAGCCGGTGTCTCTGCTCCATCAGGCTGGCAGGCTGTCATGAATGTTTCCAGGGCTGATCAATCGCCACGCATAGCGCGAAGGCAGGCGCGTCGTTCCCTGGCCTGATTGTCACGGTCGCTGGCCAATCAAAGCCCGGCGGGCATGGTTCCGGAGTCGATGGCGATGCGGCCGATCAGGCCCTTGACGATCAGGTCCAGGGCGGTGCCCTCGCGGTAATCGGCGGCGGCAACGAAGTTGACGCGGTCCTCGGAGATCAGGGAATAGACCTTCTTCTGGTCCTTTTCGTTCGAACGGGGATCATAGACGGCGATCGAGAAGCCGCCCTTGGTGTGCATCATCTTCATGGTCGGCACGTCGGTGTCGCCGTCGCCCAGGAAGATCATCCGGTCGAAGGGAACGCGGCGATCTTCGTCCGGGATGAAATGGTTGATCCGCTCGTTCTCCCAGTGATTGTTCACGCCCTTGTTGATGCGGAACAGGTACTGGGTCTTGGTCGTGTAGTTGACCCCGACGGCGGGCCAGGCGGCCTCACCGTTCTCGTCGTAGACATAGTGGGAGGCGAAGACGTGGGTCAGGGCGGGCCGGATCGGCGTGCCCTCGATCATCTCCTCCAGCCCCGCGGAGATGATGTAGTGCTCGATGTCCAGGCCGTACTGCGCCCCGAAGGCATTCATCCGGTCGAACCAGGACAGGTCCTTCAGGCCCTCGAACAGCGCCACTTCGCGCCCCTGTTCGGCAAGGGTCTCGCGGGTGATCGGCGCCCCGTTGTCACGCGCGTGGCGCAGCATCAGCTGCATGTACATCAGGATGCCGTCGGCATCGGCCGCCTGGGTCAGGGCCTCGGCCTCGGCCCAGAAAGCCCCGATGTCCATGCCGATGGACGGGATGAAGCTGACCTCCTGCATGTTGCCGCGCGCGAGGGTGCCGTCGAAGTCGTAGATCAGGGCGGTCTTGAGAGGCTTCATAGGGGCTAGGTTCTAGGGGTTAGGGTCTAGGGAGGACTGCGGACATCTGGCTTCTACGCTTCCCTAGCACCTAATCCCTAATCCCTAGAACCTAGCCGCAACTCCGGTGCGGCCGCAGCCACAGTCGCCTCCAGAGGCAGGTGCAGGATGAAGGCGGCCCCCTTGCCGGGCTCGCTCTCGACCTCGGCCCAGCCGCCGTGCAGTTCGACCAGGGCCTTGACCAGCGCCAGGCCGACGCCGGGTCCGCCGCGCTCGCGCCGGACGAAGCGATCGAAGACGTGGGCCTGCAGGTGGTAGGGGATGCCGCGCCCGGTATCCTGGACCCGGATTCGCACTTCCGAAGTAGTGGCCTCGGCGCTGAGAGTGACGGCTCCGCCGTCGGCCACGGCGCGGGTGGCGTTGTCCAGCAGATGCTCCAAGCACTGGGCAATGCGACTGGCGTCGGCGCGGATCGGCTTCAGTCCGGGCGGGCATGAGACGGCCAGGGTCGCGCCCCGCGCCTCGATCCGTACACGGACTTTCGAAGCCGCTTCGTCCAGCAGGTCGAAGACGCGGATGTCGCCCAGCGTCAGTTCCATCTCGCCGGCGTCGATCTGGCTCATGTCCAGCACGTCGTCGATGGAGCGCGCCAGCTGACTGGCGGCGATACGGATGGCCCCGGCATGCTGGCGGCTGCGCTCGGGCAGGTCGCCCATGGTTTCCAGCAGTTCGGAATAGCCGACGATGGTCGTCAGCGGCGTGCGTAGCTCATAGGACACACTGCCCACGAACTCGCGTTTCAGGGCCTGGCTTTCCTCGAGGGCCGCTGCCTTGGCGGCCAGTGCCTGTTCCAGATCGCGCCGTGCGGTGACATCGGAAAAAGCCACCAGGGTCGCGCCATCGGGCAGGGGCCGGGTCTGCCAGGCGGCGACCCTTCCGTCGAGCGTGCGTCCCTCGCCCGAGATCGGCACGCGGCTTTCCGGATCGGGGTCGGCGACCCGGGCCTTCAGGCCCAGCCACAGGGCGGGATCCGGCATGGTCTGCTGGCACAGGGCGGCGATGGCGTCGAACACGCCGGCTGTTTCCAGCTGATCCGCACGCAGGCCCCAGAAGGCTTCGAAGGCCTCGTTATGCAGCCGGATCCGGCCGTCGGATCCGAACACCGCGACGGCGTCGTTCAGCTTGTCCAGGGTGGCGGTCTGGACCTGGATCTGGGCATTGAAACGGCTGCGCAGTTTGAGCTCGTCGGTGATGTCCGAAAACAGCAACAGCACCCCGCCCAGCGGGTGGGGTTGGCGCACGATGCGAAGGGTGCGCCCGTCCGGCAGCGACCAGCTGTCGTCCGGCGCAGCCTGAGCGGCCCCGTAGAACTCCAGCTCGTTCGCCTTCCAGCCTGCGTAGTCGATGACCTCCGGCAGCTGGCGGCGCTGGCGCAGGGCGTCCAGCAGTTCGGCATGGGTCGGCCGCTCGTCCAGCCAGGCCGGGTCGATGTTGAACAGTTGCTGGAAGGCGGTGTTGTGAAACGCCAGCCGTTTGCCGGGCCCGAAGATGGCCACGGCGTCGGCCAGATGGTTCAGGGTCTCGTCGTGCGCCTCGACGTGGCGGCGCAGGGTGTCGCGCGTCTCTTCTGCCTCGGTCATGTCCAGGGCGAAGGCCAGGACCGCGCCCGCCCCGCCCTGCACCGGTTCGGCCACGATGCGCCAGGCTCGACGGCGGCCGTCGCCCGTGGTCCAGCGAAAGCCTTCCTGATGCTGGCGCAGGCGAGCGGCCTCGGCGACGATGGCATCGGCCCCTCGATCAAAGCTCAGTCCCTGTTCACGCGCGGCGTCCAGACTCTCGGCCTTGAGCTCCGCCAGCCATGCCTTGTTGGCCCATGCCAGCTTGCCCGAGGCGTCGGTGATCCATGTGGGGGCCGGGTACGCTTCGGCCAGCAGGCCCAGTCCGCTTTCGGCCGCCGTGCCTACCAGGGCGAGGCGAGACAGACGAAGCCATGCCGCACCGGCGGATGATCGCCCTTCTACGGTCCAGGCTGCCGTCGCGCCTTCAAGTACGCCGTCGAACGCCTCGCCGCGCTCTATGAGAGCATCGACACGTTCGGCCTCTATCCGCCGCACGGCGTCCAGAACGATCAGGGCCGGATCGGTATCGGGGGCCGGGGTTTCCAGTGCCAGTTCGGAGACGATGGCCCGCCAGGCCATTTCGGACCCCAGGCGTCGGGTCTGGCCGTCAGGCGTCAGGGCCAGGCGGACATCCTCGAAGGCGGCCAGGGCCCCGTCGCGGTCGGCCAGATCGACATGCGCCGTGGCCAGATCGGCCTCGGCCTTCAGCGCCCGTGTGGCCAGTTGTCCACGCAGCCGTGCCGCCCAGGCGCTGAGCGCCAGCGCAAGACCCGCAGCTCCCGCGGTCGCGACATAGGCGATGTGGGCGTCGGCCATCCCTGATCCGTGAAGCGGAGCCCCGCGCCCCGATTCGGTAACCATAGCTGAAGAGGGATGAGGTTCTAGGTTCTAGGTTCTAGGTTCTAGGTTCTAGGGGTTAGGGATTAAGGGGTAGGGCTGTGACGCCTCTGTTCCCTAGAACCTGATCCCTAGAACCTAGAACCTAGAACCTGCACCATGACCTGGACTGACCAGACCGCCCCGTCTCTGGACGACTTCGCCCGGCTGGCGCGCGAGGCGTTCGACGCCCTGCCCGCACCGTTCGGGGCGCTGGCGGGGGACGTGGTCATTCGCATCGACGACTTTGCCGACGAAGAGACGCTGGCCAGCTTCGGGATGGAGGATCCGTTCGAGCTCACAGGCCTGTACCACGGCGTCGATATCGGTCTGCGCGACGGCATGGGGGCCGCGCCTGAGCCGTCACGCATCTTCCTGTATCGCCGCCCGATCCTGGACGAATGGTGCGAGCGTGGTGACGTGGGACTGTCGGAAATCATCGCCCACGTCCTGATACACGAGATCGGGCATCATTTCGGCTTGGACGACGATCGGATCCACGAGGTGGAGGGGGATCACTAGCTCGCCTTAAATCCTGCCCGATCTGTGGTATAGGTCGCGCTCCCCTCTACCGAAGGACGCCAGCCCTTGAGCCTCTCGCTCGACCTGACCCGCACGACCGCCGCCGTCACTGGACCCGTAAACCTGGCCGGACTGACGCGCGCGGGCCTGCGTCAGGCATTGGTCGATGCGGGCGTCTGTCCGCCCGAGAAGGCCAAGATGCGGGCGAGCCAAATCTGGGGCTGGATCCACCATCACGGCGTCACCGACTTCGCCCTGATGAGCAATGTCGCCAAGGACATGCAGGCGAAACTGGCCGAGGCCTTCACCCTGGCCCGGCCCGAGATCGTCGAGCGGCAGGTATCGAAGGACGGCACCCGCAAATATCTGATCCGCACCGCGCCGGGTATCGAGGTCGAGGCGGTCTATATTCCCGACGTGGGCCGCGCGGGTGCCCTGTGCGTGTCGTCCCAGGTGGGTTGCACCCTGAACTGCACCTTCTGCCATACGGGCACCCAGAAGCTGGTGCGCAACCTGACTGCCGCCGAGATCGTGGCCCAGGTCCAGGTCTGCCGTGACGACCTGGGCGAATGGCCGTCGCCGATGGAGGACCGCCGCCTGTCCAACATCGTCTTCATGGGCATGGGTGAGCCGCTCTACAATCTGGACCATGTCGCCGACGCGATCGAGATCATCTCGGACCCCGAGGGCATCGCCCTGTCGCGGCGTCGGATGACGGTCTCGACCAGTGGCGTGGTGCCGCAACTCGGGCCGCTGGGCGACCGCACCCAGGCCATGCTGGCCATCAGCCTGCACGCCACCAACGACGCCCTGCGCGACGTGCTCGTGCCGCTGAACAAGAAGTACAACCTGGAAGCCCTGATGGCGGGCATCCGGGCCTATCCCGGCCTGTCGAACGCGCGGCGCGTGACGTTCGAGTACGTCATGCTGAAGGGCGTCAATGACAGCCCCGACGAGGCGCGGGCCTTGGTCAAGCTGATCGAGGGCATTCAGGCCAAGGTCAATCTGATCCCGTTCAACCCTTGGCCCGGCACCGATTATCAGTGTTCGGACTGGGGCACGATCGAGCGCTTCGCTGCCATCCTGAACAAGGCCGGTTTCGCCAGTCCGATCCGCACGCCGCGTGGCCGCGACATCCTGGCCGCCTGCGGCCAGTTGAAGTCAGAAAGCGAAAAGGTGCGGGCGTCGGCGCTGCGCAAGGCGGAGCAGGCGACGGTCGAGGCCGCCTGAACCCCTCGATACGGGCTTCGGACACAGGCTCCGGACACAGGGTGACATCTTTGTTGATGGACTGTGTCCCCGCAACGCTTGCGGAATGAGGCGAAAAGCGGGCAAGCGTCTGCAACTTCTGATCACCGGATCGCCATGGACGCCTCGACCCTTCCCCCTGTGCTGGACAGCGCCGAGTTTCAGGCGTTCGCCTCCGGCTTTCCGACCATGATCGCGCATCTGGCGGTGACGCTGGGCCTCATGCTGGGCGGGGCGCTGGCCTATGTCTGGATGACGCCGTGGAAGGAGATCACCCTGATCCGTCAGGGCAATGCCGCCGCTGCCCTGGCGCTGGCTGGGGTGCTTGTCGGCCTGGCCATTCCCCTGGCCGTCAGCCTGAATGTCTCGACCTCGGTGCGTGATATCCTTATCTGGGGGGTGGCGACGGTGGCCTTGCAACTGCTGGCCTTCCGCCTGGTCGACATGCTGCTGACCGGCCTGCCCCAGCGTATACAGCAGGGCGAGATATCCGCCGCCATCCTGCTGGTCGGGGCCAAGCTGTCGACCGCGCTGATCCTCGCGGCGGCGCTGACGGGTTGAGGCCGGACGATGCCGCGGCCTCCCGACTGGTTGATCTATCTGGGTGTCGCCGGCGCCTTGCTGCTGTTCTCGCTGAGCAAGCGGGAGAATGCGGATGCGCCGGTCTCGACAGCGCCGGAAGAGACCGAGGGCGCGCTTCTGGGCCCCGTCACGCCCTTTGATCCGGCTGTCACGGTCAATGCACCGGACATTCCCTTCCAGCCCTCCTCGGGCACGGCCTTCTCCGTCGCCCGCGCGGGGCGCTGGATCACAGCCCGCCATGTGGTGGAAGGCTGCCGTCAGCCGGCCATTCTGGTGGGAGGTGGCCGTGCGGTGGCGGCCGACGTGCGCCTGGCCTCACGCGCCGATATCGCCGTCCTGATCACCGACGGCGGGACGGCGGCCATTCCGGTGACCACAGACCGCGATCTGAGGTCCGGCCAGCGCGGCTTTCATCCCGGCTATCCCCAGGCCCGGCCAGGCGAGGCGACGTCGCGCCTGCTGGGGCGCGAGACCTTGCGCGTGCGCGGGCGGGGCCAGCGTGATGAGCCGGTCCTGGCCTGGGCCGAGGTCGGGCGCACCGACGGACTGGGCGGAACGCTGGCAGGCCTGTCGGGCGCACCCGTGCTGGATCGTCAGGGCCGGGCCGTCGGCGTCACCATCGCCGAGAGCCCGCGCCGGGGCCGCATCTATACCACCTCACCCGAGACGTTCGGTCCCGCGGTGCGCGGTATCCAGACCCCGACCGAACGCCTGCGCGGGCGGTCCATCGGCATCGACAACTACGGGGCCGTTGCCGACGACCTGCGCCGGGATCTGAAGGTGGCGCAGGTCATCTGTCTGTCGGCCTGATCCCTACTTCAAGGCCGCTGCGTCGAGGTTCAGGTCTGTCAGCGGGATGACCTCGACATTGGGGTATTTCGCCCGCAGCGCCTCGATGAACTGGGCCGCGTCACCGACGATGACCAGGCTGGCCCGGTCGACCGGAAGATGCTCGGCGAAGGCCGCCTGCATGGCCGTTCCATCCACCGCCTCCACACTGGCGGCATAGCTGGCCAGTTCGCTCATGGGGATGTCGTAGAGCGCCAGGCCGGCAACGGCTCCGCCCAGACCATCGACCGTTTCCAGCGATTGGCCGAAGGCCCCGGTCAGGATGGCGCGGCGGGTGGTCAGTTCGCTCTCGGTCGGCTGGGTCGCGCCCAGACGGCGCACCTCTTCCAGGATCAGGTCCGCGACCTCGACAGCCGCATCGTTGCGCGTCTGGGCCGAGGCTGTGAACAGGCCATCGTCCCGGCGAACGCCGAGCGAAGATCGCGTGCCATAGCTCAGACCCCGCTTGATGCGGATTTCCTGGTTCAGCCTCGAGGTAAAGCTGCCGCCCAGCAGGGTGTTTCCAACCGTCAGCGGGAAATAGGCTTCGTCGGACCGGGGCACGCTGCGCAGGGCGACGGTGACGGCGGCCTGACCGGCTCCGGGCTGGTCGATGACCACGACGCGCGGGGCCAGCGGAGCCCCGGCCGGATCAACGGCGGGGCTGGCGGCCTGCGCCGGTTCGGCCCAGTCGCCGAAGGCCTGCTGGGCCAGGGCCCGGGCCGCATCGGGGGTGATGTCGCCCGAGAAGACCAGGGTCGCCTCTGACGGGCGATATCGGGCGGCATGGAAGGCGGCGATATCTGCGCGCGACAGGCCGGCGACGGTGGTCAGGGTGCCCCCGCCAGGTGCGCCATAGGCCGCATCGCCGTAGACGACCCGCCCTGCGGCCTGGCCGGCGACGGGACCGGGTGTGGACAGGGCGATCCTCAGCCCGTCCAGGGTCTGGGTGCGCTGGCGCTCCAGTTCCTCGTCGGCAAAGGTCGGATTGCGTACCAGATCGGCCATCAGGGCCACGGTCTGGGGGAAGACGTCCGAGGGGGCATTGGCAAAGACATTGGTGAAGTCGGGCCCGGCCCCGGCTCCGACCGATGCCCCCAGAGCCTCGATCTGGGTGGCGATCTCGGGAGCCGTGCGGCTGGCTGTGCCCTGGGTCAGCAAGGCGGCCGTCATGGACGCGAGCCCGGCCTTTCCAGCCTCATCGTCCGCCGATCCGGCATCAAAGCTCAGACGCGCCGACACCAGCGGCAGGCCCGCTTTGGGGGCGACCAGCACGCGCAGGCCGTTATCCAGGCGGAAATCGGCGACCGTCGGCGTCGTCGGCGAGACCGCGGCGGTTACCTCAGGCATGGGGGCGCGCTCCGCCTCTGGCAGCAGGGTGAACAACCGGCCGACCGGGGCCAGATCCGCGACCTTGACCGGGGCGTCGACGTTCAGCGTCTGCTGGGAGGTCGGGTTGGCGTCATCTGCGGCCAGATAACGGATGGTGATCGACCGCTCCGGCGTCAGATAGCGGTTGGCGACCCTCTGGATGTCGGCGGCGGTCACGGCCTGGATGGCAGCGATCTCCCGGTCGGCGTAGGCGGCGTCATTGCCGTTGATCAGGGCGAAGCCCAGCACGACGGCACGGTCGTCGATGGTTTCGCGGCTGCGCAGGGCACTGGCGACCAGCTCGTTCTTGGCCTCGGCCAGTTCGGCGTCGGTGACCGGTGCGTCGCGGAAACGGGCGATCTCGGCGGTCAGGGCGGCAATGCCTTCGTCGGGCGTCTTGCCGCCGGCCAGGATGGAATAGGCGTACAGGGCCCCCGCCTGCTGCGAGAAGTCCGCGCTGGAGCCGATAGAGGCGGCGACCTGCTGATCGTAGACCAGTGACCGGTACAGGCGGCTGCTTTCGCCGGTGGACAGGATACCATCCAGCACCGTCAGGGCCGCCCGGTCCTCGCCGACATAGGGGATGGTCGGATAGGCCAGCACGACCGCAGGCAGAGGCACGTTCGGCGCATGGAAGGTCGCCTCGCGCGGGCCGGTCGGTTCCGGCTCCATGACGTCATTGACCGGCAGCGGACGGTCCGGATTCTGGATCGGGGCCATGTACTGGTCGATCCAGCCGTTCAGCTGGCTCTCGTTGAAATTGCCCGCCACGATCAGGATGGCATTGTCGGGCCGGTAGTAGGTGGCGTGGAACCGGCGGACATCCTCGATCGTCGCCGCATCCAGGTCCTCGATCGAACCGATGGTGGTCCGGCGATAGGGATGCTCCTGATAGATGGTCTGCGGCAGGAAGACGCTGAACAGACGGCCATAGGGACTGGCCAGGACGCCCTGGCGGTACTCCTCCTTGACCACGTCGCGCTCGCTCTCGAACACGTCCTCGTCGACCACCAGCGAGCCAAGGCGGCTGGCCTCGGCGAAGATCAGCCGCTCCAGATGGTTGGCCGGAATGGTCTCGAAATAGGCGGTCACGTCGTCGCTGGTAAAGGCGTTGTTGTTGCCGCCGACGTCCTCGGTCAGGCGGTCAAACGTCTCGTCCGGGAAATCCTTGGTCGCCTTGAACATCAGATGTTCGAACAGGTGGGCAAAGCCCGACCGGTTGGCTGGATCGTCCTTGGACCCGACCCGGTACCAGACCTGGACCGTGACGTTCGATGTCGAGGTGTCGCGCGCCGTATAGACCTCCATGCCGTTGGCCAGGGTCCGCTTGGCGAAGCCAAGCGGCGGCACTGTGATGCCTGCGGGTGCCGAGGTGGTGACCGCATCCTGCGCCATCGCTGGCGAGGCGGCGGGCAGGCCCATCAGCAGGGCGGCGGCGCAGGCGGTCAGGATCAGGCGGGACTTCATGGGGCGGCTCCGAGCGCCCGGACGGCGGGCGAGCGGACCCTAACAGCGCCGGATGCGAGCGCACCTTACAGAGTTGTAATCTCAGTCCAGGGTCAGGGCCTCGGCCAGCAGCCGGGCCTCGGCGGCGCGGCTGGAGCCGTGGCGCCAAGCGACCACGATTTCCCGCCTGGGGGCCTTGGCCGAAATCTGGCGCACGACCACGCCGGGCATGTCGGCCAGACCGGCCCGCACGGCCATCTCGGGCAGGAAGCTGACGCCAAGGCCCGAGGAGACCATCTGCACCAGGGTGTGCAGGCTGGTGGCGGCAAAGACGTCGTCGCCCTTGGGCGGGTCGATGTCGAAGGCGGCCAGGGCCTGATCGCGCAGGCAGTGGCCGTCCTCCAGCAGGATCAGGTCCTCGGCCTTGAGGGAGCCCGCCGGGATAGGACCTATGCCGGCCAAGGCATGACCGACCGGCGCAGCGGCCAGGATCTCGTCATCGCCGATGCGAGCATGGTCGATGCCGGCTGCCGTATAAGGCAGGGCGATGACGGCGGCGTCCAGTTGGCCCGCCTTCAGCGCCGCGATCAGCCGGGGTGTGAGGTCTTCACGGATAAACAGACGCAGGGCCGGATAGGCGACTTTCAACCCCGGCAGCTTGGCGGGCAGCAGGAACGGCGCGACGGTCGGAATGACGCCCAGCCGGAACCGGCCAGACAGGGGCTTGCCCGCATTCTTCGCCGCCTCGACCAGATCTTCCGTGCGGGCCAGGACATCTTCGGCCCGGCGCACGGCTTCGACCCCGACGGCGGTCAGCTGGACATTGCCGCGTGTCCGCTCGACAACGGCGGCCCCCAGGATCTTCTCAAGCTCCTGCACCCCAGCCGACAGGGCCGGCTGGCTGACATGGGCCGCCTCCGCTGCCCGGCTGAACGAGGCGTGTTCGGCGAGGAGTTTCAGATACTGGAGCTGTCGCAGGGTCGGGAGCATGCGCGCGACATAGGCTGTCGCTATCGACATGGCAAAATCAATCGGAAGGGCTTGGCCCTCTTCGCTGCATAGCGAGGAGGGCCAGCATTACGGATCAGGCCGCGACCTTTTCCGCGTGGACCGCGCGCTTTCGGATGTCGTAGCGGTCGTTCTCCATGACCTGGACCCAGGCCTTGACGAAGTCGCGCACGAACTTCTCTCCCGCGTCGGCAGAAGCATAGACCTCGGCCAGCGCGCGCAGCTGGGAGTTGGCACCGAACACCAGATCGGTGCGGGTGGCGGTCCAGCGCTGCTCGCCCGTGTCGCGGTCCGTGCCGACGAAGGTTTCGTCGGAGTGGTCGTCGACCTGTTTCCAGGCCGTGCGCATGTCTAGCAGATTGACGAAGAAGTCGTTCGTCAGCTGGCCCGGACGATCGGTCAGGACGCCATTCTCGGATGCGCCATGGTTGGCCCCCAGGACCCGCAGACCCCCGACCAACACCAGCATCTGCGGTGCGGTCAGGCCCAGCAGTTGTGCCCGATCGACCAGCAGTTCTTCCGTGGGAACGTTGAACTGCACCTGCAGATAGTTGCGGAAACCATCGGCGCGGGGCTCCAGCACCTTGAAGCTGTCGGCATCGGTCTGTTCGGCCGAGGCATCGGTGCGGCCCGGCGTGAAGGGCACGGCGATGTCGTGACCGGCGGCCTTGATGGCCTGTTCGACCCCGACGGAGCCGCCCAGAACGATCAGGTCGGCGATGGAGACGTTCAGGCCGGACGAGGCCTTGATGCCTTCATAGACCTGAAGAACCTTGGTCAGCTTGTGCGGCTCGTTGACGTCCCAGCTGCGCTGCGGCTCCAGACGGATGCGCCCGCCATTGGCGCCGCCGCGATGGTCGGACCCACGCCAGGTGGCGGCCGAGGCCCAGGCCGTACGGACCAGATCGGCGATCGACAGGCCCGACGAGGCGATATGCCCCTTCAGCGTTTCGACGTCGGCGTCGGTCAATTTCGGGCCGGTATGGGCCGGGATCGGGTCCTGCCAGATCAGCTCTTCGGTGGGCACTTCCGGGCCCTGGTACCGGATGATCGGGCCCATATCGCGGTGGCACAACTTGAACCAGGCGCGGGCGAACTGGTCGCCGAAATAGGCCGGGTCGGCGCGGAACGCCTCCATGATCTTGCGGTATTCCGGGTCGACCTTGAACGCCATGTCGGCGGTGGTCATCATCGTCGGCACCTTCTTGCCCGGCGTGTGGGCGGCGGGGGCGAGGGTCTCTTCCGGATTGCCGACCGGCTGCCACTGTTTGGCACCCGCAGGGCTGCGGACCAGCTCGTATTCATGGTCCAGCAGCATGTCGAAATAGGTCATGTCCCAGGTGATCGGCGTGGGCGTCCAGGCCCCCTCGATGCCCGAGGTGATGGTGTGGTCGCCCATGCCGCTCTCGTGACCGGAGACCCAGCCCAGGCCCTGCTGGGCGATGTCGGCTCCCTCGGGCGAAATGCCGACCTTGGAGGCGTCGCCATTGCCGTGGGCCTTGCCGAAGGTGTGACCCCCTGCGGTCAGGGCCGCGGTCTCGACGTCGTTCATGCCCATGCGGGCGAAGGTCTCGCGGATGTCGCGAGCCGACTGCAGGGCTTCGGGCACACCGCCCGGACCTTCGGGGTTCACATAGATCAGGCCCATCTGGATGGCGGCCAGCGGGTCTTCCAGCGCCATTTCCTTGTCAGGCTGGATGCGGGTCTCATTGCCCTCTTCGCCGACCCATTTCTCTTCGGTACCCCAGTAGACGTCCTTTTCGGGCTCCCAGACGTCGGCGCGGCCACCGCCGAAGCCGAAGACCGGTCCGCCCATGGATTCGATGGCGACATTGCCGGCCAGGATGAACAGGTCGGCCCAGCTTAGCTTGGCCCCATACTTTTGCTTGATCGGCCACAGCAGACGACGCGCCTTGTCCAGGTTGCCGTTGTCCGGCCAGGAGTTCAGCGGTGCGAAACGCTGCTGGCCCGCGCCCGCGCCGCCGCGCCCGTCGCCGGTCCGGTAGGTACCCGCCGAGTGCCAGGCCATGCGGATGAAGAAGGGACCATAGTGGCCATAGTCCGCCGGCCACCATGGCTGGCTGTCGGTCATCAGGGCCGTCAGGTCGCGCTTGACCGCGTCGTAATCCAGGGTGTTGAACGCCTCGGCATAGCTGAAGCCGTCGCCCATCGGGTCACCGGTCTTGCCCTGCTGGTGCAGGATATCGACCGCCAGATGGTTGGGCCACCAGTCGCGGTTGGTGCGACCCAGAAGGCTGCGCATCGCGCCTTTTTCCTTCTTGGGGTCGCTCAGGGGCGAGGGTCCGCCAGCGTTTCCGTCCATGATTCAGCTCCCGTGGATTATGGTTGTAGAGCCAGCCTATGCCCACAAGGACGACAGGCAAAATCAATAAGTTTTGAGTTTGGAAACAACTGAAGTTATCAAGGTGCGGGGCAGGGATATTGACGGCGCATGATCTCGCGGATGCCGTCGGTAATGGTCATCCTGCGCCGCTGTGGTTCGGGGATGGCTTTCAGCCTGCGGAGCACATCTTCGGAGTCGAACGAGAAACCGTCCATCGGAATGCAGGTCTGGCTCGGTCGGTTCGCCTGCTGGGCGCGATACTGCTCGGTCAGGACGGCCGAAATGCCGGCCTCTCCTTCACGCTTCAACCGGCGATAGTCGGAACGCAGGAGCGCTGTGACGTTGCGTGGAATGCGGTCGGCCGTCGCGATGAATTCAGTGAGCGGCATGGTCTGGGCGGACACGACCCCGGGCCACAATCCGAGCGCGATTGCCGCCATGCTCAGCATCAGAATGCGCCTCATCGACTCTCCCCCGGTCACAGTTCTTGAAAAGTCCCCGCCGAACTCTTGGATCAATCCACGCAGATTAATCCAGCCTCCAGACCTGATTCATGCCGCCTCCGCCATCCAGCGCATGCGGCAGGCCATGATGGCCGTTTCGCCCAGCCGCTCGACCAGCCGCCAGTTGACCACAGCCCCGATCGGCGCACCGACGACGGGGATCAACTGGGCCATCTTGGCCAGGTCGATATGGTCGCGATACTCGATCTGGAAGGTGCGCCAGTCGTAGTCGGTGATGGCCTGGGGCTGCTCGACATCCGCGATCCAGCGCTCCAGATCGGCCAGAGCCTCGGGCCGTCGGCGGGCGCTGGCGAAGGCCAGGTGGAAGATGTGCAGGACGAAGAGCCGCTCTCTCGGAGACCCGCCACCCCAGCCATAGGCGGCCACGATGTCGGCCAGCATCCGCACCTTGATCGCCATCAGGGCCGGAAAGTCCGCTGCGGCCAGGACGAAGCCGCCCGCGCCCGCGACCCCGCCTTCGACACTGGCGGTGTTGCGATAGACCTTGATGGCGGCGCGGGCATTCAATTCGGACGCAGCCAGCGACCCGCGCGGACCGGGCTTTGCCTGCAGGACGTCGGAGCCGAACAATATGCCCTTGGTCATCGCCTCGACCCCGGCGGTGATGACCTGATGCACGCGCTCGGGGATGATCCTGTTGATCCGGTCCTGGGTACCGCGCGTGGCCTTGTCCCACAGGCCGGGGCGTTTCAGGACGCGGGTCCGCCAGGCCGCGACCTCGGTCCGCACCGTGGTTTCGTCCACGACGGTGACCAGGCCGTCCGGGGTGTCCTCGGCGGCGATCATTTCCTGTCTAGCGGTCATCAGGCCCTCCGGTAACGCGGGGTTACGGTTGCAGGCGAATGCGGCTGGGTCTAGACCGCCGCCCGACAGCGGTGCAGTCGCCGCCTCACCTTTTCCTCCCGGAGATACTCAATGGCTCGCGCGAAGATCGCCCTTATCGGCGCCGGAATGATCGGCGGAACCCTGGCTCACGTGGCCGCGCGCGAAGCGCTGGGCGACGTCATCCTGTTCGACATCGCCGAGGGTACGCCCCAGGGGAAGGCCCTGGATATCGCTGAGGCCACCGCCGTGATCGGCACCGACGTCGCCCTGAAGGGTGCCAATGACTATGCAGACATAGCCGGTGCCGACGTCTGCATCGTCACCGCCGGCGTGCCGCGCAAGCCGGGCATGAGCCGCGACGACCTGATCGGCATCAACCTGAAGGTCATGAAGGCCGTCGGCGAAGGCATCAAGGCGCACGCCCCGAACGCCTTCGTCATCTGCATCACCAACCCGCTTGATGCGATGGTCTGGGCCCTGCAGAAGTTCTCGGGCCTGCCCAAGGAGAAGGTCATCGGCATGGCCGGTGTGCTGGACAGCGCCCGCTTCGCCTATTTCCTGGCCGAGAAGACTGGCGTGTCGATCCAGGACATTCACGCCTGGACTCTGGGCGGTCACGGCGACGACATGGTGCCGATGGTGCGCCACTCGACTGTCGGCGGTCTGCCCCTGCCCGACGCCGTCGCGGCCGGCATGCTCAGCCAGGGCGACCTGGACGCCATCGTCGATCGCACCCGCAAGGGCGGCGGCGAGATCGTCGCCCTGCTCAAGACCGGCTCGGCCTTCTATGCCCCGGCCGAAAGCGCCATCGCCATGGCCCGCTCCTACCTGCTGGACCAGAAGCGCGTCCTGCCATGCGCCGTCTGGCTGTCGGGTGAATACGGCCTGTCCGACCTCTACGTCGGCGTGCCCGCCCTGATCGGTGCCGGCGGCGTCGAAAAGGTCATCGAGTTCAGCACCAACGACGACGAAAAGGCGATGTTCAAGAAGTCGGTCGAGTCGGTCCAGGGCCTGATCCAGGCCTGCAAGGACATTGATTCTTCTCTCTCCTAAGAGGCGAGCTGGGGCGTTATTGCTCACGACGCGGTCGCTCGCTGCTTGAGCGCGATCACAAGCGAATGCGCCCAAGAAGTGAGCCGCGGCGCGGCGAGCGGTAGCGCCACCACAATGAGGCTGCAGGTTCGCCTGCAGCCTTTTTTGCTGGCAACCAATGTTCACCCGGTAACCATCAGGCAAGGCTTTGCCAATCTCGCCTTAAACTTTTGGGTTCAGGGTCCGTAGGTGATCCCGAATCGTGCGCCCTCTCCGATCGACAAACTGGCGATCGCCGTCGTGCATCAGCCCGAGCGCGCGCAGCCTGCGCCCTCGGGTGCGCGCGAGGACGCCCTGCGTTTCCTGCTTCAGACCGCCGCCGATGCGAAGATCCAGAAGGTCGCTACCCGTCCCGAGGGCGACGGCGAGCGCTGGCTGGGTCAGGCCTGGCCGTTTCCCTCGCCGTTTCAGGTCACCGTCCGCACCATGCCCATTTCCGACGGCGTGGACCGGATCGAGGCGCGGGCGCGTCGCTCGCTGGAGCGTCTGGGTCTGCCGCGCGGCGATGCCCTGCTGATCTCCAGCGCCGCCGACCTGGCGGGGGCCGAGGGTCGCGCCCTGTGGGACCGCCTCTCGGCGCTGAAGGATCGCGGCCTGTTCAAGCGCATCGGCTTCTGCGCCACGGTCGAGGATGGCCCCGCCCTTCTGGCCCGGCGTTTCCAGCCCGACATCGTGCAACTGCCCGTCAACATGCTGGATCAGCGCGCGCACCGGACTGGCGTGCTGAGCGAACTGGCTGCACTGGGGATCGAGGTCCATGCCTCGTCCGTCTTCGCCGACGGCCTTCTGTTCATGAGCGGTGACGCCCTGCCGACCGATATGGCGCGGCACAGCCACGCCCTGTCGCGCATTCGCCGCCGCCTGGCCGAGGCGCGGGTCGATCCGATGCAGGCGACCCTGGCCTATGCGCTGGGCTTGCCCGAACTGTCCGCTGTGGTCGCCAGTGTGGCCTCGGCCGCCGAACTGCGGGCCACCATCGCCGCCGCCCATGCGCCCGCGCCCGCCCTGGACTGGGAAGCCCTGCAGCTGGAGCCGGCGACCATCGCCACCGGCCCCGCCGCGCGGATCAGTAGCGCAGCTTGATCCCGACATAGCCGGAGCGCCCCGGCTCGCCATAGCCCAACACCTGCTGATATCGCTCGTCCGCCAGGTTCTCGACCCGCGCGGTCAGCGTCACCGCATCCGTCAGCGCATAGGCCGCATTCAGATTGGCCGTGACGAAGCCCTCGCGGACGGCGGACGTGGCCGAGTTGGTGTCCGGCTCATCGTCCTCGGCCCGGATGGTCAAGGCACCCGACAGGCGATCACCGGTCCAGCCCAGCGTTACCGATCCAGCCTGCTCCGGCACCCGCGCCAGTGCGCGACCAGTGCTTTCGTCCGTCGCATGGGTCCAGGCATAGGCCAGGGTCAGGTCGAAGCCTCCGCCCAAGATCGCGCGACCCTCCAGCTCGACGCCGTCAGTCGCCGTTTCGGCAATGTTGACATAGTAGCTGTCGAAGGTGACCGGGTCGAAGATATAGGTGATCTGGTCCTCGACATTGAGACGATAGACGGTCGCGCGCCCCTCGATACGGCCATCCGCCGAGCGCCAGCCGATGGCGGCCTCATAGCCCTCTGCCGTCTCTGGGCGCAGCTCGGGGAAGGGCTGGGAAGAGAAGCAGAAGTCGCAGACGGCCTGGCTGACCGAAGGGGCCTTGAAGCCGGTGCCGTAGGCTCCCGACAGGGTGAAGCCGGGACCGACATCCCAGGCGGCCGAGACCCGCCCGGTGGTCTTGGAGCCGAAGTCGTCCGTGTCGTCGAACCGAAGTCCGCCGGTGATGCTGAGAGCGCCCGCGACCTGATAACGCGCGGTGCCGAAGACCGAGTTGATCCCCAGACTGACGCTGTCGCCGGTCGAAATGCTGCCGGTGCTTTCTTCGCGTTCGGCACCGAAGGCATAGGTCGCCGCGCCGGTCTCGCCATTGGCCTGCCAGCGATAGGCCTGACGGTCGGCCTCGAAGACTGACCCGAAGGCGCTGAAGGTCTCGCGCTCAATGTCCGAGCCGGAGACACTGAACTGGTGTTTCAGGCCCAAGGCGTCGACGGTGGCGCGGACGACACCGGACCATTGCTCAGACTCTGACCGGTCGGCGTTGTCGGAGACCGGGAAGCCGTTATCCAGATCGGCTTCGCTCTGTGACCAGCGGGCCGAACCGTCCAGCTTCACGCTCGGCGAGACGAGGTAACGGCCACGAACGCCGACGGTGGTGTTCTCGAAGCCGTCGGCTTCGGGATTACCGTTTGACTCGTCGGCGACCGAAATCCCGTCGGTGTCGAAGCGAGAGACATAGCCGCCCAGTGCCCAGGTCTCGTTGGCGGTGCCGATGGCGAGACGACCGCGCATCGTGTCAAAGCTGCCGACCTCGGCCTCGGCGCGGACGCCGTCGATCTCGCGGGTGGTAAAGGCGATGACGCCGCCGATGGCGTCGGAACCCCAAAGCGACGACTGCGGCCCCGACAGCGCCTCGATGCGCTCGATATCGCCCAGATCGAAGCCTGAGACGTCATAGGCACCGTTCGGCTCTGCCGCGTCATTGACCGGTGCGCCATCGACCAGCACCAAGGTCTTGCCGGGCGTGGCTCCTCGCATCCGAACCTGAGCCACGCCGCCGAACGCGCCCGACCGCGTCACGGACATCCCCGGTACATCGGCCAGGATATCGGCGGCAAAGACCGCGCCGCGCTGTTCGATGGTGGCGCGGTCGATGACGCGGGCTCCGGGCGTCTCGGCGACGATGGCCGGGATGCGGGTGGCCGTGACGACCACCTCTTCGAGTTCGGGCACGTCTTGAGCAAAGGCAGGCGCGGTCAAGCCGACCGCCACCAGTGCGGTCGAGAGGAAGAGATAACGCTTCATGTGAGCGGCTCCGTATAGTCCCGGCGTCGCGCGCGACGGGACGATGAAAGCGACCAACCCGCACTGGACGCATCCAGCACGGCGCAGAGATCGGGTCGCTTCGACGGAACATCCCTGCTGATGTCAGCAGGGGGCAGGCCCCACGCCTCTGTCTGGTCCCGGACAGCGGACGAGCGACGGGGGCGGCCAGGTCTCCTGGCTTGCGGATCGAAGGCCAAACGCGGTGCGGGTCGAAGACCCGCGCTTAGCGCCTTTGGCCAGCAAAAATGCTGACTCCGCGTTCTCACCTTCCCAGTTGTCTTGACGACGCCCAGTGGTGCCGGGATTGCGCCCGGATCGAACGACGGACCTCCCCGCCTACAGTTGCGGGCACAGCCGCGGTGTCTGACCGCGTTCCCTTAACCGCCTGCCGGGCTTGTCGCAGTGCAACACGGGTTGCGCAAGACGCTTGAGGCGACCCGCGCAATCCGTCACCCTGTAATGCTCTCATGAACGCTCCTCTCGCTCATCCGCCAAAAGCCGATCCGTTGCCTTCATCCGAAGGCACGACGCCGGTCATGGCGCAATTCCTGGCGGCCAAGGCCAGCCAGCCGGACGCCATCGTCTTCTTCCGCATGGGCGATTTCTACGAGCTGTTCTTCAAGGATGCGGAGATCGCCTCGGCGGCGCTGGGCATCACCCTGACCAAGCGGGGCAAGCATCAGGGCGAGGACATTCCGATGGCCGGGGTGCCGGTCCATGCGCTGGACGGCTATCTGGCGCGGCTGATCCGTCAGGGGTTCAAGGCGGCCATCTGCGAACAGATGGAGGCGCCGTCCGAGGCGAGGAAGCGCGGCTCTAAGGCCGTGGTCCACCGCGACATCGTGCGGGTGGTGACACCCGGCACCCTGACCGAGGACAGCCTGCTGGACGCACGCGGGGCCAACCGGCTGGCGGCCGTGGCGGTGCGCAAGGGCCGTGCGGCGGTGGCGGTGGTCGAGCTGTCGGCCGGCACCGTCGATGCCGTCGCCTGTGCGCTGGAGGATCTGGGCGCGACCCTGGCCTCGTTCCGGCCGTCCGAAGTGCTGGTGCCCGACCGCCTGTTTTCGGACGAGGCCACCAAGGATGCGCTGAACGGATCGGGCGGGGTGGTGCAGGCCCTGCCTCAAGCCATGGCCGAACCCGTCGGGGCGCGTGTGCGGATCGAGCGCCTGTATGGCGTCGCCTCGTTGGACGGGTTCGGGGCCTTTGAGGAGGCGGAGGTTTCGGCCCTGGGCCTGATCGCCGCCTATCTGGAGACGACCCAGGCAGGCCGGATTCCGGCGCTGACGCCGCCGCGCCGCTCGGGCGAAACCGGCTTTCTGGCCATCGACCCGGCGACACGCCAGAGCCTGGAGATCGACCGCACTCAGCGCGGCGAGCGTGAGGGGTCGCTGCTGGCCTGTATCGACCGGACGGTGACGTCGGGCGGGGCGCGGGCCTTGGCCGAGCGGATCGCCCGGCCCCTGCGCGATCCCGTGGCGATCAATCACGGCCTGGACGCGGTCGAATGGCTGCTGGAGCGACGCGATCTGCGGCGCGATCTGAGGGAGACCCTGCGCGCCTCCGCCGATGTGGCGCGGGCGACCTCGCGGCTGGTGCTGGGGCGGGGCGGGCCGCGCGACCTGGCCGCCGTGCGCACGGCCCTGGCCACTGCCGAACGGATCGCTGGCCTCTTTCCGCCCGAGCGCGATCCCCTGACCGGCGCGCCCGCCCGCATCGCCGCCTGTCTGGACCGGCTCAGCCTGTCGCCCGACCTGGCCCGTCTCCAGATCGATCTGGCGGAGGGGCTGGTCGCCGAGCCGCCGCATCTGGCCCGCGACGGCGGCTTCGTGGCGCCCGGCTATCGCCCGGAACTCGAGGCGGCCCGCACCCTGCGCGACGACAGCCGCCGCGTCGTCGCCGATCTGGAAGCCAAGGCCGTCGCCGACAGCGGTGTGCCCTTCAAGATCAAGCACAATGCCGTGCTGGGCTATTTTCTGGAGACATCAGCCAAGGCGGCCGAACCGCTGCTGCGTCCGTCCGAGGCCAGCCCCTTCATCCATCGCCAGACCCTGGCCAATCAGGTGCGGTTCACAACCGTCGAACTGTCGGAACTTGATGCGAAGATCAGCCAGGCCGGCCACCGCGCCCTGGCCATCGAGGGCGAGACCTTCGAGGGCTGGCGGCGCACGGTCCAGGCGCTGGCCCTGCCGCTTCAGGACTTGGCCGAGGCCCTGGCCGAACTGGACGCCCACGCGGCCCTGTCCGAATGGGCGGAAGAGGTGGGGGCGGTCCGGCCCATGGTGGACGACACCAGCTGCTTCGAGGTCACCGCCGGTCGCCACCCGGTGGTCGAGGCGGCGGTCAAGAAGTCAGGCGAACCTTACACGCCCAACGACTGCCGCCTGGATGGCTCCGGAGCCGCCTGCGCCCGCCTGTCCATCGTAACCGGGCCCAATATGGCGGGTAAGTCGACCTTCCTTCGCCAGAATGCCCTGCTGGTCGTGCTGGCCCAGGCAGGGGCTTTCGTCCCCGCGCGGGCCATGCGACTGGGCGTCGTCGACCGGCTGTTCAGCCGCGTGGGGGCGGGTGACGACCTGGCGCGGGGTCGCTCCACCTTCATGATGGAGATGGTCGAGACCGCCGCCATCCTGACCCAGGCGACGGAGCGATCCTTCGTGGTGCTGGACGAGATCGGGCGCGGCACCGCCACCTATGACGGCCTGGCCATCGCCTGGGCCGTGGCCGAGGCCCTGCACGACCGCAACCGCGCCCGGACGCTGTTCGCCACCCACTATCATGAGCTGGCCGGGCTGGAGACGCGGCTGGCCCATGTCTGCAACCTGTCCATGAAGGCGCGCGAGTGGAACGGCGAGCTGGTCTTCCTGCACGAGGCCGCGCCGGGTGCTGCCGACCGCTCCTACGGCGTCCAGGTCGCCCGGCTGGCGGGCGTTCCTGCCGCCGTCGTCAGTCGTGCGCGCGAGGTGCTGGATCGTCTGGAGGGCGAGAAGGCCGCGGTCAGCAACCTGTCCGATCTACCGCTGTTCGCGGTCTCCGAGCCGCCCGCCCCGCCGCCCCCCTCCGTCGTTGAGGACGCGCTGAAGGGGATCGAGCCGGACGAGCTGTCGCCGCGCGAGGCACTGGAGGCTCTGTATCGGCTGAAGGGTCTGGCGGGCCGGTGATAGACGCCCTCGATGCGCGACTGGTCGAGGCGGCCGCGGCTGCGGATGGGCCGACCGCCGTCGCCGCCGTCCTGCGCGAAACCTGGGAGGCCGCGCGTGCTCGCGCGGGACGGCGTCTGGAAGCAGGCGGCGAGGGGGTCGAGGTGGCCCGGCTGTATTGTAGCGCCGCCGACGACCTTCTGACGGCCCTATGGCGGGTCACGACCGAGACGCTATATCCCGCGCACAATCCGACTGCGGCCGAGCGACTGAGCCTGATCGCGGTCGGGGGCTATGGGCGCGGCGTCCTGGCCCCGTATTCGGACCTCGACCTGCTGTTCCTGCGGCCGTGGAAGTCCAGTCCGCGCACCGAACAGGTCATCGAATTCATGCTCCATATCCTGTGGGATCTGGGGCTTAAGGTCGGTCAGTCGGCGCGGTCGATCGATGAGGGCCTGTCGCTGGCCAAAAGCGACATGACCATCCGCACCACCCTTCTGGAGGCGCGCTATCTGGCCGGTGATGCCGCCCTGGCGCAGGAATTCGAGCAGAAATTCCAGGCCCTGGTCGCCAGAGCCGACCCCCGCGCCTTCATCGCCGCCAAGCTGGAGGAGCGCGACGTCCGCCACCAGAAGACCGGCGCCGTCCGCTATCGCGTCGAGCCCAACGTCAAGGACGGCAAGGGCGGCCTGCGCGACCTGAACACCCTGTTCTGGATTGCCCGCGCCCTGGCCCCCGAAAGCCCGCTGGGCGCGCGCGTGCTCGACGACCTGCTGACGGCACGGGAGAGACGCACCTTCGAGGAGGCGTTCGACTTCCTGTGGCGCACGCGGGCGCATCTGCACCGGGTCGCGGGCCGGGCCGAGGAGAAGCTGACCTTCGACCTTCAGCCCGAGGTCGCCCGGCGCATGGGCTGGCACGGGCGGGGCGACGAACCGGCGGTCGAGCGGTTCATGCGCCGCTATTTCCTGAATGCGCGCGACGTGGGGGCCCTGACCCGCGCCATGTCGGCCAAGCTGGAGGCGCGGCACCAGAAACGAACGATGAGCCTGTCGCGGCTGATCCCCGGGCGTCGACGCAACCTCGGCGTCGAGGGCTTCATCGAGGAGGCCGGGCGGCTGTCGGTCACGGGGGCGGATGTCTTTGCCCAGGCCCCGGAGAAGCTGCTGTTCCTGTTTCGCGTGGCGGACCAGCACGATCTGGACCTGCATCCCGATGCCTTTTCGGCGGTGACGCGGTCCCTGTCGCTGGTCACGCCATCCCTGCGCCGCGACCCGGAGGCGACGCGGGCCTTCCTCGACATCCTGGCGCAGGGGCAGAGGCCTTACCGCGTCCTGACCCTGATGAACGAGACGGGCCTGCTGGGCCGCTTCCTGCCCGAATGGGGCCGGATCGTCGGCCAGACCCAGTTCAACATGTACCATGCCTATACGGTCGACGAGCACACGCTTCAGGCCATCGGCATCATCAACGACATCTGGCGCGGCAAGCTGAAGGCTGACCATCCGACGGCCACGGAGATTGTGCACCGCATCGACGATTTCGAGGCCCTCATGCTGGCCATGCTGCTGCATGACGTGGGCAAGGGCGGCGACCGCGGCCAGCTGGAAGACGGAGCCATCGCTGCACGCCGGGCGTGCGACCGGCTGGGGCTGGATCCGCGCCGGACTGAGTTCGTGGTCTGGCTCGTCCTGAACCATCTGGCGCTCAGCGACTATGCCCAGAAGCGCGACGTCTCGGATCCGGCGACGGTGCGGGCCTTTGCCGATCTGGTCGGCGATCCCGAGCGGCTGCGCACCCTGCTGGTGCTGACCGTGGCCGATATCCGCGCCGTCGGGCCCGGCGTCTGGAACGAGTGGAAGGGCCAGCTTATGCGTGCCCTGTTCAAGCGTGCCGAGGCCGTGTTCCGGGGAGAGGATCTCAGTCGGGTGGAGCCGTTGGACGACCACGCCGAACTGATCGCCCGCGCCGGTGCCAGGGGTGCCGCCGCCGAGGCCCTGATGACCGCACCCGCGGCCGAGACAGATCGGGCTGCGACGCGGGTTGCGATCGCCGCGACTGACCGCTCCGGCCTTTTCGCGGATCTGGCCCGGGCCTTGGCCGAGGCGGGGGCGGATGTGGTCGGTGCCCGCGTGGCCACCGCCCCCGACGGCACGGCCCTGGATGTGTTCGAGCTTCAGGACGGAGCCGGAGCGCCCTATGGCCAGGCCGAGCCGCGTCGTCTGACCCGGCTGATCGCGGGTCTTGAGGCCGCGGCCCTGGGCAAGGGCGGTACAGCCGGCCTGCCGACGCCCGCGCCCAACCCGCGCCGGGCCGCCTTCGACGTGCGTCCGACCGTGATCATCGATCTGGACGAGACACCGGGTGCGGCGGTGGTGGAGGTGTCCGGTGCCGACCGCCCCGGCCTGCTGGCTGATCTGGCCCGCACCTTAGCCGACCATCGCCTGTCCATTCGCTCGGCCCATATCGCCGGCTTCGGCGAGCGGGCGGTGGACGCCTTCTACGTCACGGACGGCAAGGGGCAGACGCCGAAAGCGGGGCGCGGACTGGAGCGGTTGCGCCGCGATCTGGAGGCGGTGCTGGATCGCCGCGACGCAGGCTCGGGTCGTGCTGCCACCGCCGTGCGCGCCTCACTGCGTGACGTCTCCGATTTCGGACCGCGTCGTCGGCAAAGACCGGTATCGCCGCGCCCGGAAGCGGGCTAATCGGCAGGTCCGCGTTTTCGAGCCCCTGACATGAGCCTAGCCCGCAACACCCTCGTCCAGGCCTCCCTGACCCTGGGCAGCCGCATCCTGGGCTTTGCGCGCGACCTGGCTCTGTCGGCCCGCTTTGGCCAGGGGCCGATGATGGACGCCTTCACCACGGCCCTGATGCTGCCGAACATGTTCCGCCGCCTGTTTGCCGAAGGGGCCTTCGCCCAGGCCTTCGTGCCGGTCTATGGCGGGGTGCGCGCCCGCGAGGGCGACGAGGCGGCGGCCGTGACGGCGTCCGAGGCCATGTCCTTCATGCTGGCCGTGGTCGCGGCCTTCTGCATCCTGTTGCAGGTCCTGATGCCGTGGATCATGCCCTGGCTGCTGTCTGCCTATCAGGGCGACGAGGCCGTGCTGCGGGTGGCCGCGACCGCGACCCAACTCGCCATGCCCTATCTGGCCTGCATGACCGTGGCCTCGCTCCTGTCGGGCGTGCTGAACACGGCGGGCCGGTTCGCCCTGTCGGCGGCTGTGCCGATCTTTCTCAACCTGTGCACCCTGGCCCCGCTTTTGCTGGCCTATGTCCTTCCGGCCAGCCAGCCGACCGTCCTGCTGTGGGTGACGGCGGCGGTGACGGTGTCCGGCCTGATCCAGGCGGGCCTGCTGTGGTGGGGCGTCCGGCGGCTGGGTGTCACGCTGCGCCTGTCCTGGCCACGCCTGACCCCGAATGTGAAGCGGGCCCTGGCCCTGGCCGTGCCCGGTGCCCTGGCCGGGGGGGCCATGCAGGTCAACTCCCTGGTCAGCCAGGTTCTGGCCGGTTCGGACGAGGGCGCGCGCTCGGTGATCTACAATGCGGACCGCCTGTATCAGCTGCCTCTGGGCCTGATCGGCGTCGCCATCGGCCTGGCGCTGGTGCCGCGCCTGACTAGGGCCTTCGTCGCCGGAGACCACGAGGGCGGGCGCAAGACGCTGGATGACGGCATCACCCTGGCCATGGCCTTCACCCTGCCCGCCGCCGTGGCCCTGTTCGTCATTCCCTTCTTTATCATCGACGCCACTGTGACGCGCGGGGCCTTCACCAGCGCCGATGCGGCCCGCACGGCCGATGTCCTGCGCCAGTTCGCCTGGGGTGTGCCTGCCTTCGTCCTGGCCAAGGTCCTGACCCCGCCCTTCTTCGCGCGCGAGGATACCCGCCGCCCCATGATCTATGCCGTCTCGGCCGTGATCTTCACCATCGTGGTCGGTTCGGGCCTGTTTTTCTGGCTGTCCAGCCAGGGGATCGACGGCGTCCTGGGACTGGCCATCGCCACCAGCCTGTCGGCCTGGATCAATGTCGCCCTGCTGGCGGGGACCCTGGTGCGCGAGAACGCCTGGCGACCGTCGCCCGCCTTCGTGTCGCGCATCGCCAGGGTGTTGCTGGCCAGCGCGGTCATGGCCGCCGCCCTGGTCGCCGCCGGCATCGGCTACGGGGCCCTGAGCCGGATATTCCTGGCCAAGGAGATCGCGGTTCTGGTGGTCTGCGGGGCCGGCATGGCTCTTTATGCCGTCTGCCTGTTCGTCTTCCGCGCCGTCACCCCGGCGGAGTTGAAGGCGGTGCTGCGCCGCGAACCGGGCGCGTCCGTCTCCTCCGGTCTGGACTGACCGGTGGCGAGGCGATAAGCGCGAGGCCATGACGATGCACGGACACCAGATGATCGACGGACGATGGCGCGGCTGAACGACGCCTGCGCCTGATCACACCCTGTTTGCCGCCTTTTCGTACCCGGACCTCCGTCATGACCGATACCGTAACCCCGACCGCGCCCCAGTCCGCGCCCCAGAACGCGCCTGCCTATGAAGGCCCCCGCCGTATCCTGTCCGGCATCCAGGCCTCCGGTGCCCTGCATCTGGGCAACTATCTGGGCGCTCTGAAGCGGTTCACCGAGCTCCAGGACCAGGGCGCGCCCTGCTTCCTGTTCGTGGCCGACATGCACGCCATCACCGTCTGGCAGGACCCCGCCAAGCTGGCGGACCAGACGCGGGAGATCGCCGCCGCCTATCTGGCCAGCGGCCTCGATCCCGCTCGCTCGATCATCTTCCCCCAGTCCGCCGTGCGTGCCCATGCCGACCTCGCCTGGGTGTTCAACTGCGTCGCCCGCCTGGGCTGGCTGGACCGGATGACGCAGTTCAAGGAGAAGTCAGGCAAGCACAAGGAGCGGTCCTCGGTCGGTCTCTACACCTACCCGGTGCTCCAGGCCGCCGACATCCTGCTGTACAAGGCTACAGAGGTGCCGACCGGCGAGGACCAGAAACAGCATCTGGAACTGACCCGCGACATTGCCGCCAAGTTCAACAATGACTTCGGCGTGCCCGGCTTCTTCCCCCTGCCCGAACCCCTGACCCAGGGACCCGCGCCGCGCGTGATGAGCCTGCGTGACGGCTCGGCCAAGATGAGCAAGTCCGACCCGTCGGACCAATCACGCATCAACCTGACGGACGACGCCGACACCATCGTAGCCAAGATCCGCAAGGCCCGCTCCGACGCCGACGTCCTGCCGGACACGCTGGAAGGCCTGAACGACCGGCCCGAGGCGAAGAACCTGGTGACCATCTATGCGGCCCTGGCCGACCTGACCCGCGAACAGGTTCTGGCCCAGTACGCCGGTCAGGGCTTCGGAGCCTTCAAGCCCGCCCTGGCCGAACGGGCTGTTGAGGCCATGGCTCCCGTCACCGCCGAAATGCGCCGCCTGATGGCCGACCCCGCCGAGATTGACCGCGTTCTGAAAGACGGGGCCGAACGCGCTTCGGCCATCGCCGATCCGGTGGTGGATGAGGTCAAGAAAATCGTTGGGTTCTGGCGGGCGTAGCCGCTAGGCGATTCGCTCCAGCCGCGCGACGAAGAAGCCGTCCAGGCCGCCCTTTTCCGCCCACATGGAGGGCAGGATGCGCAGCCAGCCTTCGGGGGTCAGGGCGTCTTCGGGCGCGCCGATATCGGCCGGCACGGCCGGCGTGGTACGGAAGGCCGGGTTGCGGCGCAGGAAGGCGATGACCTGGGTCTCGCCCTCTTCGCGCTCCAGCGAACAGACGCAATAGACCAGACGCCCGCCCGGCCTGACCCGTTCGGCGGCGGCATCCAGCAGTCGGTGCTGGACGTCGGCCAGCTTGGCGACATCGGCGGGCTTGGTGGCGCGCAGGACTTCCGGATTGCGGCGGAAGGTGCCGGTGGCCGTGCAGGGTGCATCCAGCAGGACAGCGTCGAAGGTACGGTCGTCTTCCCAATCTTCGGCGGGCACCGCGACGACTTCGGCCTTCAACTCCGTCCGGGCTAGGTTTTCGTGCAGCCGCTTCAGCCGCTGGGCCGAGCGATCCAGGGCCACGACCGAGGCACCGCTGGCCGCGATCTGCAAGGTCTTGCCGCCGGGCGCGGCACAGAAGTCGACGACCTGTTCCCCGGCCTTCGGGGCCAGCAGGCGCACGGGCACGGCGGCGGCGGCATCCTGCACCCACCAGACGCCATCCTCGAAACCGGGCCAGGTCGCCAGATCGCCGCGACGCCCGGTGCGGATCGTGCCGCCCGGAAGGATTTCACCCTCAAGCGCCTCGGCCAGGGCCGCCTCGTCCAGACCGGGCTTCAGGCTCAGATCCGTCGCCGGTTCCTCGCGCGCGGCCAGGGCCAGGCCGGCGACGGTCGCCTCGCCATAGGCGGCGCGCCAGCGGGCGATCAGCCATTCGGGCAGGTTGGATTCTGCCGTCGTCAGGCCGGGACCCTCGCGGTCGATGCCGCGCAGCACGGCATTGACCAGGTTCTTGTAGGGCCGGGTCTTGGTGTCGCGCTCGGCCAGTTTGACCGCGGTGGAAACGGCCGCAAACGCGGGGGTCTCCAGCACCAGGGTCTGGGCCAGGGCCACCCTCAGGATGGTGCGAACCGCAAGCGGCGGGCCCTTCTGCAGCTTGCGATCCAGGATCTGGTCGATCTCGCCCAGTCGCCGCAGGGCCGCCATGGCGACAGCGCGCGCGAAGGCGCGGTCGGGGGCGGGCAGGGACGACACCTCGCGGAACGCCTGGGCCGCATCCATGCCGGCGCGGCCTTCCAGCGCGGCGTTCAGCAGGATGCCGGCGGCGACGCGAGCTTCCACCCCGATGTCGGCGGCCTCGTCGCGTTCCTCGACCCGTGGGGCGCGCGGTGGGCGGGTGCCGGCGCGGGCCTTGTCGGCCATGCGGCGGCCGCGGGCGGAGGAACTGCGTCCGGTGGAGTCACTCATACGGAAACCTGTGCGCCCAGCTCGACCACGCGGCCCGGCGGGATGTGGAAGAAGTCGGTCGGATTGGCCGCATTGCGGGTCAGGAAGATGAACAGCTTGTCCTGCCACAGCGGCATGCCGCGCGTCGCCGTGGCAATGACCGAGCGTCGTCCCAAGAAGAAGCTGGTCGACATGATGTCGAATTTCAGCCCCTGCTTGCGGCACAGGCCCAGCGCCTTGGGCACATTGGGCCGCTCCATGAAGCCGTAGGAGATGGTCAGCTTCTTGAAGTCCTCGGAAATGGGCTCGATGCGGACGCGGTCGGCCTCGCTGACGCGCGGGCGGTCGGTGGTGCGTACTGTCAGGATGACGTTCTTCTCGTGCAGCACCTTGTTGTGCTTGAGATTGTGCATCAGGGCCACAGGCGCGACGTCCGGATCGCTGGTCAGGAAGATAGCCGTACCCGGTGCCCGATGCGGGGGACGCGCCTTCAGCATCTCGATCAGATCGACCAGTGGCAGGCTGTCCTTGCGCGTCTTGTTGGTCAGGATCTGCGTCCCGCGCACCCAGGTCCACATCAGCAGCAGAAGCCCGGCACCCAGCACCAGAGGGAACCACGCCCCTTGCGGGATCTTCAGCATGTTCGACGTCAGGAACACCAGGTCCAGCGCGACCAGCGGACTGATGACCAGCAGCGACAGCGGCAGGCTCCATTTCCACAGCTTGCGCACGATGAACCAGGCCAGAAGGCTGTCCACGAACATCGAGCCCGTCACCGCGATCCCATAGGCCGCAGCCAGGTTGGTCGAGGTCTGGAAAGTCACCAGCAGGGCCAGGACGCCGACCATCAGCATGGTGTTGATCGCCGGCACGAAGATCTGTCCTGCCTGGCTTTCGGAGGTGTTGCGGATGTCGATGCGGGGCAGCAGGCCCAGCTGGACCGCCTGCTGGGTCACCGAGAAGGCACCCGTGATCACGGCCTGGGAGGCGATGACGGTGGCGATCGTGGCCATGATCAGCACCGGCCAGTAGGCCACTTCCGGCACCATCATCCAGAACGGATTTTCCGCTGCCGCGCGATTGTCCAGCACCAGGGCGCCCTGGCCCAGATAGTTCAGCGTCAGACAGGGCAGAACCACCCACAGCCAGCCCAGGCGGATGGGCGATTTGCCGAAATGGCCCATGTCCGCATACAGGGCCTCGGCGCCGGTCACGGCCAGGAAGACGCTGCCTAGGATGACGAAGCCCAGAAAGCCGTTATCGAGCAGGAACAGCACACCATAGTGCGGCAGCAGGGCCCGGATGATCGAGGGGTCATCGAAGATGTGATAGACGCCCAGCCCCGCCAGGATCAGGAACCACAGGGCCGTCAGGGGCCCGAAATACCGCGCCACACTGGCCGTGCCGCGCGACTGGATCATGAACAGGGCGATCAGTATGCCTGCGGCGATGGGCACGACATAGGGGGCGAAGCCCGGGCCGATGCCCGGCGCGTCGCGCAACCCTTCGACCGCAGAGACGACCGAGATGGCCGGGGTGATCACGCCGTCGCCATAGAACAGCGCCGCGCCGCACACACCCAGGATGAAGATCAGGCCGGAGCGGCGGCCAATGGCGTGCTGGGCCAGGGCCATCAAGGCCAGGGTGCCGCCTTCGCCCTTGTTGTCCGCCCTCATGAGGAAGAACACATACTTAAGGGTCACGACAAGGATCAGGGCCCAGAAGACCAGGGAGACGACACCCAGGATGGCCAGCTCGGCCGTGCCACCACTCTTGGAGTGATGCAGCGCCTCGCGCATCGCATACAGCGGGCTGGTACCGATATCGCCGAACACGACGCCGATGGCCCCGATGATCAGGCCCATCTTGCCGGCCTTCACATGGCCGCCCTCGCCCGCCGCCGCAGGGTGCGGATGCGCAGGCAGGGGATGTTTGTCGGTGGGGGTGGCGGGCGGGATGGCGTCTTTCGGCGCGCTGTCGTCACCCACGGGAAGAAGTCCCGGCCATGAGTATCCTCCGGGACGCCGCAGGATGCGGTTCCCATTGCAAGAGCGGCGAGCCTTTAGGCCCTTTCCACCGGCCGTTCAATCGTGCTGCACCTGCGAAGGTTCCGGCCCGTTTGTGAAACCCGCCCGTCGTGACTATCTTGTGTTTCACGCCATGTCAGACAGTCAACGATTCCCGGTCGCCGCCCACACCCTGGCCTATCTCGCTCACAAGGGCGCGTATGGGCCGGGCGAAGCTGCGCCCAGTGCCGTGCTGGCTGCCTCGGTGCCGACCAATCCGGTTGTGGTGCGGCGTGTGACGGCCCTGCTGGCCAAGGCGGGTCTGATCGCGACGCGGCCCGGAGCGTCCGGCGGGGCCTGGCTGCTGCACCGACCTGAAGATATCTCGATGGATACCGTCCTGCGCGCCGTGAACGGCTGTGCCCACCTCGGTTCGCCGCCTGCCGGGGCCAAGGGCTGCCCGATCAGCGAGCATATCCCGCGCCAGGTCGCCAAGGCCCTGACCGCCGCCGACGAGGCTGCGGGCCACGCCCTGTCCAAGATCACCATCGCCGACCTGCTGGCCGAGAACCCGCCGTCACTGGCGGCCTATGCGCCGCATTCCTCCTGCCCCGTCGCGGCCTGACCGTTAGATGAGCCTGCCCTCCGCGCGACGCCCTGTGGTCCTGATCACCGGCGCGTCCGCCGGGATCGGCGCGGCCCTGGCACGGGTCTACGCCGAAAAGGGCTGGGACCTGATCCTGACGGCCCGGCGCGAGGGGCCACTGAATGAACTGGCCCAGGAACTGACCCGTTCGGGCGCGGCCTCGACCATTCTGGTGGAGGACCTGGCCGATGCCGAGGCACCCCGCCGACTGCTCGGCGCGGTCGCCGAGCGCGGATTGATCGTCGATGGCCTGATCAATAATGCCGGCTTCTCACGCACGGCGGGCTTTCTGAACACCGATCCTGCGGACCATGCCGCCATGATCCGCGTCATGCTGACCGCGCCTGTCGCCCTGGCCCGGCTGTTCGCGCCAGCCATGGTCGAGCGCGGTTATGGCCGTATCCTCAACGTCGCCTCCCTGGCCGGCCAGATGCCTGCGACCGGCGGCGACACCCTGTACGGGCCGATCAAGAGCTTCCTGATCAAGGCGTCGCAGGGCCTGCATCTGGAACTGGCCGGCACCGGCGTCCATGTCACTGCCCTGTGCCCCGGTTACACCTGGACGGAATTCCACGACGTCAACGGCACACGTAGCGAGGTCTCCTCCGCCTATCCCGCCTGGATGTGGCAGACGGCAAAGCATGTGGCCGAGGTCGGCTATGCGGCCTGCGAGGCCAATCGGCCCAAGGTCACTCCGGGCGTCATGAACAACGTCATGGCGGGGCTGGCCAAACACCTGCCGGATGCCCTGGCGCTGCGCATGGTCGGCGGGCATGCGAAGAGATTGAAGCGTCTCTGAGGTCTTGCGCAGGGTTTCAATCCGTTGTGGTGTCCGCCCTGGATCAGGAGACCTGCTGAATGCGTGCACCGTTCGTCGCCATTCTTTGCTTCATTCTGGCCTTGCCCCTAGTCGGCACCGCCTGTGCCGACCCGGTCAGCGATCGAATCTATCCTGCACCGCGCCAACCGCTCAGCCTGGAGGGTTCGCCTGAAGGCACTGGTCTGGTCTCCGTGACGACGCGTGACGGTTTGACCCTCAACGGTCTGGAGGCGGCGGCGCGAGACGGCATGCCGACCCTTCTGGTCCTGCACGGAAACGGATCGACGGCGACCGATACCATCCGCCGTTTTCGCAGCGCCATCGCAGTCGGATACGGCGTCGTGGCGGCGGATTATCGAGGCTACAGCACCAACCCCGGTCGTCCCAGCGAGGCCGGACTGGCGGCCGATGCCGACGCCTTCATGGCCCTGGCGCGGAACAGGGCCGGTCAGGGGCCGCTTTGGATCGTCGGTCACAGCCTGGGCGGCGGCGTGGGCCTGTCCCTGGCCCAGCGCGATGCGCCAGATGCGGTAATCACTATCGGCACCTTCACGCGCCTGAGGGACATGACGTCAGGTCTGGTTCGCGCCATCGTGCCCAATGCCTACCGAAATCAGGACGCGGTCGGTCAGCTGACGGTGCCCTACTTTCTGATCCACGGCACGGCCGACGATGTTGTTCCGGTAGATCACGGCTACGCCCTGCACAGGCTTGCAGGTGCCGCGGGTCGGACGGGGGCCTCCTTCGTGATTGTGGGCGAGGGTCACGATCCCGACGGTGAAACCATCACGCGCATACTGGAGGTCATCAGGGCCGGAGGCGCGGAGCTGACGATGTCTCCCGAGGGCCTGCCCGAAGAGGTGAAACTGATCCCGTTCGGACAGACGAAATCGCTCAACCCCTGACGGCTCAGTGCCCGCCGGACGGATAGGGCGTGGTCACCAGCGAGCTGAACATCCCCGGCAGGGCCTCGCCCAGGCCCATGAGGATGAACTGGATCGCCAGCGCACACAGGATCAGGCCCAGCACCCGTACGATGATGGCCAGACCGACCTCGCCCAGCACACGGCTGATCGGTCCGGTCAGGCAGAAGCACAGGAAGGACACGCCCGCCGCCGCCGCAATGGCGATCAGGGAGGCGGCGGCCCCCGCAGGCCCGATCTTCTGGGCCTCCCCCGCCTGGATGATGATGGCCGAGATGGCACCCGGCCCGATCATCAGCGGAATGGCGAAGGGCACGACCAGTCGCTGGAACCGGCGCTTGGCATAGCCGCGCACATCGGCCAGGTCGCTGGCCGCATCCTTGTCGACGAAGGACGCCAGAAAGTCGTCCCGCGCCATGTCCAGCCCCAGGAACAGCAACAGGATGCCGCCCGCGATGCGGAACGCCGCCAACGAGATGCCGAAGAACTGCAGCAGGCCCAGGCCACTGAAGAAGAAGAAACCCAGAAACACCGCCGCGAACAGGCAGATCAAGGCCGAGACCGAGACCCGCTGGCGCAGCGATGCCCCCGCAGTCGCCGCCGCGAAGATCGGCAGATTGCCGATCGGGTCCAGAAGCGCGAACAGCGTCACGAACAGGTTGACGCCCAGATCGACCGCGTCCATGTGCTGGCCTCGCCCTAATACGTTGATCCCCTCGCCGGTCCCCGACCGACGCGCGCGCTTGCGCCCGTCAGCCATAGCCGGTCAACCGGAGCCCGTCGATGACCTCTCGCCTTCTGACAGACGACAGACTGTTCGTCGGCCTGGATTTGCCCTCCATCGAGGCGGCGCGGGCCATGGTCCGGACCCTGGGCGGCACCATCAGCGCCTACAAGATCGGCCTGACCCTGCTGGCCCGTCCCGGCGGGGTGGCCCTTGCCCATGAACTGCGCGACCAGGGCAAGACGGTGTTTCAGGACTGGAAGCTGCACGACATCGGCGCCCAGGTCGAAGGCGCGGCCCGTGCGGTGGCCGAGGGTGGCTGCGACCTGCTGACCGTTCATGCCGAGCCCCAGGTCATGCGCGGCGCCGTCAAGGGCCGCGACGCGGGCGGGTCATCGACGAAGATTCTGGCCGTCACCGTCATGACCAGCCTGTCGGACGCCGACCTGACCGAGATCGGTTATGGCTTTGACGCCACCGCCCTGGTCGAGCGCCGCGTGCGTCAGGCGCTGGACTGCGGCGTCGACGGCGTGGTTTCCAGCCCGCTGGAGGCGGCCCGTGTGCGCGAGATCGCCATCGAGGTCGGACGTCCCGACTTCCTGATCGTCACCCCCGGGGTGCGTCCCGTCGGGGCCGACAGGGGCGACCAGCAGCGTGTGGCCACACCGACCGAGGCGCTGACGGCCGGCGCGACCCATCTGGTCGTGGCGCGGCCCATCGTGGGGGCGGAGAATCCCCTGCTGGCGGCGTCGGCCATCGTCGAATCCATCGACGGCCTGATGCGCTGATCTGCGCATGAAAAAGGCCGGGATGCGCTGCACCCCGGCCTGTTCCTGATTGTCTGCGGTTCTAGCCGCGCTCGCCGGGCTCCTGGCGATAGTTGTGGCGCACCGGAGGCGGCGGCGGCGGTGGCGGCGGAGCCACCTCGCCCTGCAGGCCATAGTACTGGTTCGGCGTCAGCGGTGCCTCATACTGGTGGCGTTCGATATAGACGTCGGGCTGCTGGACCTGAACATCTGACTGGCGAACGTAGACGTCGGGCTGCTGGATGCGGACCTCGCGCTCCATGTGGACGCGCGGGGCCTCCATATGGACCTGGGGCGGGGCCAGGTGGACCTGCGGCTGAGGCACGTGAACCTCCGGCGCGGCCACATAGACGTCGGACGGCGCGACATGGACCTGTGAAGGTTCGACGTAGACCTGTGACGGCTCCACATAGACCTGGGCGGGCTGGACATAGACCGGCGGGGCCTGGACGTGCACGGGCGGGCCCTGAACATAGACCGGCGGCGACTGCACATAGACCGGGGGCTGTTCGATATAGACCGGCGCGGGCTGGTAATGGTGGCGATAGTCCTCGCGGTATTCCTCGCGGTAGCGGGGACGCTCGACATAGTGGCTGCCGGACGAGCGCTCTTCATAGCGCTCCTCGTAACGGCTCTCGCTGTAGCCGTAGCGGCCGCCGCGCTGTTCATAGCCATAGCCGCCCGAGCAGGTGGTCGAACCGGGCTGGGGCCGACGGCCGAAACCGCCCAGAACATAGCCATAGGGGCCGGTGCGGCAGGTCGAGCCGCGATAGGGCTCCTCGGCATAGACCGGCCCGCCGAAATAACCGCCGTAGCCGCCTTCGGAATAGCCGCCGCCGCCACCGATGCTGGTGCCGCCATAGTTGGTGCCGCCCCGAACGCTGCGGACGTCATAGCTGCGGGCGTTCAGATAGCCGCGCGCGCTGCTGAAGCTGTTGGAATTGGCATTCGCGTTCGCATTGGCGTTCGCATTGGCATTCACATTGACGTTGTAGTTGAAGTTGCCGGTCGGGCGACCGGGATGCCCGCCACCGCCGTAGTGCCCACCGCCGGGATGGCCGCCGCCGCAGCTGTTGCAGCCGCCGCCACCACCGGGATGTCCACCGCCACCGCGCGGGCCACCGGCCAGAACGGGCGTCGCCGCCATCAGCATCAGGACAGCGGCTCCGGCCGCCACAGTAAGGTTTCGCATCGCACAGGCTCCAACTCAGGAGTCTGTCCTAGACGGGGTCGCCAGACCATTCTCGCGCTTGCACCCGGCGGGGGAAGCTGGAGTTATGGTTTCCCCCAGAGGCGTTGAATTTAACCTTTCCCGTTCACAGGTCGCCTCAGAAGTCGATCGCCAGACCCTTCTTCTCCCAGTCGCCATAGCGGGTCGGCTCGGGTCCGGTCGGCCCACCGTGTTCCGTCGCCAGATGGCGTTCCGCCTCGGCCGCGCGACGATCCGCCGCTTCCAGCAGGGCCTGCCGCGCGATCGCGCTCAGGGGGCGATCCGGTACGGCGTGGGGCACGTCTGCGTTGAAGACGGGGGACGCCTGATCGTCGTTCGCGACCTCTTCCGGCAGCACAGGGGTGGGGTGATCGGTCACAGCGCGGGCTCTTGAGACAGGGCGTTCATGCTCGCACCTTAGCGGACTGCACCCGCAGTGCCCATGACGTGACCTTATGAACCATCTTAAGACCTTCATCCTGCTGGCCGTCCTGACCGCGCTTTTCGGCGGCCTCGGCTATCTGATCGGCGGCGCGACCGGCATGATCATCGCCCTGGTGTTCGCCGGCGGCATGAACCTGATCAGTTACTGGAACGCCGACAAGATCGTGCTGAAGATGTACCGCGCCCAGCCGGTGGACGAACAACACCCCAATGCCGTGGTCCGAACCTATGTCGCCGATGTGGTCCAGATGGCGCGGGATGCCGGCCTGCCCCGTCCGATGATCGCCATCATCCCCAATGACCAGCCCAATGCCTTTGCCACGGGTCGCAATCCCGCCCACGCCGCCGTCTGCGCCACCACAGGCCTGCTGGACCGGCTGACGCGAGACGAGATCCGCGGCGTGATGGCGCACGAACTGGCCCATGTGAAGAATCGCGACACCCTGACCATGACGGTGACCGCGACCCTGGCGGGGGCCATCGCGGCCCTGGCCAATTTCGCGCTGTTCTTCGGCGGCGGGGACGACCGCGAGCGGCCGGGCGGCATAATCGGCACCCTGGCCCTGATGATCCTGGCCCCCATGGCTGCGGGTCTGGTCCAGATGGCCATCAGCCGCTCGCGCGAATACGAGGCCGACCGCGTCGGGGCCGAGATCGCGGGCGACCCTCACGCCCTGGCCGATGCCTTGCAGAAGATCGACAACCACGCCCGCGGCATCGTCAACACGACCGCCGAACGCAATCCGGCCTCGGGCCAGCTGTTCATCATCAATCCCCTGGCGGGGCGCGGGGCCGACAATCTGTTCTCGACCCATCCGGCGACGGGCAACCGCGTCAAGGCCCTGATGGAACTGGCGGCGAAAAGCGGTCACCACGCCCGCCCGACGGCCAGGGTCATGCCTGCAAGCCGACCGCCCGTCCGAACATCCACCACCAGCGTGCCGACGACCCCGCAGGCCCGCCGTGGGCCGTGGGGCTGAAGATCAGAGGCTCAGAGTGCCGGTGCGCTCCACCTCGACCGGCCCGGTCATGAAGACGTGGTCCGAGGCTTCGTCCCAGTCGATGTTCAGCAGGCCGCCATCGACCTCGACCGCCGCATGACGCCCGGTCAGCCGTCGCCGCGCCGTCGCCACCAGGGCCGCACAGGCCCCCGTACCGCACGCCCTGGTCAGGCCCGCGCCGCGCTCCCACACTCTCAACCGGATGCGGTCCGCCGCGACCACATGGGCAAAGCCGACATTGACCCCTTCCGGGAACAGCGGGTGATGCTCGATCAGCGAGCCCGAGCCGCGCACGAAGCCGTCGTTCGGCGCATGGTCCACGAAGAAGACCACGTGCGGATTGCCCATCGAGACGGCACCCGGCGTATGCAGCACCGGATCGTCGATCGGCCCGATCTGCAGCTCGATGTTGCGGGTGTCCATTTCCTCGGCCAGCGGCACCTGGGTCCAGTCCAGCCGCGGCGGACCCATATCCACTTTTATCTGGGCCGCGCTCGTCGACCCTTCGGGATCTCCCGACCCGACGCGGCCTGGGACGCTCCACGCCGTTGTCGGGCCGCCCAGGGTGTCGATGGTCACACTGTCCTGACCCGTGGATTGCATCATCAGCCAGCCGACACAGCGCAGCGCATTGCCACACGTCTCGACCTGACTGCCATCGGCATTCCACACCCGCATGAAGACGTCGGCCGTATCGCTGGGCTCCAGCGCGATCAGCTGGTCGCAGCCCTCGCCGGTGGCCCGGTCGGCGATCGCGCGCACCTGCGCCTCCGTCGGGGCGAACGGTGTCTCCAAGGCATTGACGACGACAAAGTCGTTGCCGGCACCGTTCATCTTGACGAAGGGGATCGTGACCATGTGCTCATATAGGAGAAATCATGGCGTTCGTCAGCGACCGTGCATAGGTTGCTGGCCATGACGAGCCGCGCCTCTCCCGACACTGAAACGCCGAAGCCGGAAGGCTGGCGCCTGCGCGCCCGTTTGCGGGCCCTTTATCATGGCTCGTCCCGCACGGCTGTACGGTTCCGCTTCAGCGTGCTGATCGTTGATCTGCTGATCGTCGCCTTCTTCATCGCGGCCCCGTTGCTGAAGAGCGAGGGCAGGCTGGTCTTCTATGTCATCGACTATGTGATCGCCGCGATCCTCACGATCGATCTGGCGGCGCGCGCCTATGCCTATTCCAATATCCGCGACTGGCTGAAAAAGCCCATTGTCTGGATGGACCTGTTCATCCTGGCGACCCTGCTGTTCCCGGCCTGGCTTTTCAATCTTGGCTTCCTGCGGGTGCTGCGGCTGTGGACCCTGGTCAATTCGGAGTTCTTCTGGCGCACCGTCGGACGGCGCTATGACGACACGCGCATCGAGGATCAGGTCAAGGCCCTGACGGCTCTGGTGACCTTCGTCTTCGTGGCCACCGGCTTCGTCTACACCAGCTTCGTGGGCACCTATGAGGGCATGACCGGCTATATCGACGCCCTGTACTTCACCGTGACCAGCCTGACGACCACGGGCTATGGCGACATTCTTCTGCCCGGCAACTGGGGGCGGATCGTCTCCATCATCATCATGCTGACGGGGGTGACCCTGTTCGTGCGTCTGGGCCAGACCCTGCTGCGTCCGCACAAGGTGCGCCATCCCTGCGATGTCTGCGGGCTTCAGGTCCATGACCCCGACGCCGTCCACTGCAAAGCCTGCGGCAACATCCTGTGCATTCCCGACGAGGGGCGCTGAGCGGGCTTCATGACAAAACGGTAACCTCAGCTTGCCGCGCCTTGCCGCGCGGGGGTCGGTCGTTAAGGTGCCGCCGCCGACTTATCGTGCCGACTTATCGTTCAGGGGACTGTCACATGATCCGCACTGCCGCGCTCGCCGCCCTTCTCGCTTCCACCGCTATATCGAGCGCCGCCATGGCCCAGAGTTCCGACGTGACTGCCCCAGCACCCGCCGCACCGACCGCGACCGCCAGCGGCGGCTTCGCCACCTCAGACGCGACCGACCCCTATCTGTGGCTGGAAGAGGTCGAGGGCGACCGCGCCATGGACTGGGTGCGCGCCCACAATGAGGATTCCCTCGGCACGCTGCAGGGCGACCCCCGCTACCAGGCCCTGCACGATCAGGCGCTGGAGATCGTCCAGTCGCGCGACCGGATCCCGGCTCCCGGCTTCAACCACGACGGCACCGTCGACAACTTCTGGCAGGACGCTACCCATGTGCGCGGTATCTGGCGCACCACGACCCTGGACAGCTACCAGACCGCCGAGCCTCAGTGGGAGACCATCCTCGACATCGACGCCCTGGCCACGGCCGAGGGCAAGAACTGGGTCTACAAGGGCTCGTCCTGCCTGCCGCCCGAAGAGACCCGCTGCCTCGTGAACCTGTCCGACGGCGGCAAGGACGCGGTGGTGGTCCGCGAGTTCGACCGCGAGACCCGTACCTTCGTGGACGGCGGCTTCAACCTGCCGGAATCCAAGGGCGGGGCCTCCTGGATCGATGCCGACACCCTTCTGGTCAGCCGCGACTTCGGCCCCGGCTCCCTGACCACCTCGGGCTATCCGATGATCGTCAAGGTGCTGAAGCGCGGCCAGACGATGGATCAGGCCACGACCGTCTTCACCGGCCAGCCGACGGACGTCTCCGTCTCGGGCTATGCCCTTCGCGATGCCGATGGCGTCATCCAGGCCACCCTGATCAATCGCGGCGTCAGCTTCTATGAGGGCGAGACCCACCGCCTGAACGCCGACGGCACGACGACGAAGCTGGAGCTGCCGGCCAAGTCCAGCATCAACGCCCTGGTCCAGGGCCAGCTGGTGGTCACCACCGATCAGGACTGGACCGCCCCCTCGGGTCAGGACTTCAAGACCGGCGACGTCATCGCCTGGGACCTGCAGCGCTGGCTGGCCGACCCGACCATCGGAGCGCAACTGGTCATCCGCCCCGGGCCGCGCGAGGCTATCGAGGGCATTACCGCGACTCGCAACCGTCTGGTCGTCGCCCTTTATGAAAACGTACGCGGCGGCGTCTATGTGTATGAGCCGCCTGTACCAGTCGACCATCTCGCTGATCAGATATGGTCGCGCACCCGTATGGACCTGCCCCAGAACGTCTCGGTCGGCGTCGGCTCGGCCTCCGAGCGGGACGACAGGATCTTCGTCAGCGTCACCGGCTATCTGAACCCGTCCAGCCTGTATCTGGCCGATGCGTCGACCGGCACGGCCGTGGTCAGCAAGTCTCTGCCCGCCAAGTTCGACGCCACCGGCATGACGGTGGACCAGTTCGAGGCCCGCAGCGCCGACGGCACGATGATCCCCTATTTCGTCGTCCATAAGGGCGACATGGCCATGGACGGCTCCAACCCCACCGTCCTGTACGGCTACGGCGGCTTCCAGTCGTCGCTGCTGCCCGGCTATTCCGCCACGGTGGGCAAGCTGTGGCTGGAGCGGGGCGGGGTCTATGTCATCGCCAACACGCGCGGCGGCGGCGAGTTCGGCCCGCGCTGGCACCAGGCGGCCCTGCAGGAAAACCGCCAGCGCGCGCACGAGGATTTCCAGGCCGTCGCCCAGGACCTGATCACCCGCAACATCACCTCCCAGCCGCACCTCGGCATCATGGGCGGCTCGCAGGGCGGGCTGTTCATGGGGGCGATGCTGACCCAGCGTCCGGACCTGATCAACGCTGCCGTCATCCAGGTGCCCCTGTTCGACATGCTGCGCTTCCACAAGCTGCTGGCCGGGGCCAGCTGGATCGCCGAATACGGCAACCCGGACATCCCCGCCGAGCGCGCCTGGATCGAACAGTATTCGCCGTATCAGCGCCTCGCCGCCGGTCAGCCCTATCCGGAAGTCTTCATCCACACCTCGACCAAGGACGACCGCGTCCACCCCGGCCACGCGCGCAAGGCCGCGGCCCGTCTGGAGGAACTGGGCTATCCGGTGCTGTTCTATGAAAACGTCGACGGCGGCCACGGCGCCGCGGCCAACCTGCGCGAGACGGCCCGCCGCCTGGCGCTGGAATACACCTATCTGTCCCGCCGCCTGATGGACACGCCGGCGGAAGAGTAGGTTCAAAACTGTCCGCTCATCCCGGCGAAAGCCGGGACCCAGTGCTTTCGTCCTGGCATTGGCGGGTGGGATCATTTTCAGCGGGCGATCGGTAACACCCGTCGTCCAAAGATCTGGGTCCCGGCTTTCGCCGGGATGAGCGGAGTAGAATATCGTGATCAGATACCTCATGACCGGCGTGGCCTTCGCCGTGATCGCCAGCGTTGCCCACGCGCAAACACCACCCCCGCACATGCCCGCCGACCTGACCCCCGCCGGGGTCAGCGCGGCCGACGAGCATCTGGCGCTGGAACAGGTGGACGGCACTAAGGCCATGGCCTTCGTCCGCGCGTCGAACGAACGGGCGCTGGCCACCCTGACCGGTGACCCCCGTTACGAGCCCTTCCGCCAGCAGGCCGAGGCCATCCTGACCGCCACCGACCGTATTCCGGCCCCGTCCTTCCTGGGCGACGGCATCGGCAACTACTGGCAGGACGCGACCAATCCCAAGGGTATCTGGCGGCGCACGACCCTGGACGGCTACCGCTCCGCCGACACGCCGTGGGAAACCCTGATCGACCTGGACGCCCTGTCCCGCGCCGAGGGCAAGGACTGGGTGTGGAAGGGCTCCAACTGCCTGGCCCCGGACGAGACCCGCTGCCTGATCAGCCTATCCGACGGCGGCAAGGACGCCGTCGTGGTGCGCGAGTTCGACACCACCACCAAAGCCTTCGTGGAAGATGGCTTCATCCTGCCCGAGGGCAAGCACCGCATCAGCTGGCTGGACCAGAACACGCTTCTGGTCGCCACCGACTTCGGCGACGGCACCCTGACCGAGTCAGGTTATCCTTACATCGTGAAGTCGCTCTCGCGCGGCCAGACCCTGGCCCAGGCGACCGAAGTCTACCGCGGCGAACAGTCGGACGGCGGCTATGGAGTCAGCCCCGCCGTCTATCGCAACAAGGATGGAGCGGTCGAAGCCGTCCTGTTCAGCCGCCCGCTCGACACCTTCCGGTCAGAGACATGGCGTTGGGTGAACGGTCGCGCAGTCCAGTTGAAACTACCCGAGCGGGTGACCATTCACGGGTCGATGGGGGACGATCTGGTTTTCACGATCGACGAAGACTGGCCGTCAAGGGAGGGCAAAGCTGGCACGCTATTCGCAGCGAATCTCTGGTCACTGGAGCGGGATGCTCCTCCCGGCCAGATTGTCATCAGCACTCCCTCGCATCTCGCTTATCAACCTGGCGACAGGCAGGCTGTGAATGACGTTCGGGTCCTCGATGGCGCGTTACTGGTGAGCTTGAACGACAATGTTGTGGGCCGACTGCTTCGTCTTGAAGCTGCTTCGACGGGAAGTCGCCGCGACTGGGTCGTCTCCGATTTCGCTGTGCCGGCCAACAGTGCCGTGGGCTTGGGCGACAGTTCCAAGTCGCGCAGCGAAGTATTCGTCTCGACCCAGGGCTTTCTGACGCCCCCAACGCTCAGCCTGGCTGACGTTCCCGCTGCCAGCCTGTCCGAACTGCGCGCCGCCCCCGCCAAGTTCGACGCCTCGACCCACATCACCGAACAGTTCGAGGCCACCTCGGCAGACGGCGTGAAGATCCCTTATTTCGTCACCCGCCCGCGCGACCAGTCCGGCCCGGCCCCGACGATCCTGTTCGGCTATGGTGGTTTCCAGGTCAGCTTCCCGCCCGCCTACAAGCCTGAGATGGGCAAGCTGTGGCTCGAAAACGGCGGCGTCTTCGTCCAGGCCAATATCCGCGGCGGCGGCGAGTTCGGCCCGGCCTGGCACCAGGCGGCCCTGAACGAGAACCGCCAACGGTCGTTCGACGACTTCGCCGCCGTCGCCCGCGATCTGGAAACGCGCGGCATCACCACGGCGCGTCGCCTCGGCATCTATGGCCGCTCCAATGGCGGGGTCCTGACCTCGGTGACCCTGACCCAGCACCCCGAGCTGATCAATGCGGCGGTGATCGAAAGCCCTCTGGTCGACATGCTGCGTTATCACGAGCTGCCCGCCGGGGCCTCCTGGATCGGCGAATACGGCGACCCGCGCATCCCCGAGGAAGCCGCATGGATCGCCGCCTATTCCGGCTATCAGAACCTGCGCGAGGGGGCGAACTATCCGCGCGTCTACATCACCACCAACACCCGCGACGACCGCGTCCACCCCGGCCACGCCCGCAAGCTGGCCGCGCGCCTGGGCGACATGGGCTATGACCACCTGTATTTCGAAGATACCGCAGGCGGCCACTCCAACGACGCCGACCCCGTCGCCAACGCCCGCCGCTGGGCCCGCCACTATGTCTATCTGGCCCAGCAGCTGATGGACTGACCGGACCGCCGCGCCCTCTCGAAACAGGGGCGCGGTCCTTCGGTTCGGCTTGACCGGGCAGGCGATCTCGCACAGCGTTGCAGCCGTGTCTGAGGGGGCCATCGCATGAAATCGAATATCGCGCTGATCGTCGTTGGCAGCCTTTTGCTGGCCGTGGTGGCTGTCATCGCCTGGCTGCTGGCGCGGTTCGAACTGGGCGGGATCTATCCCTGGGACCTGTTCCTGGGCAGCAGCATCGTCATGCAGCTCTGCATCATCCTGGCCGTCGGCGGCGGTCTGGGGGGCATCATCGGTGCCCTGACCCGTGTGGGACCGCTCCTCTGGATCGGTGCCGGTGCGGCCGTCCTGTTCGGCGTCCTGGGTGGGCTTTACGGAGAGATGACGACCCAGGCGGCGCTCGCCTATGTCGGAAGCCCTGTCGGCCTCGAGGTCACGGCCCCCAGCCGTATCGAAAGCCTGGCCAGCGTCGGCTGCGGTCTGGTGATGGCCTTCATCGCCTTGGCCATCCGTCGTCTGCGCCCGCGTTAGGCCCGCAAAAAGAGGTCATTGTGGAGACAGATACTGCCGCCCTTCTCGACCCCTGATGCGCCCTTCCGGACCTTTGCCGGCTCCGGCCTTCGCCAGTTTCCTCAGCATGCGCCGAGCCCGTGGTAAACTGCGTCATGCGCGGTCCCTGAAGGCCGCCCTGACAGGCTTTCCGGTCTTTGACAGTTTCAGCTCCGCTCCCGACCGCCCCCAGGTCGCACGCGATCATGCGCACAGGCGACAGGTTCAGGACGTCCGTGTCTCGCCTCGAAAACGCAATGGAGACACTGGACCCGGCGGGGACGGGTCAGGCGGCGAGGGCGGCCTTGGCCTTCTTGGCCTTGGCGGGCTTGTCCGCCTTGGCCGGCTTCTCGCCCTTGCGGGCCAGTTTCTCGGCCTTCCTGGCTTCGCGGGCGGCCTTCTTGGCGGCGCGGGCCTCGGCCTTGGCCTTGTCTGGGGCGGCGTCGGCCTCTCCGGCCAGCTCAGCCAGCAATTCCAGGAAGCCGTCGCGCTTGCCCTTGGGCAGCAGGGCCATGATGCGTTTGTCGGCGGCCTCGACGCGCGGGCGGGCAGCGTCCAGCGCCTCCTGCCCCTTGGGCGACAGGCGCACGGCCTTGGCGCGGGCGTCGATGCTGGACTTCTCGCGGTCCAGCAGGCCCTTCACCGTCATGCGCGACACCAGGTCCGCCAGGGTCGAGCGGTCGATGCCTGTGGCGCGAACCAGATCGGTCTGGGTCAGGCCCGACTTCTGCGACACGGCCTCCAGCACCGCGAACTGGCGCTGGGTCAGGCCGTCGGCACCGGCTTCCTCGGAATAGATGTCCAGCGCCAGTTGCAGCACACGGTGCATCAGATGGCTGGGCGAGGCCGAGAGGCCACCGCGTTTGGACTTGTTGCCGGACTTGACCATGAAACCGTATCCCCTGCGGTTGCCGGAAGGCTTAGCAGCCGCGTTTTACGGTTTGACGACGGACGAAGATTCTTACGGTCCGGTGTCGGGTTCGGCCGGGGCCATCGGATCGACGGGTTTATCTGCCGCGGTCAGATTGCCCATGATCAGCGGGATCTGTGACAGGCCGAATACGGACGATGCGATCCACAGCACGCCCCGGAAACTGACCCAGACATCCGCCGGGTCCAGATGACCCAGGCCGATGCGCGGCGCGACTATGGCGACCAGCGCCTCGCTGCGCACCGCCTCGTTTACCAAGGCCACGGCCAGGAAATACAGGCCGTATCGCAGGGTCAGGGTCCGCCAGGCCCGGTCGTTGATCGGAATGACCGTTCCCAGCAGGGCCTTCAGTGGCTGTTTGTGCAGCAGGTATCCTCCCAGCAGGGCCACGGCCAGGCCGCCGTTCAGCGCCGTGACCTTGATCTTGACCCACAGGCCGTCGCCGGTCAGCAGCGTCAGCAGGCCGAACACCAGGGCGAACCCGCCGACCAGCAGTGGCATCAGCGCCAGTCGCTTCTCGACCACCAGCCCGACCACCACCGCCACGGCCGAGCCCGCGACCAGCGCCCAGGTCGCATTGACCAGCGCCTCGTCCCCGCTCATCCCGCGCAGACGCAGCACCAGAAAGGCCAGGCCGAACGCCAGCAGGCCGCCGAAATCCACCGCCTGACGCAGGCCGGAGTTCTTCTCGCCCTGGGGCGGGGTCGGATCCAGTTCGGGCGCGGTGTCGGTCTCGGTCATGCGGCTCAATCTTCCAGTCCCACCAGCGACCTTGAAAAGGCCCGGGCGTCGAAGGGTTGCAGGTCATCGACGCCCTCGCCGACGCCGATCAGCTTGATGGGGGCATCCGACGCCTGGGCCACGGGCACCAGGACGCCGCCGCGCGCCGTGCCGTCCAGCTTGGTCATGACCACGCCGGAGACATAGGCCGTCCGCCCGAAGATCTTCTCCTGCTCCAGCGCATTGCGCCCGACCGTGGCGTCCAGCACCAGCAGGGTCTCGTGTGGAGCCTCCGGGTCGATCTTCTTGATGACGCGCACGATCTTCAGCAGTTCGTCCATCAGGGCGGACTTGTTCTGCAACCGCCCGGCGGTGTCGATCAGGACCACGTCATACCCCTCGGCCTTGGCCTTGGTGTAGGCGTCGAAGGCCAGGCCGGCGGGATCGGCCCCGTCCCGGCGGCTCTCGAAGGTCGCGCCCGCCCGCTCGGCCCAGACCTTCAGCTGTTCGCGCGCCGCGGCCCGGAAGGTGTCGCAGGCTACGATCATGACCCTGGCCCCCTGACCGGTCAGGTCCGAGGCGATCTTGCCCAGGGTCGTGGTCTTGCCAGAGCCGTTGACCCCGACGAACAGGGTCACGAACGGCTTGGGCCCGCTCAGCGGTTCGTAGCGGGCCTGGTGGTTGATCAGTTCGGCCGCCACAGCCTCGGCCAAGGCCTCCTTGACCTCGCGCTCGTCGGCCCCCTTGCCGAAGCGTAAGTCCCGGAACCGCTCGACGATCCGGTCGGTCGCGGCGGGCCCCAGATCGCTCTCCAGCAGATGTTCTTCCAGCTGTTCCAGAGCGGTCTCGGACAGCGGCTCCTTCACGAAGGAGGCGACGACCTGATCGGTCATCTGCTTGGAGGAGCGGCTCAGCCCCTCGCTCAGGCGCGAGAGCCAGCCCTTTTTCGGCGTATCGTTCATCCATCGGGTTTAGCGGGGCGGGACGGGCGCGTCATCTGCTCAATCCGCCTGCGGCGCCTGAAGCCAAGTCCGAGGATGACGGTGTCGGGACGGGGCGTTAGACTGAGGCACGTTCAGGATGCCGCCTTTGCCCCACGCCTTCCACTCCGCCCGCACCCACGGCTTCGTCCGCGTCGCCGCCGCCACGCCGGTGGTGCACACTGCCGACCCCGTGGCCAATGCCGAGGAACACGTGGCCCTGATCCAGCAGGCGGGCGAACAGGGTGTGGACCTGATCGTCTTTCCCGAGCTGAGCCTCAGCGGCTATGCCATCGACGACCTGCTGATGCAGGACGCCCTGCTAGCCGAGGTCGAACGCCAGATCGCCGTCCTGGCCGAGGCGGCGGACGAGGCCTGTTTGGTCGCCGTGATCGGAGCACCGGTGCGAAGTGGCGACGCCCTGTTCAACTGCGCCGTCGTGCTGGGCTCGGGCTCGGTACTGGGTGTCGTGCCCAAGACCTATCTGCCTAACTATCGGGAATACTACGAGAAACGCTGGTTCGCCCCGGCCGCCAGCCGATCCGAAGACACGGTCCTGCTGAACGGCGAAACGGTCGATTTCGCCCCCGGCCTGATCTTCGAGGCGGTCGACCGGCCCGGCTTCGTCTTCGCCGCCGAAATCTGCGAGGACTTCTGGGCCCCCCAGCCGCCCTCGACGTGGGCGGCGCTGGCCGGGGCACGCATCCTGCTGAACCTGTCGGCCTCCAACATTGTGATCGGCAAGGCGGACGAACGTGCCGTGCTGTGCGCCAGCCAGTCGATGCGGGCCCAGTGCGCCTATGTCTTCACCGCCTCGGGCTGGGGCGAGAGCACGACCGACCTGGCCTGGGACGGGCAGGCGACGATCCATGAGCTGGGCACGAAACTGGCCGAGGGTGAGCGGTTCGCGCTTGAGAACCATCTGACGACGGCCGACATCGACGTCGAGCGCATCGGCCTGGACCGCCTGCGTAACGGCACCTTCGCAGACTGTGCGCGACTGGAAGGCGAGCCCGCCACCGTCGTGCCGTTCGATAGTCCTCCCCCACCGGGGGAGGGGGACCGCCCGAAGGGTGGTGGAGGGGGCTCACCCCAGACATTGGCTTTGCAGTCAGCCCCTTCCATCGCGAAGACGCGGTCCCCCTCCCCCGATGGGGGAGGATTGATCCGCCCGCTCGACCGCTTCCCCTTCGTGCCGGACGATCCGGCGCGACTGGATCAGGACTGTTTCGAGGCCTTCAACATCCAGGTCCAGGGCCTCATGCGCCGGCTGAAGGCGACAGGTTTGAAGACCCTGATCATCGGGGTGTCGGGCGGTCTGGACTCGACCCAGGCCCTGCTGGTCGCCTGCCGCGCCTTCGACCGGATGGGCCTGCCGCGCACGGGCATTCTGGGCTTCACCATGCCCGGCTTCGCGACGTCGGAGGGCACCAAGTCCAACGCCTGGGCGCTGATGAAGGCGCTGGGCATCACGGGTGCCGAAATCGATATCCGCCCCGCCGCCGAGCGGATGCTGAAGGACATCGGCCACCCCTATGCCGCGGGCCAGCCGGTCCACGACATCACCTTCGAGAATGTGCAGGCCGGTCTGCGCACCGACTATCTGTTCCGTCTGGCCAATCAGCACGGCGGCCTGGTGCTGGGCACGGGCGACCTGTCGGAACTGGCTCTGGGCTGGGCCACCTATGGCGTCGGCGACCACATGAGCCACTACAACGTCAATGGCGGCGTGGCGAAGACCCTGATCCGGCACCTGATCCGCTGGGTCGCGGCGCGCGAGCACGAAGGCGCAGCGGGCGAGGTGCTGCAGGCCATTCTGGACACCGAGATTTCGCCCGAACTGGTCCCGGCCAAGGACGGCCAAATCCAGTCGACGGAGGCGACCGTCGGCCCCTATGCGCTCAACGACTTCTTCCTATTCTACATCACCCGCTTCGGCCTGAAGCCGTCCAAGGTGGCGTATCTGGCGCATCAGGCGTGGAAGGATGCCGCGACGGGACACTGGCCCGCGAACACTCCGGACGACGAAAAGGTCGAATACGATCTGGCCACCATCAAGGGCTGGCTGCGCAAATTCCTGATCCGCTTCTTCCAGACCAGCCAGTTCAAACGGTCCGCCCTGCCCAACGGACCCAAGGTCGTTACCGGCGGCTCTCTGTCCCCGCGCGGCGACTGGCGAGCCCCGTCCGACGCCACGGCCCGCGTCTGGCTGGACGAGTTGGACGCCAACGTGCCGGACTAGGTCAGGGAAGCTCGCTCAGGAACGGGAACAGCGCTTCTTTCACTGCCGGCTCATCCAGCATGGGTGCATGTCCCACGCCAGGGACTTCGACATAGTCCATCTTCGGTGCCCGCTTGCGCATTTTGGCGACGATTTCCGGGCTGAGCAGGTCGGAGGTTTCGCCCCGGATCAGCAGCACCTGTCGCCCGCGCGTCAGTCGTCCAAACATCGGCCACAGATTAGGGACCAGGGCCTTGGCCCCGGCCCCGGCCGCGCGGATCGGCACGGCGATGTCGGGGTCATAGTCGGGAACCGGCGTGCCTTCGGTGCCGATGCGGAAGGTGCGGCGGGCGAAGGCCTCCCAGTCCGCGTCGGTATAGTGCGGGAAGGCGACGTCGTTCAGCCGCCTGGCATGGGCGGCGGCATCGGCCCAGCTATGAATTTCGACCGCCTGCCCGGCGTAGCTGGTGATGCGAGCCAGTCCCACAGGCGAGACCTCCGGCCCTATATCATTCAGGATCGCCCCGGCCACAACCTTTGAGCGGATCGCTGCGATGGCCATGGTGATCAGCCCACCCATGGAGGTGCCAATGAAGACCGCCCGTTCGATGCCTAGCGCCGACATCAGGGCCAGCACGTCCTGGGCATAGGTCGCGGGCTGATAGGTCATGGGGTCAGTCGCGCGATCGGAACGCCCCCGGCCGCGGACGTCGACGGCCAGGACGCGGCGTCCGGCCAGGGCGATCTGCGGCGCGATGACTTCAAAGTCCGCCGCATTGCGCGTCAGGCCGTGGATGGCGATGACCGGCAGCCTGGCCTGACCGGCCACGGCGGCATAGTCACGGGCCGACAGATCGAGGCCGTCGGCGCTTTTCCAGCGGCGTTCGACGAAGTTGGAAGGCATGGCAGGCTCCGTGTGCGTTAGGCACAGTAATTCATCGCGGGGAGAAATCCCATGCGTCCGATCGGCTGCACGAACAGGTGTTTCAGTCGCCCAGCAGGTCGGCGACGAAACGGTCCAGATCGCCGCCGACAAAACGGAAGCCCAGCACGCCGGCACGCTGGGCCGCTTCCATGTCCGACGGCTGGTCACCGATCATGAGCGAGTGGTCGGGATCCAGCCCATGCTCGGCTACGGCCCTCAGGATCATGCCGGGGTTGGGCTTTCGGTCCGGATGGTCAGGGTGGATGAAGGCTTCGACGGAACCCTGAGCATGAAAGGGGCAGGCGTAGACGGCGTCGATGTGCGCCCCGTCCTCGGCCAGGGTCTGCACAACGAGATCATTGAACGCCTGCATCTGCTCCAGATCGAACAGGCCGCGCGCGACGCCCGACTGATTGGTCACGATGACGCAGATGAAGCCCGCCGCATTCAGTCGACGCACGGCCCGCGCCGCGCCGGGCATAAGGCGCAACTGGTCCGGGCGATGTGGATAGCCGACATCCTCGATCAGCACGCCGTCACGGTCTAGAAATGCGGCGGGGCGGCCTAGGGTCATGCGCCGGGATTAGGGGATGCGGGGGCTGGCTGGCAAGCGACCAGACCTGCTGCGTTGCAAGCCGTCACCGGATGTGACCCATCGCGATTTGGCGCGACCATTCGCATTTTGCTAGTGACCAGCCTCCCGACGCGCCGCAAGCTGGCGGCGTCACCCGCCCGACCTCCTGTGTTGCGCCTTCGGAGCTTATTCCGCATGACCATCCCCTTCATCGACCTTCAGGCCCAGCGCCTTCGCCTCCGCGGAAAGATCGAAGCCGCCATCCAGGAGGCGGTCGTCGGCGGAGCCTGGGTCATGGGCCCACAGGTGCGTCAGTTCGAAGCCGACCTGGCTGCGTTCGGACAGGCGAAACACGCTCTGGGGTGCGCCAACGGGACCGACGCTCTGATCCTGCCGCTGATCGCCTGGGGCATCCGCACGGGCGACGCTGTCTTCTGTCCCAGCTTCACCTTCACCGCGACCGCCGAGGTCGTGCCCTGGCTGGGGGCGACGCCGGTGTTCGTCGATGTGGATGCACAGACGTTCAACATGGACCCGGCCCATCTGGAGGCCATGATCGAGGCGACGCTGAAGGAAGGTCGCCTCCGGCCCCGGGTCGTGATCGCGGTCGACCTTTTCGGCCAACCCGCTGACTACCCCGCCATCCGCGCCATCTGTGACAAATACGGCCTGAAGCTGATCTCGGATTCGGCGCAAGGCTTTGGCGGCACCCTGCATGGCGAGCATCCGATCAAATGGGCGGATGTAACGACCACCAGCTTCTTTCCGGCCAAGCCGCTGGGTTGTTACGGCGACGGCGGGGCGGTGCTGACCGACGACGAGGACCTGGCCCAGGAGATGGATTCCCTGCGCGTCCACGGCAAGGTCGTGGCCAAGGACATGAAGGCGGGTGCCGCCGAGTTCGCCCACGACCCCAAATACCTGGCCATGCGCATCGGCATGAACAGCCGCCTCGACACCATCCAGGCCGCCGTCCTGATCGAGAAGCTGAAGGTCTTCAGCCAGGAGATCGAATGGCGCAACGCCGCCGCCGACCGTTACAAGACCGGCCTGGCCCCCCATGTCGCCAGCGTGCCGCAGGCCATAGACGGCGGTGTCTCCATCTGGGCCCAGTACACGATCGAGCATGAGAACCGCGACGGCCTGGCCGCGCATCTGAAGGATCAGGGCGTGCCCACCGCCGTCTACTATCCCGTCCCCATGCATCTGCAGCCCGCCTATGCGCGCTTCTCGGCGGGCGAGGGCAGCCTGCCGGTGACGGAACGGCTGAAGGATCGGGTCATCAGCCTGCCCATGCACTCGGACCTCGACGCGCCGACGCAAGGCCGCATCATCGACGCCGTCGCGTCCTTCGAGAGTTGATCGCATGAACCAGAATCAGACCCCCCTCAAGGTCGGCGTCGCCGGCGTCGGCGTCATGGGCCGCAACCATGCCCGCGTGCTGGGCGACATCCGGGACTTTGAACTCACGCACATCTTCGACGCCGATGAAGTGACCGCCCAGGGTGTGGCTGAGCTGTACGGCGCGACACCGGTCACCTCGGTCGAGGCCTTCGTCGAGGCCGGGCTGGAGGCGGCGGTGGTCTCGACCCCCAACCGCACCCATGCCGATCTGGGCGTGGCCCTGCTGGAGCGCGGCGTGCATGTGCTGGTCGAAAAGCCGATCGCCGCCACCGTGGCCGATGCCCAGCGGCTGATCGATGCGGCCAAGGCCAATGACCGCGTCCTGATGGTCGGTCAGGTCGAGCGGTTCAACCCGGCGGTCGATGCCGTCAAGCGCGCCATCGCGGACGAAAAGGTCATCTCCATCCAGATCACCCGCGTGGGCCCTTTCCCGCCGCGGATGGGCGAGGTCGGGGTGGTCATCGATCTGGCGGTGCACGACATCGACATCATCCGCCACCTGACCGACAGCGAGATCGTCGAGATCCAGCCGCAGCTGGCCCGGACCAAGGCGGACCGCGAGGACACGGCGCTGCTGCAGTTCCGACTGGAGAATGGCGTGATCGCCCATATCACGACCAACTGGGTCACGCCGTACAAGACCCGCACCCTGCAGGTCGCCACCCAGAACAAATTCGTGGTCGCCGATCTGATGACCCGCCAGGTCACCGAATATTTCGGGCAGCAGCCCGACGGCAGCTATTCGACGCGCGGCGTCATGAGCTGGCCCAGCGAGCCGCTGAAGAAGGAACTGGAAGCCTTCGCCCATGCCATCCGCACCGGAGAGATGCCGGCGGTGACCGGCGAGGACGGCCTGCGCAACCTCGAAGTCGCCCTGCGGTGCCTCGGCGAGGCCTAGGGCCATGTCGCGACCGAACCGCCAGATCGGCCGCCGGATAGGCTTGGCGGCGACGTTTCTGGTCGTCGGACCGATCGCGGGCGGGCTGACCTTCCCGCTGGTCGTTGTCATTGATCACCTGATCTGGCCTGACAACCCCGCCCGATTCGCACTGGCAGGCATGCTTCTGGCGGGGACGGTGCTGACGATCCTGCCGTCGCTGATTGCCGGGATCGCCGGTGCTATCACATCGAGGCTCTGGAGGCGGCGAACAAACTGGATAACTCAGGCAGTGGCAATCGGCACCGCGATGAGCGTGCTCGAGGGCGTCTTGCTCGCCATTCTGTCGGGGTCAAACTCTGTGATGTTTCAGACAACAGAGGCTATGACACGCTCAATAGTCCTGATCGTGATGCTTGGGTTCCCTGGAGCACTGGCGGGGCTGGCCGCCGCGGTGGCGACCCAGGCCTGGCGTCCTAAGAGCCTTTCCGGGCTCTACGCCGAAACCTTTGACTGAAGTTCAGAAGGCACGTGGCGTCTGGTCGCGGCAACGGGAGGGGGCGGGCGGCGTTTGGCTGTGACCCGTCACCTCGCCGATCGGACGCATCATGGCCTACCGCACCCTGAACCCCTACACCGAAACCGTCGTCAAGACGTACGATCCGCATACGGACGACCAGGTTGAGGCGGCTCTGTCCAAAGCGGACGACATCTTCAAATCCGACTGGTGCCAGGGCGATATCGCGCCGCGTCTGAAAGTCCTGTCGCGGATGGCGGAGCTGCTGACGGAGCGCAGCGACGACCTCGCCGCCAAGATGGCCGAGGAAATGGGCAAGCCGATTACCCAGGGCGCGCAGGAGATCGAACTGTGCGCCGGGATCGCGCAATACTATGCCGAGAACGCCACAGAGCTTCTGAAGCCCCAGGCCTATGAGAGCCAGTTGGGCGAGGCCTGGATCCAGCATCATCCGGTCGGCGTGCTTCTGGCGGTCGAGCCCTGGAACTTCCCGATCTATCAGCTGATCCGCGTGATCGCTCCGGCCATCGCCGTGGGCAATCCGGTTCTGTTCAAGCACGCGGGGATCGTCCCGGGCTGTGCGGCCATGTTCGAGACGCTGGTGCGCGACGCGGGTGCGCCCGAGGGTATGGTGGCGACGCTCTACATCTCGTCGGAACAGGTATCCGACCTGATCGGTGACGATCGCATCCAGGGTGTCGCCCTGACCGGGTCGGAAGGCGCAGGCTCGAAGGTCGCGGCGCGTGCGTCCGAGATGCTGAAGAAGTCTACGCTCGAGCTGGGTGGCAGCGACGTCTTCGTGGTTCTGGACGACGCCGATGTCGCCGCTGCCGCCCGGGCCGGTGCCGAGGCGCGCCTGTCCAATGCCGGTCAGGTCTGTACGGGGGCCAAGCGGTTCATCGTCCAGAAGAAGGTCGCAGACGCCTTCACCACCGCCTTCACCGAAGGCATGCAATCCGCCGTCATGGGCGACCCGATGGATCCGTCCACGACGCTGGGCCCCCTGTCGTCCGAGGACGCGCTGGAGGGTCTGGCCAAACAGGTCGATGCCGCTGTGGAGCACGGTGCCGAGTTGTTGACTGGCGGCAAGAGGGCAGACCGCAAGGGCTTCTTCTTTGAACCCACCATCCTGACCGGGATCACCTCTGGCAATCCGGCCTTCCATCAGGAGTTCTTCGGACCCGTAGCCCAGCTCTACATCGTCGAAGACGACGATGCCGTCGTCGCCCTGGCCAACGATTCCCCCTACGGCCTGGGCGGCTCGATCTTCTCGGGCGACACCGACCGGGCGCGCAAGCTCGCCTCGCGGATCGAGACCGGCATGGTCTTCATCAACACCCCGACCACCTCCATGCCTGAACTGCCGTTCGGCGGCGTCAAACGGTCCGGCTACGGCCGCGAACTGGGCGATCTGGGCATCAAGGAGTTCGTCAACCGCAAGCTTGTTGTCGTCGCGGGCTGAGCTAGGCTCAAGCATGGGATGATGCCGGACCGGGTTTGGGCTATCACGGTGCCATGACGTCCGAACCCGCTACCGAGCCCCGCCTGACTTCCCTCGCTCACGGCGGCGGGTGCGGATGCAAGATGTCACCGGAGCGGTTGCGGTCCATCCTGTCGCAGATGCCCGCCGCCTCGGCCTTTCCGTCGCTGCTGGTCGGGACCGAAACCTCCGACGACGCGGCGGTCTGGAAGATCAGCGAGGATCACGCGTTAGTCGCTACCACCGACTTCTTCATGCCCATGGTCGACGACCCCTTCGTCTTCGGCCAGATCGCGGCGACCAATGCCCTGTCCGACGTCTATGCCATGGGGGCCCGGCCGATCATGGCCTTGGCCATTCTGGGCATGCCGATCAACGTCCTGTCCGATGCAACCATCGGTCAGATACTGGCAGGCGGGGCCGAGGTCTGTGCGCGGGCCGGCATACCGGTTGCGGGTGGGCATTCGATCGATTCCGTCGAACCCATCTATGGGCTGGTGGCCATGGGTCTGGTCGATCCGCGCCGCGTCCTGACCAATCGAGGGGCCCGGCCGGGAGACCGGCTGATCCTGACCAAGGGTCTGGGCGTGGGTGTGCTCAGCGCTGCATTCAAGCGCGATGAGCTGTCAGCGACCGGCTATCAGGCGCTGGTCGCCTCGACGACGCAGCTCAATACCGTCGGCGCTCGGCTGCCCGATATCGACGGTGTGCATGCGGTGACGGACGTCACCGGCTTTGGCCTGCTGGGCCATGCGCTGGAGATGGCGCGGGGCGGGGACGTCGATCTGGAGATAGAAACCGGACGGCTGCCGGTGCTGGATGCCGTGCATGATCTGATCCGTGCCGGGCGCGTCACTGGCGCGTCGGGCCGCAACTGGACCAGTTATCAGCAGGATGTCCGCCTGCCCGCCGATGCGGTGGCAGACTGGCGCGACCTGCTTACAGACCCCCAGACCAGCGGCGGCCTGCTGATCGCCGTGGCCGAGGCGGATGCCGGGCGGGTTCTCGACATGGCGGTGCAGGACGGGTTCACGACGGCGGCCGAGATCGGACGCGTGGTACCTGCGGCCAGCCGGCCCTCCGTCATCGTCAGGGCCTGACCGCATGGCGGGGTCGACGACCGATCTGAGCCCCGAGGCCCGCGCAAACTATGACGCGATCATCGACGTGCGTAGCCCCGCCGAGTTCGCGGAAGATCACCTGCCCGGCGCGATCAACCTGCCGGTACTGGACGATGCCCAGCGGGCCGAGATCGGCACGATCTACGTCCAGACCTCCAAATTCCTGGCGCGACGGCAGGGTGCAGCCATGGTCGCACGTAATATCGCGGCCCATCTGGAAGGCCCGCTGGCCGAGCGAACGGGTGGGTTCAGGCCCCTTGTCTATTGCTGGCGTGGCGGACAACGGTCGGGGGCCATGGCCACGGTGATGAGCCAGGTCGGCTGGCCGGTGACGCGGCTAGAAGGTGGCTACCAGACCTGGCGGCGACGGGTTCTGTCTCGCCTCTACGACCCGGCCGGGCACGGTCCGGATTTCCGCTGCATCCTGCTGGATGGCCCGACCGGCAGCGGAAAGACTGCTGTCCTGGGCCTGCTGGCCGAGCGTGGCGTGCAGGTTGTGGACCTGGAGGGTCTGGCCCATCACCGTGGGTCCCTGTTCGGCGCTTCCGACCAGCCCCAACCGCGCCAGCGCCTGTTCGAAAGCCATTTGCTGGAAGCCCTGGAGCGGCTCGATCCCGCTCGCCCGATCGTGGTCGAGTCCGAATCCAGCCGGATTGGTGCCCTGACCCTGCCGCCGCGTCTGTGGGCCGCGATGAAGATTGCGCCGCGCATCGAACTGGTCGCCTCGCGGGAGGCTCGCGCCCGACTCAGCCTGGACAGCTACGCCAGCGTCGCCGCCGATCCTGCGGCCCTGGACCAGACCCTGTCACGCCTGCCCTGGCGTCATGGACGGGCCCAAATCGCCGCGTGGCGCACCCTGGCCAGCGCGGGCGACCTTCTGTCCCTGGTCGATGGTCTGCTGGAGATACACTACGACCCGGCCTACCGTCGGGCCGCGTCCCGGTTCGCACCGGCCGTCGCCGCAGTGCCCTCGCCTGTTTTCGGGGACCCGTCGGAGCGTGACGCAGCCCTGGATCGAATCGAGGCCACCATCAGCGCGCTGGGCTGAGCTTCAGCCGCCGACCATCTGCATGCCCAACCATTCGGCGATCAGGGCGGGCTTGTCTCCGCCCTCGATCTCGACCGTCAGCTCGTGCTTGATCAGCCAGCGCCCGCCGCCCTTGTCCTCGGCGGACAGCAGTTTGAAACGGCCGCGCACCTTCGAATTGACCGGCACGGGTGCCAGAAAACGCAGCTTGTCGAAGCCGTAGTTGACGCCCATGACCACGCCTTCCAGCGGGGCGACGGCCTCATAGGACATGCCGGACGCCAGGCTCAGCGTCAGGAACCCATGCGCAATGGTAGTTCCGAACGGGGTCTGTTTGGCCAGTTCGGGATTCACATGGATGAACTGATGATCGTTGGTGACCTCGGCGAAGGCGTCGATGCGGGCCTGGTCGATCTCGATCCAGCTGGAGACGCCGACTTCGGTGCCGATCAGGGACTGCAGTTCGCTGGGCTTGGGCATGGTGTTCCTCACGCGGGTTTCGAGAGCAGACTGACCGGGAAGCGCGGCGCAATCAATGGGCGACGAACCGGCCCTCGATGATGTCGGAGAACAGGCCCGGATCGACATTGCCACCTGACAGAACGATGGCGGTCGTCTTGCCTGCCGCTTCGACATGACCCGACAACAGGGCGGCCAGCGATACCGCACCGCCAGGCTCGACCACTTGCTTCAGGGTTCGGAATGCGTAGGCCACGGCCTCGGCCACCTCGGCGTCCGAAACAGTGACGACCCGCTGCAGTCGCCGGTTGATCGGAAACGTCAGCTCGCCCGGCCGATCGGTCATCAGGGCATCGCAGATGGTGGGGTGCGCCACCGGCGCATGCGTCAACCGCTCGCCTGCGGCGAGCGATAGCAGGGTGTCGTTATAGGCCTGCGGCTCTACCCCAATCACCGGCGTGTCCGGCGCCAAAGCCGCCATCGACAGATTGATCCCGGCGATCAGTCCGCCGCCCGACGCCCCGCACAGCAGCTGATCGATCCGCTCGACACCCTGCTCACGCGACTGCTCGACGATCTCCAGTCCCGTCGTGCCCTGGCCCTCGATGATGAAGGGGTCGTCGAAGGGGCGGACCAGGACGCTGCCCTTTGTGGCCGCGATCTCCTCGCCGATGGCCTCACGCCTCTCGGTGTAGCGATCGTACATCCGCACCTCCCCCCCGAAGGCGATGACACCCTCGACTTTCACCCTGGGGCTGTCGGCGGGCATGACGATGATCGCGTGGGTGCCCATGCGACGGGCGGCGGCAGCCACGGCCTGGGCATGATTGCCGGACGAATAGGCGACGACGCCGCGTGCCAGTTCCTCAGACGTCAGCCGGCTGATCCGGTTCCACGCCCCCCGGAACTTGAAGGCCCCCGCCACCTGAAGGTTTTCCGCCTTCATCAGCACACGCCCGCCCAGACGTTCGTTCAGCGCGGGGCTTTCGATCAGGGGCGTGCGGACGGCGTGTCCGGCGATCTGACGGGCGGCGTCGCCGACGCCCTCGAAGGAGGCGGTGTGCATGGGCCCTCTTACCTTGCCTGCACGGGTTTGCGTAAGGTGTGACTATGAGAAGTCTGATCCTCGCCATTGACCAGGGCACGACCTCGTCGCGCGCCATCGCCTTCGAAGTGGCAACAGGAGGCGGGCTTCGACCGGTAGCGGTAAGCCAGATCGAACTGCAGCAGCATTTCCCCAAGTCCGGATGGGTCGAGCATGACGCGGCCGAGATCTGGTCGGCCACGCTGCAGACCTGCCGCGAGGTGATCGGCAAGGCGGGCGGCGTCGCGCGCTTCGCCGCCATCGGGATTACCAACCAGCGTGAGACGGCGGTGCTGTGGGACGCCCGAACATCAGAGCCTCTGCACCGCGCCATCGTCTGGCAGGATCGGCGCACCGCCGATGTCACCGCGCGTCTGGCTGCGGCCGGGCATGAGTCCGTGGTTCAGGGCGCAACCGGCCTTATCCTCGATCCCTATTTCTCCGCGTCCAAATTCGCCTGGCTGCTGGATGTGGTGCCTGGGGCGCGCGAGCGGGCGCAGCGCGGCGATGTGAAGCTGGGCACGATCGAGAGCTGGCTGATCTGGAAGCTGACAGGAGGCAACAGCCACGTCACCGATGCGACCAATGCCAGTCGCACCTCGCTGATGGAGCTGAAAACCCGCCAATGGCGGCCTGATCTGGCCGAGCTGTTCCATGTACCCCTTTCGGCCTTGCCGGAGATACGCGGCTGTACGGATCATCTGGGGGACTGCGAACCGTCGTTGTTCGGGACTGCCCTGCCCATTCACGGCGCGGCGGGCGATCAGCAGGCGGCGCTGGTGGCGCATGGGGCGCTGAAGGCGGGCGATGCCAAGATCACCTATGGCACCGGGGCCTTTCTGGTCGCCAATGTCGGCACAGAACCCGTCGCCTCGACCAGCCGCCTGCTGGGCACGCTGGGATACGAGGCGAAGGGCCAGGTCGCCTATGCGCTTGAGGGCTCGATCTTCTCTGCGGGATCGGCGATCCAGTGGCTGCGCGACGGGCTGAAGGTGATCTCCGCATCGCGCCAGTCCGAGGCCATGGCGCAGAGCCTGGCCGACAATGGCGGTGTCTATCTGGTACCGGGCTTCACCGGCTTGGGCGCGCCGTGGTGGGAGCCGGACGCGCGGGGCACCATCGTCGGCCTGACCCGCGATTCCGGGCCGGCCCATATGGTGCGGGCCGCGCTGGAGAGTCTGGCCTATCAGACGCGCGACCTGCTGGACGCCCTGGCCCGCGACGGGGCTCCCGGGCTGAAAGTTCTGAAAGTCGATGGCGGGGTCACCGCCAATGCTTTTGCCATGCAGTTCGTCGCCGACATCTGCGACATCGCCGTCGAGCGCCCGGCCTTTCAGGAGATGACCGCCCTGGGGGCGGCCAAGCTGGCAGCGCTGGGCGTCGGTCTGATCGACGATCTGGAGGTCCATCCCGTGGAGGCTCCGGCGGTCTGGACGCCGCGCATGGATCAGTCCAGACGTGAAAGTCTACTGAGGGGCTGGCGCGGGGCGGTGCGTGCGGCCATCATCGCCGCAAATCCGGATGACGCATGACCCAGATCGACACTGACCCGGCCGATAACGGCGACATCAATACCGACGCGCAAGCCGCCTTCTCCGGCACGCGCGAGGTCGATCCGCGCTATCGTCTGGACGAACCGGCGCTCGAGCGCTGGCTGACCCAGAATGTGGAGGGCTATGCCGGGCCGCTGACGGTGCGCCAGTTCAAGGGCGGCCAGTCCAATCCGACCTATGAGCTGACCACGCCTGGCCACACCTATGTGCTGCGTCGCAAGCCGCCGGGCACGCTGCTGCCCTCCGCCCATGCCGTGGATCGCGAGTTCACGGTCATCTCGGCCCTGCACGCACAGGGCTACCCCGTCGCCCGGCCTTATGCTCTGTGTACGGACGATGGCGTCATCGGCTCTATGTTCTACGTGATGGACAAGGTCGAGGGCCGCGTCCTTTGGGACCTCAAACTGCCCGGCATGACCCCAGCGGACCGCCGGGCCATCTACGACACCCAGATCGATGCCCTGGCGGCCTTGCATGCCTTCGACCCCACCGCCATCGGCATGGGCGACTACGGCCGTCCCGGCAACTATTTCGAGCGGCAGGTCGGACGCTGGACCAAACAGTATCGTGCGTCCGAGATCGAACCGAACGCGGCGATGGACCGGCTGATCGAATTCCTGCCCGCAACCCTGCCGCCCCAGGGGCCGACACGGATCGTGCACGGCGACTTCCGTCTCGATAATCTGATCATGGCCCCCGATGCGCCCCAGGTGCGGGCCGTGCTGGACTGGGAACTGTCCACGCTAGGCGACCCGATGGCCGACTTCTCTTATCTGCTGATCGCCTGGGTCATTCCGGCGGATCAGAAAAACGGGCTGGCCGGGACGGACATCGAGGCTCTGGGCATCCCCTCCGTGGCCCAAACCGTCGAGCGCTATGCGCGCCAGACGGGGGGAGAGGTCCCCGCCAATCTGGACTGGCTGTTTGCCTACAACCTGTTCCGTCTGGCCGCCATATGTCAGGGCATCGCCGGTCGGGTTCGTGACGGTACGGCGGCCTCTTCGCATGCCAGGGCGATGGCCGCCCAGGTCCCGATGCTCGCAGGCGGTGCGCTTGCGTTTGCGAAGAAAGCCGGAGCCTAGTTGCTCAGGATCTGAACCTTGGTCCAGACGTCGCCGCGATTGACGATGTCGATCCTCAGGCGGGCCGCCGTCGCCGGCGACAGGGTGCAACTGGGATAGTGGTCGTCCAGACCGTCGGCGCAGAGGACCTGTCCCCGGTCATCCCGCACGACCAGGTCGATGTTGGTGTCTCCGTCGCCTATGGCCGCAACCCTGAGAAGCTGGGCTCCGCGCGCGTCGATGCTGAAGCTCCAGCGCTCGCGCGAGTTCAGTCGCTTGACGGTCGAGATGGGCCCCACGCCGAAAGGCGAGGTCATGACGCCCACCATGGGGGCGGGTGGTGCCGCCGGCATCGGTACTACGGGGGCAGGGGCCGCGGGCGGCGGAGGAGGCGGTGGTCTTGGCGCTGGCGGCGGTGCTGCCGTCTCGGCGCTGGCGGGCGGCGGACGTCTGACGCGCGAACCGGTCACCACGACATCTTCGACGACAGTCTGGTTCTGACCCAAGGCGGCTGCCTCCTGACGCAGGCCTTGAGGTGTCAGGACGGGTGTAAGGCCCACGTCACCGTCGAGCCCGGTCCGCATCGGCACCTCATCCAGCATGCGAGCCGCCGTCAACAGCGCACCTGAATCCCTGTTCGCGCGGGCCCAGTCGACCAGATGGGCCACGATCAGCGTCCTTGAGACGGCGCGCGATTCCGGCGTCTCGTTCGCTACGGGAGGATCTTGGGCGTAGGGTTGCGGCAGAGAGATGGCCTGCGCAGACGGCACCGCCATTATGGCGAGCAAAGCCATTGCTGAAATATAGACCGTCGATCTCATCACGTCGCCTTTGCCTCTTCGGGCTCTCAGCTGCCGAGCTTTCATGGTCGATGAAGGTGCTCGGTCTGCGCCACTGACGAAAGCTGATAATTCAGACTGGACGTCAGCGCGGGGCCAAGACAGCGCCGGCCAGGATCTGGCGACTGGTCTTGGCCTGGATCAGGACAGCGACGGCTTCTCCCGCAGCCATATGGTCGGGCAGGGAATACAGAACCGGTCGTCCGCTCCAGTCACCCAGGGTCTCGACCCCGACGACAACATTGGTGTGCCGCAGGCGACGGCCGCGATTTTCACCTGATGACACCACGACGGTCTGGGCTCCCGGCTTGTAGCGCACGGCCACGACCTCTGCCCCGCCGTCTGGCGACACGCCGGACCCTATACCGACGCGGTCGCCCGTTTCGCGGAACTCGATCTCGGGAGGGTTGGCCGGGCGCGTCGCTTCATCGTCTATGGCCACTTGAAGCGCAGGCGGCTGGGCCAGCACGACCTCACGGCGGCCGTTGATGACGATCTGTGGGGTCGAGACATCGCGCACGCGCAAGGGGCGACGATAGTCCCGCTGCCGCTGGGCAAACTCCGGACGGGCAAAGGTGTCCTGCCAGCCCAGATAGTCCCAGTAGTCGACGGCATAGGTCAGGGCGATCACGCCCGGCTCGTCGGCGACGGCCTCCAGGCGTGTGTTGGCCTCGGCACAGACGCCGCAGCCCTGGGCGGTGAACAGCTCGACCACGACAGGGTCATTGGGGCCGGGGACCTGATGGCGGACATCGCGCACAGCCGTGGGCTGGGCGGTCGAGGTCGCCGCGACGAGGGCGAGCCCGAGAGCCGCCGCGGGTATGATCCAGCCCCGGTTACGCATGGCGCGACCATAAACACGGCGCGCGCGGATGCGCCGCTCATTTTCGCGTGAAGTCAGACCCGGATATCGACCAGGGAGCCCGGGCGCAGGTCGCGGTCGCCGGTTGAGACTGTACTGTCGGACTGCGAAGCCGTCGTGATCGAAGGCCGCACGGCGACCTCCGTCTTCGTCACCGGCGTCGGCGAAATCCCGGCCAGGGCGGCGCGGAAGAAGTCGGACGAGCGCGCCGCCTGCGCCGCCGGCTGCGGGGCCGTCGGGAACAGGGTGGAGGGCAGGTCGGGCCGAATCGCGCTCATGCCGACAAGGTTAACGAAAACGGTGTGGAGAGGGTTAACGCTCTATTCCACAGGGCGCGGCGTCGCGGTCGGCAGGGGACGGGCCGGGGCCTGCATGGCCTGGACCAGGCGCTCGACCTCGGCATCGCTGACCAGGGGGCCGGAGAATTTGGCGACCACCTTGCCCATGGCGTCGACGGCAAAGGTCTCCGGCGCACCCGTGATGCCCAGATCCAGCCCGGCCCGGCCTTCCCGGTCGACCAGGACGATGGAGTAGGGATCGCCCAGTTCGTTCAGAAAGGCGCGGGTGGCGACGGGGTCGTCCTTCCACGCCACGCCGACGACGGCCACACCCTGTTCGCGCAAGGCCAGAAGCCGGGGGTGTTCGACGCGGCAGGGCGCGCACCAGCTGGCGAAGACATTGACCAGCATTGGCTTGCCGACGCCGGCGGTCTTCAGATCGACCTGGCCCGGACCCGGCTCGGTGCCTGTCAGGATCGGCAGGACGGTCTGGGGGATCGGCTGACCGACAAGCGCCGAGGGACGATACTCGTTGCCTTGGGTCTGGCCCTGGGTCAGCGAGCGCGAGGCGACATCGCCCAGTTTCAGGGCCGCGAACACGACCAGACCGACCAGCAAGGCCAGGGGAATGAGGGCCAGCCAACGGTTCATGACTTGGCGTCCTCCAGCCTTTTCAAGGCGGCCTTCCAGCGGCGCGACGCCATCAGCGCCCGCACGGCCAGGGCCGCCAGCACGACCGCACTGATCGCCCAGCACGGCCAGACGTAGGCTCCGTAGGCTCCCATATCCAGATCAGGCATGATCGGCCTCCATGGCGCGGCGGGCACTCAGCGACAGCACCCGACGACGCAGGATCTCGGTGCGTATGGAGGTGATCCAGTAGGCCAGGAAGAAGACCCCGAACGCCGCCATCATGATCAGCAGCGGCGTCAGCATGGAGGCCGCCATCGACGGTCCGTCTTCGCGCAGCAGGCTGGCGGGCTGATGCAGGGTATTCCACCAGTCGACGGAGAATTTCACGATCGGCAGGTTGATCAGACCGACCAGTCCCAACACCGCAGCCGCTCGTGCCGCCTTGGCCTCGTCGTCGATCGAGGCCCTCAGCGCCATATAGCCGATGTAGAACAGCAGCAGGACCAGCTCCGACATCAGCCGCGCATCGCCCCAGACCCAGAAGGCCCCCCACATCGGCTTGCCCCATAGACTGCCGGTAATCAGGGCCAGGAAGGTATAGGCCGCGCCCGGCAGGGCCGCCGCCCGCGCTGCCGCATCCGCCAGCGGATGGCGAAACACCAGGGCGAAGAAGCTGGAAATCCCCAGCGCCAGATAGATGCCCAGACCCACCGACGCGGCGGGCACATGCACGAACATGATCCGCACCGTATCGCCCTGCTGATAGTCCTCGGGCGCGACGAAACTCAGCCAGGTGCCGATGGCCAGCAGCACGGCGGCCCCGACCCACAGCACAGGCGTGAGCGGGCGCGTGAAGCGCAAAAACCGGTCGGGATTGGCAAGGCCGAACATCCGCATCCCTTTAAGGGGCTTGGTGCCGCCGCGCTATACGTCCCCCATCCCTGTGCTACAGCGTCGCGCCAGATTTGCGGAGACGACCATGACCGACGACGTGACCAAGGATTCCAACGGCAACATCCTGGCCGACGGCGACAGCGTGACCCTGATCAAGGATCTGAAGGTCAAGGGCTCGGGCGGGGTGACGCTGAAACGCGGTCAGCTGGTCAAGAACATCCGCCTGACCGGCGATACAGACGAGATCGAGGCCAATGTGGACAAGGTGCGCGGCCTGGTGCTGCGTACGGAGTTCGTGAAGAAGGCCTGATGCGCTGACGCTCGGGACACGGACCCTCGCGGCTTGAGCGCGATTATCCTTGAGCGTTCCGGATCGCCGCTGCGCCTGCGAACGGCGCAATGACGGCGGCAAACAGGACATAGGCGGTCAGCAAGGCCAGGGCCGGGATGGGGGACAGGCCGTTGGTCGCCCGCTCCAGGGCCCCGGCCCCGAAGACCACCGGTGGGATGAACAGCGGCAGGACGACGACGGCGATCAGCAGGCCGCCGCGCTTCGACCCAAGCGCCAGGGCCGCGCCCAGGGCTCCGGTCAGAGCAAACCCCAGCCCGCCGATCAGGGCTGATAGTCCCACCAGCGGGGCGAGGGCCGGCGACAGGCCCAGGGTGATGGCGGCAACGGGTGCGGTCACGGCCAGGGGCCAGCCGACAGCCAGCCACTGGGCCTTGGCCTTGGCCATGACGACCAGTTCCAGCGGGACGGGCCCCAGCGCAATCAGGTCCAGCGTACCGTCCTCCAGATCGCGCTCGAACAGTCGCTCCAGCGACAGGATCGACGACAGGGCCAGGGCCAGCCAGGCCATGCTGCCCGCGACGGGTCTCAGGCCTGCCGGATCGCCACCGGCCGCCAACGGCACCAGGACGGTCAGACACAGGAAAAAGCCGCAGGCCAGAAGAGGCCCGCCACCGCCGGACCAGGCCAGTGCCAGTTCGCGACGGAACAGGATCAACAGGCCGCTCACCGCCCGGCTCCGATATCAAGCGTACGGGCCGGCACAGGCAGGGGGTCATGCACGGCGGCGATGACGGCCCCACCCTTGTCGACATGGGCCTGCATCAGGGTGCCGAACACGGCGCGCCAGCGGGCATCCAGCGGACTGAACGGCTCGTCGAGCAGCCACAAAGGTCGCGGCGCGGCGATCAGACGAGCCAGGGCCAGTCTGCGACGCTGGCCCGCAGACAACTGACGCACCTCCAGATCCAGCAAGGGCGTCAGGGCCAGAAGGTCAATGGCTGCGGCGACACCATCCGGGTCTGCACCGGCGAACCGGGTCTGGAACGCCAGTTCATCACGCGCGCTGCGGGCCGTTTTCAGCCCGTCCAGCGGGCCCTGCCAGTGCAGATGCTGTCGTCGTGCTTCGTGCACATCCGTGCCCCCGAAGGCTATTTCGCCTGCGTCGGGGCGGATGAATCCGGCTATGGCGCGCAACAGGCTGGTCTTGCCCGCCCCGTTCGCCCCGGTCAGGGCCAGCACCTCTGCGGGCGCGACGCTAAAGGACAGCTCGCGGAACAGAATCCGCTCTCCGCGGGATACGGTCAGGGCAGAGACGGAAATCATCTGTCACCCCTCCAGTTGCGAACATTTCTCAATGTCCCTGTGCCCAACGCGGATACATGGACGCAAGCGCCTGCCATCGCTATATCCAGCGTCGCCGCAGCAGGCGTTCGCCGCGCGCGCCGGGGACCTGTGTGCCCCTGCGTGGATCGCGCGAACGTGCAACCGGATTGTCGGGCGGCGTTGACCAGAGGAAACCTCTCCATGCCGTCGAACGACAGCCTCAAGACCCGTCAGGACCTTTCCGTCGGGCGCAAGAAATACGCCTATTACAGCCTTCCCGTCGCCGAGGAAGCCGGTCTGGCCGGGATTTCCCGTCTGCCGCGCTCCATGAAGGTGCTCCTCGAGAACCTTCTGCGCAACGAGGACGGCGTTTCCGTCACCGAAGCCGACCTGAAGGCCGTGGCCGCCTGGATCGACAACAAGGGCTCGGTCGAGCACGAGATCGCCTTCCGTCCGGCCCGCGTGCTGATGCAGGACTTCACCGGCGTCCCCGCTGTCGTCGATCTGGCCGCCATGCGTGACGCGATGGCCAAGCTGGGTGCCGATGCCGCCAAGATCAATCCGCTGGTCCCTGTCGACCTGGTCATCGACCACTCGGTCATGGTCGACCATTTCGGCACCGCCGGAGCCTTCAACCAGAACGTCGAGCGCGAGTATGAGCGCAACATCGAGCGCTACAACTTCCTGCGCTGGGGCTCATCGGCCTTCAATAATTTCCGCGTCGTGCCCCCCGGCACCGGCATCTGCCACCAGGTGAACCTGGAGAACCTGGCCCAGACCGTCTGGACGCTGGAAGAGGGCAAGAAGACCGTCGCCTATCCCGACACGGTCGTGGGCACCGACAGCCACACCACCATGATCAACGGCCTGGCCGTGCTGGGCTGGGGCGTCGGCGGCATCGAGGCCGAGGCCGCCATGCTGGGCCAGCCGATCCCGATGCTGATCCCGGAGGTCATCGGCTTCCGCCTGACCGGCGCGATGACCGAGGGCACGACGGCGACCGATCTGGTCCTGACCGTCACCCAGATGCTGCGCAAGAAGGGCGTGGTCGGCAAGTTCGTCGAATTCTTCGGCCCGGCTCTGCCGAACATGACGATCGAGGATCAGGCGACCATCGCCAACATGGCCCCGGAATACGGCGCCACCTGCGGCTTTTTCCCCGTCAGCCGCGCCACCATCGACTATCTGACCGCCACGGGCCGCGACAAGGCCCGCGTCGCCCTGGTCGAGGCCTATGCCAAGGCTCAAGGGTTGTGGATCGATGAAACCTCGGAAGACCCCGTCTTCACCGATGTGCTGGAACTGGACATCTCCACCGTCGTGCCGTCGCTGGCCGGGCCCAAGCGTCCGCAGGACAAGGTCGCTCTGGACGTCGCCGCGCCGTCGTTCGAGACCGCCCTGACCGACGTCTTCAACCGCGTCACCGATGCCCCGCGCTATGCCGTCGAAGGCCAGAAGTTCGACGTGGGTGACGGCGACGTCGTGATCGCGGCCATCACCTCCTGCACCAATACGTCCAACCCCTCGGTTCTGATCGCCGCCGGTCTGGTGGCGCGCAAGGCCCATGCCCTGGGCCTGAAGGCCAAGCCGTGGGTGAAGACCTCGCTGGCACCGGGATCTCAGGTCGTCACCGACTATCTGACCGACGCCGGCCTGCAGAAGGACCTGGACGCCCTGGGCTTCAATCTGGTCGGCTATGGCTGCACCACCTGCATCGGCAACTCGGGCCCGCTGGATCCGGCCATTTCCAAGGTGATCAACGACAACGGCCTGGTGGCCACTTCGGTGCTATCCGGCAACCGAAACTTTGAGGGCCGGGTGAACCCCGACGTCCAGGCCAACTACCTGGCCTCGCCGCCGCTGGTCGTGGCCTATGCCATCGCCGGCTCGATGCGGATCGACATCACCACCCAGCCGATCGGCCAGGACAAGAAGGGCAAGGACGTCTTCCTGAAGGACATCTGGCCGACCTCGGAAGAGATCGCCGCCATCCAGAAGAAGTCGGTCACCCCGGCCATGTTCGCCAAACGCTACAAAGACGTCTTCAAGGGCGACAAGCACTGGCAGGCCATCAAGATCGAGGGCGGCCAGACCTATGAGTGGGAAGACACCTCCACCTACGTCGCCAACCCGCCCTATTTCGAGGGGCTGTCGATGGAGCCGACGCCGGTCACCGACATCGTCGAGGGCCGCGTGCTGGCCATCTTCGGCGACAGCATCACCACCGACCACATCAGCCCCGCCGGTTCGATCAAGAAGACCTCGCCTGCAGGGGTCTATCTGACCGGGCGCGGCGTTGATGCCCTGGACTTCAACAGCTATGGCGCGCGCCGGGGCCACCACGAAGTCATGATGCGCGGCACCTTCGCCAACATCCGCATCCGCAACAAGATCACGCCGGAGATCGAGGGCGGGGTGACGAAACACTTCCCGTCGGGCGACACCATGTCGATCTACGACGCAGCCATGCGCTACCAGTCCGAGGGGCGTCCGCTGGTCGTGTTCGCGGGCAAGGAATACGGCACCGGCTCGTCGCGCGACTGGGCCGCCAAGGGCACCCGTCTGCTGGGCGTTCGCGCTGTTCTGGCCGAAAGCTACGAGCGTATCCACCGGTCGAACCTGGTCGGAATGGGCGTCGTGCCGCTGCAGTTCAAGGCGGATGGCTGGCAGAAGCTGGGCCTGACGGGCGAGGAGATCGTGACGATCCGCGGCCTGTCCGACGTCAACGTCGGCAAGCTGCGGCCGCGTCAGGACATCTGGGTCGAGCTGTTCCGTCCGTCGGACGGCAAGATGGCCCGTTTCCCGGTCCGCTGCCGCATCGATAACCAGACCGAGCTGGACTACTTCAAGGCCGGCGGCGTGATGCCCTATGTGCTGCGGAACCTGGCGGGTGGGGACCAGCCGGCCCCGGCCAATGATGAAGCTGCGGCGATCGCGGCGGAATAGGCTTCGAGCGTTAGCGTTGATAATAATAGGCCGGCGGAGCTCTCCGCCGGCCTTTTTCACTTCTGGGGCGGTTCAGCCCCGGGTGGCGTTGTGCGGGCCAGGATCACGCGGATTGCGGCCAAACGCCTCCTCGCAGACGGCCCGACCGAAGGCCTCTGACACCATCATCTGGCGATCGCCTAGCAGGCCGCCGACGCGGCCCTGAGCGCTGGTCGAAACCCGGATCGGGTAACGGCCCAGAACCCGATTGTTGTGAGCCGGATCGACGAACTCCACCGTGGCGGCCAGGTAATGCTCGCCGTCGCCGTTCAGCAGGGTTTCCAAGCGGCCAGCGCGGTCCAGCGCCTTGATGTGAACCCTAAGATCGACAGGTGCCGTGCCCCACATGCAGCGGCGGAGCTCTTCGTGCACTTCTTCATTGAATGTGTCGGCGAAGTCGTCCTCAGCGTCGAGCCAGTCAGACGACATAACTATCGAGCCGATCTGCGCGGTCTCCTGAAGCCCGATCGGCAATGCTACCGGTGGGCCACCTTCGATCACTGGGGCGCACGCCGCGGTGGCGCTAAGCGCCGCAAGGGTCACGGCGGTGATGAGAGATTTCATATCGGTCTCCTGTGCGTGCAGAAAACTTAGTCGAACCCTGTTCATTGACGAGTGAATTCGGCGTAATCAGCGTCCGAAGACCTCGACCCTGATCTGACCTTCGGTCGTCAGCCAGGCCCTTTTCATGCCCTGGCTGTTGAACGGCGCGGCGATGTTGCCGTCGCGGTCCAGGGCGATCAGCCCGCCGTCGCCGCCCATGCCACCGATCTGGTCGATGACGCCCTGCGTCGCCTCGGCCAGCGACTGTCCCGCCTCGACGCGCCAGCCGACCTGGGCGGCGGCGGCGACGCGGATGAAATATTCGCCCTGACCGGTGCAGGAGGTGGCGGTCCGCTCATCGGCCCAGGTCCCGGCCGCCGGAATGGGGGTGTCGCCGACCCGGCCCGGCATCTTGCCGAACACACCCGCCGTCGAGGTCGCCGCAGCCAGCCGCCCCTGACTGTCCAGAACGCAGCAACCGACCGTGCCATGGCTCAGCGTGCCAGGCGGATAATTGTCCTCGCCCTGACCGGCGCGGGTGAACCAGGCCGCCTCGTCGCCGATCGGCTCCAGCCCCTGATCGTGGGCGAACAGGGCCGCACCTTCCCCTGCCAGCATGATGTGCGGTGTGCGGTCCATCACCGCCCGGGCGGCCACGACCGGATTGCGGAATCCTTGCAGCGCCGCCACCGCGCCTGCCTTGCGGGTTGCGCCGTCCATCAGGCTGGCATCCAGCTCATAGGCCCCGGCCAGATTGGGCGAGGCCCCGCGCCCGGCGACATAGAGGCCGGAATCCTCCAGCATCACCACGGCCTCGACCGCCACGTCCAGCGCGCTGGCCCCCGCTTCCAGCCGCGCCTTCATCGCCTCCACGACCTGGCGCATATGCACGACCTCGGCGTCATAGTTCCGCTCGCGCCGCGCGCCTGCGCCACCGTGAAGAATGAGGGCCGTCATGGGTCGTCTCCGGATCGCCTCTTTCAAACGGGCGTGCGGCTGATTAGCCTCTCGTCACGACGCGCGCCACGGGGGCGCGAGGCTTATGCTGAAAGACTTATCTATGCGCGCAGTGCTCTCCAAGGCCCCCGGCGGCCCTGAAACCCTGGTCGTCGAAGAGGTCATGGACCCGCGCCCGATGAAGGGCGAGGTGGTCATCGATGTGAAGGCGGTGGGCATCAACTTCCCCGACACCCTGATCATCGAGGACCGGTACCAGTTCAAGCCACAGCGCCCCTTCTCGCCCGGTGGCGAGGTGGCGGGCGTCGTCGAGGCTGTGGGCGAGGGCGTGACTTCGGTCCGCAAGGGTGATCGCGTTATCGCCGTGCCGGGCTGGGGCGGTCTGGTCGAGCGGCTGGCCGTGCCCGCCACCAGCGTCATCAAGATTCCCGACGGCATGGACTTCCCCACGGCCGCGGCCCTGATCATGACCTATGGCACCAGCTATTATGCGCTGAAGGACCGGGCCCAGCTGAAGGCGGGCGAGAGCCTGCTGGTGCTGGGGGCCGCAGGCGGGGTCGGTATCGCCGCCGTCGAACTGGGAAAGGCCATGGGAGCCCGCGTCGTGGCCGCCGCCTCGACCAATGACAAGGTCCAGTTCGCCCTGGAGGCCGGGGCCGACAACGGCCTGATCTATCCGTCCGGCAAGATGGACAAGGCGGCCCAGAAGGAGCTGTCGGGCGAGCTGAAGCTGGCCTCGGGTCGCGACGGGCCGGATGTGGTCTATGACGGCGTCGGCGGCGACTATTGCGAGCCGGCCCTGCGCTCCATGGACTGGAACGGGCGGTATCTGGTCGTCGGTTTCCCGGCGGGCATTCCGTCCCTGCCGCTGAACCTGACCCTGCTGAAGTCGGTGTCGGTGATCGGGGTGTTCTGGGGGGCGGCGGTGGCCCGCGACCCGGCCGGGCATGCCGCCAACATGGCCGACCTGTTCAAATTCTGGAGCGAGGGCAAGATCAAGCCGCGCATCAGCCGCACCTATCCGCTGGAGCGCGCGCATGAAGCCATCCAGGCCCTGGGCGACCGCTCGGTGATGGGCAAGGTCGTGGTGACGGTCGACGCCTGATGGTGGAGCTTGCGCTGTCACCGTCGCTGGACGTCGCGAGCCTGAACGCGGCCTTCAAGGTCCATCGCCGCCTGCACATTCCCGATGTGCTCGGCCCTGACAGCGCCGAGGCCGTGACGGCGGCCATGGAGGCCTATGACGGCTGGCGGGTCAGCGTCCATGCAGGCGGGGAGCGGTTCGAGATTCCGCTGAGCGGCGGTCGCGCTGCTGAGCCGGGCAAGCAGAGCTGGATCGACCAGGCCGCGTTGAACGGGGCCGACGAGAGCATGCAGTATATCTTCGATACCCGGCGCATTACGGTCGAGGGCATCGGTGACGACGTTCAGGACGCCGTGGCGGCTGTGCCCGCCTTTCTGAACAGCCCGACCTTCATCGCCTTCATGCGTGGGGTGACCGGCGACGAGCGGATCGACTTCGCCGATGCCCAGGCCACACGCTATCGGCCCGGCCACGTCCTGACCGGTCACAACGACGACGCCGAGGGCAAGAACCGGCTATATGCCTATGTGCTGAACCTGACCCGCGACTGGCGCGTGGACTGGGGCGGGGCGCTGATCTTTCCGGGTGCCGACGGCCAGATCGAAGAAGGCTTTGTGCCGCGATTCAACGCCCTGAATATCTTCGCCGTGCCGATGGACCACGCGGTGACCCAGGTCGCCAGTTTCGCGAGTGCAAATCGTCTGTCGATCACCGGCTGGCTGCGATCGAACTAGTCGCCCTTCAACTGCTCCAGCGCCGCGTCGGCCTGCTTCTTGTGACGCGGCCGGATGTTGGCCCCAAGCGTCGCGATCAGGGCGGCGATGACGGCGGCGTCGTCGGTGAAGCCGATGCCGGCGAAGATGTCGGGAATGGCGTCGATCGGCAGGACGAAATAGGCCAGCCCGCCCAGCATCAACCCCTTGGCCGCCATCGGCGTCTCGGGATCGCGCGCCGCGAACCAGACGCTCAGTGCCTGTCCCGCGAACGGAATGCGGGCCGCCGTGCGCCGGATTTTGGGCCAGAAGCCCTTCTGGACCCGGACCTCGTTGGTCGCCAGCACCGAGGGCACCAGGGCGCGTTTGGGGTCCAGGGCCTCGTCGGGCGTCATCGGCTTGGTATTCGTGGTCATGGCGGCTAAAGCCCCGCAATCGTCATTCGTTCAATCCCATATAGGAACAGAGGCCATGAAACTCGACGGGTCAATCGCAGCGGTCGTCACGGGCGGGGCATCGGGCCTGGGTGAAGGCACCGCACGCGCTATCGCCGCCACAGGGGCCAAGGTCGCCCTGTTCGACATGAACGCCGAAAAGGGCGAAGCCATCGCGGCCGAAATCGGCGGCGTCTTCTGCCAGGTCGACGTAACCTCCGACGAGGAAGTGGCCGCCGCCTTCGCCAAGGCCCGCGCCGCCCACGGTCAGGAGCGCCTGACCGTCAACTGTGCCGGCATCGCCACCGGCCAGAAGACCGTCAGCCGCAAGCGCGACACGGGAGAAACCCGCGCGCATGACATGGCCAGCTTCGAGCGCACCGTTCGCATCAACCTGTTCGGCACCTTCCGCGTCCTGTCGCAGTCGGCACTGGGTATGGTCGCCCTGGACCCGATGGAGGATGGCGAGCGCGGCCTGATCGTCAATACCGCCTCGGTGGCGGCCCAGGATGGCCAGATCGGCCAGGCGGCCTATTCGGCGTCCAAGGGCGGCGTCTATGCCATGACCCTGCCGGTCGCCCGCGATCTGGCCCAGGAAGGCATTCGCGTGAACACCATCCTGCCCGGCATCATGTGGACGCCGATGATGGCCGGCATGGATCAGAAGGTTCAGGACAGCCTGGCCGCCGCCATCCCCTTCCCCAGCCGACTGGGCAAGCCGTCGGACTATGCGTCCCTGGTGCTGGAACTGGCCCGCAACGTCTACATCAACGGTGAGTGCATCCGCCTGGACGGAGCCATCCGGCTGGCTCCGCGCTGAGGCGCGGGTAGGGCGCTAACGCTCGGGACGCGGCCCCTCTCTGCTCGAGCGCAGAATTTTGCTTTTGGGACTTGCGAGAGGTGCGGCCCCTCCGCTATAGGCCCGCCTCCGACTGATTGCGGGCGTAGCTCAGTGGTAGAGCACAACCTTGCCAAGGTTGGGGTCGAGAGTTCGAATCTCTTCGCCCGCTCCAGTCGAAACGCACAAGGCCTGCCGGAAACGGCGGGCCTTTGTCGTATCTGGCGTTCCGACAACGAAAAGGCCGCCCCGCGAGGGAGCGGCCTCTCAGGATCATTGTGGCGTCAGTGACTAGTTGATGCCCAGCGCGCGCTTGATCTCGCGCCAGTCGACCATCTTGTAGTTCTGCTGGCCGCGGTTGGGGGCGTCGCTGTCGTCGTGGAAGGCCAGCGCACCCTGCGGCCAGGGGCCGATGGCCCCGCTCCAGGCGTCCAGACCATCCGTGTGGGTCACCGCATCGACAGCCTGGCCGCTGGTGGTGGCGACACCGTCGACGATGGTGAAGCGTCCGACGTAGGCATAGGCCGTCTGGGCTCCCGTTCCGGTGACGCGCCAGACCGGATAGGTGCTGTCGCCCTGGCTGGAGGCGATCAGGTATTTGTTCGCGCCATCGCGCATGATCGTCAGGCCCTCGACGTCGTCGGTCAGGCGGACGCGGTCGATGGGCTGGATTTCGGTCGGAGCGCTGGAGCCGGCCGGGTCGAAGTCGAAACGCCAGATGCCGACATCCTCTTCGCCGACGTACAGCAGGTCGGCGGCGTCATCGACGACACAGCCCTCGGTCTGGCTGCCCAGTTGCATCGACTTTTCGACCACGCTGACGGGGCCGTTCGGTCCCGCGGTGACGCGGATCTGCTGGATCAGGCCAGCCTTGTTGTTGGGCACCAGGTAATAGGCATCCCCTCGCTGGCCCATGCAGAAGCCGTAGGGCTCGCCCATGTTGGTCGGGATGAAGCCCCAGCGCCGGACCTCCAGGGTCGCCGGGTCCATCAGCCAGGTCATGATGCCGAAGCGGTCGCGCTCGGCCGCGGCGACCAGGACCATCGCCTTGCCGTCGACCATGAAGCCGGACCGGACATCGACATTGTTCATCGGGCCGTCCGGGAAGAACTGCCGCACGGTACCGTCCAGATTGTGGACGTACAGGCCGTCGGACTTGTCGGTTCCAAACATCACGGCCCGCGACGGATCGCGCGGATCGGTCCAGAAGGCGGGATCGTCTGCATCCACGGTCGGGTCGGTGGTGACCACGGTCTCGACTGCCGCGACGACGGGCTTGGCCGGATCGCCTGCGGCCAGGATACCCTGCGGGATTTCAGGCTCGGCGGTGGCACAGGCGGCCAGCAGGGCGGCGGACGCGACCAGTGTGGTCAGGGTGCGGATCGACATGTCAGCCTCTTCGACGACGAAATTTTCAAGCGTGACCGCGCAGACCACGCACGCGCGCATCGGGTCAAGCAAGGCCCTGTGACGGTTCTCGAATGGCGATGTGACAACTGATCCGGTTCAAGAGCAAACGTCACGCGCGCGTCTGAAAATCGGCACCGCTTGTTCGTCAAATCGTCGTGGAGGCGTCGTCGCTACGGCTTAGCTCCGATTTCCGAACACCGGAGCCCTTTGGCTGCCGGTCTCTCGGGGATGCCATCAATGAAATTCGCGCTTCTGCTCGGTGCCGCCCTGGCTCCGATCTTCGCCGCCGCAGCGACGCCTGCCTTTGCCGGACCCGTCGTGGGTACTGTGGCTGACGCCTCAGGCACTCGCACGTTACAGGGGGCCGAGGTCACGATCGTCGAACTGAACCAGACGGCGACGGTCGGTGCAGACGGAACGTTCCGCTTTGGTGACGTGGCACCCGGCACCTATACGCTGCGTGCTGGTTTCGCGGGTGCCGTCGATGAGACCCGCCAGGTGGTTGTGCCCGCGACGGGCACTGCCTCCGTCAACTTCTCACTACGTCCGCTCGCATCTTCGGACGGTACGGTGATCGAGGATGTCCTGGTCATCGGCCAGCGCGCCAACTTCCTCAGCGCCGTCTCGCGCCAGCGCAGCGCCGACACGGTCCAGACCGTTCTGACCCGCGACGCCATCGGCCAGTTTCCGGACCAGAACGTGGCGGAGGCCCTGCGCCGCGCGCCCGGCATCAATGTTCTGAACGACCAGGGCGAGGGCCGGTTTGTATCCGTGCGGGGTCTCGACCCCAATCTGAACTCGGCGTCGATCAACGGCAACCGTGTGCTCGCGACCGGAGGCGACGAGCGTGCCGTGGCGCTGGACGTCATCCCGTCAGAACTGATCGAATCCATCGAGATCAAGAAGTCGCTGACGCCGGACATGGACGGCGACACCATCGGAGGCTCGATCGACATCGCAACGACCAGTTCGCTGGACCGTCGCCGCAACCTGTTCACGGCGTCGCTGGAGGGCTCGTACAACGATCAGAACGAACAGACCTCGCCCAAGGGCAGCTTCGATTTCGTCTACAAGTTCAATGACCGCCTCGGCATCGCTGGGGGGGCCAGCTACTACAACCGTGAATTCGCCACCGACAACATCGAGATGGACGGCTGGAGCGAGACGGACGACGGCGGTATCTTTGCCGAAGATCTGGAGTACCGCGATTATGACGTTATGCGCGAACGTTATGGCGCGACCCTGACGCTGGATTACCAACTCAACGATTCGACACGCCTGTATCTGCGCGGCCTGTATTCCAAGTTCGACGACACCGAATTGCGCACCCGCCTGGTCTTCGGCTTCGACGAACCGACCGAGATCGTCGGGGACAGTGCCTCGTTCGATTCAGCCGACGGGCGTATCCGGGTCGAGCGCGATCTGAAGGACCGTCGCGAGGTGCAGACCATTCGCACGATCTCGGCCGGTGGCCGGACCGACTATGGCCAGTGGCGCTTCGACTATGACGTGGCCTATTCCGAAGCCGATCAGCAGGAAAATGGGTCGATTGACCCGATCGTCTTCCGTCGCGACTTCGAGGATGCAGGCGAACTGGGCGTCACCATCAACTACGGCGACCTGCGCCGCCCGACGTATCAGATCGACTTCGGCCAGAGCCTGTTCCTCGACCCGTCGCAGTATGAGTTTGACGCCCTGGAGCGCACCACGCGTGAGGATGCGCGCGACCGCGAGTTCTCGGTCAAGGCTGACGCGGCCTATGACATGGCCATCGACGGCGGCAATATCGAGTTCAAGTTCGGCGGGAAGGCCCGCCAGCGCGAGAAGCGTCTGAGCTATGTCTTCGACATCTACGACGGGTACGACGGCGACTTCACCCTGGCGGACGTCGTGGGCCGCCAGAGCTATGGCCTGGCCACCATCGACCCCGTTCCGGGCCTGTCGGAAACGCGCGATTTCCTGAGCGGTGGCTTCGGCGATTTCGAGCGCAACGATCTGGACAGCACCTTCGCGTCCAACGCGGAAAGCTATTCGGCGGACGAAGACATCTATGCCGGCTATGCCCAGGCCAAGCTTGAGAGGGATGCCTGGCGCGTCGTCGGCGGGGTTCGGGTCGAGCAGACTGAAGTCCAGCTGAACGGACAGCGGATCGACCTGGTCGAGGAAGGCGCAATCATCGATGGCGTCGAGCTGGACGAAGACACCCTGTTCATCACGCCGGTGCAGTTCGACCGCAGTCATACCGACTGGTTGCCCAGCGTGAATGTCCGCTACGAAGCGGCAGAAAACCTGATCGCCCGCTTTGGAGCCTTCCGCTCTGTCGTGCGGCCCAGCTTCGGTCGTCAGGCACCGCGCTTCCTGATTGAGGAAAATGACGAAAACGAGCGGTCGGGCGAGTTCGGCAATCCGGACCTGGACCCTTACAAGGCGTGGAACTTCGACGCGACGCTTGAGTACTATTTCGCCCCTGAGGCCGTGATCCAAGGCGGCATCTTCTACAAGTCGATCGAGGACTTCATCATCGATGCCGAGTTCGAGGACGGCACGTTCGCGGGCATCGATTACGATGAGGCCGTCATCCCCATCAACGGCGACGAGGCCACGGTGTTCGGCGCGGAACTGAGCTACGGTCAGGCCCTGTCGTTCCTGCCCGCGCCGTTCGATGGCCTGCTGGTCAATCTGAACTATACGTACACCGATGCCGAGGGTGAGGTTCTGGGGCGCACCGTGCCTCTGCCCACATCTTCCGAACATACCTTCAACGCTGTTCTGGGCTATGAGAAGGGCCCGCTGAGCCTGCGCGTCGCCGGAGCCTATCGCTCGGGCTATCTGGATGAACTTGGCGGCGATGCCGAAAGCGACCGCTATGTCGATGACCATTTCCAGATCGATCTGAGCGGCAAATATCGAGTGACCGAAAACGTCCAGCTGTTTGCCGAACTAGTGAACGCCAATGACGCGACCTACACCGCCTTCCAGCGCGGCCCGGGTCGTGATCGTCTGCTCCAGTACGAAGAATATTCCTGGACCGGCAAGTTCGGCATCAAGCTGAACTTCTGATCCTGCGCGACAGCAATCGACGAAGGGCCGGGCGGAAACGTCCGGCCCTTTTGCGTATCGCGCCCTTCCGGCGTTGCCGCAGGCGGGGCGGGTCCCCTATATGCAGGCGCGAACCTTCTCGCGTCCGGACAACCCCGATCATGGCCCGCAAGACAGACACATCCGGCGGACTTCTGGGCGGCCTGCGGTCGATGCTGGGCGGCAAGCCCACCAAGGCTGTCGCCGAGACCGCACCCGAGCCGATCACCCTCAGCCCAGACCCGGCGGGCCATTTCCAGACGCCGGACACCCCGGACACGCCCGCGCCCCCATCCGCGCCCGAACAGGACCAGAGCAAGCCCATGGCCGAAGCCGCCTCCCCCAGCCCCGCCGCAGCCAAGGCCTATGACGTCGTCATCATCGGCGGCGGACCGGGCGGCTACAATGCCGCGATCCGGGCGGGCCAGCTGGGCCTCAGCGTCGCCTGCGTGGAGATGCGCGAGACGCTGGGCGGCACCTGCCTGAACGTCGGCTGCATGCCATCCAAGGCCATGCTGCATGCCTCGGAGTTGTTCGAGGCGGCGACCAAGGAGTTTCCGACCCTCGGGATCGAGATCGGCACGCCGAAGATCAACGTCGACCAGCTGCAGAAGCAGAAGCATGAGAGCGTCACCGCCCTGACCAAGGGCATCGAATTCCTGTTCAAGAAGAACAAGGCGGACTGGATCAAGGGTCGCGGTCGCATCACCGGACCGGGCCAGGTCGAGGTCGAGGCGGCCGACGGGTCGAAGACGACCCTGACCGCCAAGGACATCGTCATCGCCACGGGATCGGAGCCGACACCCCTGCCTGGCGTGGAATTCATCGAGGGCAAGGTGGTCGATTCCACCGGGGCCCTGGCCCTGCCCGCCGTGCCCAGGACCATGATCGTGGTCGGCGCCGGCATCATCGGGCTGGAGCTCGGTTCGGTGTGGCGCCGTCTGGGCGCACAGGTGACGGTGGTCGAATATCTGCCGCGCATCACGCCGGGCATGGACAGCGATGTCGCCACCGCCTTCCAGCGCGTGCTGACCAAACAGGGCATGACCTTCAAGCTGGGCTCCAAGGTCACGGCCGCGAAGTCGGTCAAGGACGGCGTTGAGCTGACGGTCGAACCGGCGGCGGGTGGCGAGGCCGAGACGCTGAAGGCCGATGTCGTCCTGGTCGCCATCGGCCGCCGTCCCTATACGCAGGGCCTGGGGCTGGAGACCGTCGGGATCGAGCCGGACAAGCGCGGCTTCGTCACCCAGGATCATCTGAAGACCGGAGCCAAGGGCGTCTGGGTCATCGGCGACGTCACCAGCGGCCCCATGCTGGCCCACAAGGCCGAGGAAGACGCCGTAGCCGTGATCGAGCTGATCGCGGGCAAGGCCGGTCACGTCGACTACGACATGGTCCCCAGCGTGGTCTACACCTTCCCGGAGGTCGCCTGGGTCGGCAAGACCGAGGATCAGCTGAAGGCCGACGGCGTCGCCTACAAGGTTGGCAAATTCCCCTTCACCGCAAACTCCCGCGCCAAGATCAATCACGAGACCGACGGCTATGCCAAGGTTCTGGCCGATGCGGCGACCGACAAGATCCTGGGCGTTCACATCCTGGGGCCCCAGGCGGGCGAGATGATCCACGAGGCCTGCGTCGCCATGGCCTTCGGCGGCGCGTCCGAGGACATCGCCCGCATCTGCCACGCCCATCCGACCCGCTCCGAAGCCGTCAAACAGGCGGCCATGGGTGTGGAGGGCTGGACCATGCAGGCCTGATCGATGGACCTGAGGCTCAGCGGCAAGCGCGCCCTGATCTGCGGCGGCTCCAGCGGACTGGGCCGCGCCGTGGCGACGGCGCTGGTCGCCGAGGGCGCACATGTGGCGCTGCTGTCGCGGGACGCTGCAAAGCTGCAGGCTGTGGCGGATGAGTTGAACGCGATGGGCCCGGGCCGCGCCGTCATCGCGCCTGCCGATCTGGCGGATCATGCATCCCTGCTGACAGCGGTCGATGTGGCCGAGGCGGCGCTGGGCGGACCGATCGAAATATTGCTGAACAACACCGGTGGACCGCCGCCATCTGGCGTGTCGGGACTGGAGCCGGATCTGTGGCGGGCGCAGTTCGAGGCGATGGTGCTGTCGATCTTTCGCCTGACCGACCGGGTCCTGCCCGGCATGAAGGCTATGGGCTGGGGTCGCCTCCTGAATGTGGCGTCGATCACCGTGGTCGAGCCGGTAGCGTCGCTGGGCGTGTCCAACACCTTGCGGGCCTCGGTCACGGCCTGGGCCAAGACCCTGGCGGGTGAGGTCGCGCCGCACGGCATCACCGTCAACACCCTGCTGCCCGGTCGGATTGACACGCCGAGGATCGAGCGGCTGGACGCGGCCCGCGCGGCCGCCCACGGCATCACGCCCGAGCAGGCGCGGGCCGAAGCCACCGCCGGCATTCCCGTTGGTCGCCTGGGGACGCCGGAGGAGTTCGGTGCCGTCGCCGCCTTCCTGGCCAGTCCGCAGGCGGCCTATGTCACCGGTTCGCTGATCCGGCTGGACGGCGGGGCGGTCCGGGCCATCTGACGCCTGGGTTAGGCGCGGGGATGCGCATCCGCATAGGCGGCCAGCAGGTGCGCGGCATCGACGGCGGTGTATTTCTGGGTCGTGGACAGGCTGGCGTGGCCCAACAGTTCCTGGATGGAACGCAGGTCGGCCCCGGCCCCGAGCAGATGGGTCGCGAAACTGTGGCGCAGGGCGTGGGGCGTGGCGCTGGCGGGCAGGCCGAGGCGACCGCGCAGGTGCTGCAAGGTGGCCTGGACATGGCGGGGGCTCAGAGGCCCGCCGCGCCGCGCGCGGAACAGGGCTTCGTCCGGTGAAAGAGTAAACGGCAGCAGCGCCACATAGTCGTCTATGGCAGCGCGGACGGCGGGCAGGACCGGCGCGATGCGGGTCTTGCCGCCCTTGCCGGTGATGCGCAGCGTTTCGCTAAGCGGGGCGTCGGCGCGGGTCATCGACAGGCCCTCGGAAATGCGCAGGCCGCAGCCGTAGAGCAGGGTCAGGACGGCGCGATCGCGGGCGGCCTCCCACGGGGCAGCATCGGGATCGGCCTGGGATTCCTCAAGCAGGCCGCGTGCCTGATCCTCGCTGACCGGGCGCGGCAGCGACGGCTTGATGCGGGGACCGCGCACCAAGGCCAGCTGCGGGGCGGGCGTGGCACAGCGCCGATCGAGGAAGCCGTGGAAGGCGCGGATGGCCGACAGTGTCTGGCTGATGGAGCGGGCGGCCAGCCCCGACCGGTCAGTGCCGTCGCCGGCGCGGCGCTCGGCCAGATGGGCGCGGACCTCGGCGGCGCTGACGGTGCCCAGGTCGGTCAGGCTGAGGGCTTCGCCGCGGTGCCGCTCCAGAAAGGCGACGTACAGTCGCCCGATATGGCCATAGGCCTCCAGCGTGCGGGGCGACAGGCGCCGCTCGTGCACCAGATGCTCCAGCCAGGCGGACAAAGCGTCTGAGGCCGTCATCCCAGCAGGGGCCAGCGTTCGGCGGTGCGCTCGACAACCCGGGCGATGAAGGCCACCAGTTCGCAGCCCATGGTGGAGGTGAAGCCGTCTTCCTCGGGCGAACCGAAGGCGCACAGGGCGGGACGGGCGGTGGTTTCGGCCCCCGGAAACTGCGGGGCCATGCGGATCAGGGCGACGGAGCGGACCTGGTCCTCGGTTGCGCCGAACAGGTTCAGCCCGTCGAAGTTCGGGCCCAGCCAGGTCAGGCCGTGCTCGCCCAGCAGGCCGTCGACGCCGCCGTCGTCCAGTGCACGCCAGCCGAAGGGGACGGGGCCGGGTTTTTCCAGCGCCAGGGCGGCTCCGGCCAGACCGAAGCGCCCCTGCGCCACCGCATCCAGACGCCGGGCCAGGTCGGACAGGTTGCGGGCCTCCAGCAGGTCCAGCGCCGCGACATGGGTCTGGGTCTGGGCGGCGAAATTGGCGCGGGCGATGGATTCGATGCGTTTGCGCGCGTCGGCCTCACGCTCGGCGGCTTCCTCCAGCCGGGTCAGGGCGGCGCGGCCGAATTCCACGACATTGCGGCCGTGGGGTTTCAGGCCGACTTCCTCCAGCAGGGAGCGGTCGTCCAGCAGGATCTGCGGATGCGCCTGAAGCCAGGCGCGGATTTCCGGCCAGTGCGGACCGGTGTCTTCGGTCGGGAGGTCAGGCAATACGCTCACAGACCTCTCCTTGGAGGCAGGCTACAGGATCGACTGACCGGTCTTGCCCCAGTCCGCCAGGAAGGCATCAAGCCCCTTGTCGGTTAACGGGTGCTTGACCAGGGCCTTGAAAGTGTCGGACGGCAGGGTCGCGGCATCCGCTCCGGCGATGGCGGCGGCCGAGACATGGCCGGGATTGCGCAGGGAGGCGGCCAGGATTTCCGTCTCGAACCCATGGGTGTCGTAGAGCATCCGGATTTCCTCCAGCAGGCCGATCCCGTCCGCGCCGTGGTCTTCCAGTCGCCCAACGAAGGGCGAGACGAAGGTGGCACCGGCCTTGGCGGCCAGCATGGCCTGGGCGGCGGAGAAGCACAGGGTGACGTTGGTCTTGATGCCCTTGTCGGAGAAGTTGCGCGCCGCGCGCAGCCCGTCCCAGGTCAGGGGAAGTTTGACGACGACATTGGGCGCGATGGCGGCCAGCTTGTCGCCTTCCTTGACCATGGTCTCGAAGTCGGTCGCAACGGCCTCTGCGGAAATCGGCCCCTCGACCAGGCCGCAGATTTCGGCGATGACCTCTGCGATGTTGCGACCGGATTTGGCGATCAGCGAAGGATTGGTGGTGACGCCGTCCACCATGCCGGTGGGGACCATGTCCTTGATGACGGCGACGTCGGCTGTGTCGAGAAAGAGTTTCATGGGGTGGGTGTTTAGCGGCGGAAGGTCGAGAGCGCGAGCCTCTTTCACCTCCCCACGCGTGGGGAGGTGGCGCGGCGCGTCTTCGCGCCGTGACGGAGGGGGCGGCGCTGGTGTTAGCTGCTGGTCCGCCAATCTCTGTAGGCGGGAGTCGCCCCCTCCACCACGCTTCGCGCGGTCCCCCTTCCCATCTGCGATGGGGAGGTGATTGCCATGCGCGTCGCCTCCGTCCTCATTCCCCTGCCGGTACCCGAGGCTTTCGATTACGAGGTGCCGGAGGACATCGAGGTCGTGCGCGGCGATCAGGTTGCGGTGCCGCTGGGGCCGCGGCTGATGCGGGGCATCGTGGTCGAGGCGCGCGAGACGACCGGGTCGAACCGGCGGCTGAAGGCGATTGATCATCTGATGGATGATCCGCGCCTGCCCGAACGCACGGTGGACTTCGTCGAATGGGCCGGGCGCTGGACGCTGAGCGCGCCGGGCGAGATGGCGGCGACGGCGCTGAAAGGGCTGCGGGCCCCCCGTCCCCGGCCCGAGCGGCGGGTGCGGCGTGTCGGTGAGGCTGTCCCTGTGCGCCCGACGGCGGCGCGGACGGCGGTGCTGGAGGCGCTGGGCCAGCGGGCTATGCCGGGAGCTGATCTGGCTCGGGCGGCCGGCGTGTCCTCGGGCGTTGTGAAGGGCCTGGTCGATGAAGGCGTGCTGGAGATCGTCGAGATCGAGGCTCTTGCCGCCTTCGATGCGCCCGACCCCGACCATGCGCCTGCCGATCTGAATGCTGATCAGGCGGCGGCGGCCGAGGCCATCGCAAAGGCGGTTACGGGCGGCGGTTTCTCGCCCTTCCTGCTGGACGGCATCACCGGCTCGGGCAAGACCGAGGCCTATCTGGAGGCGGCGGCTCAGGCGCTGCGGGCCGATCCGACCGCCCAGATCCTGATCCTGCTGCCCGAGATCGCCCTGACCCAGGCTCTGATCGAGCGGATCACGGCCCGGTTCGGCGCGGCCCCGGCGGAGTGGCATTCCGGGGTCGCCCCGCCGCGTCGGCGCCAGGTCTGGGAGGCGGTGGTGGCGGGCCGCTGCAACATTGTGGTCGGGGCGCGGTCGGCCCTTTTCCTGCCTTTCGTCAATCTGCGACTGCTGGTCGTGGACGAGGAGCACGACGGCTCATTCAAGCAGGATGAGGGTTTGATCTATCACGGCCGCGACCTGGCCGTGGCGCGGGCGCGGATCGAGGGGGCGACGGTGGTCCTGGCCTCGGCCACGCCGTCGCTGGAGACACTGTGGAATGCGCGGCAGGGTCGGTATGGCTGGCTGAGGCTGGAGCGGCGGCACGGGGCGGCGATGTTGCCTGATATCGCTTTGCTGGACCTGCGGCAGACACCGCCGGACCCCCAGACCTGGCTGTCCCAGCCCTTGCGCGAGGCCATCGGCGAGACCTTTGCGCGGGGCGAGCAGAGCCTGCTGTTCCTGAACCGGCGGGGCTATGCGCCTGTGGTGCTGTGCCGGGTCTGCGGCCACAGGATGACTGCACCTGATACCGACAGCTGGCTGGTCGAGCATCGCTATACCGGGCGGCTGGTCTGTCACCTGACCGGCTTTTCGATGATGCGGCCTAAGGCCTGTCCATCGTGCGGAGCGGAGGATTCGCTGGTCTCGGTCGGGCCCGGTGTCGAGCGGGTCGAGGAGGAGGTGCGGCAGCTGTTTCCAGAGGCGCGCACGGCGGTGTTCAGTTCGGACACCACGCCGGATGCTCGGTCAGCGCGTGCCCTGATCCAGGCCATGCAGGACGGCCAGATCGACATTCTGGTGGCCACGCAAGCCGCGGCCAAGGGGCACAACTTCCCCAATCTAACCCTGGTCGGGGTGGTGGACGCCGACCTGGGCCTGCGCGGCGGCGACCTGCGCGCGGCGGAACGGACCTTCCAGCTGCTCAGCCAGGCGACGGGCCGGGCCGGGCGAGCCGACAAGCCGGGCCGGGCCCTGCTTCAGACATGGACGCCCGAACATCCGGTGCTGATGGCGCTTGCGGCTGGCGACCGCGACGCTTTCGTCGAGGCGGAGCTGGCCGAGCGTGAGGCCGGATCGCTGCCCCCCTATGGCCGGCTGGCCGCGATCATCCTGTCCAGCGAGAACCCGCAGGCGGTCGAGAAGGCCGCCCGCGACCTCGCCGAAAACATTCCCAATGCCGAGCGGCTGGAGGTCTATGGCCCCGCCGACGCGCCGCTCGCCCTTGTCCGGGGCCGACGTCGCAAGAGACTGCTGGTCCGGGCCGACCGGGACGTCGATCTCCAAGGTTTCCTGCGCGCCTGGCTGGCGCGGGTGAAGGTGCCGGGCTCGGTGCGGCTGTCGGTCGATGTGGACCCCTACAGCTTCCTGTAGCGTCAGCCCGGCGGTTCGGGAGCGGTCAGGCGGATTTCGAACAGTTTGGGCCAGTTCTTGCCGGTGACGAACAGGCGTCGTTTCGTGGGGTCCCAGGCGATGCCGTTCAGCACATCGTCGGAAGGGCTGACCCTTTCACGGGAAGGATGGATTTCCGTCAGGTCGATCACGCCTACGACCCGGCCTGAAACCGGATCAATCTTCACCAGCAAGTCCTGCTGCCACAGGTTGGCGACGATCTGGCCGTCGATCCATTCCAGTTCGTTCAGACGTGAAACGGGACGCCCGCCATAGGTCACGGTGATCCGGTGCGTTTCAGCAAAGGTGTCCGGATCGAGGAAGCGGATCACCGGCGTCCCGTCCGACATGATCAAGCGTTCCTCATCGTCGGTCAGACCCCAGCCTTCACCCGGATAGGCGAACTGCCCCAAGGGCGTGAGGTCATCGGCATTCCAGATGAAGCCGGTGCCGTTCTGCCAGGTCAGGCTGAACAATCTGCCGCCGATCTCGGTGACGCCCTCACCGAAATAGGCCAGGTCGAGGTCGCGCCTTTGCAGCACGGCACCGTTCTCGATTCGCACGCGTCTGATCGTCGAGGGGAACCGCCCGGTCGTCTCGATCAGCACGTCGTCATGCACGATCAGACCTTGGGTGAAGGCCGTCGGGTCGTGAGGGTAGGTGGCGACGATCTCATAGCCCTGAACGGGCGGCAGGTCAGGTTCGGTCTGGGCCCAACTCGCCGCCGGGGCTCCGACCAGGAGCGCGCCGACGGCGAGAAGGGCTCTGAGCGACATGTTCAGTGGGTCGGGTCGGCGGCGTCTTCGGCCTCTGCGGCCTGGGCACGAGACTCGGCGGCATTGGCCTCCGCGCGGGCGCGTTCGGCCTTCTGCTTCTTGGTCGCGGACCTTCGGCTCAGCATGTTCAGCGCCTCGACGCCGGCCGAGAAGGCCATGGCGGCGTAGATGTAGCCCTTGGGCACATGATAGCCGAAGCCGTCGGCGATCAGGACCATGCCGATCATCAGCAGGAAGCCCAGGGCCAGCATGACCACGGTGGGGTTCTTGTCGATGAAATCACCAAGCGGGTCGGCGGCCAGAAGCATGACGGTGATGGCCACCAGAACGGCGACGACCATGATCGGCAGGTGCTCGGTCATGCCGACAGCGGTCAGGATGCTGTCGATCGAGAAGACCAGGTCGATCAGGATGATCTGGAAGATCGCGGCCCCGGCGTTGTTGATCACGACGTCGGCCTTGCCGCCCTTGCTCTTGTCGAGCAGGTCGTGGCTGGGGGTCGGATCGACCGAGTGGTGGATTTCCTTGGTGGCCTTCCAGACCAGGAACAGGCCGCCGACGATCAGGATCATGTCCTTCCACGAAAACTCATTGCCCATGACCGAGAAGACCGGCTGGGTCAGGGTCACGATCCAGGCGATGGTCGACAGCAGGGCCAGGCGCATGACCAGCGCCAGGGAGATACCGATGCGGCGAACGCGCGAACGGTGCTCGGGCGGCAGCTTGTTCGAGAGAATTGAGATGAAGATCAGGTTGTCGATGCCCAGCACGACTTCCATCACGATCAGGGTGACGAGCGCGGCCCAGGCCGCGGGGTCGGTGAGCAGGGGGGTAATGCTGTCAAACATCGGGGCTGTGATTCCTGAGAGGGGCCGTCGTAAAGCCGCGACCCTGAATGCCCTTCATACAGTCGTGGTTGCAGGTGCGGCAATGCGTCTGTGGTTGGAAGGTATGCGGCGGGGCGTCTCGGTTGCGGGAGTGAAAAGCCCATGCTATCAGGCGCCCGGCTTGCAGGAGGCGTTTCTCACGAAACGGCTCTAGTCGTGCTTTCCATAAGTATATCAAGCCCTTGATCGACGCGAACGTCGTGGTCGATCGTGACACAACATGCTTATCCGGACGGACAAGACCCTTGGCTGACGAATTCAGGACGACAGAAGTCGCAGAGCGCTATGCCCAGGCGCTGTTCGACCTTGCCGACGAAACCGGTGCGACCGACGCCGTGCGCGCCGACCTGAAGTCGCTGCGCGCCGCCTGGCACGAGAGCGCGGACCTGCGCCGCCTGGCGACCTCGCCGGTTATTTCCGACGAAGATCAGCAAAAAGGTCTGGTCGCCATCGCCGACAAGGCGAAGTTCCACAAGACGACCCGCAACTTCCTTGGCCTGCTGGCCCAGAATGGTCGCTCGGGCGACCTGACCGGCGTCATCGCCGGTTATGAGGCGCTGTATGCCAAGAAGACCGGACTGGTCGCCGCCGAGATCGTCTCGGCCCAGGCCCTGACGGCCGCACAGACCAAGTCCATCCAGACTGCCCTGCGCACCGCCCTGGGCAAGGACGCCGAAATGACCGCCCGTGTCGATCCGTCGATCCTGGGTGGCCTGAAGGTCAAGGTCGGCTCGAAACTGTTCGACGCCTCGCTGAAGACCAAGCTCGACCAGATGAAGTTTGCCCTGAAACGGGCCTAAGCCCCAACCGATACCCGCGCGGTCCCGGCCGCGACGACACGAAGACGAAAGCCAGAGAGCCCGACCATGGACATCCGCGCCGCCGAGATTTCGGCCATCCTCAAGTCCCAGATCGCCAACTTCGGCGTCGAAGCGGACGTGTCCGACGTCGGCCAGGTGCTGTCGGTCGGCGACGGCATCGCCCGCATCCACGGCCTGGACAATGTCCAGGCCGGCGAAATGATCGAATTTCCCAAGGCCGGGGTTAAGGGCATGGCCCTGAACCTGGAGCGCGACAACGTCGGCGCCGTGATCTTCGGCCAGGACAACCAGATCGCCGAGGGCGACGAGGTCCGCCGTCTGGGCGAGATCGTGGACGTTCCGGTCGGCAAGGGTCTGCTGGGCCGCGTCGTCAACCCGCTGGGCGAGCCGATCGACGGCAAGGGCCCGATCCAATTCACCGAGCGCCGCCGCGTGGACGTCAAGGCGCCCGGCATCATCCCGCGCAAGTCGGTGCATGAGCCGATGCAGACCGGCCTGAAGGCCATCGACACCCTGATCCCTGTCGGCCGTGGCCAGCGCGAGCTGATCATCGGTGACCGTCAGGTCGGCAAGACCGCCGTAGCGATCGACACCATCCTGAACCAGAAGTCGATCAACGTCGAAGGCGCGTCCGAAGGCGACAAGCTGTACTGCATCTATGTCGCGATCGGCCAGAAGCGCTCGACCGTGGCCCAGATCGTCAAGACGCTGGAAGAGCGCGGCGCGCTGGAATACACCATCGTCGTGGCCGCCACGGCGTCCGAGCCTGCTCCCCTGCAGTTCCTGGCCCCGTTCTCGGGCACGGCCATGGGTGAGTTCTTCCGCGACAACGGTATGCACGCCCTGATCGTGTACGATGACCTGTCCAAGCAGGCCGTGGCTTATCGCCAGATGTCCCTGCTGCTGCGTCGTCCGCCGGGCCGCGAAGCCTATCCGGGCGACGTCTTCTATCTGCACAGCCGCCTGCTGGAGCGTTCGGCCAAGCTAAACGAGGACAATGGCTCGGGCTCGATGACGGCCCTGCCGCTGATCGAGACCCAGGCCAACGACGTGTCGGCCTATATTCCGACGAACGTGATCTCGATCACCGACGGCCAGATCTTCCTGGAATCCGACCTGTTCTACCAGGGCATCCGCCCGGCCGTGAACGTCGGCATCTCGGTGTCGCGCGTGGGCTCTTCTGCCCAGATCAAGGCGATGAAACAGGTTGCCGGTTCGATCAAGGGCGAGCTGGCCCAGTATCGGGAAATGGCCGCCTTCGCCAAGTTCGGCTCGGATCTGGACGTCTCGACCCAGCGCCTGCTGGCGCGCGGTGCCCGCCTGACGGAGCTGCTGAAGCAGCCCCAGTATTCGCCGCTGACGGTCGAGGAGCAGGTCGTTTCGGTCTATGCCGGGACGCGTGGTTATCTGGACAACATCGCCGTGGCCGACATCGCCCGCTTCGAGAGCGAACTGCTGGCCCGGATGCATTCGAACCACGCCGGCATCCTGAACAGCATCAGGACGACCAAGGCCCTGTCCAAGGACCTGGAAGCCGAGCTGAAGGCCGCCATCGAAGCCTTCGCCAAGACCTTCGCCTGATACTGACCCGGAAAGCGAGAGAGTAGCGCCGGATGGCCAGCCTCAAGGAAATGCGCGATCGGATCGGAAGCGTCAAAGCGACGCAAAAGATCACGAAAGCCATGCAGATGGTCGCCGCGGCCAAGCTGAAACGCGCCCAGGACCAGGCCGAGAACGCCCGGCCCTATGCCACCAAGATGGCCTCGGTCATCGCCAATCTGGCGGCCGGTGTCTCGGGGGCTGATGCGCCCAGGCTGCTGGCGGGCACGGGTGGCGATCAGCGTCATCTCGTCGTCGTCGCCTCGGCGGACAAGGGTCTGGCGGGTGGTTTCTCGACCAACATCATCCGCGCCGCGCGCGAGCGCATCCGCAGCCTGATCGCCTCGGGCAAGGATGTCCGCATCGTCGCCGTCGGCAAGAAGTCGCGTGACCAGCTGACCCGAATGTTCGGCGACAAGGTGGTGCGCACTTTCGAGCTGAGCGAGCACAAGGTGCTGGGTATGGCCGCCGCCCAGCCGGTGGCCCAGTTCATCGCCGACAGCTTCGAGAACGGCGAGACCGATGTGGTCACCCTGTTCTACAGCCGTTTCCAGTCGGTGATCGCCCAGGTTCCGACCGCCAAACAGTTGATCCCTGCCGTGGTCGAGGGCGATGCCGCCCCCATCGATCTGAACGGTGCGGTCTATGAATACGAGCCCTCGGAAGAGGAAATCCTCGAGACCCTGCTGCCGCGCAACCTGACCACCCAGGTGCTGGCCGCGCTGTACGAGAACCAGGCGGGCTTCTTCGGCTCGCAGATGGCGGCGATGGACAATGCCACGCGCAATGCGGGCGACCTCATCAATGCTCTGACCCTGCAGTACAACCGCAAGCGCCAGGCCCAGATCACCACTGAACTGATCGAGATCATCGCCGGCGCCGAAGCCCTCTGATCCCGATCCCGCTGACATAGACGTTATTCCGAACCGGAACCCTGCCATGACCGACACCATCGCCAAGACCCCCGCCCCGAAGAAGCCCGCCGCCAAGAAGCCGGCCGCGCCCAAGGCCCCCGCCGCCACTGCCGCGACGGGCAACACCGTCGTGATCGAAGGCACGGGCGTGGGCAAGATCGCCCAGGTCATCGGCGCCGTGGTGGACGTCGAGTTCACCGGCGACCTGCCCGCCATCCTGAACGCCCTGCACACCCAGAACGTCGACCAGAAGACGGGCGAGCCCTTCACCCTGGTTCTCGAAGTCGCCCAGCACCTGGGTGAGAACATGGTTCGCACCATCGCCATGGACACGACCGAGGGCCTGACCCGCGGCCAGGCCGTCACCGACACCGGCGGCTCCATCCAGGCCCCTGTCGGCCCCGGCACCCTGGGCCGCATCATGAACGTCGTCGGCGCGCCGATCGACGAACAGGGCCCGATCAAGACCACCATGTACCGCCCGATCCACCGCGAGGCGCCTTCGTTCGAAGAGCAGTCGACCTCGTCGGAAATTCTGGTCACGGGCATCAAGGTCATCGACCTGATGTGCCCCTATACCAAGGGCGGCAAGACCGGCCTGTTCGGCGGCGCCGGCGTGGGCAAGACCGTGACCATGCAGGAGCTGATCAACAACATTGCCAAGGCGTACGGCGGTTATTCGGTTCTGGCCGGCGTGGGTGAACGCACCCGCGAGGGCAACGATCTGTATCACGAGATGATCGAGTCCAACGTGAACGTGGACCCGGCGAAAAACGGCGGTTCGACCGAGGGCTCCAAATGCGCCTTGGTCTATGGCCAGATGAACGAGCCTCCCGGTGCCCGCGCCCGCGTGGCCCTGACCGGCCTGGCCCAGGCCGAATACTTCCGCGACGAAGAGGGCAAGGACGTCCTGCTGTTCGTCGACAACATCTTCCGCTTCACCCAGGCCGGTTCGGAAATGTCGGCTCTGCTGGGCCGCATCCCGTCGGCCGTGGGCTATCAGCCGACGCTGGCCACCGAGATGGGCAATCTGCAGGAGCGGATCACCTCGACCAAGAAGGGCTCGATCACCTCGATCCAGGCCATCTACGTTCCCGCCGACGACCTGACCGACCCGGCGCCTGCCGCCTCGTTCGCCCACCTGGACGCCAAGACCGTTCTGAACCGCGACATCGCCGCCCAGGCCATCTTCCCCGCCGTGGACCCGCTGGACTCCACCTCGCGGATCATGGACCCGCTGGTCATCGGCGAAGAACACTACAACGTCGCCCGCTCGGTCCAGGAAGTGCTTCAGTCCTACAAGGGCCTGAAGGACATCATCGCCATCCTGGGCATGGACGAACTGTCGGAAGACGACAAGCTGATCGTCTCGCGCGCCCGCAAGATCAGCCGCTTCCTGTCGCAGCCCTTCTTCGTGGCCGAACAGTTCACCAACTCGCCCGGCAAGTTCGTCGAACTGGCCGACACCATCCGCTCGTTCAAGGGCATCGTGGCCGGTGAATACGACCACCTGCCGGAAGCCGCCTTCTACATGGTCGGTGCCATCGAGGAAGCCGTCGAAAAGGCCGCCAAGATGGCTGCCGAGGCGGCCTGATCCATGGCGGGCAAGCTGCACTTTTCGCTGGTGGCACCTGAGCGCGAGGTCTTTTCCGGCCTCGTGGATCAGGTCGATGCGCCCGGAGTTGAAGGCGACTTCGGTGTCCTGGCGGACCACGCCCCCTTCATGACGGCCCTGCGCGAAGGCGTGGTGACGGTCATCGACGGGAACGCGCGCCGCCAGTTCGACGTCCACGGCGGCTTTGCCGACGTCACGCCCGCCGGCCTGACCATCCTGGCCGAACAGGCCTCGGAAGTGGTCGCGGCCTGATCAGGTGACGGTGGGCCTTGACCCACCGCCAAGCTGTCCCAGATAAGACCTTCAAGACGAGGCCACGTCCTCGCCTCGCGTAGCGCTGATCCTGGCGACGCGGGACAAGCCCGGGACGGCCCGGCCCTTGTGAAGGAGGGCCGCGACCATGGCCTGGATCTATCTGCTCATCGCCGGACTGCTGGAAATCGTCTGGGCGTTTTCCATGAAACAGTCCGAGGGCTTTACGAAGCTGGGGCCCAGTCTGGTGACGCTGGTTGCCATGGTGGCCAGCTTCGGCCTGCTGTCGGTGTCGATGAAGACCCTGCCGCTGGGCACCGCCTATACGATCTGGACCGGCATCGGCGCGGTCGGGGCGTTCTTGGTCGGCATCATCTGGCTGAACGAGGGGGGGCATCCGATGCGGGTGGCCGCCGCTGGTCTGATCGTGGCCGGGCTGGTGCTGATGCGGCTGGCCCCGACAGGAGCGGCGGGCTGACCGTTCTCCCTCCCCTTTATGGGGAGGGATGTCGGCGTGAAGCGACGACAGGGTGGGGTATGCCAGACCGAGTTCTCGCCCTTACGAGCCCCACCCTGATCGCTGCGCGATCTGTCCCTCCCCACTTCGGGGGAGGGAGAAACTCTACCGAGCTAGCTCAGCGAACGCCGCCACCACCTGCTCATAGACCCCTCGCTTGAACGGCACGATCAGGTCGGGCGCTTCAGCCAGTCGGCCCCAGCGCCAGGCGTCGAACTCGACCTCGTCATGCTGTTCCAGATCGATGTCGGCCTCGTCGCCCGTGAACCGATAAGCGAACCAGGCCTGCTTCTGACCCTTCCAGCCGCGCGCGCGTTTGGTGTCCGCGAAATCGGCGGGAAAGTCATAGGCGATCCAGCCTTCGGTTCGGCTCAGGTATTCAATCGATGTGACCCCGGTTTCCTCTGCCAGCTCGCGGCGGGCGGCGGTTTCCAGATCCTCGCCGTCGTCGACGCCGCCTTGCGGGAACTGCCAATTATAGGGACCGGCCTGTCCTGCCCGTCGCCCATACCAGACTCGCCCGTCCGGGTGGAACAGCACGACGCCGACGTTGGGGCGGTGGTGGGGGAGGTCGGTCATAGGTTTTAGGTTCTAGGGATTAGGTTCTAGGGAAGAAAGCCGGTGCGGAGTGCGTGCCATCCCTAGTCCCTACTCCCTAGACCCTAGTCCCTATCTCCCCGGCCTTTGCGTCATCGCCGATGCCGGGGCCAGTTGAAGCCCGCGCGCTTCCAGCTCCGAGGTCCAGCGGGCGACGGCTTCGACCGTGACGGGATAGCTGAAGCCGGTGCCCATGGCCTGGCCGCGCGCCTTGGCCAGGGCTTCGAGTGCGTTCAGCTGGCCGACGATGGCGGCGGGGGTCTGTTGCTCGTCGATGATGCGGTTGGCGCTGGCACGGGCCCAGGCGCCGGGGCGGCGGCTCATGGAGCCATCATCCAGGAAGGCCACGCCGCGCTGGCGCAGCACGCCCAGGAAGGCGTTCATGGCCCCGTCCGAGGTCGCGAACTTGTCGCCCATATAGTTGGTCACGGCGAAATAGCCGGTGGCGCGGCCCAGCAACCAGTTCATCCTGGCGGTGATGTCGGCGCTGTCGCCGCTGGCCAGCAGGGTATAGGGGCCGGGGTCGTTGTCGGGATAGCCGGTGGGCTCCATCGGCATTTCCAGCATGACCTCATGGCCATGGGCGCGGGCGAGGTCGATCCAGCCCTGCAGGCCCTCGGCATAGGGCACGAAGCTGAGCGTGACGTCGGCGGGCAGGCGTTCGATGGCGGCGCGGGTCGTCACCGCGTTCAGACCCAGGCCACCGACTACCAGGGCCACACGCGGGCGGCCATTGGCGCGGAACGGGCGGGCATAGGCCTGGGCCGGGACGCGACCATCGGTGGCGATGACCGGCAAGGGGCCGTCCGGTCCGGGCTGCGACAGACCGGCCAGGGGCGCGGCGGGTAGGGGTGAGGCGATGGCCAGGCGCGGGGCGGTGACGGGCGCACCATTGCCGGACACGGTCGCGCCGTTGGGCAGGGTGATGACCGCCTCTCCGGACAGGGCCGGATCGACGACGCTGCCGTCGGCGGCCAGGTCCTGATAGCTGCCGTAGGCCCCCATGGAAAAGGCCTCCAGTCCGGTCGGGGCAGGGGCCTCGACGACGGGTGAACGGGCCAGTTCGGCGCGGGCCGAGGGCACACCGGCGCGAGGGTCGCCCAGGACAGTGATGAAAAGACCGGCGGCCACCACCAGGAACAGCCCCGCCGCGGCCACGGCGACGGGCGGCTTCTTCAGCTGGCGCATGACGGGCGCAAAGGTTTCGCCCATGGATTTGCGGGCCGGAGGCGCTCCGGCAGTGGCGGCGAGGACGGACTGGCGCTTGGCGAACATGGCGGTGTGAACGGCTCGAGGGCGGGCCCTGCGCAGGCAGGACCCTTCAAGCCTCACACTGAACGCTGTCGGTTAAGAAAGCCTAACGTGGCATTAGGCATGCACGTGCGACTATTCGGGCTGCTGAATGATATCAGCGGGCAAGCGCGGTCGCACTTCGTCCGTCTCTGCCTCGGCAATGACGACCGTCGGCGTAGCCGGCGGGGTGACCACGATGCCTTCGGGCGCAGCCGCCAGTTGGCTGAGATTTCCGCCCGCTCGCAACACGTCGAAGGCGCGTTCCAGTTGATAGTCCTTGTCTTCGGGCCAGTCCTCACCGGGGGCCTCAACCGGCGTGTGCGGCCCCTTGCGCTCGGCCCCGATGGAGGCGTCCAGCGCCGTAGCGTACCCCGCCTCGGAATAGATGAAGTTGGAGCGTGAGACGATCCGCGCCTCGGCCATGGAACGCGAGACCTCCAGATCCGGCTCGATGCCGATCTTCTGGATGGAGCCGCCGGACGGCGTATAGTAGCGGGCCGTGGTGATCGACAGGGCCCCGTCGCGGCCCCCCCGCAGCGGGATAACGGTCTGGACCGACCCCTTGCCGAAGCTGGTCAGGCCGATGACGGTCGCCCGCTCGTGATCCTTGAGCGCCCCGGCCACGATCTCGGAAGCGGAGGCGGAGCCATAGTTGATCAGCACCACCACGGGCAGGCCGCCGGTCAGGTCGCCCTGAGACGCATAGTAGCGCTGGATCTGTTCGGCGGTGCGGCCGCGCTGGCTGACGATCTCGCCGCGTTCGAGGAAGGCGTCCGACACGGAAATGGCCGCGTCCAGCAGTCCGCCACCGTTGTTCCGCAGGTCCAGGACGTAGCCCTTGATGGTCGGGTTCTCGGTCTTCAGCCGGGCGATGGTTTCGCCCAGTTCGCGTCCGGTGTTTTCGTTGAAGGTCGAGACACGCAGATAGCCGAACTCGCCCTCGACCCGGCCCGTAACGGATTCGATCTTGATGACCTCGCGGGTCAGGGTCACTTCGCGCGGCTCTTCGCCGTCACGCAGGAAGGTGACCTTGATGGAGGTGCCTGCGGCACCGCGCAGCTTGTCGGAGACCTGGGTCACGGTCAGGCCGGCAGCGTTCTGGCCGTCGATCACCGAGATGACGTCGCCCGCCTGCACGCCCGCGCGCGCAGCGGGTCCGCCGTCCATTGGCGAGATGATCTTCACGAAACCGCCCTCGGCCTGGATGGTCAGGCCGACGCCGGAATACTGGCCGGTCGTCCGCTCCTGCAGGTCGCCATAGCCGTCCGGCGGCAGGTAGTTGGAGTGGGGGTCCAGCGACGTCATCATGCCCTGAAGCGCCGCCTCGATCAGCTTCTTGTCATCGACCGGCACCACATAGGCCTGCTCGACGATGCCCAGCACGTCGCCGAACAGGGCGACCATGCGGAAGGCCTCGTTGCGCGGGGTCTGGCCCACAGCGGTCGCGGCCCCCAGGCCCACCAGAGTGGCCGCAGCAGCACCGATCAAAAGCAGCTTACGCATCAAGTCTCTTTCCGTCGGGCCGCAACACCGGCCAGTGCACTCAGATAGGAAGTTATCGGCGACTTATTCGTGGCCAACCGCAGTTTGTCGATAAAATCAGCGTCATCAGGAAGGGTCTAGGCTTTAGGGCCTAGGTTCTAGTGAAGAAAGTGATGTTCGAAACCGTGCTCAATCGCCCCTAGAACCTAAGCCCTGAAACCTGGAACCTACTCCAGCCACGGGGCCGGATCGATGGGCCGTTCGTCGCGGCGCAGTTCGAAATACAGTTCGCCGTCCGGACCGGTTCGGCCAAGGGTCTGGCCGTCGGTGACGGTGTCTCCCGTCTGGACCGACAGGCTGTCCATGCCCGAGACGATGGCGCGCCAGCCGGGACCCAGGTCCAGGATCACCACCTCGCCCCAGCCGCTGAGCGGACCGGCGTGGACGACGCGGGCATTGGCGGGGGCTCTAGCCTCGGCCTCGTCGGCTCGCCAGCGCCAGCCGGTTGCGCCGCGCCCATAGCGCTGGGAGGGTGCCGCAGTGATCGGGGCGGTCAGGCGGCTGCGTCCGGCAGGCAGACGGGCGACAGTTGTCGTGGCGGTGGCGTCGGCCGTGGGGATGGAGGCTCCCAGGGCCTGGAGACGGGCCTGAAGCACACTGGCGGCGCGTTCTGCAGCCTGGGCTTCGGCCCGCAGGACGGTGCCCAGCGCGGCCTTGCGCGCCGTCAGGCTTTCGATCTCTGCGCGGCGGTTGCCTTGGGCACTTTCGGCGGTGAAAAGGGCTTCACTGTTCAGGGCGGCCAGGCGGCGGACGCGGCTGACTTCCTCGCGCCGGTCGGTGATGGCTTCGGCATCCCTGCGCAGATCCGGCGCGATGGCGCGCATCAGGATGGAGGCCCGCACCGTATCGACCGCGCGATCCGCCGGGACCAGCAGGGGCGGCGGCGGGCGGCGGCTCATCATCTGCAGCGCGGACAGCAGGCGACCCTCGCGGGCGCGGGTGCGGGACAGTTCGGCGATCAGCGTGGCCTCGCGGGCCTGAAGCGCGCGCAGGCGTTCGCGCTGGGCCACGATACGGGCGTCCTCGGACCCCAGGACGGCTCGCAGGCGAGCCAGCTCCCGTTCCAGCTCGACACTCTCGGCCGCGGCCTCGGTGGCCTGGGCTCTCAGACGGCGGGCGCGGACCTGTTCGTCGCGGTATTCGGCCTGAAGGCGGGCGACCACGCCTGCACGGGGTTCCTGAAATGCCCAGGCTCCGACAGGGACGGCCACGGCGGCTAGCGCACAGAGGGTCAGGATCAGGCGACGCATCAGTCGCGATGATAGGGCGAACCGGCCAGAATGGTCACGGCGCGATACAGCTGTTCGGCCAGCATGGCGCGGGCCAGCGCATGCGGCCAGGTCTGGGGCCCAAAGGCCAGGGTCGAGGACGCCGCCTGACGCACGCTGTCGTCCAGTCCGTCCGCCCCTCCAATGGCAAAGACCAGCCGTCGCTCGCCCCGGTCCCGCAGCAGTGCGATGTGATCGGCGAAGGCGCGGCTGGAATAGGTGCGGCCCCGCTCGTCGCAGGCGATCAGGTGCGCGCCCTCGGCGGCCCTGAGGATCAGCTCCGCCTCCGGGGCCTTGCCGTGTTTGCGGGGCTCCAGATCGATGAGCTCGAGCGGACCTAGGCCCAGCGCGCGTCCGGCCAGGCTGGTGCGCTCGGCATAGTCGGCGGCCAGGGTCGCTTCGGGCCCACGCCCCGGCTTGCCGATGGCGATGACGCCCAGCTTCATCGCCTGAGGGCCGGACTAGTCGCGGCTATCGACGCGGTGGCCGCTGTCGACCGACCAGATCTTCTCGATGTTGTAGAAGGTGCGAACTTCGGGGCGGAACAGGTGGACGATGACGTCGCCCGCATCCAGCAGCACCCAGTCGCAATGCGGCAGGCCAGAGACCTTGACCTTGCCCAGGCCTTCTTCCTTCAACGTGCGCTGAAGGTGGTCGGCTAGGGCCCCGACGTGACGATGCGACCGCCCGGAAGCGATGATCATGGTGTCGGCCATGGGCGACTTGCCCTTCAGGTCGATCAGGATGATGTCCTGGGCCTTGTCGTCGTCCAGCTTGGCCAGAATGGCCTGCTCCAGAGGGGTCGAGCCGACAGGAAGGGGGGCCTGGGAACCGCTCTCGTAGGGACCATCTTCCGAATGGATCGGTGGGATAGCGTCCATTTCGTGCGCCGTGTTCGAAACGGCTTCATCATGCGCGTCGTGCGCGGTCGAGGGGGTCAGCGGAAGGCTCCGGGGGAATTACTAAAGCGGCAGCCTAGCACGAATGCGGGGCGACGTCACCCACAGCCCTTACGGCCCGAATTGCCGACGACGAACGCGGGTTCAGCGGCGCGGTGAGATAGGTCCAGGCCGGGGCCTCCATGTACGGCAACAGCCCTGCACGGGCAGCGGGGATGCGGGCCCCAGCAAAACGGGCGGCAGCGGGCGCGGTACGGCTGTCCAGCAGGCTGCCTGGCCGGGCGATGACAGCCACGGGCATCAGCCGCATGATATCTGTCCATCCACGCCAGCGGTGAAAACTGGCCAGATTGTCGGAGCCCATCAGCCAGACGAAATGCACACCGGGATGCCGAGCGACCAGGACGCGCAGGGTGTCGATCGTCCACTGAGTGCCCATCCGCGTCTCGACGTCCGAGACGACCATGACCGGTCCGCGCGCCGCCGCATCCGCCGCCCGACGGGCCGAGGCCATGCGCTCGGTCAGGGGCGCGCTGTCGCGGGCGTCCTTCAGAGGGTTCTGGGGTGAGACCAGCCAGACGACCCGGTCCAGACCCAGGCGGCGCATAGCGGTTTCGGCGACATGGGCATGACCGTCATGGGCCGGATTGAACGAGCCGCCGAACAGCCCGACCGTCATGCCGGGGCTTAGGGTCAGGCCATCGCGCAGGGCACCCTTGCGGGGTCCAGACGTGCGGGGCGCGGGGCCGGCGTGAAAGAAGGACAAGGCGGCAGGGCTCGCGCAGACTTATGCTCACTCGCGCCCTAACACGCAGATCGCGGCGTGTCGCGCGTGATTGTCCGTCGCCGGACGGCTGCGCACCTCAGGGCCGCGTCTGACCCTGACCCCGGATCACATACTTGAAGCTGGTCAGCTGCTCGGCACCGACCGGGCCGCGGGCGTGCAGGCGGTCTGTAGAGATGCCGATCTCGCCGCCGAAGCCGAACTCGCCGCCGTCCGCGAACTGAGTGGAGGCGTTGGCCAGGACGATGCCGGCGTCGGCCTCAGCCAGGAAGCGCTCGATGGCGGCCTCGTCGGAGGCGACGATCGACTCTGTGTGGCCCGAGCCGTGGCGGGCCACGTGGTCAAGGGCGGCGTCGAGGCCGTCCACCACCTTCACGGCGAGAATGGGCTGGAGGTATTCCGTCGACCAGTCGTCCTCATTGGCGGCTGTCGCGGCGGGGACCAGGGCGCGGGCGGCGGGGTCGGCACGCAGTTCGCAGCCGGCTTCGGTCAGGTCGCGGGCGATCAGCGGCAGCAGGGTGTCGGCGGCGGCCCGGTCGATCAGCAGGGTTTCCGCCGCCCCGCAGACCGAGACGCGGCGCATCTTGGCATTCAGAACCACGGCGCGGGCCATGTCGGCATCGGCACTGGCGTGGACATAGACGTGATTGACGCCCTCCAGGTGGCCGAGCACGGCGACGCGGGCTTCGTTTTTCACACGCTCCACCAGCGATCGGCCGCCGCGCGGGATCAGCAGGTCGATCGCGCCGTCCAGCCCGGTCAGGATGTGGCCCACGGCGGCCCGGTCGCGCGTGGTGACGATCTGGACGGTGTCGGGCGACAGGCCCGCGCTTTGCAGTCCCTCGGTCAGGGCGGCGTGGATCGCCAGATTGGACCGCAGGCATTCGGACCCGCCTCGGAGGATCACCGCATTGCCTGCGCGAACGGCGAGGGCGGCGGCATCGGCGGTGACGTTGGGGCGGCTCTCATAGATGATGGCCAGCACGCCGATGGGGGTGCGGACACGGGCGATGTCCAGGCCGTTTTCCGGCGTCCAGCGCGCCGTCTCGACCCCGACCGGGTCGGGGATGGCCGCGATGGATTCCAGCGCGCCGATCACGCCCTCCAGCCGTTTCTCATCCAGGGCGAGGCGATCCATCATGGCCCCGGCCATGCCCTTGGCGCGGGCGTCGTCCAGATCGGCGGCATTGGCGGCCAGAACCTGACTTGCCCGGGCCCGAAGAGCTGTAGCCATTCCTGCGATGGCTCGCGTACGTGTTTCGGGCCCGGCGAGGGCCAGGGCGCGAGCCGCCGCGCGGGCGCGTCGGCCCATGGCGGCCATGTCGTCGGAGAGAGAGGAGTCGGCGGTCGGGTCGGGGGCGTCCTGTGTCATGATCATCTCTTTAAGGTCGGCCCTAACCGCAGGGTTTCAAGGGGCGGCGGTCTCTCGCAGAGCCAGATCATCGGCGTGAATGACCACCGGACCGCCCGCATAACCCAGCGCGGCCTTCAGTTCACCGGAGCGGACGCCGATGATCTTGGCCACATCCTTGGCGTCGTAGCGCACCAGCCCCCGCGCGATCTCCACGCCCACCTCGTTGAAGATCTCGACGGGATCGCCCTTGCTGAAATCGCCTTCGCTGGCAGTGATCCCGACGGCGAGCAGAGACTTGCCGCGGGTGAGGGCGCGGGCACATCCCTTGTCGATCGTCAGTCGCCCGCGCGTGGCGAGCGATCCGCCGATCCATTGCTTGTAGGCCGCCTTCACCGTCGTGGCCGGGGCGATCAAGGTGCAGCGGCGACCCTCCTCCAGCGTTGGAGCGCTACGTGTCTTGGGCCGTCCCTGGGCGATCAGTGTGGCGCAACCGGCCTCGGCGGCGATGCGGGCCGCCATCAGCTTGGTCGCCATGCCGCCGGTCCCGACACCCGCATCGGCATTGGCCCCGGTGGCCATGGCCTCCAGTTCCGGGGTCAGGGTCTCGATATAGGGGATGTGTTCGGCTTGGGGATCGACCCGCGGATCGGCCGTGTAAAGGCCATCGACATCGGACAGCAGGATCAGCAGGTCGGCGCTGATCATCTGGGCCACGCGGGCGGCCAGCCGGTCGTTGTCGCCGTATTTGATCTGGTCGGTGACGATGGTGTCGTTCTCGTTGACGATCGGGACGGCCCCCATGTCCAGGAGGGCCCCCACGGTGGCGCGGGCATTGAGCCAGCGGCGCCGCGTCTCGGTATCGTCCCGTGTCAGCAGGATCTGGGCGACGATGATGTCGTGGGGGTCGAAGACCGATTCCCAGGCATGCATCAGCATCGACTGGCCGGTGGCGGCGGCGGCCTGCTTTTTTTCCAGGCCGGGGCCGCGCGCCAGATTGCCTAGGCGCCGCCTTCCCAAGGCCACGGCCCCGGACGAGACGACCAGCACCTGCTTGCCCTCGGCCTGGAAGCCCGCGATGTCGGCGGCGAGCCCGCGCAGCCGGACCAGATCGACCGCATTGGTCTTGCGATCGACCAGCAGAGAGGATCCGATCTTCAGCACGATCCGGTTGGCCGCTGCGATGGCGGTTGCGGCGATGGGCGGATCGGAAAGGGTCAAGGGGCCCACCCTCCGGGCGTATCCGCGACCGTTTCCTCGTCATCTACCATGATGATATCGCCGCGTGTCTTGCGCACCTCGTTCCAGGCCGCGCGCAGCAGCTCCGTCACACCTTCGCCCGACACGCCGGAGACCAGCATGGGACGACGACCGGCGATGGCCTCCAGCTCCGCCGCCTTCTTCTCGCGCGCCTCGGGCGTCAGGGCATCGATCTTGTTCAGGGCCAGAATTTCGGTCTTGTCGGCCAGGCCTGCGCCATAGGCGTCGAGCTCGTGACGGATGATCCGGTAGGCCTCGGCTACATCCTCTTGTGTCCCGTCGATCAGATGGATCAGGCTGGCCGAGCGTTCGACGTGGCCCAGGAAGCGCGTGCCCAGACCGGCACCCTCATTGGCCCCTTCGATCAGGCCGGGGATGTCGGCGATGACGAACCGCTCGGTCGGCGACAGATCCACCATGCCCAGATTGGGCACCAGGGTCGTGAAGGGATAGTCCGCGATCTTGGGCTTGGCCGCGCTGGCCGCCGCCAAAAAGGTCGACTTGCCCGCATTGGGCAGGCCGGCCAGGCCCACGTCCGCGATCAGCTTCAGCCGCAGCCAAATCCAGCGTTCCTGACCTTCCTGGCCGGGGTTGGCGTATTTGGGGGCCTGGTTCTGCGGGCCCTTGAAGCGGACATTGCCCCAGCCCCCGTTGCCACCCTTCAGCAGCATCTCGGTCTTGCCGGCGACGTCCATGTCCAGCAGCACCGTCTCCTTGTCGTCGTCCAGCACCTGGGTGCCGACGGGGACCTTCAGGATCACGTCCTCTCCCTTGGCCCCGTGCATCTGGCGGCCCATGCCGTGGGTGCCGGTCGCGGCCTTGAAATGCTGCTGATAGCGGAAGTCGATCAGGGTGTTCAGCCCGTCGGCCGCCGTGATCCAGACATTGCCGCCATTGCCGCCGTCACCCCCGTCCGGTCCGCCGTTGGGAATGAACTTCTCGCGCCGGAAGGAAACGGCACCCGCCCCGCCATTGCCGGAGCGGATGTAGATCTTGGCCTGGTCGAGAAACTTCATCGCGGACTTATGCCGCAACTGCGAGCAGAATTACAGGCGGTAGAGCAGCCCCCCTCACAAACCGTGAGGGGGCGCTCATCTAGCTGTCCTCAGTTCTTCGCCCAGACCCCGTACGGGTCACTCCAGCTCATGCCCAAGGCCTCGGCCACGGCGGGATAGGTGATCTCGCCCTTTAGAACGTTCAGGCCGCGCGCCAGGTGCGGGTCCGACTTCAGGGCGTCCAGGCCCTTGTTGGCCAGGGCCAGGCCGAACGGCAGGGTGGCGTTATTCAGGGCTTCGGAACTGGTGCGCGGGGCGGCACCCGGCATGTTGGCCACGCAGTAGTGGACGACGCCGTCGATCTCATAGGTCGGGTCTTCGTGGGTGGTGGCGTGGCTGGTTTCGAAACAGCCGCCCTGGTCGATGGCGACGTCGACCAGAACCGAGCCGTTCTTCATCGCCTTCAGATCTTCGCGCTTGATCAATTTCGGAGCCGAGGCTCCGGGAACCAGCACGGCACCGATGATCACATCGGCCTTGACCATCTCCTCGTCGATCGCATTGATCGAGGAGTAGCGCGTGATGACCCGGCCCTGGGTAACTTCGTCGATATAGGCCATGCGCGGGATGGAGCGTTCCAGCACCACCACCTCGGCCCCCAGGCCCATGGCCATGCGCGCCGCGTTCAGCCCGACGACGCCGCCGCCCAGTACCAGCACCCGCGCCGGGGCTACGCCCGGAACGCCGCAGAACAGCAACCCCATGCCGCCGTTGTGCTTCAGCAGGGTCTCGGCGGCCGAGAAGACGGCGATACGGCCGGCGACTTCGGACATGGGAGCCAGCAGCGGCAGGCCGCCCTTGGCATCGGTGACGGTCTCATAGGCCACGGCGGCGCATTTGGAGGCCAGCAGGCCCTTGGTCTGCTCGGGATCGGGCGCGAGGTGCAGATAGGTGAACAGGATCTGGTCCTCGCGGAGCATCTCCCACTCGACCTTCTGGGGCTCCTTGACCTTCACGATCATGTCGTTGTTTGCGAAGACGGTGGCCGCATCGGCGACGATGGCGGCCCCGGCCTTCTTGTAGTCCTCGTCGGTGAAGCCTGCACCCAGGCCTGCACCCGTCTCGATCGAGACCGTGTGGCCGTGGGCGACGTATTCGCGCACCGCCGTCGGCGTCAGGCCGATGCGGTGTTCGTTCTTCTTGATTTCCTTGGGGACACCGACGCGCATGGGACGTTTCCTGTGATGAGGGGTCGGTAGGGCCGACCGCGTTTCGAGCGCAATCTAGCGAGTGCTTTGACGCAGGTTCCTGTTCTTTTCGGCGACTGATCGGCATACAGTCGCAGAAGCTGCGAACGGAGTGTGCCTTGAAGACGATTTCTGCCGTCACCCTGGATGACACTGATCGCAAGATGATCCGCGCCCTGCAGTCCGATGGACGCATGACCAACAGCGACCTGTCGCGCGCGGTGAACCTGTCCGAAAGCGCCTGCCTGCGTCGGCTGCGGGCGCTGGAGGCGGAGGGTGTCATCAGCCGCTATGCCGCCATCATCAACGAGCGTGCCGTGGGGCTGCCGATCAGCGTGTTCGTGACCGTCACCCTGTCGTCCCAGGCCGAGAGCGCCCTGACCGCGTTCGAGACCGCCATTACCGGCGTGCCCCAGGTGGTGGAGTGCTATCTGATGACAGGCGGCTCGGACTACCTGCTGCGTCTGGTCGTGCGCGACGTTGATGATCTGGAGCGGGTCCACTCGCGCGAACTGACCCGCATCCCCGGTGTGACGCGGGTCTCGTCCAGCGTGGCAATGCGGACGGTGGTCAAGCGAGGGGCTCTGCCCGTCTGACGGGCCGCTGCCTGATCGAACGAAAAAGCTGGACCAGGGCGATGACCAGCCAGATCAACCCGATTACAAGGAGCAGATCGCTGGTCATCTTGATCAGTCCGTAGAGCGTCACGGTCTGGACCGACCATGCCGTCGCCTCGGCCGCGAGAGCTGTAAGCGCCGAAGCAATGAATACGGCGACAGGCCAGACGAGAAGCTGGTGGCGTCCGCGTTTCACTTGAGCGCCAAGGTCAGGGCCTTGATGTCCAGATATTCGTCGATACCGTGGGTGGAGCCTTCGCGGCCGTAGCCGGAGGATTTTACACCGCCGAATGGCGCGACGGCCGTCGACATCAGGCCGGTGTTGATGCCGCACATGCCCGCCTCGATCCGGCGCCCGATGCGGAACGCGCGGTCCAGGTCGCGGGTGAACAGATAGGAGGCCAGACCGAATTCGCTGTCATTGGCCTTGGTCAAGACCTCGTCCTCGCTGTCGAACGGGAAGACGGGGATCAGGGGGCCGAAGGTTTCTTCGTCGCGGAAAAGCTTGTCGTCTCCGCCCAAGGTCACCGTCGGCTGGAAGAAGCGCCCACCCAGGGCATGGCGTTCGCCGCCGGTGAGGACCTTGCCGCCCGAGGTCTGTACCTTCTCCAGATGATCCTCGACCTTGGCGATGGCCTTGTCCTCGATCAGGGGGCCGACCTTGACCCCGTCCTCGAAGGCGGAACCGACAGGGATCTTGGCGACGGCCTCGGCCAGTTTGTTCGCATAGGTCTCGGCGACCGAGGCCTCGACATAGACGCGGTTGGGACAGACGCAGGTCTGGCCCGAGTTGCGGAACTTGCCCTTGATGGTCTCGGCCACGGCCAGGTCGATGTCGGCGTCGGCGAAGACGATCAGAGGCGCGGCCCCGCCCAGCTCCATCGACACCCGCTTCAGTGTCGGGGCGCATTGCTCCGCGAGTTTGCGGCCGACGGGCGTCGAGCCGGTGAAGCTCAGCTTGCGGATCAGGGGCGATGCGGTCAGGACGCCGCCGATGGTCGCCGCATCGCCGGTGACGACGCTGAGGGCACCCTTGGGCAGACCCGCCTCATAGGCCAGTTCGGCCAGGGCTATGGCGGTGAAGGGGGTCTGGCTGGCCGGCTTGATCACGGCGGTACAGCCGGCGGCAAACGCAGGCCCCAGCTTGCGGGTCAGCATGGCGGCGGGGAAGTTCCAGGGCGTGATCAGGGCGCACGGCCCAACCGCCTCGCGGAAGGTCAGGATGACCTGACCCAGCGGGCTGTCCTGGGTTTCGCCCAGCAGGCGTTCGGCTTCGCCCGCGAACCATTTGATGAAGCCATTCGCATAGGCGACCTCACCCTTGGCCTCCTCGAACGGCTTGCCGTTCTCCAGCGCCATGAGGGCCCCCAGGCCCTCGGTATTCTCGTCGATCAACCGGGCCCATTCGCGAAGGAAGGCGGCACGCTTGTGCGGATCGGAGCGGGACCAGTCGGCGAAGGCGTCGTGAGCCGCGTCGATGGCTTCTTGCGTTTCCGCCACGCCCAGATCGGGGATCCAGCCTATGGTCTCGCCGGTGGCAGGATCGTCGACGGCGATCCCTTGGCCATTGGCGGGAACGGCCTCGCCTGCGATCAGGGCGTGCTGGCGCAGCAGTTTAAGTCCGGCGTCGCGGGCGGCGGTGTTCATGTCTGATCCTTGAGCTGAAGCATCATTAGTTGAGCATAATGCCAGCGCGTTTCAACGCTCAGTCGCCGATGGTGTTCAGATCCCGACCCCGGGTTTCCGGAAGGAACAGCAGGGCAACCGCTGCCGCCACCGCCGTAAAGCCGACCGAATACCACAGGCCGAAATAGATATTCCCCGACCAGGCGACGAGCGCAAAGCTGGCCGCAGGCAGTAGACCCCCGACCCAGCCGGTACCGACATTGTAAGGCAGGCTCATCGCCGTATAGCGCACCCGTGTGGGGAACAGTTCGACCAAGGCCGCCGCCTGCGGCCCATAGACGGCCGTGGCGGCGATCATGAAGACCATCAGGATACCGAACACGGCCAGCAGGTTGATCCGCGCGGGGTCGGCCTTGGCGGGGTAACCGGCCTGGGTCAGCGCCGTCTTCACGCGCGTTTCCACATCGGTGCGCGCGGCCTTCAGCGCGGTGGCATCCAGGCCCGTGCCCTCCACCGAGCCGATCTCGACCGCACCGACCCGCACCACCGCAGGTGTACCGACCGGGGCCGCGACATTGTCATAGCTGACGCCCGCATTCGACAGGACGTTCTTGGCCAGGTCGCAGGACGAGGCGAAGGCGGCCTTGCCGACCGGATCGAACTGGACGGCACAGGTGGCGGGATCGGCGACGACCGTCACAGGCGATGTCGCCTGGGCTTCGGCCAGGGCCGGATTGGCGGCGCGTGTCAGGGCCTGGAAGCCGGGGAAGACCGCGATCAGGAACAGCACCATGCCGCCGACCATGACGGGCTTTCGCCCCACGCGGTCCGACAGCCAGCCGAAGAAGACATACAGGAAGGCCGAGGCCACGGTGATCGCCAGGATCAGGCCGTCAACGGTCGAGACCTCGATCTTCAGCACCCGCTCCATGAAGAAGCGGGTGTAGAAATAGCCCGCGTACCAGACAGCCCCCTGGGCGAACATGATGCCGACCAGGGCGATGAGCACGAACTTGCCGATCTTCCAGGTGGCGAAGCTCTCGCGGAACGGGGCCTGGCGTTCGGTGCTTTCGGCCACCATCCGCTTGAAGGCCGGGCTCTCGTGAAGCTTGAGCCGGATCCACAGGGAGATGACCAGCAGGAAGAAGGACAGCAGGAAGGGGATGCGCCAGCCCCATTCGTCGAAGGCCTCGACCCCCAGGATGGCACGGGTGATCAGGATGACGCTGAGTGCCATGATCAGGCCGATGGCGGCGGTGGTCTGGATCCAGCCGGTCAGGAAGCCACGCTTCTTCGGCGGTGCATGCTCTGCCACATAGATGGCTGCGCCGCCGTATTCGCCGCCCAGGGCAAATCCCTGAACGATGCGCAGGAAGATCAGCAGGATGGGTGCCGCGATGCCGATCTGATCGTAGTCGGGCAGCAGTCCGATGGCGACGGTGGCGACACCCATCAGGGTGATGGTGACCAGGAACGTCGTCTTGCGCCCAGTCTTGTCGCCGAACCAGCCGAAGACCAGAGCGCCCAGGGGTCGCACCACGAAGCCGACGCCGAAGGTCAGAAGGGCCAGGATATAGGCCGTGGCTTCTCCCACATCGGCATAGAAGTGCCGGGCGATGATCAGGGTCAGAGATCCGAAAATGAAGAAGTCGTACCATTCGAAAGCGGTACCGGCGGCCGAGGCCCCGACCACGGTGCGCAGGCCGGGGCCCGCGCCCTCGGCATCATCCGTGTTGGCTGTCGTCGTCCTGGCCATGAAACGCCTCCCCGCGTCTGAACGTGCGGGGTCGTCTGTAGCGCCCCTCGCCGTCCCTGCTTAACGCTGGAAATCGCAAGCGGAAATAGCAAAGGCCCGCCGGTGGGGGGACCGGCGGGCCTTCTTCAACCGAACCGCACGTCGGGGGGAAACGCGGTCGGGAACTGTGTAGGTCGAAAGACCTAGTTCTTGGCGTCTTCAGCGGCACCGGTGACGGCGTTACCGGCGGCAGCGGCGTCCTGGCCCACGCCCGAAACCGTGTTGCAGGCAGCGGTGGTCAGGGCGGCGGCGGCGGCGACCAGAATGAAAATCTTGCGCATGGTAGGCTCCTCGAAACAGAAAACGCTGTGTCGAGGCTATCAATGCTTTCGTGCGGTGGAGGTTCCCAGGTCGGATGGATCAACCGGCGTAATCGCTTCGGGCGTGGCAAAGGTCATCCGCGCGAGGGTGCCGCCCGAGGGCGAAGGCACCATTTCGGCCGTGCCTCTGAGCTGTTTGGCAAAGGCCCCCATTAGGGTGCGGCCGACGCCTGCCCGTTCGGTTTCGCTGACGCCCGGTCCATCATCTTCGACCTCGAGGATACTGGTGTCGCCATCCACCTTGAAGCGGACCTTCAGGTCGCCACCGCGCCCGGCGAAAGCATGCTTCTGGGCATTGCTGACAGCCTCGACCAGCCACAGGGCCAGGGGGGCCAGCTTGTCGGGATCCACGACGAGAGAATCCGCTTCGACGGATGAGGTCACGACAGGTCCGCGCCCTGCCTCTCCCGCAATCAGCTGGCCCACCAGATCGGTCAGGAACACCCGGGCATCCGCATAGCGCAGGTCGTCGCTCTGGTAGAGGGTGCGATAGATCAGGGCGAGCGCCGCGATCCTCTGGCGGGTGTCGCCGACCGCGGCCTTGGCCGGGGCGTCGGTCAGGGCCCGCTGCTGCATCGACAGCAGGGACGAGATGATCTGCAGGTTGTTCTTCACCCGGTGGTGGATCTCGCGCATCAGCGCGTCCTTCTCCTCCAGCGAGGCGGTAAGGCTCTGGTTGCGGGCGGATATGGTATCCGCCAGGTCATTCAGAGTGCTGGCCAGATTGCGGATTTCGGCGGGGGCATGCACGGCCTGGGTCGGCCGGACGCTGAACTTGCCCTTGGCATAAAGGGCCGCGATCCGCTCCAGATAGACCAGCCAGCGGACCACGATCCGCTCGCTGACCCAGGTCACGGACATCAGCGCCAGAAGCCAGGCCAGCACCGGCGCGAAGAAGGCCCCCAGCGGATTCAGCCGGGCCCAGGACAGCAGGTCGGGCGCAGGTGCCGACAGTAGGGCGTAGAGGTCGCGTCCCGCCACGGCCGTCCCGGCGTAGACCCGGTTGCGGCCAAGCGTGTCTTGGCCTTCGAAGATGGTCGATCGCGTGTCCCCCACTTGCTCAACCCAGCCATCCAAGGCCGAGCCGTTGCGCAGCAGGAAGGCGTCGCGGTCGGTGACGGTCAGAAGTCTTCCGCTCGCGTCAGTCAGGGCCGCCTGGGAGCCTTCGGGGAGAGCCGGGTCATTGATGTCCGGCTGCAGTCTCGACAGGGGTACGACGGCGAGCATCACCCCGTTGAAAGACCCCATCGGCCGCTCCAGCCGGATGGCGACGATCAGACTGGGGGGCACGCCAGCAACGTCGGGGGCACGGGTCAGGATGGTGTCCTCACCCGCCCGCAGGCGCCGAAACCACTCGGTGTTTGCGGCCTGCGACAGCCATGCAGGCAGGGGCTCCGAAAGGTTCTGCGACGCGCAGGTCGTCTGGCCCGTCGCGCTGAGACGCGCCAGCCCGTCAATGTCTTCCAGACGCTGAACCAGAGAGGTCAGGCGAGGACGGCAGAACAGCTCCAGCGCCTCTGGGCGCAGGGCCTGGAGGAGCACGCTGGTGCTATCCAGCCGCGCCTTTGCAGTAGCCGAAGTACGCTCGACGGCCAGTTGCAGATCCGCGCGCTGATCTGCGTCCTGGGCCTCGAAGGCCCGGTTGGCCTGGAAGGCACCGAGCACGAGAATCGGCAGCAGGGCCACGGCCATGGCCAGACCCAGGCGAAAGCGGATGCCGTGCAGGCGCGATCCGCGCCGCCGTCCAAACGCCCTGGCCAGCCTTGCCACCCTATCGATCCGGGGTGCCGCTCAGGCGATCGGCAGCCGCCAGAATGGAGCGCATGGCATCGCCAGCGGCCCGTCCGTCACGGCCATAGGCCCCGGCTTCCAGTGTGGCCAGCAAAGCCTTGCGGGCGCGAGAGACCCGGCTTTTTACCGTGCCGACGGCGCACTGGCAGATTTCGGCGGCTTCTTCATAGGCAAAGCCACCGGCACCGACCAGGATCAGCGCTTCACGCTGTTCTTCGGGCAGGGTGTTCAGCGCCTGACGCAGCTCGTCTAGCGCCAGGGGGGATTCCGGATCGTCCACGGCGACAAGGGTGCGCTCTGCGGCTTCCTGGTCGAGCTGAGACTGACGCCACGACCGACGCTTTTCCGAGTAGAACTGGTTGCGCAGGATCATGAAGGTCCAGGCCTTCATGTTGGTGCCCAACTGATAGCTGGCGCGCGCATCCCAGGCCTTCATCATGGCATCCTGTGCCAGATCGTCGGCGGCCGTCGGATCCCCCGTCAGCGTCCGTGCGAAGGCGCGCAGGTGCGGAATCAGCGTGACCAGTTCGCGTTTGAAGGCACCATCGTCAGCAGAATCAGGCTTGGGCGGCGCAGGTTTGTGGGCGCTCACGCCTTGTCACTCCCGCGCTCGTCAGCGCGGCGCAGGATGTCCAGGAACTCGTCCGGCACAGGCTCGTTGACCACATCGTCGAACAGATGGCGCAACTTGACGCCAATGGCCTGTTGTCGAAGGCGCGCCTCTTCAAGCCCTGGCCCCTTGGCGGTGTCGGACTTGCCGGATGGATTGGTATCGTTTGTCATCAAGATTCGGTCGCCGCCTGGACTCTGTTGTCGGCCCGGAACGCCGCACACCGGGGGCGGTTCCTAGATGACACAGGTTTAATGCTCAAGCTTGTGGTGCCGAGCGGGAACCGTTGCCCGATTGGCACGTTGACGCGGCTTGCGAAGGCCTCATTGTCAGGGGCCTACTTCCTGTCGGGGACTATACTACATGAGCCTTCTGGCCCGCCTTGCGCCACACCTTCCCTATGTCCGGCGCTATGCGCGCGCCCTCACGGGTGATCAGACGACCGGCGACAACTATGTCCGCGTCGCGCTGGAAGCCTTGGCCGCAGGCGAGCGCCAGCTGTCGACCGATATGACGCCCCGTGTTGCACTGTATCACGTCTTCCACACAATCTGGACGACCACCGGAGCGCAGCTGGAAGACCGCAGCGGCATGGACGACGGCGACGCCTCGACCCGGTTGATGAGAATATCGCCTCGATCGCGCCAGGCGTTTCTGCTGACGGCACTGGAGGGGTTCACTCCTTCGGAGGCCGCGCAAATCCTGGATGCCGACGCTCATCAGGTCGAGCGCCTGATCGCCGAGGCCCAGTCCGACATCGATGCCGAACTGGCGACCGACGTCCTGATCATCGAGGACGAGGCCATCATCTCGGCCGATATTGAAAGCCTGGTCACCGAGCTTGGACACCGTGTCACCGGCACAGCCACCACTCATGATGAGGCGGTGGATGCCGTCGCCCGTCATCGCCCGGGTCTGGTCCTGGCCGATATCCAGCTGGCCGACGGGTCGTCGGGAATTGATGCGGTCAAGGACATCCTGAAGCGCTTTGATGTGCCGGTGATCTTCATCACCGCCTTCCCGGAACGCCTGCTGACCGGAGAGCGGCCCGAGCCGACTTTCCTGATCACCAAGCCTTTCCAGCCGGAAACTGTAAAGGCGGCGATCAGCCAGGCGCTGTTTTTCCACCCTTCGCGTCAGAAACAGGCCGCCTGACGCCTGCTGCGGGCCTGCACTTCAGCGCCTAGAAAGAGGGCCCGGTCGCCGACCGGGCCCTTATTGCGTATGAACAACGTCCCGTTAGCGGGATGGCTCAGCCGATGTCGTCGGGGCGTTCACATTGGGTGCGTCACCCGTGCCTGGTGCCGTCGGCTCCCCCGTCGAGGTAGTGGGCGCATCGGCTGCTGGGGGCGTGACCGAGTCACCGTCGAAGGCCTGTGAATCTACGGCCTGTCCGCCGACGTTGGCGTTGGTATTGGCAAAGCCGCCCTGGCTTACGAACCACATACCCAGCAAAAGTATTGCCACCGCGGCCGTGGAGATGACCAGAAGAACGAGTATGCGTCCTCCTGGACGCCCGCCACGGACGTATTTTGCATTAACCGGACGCCCCTCGTGGACGGCATCGGCAGCCTTGTCGTGCGGTGAGGGGTCGGTCATTTCAATTAATCCTGTAGCTTGAGTGTAGGTTTCATCCTTGGAACGCTGCGGGGGCGGCCCTGTTCCGGCCGTCTTCTCCCCGTCACTTTCAAATGGAAAGTTTGCATTTCACGGAACCGGAGTCTGCGAGGTCCGTTCACGTCATGCGAAGGCGACGACGCCCCCCCGACTTGAGACTGGCGCTAGTCAGTCTGTCGTCTTCGCGCTCATTCTCGATGATGCCACCTCACACGGCGGTTCCGATGTCGGAACCGCCGTTTCTTTGCCTGTGCCGCCAGACCGACTGGACACTGCCGCCCGCTTGACCACTATGCGCGTCTCGAAAGAAAACCTGAGGAGACCGATATGGCTCGCATCAATCGTCAGTGGGTCCTGCGCCAGCGCCCCAAAGGCTTGATCCAGCCCCGTGACCTGGAATTGGTCGACGGCGAGGTACCGACGCCACAGGACGGCGAGGTCCTGGTTCGTACCGTGTATCTCTCTCTGGACCCCACCAACCGCACCTGGATGAACGATGCCGAGGGCTACCTGCCCGCCGTGCCTCTTGGCGGAGTGATGCGCGGCTTGACCTTGGGTGTGGTCGAAGAAAGCCGGTCCGAGCGATACAAGGAAGGCGACATCGTCTCTACCGCTGCGGGCGGCTGGTCCAACTATGCCGCCATTCCTGACAGCGCAGTGTCGCGGATACACCGTGCGCCGGGCATGCCCCTCACCGCGAACATGAGCGTGCTCGGCATGACCGGTATGACCGCCTATTTCGGGGTGACAGATGTCCTGAAGGCCAAGGCGGGCGAAACTCTGGTCATCTCGGCCGCAGCCGGCGCGGTCGGTTCCATCGCCGGACAAATCGCCAAGGCCAGGGGTTGCCGCGTCATCGGTATCGCGGGCGGGGCCGAGAAATGCCACTGGCTGACCGGTGAACTCGGTTTCGACGCTGCCATCGACTACAAGAGCGAGGATGTCGGGGAGGCCCTGGATCGTCTGGCGCCGGACGGCATCGACCTGAATTTCGAGAACGTCGGCGGCGACATCATGATCGCCGTCTTCAACCGTCTGAAGACTCACGGCCGGATGGCGGTGTGCGGCCTGATCTCGGCCTACAATGCGACGAAGATGCCGCCGTCGCCCAACTTCTCGCGCATCATCACCCACCGGCTGAACGTTCAGGGATTCCTGGTGCTGGACTACGCCCATCGCGCCAAGGAGATGATTGAAGAGATGGGACCTTGGCTGGCGAGCGGGCAGGTCAAGTGGAAGGTTCACGTCGACGATGGGCTTGATGGTGCACTGGACAGCCTGAACCGACTGTTCACTGGCGACCACGACGGCAAGCTGCTGGTCCGGGTCTCTGAAGAACCCGCGGGCTGAGGCAGATCGCATGAGCGAACCGCTCCATATTCATTTCGAGGACATCGGCGTCGGGGAAGTTATCCCTCTGGGGGCCTGCATGGTGGATGAGGCCGCGCTGGGCGTCTTCGTCGAGCGTTTCGCGCCCGGCTGGGATGCCGGCTATGGCGCGCCCGACGCCATGATCTATGCCCTGTGGAGTAGGCTGTTCGCTGAAAAGTCCGGCACTTGGGCCCAGTCCAAGGTGCTGGCCGTCGACGGCCTGCGTTTCCTGCGCAATCCCCCACCGGGCGAACTGATGCGCGGCCGGATGACGGTGATGGGCAAGGACCCCGTCGGCGACGACAAGGGCATCGTCATTGCGTCCCACGACCTGCTGGACGAAGCCGGCCGACTGGTCTTCTCGTGCCTGACGCGGGCCGTGTTCGTGCGCAGATAAGGATTGGTGCCGGCGTTAGGGGTGGAAGAAGCAGTTAGCCTTGCACACTTCCACCCCCAACCTGACCAAGATCACCAGCTTCAGGCGTTGCCTGCTGCCTTCTGCTGTTGTGCCATCCGGTCGAATGCGATCACGATCAGGCGGTCCCAGCCCAGCAAAGAAATCAGATGGGCATAGATTTGGCCCAACGCCCCATTGTCACGAAGTTCAACCAACTTTTCGACGGGCAGGGCTTTGATTTTATCTTCCGAGATCGCGAAATACTCAGCGATTTTCTGAACTGAGGCAGCCGTACCGTCGGGATTTTTCGGCGTGAAGTTGGCCTCGCGCGTTTCGAACAAATCCAGATCGTTCAGCATTTTGACGAAGCTGTCGGTGCGCTGACGCTCGGTCTCGAAGTTGTTGCAGAACTCCAGGGCCTGCTGGACGTAGGGGCCGGGCTGGCCGTTCACGAACAGGGCCTGGGCACCACCCTCCTTCACGAAGGGAGCCTTTCGGTCGATGCACAGCACCAGGCGCTGCTGGGCGTCGTCATTGGCGAAGACAAAGGGATAGCGGCGCACATAGGCGGGGATGTAGGCGTCGCCACGGAATTGGCCTTGATCGTCGATGAACAGGTTCTCGCCATCGCGCAGACCCATGACGGCCACCGGTTGCTTGTTGTCACCGACGAAAATTACCGGATAGGACAGGGCGGCCGGCGCGAACTCGGTCACGGTCAGCGGCACGATATTGGTCTGGGCCACGAAATCGTAAGGCCGATCAACCGGATCGACGCCCAGGGTGCCGTGGGCCTCGATCGAAAGGGGCTCAGGCTGGCTGTAGAACAGGACATTGCCGGTCAGGGAAGCAGTCGAGGTTGTGTCGGTCATGGACGCGATGCGGGCTCTGCAATGAAAAGGGAAGGCCGGTGTCTAACCCAGACCGGCGGCGGCGGCAAACGCGACAGTGAAGGTCACTACGGTTGCGACAGGAGCGACGAAGCCCTAGCTGTGAGCCATGGGCGACAGCTGTCATCACGCACATCAGGAAGGGCCACCGGACGCCGCGACAGTCGGTCGGGCGCTGACCGACGCCGATCGCCGACTGTCCGCTCAGGGCGAACGGATGACCGCCGCCCGCACGCGCGTGCTGGAGTTGCTTCTCAGCGCCGGAGAGCCGGTCAAGGCCTATGATCTGATAGCCCGTTTCGGCACTGACGGAGCGCCGGCCAAGCCCCCGACAGTCTATCGCTCGCTCGAGTTTCTGGAACGGCAAGGGCTGGTTCACCGCATCGCCTCCATCAGCGCCTATGTCGCCTGTACCTCCGGAGCAGACGATCACGCCGCCGCCTTCCTGATCTGCGATTGCTGCGGCGCGACCCAGGAGGTTTCCGCGACGCTGGCCGAGGGGCTGGATGCTGCTGCGACTTCGGCAGGCTATGTCATCGAGCGGACAACGATCGAGGCACACGGACGCTGCTCCGCCTGCGCCTGACCTGATTACTGGTAACCCGCCTGTGTATGGCCTATCTGCCGTCTATGGACGCGATCCGGCTCTCCCCGCCCCGCCGCTTCAACCTGCCGGTTGATAACCGATGGGGCGCGGGCGACATGGCCGTACTGGACTACGGCGACCCCAAACGCCCTGTCGATGTGATCTTTGTCCATGCCAATGGCTTTAACGCCATGACCTATCGCAGCTTGCTGGCCCCCCTGTCGGGCTCCCTCAGGCTCTGGTCGCCGGATCTTCGAGGCCATGGCGCGTCAGTTCTTCCGGCACGGACACTAGGGCGACGCAGCTGGAACGACCACCGTGACGACCTGGTGGCGTTGCTGGATGCGCTGGAAGGCCCGCCTGTCATACTGGCCGGGCATTCCATGGGGGCCACCTCGTCTATCCTGGCGGCAGCCGAACGTCCCGAACGGGTTTCGAAATTGGTACTGTTCGACCCTGTAATCTGGAGCCGCCTGGCCGTCGCGATTTTCCATCTGCCCTTGCTGGATCGGATGGCGGGTAGAATTCCGCTTGTGAAGAATGCCCTGAAGCGTCGGGCTGTCTTTGACAGCCGGGAACAGGCCATGACGGCCTACACCGGACGGGGGGCGTTTCGCGGCTGGCCCGAGATGATGGTGGCGGACTACCTGGCCGACGGCCTGATCCAGACAGACGGCGGCTTTATGCTGGCCTGTGCGCCGGATTGGGAAGCATCCAACTACGCGACGCAGAGCCACGACCCTTGGCGCGCGCTCAAGCACTATGATGGTCCGGTTCGCATCCTGAAAGCGGAGGCCGGATCGACCTGCCATGTCCCGGAGCAGCCGCGCGGCCTCCCGAACGTCACCGTTCAAACGGTCCAGGGCGGCACCCATTTCTTCCCCATGCTTCAGGCCGACGTGGCCCGCGACGCCCTGTTCGACGCGGCGGTATGATCTGACGCGCACGGCCCCGCTGGCGTCCGCCCACCCGACCCGCTAAACCGCCGCCAACAAGAACAAGCCGCTCTTCAGGGAACGTCCGACCATGCGCGACATCAACCATTTCATCGACGGTGCCAGCTTTACGGGCGCATCAGGCCGCTTCGCCGATGTGTTCAATCCAAATACGGGCGAGGTCCAGGCACGGGTGCAGCTGGCCTCGGTCGCCGAGATGGACCGTGCGGTGCAGGCGGCGCAGGCTGCCTTTGAGGGCTGGTCCTCGACCAACCCCCAGCGCCGCGCGCGCGTGATGTTCGAGTTCAAGCGGCTGGTCGAAGCCAACATGACCGAGCTGGCCGAACTGCTGTCGTCCGAGCACGGCAAGGTGGTCGCCGACTCGAAAGGGGACATCCAGCGCGGGCTGGAAGTCATCGAGTTCGCGTGCGGCATTCCGCATGCGCTGAAGGGCGAATATACTTGGGGCGCAGGCCCCGGCATCGACGTCTATTCGATGCGCCAGCCTCTCGGCGTGGTATCGGGCATCACACCGTTCAACTTCCCGGCCATGATCCCGATGTGGATGTTCGGCGTGGCCATCGCCGTCGGCAACACCTTCATCCTGAAGCCGTCCGAGCGCGATCCGTCCGTGCCGGTGCGTCTGGCCGAGCTAATGATGGAGGCGGGGGCCCCTGCCGGCGTCCTGAACGTCGTGCATGGCGACAAGGCGGCGGTCGACGCCATCCTGGAGCACCCGCTGGTCCATGCCGTCAGCTTCGTCGGCTCGTCCGACATCGCACACTATGTCTATCAGACGGGCGCCGCCAATCATAAGCGGGTCCAGGCCATGGGCGGGGCGAAGAACCACGGCATCGTCCTGCCCGATGCCGACATGGACCAGGTGATCAAGGACCTGTCGGGCGCGGCCTACGGCTCGGCCGGCGAACGCTGCATGGCCCTGCCGGTCGTCGTCCCCGTCGGCAAGAAGACGGCCGACGAGCTGCGCGAGCGGATGGTCGCCGAGATCCCGTCGATGCGGGTCGGCGTCTCGACCGATGCCGGGGCGCATTATGGTCCGGTTGTCACCGCCCAGCACAAGGCGCGCGTCGAGGGCTGGATTGACCAGGGCGTCAAGGACGGTGCCGAACTGGTTGTCGACGGTCGCGGCTTCAGCCTGCAAGGGCACGAGAAGGGCTATTTCATCGGCCCGTCCCTGTTCGACCACGTCACGCCCGAGATGGAGAGCTACAAGGAAGAGATCTTCGGCCCCGTGCTGCAGATCGTCCGCGCCGCCAGTTTCGAGGAGGCCCTGTCGTTGCCCTCGAAGCATCAGTACGGCAACGGCGTCGCGATCTTCACCCAGAACGGCCGCGCGGCGCGCGACTTCGCCGCCCGGGTCAATGTCGGCATGGTCGGGATCAACGTCCCGATCCCGGTGCCGGTTGCCTACCACACCTTCGGCGGCTGGAAGCGCTCGGCCTTCGGCGACACCAACCAGCACGGCATGGAGGGGGTGAAGTTCTGGACCAAGGTCAAGACGGTCACGGCCCGCTGGCCCGATAGCGATCTGGAGCATGCGGATAGCAGCTTCGTCATCCCGACAATGGGGTGATTTTCCTCTGGACGACGTTCGTGCAGCACTTTCGGGAAACGGGCGTTAGACTAAGCCATACCGCCAAGCTGGAGTGCCCTGTCGCATGCGTCGTTTTCTGGTCTGGACCACCCTTCTGATCATCGTCGGCCTGGCTTTGGCCGGGGCGGGCTACTGGGGTTGGTGGAACTATTTCGCGCGGTTCCAGCCGGTGACGGTCAGCCAGAATCAGGCCGAAATCCAGCGGCTGCTGGACGACGCGCCCTGGGTCTCGGCGGGCGATGTGACGGGCTCCCCAGTCTATGTCGTTGGCCATCGCGACAGCGACGCCCTGATGCGGTTCCAGCGCGAGGAGGGGCCCAAGCTGCGCACGGCGGGAGCCGAGATGCGTGTGGTGATGTTCGCCCGGCCAGACCTTGAGGGCCTGGCCCAGTCCACCGCCGCCGAACGCGCCACAGTCGCGGAGCTCTGGCTGGCCCGCGACTGGACCCTGTATCGCCGCTGGACGGACACACCGGTGGCCAACTGGACCGCACCGGGCCTGGCCCCTGCCGACGGCGATCTGACCCGTACGGCCATCGTCGCCGGTGGTCGTGACTTCGCCCGCCGCCTTGGCGAACTGCTGGAGCCGAACGGCGTGCGGGAAGGCTATCCCGTCATCCTGTGGCGTGACCGTCAGGGGTTCCTGAAGGCCTGCGCCTGCACCGATGCCCGCTCATGGGCCTACATCCGCGACGATCTGGGCGCACCGGACCGGGTGGCGACGGACGGAGGCCAGGCGACCGAGGCCATTGCCTATGATGAAGGCGGCCCCGCCGTCCCGCCGCCCGCGGGCACACAGGCCCTGCCCTATCCCGATCTGACCGTGCCTCCGGTGCCGGCCCCGGGCCGCGTCGAGGGCCAGCCCCTGCCGCAGGCGGGGACGGCTCCCGCGCCGAATGCTTCCGGTTCCGGCAATCCGTCGGCTCGGCCCGCTCAGCGCCCCACGCAAGCCCCCCGGGAGCGCACAACGCCCCAGCCGAAGCAGCAGGAAGACACCACCTTCTTCTGACGGTGACTCAGAGTACCCGCTCGCAGGTCTCGATCAGACGCTCCAGATCGGGCTCGTCCTGATATAGGCCGAAGCCGAAGCGGATGGTGTCGTCCCGTACGTCGGTGACCACATTGGCCTCAAGCAGCCGCGCCCGCCAGGCCAGGGCCTTGGGGTGGCGCAGAGCCAGGAACCGCGCGCGGTTGGCGTCATTCGTCATCGGGTTCAGGATTTCCGCATCGGCGAGACGGCCGACCTGACCGCCCTCGATCGCCTGCTGGAAGGTGCGCATCAGGCCGTGGGCATGGGCGGCGATATCGGCGGTGGTCAGCCCGGCCTCGTCCAGCATCTGGCGTACACCGTTGAAGCGGTACAGGGGGGTGGAATCCATCGTCGCCCCCCAGAACCGGCCCGCATCGGCCCGGTACTGAACGCCGTCCGGCGGCCCCATCAGATTGCCGAACTCGGCGAACCAGCCGGTGGATACGGGGCGCATGCAATAGCCGTCGGGCGCATGGAGTATGCCCGCACCTTCGCCCGACATGGCGTATTTATAGCCGCCGGTGACGTAGAAGATCCTGTCCGCCACCGCCGACAGATCGGTCGGCGTGGCCATGAAGCCGTGATAGCCGTCCACGACCACCCACGGCCCCGCCGGATCGGCAAGCGCCGCGAGCTCTTCCAGCCGGTTGAAGCCCTGGCCCGTCTTGAAGAAGATCTGGCTGACGACGATCAGGTCGAAGCCGCCGCCGCGCGCCGCCTGCACAAACCGCTCGTCGAACGTTTCGAATGGCTCCAGCGGCACGCGCGTGACGACCGCCTGACCCGCCTCCTGCCAGCGCTCGGCCTGGCGGCGGAAGGCGTGAAATTCGCCGTCGGTGGACAGGATGCGCACGGGCTTGCGTTCGATGCCCGAGATGATCCGCAGCAGGAAGTCATGGGTGTTGGACGCGAACACCACCGTGTCCGGCGACGGCAGGTTCAGCTCTTTGGCCACATGTTTCTGGGCCTCTGGCACGACGTCGCCGAACACCAGATCCCACTTGCGGTCCGCAAACTGATTGGCCTCGACCCAGGCCCGTACTTGCCCATCGAAACTGGCGTCTGGCCACAGGTGGTGGCTATGCGCCGCGAAGTGCAGCCGACCGGGGTCCAGCGACAGGGCGCGGGAGAAAAGGTCTTTACGCGCACCGGCCATCAGTCTCTCCGTCGTTCACGTCACCGGCAAAACGCACGATCGCGCGCTCAAGAAGCGAGCCGCCGCGCGGCAAGCGTTAGCGCCCTAGATCAAGCTACCGTGGCAATGCTTGAACTTGCGTCCCGATCCACACGGACAGTCGGCATTTCGCGGCGTGCGCTCCCAGCCTGCGGCCAGCAGATCGACGGGCAGGCGTGAACGGTCGTCGCCGGTCAGCTGGCCTTCCGGGTTCTGGGCCGAGGGGTGATTCATCTCGTTCTCGCCCGTGCCGGGATTCAGGTGGATTTCCTGAAACTCGGGCATGTCCATGGGCGGGGGCGCTTCCTGGAAGCGGAACTCGACCGTCATCAGCCAGCGGGTGACGTTGTGGCGCAGCTCGTACAGCAGCGTCTCGAACAGGTTGAAAGCCTCGGTCTTGTACTCGTTCAGCGGATCGCGCTGACCATAGCCGCGCAAGCCGATGACCCCGCGCAGGTGGTCCAGATGAACCAGGTGCTCGCGCCAGGCCATGTCGATCTGTTGCAGCAGGAACTGGCGTTCCAGCCCGCGGGTCTGATCAGCCCCCAGCATTTCCAGACGCTCGGCGGCGCGGGCGTCGGTGGCGGCGATGATCCGCTCCTCGATTTCCTCATTGGACACGCCTTCCTCGGCGGCCCAGTCATGCAGCGGCAGGTCGAGGCCCAGGGTGGACTTCACCTTCTCGTCCAGGCCGTCGATGTCCCACTGCTCGGCATAGGCCTTGGGCGGCATGTGCTTTTCGACCAAGTCGGAGATAACATCGGCGCGGAACTCGTCGACCAGTTCGGACAGGTCGGTGGAGTCCATGAACTCCTGACGCTGCTCGAAGACCGCCTTGCGCTGGTCGTTCACGACGTCGTCGTACTTCAGCAGGTTCTTGCGGATGTCATAGTTGCGGGTCTCGACGCGCTTCTGGGCCGTCTCGACGGCGCGGTTCAGCCAGGGGTGCGAAATCGCCTCGCCCTCGGCCACGCCGAAGCTGCGCATGATCGAGTCCAGACGATCGCCGGCAAAGATGCGCAGCAGGTCGTCCTCGCAGGACAGGAAGAATTTGGACACGCCGGGGTCGCCCTGACGACCCGTCCGGCCGCGCAGCTGGTTGTCGATGCGGCGGCTTTCGTGACGCTCGGTGCCGAGAACGAACAGGCCGCCTGCAGCCAGGGACTTCTCCCTCTGGACCGCGATCTCGGCCTTGAACTGGGCCTCCATGGCCGCCTCGTCCTCGGGCGTGACCTCGATGGCCAGGTTGCGCTGGTCCTGACGCCACTTCTGCAGCTTCATTTCCAGGTTGCCGCCCAGCTGGATGTCGGTGCCGCGACCGGCCATGTTCGTGGCGATGGTCACCACGCCCGGCAGACCCGCATCGGCGACGATGAAGGCTTCCTGCTCGTGCTGGCGGGCGTTCAGCACGCTGTGCGGAATGCCGGTGCCGGACTTGATCTCGATGTCGAAGTCTTCGTCCTTCAGCGCCTGATAGGCCTTCTTGGCAGCGGCACGCACCTTGGGATCGTCATTGATCGCCTCGGTCTGCAGATGCTGGTGCTGGGGCTTCAGCGTCTTGATCTGGACCTCGTAGCTGTGGGTCTTCAGCAGTTCCGACAACGTCTCGGACTTCTCGATCGAGACGGTGCCGACCAGGATCGGCTGGCCCTTGACGTGGCATTCGGCGATCAGATTGGCGATGGCCTGGTTCTTCTCGGCCTCGGTGCGGAAGATTTCGTCGTCGTGGTCGATACGCTTGACGGGCCGGTTGGTCGGGACCTCCAGAACGTCCATCTTGTAGATATCGAGGAATTCCTGCGCCTCGGTCGCGGCTGTGCCGGTCATGCCCGACAGCTTTTCGTAGAGGCGGAAATAGTTCTGGATCGTGACCGAGGCCAGAGTCTGGTTCTCGGGCTGGATCTTGACGCCTTCCTTGGCCTCGATGGCCTGGTGCAGGCCTTCGGACAGGCGGCGGCCGCTCATCATCCGGCCCGTGAATTCGTCGATCAGCACGACCTCGCCGGCCTTGATGATATAGTCCTTGTCGCGCTGATACAGCGTGTTCGCGCGCAGCGCCTGGTTGATGTGGTGGACCAGGGTGATGTTGGCGGCGTCGTACAGACCGGTCGTGTCCTCGGCGAACAGACCGCGCTCTTCCATGATCTGCTCGACCTTTTCGGAGCCTTCCTCGGTCAGCAGGACCTGGCGCTGCTTTTCGTCCAGGTCATAGATGGTCTTGTCTTGGATCATCTCCTTGATGATGCCGTCCACGATCAGATACAGGTCCGAACGATCCTCGGTCGGGCCCGAGATGATCAGAGGCGTGCGCGCCTCGTCGATCAGGATGGAGTCGACTTCGTCGACGATGGCGAAATGGTGCGGGCGCTGCACCATCTCGTGCCGGTCATAGACCAGGTTGTCGCGCAGATAGTCGAAGCCGAACTCATTGTTGGTGCCGTAGGTGATGTCAGCGGCATAGGCGGCCTGGCGCTGGCCCGAGGACAGGCCGTTGACGATCACACCGACCTCCATGCCCAGGAAGCGATAGACCCGGCCCATCCATTCGGCGTCGCGGCGGGCCAGATAGTCGTTGACGGTGATGACATGCACGCCCTTGCCGCTCAGAGCATTCAGATAGGCGGGCGCGATGGCGACCAGGGTCTTGCCCTCGCCGGTCCGCATCTCGGCGATGCCGCCGTCGTGCAGGATCATGCCGCCGGTCAGCTGCACGTCATACTGGCGCTGGCCCAGCACCCGTTTGGAGGCTTCGCGCGCGACGGCGAAGGCCTCGTTCATGATCTTGTCGACGGTTTCGCCGCCAGCCAGACGATCGCGGAAAGCGTCCGTCATCATGCGCAGTTCGTCGTCCGACAATGCGGCGAACTTGTCCTCGAGCGCATTGATCTTCTGCACCCGCCCCATGAATTCCTTGACCTTGCGGTCGTTGGAGGAGCCGAAAAACTTCTTGGCGATGCCGAGCATGAATGATCCGAAGGCGGGCGAGCGGGTGGGGCTCTGGTACTGGAACGGTCCCGAAGGAGCGGCGAAGGTCTGACGCCGAGACGGCGGCTTCTTCGGCGGCGGCCCGTCGCACCTGAAACAGGGCGCGCTGCATGGGGCCGCGCGGACGATGAAACCCCTCGACTTGGGCGCAGGCGGGACTTAAGCACCGACCTTATCCCTGTCAACGCGAGGGCCTTTGCCGCCCTGTGACGGAGCCTGCCTTCATGCGGCCTTTTCGCCCCCCCGTGATGACTGTCGCGCCGGTTCTTCTGGCCCTCGTCCTGGCACTTTCAGCCTGTGGACGTGGCGGCGGTAATGACCGCCCGCCGGAAGCCGACGATCGCGCCGTGGCCAGGGTTCAGGACGAGACGGTCTGGGCCTCTGACGTCAAGCGCGAAGCCGTGGCCCAGGGGCTGATCGGCGAGGCTGAGCCCCTAGATACCAACTCAGACCTGTTCCGCCGTGTGCTGGACGAGGTCATCGACCGAAAACTTCTAGCCGCCGAGGCCGAGCGGCGCGGGCTCGACGATGACGCCCTGGTCCAGCGCCGACTCGTGGCGACGCGCGAGCGTATCCTGGGCGACGTCCTGATCGAGGAGCAGGTTGCTGGCCAGGTCAGCGAGGCCAGGATCCAGGAACTGTACCGCGACCAGGTCCGTCAGGCCCAGACGACCGACGAGGTGAGGGTTCGTCTGATCCTCAGTCGTACGCGCGAGGAGGCCGCCGCCGTGATCGGCGTCCTGGCCCAGGGTGCTGCGTTCGAGGCCGTGGCGGCGCAAAGTTCGATCGATGACGCCACGCGCTTTTCGGGGGGTGACCTGGGCTATCGCACGCTGGATGTCCTGCCCCAGGCCTATGCCGACGCCCTGCGCGATCAACCGGCAGGGTCTACCATCGGCCCCGTCCAGACCGAGGCGGGCTGGGCCGTCCTGCGTGTCGAGGACCGGCGCCGCGAAACCCCGCCGACGCTGGAACAGGCGCGGCCCCAGATTGTCCGCTACCTAACGTACGAAGGTATCCGCCAGCAGTTGGAAACCCTGCGAGGTCGGGCGAAGATCGAGCGCCTGCTGGACGAATCAGCGGCGGGGTCTCCTGCCCCTACTCAAGCGCCCGCGACCCCTGCCCCATGAGCAAGACCCCCACGACCGGCCGTTCCACGGGACAGAAGATCGAGCACGCCATCGAAAAGGCGCTGGACCCGCTGGCCACGGCGCTGAAGCGCGCGGGCAAGCCTGCTGTCGCGACGTCGCCTGCCACTGTTGCCGCGCCCGGAAAGCCCGGGCTGGAGATATCGCCGCTGGCCGTGCCGTTTCCCGCCATTCCGCCGATCGGCGGGGTCGAGATCGCCACGGCGAGGGCGGGCTTCTACAAGCATGAACGAGACGATCTGGTCGTCTTTTCCTTCGCGCGCGGCACGAGCTGTGCGGGCGTCTTTACGCGCCACAAGATCGGTTCAGCCCCCGTGGACTGGTGCAAGCGACATCTTGATGCTGACGAGGGCGGCAAGGATGTGCGGGCGCTGGTGGTCAATGCGGGCTGCGCAAACGCCTTCACGGGCAAGGCCGGAGCCGATGCGGCACGGCGCACGGCGTCAGAGGTCGCCAAGCGGTTCGGCTGCCGCCAGCGTGACGTCATGCTGGCCTCCACGGGCGTGATCGGCGTTCTGCTGGACGACAAGAAGATTGCGGCTCGGATGCATGACATTGAGGCCGGTCTGGATGCCGATGGTTGGGCAAAAGCCGGTCTGGGCATCATGACCACAGACACCTTCCCCAAGGGGTCGTTCGCAGAGTGCCAGATCGAAGGACACACGGTCCGGATCGCCGGCATCGCCAAGGGTTCGGGCATGATCGCGCCCGACATGGCCACAATGCTGGCCTTCATCGTCACCGATGCCGACATCCACCCAAGCGTGCTGCGGGCCCTGCTGGGTCTGCATGTGCGCACCACCTTCAACTCTGTGACCGTGGACGGCGATACCTCGACTAATGACACCTGCCTGCTGTTCGCCACCGGAGCCAGCGGTGCGCCGCGTATCGGCCGGGTCGGCGACCGGCGGCTGAAGGCTTTCTCCGCAGCGCTGGACAAGGTCATGCTGGATCTGGCGCATCAACTCGTGCGTGACGGGGAAGGGGCGACCAAGTTCGTCAAAGTCACAGTGGACGGGGCCGCCAGTCCCGCCTCGGCCCGCAAACTGGCCAAGTCGATCGCCGACAGCCCGCTGGTCAAGACCGCCATCGCAGGCGAGGACGCCAACTGGGGCCGCGTGGTCATGGCCGTCGGCAAGACCGAGGAACCGGTCGATCGCGACCGCCTGGCTATACGCTTCGGTCCGCACCAGGCGGCCATCGATGGAGCGCCATCGCCGACCTATGACGAGGCGAAGATGAGCGCCTATATGAAGCGATCGGAAATCGACATCACGGTGGATGTCGGCTCCGGCCGTGCCTCAGCCACCGTGTGGACCTGCGACCTGACCAAGCGCTACATCGAGATCAACGGCGATTATCGTTCGTGACCGGCACCCTCCCCACCGTTCTGGTCGTGGCAGCGGCCCTTATCGATGCCGACGGACGCGTGCTGATCGCGCAAAGGCCAGAGGGCAAGGCGCTGGCAGGGCTGTGGGAATTTCCCGGTGGCAAGATCGAGCCGGGCGAGCGGCCGGAACAGGCTTTGATCCGCGAACTGCACGAGGAACTGGGCATCGATGTCAATGCCGCCTGCCTGGCCCCCTTCGTGTTTACCAGTCACGCTTACGAATCCTTTCACCTGTTGATGCCACTGTATCTGCTCCGGCGCTGGTCGGGCACGGTGCAACGGCGCGAGCATGCGGCACTGAAGTGGGTGAAACCGGATCAGCTCCGGGACTATCCCATGCCCCCGGCGGATGAACCCCTGGTCGCCTGGTTGCGCGATCTGCTTTGACCTCGCCGCCGCGAAAGGGGGCCGAATGCGACGCCTGATTTCGCGCTTCATAGTCGATGACAGCGGCGCTACCGCGATCGAGTATGGCCTTATTGCCTCTCTCGTCTTTCTGGTAGCGCTTGGCGCGATTACCGCCTTTGGCGGAGCCAGCACCAATATGTTCAACGCCGCGCTTAACAAAATCAGCGCAGCTATCGCAGGCGGCTGAGTCTTACTCAGCCTTCGCCCGTCTGCTCCTGAACACCGAGTGCATCCGCCAGCCTCATTTTCGCTGACCCTCGCGCAAGCGGCTTCTGCTGGCTTTCATGGGGGGCCCATCCGGCGAGGTGGATGATCTCAAAGGTGGCGGGTATGCGCCCGTCGGCCTCGGCGTGTCGTTCCGCATATAGCTCCGCCGTACGCGTCACAATCTTGCGGGTCAGCGGTCTGACGCGGCCGGTCAGCACATTGGTTTCACCCATGGCCCGCAGGTCTCGCACCAGGGCCAGCAGGTCGGGATAGCGCACCACCACTCGGTCCACATCGCTGACGGGCAGGGCAAATCCGGCCCGTTGCAACAGAGCAGCCCCGTCGAACCCGTCGGCAAAGGGGGATACCCGCGCCTGTGCTCCGCCGCTCACCTCCAGTTCGGCCTGGGTCAGGGCTCCGCGCAACTCCTTGAGTGTGCCGGCACCCAGTAATGTGCCGAGGAACAGACCGTCAGGCTTCAGGGCGCGACGAATTTGGGCCAAGGCGCCGGGCAGGTCGTTGGCCCAGTGCAGGCTCATCAATGAGACGATCAGGTCCTGCGATTGATCGGCCAATGGTAGAGGCTGCGCCCCCGGTGCCGCGCGCGCCGCTGGATCGCCGACCGGCACTACGTTCCCGACCCTGGCTGCCGCCACGCTTTCCGCCAGTTGCCGCGCAAAAGGCCCCGGGTGGGCCGACAGGTCGACGGCGTCCGGAAAGTCGCGCAGGATGACGTCCAAGCTATGAACCGCATTCTCGGCGGCGCGGTCATGCAGGAAGTCGGCCCCCGCGAACAGGCGTTCGCTGCGGGCCAGGCGGGGGGCACGGCGACGGGCGTCGAAGATGGCGGGGGGACCGGAGGAGGCGTTCATGAACCTTCAGGATGGGGGCTGGCGCGCGCGATTGAAAGGTGCGGGGCCTGTCGTGCTGTTCGGACGGCGTATGGGGCGAGGCCTGGCGGACCTGCTGCTGCCCTCGCTGGCGCACGACAGTCCCGAGGCCACGGCCTCCGCAGGGCTGACGCCGGACGCCTGGAGCCGGGTCGTGTTTCTGGAAGACCCGGTCTGCGACGGCTGCGGTGCGGCGTTCGAGGCCGATGGTGGGGCTTTCGCCGCCAGCCGGTGCGCGGCGTGCCTGGCCCAGCCCTATGCCTTCGCCCGCGCGCGTGCGGCCTGTGTCTATGACGAGGCGTCGCGTGGCCTGGTGCTGAAGTTCAAGCATGGCGATCATCAGCCTTTTGCGCCCCTGTTCGCGCGCTGGATCAGTCGGGCGGCCGCGCCCCTGCTGACTGAGGCGGATGCGGTGGTGCCGGTGCCGCTGCATCCCTTGCGTCTGATGTCGCGTCGCTTCAACCAGGCCGCAGAGATCGCCCGGCCACTGGCGGCGTCCAGCGGGCTGGACTACCTGCCTGACGGTCTGGTGCGCCAGACCCATACGACAAGTCAGGGCGGCAAGTCGCTGCGTGGGCGTCGGCTGAATGTAAAGACGGCCTTTGCCGTCACCGAGGCGGGGCGACGTCGCATCAAGGGGCGGCGCATCCTGCTGATCGACGACGTGCTGACCACCGGAGCGACCGCAGAGGCGTGCGCGCGAGCGCTTCTGGAGGGCGGGGCACGCGCTGTCGATCTGGCGGTGATCGCGAGGGTGCGAACTGCGAGGGAATTGCCTACATAGGGGGCAACCACCAGCCGCGACTGCGGTTAGGATCAGACCCCAACATTCGGAGAACCGCCTTGGCTGACGTCGTCATCTACACAAAACCCGGCTGCCCCTACTGCACGGCGGCCAAGGCCTTGCTGGACAAGAAGGGCGTGGACTTCACCGAGATCGTCGCCTCCAACGATCCGGAGAAGAAGCAGGAAATGATTCAGCGTTCGGGCGGGCGCATGACCTTCCCGCAGGTGTTTGTGGGCGAGAAACACATCGGCGGCTCAGACGACCTGCATGCGCTCGACGCGCGCGGCGGTCTTGATCCGCTGCTGGCGGCCTGACACCTCTCGATGAGCAGCCTGAACATCGCCCTGATCCAGACGCGGACGCCCGCGACGCCGCAGGCGGCGCTGGACCACGTCTTGCCCTTTATCCGGCAGGCGGCGGCAGGCGGCGCTCAGCTGATTCTGACACCCGAGGCGACCAACTTCCTGATCAGGGACCGCGCCGCACGTGACGCGGTCCTGGCCGATGCCGATGCCGATCTGGTGGTTCAGGGTCTGCGCGATCTGGCGCGGGAGCTGAAGGTCTGGCTGCTGATCGGTTCGGCCATCGTCAAATCCGGGCACGAGGGCGACGACAGGGCGGCCAACCGCTCGATCCTGATCGATGACACCGGCGTTGTGGTCAGCACATACGACAAACTGCACGTCTATGATGTCGATCTGCCCACCGGCGAGCGTTGGCGCGAAAGTGCGTCGATCCGGCCGGGCGATGCCGCCGTTGTGGCCAACACGCCTTGGGGCAAGCTGGGGCTGACCATCTGCTACGACGTGCGTTTCGGTCATCTGCACCGTGCGCTGGCCAAGGCGGGAGCGTCGATGATTGCCGTGCCCGCGGCCTTCACCGTGCCGACCGGTGAGGCGCACTGGGAGACGCTGCTCCGCGCCCGCGCCATCGAAAGCGGCGCCTATATCCTGGCCCCGGCCCAGGCCGGTGCGCATGAGGACGGGCGTCGTACCTGGGGTCGTTCCACTGTCGTGGCCCCATGGGGCGAGGTAGTCGCCAGGCTGGACGACGACGCGCCCGGCGTGCTGTTCGCCCTCCTGGATTTCGATGCCGTGGCGCGGGCACGGGAGGCCGTGCCGCAGCTGACCCACGACCGCGACTTCACACTGCCCGCCGCATGATCCGCTATGCCCTGAAATGCGAGCATGACCACGGCTTCGAGGCCTGGTTCAGCGCCTCCGCCGACTTTGACGATCAGGCGGAGCGCGGTCTGATCGAATGCCCGTTCTGTGGCTCGCGCGATATCGGCAAACAGATCATGGCCCCCGCCGTCGCGGGTACGCGCAAGTCAGCGATGTCTGCCGATCCCGCCGCACTCCAGACCATGATGATGCAGGCCGCCCGGGAGGTCCGATCCCATGTCGAACAGAATTTCGACTACGTCGGCGACGCCTTCGCCCGCGAGGCCCGCGACATCCACGAAGGCCGCTCCGAGAAGCGCGAAATCTACGGCGAGGCGACACCCGCCGAGGTGAAGAAACTGCGGGATGACGGCGTACCTTGCGCCCCTTTGCCCGTCCTGCCGCCCGACCCGTCCAAGGCGCATTAATGGCCGCCGCTCCGCTGGCCTGGCGTCCAATGACCACCGCCGACATCGACGGCGTCGTCACGGTTGCGCGGCTGTCGTTTCCCGATCACTTCGAAAGCCGGGCCTGTTTCGAGAACCGACTGGCGCTCAGCCCGGCCATGTCGTTCGTGCTGGCAGGGGCTGACGACACCGTGCGTGGCTATCTGTTCGCCTATCCCTGGAAGGGCGAGACCGCTCCCGCTCTGAACACCCTTATCGAGGCGATTCCGGGGGAGGCCGACCGCATCTATCTGCACGATCTGGCGCTTGATCCCGCCGTGCGAGGCGGTGGCCATACCCGCAGTATCGTCGAACGGCTGGTCGATCAGGTGCGGGCGGACGGCTGGAAGATGATGGCCTTGGTCGCCGTCAATGACGCGACCGCCTTCTGGCAGCGGATGGGCTTTCACCCCGTCACCTCACCGGAGCTGTCCGCGAAACTGGCCAGCTATGGCGACGACGCCTGCTACATGGTGCGCGAGCTTTAGGCGCTCAGTCCCGGGTGGCGATCATCATATAGTTGATGTCGGCCTCGCCCTCGCTCCAGCGGTCGTTCATCAGGTCGTATTCCAGACCATAGGGGCCGGTGACGGTCACCGGCTCGGCCGACAGCATGGTGCGGATTTCGTCGGGTTTCAGGAACTGTCGCCAGTCGTGGGTGCCTGCGGGCACCCAGCGCAGAACATATTCCGCCGCGACCTTGCCCAGCAGCAGGCCCTTCAGCGTGCGGTTCAGGGTGGCCACGATCATGATCCCGCCCGGCTTCACCAGCCGCGAACAGGCCCGCACGAAGGCCTCCGGATCGGCGACATGCTCGATGACCTCCATGGTCAGGACGACGTCGAACGGCCCGGCCCCTTCGGCCTCCAGCTGTTCGACCGTGGCGGCACGATAGGCGATGTCGAGACCGGTCATCTCGGCATGAGCCCGGGCCGTGCCGATGTTTTCGGACGAGGCATCCACGGCTGTGACCTCGAACCCCAGCCGCCGCATCGGCTCGGCGATCAGCCCCCCGCCACAGCCGACGTCCAGCAGGCTCAAACCGGCGAAGGCCTCGCGCTGGCGGATGTCTCGACCGAAGCGCTTGGCGACCCGATCCCGCACAAACTGCAACCGCGCCGGGTTGAACTTGTGCAGTGGCGCGAATGGTCCGCGCGCATCCCACCAGGTCTCGGCCTGGGCCGAAAACCGCGCCACATCGGCGGGGTCGATCGAGGGGCCGGAGGCCTGGGCGTCGTTGGTGTCCATAAGACCCTGTTGCCTTTGGGGTTTGCGCGTCGTCCGCCGGTCGCTAGAAGCAACCGTGGCTGCGGGAGTGAACCCTGACGCCATTCGATACCATACAGCCTCATGGCACAGGGAACGACACGCTGAAATGACGCGGCTGGTGATGAAATTCGGCGGCACCTCGATGGGCGACCTTGAGCGCATCCGCCGTGCTGCCCGGATCGTCGCCGCAGAGGCCGCGACGGGCAAGCAGGTCGCCGTCGTCGTTTCGGCCATGGCGGGGAAGACCAATGAGTTGGTGGCCTGGACCGACGGCGCGGGCCGACCCGGCGAGGGTGTAGCGATGTCGGACGACGAGTACGACGTGGTCGTGGCCTCGGGCGAACAGGTGACGGCGGGCCTTCTGGCCCTGACCCTGCGCAACATGGGGCTGAATGCGCGCAGCTGGATGGGCTGGCAGATTCCCATCCTGACCGACGACGCCCACGGCCGCGCCCGTATCGAGGATGTGCCGGGCGAGGTTCTGGGGGCCGCCATGGACGCGGGCGAGATCGCCATCGTCCCCGGCTTTCAGGGCGTGACCCGCGGCGGCCGGATCACCACCCTGGGCCGCGGCGGCTCGGATACGTCTGCGGTCGCCGTGGCGGCGGCGCTGTCATGCCCGTGCGACATCTATACCGACGTGGACGGCGTCTACACCACCGATCCGCGGATCGAGAGCCGTGCCAGGCGTTTGGAAAAGGTGTCCTACGAAGAGATGCTGGAAATGGCCTCGCTGGGGGCCAAGGTGCTTCAGACCCGATCCGTCGAACTGGCCATGGCCAAACAGGTGCCTGTACGGGTCCTGTCCAGCTTCATCGAACCTGACGAGAATGGCGCGCTGCCCGCCAATGCCGGCACCCTGATCTGCGACGAGGAGGAAATCGTGGAAAAACGTATCGTATCCGGCGTGACCATGAGCCGTGACGAAGCCCGCATCACCCTGCTGGGGCTGGCGGACCGCACCGACGCTCCGGCGGATGTCTTCACCCGCCTGGCCGAGGCCAGCGTCAATGTGGACATGATCGTCCAGAGCCAGGCCCGCACGGAAGGCACCGTCAACCTGACCTTCACGACAGGTCGCAGAGACGCGCAGCGCGCGGCGGAACTGATGCGGGCCGAACAGGCCCAGATCGGCTTTGAGGAGCTTCGCGTTGACGAGGACGTGGCCAAGGTTTCGGTCGTCGGCGTCGGTATGCGCAGTCATGCCGGTGTCGCCCAGACCATGTTCCGCGCCTTGGCCGACAAGGGCATCAAGTTCCAGGCCATCTCGACGTCGGAGATCAAGATCAGCGTTCTGATTGACGCTGCCTATGCGGAACTGGCCGTCCGCGCACTTCATTCCGCATACGGTCTGGAAGCGGTCTAGGAAACGACACACCGAACGCCCATCTGCGGCGTGAGCTTTACGGGAGGGCGGATTGGCGGCTGGCGGATTGACGACGAGGGGGCCGCGCAGCCTGCTTCGCCAGATCCGCGAGGCGATGGCCGGTGCGGCTCCGGCCCAAGAGCGTCTGGACCACGTGGTCCGCACCATCGCCCAGTCGATGGTGGCCGAGGTCTGCTCCATCTATCTGCGCCGGTCGTCGGGTGAGCTGGAACTGTTCGCCACCCAGGGTCTGAAGCCCGAGGCCGTCCACAATACCCGCCTGCGCCCAGGCGAGGGCCTGGTCGGCGAAGTCGCCCGCACCGCCCAGCCGATCAGCCTGTCGGACGCCCCGTCCCACCCCAGCTTTTCCTACCGTCCGGAAACGGGCGAAGACCCCTATCACGCCTTCCTGGGCGCGCCCCTGCTGCGCGGCGGCCGGGCCATCGGCGTGCTGGTCGTCCAGAACCGCTCCGAACGGCGCTATGACGAGGAAGAGGTCGAGGACATCCAGACCATCGCCATGGTCCTGGCCGAGACCGTGGCGTCGGGCGAGTTGCTGGCCCAGGACGAACTGCGCGATATTGAAGTAGCTCCGCACCGTCCGGAGCGGTTGAAGGGCCAGCGGTTCGCCGAGGGTCTGGCCTATGGCCACGTCGTACTGCACGAGGCCCCGGTGCCGCCGGAAAACCTGCTGGCCGAAAACCAGCAGGTGGAGGAAATCCGCCTGCGCGAGGCCCTGATCGGGCTGAAGGCCCACATCGACGCCATGCTGGAGGGCGGCCGCGTCAAGCTGGCGGGCCAGTCGTTCGAGGTGCTGGAAACCTACCGGATGTTCGCCGACGACCGCAGCTGGAACCGGTCGCTGGAGGAGGCAGTGCGCACCGGCCTGACTGCCGAGGCCGCCGTCGATCGTGTGCGCAACGAACACCGCGCTCGCTTCGCCCAGGCCCGCGACCCCTATATCAAGGAGCGGCTGCACGACTTCGAGGATCTGGCCAACCGCCTGCTGCGGTTCCTGGCTGGGGACAAGCCGGGCGAGCGCGACCTGCCCGACGACGCCATCCTGGTGGCGCGCAACCTGGGGCCCGCCGACCTGCTGGAGTACCCCCGGCACAAGTTGAGAGGCCTGCTGCTCGAAGAGGGGTCGGCCGCCAGCCACGCCGCCATCGTGGCGCGGGCGCTGCAGATTCCCTGCGTCGGTCGCCTCATGGGCCTGCGCGACCGCCTGTCCGAAGGCGATCAGGTCATCGTCGACGGCGAGACAGGCGAGGCCTATCTGCGGCCTCGTCCCGACATGCTGGCCGCCGTGCAGTCGCGCATGGAGGTGCGCAGCCAAAGGCAGGCTGAGTTTGCAAAACTGCGAGACGTTGATGCCGTCACCCTCGATGGCCAGCGGATCACGGTCCTGACCAATGCGGGCCTGGCGGTCGATCTGGAGAACCTGAACGAGACGGGGGCCGAGGGCATCGGCCTGTTCCGCACCGAGTTCCAGTTCATGGTGTCCGAGGAGCTGCCGCGTCTGGACAGTCAGACGGCGCTCTACAAACTGGTGCTGGATACGGCCGGCGACCGCCCCGTCACCTTCCGCACGCTCGATATCGGTGGTGACAAGGTCCTGCCCTATCTGGAGACGGAGCGGGAGGAGAACCCCGCCTTGGGTCGTCGCGCCATTCGCCTGGGTCTGGACCGGCCGGGCCTTCTGAGATTGCAGTTGCGCGCCCTTCTGGCGGCAGGTGCCGGACGCGAGCTGCGCGTCATGTTCCCCATGATCGCCACGGTCGACGAGTTCAGGGCCGCGCGCGAGCTGGTCGATGTCGAGTGCGATTGGGCCCGGCGACGCGGGCGCGAGCTGCCCGCCCTTCTACGGGTCGGAGCCATGATCGAATGCCCGTCACTGCTATGGCATCTGGATGCACTGCTGCCGCTGACGGACTTCGTCTCGGTGGGGACGAACGACCTTTTCCAGTATATGTTCGCCGCCGACCGGACCAATCCGCTGGTGTCGGATCGCTATGATCCGATGTCGCCGCCTGCACTGAGGGCCCTGGCCGAGATCCAGCGGAAATGTGCCGACACCGGCACGCCTGTCTCCGTCTGCGGCGAACTGGCGGGTCGGCCACTGGAAGCCTTTGCCCTGCTGACGCTGGGCTTCACCCGGCTGTCGGCTCCGGCGGGTGGAGTGGGGCCAGTCAAGCGGATGATCCTGTCCGCCGATTTGACGGCCGCGCGCCGCGCCATGAGCGGCCTGCTGGGCTCTTCGGCAGGTTCTATCCGGGGCGAGCTGGAATCGCTGGCCCGCAAGCTGAACGTCATCCTTTAACGCCTGCCGTTGAAGCGGCGCGGCCTGTGTTCTATGCACGCGGCAGGGCTCTGACGCGGTCGCAGGCCCCAATCCATTCTTCGATACGCCGGTGACGAGGGCGGGCCTGATGGCGGTGAAAAGGGGGGCAACCTCCGCAGAGTTGGGGCCTCGCGCCGATCCCGCCGACGCCTCGGTCGAGGATGCACTGACGCTGGGCGACGCCTTGCGCGCGGCCCGCGAGCGTAGCGGGCGATCCCTGGCCGAACTTTCGACCCAGACCAAGGTGCACACCCGCTATCTGACCGCGATCGAGCAGAACGATTTTTCCATACTGCCCAACAGGGTATTCTCGATCGGCTACGTCCGTTCCTATGCTGCGGCTCTGGGGCTGGACGAACAGTCGGCGGTCGAGCGCTTCAAGCGCGAAAGCCCCGATCCGACTGTACCGCTACAGGCCCCGTCGGGCATCGCCTATGAGGATGTGAAGCGGAACTCCGGACGCCTGGCAGCGGTAGGCGGCCTGCTGCTGCTGGCCGTCGTCGGCTGGAACATCTTTCAGCGGGTCAGCCTGGTCCAGGCCCCGCGCCCGTCGGATATCGCCCAGGTGCCGCCAAACTGGGCGACGGACAAATCCGTGGACAAGGCGGGTCTGAGGCTGTCCGGTCCCGCCCCCGCACCCGCCGATCAGACCGTGCCTGAACTTTACGTCACACCGGGGCTTGAACTGCAGATGACGGGCGTCGCCCCCGCAACACCCGAACAGCTGGCAGCCGCAGCAGCCTCGGCTACGCCGGTGCGCAAGGCCTTCAACCCGCGTGGAGCTCTTTACGGGGCCCCCGCCACCGCCTCCCACGTCGTGCTTCAGGCCTCGAAGGCGGCCAATATCGTGGTGCGGCTGGCCGACGGTCGTGTGCTGTTTGCGCGGCAGTTGACCGAGGGTGACGCCTGGCGTGCGCCGATCGGCGTGTCGGCTACGCTAGACGTTTCCGAGCCGACCGCGTTCGACGTCTACATCAACGGCGAATATGCGGGCGTCATGCCTGCGCTGCAGGTACCGCTGAGCCAGTTCAACAGCCGTGCCGAAGCGCAAATCCGGCAGGCCGCCGAAGAAAATGCGGAACGTACACGTCAGGCCCAGCTTCAGGCTGCCCGTCAGGCGGCCACCAGACCGTCTGCGCAGACCCCGGTCGTCCCCATCAGCCCGTCTGCGGTACCTGTCGCACCAGTGATGTCTCCGCGCTGACCGCTTGCGACGTCGGCTGTCGTGGTCTTGTGAACAGGCATCCCCTATATTGGACGCATCATGAGCGCTGATCACTCCTCCGAACTGGGTCACATCCGTCCGTGGCGGCATATCGAGCGGCGCAAGAGTCGTCAGATCATGGTTGGCAATGTGCCCGTCGGCGGCGGCGCGCCGATCACCGTCCAGTCGATGACCAACACGCTGACCTCGGACGCGGCCGCGACCCTGGAGCAGATTCGTCAGCTTGAAGAGGCCGGGGCCGATATCGTCCGGGTCTCTTGTCCCGACGTCGAATCCACCGAGGCCTTCCGGACCATCGTGCGTGAATCGCGGGTCCCGCTCGTGGCCGACATTCATTTTCACTACAAGCGCGGCATTGAGGCGGCCCAGGCGGGCGCCGCCTGCCTGCGTATCAACCCCGGTAATATCGGCTCGCCCGACCGCGTCCGCGAGGTCATTCAGGCGGCCAAGGACCATGGTTGTTCGATGCGCATCGGCGTCAACGCCGGGTCTCTGGAGCGCGAACTGCTGGAGAAATACGGCGAGCCCTGCCCCGACGCCATGGTCGAGAGCGCCCTGAACCACGCCCGCATCCTGCAGGATCACGACTTCCACGAGTTCAAGATTTCGGTGAAGGCGTCCGACCCCTTTCTGACCGTCGCCGCCTATCAGCAACTGGCCGAGGCCATCGACTGCCCGCTGCACCTGGGCGTGACCGAAGCCGGCCCCTTGCGCACCGGCACGATCAAGTCGGCCATCGGTATGGGGTCCATGCTGTGGGCAGGGATCGGCGACACCATCCGCGTGTCGCTGGCGGCCGATCCGGTTGAGGAGATCAAGGTCGGCTTCGACATCCTGAAATCGCTGGGCCTGCGGCACCGGGGCGTGAACATCATCGCCTGCCCGTCCTGCGCGCGTCAGGGCTTCAACGTCATCGAGACGGTCGGCAAACTTGAGGAACGGCTGGCCCATATCACCACGCCCATGTCGCTGTCGATCATCGGCTGCGTCGTCAACGGGCCAGGCGAGGCCCTCTATACCGACGTGGGCTTCACCGGCGGGGGTGCCGGGTCCGGCATGGTCTATCTGAACGGCAAGATCGCCCACAAACAGCACAACGACGGCATGATCGAGGAGATCGTCGCCCAGGTCGAAGCCAAGGCAGCGGAGCTGGATGCGGCGCGGGCGGCGGAGCAGGCTGTGCTGGAGGCGGCGGAGTAGCCGTTGAGCTCAACTCCAAAGATCACCTCCGTAGCTTGCATAGCTTCCTAGACACACCGGTGTTCGACGTTTAGTCACGACCAGTGATCTCCGTGTTTTGCGGAGAGTTCCTTGGGGGAATCCTGTGAAGAAAACTGCGATGGCGCTCGCCGCCACGATGCTGCTTGGTGCCTGCACCACAACCGAACGCGTCAGCGTTGTCCAGCCAGGCGATAGGGCCATGACCTGCACAAGCTTGCGGGCCGAGTTCGTCAAGTTGGAAGAAATCACGAAGGACGGTCAAAGCGACCAGGGCGTGAATGCAGCCAACGTCGGAGCTGTGCTATTTTTCTGGCCCGCAGCAGTCGGAAACTACTTTTCGGCGCGTGACGCCATGCAGATTGCCGACCGTCGTAAAGAGCATCTCATGACGATCTACAATGAAAAGCGTTGCGACAACCCGGCTAACGCAGACCTCGTCTTCCGCGTTCCTAACGCGCTTCTAACCCCTTTGACCTACGGTATGCACTAGGCTGTGACTTGATGTGTGTTTTGAGGGCGGGATCGGCGGTGCCGGTCCCGCCTTTTTCATGTCAGGCGATGACCCCCGCCAGTTGCAGGCCCTGGAAGGCGGACAGGATCAGCAGGAGGAAACCCACCGCATAGGTCAGGACCTTGCGCGGCACCTTCTTGACGATCAGGCCCGCAAACGGGGCGGCGATGAGGCCGCCCACGACCAGGCCTGCCACGGCGGCAAAGTGGTGTTCCAGCGCCCCGGCTTCGGCCCAGTGGCCGGTGAGCAGAGCCCAGACGAAGGTGGCGCTGATGGCCACCGTCAGGAAGAACTCGGCGGTATTGACCGTGCCGATGGCGCGTCGTGGCTCTTGGCCGGCCCCAACCATGGCGGAGGAGACCGTGGGCCCCCAGCCGCCGCCGCCGATGGCGTCCAGAAACCCGCCGACCACTCCGACCGGAGCCATGACCCAGGCGGGCAGGCGGCGTGGCCTGGCGTCATGCCCGGCCCGCCACAGGATCCAGATGCCAACGATGGCCAGATAGGCGATCACGAAGGGCTTGATGGTGTCCCCCTTGATCCCCGACAGCACATAGGCCCCCAGCGCCCCGCCGATGACCCCGGCGATGGCGAGGGGAAGCAGCAGCCGCCAGTCGATGTTGCGATGCCAGACGTGGCTGCCCGCCGAGGCGGCGGTGGTGAAGACCTCGGCGGCATGGACGCTGGCCGAGGCGGTGGCGGGCGGCACGCCCAGCGCCAGCAGCACCGACGAAGAAATGACGCCGTAGGCCATGCCCAGGGCTCCGTCGATCGCCTGGGCCAGCAAGCCGACCATCAGAAACAGCAGGAAGGTGTCCATTCAGCCCCCGACGGAAGCAGCGCGTCGCGAGCTCCAGATTCGATGTAATGCGCCATGGGACGAAGCGTTACGGGCCCGCAACCGAATTCTGCGGCCGGGGCTGCGCATCGACAGGCGGGACGCGGCGGGGTAAGGCTCCGCCCCTTTTCCAGACCCAGGATTTGCTGCCTTGCGACTGCCCCAGGCCCGGCTCGATCAGGTTCTCGACCGCTTCCATCAGGTGGAGGCGCGTATGGGCGCGGCCACGGACGGCCAGGAGATCGTGCGCCTGTCCAAGGAGCACGCCGAGATGAAGCCGGTGGCCGATGCGGTCATGGCCCTGGCGAAGACCCGCGCGGAGATGGCCGACCTGGAGGCCATGGCGTCTGATCCCGAGATGGCCGAGATGGCGGCGGAGGAGCTTCAGACCCTGCGAGAGACCCTGCCGGACATGGAGCGGGAGGTGGCGCTGCTGCTGGCCCCGCGCGATGCGGACGAGAATGCCAGTGCGGTGCTGGAAGTGCGGGCCGGGACTGGCGGGGACGAGGCGGCGCTGTTCGCGGGCGACCTGTTCCGCATGTACAGTCGCTATGCGTCGAGCCGGGGCTGGCGGGTCGAGGTGGACAGCCTGACCGAGGGCGACGCCGGGGGCTTCAAGGAGGTCATCGCCACCGTCACGGGCGACGGCGTCTTCGGCCGGCTGAAGTTCGAGAGTGGGGTGCACCGGGTGCAGCGCGTGCCGACGACGGAATCGCAGGGCCGCATCCATACCTCGGCGGCGACGGTGGCGGTGCTGCCCGAGGTCGAGGATGTCGAGATCGAGATCCACGACAAGGACATCCGCATCGACACCTTCCGCGCGTCGGGCAGCGGCGGCCAGCACGTCAACACGACCGATTCCGCCGTGCGGATCACCCACCTGCCGACCGGCATCATGGTGACGTCGTCGGAGAAGTCGCAGCATGTGAACCGCGACAAGGCGATGAAGAACCTGCGGGTGCGGCTGTACGACATGCAGCGCCAGGCCAAGGATCTGGCCCGGTCCGACACGCGCAAGAGCCAGGTCGGGTCAGGCGACCGGTCCGAACGCATCCGCACCTACAACTTCCCGCAGGGGCGGGTCAGCGACCACCGGATCAACCTGACCCTGCACAGCCTGCCGCAGATCCTGGAGGGGGACATCGACCCCCTGCTGAACGCCCTGATCGCCGAGGACCAGGCCGCGCGCCTGGCTGACCTCGAAGCCGAGATGGGCTGACGGCCGGACAAAATACAGAGTCCACTCAGTCCACTCAGTCCACCCGGTCCACCCTGGGGTCCAGTGTCTCCATGAGCCAGAAAACGGGACCATCGCGCGCGTCATGATGCGGCGATGTGTGGGAGTCCGCCTGCGGCCTGGGGTCGGCGGGGCGGGATGGGAACTGTCAAAGACCGCAGGCGTGGGCCCGAAGGGGGACCGCCGGGCATTCTACCACGGGCCGGAGGCGTGCTGAGGAAAACGGTCGCATGACCGCCGGGCGAGGGTCCAGAAGGGCCGGTTCGGGGCCCGGAAGGACCGGATGATCTGTCCCCGGAATGACCGCTCCCGGACCTCTCAGAGATCGAAAAGGGTCGGGGTCTGTCCGTCGTTACGGGACGGGGAGGGCCGGGGCGCGGCGGTGGCGATCAGGGTCCCGGCGGGCTGGGGGATCAGCAGGTCGGCGGCGGGTCGTCGGTCGAACAGCCAGTCGGCCCAGTCGGCGGGCGGCAGGGGTATGACGCCGCGTGAATGATAGGGGGAGATGTCGGGCCCGGGCTCGCCCGTCAGCAGGGCGAAACCGTCGGCGTCGCCCTCGCCACCCGCCCCGCCGCCTGCGCGCCAGACGCAGGCCAGCATCAGCACCGCGCCACCGGCGTTCGACAGCCGCCAGCGGGTCTTCGGATAGGTGTCGCCGGTGAACTCATAGAAGCCCGAAACCGGCAGCAAAGCCCGACCCGAGGCCGCCGCATTGGAGACACCGCGCCCCTCGGACCGCAGATTGATGACGGGCGGGCGTTTGGGGGCAGAGGGCTTCAGCCCGAACCGGGCGGGGGCCAGCAAGGCGCGGTCATGCCCGTCGGGGGCGGCCCGGACGATCCGGTCGGCCTCGGTCGGACGGACCTCTTCGCGTGGCTCCAGATTGGGCAGGCCGCCGCCGTCCATCCCGACATCTATGCCTGCATGGGCGAAGGCATCGACCAGCTGTCGCACCGAGAACCGGGATTCATAGGAGGCGCACATCGGCCCGCCGATCAGGGCAGCGGGCGGGCGTCGGGTTCGGACGCGATCAGGGGGGTGACGTCGGGCGGACCGTCCAGGGGCGTGGCGGGCGGCGCTGTGGGATTGGTCGGATAGGTCCGGCCGTCATAGGTCAGGCGCACCCAGCCGGCGTGGGCCCCGCCACCGCCGATGGAGACGGCCAGGTCGCGCCAGCCGTTGGTCGAGGTGGTCAGGACGCCGACGGGGGTCCGGGTCACGCTGGTGCGGGTCACGACGCGCCAGCCCTCGCCCTCATCCTCGCCCTCTGGCGCCATCACATAGAGGTTGCACCCGCCCGAGCCGCAGACCATCGGCCCCATGACATAGGCCAGGACCTCGTCCGTGCCGTCGCCGTTCAGATCGACGGACGCCTGGGCATAGGTCAGGGCTCCGTCTTCGGCGTGCAGGCCGCGCAGCGCCGTCTCCAGCCCGGCGGGCGCGGCCTGTGAGGTGGCTGGGGGCGTGGCTGGCGTAACGGCGGGGGCGGTCGCTGCCGGGGGTGCAGGCTCGGGCGTATCGGGCTGGCCACAGGCGGTCAGCGCGAGGGCCAGCATCGGGAGGAGGGAAACGGACAGGGCAGAGCGGATCATGGCAGGGCCTTTCGTGTCGGTTCGCCCTTCAACGTCCCATGATACAGAGGGGATGCAAAGGCCGCCATGCGCCTGTTCGACAACCATCCGCACATGTCGATCTTCATCTGCGACGGGGTGGAGGTGATGCCGGTGATGGGGGGACGCCGTCCAAGCGGAGCCATAAAAAACGAGTACTTGTGGGGAACGCGCGTCTGCGCCGAACCTTCTCACTGTTCATCGACAGGGAGACGACCATGAAAGCGTTATGCTGGCACGGCAAGGGTGACATCCGCTGCGAGACGGTGGACGACCCCGAAATTCAGGATGGCCGCGACGCCATCATCCGCGTCACCTCCTGCGCCATCTGCGGGTCTGACCTGCATTTGTACGGCGGCTTCGTGCCCGGCATGAAGTCCGGGGACGTCATGGGCCACGAGACGATGGGCGAGGTCGTCGCCGTCGGGAAGGACAACACCAAGCTGAAGGTCGGCGACCGCGTCGTGGTGCCCTTCACCATCAGCTGTGGCGAGTGCGACTACTGCAGGCGCGGGCTTTATTCCGTGTGCGAACGATCCAATCCCAATGGCGCGGAACAGGCGAAACAGATCGGCTACCCGACCGCCGGGCTGTTCGGTTACACCCACATGTATGGCGGCATCCCGGGCGGACAGGCCGAATATCTGCGCGTCCCCTATGCCGACGTCGGGCCGATCAAGGTGCCGAACGGCCTGACCGACGATCAGGTCCTGTTCCTGTCCGACATCTTCCCGACCGGCTGGATGGCCGCCGAGAACGCCAACATCCAGCCCGGCCAGACCGTCCTGGTGTTCGGCTGCGGCCCCGTCGGCCAGTTCGCCATCCGCAGCGCCTTCATGATGGGGGCCGAGCGCGTCATCGCCATCGACCAGGTGCCCGAGAGGCTGCAACTGGCCCGCGACGCCGGGGCCGAGACTATCGACTTCTCCGAGGGCGACCTGCAGGAGCGGATCAAGACCATGACGAACGGCGTCGGCCCGGATTCGGTGATCGAGGCCGTCGGTCTGGAAAGCCACGGCTCTGGCAGCCTGATGGAAAAGGTCCAGGAGACTGTCGCGGGCAAGATGGAGCGCCCCTACGCCCTGAATGAGGCCATCGTCGCCTGCCGCCCCGGCGGCACCATCAGCCTGCCCGGCGTCTTCGTCGGCGTCATCCCCACCATGATGGGGGCCTTCGTCGGCAAGGGCCTGACCCTCAAGACCGGCCAGACCCACGTGCAGCGCTATCTGGAACCCCTGATGCGCAAGATCGAGGAAGGCGAGATCGACCCCGGCTTCCTGATCACCCACAAGATCAAGCTGGAAGACGGCCCGGACGCCTACAAGATGTTCCAGGAGAAGTCCGACGGCTGCGTGAAGGTGGTCATCAACCCGTAGGCCGGGGACGCCCGGCGCGATTGGGTCGGAGGCCTCCGTGGAGACGCGGGGGCCTTCGTGTTTCAGGCGGTCGCTCGCGATCGCGACCCTGTTCAACCGCGATGTCGGACGCATCGGTTTGCGCGACAGTGTCCTGCTGTCGCAGGCCAGAAGGTTCCGCGGTGTGCGCCGCGAGGACACGGCTTGCCGGAGGATGACGAAAGGGAGGGACGGTGGTTAGTGCACCCGCGCCTTCCCGATCTCCAGCCCGTCCGCCCCCGCTGACACCGCGATCACGCTGCCGTCCTCGATCTCGCCCGCCAGCAGTTTCCTCGCGATCGGGTCGACCAGGTCCTTCTGGATGACGCGTTTCAGCGGGCGGGCCCCATAGACGGGGTCGTAGCCACGGTCGGCGAGCCAGGCGGTGGCGGTGTCGTCGAGGGCCAGGGTCAGGCGGCGGTCGGCGAGCAGTTTCTCGAACCGGGCCAGCTGGATACGGACGATGCCGCCCATCTGTTCGCGGCCGAGGCGGCGGAACAGGATGATCTCGTCGATGCGGTTCAGGAACTCGGGCCGGAAGTGGGCGCGGACCTGGTCCATGACATAGGGGCGCACGCTCTCGACGTCGTCGCCCTCCGCCTGACCGGCCAGGGCCTCCGAGCCCAGGTTGGAGGTCATGATGATCAGGGTGTTCTTGAAGTCAATGACCCTTCCTTGCCCGTCCGTCAGGCGGCCGTCGTCGAGCACTTGCAGGAGCACGTTGAAGACGTCGGGGTGGGCCTTTTCGACCTCGTCGAACAGGATCACCTGATAGGGCCGGCGGCGCACCGCCTCGGTCAGGGCCCCGCCCTCGTCATAGCCGACATAGCCGGGAGGGGCCCCGATCAGGCGGCTGACCGAGTGTTTCTCCATGTATTCGGACATGTCCATGCGGGTGATGGCGGCCTCGTCGTCGAACAGGAAGGCGGCCAGGGCCTTGGTCAGCTCGGTCTTGCCCACGCCCGTCGGGCCCAGGAACAGGAAGGAGCCGAGCGGGCGGTTGGGGTCGTTCAGGCCCGCGCGCGCGCGGCGCACCGCATCGGAGACGGCCTCCAGTGCCGCATCCTGGCCGACGACGCGGTGGCGCAGGGCGTCCTCCATCGACAGCAGTTTCTCCCGCTCGCCCTCCAGCATCTTTTCGACCGGAACGCCGGTCCAGCGGCTGACGACAGCGGCGATCTGTTCGGCGTCGACGACTTCGGGCGTCAGGGGGCCGGACTTGTCGGCCTCGTTCTCCTCGGCCTGGGCCAGCTGTTTCTCGATGCCGGGGATCTGGCCATAGGCGATCTCTGACGCGCGGGCCAGGTCGCCGTTGCGCTGGGCCAGGGCTAGGTCGGCGCGCAGGCGGTCCAGGGTCTCGCGCAGCTGGGCCCCCTGACCGACCTTGTCCTTTTCCGCCTTCCAGCGGGCGGTCAGGTCGTCGGACTGGGTCTGGAGGTCGTCGATCTCGTCGTCCAGTTTTTCCAGCCGGGCGATGGAGGCCTTGTCGGTCTCCTTCTTCAGGGCCTCGCGCTCGATCTTGAGCTGGACCAGGCGGCGGTCGATTTCGTCCAGGCTCTCGGGCTTGGAATCGACCGCCATGCGCACGCGGCTGCCCGCCTCGTCGATCAGGTCGATGGCCTTGTCCGGCAGGAAGCGGTCGGTGATGTAGCGGTTGGACAGGGTGGCGGCGGCGACGATGGCGCTGTCGGAAATGCGCACCCCGTGGTGGACCTCGTACTTCTCTTTCAGGCCGCGCAGGATCGAGACCGTGTCCTCGACCGTCGGCTCGTCGATGAAGACCGACTGGAAGCGGCGGGCCAGGGCGGCGTCCTTCTCGATATACTTCCGGTACTCGTCCAGCGTCGTGGCCCCGACGCAGTGCAGCTCGCCGCGCGCCAGGGCGGGTTTGAGCAGGTTGGAGGCGTCCATGGCCCCGTCGCCCTTTCCGGCGCCGACCAGGGTGTGCATCTCGTCGATGAACAAGATGATCTGCCCTTCCGCCGCCGTGACTTCGGCCAGGACGGATTTCAGCCGCTCCTCGAACTCGCCGCGGTATTTGGCGCCGGCGATGAGCGAGCCCATGTCGAGGGCCATGACCACCTTGTCGCGCAAGCTCTCGGGCACGTCGCCGTTGACGATGCGCAGGGCCAGGCCCTCGACGATGGCGGTCTTGCCGACGCCGGGCTCGCCGATCAGGACGGGGTTGTTCTTGGTGCGGCGGGCCAGGACCTGGATGGTGCGGCGGATCTCCTCGTCGCGGCCGATGACGGGATCGATCTTGCCGTCGGCGGCGGCCAGGGTCAGGTCGCGGGCATAGCGTTTCAGGGCGTCATAGCCGTCCTCGGCCCCGGCGCTGTCGGCGGTCTTGCCCTTGCGGATGTCGGCGATGGCCGCGTCCAGCTTGTCCGGCGTGGCACCGACGGATTTCAGGATCTCGCGCGCCGTGCCGCCCTCGCGCGCGATAGCGCTGAGCAGGCGTTCGGTGGTGACGAAGGCGTCGCCCGATGTCTTGGAGGCGGTTTCGGCGGCGGCGAAGACGCGGGCGGTGTCGCCGTCCAGATAGAGCTGGCCATTGCCGCCACTGACCTGGGCGCGCTTCTTCAGGGCGGTCTCGGTCGCGGCCTCGGCCTTGGCGGCATCGCCGCCGGCGGCCGTGATCAGGTTGCGGGCCAGGCCGTCGCGCTCCTCCAGCAGCACCTTGAGCAGATGCTCTGGCGCGAACTGCTGGTGGCGGCGGGCGAGGGCCAGAGACTGGGCCGACTGGACGGCCTGTTTGGCGCGGTCGGAATAGAGGTCGAGGTTCATGTGGGTCCCCTTGGGCAGGCGGATGTGGTCCGGCCCGCCCTCCACTGAGCGACGCGCCGCTGTGATCGAGGTGGGTGTGACGATCGGGTCACACAAGGGGGTGGCACAGGTCACGATCGGGACTGTCGCGGCGGACGGGCGAGGCCTAGGCTGATCGCCAGAGGAGGCCGCCCGTGATCCCGCATTCCGTATGGCCCGTCGACCCGGCCGTCATCGGCCCCTTCCTGCTGGCCGTGGCCCTGATCGAGCTGACGCCAGGGCCGAACATGGGATGGCTGGCGCTGGTGTCGGTGGCGCGCGGGCGGCTGGCCGGGTTCGCGGCGGTGGCGGGGGTGACGCTGGGGCTGGCGATATGGATGGTGGCGGCGGCCTTTGGCCTGACGCAGGTCTTTGCCGCCTGGCCGCCGCTGTATCAGGCCCTGCGCTGGGCGGGGGTGCTGTTCCTGCTGTGGCTGGCGTGGGAGGCCTGGCGCGAGCCGGGAGCCACCGACCCGACCCCGGACGTGCGGACCCTGCGCGGGCTGTTCCTGCGCGGTCTGGCGGGCAATCTGCTGAATCCCAAGGCGGCGGTCTTCTATGTGGCGCTGCTGCCGACCTTCATGCGGCCGGGGCACGGAGCGCCCCTGACGCAGGCCCTGACGCTGGGCAGCCTGCATCTGGCCGTGGCCGTGTTGGTGCACAGCCTGATCGTCCTGGGCGGAGCCGGGGCGGCGGGGCTGATCCTGAGGCGGATGCAGGGTCCCGCCATGCGCGCGGTGATGGCCGGCGGCCTGGTCGTGGTGGCCGCGTGGCTGGCCTGGGAGACGCGGACCTGAGGCCCGCGCCTGGCTGACGTCAGCCGCCGGTGGGGGGCGGGGCGAAGTCGAACTGTTCGGGGCGACGCTGGCCACCGCCGAAGTTCCAGGTCAGGCCGATATAGGCCGCGCGACCGCCGAAGGTCTGGTCCGTCCGGTCCCGGAACGCTGGGGTGTCGATGGTGGTGGTCGAGCCGAAGTCGTCGAACACATCGCGCACCGTCATCTGTAGCGACCATTTGTCGTTCAGCTTGCGGCGATAGCCGAAGTTGACCAGCGTCGACTGCTCGCGCGTGCCCTGGGCCAGCAGCTGGTCCCCGGCCCAGATGCCGGACAGCTGGACGAAGTCTTCGGCCGTAGGCTGCCAGTTCAGGCTGAGGCGGCCCGAGATACTGTCGGCCTCGGAGTCCACCGCACCGGGAATGCCCGAGGCGTCGATCTCCTGACGGAAGAGGTTGACGCTGGCGTTGTAGCGTAGCTTGGGATGCAGGGCCCCGTTGGCGACCAGTTCCAGCCCGGTCGAGCGGCTGGAGCCCAGGTTCTCCGGACGGGTCAGGAAGACCCCGTCGCCCAGATCGCTGGTCACCTGGGTGAAGGCGTCCCGGGTGTCGCGGTAGTAGAGGGTGGCCTGGTAGAAGGTCTGCTGCACCCGCTTCTGCCAGCTGAACTCGAAGGCATCCGTTTCCTGTGGCTCGAGGTCGGGATTGCCCGAGCGCAGGTTCTGCGGATCGCCATAGGTCAGGAAGGGGTTCAGGTCGCCCGGCTGGGGCCGCTGGATCCGGCGGCTGTAGCTGGCGCGCAGGGTCTGGGTATCGTCCAGCTGATAGGAGACGTGGCCGGTCGGATAGGCGCGGAAATAGTCCTGGGAGGTCTGGATGTCGGAGGTGACCTGATCCAGATCCAGATTGGCCTGTTCCAGGCGCAGGCCGAACTGGGCCGACAGCTTCTCGCCAAAAGGCCGCTCATAGGTGGCGTAGACGGCGTGGACGGTCTGGTCGACATTGAACATGTTGGACACGGTCGGGTCCGGCGTCAGGGCCGCTCGGTCCGGGCCGCGCGCGACGGAGTTGTCGAGTTCCAGCATGGTGGCCTGAAGCTCATAGCCCAGGCGCAGGCGGGCACCGTTCGAGAAGGGGCGGACATAGGCGCTGGTGACGCCGATCTGGTCCTGTTCGTTCTGGTTGTTGATCACCTCGAAGAAGGGCGCGGCCGCCGGAACCTGCTGATCGACGGAGGTGTCGCCGCCGAATACGAATTCGTTTCGATCGAAACGGATTTCGTTGGTCCAGTCGTGCCCCTGTTCGCCAAAGCGGCGCACGACGCGGGCCGTGGCACCGGAGAACTGCCCCTCGAAGCCGCCGCTGGTGTCCCGGCGATAGGCCGAGGCAATGCCGCCACCCGCAGCATCGGCCTCGTAAAGGGTCAGGGCGTCCACGTTCACATCGACATCCGTGTGACGCAGCTCGGCGACCAGCTGGGTATTGGTGTCCAGATTGTATTCGGCGGCGAGCCGGACATAGAGATTGTCGGATGCGCCGTCATTGTTCTGGGTGGTACGCGACTGAAGGAACTGGCCCGAGCCGGTGTCCAGGGTTTCACGCACGCGCTCGACCTCGGCGGCAAAGCCGTCGTGGCGCACGCCGACGTCGGCGGACAGCGTCATCTTGCCGTTCACGTGAGCGATGTTGGCCCCGATGTTGTAGCGGCCGTCATCGCCGATATTGGCGCGGACCGAGCCGTTGGTGGTGATGCTGGGGCGCACGGTCGTGGGCTTGGTGATCAGGTTGATGACCCCGCCAGAGCCCTCGGGGCTATAGGCGGCGGAAGGGTTGGTCATGACCTCGACACGGGCATACTGGTCCGCCGGAATCTGCTGGATCATCTGGCCGCGGCTGGGGCCGTTGAACTGGGTCGAGGGGCGACCGTCGACCAGGATGGTGACGTTGGCGTCGCCGCGCAGGCTGACGTTACCGTCCGGATCGACCTCGACCGAGGGAACATTGCGCAGGGCGTCGGCCAGGGTGCCGGTGGTGGCCTGAAGGTCGTTGGCCAGGCTGTAGCTGGTTGAATCGATGGAGGTGCGGACGTCGTTCGGCCGGGCAGTGACGACGACGTCGGTCAGGGCCGTTTCTTCTTCGTCTTCCTCGGCCGGCGGAGCTGCCTCGGTCGCAGGCGGAGTCTGGGGCACCGGAGCGGGCGCTGGTGTCTGGGTCGCAGTGGCCGGAGCTGTCGTAGCAGGGGCCGTCGTTGCAGGCGCAGGGCGCGGCGTCTGGGTTGCGGGCGGCGTCTGGGCGAGAGCCGGGCCCGACGTGGCAGCAAGCGCGGTGCCGACCAACAGCATGAATTTGAACGACGTCATGAGAACCCCCGATGCACCGGTCACATAACGCGGTGCTGTTTCCCGTGACGTAAAGCCTCCTTGACCGCGTTGCGAGTTACTTCGGTGTCATGATCAAGGCGAGATAGCGCACGGGCTGAACATTACAGATCGGTCATCTATACTTTCGAACACTTCGATATCCCTGATACCTTCAAGATCTGGACGGGAACTGGCGCTGAGGGTTGCGGCACGATAGGTCTGGACCTTCGTGAAGCCGGAGTTGCCCGATGCCTGTCCGTCCCGTCCGCCCTACTCGCCGCACCGCCCTGTTCACCAGCATGGGGGCGGCCAGCGCGGCGATGTTGCCGGCAAGGGCGTGGGCTCAGACCGCAGCCAATGACGGGGCGTCGCTGGCCGAGCAGGTGGACGGGTTCGTCAAGCGGGCGATGGCCGCATTCCCGGACCAGCCTGCGGTATCGATGGCCTTGGTGGCAGACGGACAGGCGACCCTGACCCGGGGCTATGGCGTCCGCCGCAAGGGCGACGCGACGCCGATCGACGAACACACCCGCTTTGCCATCGCCTCCAATACCAAGGCGGTGACCTGTGCGGCCCTGGCCATTCTGGTGGATGAGGGCAAGGTCAAATGGGACGAACCGGTGCGGACCTACCTGACCGGTTTCTCCCTGTCGAAACCCGAGCTGAACGATCTGGTGACGGTGCGCGATCTGGTCAGTCACCGGATCGGGTTCGGCCTGGGGGCCGGGGACCTGCTGTTCTGGCCCAATAGCGACCGGACGCGGGCCGAGATCATGGCGGCGGTGCCGCATGTCCCGATCAAGGGGGCGTTCCGCGCCGGCTACAACTACTGCAACCTGATGTTTGTGGTGGCGGGCGAGGTCGTCGCGGCGGCGTCCGGGATGGCGTGGGAGGATTTCGTCCAGACGCGCATCCTGGACCGTCTGGGCATGACCGAGACCCTGCCGGTAATGGCGGGCGCGGACCCTTCGGTCTCGGCCCTGCCGCACGGCCGGATCGGGCCACCGCTGCGTTATCAGGGCGAGACCCAGGTCATCGGCCAGTCGATCCAGGAGGTGTGGAACTGGACCTCGGCCGGGGCAGCCGGTGGCTTCGTCACCAACCCCGTGGACTGGGCGAAGTGGATTGCCGTGCAGCTGAACAAGGGCCTCCTGCCCGACGGCACGCGCCTGTATGCCGAGGCGCGGGCCGACGAGATGTGGAAGCCCAACATCATCATCTCCAACTCGGGCGGGCCGACGCCTGACATGCCGGGACGGGCGATCGCGGCCACCTATGCCATGGGCTGGCAGGTGATGGACTATCGCGGCGAGCGGATGATCACTCACGGCGGGGGGGCGCCCGGCTATATTTCCGGCACCGTCCTGCTGCCCGGTCGCAAGACGGGCTTTTCCTATTTCACCAATGCGGAGGAGAGCTACCTGCTGAGGGCCCTGCGCAGCGGGATCATCGACATCATCCTGGCCCAAGACCGGACGTTCCCGGCCTTCGACTGGATCGGCGACAGCGCGCGGCTGCGGGCCGAGGGTGATGTGAAATCCATTGCCGCCGCCGCAGAGATCGATGCCAAACAGGCGGCGGGGGCACCGCCGTCACTGCCGCTAGGGGCCTATGTCGGGACATGGCGCGATCCTTGGTACGGCGACATCGTCATTGCCCTGAAGACGACGGGTCGAGGTCGCAACCGCCGCACGGTCCCGCACCTGACCTTCACCCGTACGCCCAGCCTGACCGGGCCGCTGGAGGCCTATGACGGCGACACCCTGCGTACGCGGTTCACCGACAAGCGCGAGGAGGACGCCTTCATCACCTTCGAGATCGAGAACGGCACGCCCGTCTCGGCCACGATGAAGGCCGTCAGTCCGGACGCGGACTTCAGCTATGACTATCACGACCTGCGGCTGACGAAGGTCTGACGGTCAGCGGACCAGTTCGAGAATCTCCAGCTTCGATTCCACCCGCGGCCAGGGGATGACCAGCCGCCAGCGGTTGGGGCCGATGCGTTCAAATGCGCCGACCTGGTCGCGTTCCGGCATCTGGCCGTAGCGAGGAAAGCCGGTTTCATCCATGCCCCAGGCCTGGGCTCCGACGAAGATCAGGCGACGATCCGTGTCCGGATAAAGCAGGCCGCGCGTGCGCTGGGACCCCGTGGTCTTGGTCAGGATCAGGTCGCCACCGGGGGTCAGCTCGATCGAACACTGGAAGAAGGGATAGGCATTGAAGGCCAGGCCGACCTCGGCCTTCGTACCCATCTTGATGGTCCGGCAGCGATAGGTGCCCGGTGCGGGCGGGAGGCGCCCAGACTGACCGGCATTGGGATCGACCAGCGGCCCCAGGGCCGTGACATCATCGGCGAACCCCTTGTCGTCGGCCTCGGCGCGCGCCATCCGCCAAGCCTGATCCAGCCGTGACAGGCTGGAAGCGTCGGCGGCGGTCACGACCTGGCGCCAGTCGTCTGTACCGCCCTGTTCGCCCGGGCTCGAGGCGGGGTCGGTCGTGGGCAACGGGGCGGGAGGCGTCGACGCGGCCGGAGTGCTGGTGTCCGGTTGCGTAACCGTGTCGGCCTGGTCGCCGGAGCTCGCCGCGTTTTGCGACGGGGCATTCCCCTGGCCGCAGGCGGCGAGGAGAAGGGCGGTCGAGGCGGCGGCGAGGACGGTACGCATCAGGCAAGCTCCGGACTGTTCGCCGTGATCAACGACCGGAATGGCCTGCGGTTCAGTCCCGGCTCAGAGACCGTGGGTCCAGCAGCAGCCCCGAAACCGTGGCGGCCAGCAACCTCGGAGCCAGCGGCAGGCGGGCGACATGGCCCAGAATGTGGTCGCGGATCCAGGGGCGCAGGCGGCCATCCGCCTGATAGAACGGCGTGAACCCAATGCTGAGGGCCTGATAAAGGCTGAGATGCAGGCGGCGGCTGCGGGCGAAGGTGGTGAGCGCGGATGAGAGGTCGTCACGCGTGCGCAGGGCCACCGTCAGGGCCTGGGCGTCCAGCAGCCCCATGTTGACGCCCTGACCCAGTTGCGGGCTGGTCGAATGGGCCGCGTCCCCGATGATGGCCAGACGGTCAGAGAAGGGCCGCCACAGAGTGTGGTGCCCATAGCGGGCCAAGGTCATCTGATCGGGGTCGTGGATGCCGTCGAGGATCGGGGCGGTCTCGGGCCAGAGGCCGCGCACCTCGTCCTTCCAGCGCTCCAGACCGGCCGTGCGCCAGGCGGCATGGTCCCGGGTTTTCAGGCTCCAGAAGAAGGTGGCCAGGCGATCGTCCGAGCCCGGACGGGTGCCGACGGGCAGGACGCCGATCATCTTCGACGCGCCGCGATAGACCTGTTGCAGCGCGGTTTCGTCGAACGGTGCGCCGGGCCAGGGCACCGTCCCCCACAGGGCCCCGAAGGCGAGGGGGCGAGGCCGCGCGCCATAGTCGGCGGCGATGCGCGAACGGGCCCCTGAGGCGTCCACGATCAGATCGAAGGCAGGGGTCTGACGCCCCGCCCCGTCGGTCAGTCGGCCGGCATGGGCTGCGATCATTTCTCGCCCGGTGACGATCTCGACACCGGCCTTCACCACTGCCTCATGCAGGACGTGAAACAGGGCGGCGCGGTGGACGCCCAGGGCCTGACGCGGGCGATGAAGGTCGCTGTAGCGGACGTCCAGAACCACCCGGCCGCGACGCGCCTCCCGGCCGAAGATGTGGTCGATGGGCTGGGCCAGGCGGCTGATGGCCGACGTCAGACCCAGGTCGTCCATGACCCCCAGACCCGTGGGTTGCAGCATGAAGCCCGCGCCGACGGGCCCCGCCGCCTCGAACCGTTCGAACAGGGTGACCCGCCGCCCTTCGCGCGCCTGCATCAGGGCGAAGGCCAGGCCGGAGGGGCCGGCCCCGACAACGGCGATATGCTGCACGGTCGTCAGGCGGGAACCAGCTCGATCAGGTCCAGCCTGGACTCTGCGGTTGGCCAGGGGATGACCAGGCGCCAGCGGGCAGAGCCGATCCGCTCCAGGACGGCGATCATGTCGCGGTCGGGCTGTCGTCCGTAGGAATTGGCGGCAGGCTCATTGCCCAGGGCCATGGAGCCGAGAAAGACCATCTGACCGTCGTTCTCGGGGAACAACAGGCCGGAGGGGCGCTGGGAGCCCGTGCGCTTGATGAACTTCAGGCCGGTCGGGGTCTCCTCGATCCGGCAGGCGAACCAACCGTAGACGACATAGCCCAGACCCTCGTCGTCAACCTGCGACCCCAGTTTGACGGTGCGGCAGCGATAGTCGCCGACGGGCGGGGTGACGCCATCGATGCCGGCATCCGGGTCGATCAGGGCTCCGGTGGAGGCCAGGTCGCCGGAGCCGGACAGGCTGCGTGCCTGGCGCAGGGCGTCGCGCCAGGCGGCATCTCGACGGTCGAAACGGTCGCGGTCCGCGCGGGTGACGATGCCGCGCCAGTCCCGCAGGGTCGTCTCGGCGGTCTGGCCGGGCAGGGGCGGGACGGGCGGCACGGGCGGAGCCGGTGTGGCGCAGGCGGCCAGGGCTGTGGCGGCGACGGCAAGCAGAAGGCTGGATCGAAACAGATGCGGCATGGGCACTCCTGGACCAGACCCCTAAGGGCCATCCCAGGCCGTGAAGGTCAAGCCGCGCGACGTCGCGCCGGGGGCGGGCTTGATGCGGCAACCTGCTGCAGGGTGCTGGCCAGTAGCGCGATGTCCAATGGCTTTGTCAGCCAGGCGGCAAAGCCTTCATCACACCCGCGCCGGGCATCGGTGGGGCTGGACCCTGCGGTCAGGGCGACCACGGGAAGGTCCTGGGTCAAGGGGTCCGCCGCGAGCCGGGCCTTGACCTCGAAGCCATCGAAGTCGGGCAGGTGGATATCCAGCAGGATGATGTCCGGCCGCAGATCGCGGGCCAGATCCAGGCCCTGCGTGCCGGTTTCCGCAATGTGCAGCGCCGGGCCCAGCGCTCCCATGACGTGCCGCATGAGGGTGATGTTGGCGGCATTGTCCTCGATGTAGAGGAGGGTCATGTCTGACAGTTCCGCCCCGGAGGCGGTGTCTTCCGTTTCGGCCTCGATCGGGTTGGCGGATGCCAGGGCGACGGCGAGCTCTAGTGTGAAACTGGCCCCTTCGCCCGGTGTGCTGGCTGCGGTCAGGGTGCCGCCCATGGCCTGGGCCAGACGCCGCGCGACGGCCAGGCCGACGCCCAGCACCATCTGGCCGTCCGCGTCAGGCCGATTTTCCCGGGGCGACAGCCGGCAGAAGGGCTGAAACAGGCTTTCCAGTCTTTCCAGTGCGATCCCCGGCCCATTGTCGTGAACAGCCATCGTGATCCGGTCGCCGACCTGGCGCACCTCGATCAGGACCGTCCCGCCACGCAGATTGTGGCGCACCGCGTTGGACAGCAGGTTGAGCAGGATTTGACGCAGCCGGTCCGGGTCGGCGGCGACGGCATAGCCAGGACTGGCGGCAGGAGCTTGCAGGGTCACGCCAAGGGCTTCGGCTTCGGCCCGCATGGCCTCGACCGCCTGGCGCACGATCAGCAGGGGATCGACCCTCTGCATCGACAGGGCCACAGCCCCGGCTTCGATGTCCGAGAAATCCAGAATGCGATCGATCAGGCCGAGCAGGCGAGATCCGGCGACGCGGATTTCGGAGACGGCGCGACCCTGTTTGCGGGTCAGCGGCTCCTGGTCGGCATTCTGGGTCAGCAGATCGGCAAAGCCGATGACGGCGTTGAGTGGGGTGCGCAGGGCGTGGTTCATGCCCGACAGGAAGTCGGCGCGAGCCTGGTTGGCGCTTGCCAACGCCTGGGCCTGTTCTCCCGCGGCGTCGAGCGCCTGGCGCAGGCAGCGGGTGCGTTCGGCAACGCGGGATTCGAGAGCGTTATTGATGGCGCGGAGCCGAACGGCCTCGGCTCTGGCCCGCATCGCCAGCCGAACCGCGCCCAGCAAGCCGGTGAGCAGGATTGCCGTCAGGAACAGAACCATTTCCATCGAACGAGTCTCCATCCACGCCTGACAACTCTGGCGCGAATAGATTGAGCGATGATGAAAATGCGACCTGAGGTGGTGGTCAGTCCTCGGCGGGCGCGGCCTCGACCTTGCGCCGCGGGGCGCGGCGCTTGGGTGCCGGAGCCTCGGTGACGGCGTCTTCAGCGGCCTCGGCAGGAGCGACAACGGGGGCCGCAGCGACCGGGGCAGACGTCGGGCGTGTCAGGAACCCGGGCAGGGCGGACGGGGCCTCATCGGCGTCGTCGTCGCGGGCACGCGGGGCGTCGCGGCGCGGACGGCGCTCGCGGACGGGGCGCTCCTTGACGTCGGAAGCCTCCTGCGCCGGAGCCGAAGCGGACTCGCTGGCGGCGGCTTCGGACGACGAGGTTTCGCCTTCGTCCCCTTCGCCATCATTCTCGAAGCGGCGGCCACCATTCTCGGCGCGGCGACGCTCCCAGCGTTCGCGGCGGGTTTCGCGGCGTCCGCCTTCACGTGGCTCGCCAGAGGCATTGGCCTGGCCTTCGCCGTCATTTCGAGGCTCGCGCGGTTCACGGTCGTCGGTACGCTCGGCGCGATCGCGTTCGCGATCATTGCGCTCGGGACGGTCGCGCCATTCGCGGCGGGGCTGGTCGCCGCCCTGAGCCTGACGCTCGGCCTGGCGCTCTTCCTGTTCGCGCTGTCGAGCCTCTGCGGCGGCGACACGGTCGGCCTCGGCCTTTTCGGCGGCCATGATGGCGGCGGCCTGTGCGCCGGTCTCGTCTTCGAAGTCGATGTCGAAGCCCTGGCCAGCCAGTTCGCGCTGGGCGATCTCGGAGACGGGACGCGAGGGCTGAAGCGCGCGCAGGACGCGGAAATAGTGTTCGGCGTGCTGGGTGTAGTTCTCGGCCAGAACGCGGTCGCCACCGGCCGACGCATCGCGCGCAAGCTGCATATAGCGCTCATAGACGGTCTGGGCATTGCCCCGGACCTTGATGTTCTCGGGCCCTTGCGAGTCCCAGGACCGATTGGGGTTGGTGGCGTTGGCGTGGTTGTTACCGCCGCCCTGGCCGGGCTTTCTGTTGCGTCCGCGTTGACGCTTCATGCCCTTGAAATCTCTCATCGGAGCTTACCGTGCTTTTCGTGAGGGAGGGCGGACCTGCAAGATGATGCAGCCTGTCGCCGTCCGGGGTCGTCTTCCGTTTCGTGCGAGGCCAATCCCCGCTGACGATGTGATCGGAAATCCGTTGCCGCCCGTGGTGCGCCGGGCGACCGGCCCGACCTTCACATGCCCGGACGCGCGAGACTGGGCCAGAAGCGGTCCAAGGCGTGCGTTTTGGGTAGGAGACAAGGATGATGTAGCGCGGGATCGTGGCGTTTCCAAGGGCTAATCGCAACCGCCCTTGCGACCCATGCTACATCTTCGGAATGGGATTGGTCCGGGGGTCGGGGCCATTGGTGACGACACGGTCGCGATCGGACAGGTCCTTGACCACGATGACGTCGGTGAACCCCTGCGCCTCGAACAGGGCCTTGACCTGCGGGCCCTGGTCCCAGCCGATCTCGACCGCGAAGATGCCGCCGGGCTTGAGGATGCGCAGGATTTCGGGGGCCAGGTCCCGGTAGGCCTGAAGCCCGTCGGGGCCGCCGTCCAGGGCCAGGCGGGGGTCGTGATCGCGGACCTCCGGGTCCAGTCCGTCGATATCGTCCGACGGGATGTAGGGCGGGTTGGAGACGACCAGATCGAAGCTGTGGTCCGCCATGCCCGCCGCCCATTCGGTGCGCAGGAAGTCGCAGCGACCGTCCAGATCCAGGCTGGCGGCATTGTCGCGGGCGACGGCCAGCGCCTCGAACGAGATGTCGGTGCCGACGCCCCGGGCCCCCGCCCGCTCGGCCAGGGTGGCCAGAAGGATGGCCCCCGAGCCGGTGCCCAGGTCGATCATGGTGAAGGCCTGATGGGGCGCAAACGCCAGCATGACCACATCCAGGATGGCCTCGGTGTCCGGGCGGGGGCTGAGGACGTCGGGGGTGACGTTCAGCATGATCTTCCAGAAGCCCTTCTTGCCCAGGATGCGCGAGACGGGCTCGCGTTTCAGGCGGCGCTCGACATAGCCGTCCAGCGTCGCCTGCTGCTCCGGCGTCAGAGCGCGATAGGGATCGGTCAGAATGTCGGCCCGGCCCGCGCCGGTAGCGACTTCCAGCAACAGTCGGGCGTCGATGGAGGGGCTATCGATCTGGCCGGCCTTCAGCCGCGCCGTCGCGGCCTTCCAGGCGGTTACCAGGGTGGGAGAAGCGGATGTTTCGGTCATGACGCTGGCCTTGGCGCGGGTTTGAGGGAATATCAAGCGCAGGGTGCAGGAACGCGTCCGCAGGATGGATCGTTGTGCGCGGGATGACCAGAAAGCCGGACCGATCGACCGCCCATCCCGATGACGGGACAGGCCCGGAAAAGGGTCTGGGCGTCTGGCGCCTGCTGGCGTCGGTCGCGGGCGGCCTGGCGGCGGGGGCCGGGGCGGCCCATCTGCTCTATACGCGCGGGCACAAGTTCGGTGTCGAGCTTCGCCCGGCACGGCCTGAAATCCTGCCACCCGCCCCGCCGCAGCCGCATGACTTCGATGCCAAGGAACCGGGTCGGGGGCGGCTGGCCGAACACCCGCATCACATACCGCGCAAGGGCTGGATCGACATCACCTGGCGCGTGGCCATGGGCTATTTCGGCGACCGCGTCGGCTTCGTCGCCGGGGGAGTGACCTTCTTCATCCTGCTGTCGCTGTTTCCGACGCTGGCGGCCTTCGTCACCATCTACGGGCTGTTCGCCGATCCGGCGGATGCCTGGGGGCGGCTGAGCTTTCTCTATGCCTTTTTGCCCGGCAATGTGGTGCAGTTCCTGGGGGACGAGATGGCGCGGCTGGCTGGCAACTCCAACAGCCAGCTGACCTTCACCCTGGTCTGGACCCTGGCGCTGTCGCTGTGGATCGCCAACAACGGGATCAAGACGCTCTTCTACGGGCTGAACCTAGCCTATCACGAGGTCGAGAAGCGCAACATCGTCACCTACAACCTGCTGTGCATGGCCTTCACCGTCTCGGGTCTGCTGGCTGTCATGATCAGCGCGGGTCTGGTGGTGGGGGTGCCGATCTTTCTGGCCCTGTTCGGACTGCAGGACGAGTGGGCCTATCTGGCCCCACTGAGATGGCCGCTGCTGTTCGTCGGCTATGCGGCGGCCCTGACCCTGATCTATCGGACGGGTCCATGCCGGGCGCGGGCCCGGTGGCGCTGGCTGACCCCGGGAGCCGTTTTCGCGGCGGTGGTCAGCGTGCTGCTGTCGTTCGTGTTCAGCTGGTACCTGACCAACTTCGTACGCACCGATTCCTATGGCCCACTGGCGGCCATCATGGGCTTCCTGCTGTGGACCTGGCTGTCCGTGCAGATCATCCTGATGGGGGCCAAGCTGAACGCCGAGATCGAGCATCAGACGGCGCTGGATACGACGACGGGCGCGCCTGCGCCTCTGGGCGACCGGGGGGCGGTCATGGCCGATTCCGTCGGGCCGCGGCGCGGCAATCCGGCGGCGCTCGCCTTTACGCTGAAGCATGCCGAAGCGCTGGCCGACAGGGTTCTGAGACGGAAGGTCCGGCGCGACACGGGCGTAGATCAGGACGAACGCTGACGGTAGGCTGTCCGTTCGCGTTTCGTGAACGAACACCCGTGTTCATTGGCGAACGGGCGGCGGGCAAGGCCGCAAACGGCGTGGCGGAGACTGACGTACGGCGGCACGGTCTGGGCATCGAAAGGCCCGGTGGTCGGGTCTCTCATCGACAGGACGCCCGCCATGATCCGTTTCGCCGCAACCACCGCCTTCGCCCTGATGCTGGGAGCCAGCGCCGCCTCGGCCGAACCGGCGGGTGACACCCTGACCCTGACGTTCGAAACCGGATCGACCACGGGCACGGTGATGATCTCGGTTTTCAACTCCGAAGCCACCTATTCCGGCGGCACCCCCGTGGCCGCCACTGCCCTGTCGGCCTCGGGCCCCGTCGTGGCCGTGTTCGAGAACCTGCCTGCCGGTGACTATGCGGTGAAGGCGTTCCATGACGTCAACGGCAATGGCCGGATGGACACCAACCCCTTCGGCATGCCGGTCGAGCCCTATGCCTTTTCCAACAACGCCCGCGGCAACATGGGCCCAGCCGGATGGGATCGTGCGCACTTCGCCGTGAGTGGAGCCACAGCTCAGACGATCAGCATTCGCTGATGTGGGGCCTAACGGTCGCCGCGCGGCGGCTCCCTGCTTGAGGCCATTCCCCCTTCTTCCTCACCACAGATACGATCCCCCGAGGTCCGCCATGCTCGCTTCTCGTCGCTCATTCATGATGGGAGCCGCCGCCCTGTCGGCCGCCGTAGTCACGCCGGAGACGGTGCGGGCTATGGCGGCGATGCAGGCCAGTGCGGACTGGGGAAGCGCCGACTGGGCCCTGGCGACGGCGGACCTGGAGGCTGATGTCGCGCCGCGCGCCCTGCAACTGGTGCGCGGTCGGGCCCCGGCCGGACTGGCGGGCACCCTGTTCCGCAACGGGCCGGGCAAGTTCCGGCGGGCGGGCGGCAGCGCCACCCACTGGTTCGACGGCGACGGACTGATGCGGGCCTTCCGCATCGACGGCGGGCGGGCGACGCTGCAGGCCCGGTTCGCCGATACGCCCAAGCGCCGGTATGAAACCGAGATCGACGCCGTGGTCACCCCGGGCTTCGGCACAGTCGGAGACAGCCGGGCCCGGCTCGGTTCCAATGATGACGGCAATGCCGCCAATACGGCCGTGATGACGGCGGGCGACAAGGTCTGGGCCCTGTGGGAAGGGGGCTCGCCGCTGGAAATGTCGGGGTCGGACCTGTCGACGGGGGGCTTTGTGGCCCTGAGGGATGATCTGAAGGGCATGCCGTTCCAGGCCCACCCCCGCTATGCGCCCGACGGCACCATCTGGAACATCGGCATGAACGGCGACAAGGCCGTGGTCTGGCATCTGAACGCCGATCGCAGCCTGCGGGACGCCCAGGTGATCCAGCTGCCGCGCGCCAGCTATATGCACGACTTCACCGCCACGGAACGGCACCTGATTATCGTCATGCAGCCCTGGGTCTTCGATCATGCGGGCATGCCCTATGCCAGCCAGTTCGCCTGGCACGCCGACATGGGCACCCAGGTCATGGTGGTGGATAAGGCCGACCTGAGCCGCCGCCGGATCTATGAGCTGCCGACCTTCAGCTTCTTCCATCTGGGCGACGCCTGGGAGCGGGCGGACGGAGCCATCCAGTTTGATCTGGCGGCGGGCAAGGACGTGGCCTTTGCGGTCGAGGGTGCCCGCGTGCTGGTTGAGGGGCGCGGCACGGTACCGGGCGAGCCGGCCCAGCTGTCGCTGATCACCCTGCACACGGACGGTCGGGCCGAGATGGTCAAGTCGGGCGTGACGGCGGAGTTTCCCAAGGGCGATCCGCGCCGGGCTGGTCTGGAGCGTCGGCTGACCGTGCATGTGGCGGGCGAGCGTGGCGGGCGCCCCCTGCCCACCGGACTGGCCGTGCATGACTGGCAAACCGGGCAGTCGAATGCGTTCGAATTCGGCGACGGCCAGATCATGGAGGAGGCGGTCTTCGTGCCCAAGCCGGGGCGGTCGGGCGAGGGCGAGGCCTGGCTGGTCGCGCCGTCGATCAATCTGCGTCGCGGGGTGACCGAACTGCATGTGTTCGAGGCGGCGCATGTCTCGGACGGGCCGGTCTGCACCTGGCGGGCAGATTTGGCCCTGCCCGCCGGCTTCCATGGCTGCTGGGCTTAGTACCAGCCCGCTTCGCGCAGGGCCTTGGCGTAGCGGCGACTGACGGGGGCCTTGATGTCGCCGTCCAGTGTCAGGGTGGCGCGGCCGTCGCCCCGGCTGACCCCACGCACGGCGTCGCGTGCGACCCACCAGCCGCGATGCGTCTGGGCCCCCTCCAGACCCTCCAGCTCGATCAGGGCATCGGACAGCCGCATCAGGATCAGGTCCGAACCCCTGTCAGTATGGATGCGCAGGTAGTGGTCCTCGGATTCCACCGCCCGGATGGTCGCGCCCTTCAGCTTCATCGGCAGGCGGTCAAGGAAGCGGGCGGGGGCCGAGCCATCGACCGGGGCCGCATGGGTCTGGACCGGCTTGCGCGATAGGAAGACATTCAGCGTGCTGACCGCCGTGGTCACGATGACGACGGGCCCGAGGTAGTCCAGCAGGCCCCCTGTGCCGCCGTCGAACACGCTGCGGGTCACGGCCCAGACCAGGACGGACAGGGGGCCTGACATGACAACGGTCAAGGCGATCACCGACAGCCAGGGCCGCCGGTCCATGTCGATCCAGCGATCCACCAGCCGGGAGCAGACCTCGCCCCAGATCGCCCCGGCCAGCATCAGCGGCAGCCAGTAGGCCAGCCGTGCCGTCAATGACAGGCCGCTCATGCCAAAGGCGCTGGTGAGGGCCAGCATCAGGCCGACCGCCAGGGCGACGCCGATACCGCGCAGAAAACTGCGGTCTATGGCGATGCGCACGACATCGTGCGTCGTCGGCGTCGCGCTCATGCGATAAAGGCCCCCCGAAGTATCGTTCGCCCTTTGAGACCACGAAACGGAGCCCGGATGAAGACGCTATCGATGGCCGTGGCGGCCGCGCTGCTAAGCGCCAGCCCGGTTCTGGCCGGCGACCTGACCCTGTCGCTGACGACCGAGGCGTCAGGCGGGCGAATCGCCATTGCCGTCTATCGCGACGCCGAGAGCCTGAGGCGTAACGCCGGGGCGGTGCGGACGGCCATGGTCGACAGGACCGGACCGGTGACGACCACGACCCTGACGGACCTTGAGCCGGGGCGCTATGTGGTGGCCGTGTTCCACGACACCGACGGCAACGGGCGGCTGTCGACCTGGCCGATCGGCCTGCCCAAGGAAGCTTACGGGTTTTCGCGCAATGCCAGGGGCCGGTTCGGGCCGCCGTCGTTCGACGACGCTGCCTTTGATCTGCCTGCCACAGGCTCGCGTCAGGCCATTACCCTTCGCTAGGCCCGCAGACTGCGCGGAATCCTGCTGCGGCGAAGCGCACCATATAGTCCGATGCGGTCTCAAGGTCGCCGGAGCGGCACAGCCCCCCGGACAGCCTGTCCAGACGCCCGGTCTCGCCCAGGGTCAGTGTCAGCGCCCCCGACAGATTGTGCCAGGCCCAATAGAGGTCGACCTCTCTCGCGCCCGGTAGAACCTGTTTGATCAGTTCGATCAGTCGATGGATGGCCGGATCGAAATAGCGGGCCATGGTCTCGCCGCCGAATGCCGGATTGGCATTGGTCTGGGCCACCAGTGCCGAATAATGTTTCCAGCCTGGCCCGCCCTTCAGGGACCACTGGAACGGCGGGCGCAGGAAGGCCTCCAGCAGTCCCTCCAGTGTCATCGCCCCGGCATGATCGGCGGCATAGCGGTTGATGGCGTCCACCCGCTCGTTGTTCCAGACCTCTGCCCTCCGCAGAAAGACCGCGTCGAACAGGCCGCGTTTGGCCGCGAAATAATAGTGTATCAGGGCCGTATCGACGCCCGCCTCGCGCGCCACTTCGCGGATGGTGACCCCGTAGAAGCCGTGTTTGGAAAACAGGTCTTCGGCCGCATCCAGGATCAGGTCACGCGTATCGGCCACCCCCGGCACCGCCGTCTTTCGCGGACGGCCGCGCCGGGCGGGCACGACCACGGGCACAGGCTTGGGCACAGGCTTGGGCGCAGGCGCAGTCTCGGCATCCGGGGCGGCTACGATACGGGTCATGCGCCAAGGCTTAGGCCGCATTCGCGGGTCATGGCAACGGCGCCACAGGTCGATCGCCCCGTGTCCTTACGCAAGCGTCGCCGTTTGACAGCAGGCCGAAAGCGGTTACGTTCGCGGAAAATCATTGAACGCTGAATAAATCAGGCGTCCGGGTCGAAACATCAGGATTGGGGCTAAACATGAATCGCTACGTAAAGACCGCATTGCTCACCGGCGCCGCCTGGAGCGTGATGTCCGGCCTGGCTATGGCCCAGACCGCTCCTGTCGCCACTGCGCCTCAGGAAGACGTGACGGGTCTGGAAGACATCGTCGTCACGGCACGCCGGACCAGTGAGTCGCTGCAACGCACCCCGCTGGCCGTCTCGGCCTTCTCGGGCGAAACCCTGGAGCGCACAGGCGCAACCCAGGTCACGGACCTGCAGGGTTCGGTGCCCAACCTGAACCTGGTGCAGGGACGCGGCTCGTCGAACGCCACCAATATCTACATCCGCGGCATCGGTCAGCCCGACGCGCTGCAGACCTTCGACCCGGCCGTCGGCGTCTATGTCGACGACGTCTATTACAGCCGCATCCGGGGGAGCCAGTTCGATCTGCTGGACCTGGAGCGAATCGAGGTCCTGCGCGGACCCCAGGGCACGCTGTACGGCAAGAACACCATCGGCGGCGCGCTGCGTCTGGTGTCGCGCCGTCCAGGGCAGGAGCTGCGTGCGCGCGGTTCGGTCGCCTACGGCAGCTACGACATGATCGACATCCAGGGTGCGGTCTCCGGCCCTGTCAGCGACACCCTGGCCTTTGGCCTGTCGGCCCTGCATTCCGAGCGTGGCGGCTATGTCACCAACCCGGTCACGGGCGCGGAATACAACGACAAGAACACCCAGGCCGTCCGTGCTACGCTGGCCTGGGACCCGATGTCGAACCTGCGCGTCGATCTGACCGCCGACTATTCACATGACGACGCTGGCCTGACGGTCGGTCAGAACACCAACACCCTGGTCGGGTCCAGCGGGCAGGTGATCGTGGCCGTACCGACCCCGCTGCCGGGCTATAACTTCGAGACAGAGGTCGATCCCGGCCTGCCCAACGAGACCCGTCTGGAATCGCGCGGCGTGGCGCTGAACGTCGGTTACGACATCAGCGATGCCCTGAGCCTGAAGTCGATCACCGCCTATCGCCGCCTGAACACCGACGACTACATCGACTTCGACGCCACTCCGCGCGAAGTTTCCAGCGCGCTGGTCGCCGTAGATCAGGACCAGTTCAGCCAGGAACTGCAACTGACCTACGATTCCGGTCCGCTGACGGCCGTCGGCGGCCTGTATTACCTGCGCGAGAACATCGATTCGCATCAGGAGGCCTATGCCGACGACCTGCTGGGCCCGCTGTTCCTCAACTCCGGTTTCCTGCGCACCGTCGATGACACGCTGGAGACGACGTCCAAGGCCGCCTACGGCAATGTGACCTATGCCCTGACCGATGCCCTGCGCATTTCGGGTGGCGTTCGCTACACCGAGGAGGAGAAGGACTACCGTCGTACGACCTCGACCTTCTTCAGCGCCCTGCCGGCCTTCAATGCGACCTTCCCGTTTGCCCCTCCGGTCGCCAGCTTCGACGACACGTCGTTCATGGCCTCGGTGGACTATCAGTTGACGGACGACGTCATGCTGTACGGCCGCTTCTCGCAGGGCTTCAAGTCGGGCGGCTACAATGGCCGGGCCAACTCGGCTGCCGAAGCGACGCTCTATGCGCCGGAAACTGCAGAGAGCTTCGAGATCGGCTTCAAGGCCACCGGCTATGACAACCGGCTACGCCTGAATGTAGCGGCCTTCACCACGGAGTACGAAGACTTCCAGGCGCGTGTGTCCGGTCTGGATGTCGATCCGATCACCAACCTGCCAGCGCCCGTGCTGAGCGTGATCAACGCCGGTAATCTGGAAATCTCGGGACTTGAGGTCGAGGGCACCTTTGCCATCACCCCGAACCTGACGATCGACACCCAGATCGGTCTTCTGGACGCCGAATATGGCGAGTTCGCCGATGCCCGCTTCACGGCCTTTGGCGGCAGCCGCGCCTTCCAGGAACCGGCGTTCTCGCCCCGCGTCACCGCCCGGTACGGCATCCAGTATGTCGCCGATGTGCCAAACGGCGGCGGCGACGTCACCTTCGGCGCGGTCGCCAAGTACCGCAGCCGCATGGCGCTGGCCGTCGACAACACGCCGGTCAACAGCGCGGTCGAACTGCCCGGTATGTTCCAGGACGACTACTGGCTGTTCGACGCCCGCGTGGCCTGGACCGATGTCTCGGGTCGCTACACCGTCGGCGTCTATGGCCAGAACATCCTGAACGAGGTCTATCGGACAGATGCCCAGGAGTTCTCCTCGGTCGGCAACATCCGCACCGCCTACTACGGTGCGCCCCAGACCTTCATGATCAAGCTGTCGGCCCGCTACTAGGCGACCGAGGTTTTCGATCAGGGCGGCGGTTCGCAAGGGCCGCCGCCCTTTTTCGTTGCGGTGGCCAACGGTGCCGCTACGGTTCGTTCAAAGACAAGAAAACATCGAGGGACACGCCATGAGCACCACGGACGTCGCCGCAGCACAGCCCGAGACGCCAGAGGTGCCGGTGCCCTCGAGCGGCTATCGCTTCTATGTGCTGGCGATCCTGATCCTGGTCTACATGCTGAACTTCGTGGATCGCCAGATCATCGGCATTCTGGCCGCGCCGCTGAAGGCGCACTTCAATATGTCGGACAGCCAGTTCGGCCTGCTTGGCGGCATCGCCTTCGCCTCGGTCTATTCGACCCTGGCCATTCCGTTGGCGTGGCTGGCCGATCGCTACAGCCGGGTGTGGATCATGACCGGGGCCCTGGCGGTCTGGAGCGGCTTCACCGCCCTGTGCGGCGTGGCCGGGTCGTTCGGCCAGTTGTTCCTGTTCCGTATGGGTGTGGGTGTGGGCGAGGCGGGGGGCGTGGCTCCGGCCTATTCGCTGGTCGCCGACTATTTCCCGCCGCATCAGAGGGCGCGGGCCCTTGCGGCCTTCGCCTTCGGTATTCCTCTGGGGACGGCGGCGGGGACGCTGGTCGGCGGTCTGCTGGCCGTGGCCTATGGCTGGCAGACGGCCTTTATCGTGGTGGGCCTGCTGGGTCTGCTGGTCGCGCCCCTGCTGCGCCTGACGGTCAAGGATCCGCCGCGCGGGGGCCAGGATGCGGCCCGCATCGCACCCCCGCCGCCGGTCGCCCAGGTTCGCCCCGGCGTCATGCACGGCACCTCGCGCGTCGGGGCCATCACCGCCATCGTCATGATGGTCGTGGCCGCCATCGCCGCCGCCACCGGCCTGGTCCAGGCCATCACGGCCGGGGCTGTATCCGCCGGGTTGACCGCCGGGTTCGGCGCCCTGCTGGCCGGAGTGATCGGCATCTCCCTGTTCATCGCGCGGGCGACCGCCTCGGTCGTCGTGCCCAAGAAGAGCTTCTGGCTGCTGGCGCTGGGTGCCGCATCATCCTCGGTTTGCGGTTATGGCATCGCCGGCTGGCTGCCGCTGTTCTTCATCCGCAGCTTCGACATGACCCTGACGGAGGTGTCCTGGTACTATTCCGGCATCGCCCTGATCGGCGGCATCGCGGGCATCTGGGGCGGCGGCATGATCGCCGACAAGCTGGCCAAGCGCGGCAAGGGGGCCTATCCGCTGGTGCCCGCCATCGCCTTCCTGATCTCGGCCCCGTGCTTCATCCTGGCCATGAACTCGGCCTGGGTGATCGAACAGATCATGCCGGGCGCGGACAAGGCCTGGGGTCTGACCATGGCCTTCCTGATCTTCCTGATCCCGACGGGGCTGAACCTATCCTGGCTGGGGCCGATCACGGCGGCGGTCCAGCATCTGGTGCCGCCGGCCATGCGCACAACGGCCTCGGCCCTGTTCCTGCTGATGAACAATCTGCTGGGGATCGCCGTCGGCTTCTTCTACTTCGGCTGGATGAGCGACCTGCTGGCCCCCCGCTTCGGGGACGAAAGCCTGCGCTGGGCCATCTATACCGGCATGGGTTTCTATGTGCTGGCGTCGATCCTGCTGATCGGGGCGTCGCGCACCCTGAAGAAGGACTGGGTCGACTAAGGTCGCGGGGACGGTTGCACCTGCGAACGGTCGCCGCCTATAAGCACGGCGACCTTTTTCCCCAGGGACGGCTCCTCCATGAACATTCACGAATATCAGGCCAAGCAGGTTCTCAAGGGCTTTGGCGCGCCGGTTGCGGCGGGCGTGGCCGTCACCTCGGTCGACGAGGTCGAGGCGGCAGCGAAGTCCCTGCCCGGCCCGCTCTATGTCGTGAAGTCGCAGATCCACGCCGGCGGGCGCGGCAAGGGCAAGTTCAAGGAACTGGGCCCGGATGCCAAGGGTGGCGTGCGCCTTGCCTTCTCGGTCGAGGAAGCCGTCTCCCACGCCAGGGAAATGCTGGGCAACACCCTTGTCACCGCCCAGACCGGCGACGCGGGCAAGCAGGTCAACCGCCTGTATATCGAGGACGGGGCCGACATCGAGCGCGAGCTGTATTGCTCGCTGCTGGTCGACCGCGAGCATGGCCGGGTTGCCTTCGTCGTCTCGACCGAGGGCGGCATGGACATCGAGGCCGTCGCCCATGACACGCCCGAGAAGATCCAGACCGTGGTTATCGACCCGGAAACCGGCGTGACCGACGCTGACGTCGCCACCATCAACGCCGCCTATGGCCTGACCGGCGATGCGGCCGAGGACGGCAAGAGCCTGTTCCCGATCCTGTACAAGGCCTTCGTCGAGACCGACATGGCCATGCTCGAAGTCAATCCGCTGATCGTCATGAAGGACGGCCACCTGCGCGTGCTGGACGCCAAGGTCAGCTTCGACGGCAACGCCCTGTTCCGCCACGAGGACATCAAGGCCCTGCGCGACGAGACCGAGGAAGACGCCAAGGAGATCGAGGCGTCCGAGTGGGATCTCGCTTACGTCGCCCTGGACGGCAACATCGGCTGCATGGTCAACGGCGCGGGCCTGGCCATGGCGACGATGGACATCATCAAGCTGTACGGCAAGGAACCCGCCAACTTCTGTGACGTCGGCGGTGGCGCCGGCAAGGAGAAGGTCGCGGCGGCCTTCAAGATCATCACCGCCGACCCGAACGTCCAGGGCATCCTGGTCAACATCTTCGGCGGCATCATGAAGTGCGACGTCATCGCCGAGGGCGTGGTCGCGGCCGTGAAGGAAGTGGGCCTGAAGGTGCCGCTGGTCGTCCGCCTGGAAGGCACCAATGTCGAACTGGGCAAGAAGATCCTGAACGAGAGCGGCTTGGCCATTACGTCGGCCGACGACCTCGACGACGCCGCCCAGAAAATCGTCGCGGCGGTCGGCTGAGGCTTCAGCCTCACCGCCACCGCCCTGCTGACTGACACATTCCAGAGATCGATAGACCCATGTCCATCCTCGTCGACAAGAACACAAAGATCATCGTCCAGGGCCTGACCGGCAAGACGGGCGGTTTCCATACCGAACAGGCGCTGGCCTATCACGGCACCCAGATGGTCGGTGGCGTGCACCCGACCAAGGGCGGCCAGACCTGGACGGGCAGCCATGGCGAAACTCTGCCGATCTATGCTTCGGTGGCCGAAGCCAAGGAGGCCACGGGTGCTGACGCCTCGGTCATCTATGTGCCGCCGTCGGGCGCGGCGGATGCCATCATCGAGGCCATTGAGGCCGAGATCCCCTTCATCACCTGCATCACCGAGGGCATTCCGGTGATGGACATGGTCAAGGTCAAGCGCCGTCTGGAAAACTCCGAGTCGCGCCTGCTGGGCCCCAACTGCCCCGGCATCCTGACGCCCAACGAGTGCAAGATCGGCATCATGCCGGGCAGCATCTTCTCCAAGGGCAATGTCGGCATCGTCTCGCGGTCGGGCACCCTGACCTATGAGGCGGTGTTCCAGACCACCAATGAGGGACTGGGCCAGACCACGGCGGTCGGCATCGGCGGCGACCCGGTCAAGGGCACGGAGTTCATCGATGTGCTGGAACTGTTCCTGGCCGACCCGGAGACCCACTCCATCATCATGATCGGCGAGATCGGTGGCGGGGCCGAGGAAGACGCCGCCCAGTTCCTGATCGACGAAGCCAGGAAGGGCCGCTCCAAGCCCATGGCCGGCTTCATCGCGGGACGCACGGCCCCGGCCGGTCGCACCATGGGTCACGCCGGTGCCATCGTCTCGGGCGGCAAGGGCGATGCCGAATCCAAGATCGCGGCCATGGAAGCGGCGGGTATCCGCGTCTCGCCGTCGCCCGCCCGCCTGGGCAAGACCCTGGTGGAAGTGCTGAAGGGCTAAACGGCCCGTTGGTCCATCTGAGGACGCCCTCGACCAAGGTCGGGGGCGTTTTTCTTTGGGGCTGCGACCAAATTCATGCCGGTTTGCCCCCATTCGGTCATGACCCGTCAGGAAACAGCGCCTATATGCATTGCGCTGGCTTCACGCGGTTGTGACCGTGGGGCCCGAAGGGACGACGAGACGAACATGGCGGACGATGCCGGCCGACTGAATCAGGTCTTTGCCGAGACCAGTTTCCTTTATGGCTCCAATGCCGCCTTCATCGAGGACCTGCACGCGCAGTGGGCCGCCGATCCGGGCTCCGTCTCCGCCGAATGGCGCACCTTCTTCGACCAACTTCGGGACAATGCCGAGACGGTGAAGGCCTCTAGCGCGGCCGGCGGCTGGGGTCGTCCGGTGACGTCGGAGCCGACCGAGGCCGAGGCGGTGTTCGACGGACGCTGGCCGAGCCCGAAGCCCGATCCGAAGAAGCCCGGAGCCGCGCCGGTTGCTGCCGCACCCGCAGCCGCTGCGCCCGCCGACATCTCTGCCGAGGCCGTGCGCGCTGCTGCTCACGATTCCATCCGCGCCCTGATGCTGATCCGCAGCTACCGCGTTCGCGGCCATCTGCAGGCCAATCTGGACCCGCTGGGGATCGAGCAGGCCATCCAGAACCCTGAGCTGACGCCGGAATTCTATGGCTTCAGCGGGGCCGATCTGGACCGGCCCATCTATCTGGACGGGGTGCTGGGACTGCAGACCGGCACCATCGGTGAAGTGCTGGACATCCTGAAGCGCACCTACTGCGGCAACATCGGCATCCAGTTCATGCACATCGCTGAGCCGGAGGAGAAGTCCTGGCTGCAGCAGCGGTTCGAGGGCCCGGACAAGTTCGCCGAAAACGCCTTCACCAGGGAAGGCAAGCTGGCCATCCTGAACAAGCTTATCGAGGCCGAGGGCTTCGAGCGGTTCCTGCACAAGCGCTTCCCCGGCACCAAGCGGTTCGGCCTGGACGGCGGCGAGGCGGCGGTGCCGGCGCTGGAGCAGATGATCAAGCGCGGCGGGGCCCTGGGCGTCGACGAGATCGTCATCGGCATGGCCCACCGCGGTCGTCTGAACACCCTGGCGGCGGTGATGGGCAAGCCTTACCGCGCCATCTTCCACGAGTTCCAGGGCGGCTCGACCGTGCCCAGCGACATCGAGGGTTCGGGCGACGTCAAATATCACATGGGCGCGTCGTCGGACCGCGAGTTCGACGGCAACAAGGTCCACCTGTCGCTGACCGCCAACCCGTCGCACCTGGAAATCGTCAATCCGGTCGTGCTGGGCAAGGCGCGCGCCAAACAGGCGTTCGATATCCGCGAAGCCAATGTCGGTATCCCCGAAGAGCAGTGGGCGCTGGACCGCAGCAAGGTCATGCCTCTGCTGATTCACGGCGACGCGGCCTTCGCGGGTCAGGGCGTGGTCGCCGAATGCTTCGCCCTGATGGGGCTGAAGGGTTACCGCACCGGCGGGACGATGCATTTCGTCATCAACAACCAGATCGGCTTCACCACCAGCCCGCGCAACAGCCGCAGCTCGCCCTATCCGTCCGACGTGGCCCTGATGGTTCAGGCACCGATCTTCCACGTCAACGGCGACGATCCCGAAGCGGTCGTCTTCGCCGCGAAGGTGGCCACCGAGTTCCGCCAGAAATTCCACAAGGACGTGGTGGTGGACATGTTCTGCTACCGGCGCTTCGGCCACAACGAGGGCGATGACCCGACCTTCACCCAGCCGCTGATGTATTCGAAGATCCGCGCCCTGCCCTCGACGCGTGAAATCTATTCGAAGCGTCTGGTCGAGGAGGGAGTGATCACCCAGGCCGAGGTCGAGGCCGAGGTCACCCGTTTCGAGGCCTTCCTGGATGCCGAGTTCGATGCGGGCAAGAGCTTCGAGGCCAAGAAGGCCGACTGGATGGACGGCCAGTGGAAGGGCGTCGGCCTGCCCGAGGGTGACGAGCGTCGCGGCGAGACGGCTGTGCCGCGCAGCAAGCTGGAAGACATCGGCCACCGCCTGACGACCATTCCGAACCAGGTCGACATCCACAAGACGCTGAAGCGCGTCATCGACGGCCGCCGCGAAATGATCACGACGGGCCAGAACATCGACTGGGCGACGGCCGAGAGCCTGGCCTTCGGCTCGCTGCTGACCGAGGGCTTCCCGGTCCGTCTGTCGGGTCAGGACTCGGTGCGCGGCACCTTCAGCCAGCGTCACTCCGGCATCGTCGATCAGACGACCGAGGCCCGCTATGTGCCGCTGAACAATCTGGGTGACGGCCAGTCCCAGTTCGAGGTCATCGATTCCGCCCTGTCCGAAGAGGCGGTGCTGGGCTTCGAATACGGCTATGCGCTGAGCGACCCCAACACCCTGGTCATGTGGGAGGCCCAGTTCGGCGACTTCGTGAACGGGGCCCAGGTCGTGATCGACCAGTTCATCAGCTCGGGCGAACGCAAATGGCTGCGCATGTGCGGCCTGACCATGCTGCTGCCGCACGGCTATGAGGGGCAGGGGCCGGAGCATTCGTCGGCGCGTCTGGAGCGGTTCCTGCAGGCCTGTGCCGAGGACAATATGCAGGTCGCCAACTGCACGACCCCGGCCAACTATTTCCACATCCTGCGTCGCCAGATGCACCGGCCGTTCCGCAAGCCGCTGATCATCATGACGCCCAAGTCGCTGCTGCGTCACAAGAAGGCCGTCTCGACCCTGGCCGACATGGCGGAGGGGTCGTCCTTCCACCGGGTGCTGCACGACGACGCCCAGACGCGGCCCGAGGTGTCCGGCATCAAGATCAAGGCCGACAAGGACATCCGCCGCGTCGTGCTTTGCTCTGGCAAGGTCTATTACGACCTGCTGGATGCCCGCGAGAAGGCGGCCAAGGAAGGCAAAGGGGTGGATGACGTCTACTTCCTGCGCCTGGAGCAGTTCTATCCCTGGCCGATGAAGTCGCTGATGACCGAACTGGCGCGCTTCCCCAAGGCCGAGCTGGTCTGGTGCCAGGAAGAGCCCAAGAACATGGGCGGCTGGACCTTCGTCGATCCATGGCTTGAACTGACGCTGGAGAAGCTCGACATCAAGGCCAAGCGCGCCCGCTATGTCGGCCGCCCGGCCTCGGCCTCGACGGCGGCGGGTCTGATGAGCCGCCACCTGAAGGAACTGGAAGCCTTCACGACCGAAGCCCTCGCCTGACACCGTTTCGCCTGCCACACTGACCTGACGCCCTTACCGAAAGCCTGGACCCGACATGGCCGACATCCTGACCCCCGCCCTTGGCGAATCCGTCTCCGAAGCCTCCATCGCCAAATGGACCAAGAAGGTCGGTGATGCGGTGAAGAAGGACGAGGTCCTGGTCGAGCTGGAAACCGACAAGGTGTCGCTGGAAGTCGTCGCGCCCGCCGACGGTACCCTGAGCGAGATCAAGGCGGCCGAGGGCGACACGGTCGTGCCGAACACCGTCCTGGGCGTGATCAGCGAAGGCGCGTCCGCTGCGGCGCCCGCCGCCGCTGCTCCCGCCGCGAAAGCCGATGCCTCCGCCAAGGCCGAAGCGCCCGCCGACACCGTCCGTGCCGATGCGCCGGTGGCCTCCGGCTCGGGTGGTGACAGCCTGCCGATAGCCGTACCGACCATGGGCGAAAGCGTCGCCGAAGGCTCCATCGGCACCTGGCTGAAGAAGAGCGGCGACACGGTCAAGAAGGACGAACTGCTGGTCGAGATCGAGACGGACAAGGTGGCGGTGGAGGTCTCCTCGCCCGCCGACGGCGTCCTGACCATCAGCGTCGACAACGGCTCGACCGTCACGCCGGGCCAGCAGATCGGCAGCATTTCGGCCTCGGGTGCCGCTGTATCCGCCGCTCCTGCGCCTGCCGCCGCCGCCGCCAGCGGCGGTTCGGCCAACAGCGGCTCGGCCCAGATCACGTCCGATGCCCCGCACCTGTCGCCCGCCGTCCAGCGCGTGGTCACCGAGAACAATCTGGATGCCGCCAACCTGAAGGCGACCGGTCCCAAGGGCAATGTGACCAAGGCCGATGCCGTGGCCGCCATCGGATCGGCAACTGCGCCCGCCGCTGCCGCACCTGCGGCCCCCGCCCCGGCGGCTGCACCGGCCACCCCGCGCGCAGACCAGCCACGCGAGGAGCGCGTGAAGATGACGCGCCTGCGTCAGACGATCGCTCGCCGCCTGAAGGAATCGCAGAACACCGCCGCCCAGCTGACCACCTTCAACGAGGTGGACATGACCAATGTCATGGCCCTGCGGGCCCAGTACAAGGACGCCTTCGAAAAGCGCCACGGCGTCAAGCTGGGCTTCATGTCCTTCTTCACCAAGGCGGTGGTCGCGGCGCTGAAGGAGATCCCGGCGGTCAATGCCGAGATCGACGGCACCGATATCATCTACAAGAACCACTATGACATCGGCGTGGCCGTCGGCACGGACAAGGGGCTGGTCGTGCCCGTCCTGCGGGACGCCGACACCCTGTCGCTGGCCGGGATTGAAAAAGGTATCGGGGCCCTAGGCAAGGCCGCCCGCGACGGCAACCTGACCCTGGACAATCTGCAGGGCGGCACCTTCACCATCACCAACGGCGGCACCTATGGCTCGCTGATGTCCACGCCGATCCTGAATGCGCCGCAGTCGGGCATCCTGGGCATGCACAACATCGTCCAGCGCCCGATGGCCGTGAACGGCCAGGTCGAAATCCGCCCGATGATGTACCTGGCCCTCAGCTACGACCACCGCATCGTCGACGGCAAGGAAGCCGTGACCTTCCTGGTCCGCGTCAAGGATCTGCTGGAAGACCCGGCCCGGGCGCTGCTGGATTTGTAGGGGTCGCCCTATATCCAGACTAATCAACGGCGGGTCCCAGGATCCGCCGTTCGCAATTGAAGCGGCCGTGTTAGGGTTCGACCATGGCCTTGGTTGAAATCGTCCGCTTCACCGACGTCTATGAAGCCGATCTGGCGGCGGCGTTTCTGGCGTCGCATGGGATCGAGGTCAGCGTCACCGAGCGGTTCCAGACCACGGTGGATCCACTCATGCAGCGTGCGCTGGGCATCCGTCTGATGGGGCCTGCCTCGGTGGCGGAGCAGGCGCGCGATCTGCTGGCGCGGGCGAGGTCAGGCGAGTTCGCCAGCGATGAGGGCGACGATCTGGATACGGTCGATGGCGGGACGCAGGCGGCAGGATCAGTAATGGCGCTGGCGGCTTTTGCCACCGGTGGCTTCTGGGGCACCAGCCTGCCGCGCCGGTTCCGGCCCATTGCGTGGCAGGGCATGCTCTTGGCCGGCCTGCTGTTTGCTGTAATCGCGGGGGCTGTGTGGCTGGCCCTGGAACTGGTGCTCAATCCGCCCTGAGTGGACCCAGCACCTCGTCCGTATCCGCGCCCAGGGCGGGCGGGGCGCGGTGGTATTCGACGGGTGTCCTCGACATCCGGATCGGTGAGGCGACGGTGCGCACCGGGTGGGTCAGGTCGGAGCGGGCCTGTTCGATCTCCAGCCCACGGTGCCGTGCCTGGGGCTCGTCGAAGACCTGATCGATGGTGTTGACGGGGCCGCAAGGGACATTCGCCGCCTCCAGAAGCGCCATCAGGCCTGCCATGTCGTGACCGGCCGTCAGGGCCGAGACTTCCGCCGTCATGACGGCACGATGCTCGATCCGCAGGGCATTGGTTACGAAGCGGGGGTCGGTGCCCAGGCCGGGCGCGCCTAAAGCCCCTGCCAGCGCGCGGAACTGTCCATCATTGCCGACGGCGATCACGACCATACCGTCCGTACACGGAAATGGCTGGTACGGGGCCAAGTTGGGGTGGGCATTGCCCATGCGGCCCGGGGCCGTGCCGGAAACGAACCAGTTAGAGGCCTGATTGGCCAGCATGGCCGCCTGGACATCGAACAGGGCGATGTCGATCTGCTGCCCCTCGCCCGTGGCCCGTGCATGCATCAGGGCGGCCAAGATGGCGTTGGAGGCATACAGGCCGGTGAACAGGTCCACCACCGCCACCCCGACCTTCATCGGCTCGGCCCCCGGCGCGCCGTCCGGCTGGCCCGTGACCGACATCAGCCCGCCCATGGCCTGGATCATGTAGTCGTAACCGGCCCGATGCGCGTCCGGCCCGTCCTGGCCGAAGCCGGTGATGGAGCAATAGACCAGGCGGGGATTGATCGCCGACAGACTGACGAAATCGAGGCCGTATTTCTGCAAGCCCCCGGTCTTGAAGTTCTCGACCAACACGTCGCAGGACGCGACCAGTTCGCGGATAGAGGCCGCGCCGTCGGGCGTGGCGATGTCCAGTTCGACCGACTTCTTGCCCCGGTTGGCACACAGGAAATAGGCCGCGTCCCCGCGCGAGCCGTCGGCCTTCTGCGTAAAGGGCGGGCCCCACTGGCGGGTGTCGTCACCGGTGCCCGGCCGTTCGATCTTAATCACCTCGGCCCCCAGATCGGCCAGGGTCTGGGTCGCCCAAGGCCCCGCCAGAACGCGGGACAGGTCGAGGACGCGAATGCCGACAAGCGGGCCTGAGGACTGGGTCATGACGGACCTTATAGCCCGACCGTCCGTCGGGAGAAGAACCACGAAAAAGGCCCCGGCGTTTCCACCGGGGCCTCGTTCATTCAGCGAAGTCGCCGCGTTCTAGCGACGGCTGCGACCGCGATCACGGTCACCGCCACCTTCACGCTTGGGACGGCCGCCGGTGTCGTCGGACAGCGGGGCCTCGCCACGTTCGGCGCGTTCGGCGTTGATCTTGTCGGTGATGTCCTCACCGGTTTCCTGATCGACGACCTTCATCGACAGCTTGGTCTTGCCGCGATCGTCCATGCCCAGGAACTTGACCTTGACCTCCTGGCCCTCGCTCAGAACGTCGGCCGGGTTGGCGACGCGTTCCAGGGAGATCTGGGACACGTGAACCAGACCGTCCTTGGCCCCGAAGAAGTTCACGAAGGCGCCGAAGTCGACGACCTTGACGACCTTGCCGGTGTAGATGGTGCCGGGCTCGGGCTCGGAGACAATGGAGGTGATCCAGGCCTTGGCGGCGTCGATCTTTTCCTGGTCCGATGCGGCGATCTTCACCGTGCCGTCGTCCTCGATGTTGATCTTGGCACCGGTCTTTTCGACGATCTCGCGGATGATCTTGCCGCCCGTGCCGATGATGTCGCGAATCTTGTCGGTCGGAACCTTGATCGACTCGATCTTGGGCGCGAACTCACCCAGTTCGGTGCGGGCACCGTCGATGGCCTTGTCCATCTCGTCGAGGATGTGCAGGCGGCCGGCCGAAGCCTGGGCGATTGCCTTGCGCATGATCTCTTCGGTGATGCCGGCAACCTTGATGTCCATCTGCAGGCTGGTGATGCCTTCGCGCGTACCGGCCACCTTGAAGTCCATGTCGCCCAGGTGATCTTCGTCACCCAGGATGTCGGACAGGATGGCGAACTCGCCCGACGGCTCCAGGATCAGGCCCATGGCGATGCCCGAGACCGGGCGAACCAGCGGAACGCCCGCATCCATCAGCGCCAGCGAGGCACCGCAGACCGAAGCCATGGAGGACGAACCGTTGGACTCGGTGATCTCCGACACGATGCGGATGGTGTAGGGGAAGTCTTCCGACGACGGCAGCATCGGACGGATCGCCCGCCAGGCCAGCTTGCCGTGACCGATTTCCCGACGGCCCGCGCCGCCCATCCGACCGGTCTCGCCGACCGAATAGGGAGGGAAGTTGTAGTGCAGGAGGAACTTCTCCTTGTAGGTGCCGCTCAGGGCGTCGACGTACTGCTCGTCCTCGCCGGTGCCCAGGGTGGCGACCACGATGGCCTGGGTCTCACCACGGGTGAACAGGGCCGAGCCGTGGGTGCGCGGGAAGACGCCGACTTCCGAAACGATCGAACGCACCTTATCCAGGGCGCGGCCGTCGACGCGGTGGCCGTTGTCGATGATGTCGCGACGCAGGACGTGGGCTTCGCATTCCTTGAAGGCCGCACCGAACTTGGCGGAATCGACGCCGTCGGGGTTCTCTTCGGTCTTGACCAGCTTTTCGGCGGCCTTCTTCTTGGCCAGGTCGACACCCGTGCGGCGCTCGTATTTGCCGGCGTGGGTATAGGCCGACTTGATGTCCTCGCCGACCAGCGACTGGATGGCGGTGACGACGTCGGAATGGTCCTCGGCCTGGAAGTCGAAGGGCTCCTTGGCGGCGTGCTCGGCCATTTCGATGATGGCGTCGATCACGGGCTGCATGCCGCGATGCGCGAACATCAGGGCGTTCAGCATGATCTCTTCCGACAGTTCCTTGGCTTCGGATTCGACCATCATCAGGGCGTCCTGGGTGCCGGCGACGACCAGGTCGAGCTGGCTGTCAGGCAGTTGGTCCAGGGTGGGGTTCAGGACGTATTCGCCGTCGATGTAGCCGACACGTGCGGCACCGATCGGGCCCATGAAGGGCACGCCGGAGATGGTCAGGGCGGCCGAGGCGGCAACCAGGCCGACGATGTCGGGATCGTTCTCCATGTCGTGCTGCAGCACGGTGACGACGACCTGGGTCTCGTTCTTGAAGCCCTTGACGAACAGCGGGCGGATCGGACGGTCGATCAGGCGGGAAACCAGGGTTTCCTTCTCGGTCGGACGGCCTTCACGCTTGAAATAGCCGCCCGGGATCTTGCCGGCGGCGAAGGTCTTTTCCTGGTAGTTGACGGTCAGCGGGAAGAAATCCAGGCCCGGCTTGGGCGCGCGACCGTAGACGACGGTGGCCAGGACAATGGTCTCGCCATAGGTGGCCAGAACGGCGCCGTCGGCTTGGCGGGCGATACGGCCCGTTTCCAGCGTCAGCGGGCGGCCGGCCCAGTCGATCGTCTTGCGTTTGATATCGAACATGTTTTCGTCTTTCGTGTGCTGGGCGGCGTATTCCGCCCAAGCCGTCCCAAAAAGGGGTCCCATCAGTGGGTGCGGATGCGTCGGGTGTTCAGTCCTTCGATCCAGGGAGCGCCGCCCCATGGCGGTCGATCCGGGAGTAGAAGAGGACCGGTATGGCCCTCGCGTCTGCGCAGTCACGAACCGCTGCGCGCGGGTAGGCTCTAGGTGCGGAAAGAGGCGCGGACATGGCCCGCGCCTCGAAACGGTTTCCGCGAACTACACCTTAGCGGCGCAGGTTCAGCTTGGTGATCAGGGCGGTGTAACGCTCGCGATCGACCTTGGTCAGGTGGTCAAGAAGGCGACGACGCTGCGAGACCATCTTGAGCAGGCCGCGGCGCGAGTGGTTGTCCTTCTTGTGGGTCTTGAAGTGCTCGGTGAGGTTGGCGATGCGTTCCGACAGGATCGCGACCTGAACCTCGGCCGAACCGGTGTCGCCAGCGGAGCGGGCGTTCTCGGCGATGACTTCGTTCTTGCGTTCAGCAGTAATCGACATCGTAGCTTCCTTTCTGTGCGCCAACGTTCGGCCTTGCGAGGCCTCGCTGCTTGAGCGCGGAAGTGTCCCTTCGGTCCCCGCAGGGATACGTCAGGACAGGTTGAATACGCGGTCGGGTTCGAGGCGACCGGCCCGCAACTGACCGAGAGCGACGAGCGTCTGGCCCAGGAAAACCGAAACCGTCCGGGCGTCGCCGTGAAGCTGACCCTTCAGTGTTTCGACCTGTCTGGGGAGCAGTACGATCGGCCGTCCCTGCCGAAGCGAGAAGGCGTCCTGATCCGTCACGGCCAGCTCCGGGATGTCGTCCAGGGCGGTCGCAACGGGAAGCAAGCCTTCCGAGGCGGCGTCCCTATGCACCAGATCGGCCAGAATATCCAGTGTCACAGCGTTATCGACTGAAAACGGCCCGACCCGTTCGCGCCGCAGGGCCGAAACATGCCCCTCGGCCTCCAGCATGATCGCCAGGTCGCGCGCCAGCGAGCGGACATAGACGCCCTTGCCCGTCCGCATGGTGATCTCGACGTGGTCGGCGTCGGGTGCGTCGGTCACGGCGGCCTCGTGGATGGTCACGCGGCGGCTGGCCAGTTCGAACTCCGCACCGTCGCGGGCCAGGTCATAGGCGCGCTGCCCGTCGACCTTGATGGCGGAAAAGCGCGGCGGGGTCTGGTCGATGTCGCCGACGAAGGACGGAAGGGCCGCTGCCACCGCCTCGACGCTGGGACGCACATCGGACCGTCCGACAATCTCGCCCTCGCGGTCGATGCTGTCGGTCGAGACGCCCCAGTTGATGGTGAAGCGGTAGACCTTCTCCGCATCCATCAGGAACGGCACGGTCTTGGTCGCTTCACCCAGGGCGATGGGCAGGATGCCGCTAGCCAGCGGGTCCAGCGTGCCTGCATGACCGGCCTTCTGGGCATTGAACAGCCGCCGCAGCTTCGACACCGCCTCGGTCGATCCCATCTCGAACGGCTTGTCGAAACAGACCCAGCCGTTGACGACGTCCCCGCGCTTCTTGCGGGCCATCAGTTCTGGCCGTCCTCGTCTTCGTCATCCTTGAACGGCGACACATAGACGTCGGCCCGCACGCGGGGATCGTCCAGCAAACGGTTCAGCCGTTCGGCGGCGACGAAGCTTTCGTCGTGGCGGAAGCGCAGGTCGGGCGTGAAGCGCATGTCGATGTGCCGCCCCAGCGCACCGCGCAGGAATTTGGCATGATTGTTTAGCGCCTTGATGATCTCGGACTCATGGCCCGCGACCGGTGCCGTCTCGACGCCTGCGCCCAGGGGTTCGACAAAACAGGTGGCGTGTTTCAGGTCGGGCGACAGACGCACCTCGCTGACCGTGATCGAGACGCCGGTCAGAGCCGGATCGTGAATCTCGTTCTCGCGCAGCACCTCGACCAAGGCGTGACGGATCATTTCTGAGGCGCGCAGCTGACGCTGGCTGACGGTACCGGCCTTGGCGGCGGGTTTGGACCTGCGGGTACTCATGGCGATATCTCCTCGTCGCTTGCCGGGGCTCGGACCCGGCTCGAAAAAGCGAAGGGGCGGGGTCTAGGCCTCGGGGCCGTCCAAGTCTAGCCTAGCACGGGTGGCGTTCATGACCTCGCCCGCTGTGACGGACCGCAGGGGGCGCACCGTCACCCCAGCCGCATTCAGCACGCCCGCGCTCCAGTTGTTGCACAGACGGCCAATCCAGAAATGTTCGTGGCTGGCATAGAAGCGGGCGTCGTCGCCGGGGCGGCTGGCCGCGATGCGGGCGGCTCCGTCGGTCAAGTCCAGCGAGGCCTCGATGTGGTCCAGCATCCGGGTCAGGGCGCGGGGCGACAGGGTCAGGGTGTGGCGGTTGGCGGCGGCGAAGCGCGTCGTCGGATCGGTCTGGTCCGGATCCAGCATGATGACCGAGCGATTGCCGGGCGCGAAGAAGGCACGGCCGCCGTCCAGCAACCGACCCTCCATCGGGCTCTGATCGACATAGAATTTGGCATCGCCCCAGCCGATCAGGATCCAGTCGCCGGGGGCCAGCGACCGCGCGGCTTCGCCCAGCGGTCCTGGGCGCTGGGTCAGGGCGGCGCGTGGCACGGCCAGGTCGGTGTGAAAGCCGTTGTTGAGAAGATGAACCCGGGTGGTCGCCTCGCCCGGTCGCGCTGCCAGCCCTGGATCGCCCGCCGCCGTCCAGGTCCAGAGCGCCGCGACGGTGCCGGCGAGGACGGCCAGAAGCGTTCGGGCCAGGACGCCCCCGGTGCGGCTGGACCTGCGCCTTTGGCTCATTGCGCCTTCAAGGCCCAGACGGCGCACGGCTCGCCCAAGGACGACGCTTCGGTGCCTTGCGAGAACAGCATCAGATCGATCGTTTGCTGGCGGTGCAGCAGGGCCAGGGTCGTGGGCGCTGCACCTGCACATAACGCTGAGGGCGCGACGGTGCTCGCTTGGTCGGTCGGTATGACTTCACGCAGTTCGATCTGGGCATCGGCTCGCGCCTTCAGCCGCTCGGCAAAGGTCCGGCCGGGCGCGAAGATGTCGGACCCGGCGGCGATGCGCAGGGGGCGGGTGGTCAGCGTCTGGTCGTTCAGGGTGACGCGCGAACCCTCGAAGGCGGCGACCATCGGCGACTCGACGTCGATCGACACGAACCTCCCGGTCAGGATGACGTCCACGGGATCGGCGGCCACGGGCGGGGTCGGATCCATCGCCTCGCGTACATCGGATGTCCACGCATTCAGCCAGTCGCTCGCCTGCTGCATCGTCGGCGCGGCTCCGTCGCGCACCGAATGCCAGGTCTGAACCGCCTGCCTCTGCTCGATGGCCAGCAGGAACAGCACCAGGCACACCACCGCCAGCACCGCATTCAGCGGCATCAGCCAGCGGGCCGAGGAGCCTTGCGACGGATAATGGGCGGCGGTCATCGACCACAGTTTAGCGAGGCGAGACGGGCTTGCGAAGACTCAGCTTTTCAGTCGCCAGCCGGACTTGAACACGCGCCAGCAGGCGTAGGCCCCGATGACGGTCAGGGCCGCGCTGGTCGCGACGCCAACCCAGACATTGCCCTCCGCATGGCCGATGAAGCCGAAGCGGAAGCCGTCGATCATGTAGAAGATCGGGTTGAAATGGCTGATGGTCGCGAACGGCTCGGGCAGGTTTCCGACCAGGTAGAAGGTGCCGGACAGGAAGGTCATCGGCATGATCAAGAAGTTCTGCACCGCCGCCAGCTGATCGAACTTCTCGGCCCACAGGCCGGCGAAGACGCCCAGCATCCCCATCATCAAGGACGCCGTCAGGCTGAACCACAGGATGGCCGCGACATTGGCCAGGCCCAGACGCGCGAACGGCATGACGCAGACGGCCGTGACCGCCCCGACCACGATGCCGCGTGTGGCCGCCCCCATGGAAAAGCCGATGGTCAGCTCCAGCGGGCTGAGCGGCGGGGTCAGGAAATCGGTCGCCGTGCCCATGATCTTGGCCTGGATCAGGCTGGAGGAAGCGTTGGCGAAGGCATTGTTCAGGATCGCCATCATGATCAGGCCGGGGGCGACGAACTCGGCGAACGGCGTGCCGTCGATGGGTGGGCGGGAATCTCTCAGAGCGACGACGAAGACCAGCATGTAGAGAAGCGTGGTCACCACCGGGGCTGCCACCGTCTGGGCCCCGACCTTCCAGAACCGGCGCACCTCGCGCAGGTACAGGGTCTTGACCCCCACCCAATTGACCCCGTCGTAGCGACGCGGTTGCGGCAAACCTGAGGGACGGGTCGAGCTGAGATCGGTCATCCCCGCCAGATCGCGGTTCGACGGCCCTTGCGCAACCCCCTGACATGCCCGCAACCTGCGTTTTTGCCCGTGGGATCACCGCCATGACACTGCGCCGCCTGCTTCTCGCCTCGTCCGTCGTGCTCGCGCTTTCGAGCGGGACCGTCCTGGCCCAGGACGCGGTTCCGGTCGCCAGCGTCGAGGCAGCGGTGCAGGCGGTCAATCCTCGTGTCATCGCCTGGCGCCGCGACTTCCATGCCAACCCCGAACTGGGCTTTGCCGAGACGCGCACGGCGGCGGTGGTGGCCGAGCATCTGCGGGGGCTGGGGCTGGAGGTCCGCACGGAGGTCGGACGCACGGGCGTGGTCGGCATCCTGCGTGGAGGCCGGCCCGGCAAGACGGTGGCCTTGCGGGCCGACATGGACGCCCTGCCGGTACAAGAGGCGACGGGTCTGCCCTTCGCTTCGACCGCGACCGGGACCTATATGGGCAATACCGTGCCGGTGGCCCATGCCTGTGGCCATGACGCCCATGTGGCCATGCTGATGGGGGCCGCCGAGGTCCTGGCCGGGATGAAGGATCAGATCGCCGGGACGGTCGTCTTCATCTTTCAGCCCGCAGAGGAAGGCGCCCCTCCGGGAGAGCCCAAGGGCGGGGCGGCTCTGATGATCGAGGAGGGGGCGCTGAGGGACCCGCGTCCCGACGCCATCTTCGGTCTGCATGTTGTGCCGGGGCGACCGGGGACGATCTTCTATCGCCCGCGCGGTTTCATGGCGGCGTCGGACCGGGTGGACATCATTCTGAACGGCCGCCAGACGCACGGGGCCTGGCCGTGGAAGGGCGTCGATGTCATCGCCGTGACCGGGCAGGTGATCGAGACGATCAACACCCTGACCGCCCGCACCATCGACCCGACCACGACGCCGACGGTCTTCACCATCGCCACGATCGATGCAGGCGTACGCTACAACATCATTCCCGACCGGGCCGTGCTGTCGGGCACCCTGCGCACCTTCGACATCGCCCAGCGGGACGATCTTGTGCGCCGGACCGAGGCCGCCGTCGGCCATGTGGCCGAAGCCTATGGGGCCACTGCCGAATTCTCCGTGCGCCAGAACGCAGCCCTGGTCTTCAACAACGAAGAACTGTCCGCCTGGCTGGCCCCTGTGCTGGAAGAGGCCGCCGGGTCCGGCAACGTCAATCCGGCCAGCCCTGAGACCACCGTCGCCGAGGATTTCAGCTATCTGTCGCAGGAAGTTCCGGGTGTCTTCTACCACCTGGGCGGCAGTGCCGAGGGCGTCGATCCGGCGACCTCACCGCCGAACCACTCGCCCAGCTTCGATGTAAACGAGGCCGTGCTGCCGGTCGGGGTGCGAGCTCATGTCCTGACGGCGTTGCGGTTCCTGGAGCGTTCGTGAAACATTGTTCGCGGAAACCATGATCGTCAACGGGTCGGAAACCGATCGAGCGCAGTCTTCCGTACCGTCCAGGATCGGACGGTTCAGGAGGCGTGGATGCGCCAGTTGCCAGTCAATCTGCCACCGATGCCGCGGCATCGTCGTGGCGGCCCCGTGCGCGAGGGGGTCTTTTTCTGCATTTCGTTCGCTGCGGTCTTCGGCGCGGCCCTGTTGGTGCTGAACTGGCTGGGTTAGGCCAGTCGCGCCATCACCGCCTCGATCACCCGCTCATAGACGCCGGTCAGGGCCTCCAGCTCGGCGACCGGCACCCGCTCGTCGACCTGATGCATGGTCTGGCCAACCAGACCCAGTTCCAGCACGGGGCACATCGCCCGAATGAAACGCGCGTCGGAGGTACCGCCGGTGGTCGAGGCGACGGGGCGGCGACCGGTCTCGGTTTCCACCGCTTCCTGCACCGCCGTCACGAAATCGCCGGCGGGGGTCAGGAAGGCATTGCCGGAGCACAGATGCTCCAGCTCGATCCGCAGGCCCGACGCCGCCTGCGCCTCTCCCGCGACGCTGTTCAGCCAGGCGATCAGGTCGTCGCCCGTATGGCTCGGGTTGAAGCGGATGTTCAGCCGCGCCTTTGCCTCTGACGGAATGATGTTCGTGGCGGGGTTGCCGATGTCGATGGTGGTGATTTCCAGGTTCGAGGGCTGGAACGCCTCATAGCCCTGATCCAGTTCGTGATCGGCCAGCCGGGCCAGCAGCCGGGCCAGCACCGGCGCGGGATTGGCGGCCCGGTCCGGATAGGCGACGTGCCCCTGTTTGCCGTGGACGGTGATCCAGCTGTTCAGCGAGCCGCGCCGTCCGACCTTGATCATGTCGCCCAGGGCCTGTTGCGAGGACGGTTCTCCGACCACGCAGGCGTCGATGACCTCGCCCTCGGCCATCAGGGCCTCGACCACGCGCTTGGTGCCGTGCAGGGCGGGGCCCTCCTCGTCGCCGGTGATCAGGAAGGACAGCGATCCCGCTGGTTCTCGCCCCTCTTCGGAAGATTGGGCCAGCACCCGCGACACGGCCGCCGTCCAGGCCGCGATGCCGCCCTTCATGTCCACCGCCCCGCGCCCGTACAGGACCCCGTCCTTCACCTCGGCGGCGAAGGGATCGGACGACCAGGCCTCGATGCGCCCCGTCGGCACCACATCGGTATGCCCGGCGAAACACAGATTGGGCGAGGCCGTGCCGCGCCGGGCGTACAGGTTTTCTATCCGCGCATCAGACCCCACGCCCGACGGCCCCTCGAACACCATGCGGCGGCAGGTGAAACCGAGACCCGACAGCGCCCGCTCCAGCACATCCATCGCGCCTTCGTCGGCCGGGGTGACCGAAGGGATGCGGATCAGGTCCCGCGTCAGTTCGACAGGATCGATAACTGGATGTGATGGGGCGCTCATGGAGCCAAGCTTTACGCAAAGCCCCGACCCGCGCAAAGAGCGTCATCATGCCCAAGATCGACATCGATGCCGCACCCACCGGCCATGGCACCGGCTATCCCGAAGCGTTCGCCGCGCCGTGCAAGCCGCGCCGCCGCTGGCGGCTGGGCGATGCGGTCGGGCTGGATCAGTTCGGGGTCAATCTGCTGCGGCTGCCGGACGGGGCCTGGTCCAGCCAGCGCCACTGGCACGAGGGCGAGGACGAGTTCGTCTGGGTCGTCTCCGGCGAGGTCGTGCTGATAGAGGATGAGGGCGAGACTGTCCTGCGCTCGGGCGACTGTGCGGGCTTCAAGGCAGGCGTTCCCAACGGTCACAAGATCGAGAACCGATCCGGTGCCGAGGCCGTCCTGCTGGAGGTCGGCACCCGCGTGCCGGGCGGCGACAACGGCGACTATCCAGACATCGACATGGTGTTCCGGCAGGACGCCTTTCTGCGCCGCGACGGCACCCCCTTTCCGAAAGTCGATCGCCGCACGTGACCGAGACCATCGAGACCACTGAACCCGTTCAACCGCCGTCGCCCCCCGGCGAACCGTCCAGCCCCTGGGCCATCCGCGACTTCCGCCTGCTGTGGCTGGGGCGGGTGGCGGCGGTGCTGGGGATACAGATCCAGTCCTCGGCCCTGTTGTGGCAGGTCTATGAGATCGCGCGTCGCGACCATCCGATCGCCGAGGCCAGCCTGTATCTGGGGCTGGTGGGGCTGTGCCAGTTCCTGCCGTTGCTGGCCTTCACCCTGCCCGCCGGGGCGATGGCCGACCGGCGCGACCGCAAGCATACGGTGACCATTTCGGTCTTCGTTGAGTCCCTGTGTGCCCTGGGATTCCTGCTGATGGCGCTTCACGGCAATCCCCCGCTATGGGGCCTGCTGGCCGTCGCGGCGGTGTTCGGGGCGGCGCGGGCGTTCCTGGCTCCGGCCAGCCAGGCCTTCCTGCCGATGGTGGTGGGGCGCAAGGCCCTGCCGCCCGCCATCGCGGCCCAGTCCATCGCCTTCCAGACCGGGGCCATCGCCGGCCCGGCCCTGGGCGGTGTCATCGTCGGGTTCAGCGTGACGTGGGCTTATGGCGTGGCCATGGGTCTTTTCTTTCTGGCCATCGGCTCGATCCTGCTGATCCGTACCAGCGGGCGGCCGATCTTCACCGACACGGGCGTGTCGCCCCTGGCCCTGGTCAAGGAAGGGCTGGACTATGTGTGGAAGACCAAGATCGTGCTTGGGGCCATATCGCTGGACCTGATCGTGGTGCTGCTGGCGGGGGTGGCCCTGCTGACGCCGATCTTCGCGCGCGACATCCTGCATGTGGGGCCGGAAGGGTTCGGCCTGCTGAGGGCGTCGTTCGGGGTCGGGGCCCTGCTGGTGGCGCTGTATCTCAGCCGGTTTCCGATCGTGCGGCACGGCGGGCTGTGGATGTTCGCGTCCGTGGCCGTATTCGGGCTCAGCACCCTGACGTTCGGCCTGTCGCACTTTGTCTGGCTCAGTGCGCTCGCTTTATTCATCGGCGGCGGGGCGGACATGATCAGCGTCAATATTCGTCAGACCCTGATCCAGCTGGCCACGCCCGATCACATGCGCGGGCGGGTGTCGTCCGTCTCAATGCTGTTCATCGGTGCCTCCAACGAACTGGGCGAGGCCTACAGCGGCGTCGCTGTGCGCTTCCTGGGGCCGGTGGGTGCGGCGGTATTCGGTGGCTTTGGAGCGCTCGCGGCGACGGGGATCTGGGCCAAGGTGTTCCCGAGTCTGAGGAAGGCGGATCGGCTGAGTTAGGGGAGAGCCGACATCGCGCGCGAAGACTTTAGTTCGATGCCAGTAAGGCCGTACCGGCCTTGGTCCACCGTCCGCCTCTTGCCTCTGGCTCTAGCAAGCCATACTCGACGAGAAGGCGCGCCGCATCTTCTCCCGCGGCCATATACTGGTGGTCAATTGAACCGTCGTGTGACTGAAGGTATTGGTCACACATCCAGGCAAGCGAACGTAGAAGACGTTTTTCGTGATCGGTCATCCGGTGAGGATGTTGCCTGTCGCAAAAGTCCGCAAGGCCCAAGAGCAGCCCGCTTACTCCGCCCAATCCAACCAGACTTGGAACATTATGGGGTTCGGCTCTTTGGCAACTTCAGCCAAAAAATACTCGATGAACTTCGCTGAATCAGCAGCGCGCTCTGGCCACGACTTTGACTTCTCAAGGCTGTCCTCACCGTACAAACCGAGGTCGAGTCGCGGAATTTCGGTTTCGCCATCAATCTCGAAGGCTTCGATGTTGCATATGACCCTCGTCCCTTTGAGGCAGAGGTCGGAAAGGGCCTTAAGGTCGTTCGGCGTCAGATAAGGGCTTGGATAATAGCCCGAGAGGCCAGCAGCAAAGACCGCTTCGACGTCTGCGCCCCCGTCTCTCGGCAGCGTCATCACCACACCCTGAAATGCTTGCTCAGCTTCAGGCCCTGGCTCTGGTAGTGGCTGCCGCCTTCGCCATACAGGCGGGTGGGGCGTTCCGTCAGGGGTTCATAGACCAGGCGGGCGACGATCTGGCCGTGTTCCAGCAGGAACGGCGTGTCGTGGGTGCGGACCTCCAGCACGCCCTTGGACCCCGCGCCGTGCGCCTCGTCCGTGCCGAAGCCGGGGTCGAAGAAGCCGGCATAGTGGACGCGGAACTCGCCCACCGACGGATCGATGGGGGTCATTTCGGCGGCCTGATCGACGGGGATTTCCACGTCGTCGGACGAGGCCAGGATGTAGAACTCGCCCGGGTCCAGCAGAAGCTCTCCGCGCCGCAGGGTCAGCGGCTCCCAGAAGTCGCGCGGGTCGTGGCCGTCGATGTGGTCCATGTTGACGACGCCCGCATGGCGGCGACCGCGATAGCCGACGATGCCGTTGTCACCCGCCTGAAGATCGACGCCGACGCTGCGGGTCTCCAGCTTGGGCGGCTCGCCCGCCTTCAGCCGCAGCTGGTTCAGGCGGGTGCCGGGTCGGACCAGGATGGAAAAGGTCTGGGGCGCGATCTCCATGTACAGCGGCCCGTCATAGCCCTCGGCCACATCGTCGAACGAGGCCCCCTGATCGGTCAGCAGGCGCACGAACACATCGACCCGCCCGGTCGAGCTCTTGGGGTTGGCGCGCGCGATCAGGCCTCTGGGCAGGCTCAGCCGCTCCTGCAGCCGGGCGATGTAGACACAGCCCTTCTCCAGCACATAGCCGCCCGACAGATCGATGGGATGCATGGAGACGTCGGCGATGCGGTCCAGAACCTTGCGCTGGCCGGGCAGGAAGCTGGCGCGGACCCGCCAAGCCTCATTGGACAGGCGCAGGTCCAGGCTGGCTGGCTGGACCTGATCGGTGTCGAAGGGGGTGTCGGACGCTATCGCGCCGGTAGCGATCAGGGTCTCGATGGACTGGCAGGGCAGGATGCCCGCAACGGAAAGGTCGATGGACTGCATAGGAGCCGACTTACACGAATTCGCGCCGTGTCTCCCCCTCTGACGCTTGACGTTTCGCCCCTGCGGCGGACGATAGGGCGATGCACGACACCCCCGCCTATGAAGCCGAGACCGACGGCATCGTCGTCCGCGTCCGCCCCAGCTTTCTGGCGGGCCAGTCGAACCCGGATGCCGGGCGCTGGGTCTGGGCCTATCAAGTGGAAATCGTGAACCTCACGGGGGTGTCGGTACAGCTGATGGCCCGCCACTGGATCATCACCGACGCGCGCGGCCAGGTCGAGGATGTGCGCGGTCCCGGCGTGGTCGGCGAACAGCCCGTGATCGCGCCGGGCGGCAGCTACACCTACGCCTCCGGCTGCCCCCTGACGACGCCGTCCGGCTCCATGGTCGGCAGCTATGCGATGGTGGATGCCGAGGGCCGCAGCTTCGACGCGGCCATCCCGGCGTTTAGCCTAGATGTGCCGGGGCAAAGGCGGGTTTTGAACTAGAGGAGTGGCTAGAGCCGGTCTGGGTGGCCCGACCACGAACACCGTGGGGCCTCAAGCAGCAAGCGACCGCGTCGCGAGCGGTAGGCCCCAAAAGAATGGTGAGGGGCTGCGTCAACCCGGATAACCGCAGCCCCGCCCCAGTCACTCGACGGCGCATGCGGATGCATCGCCGAGGCGGAGGACGGCTCTCTAGGAGCCATTCGTGACATTTCTTGGGGCGCTATCGGCTATCGCCTGCTTGAACGCGCGGAAATGCAGAAAATCAGCGATACGCGCTCAAGCAGCGAGCGACCGCGTCGCGAGCGTTAGCGCCCTTAGATGTAACGCCGCAGGCTGCGGGCCAGATCGTTGGAGCCGCCTTTGCGGACCTGGGGCTGGTAGGCGACGCGGGCGTGCTCGACGCAGTAGACGCCTTCGGAGGCCCGGCGGCCGCAGAATGTGAACTCGGACGACGAAGGATCGCCGATCGGCCATTTGCACATGTGCGCGCCCAGGGTCATCACCGTGGCGGTACCGGGCAGGTCGGGCATGGGCGCGGGCACCGAAGGCGCGGCCGGACGTGGCTGAACCGCCTCGATGCGGCGCGGGGCCGAGGGGGCCTGCGTCGCCTGAGGGGCGGGGCGAGGACGCGCAGTGCGGAAGGTGGCGCGTGCGGGCTGCGACGGCGCGGCGCGGCCCGACAGGCCCAGGCGGTGCACCTTGCCGATGACGGCGTTGCGGGTGACGCCGCCGCCCAGTTGTTTGGCGATCTGGCTGGCCGACTGACCCTCCAGCCACAGCTTCGTCAACGCGCCGACGCGATCTTCTGTCCAGCCTGCGGTCATCATGCCCTCCGGGGTACGGATTCAATATATGGGGTCCAGACATCCCTCCGAAGGTCTCGACCTACCACCAATCGTAAACGAGCGCTTAATCCACGCAAGATGTGCGATTCGGTCCGTCCACAGGAACTACATCTGGTATGGTTAATCCTCGGGCCTGATCGGTGAGGATGAATCGCTTCGCGATTCCGCTCATCCCGTGAATCAGGCTCCAGAATTATGCTGCAGCGAAATCTGAGCCGAGTTGGACTGCGTCCAGTTCAACCGCTTCACTCTAGGCTCGTTGAAACGCCGCCCTTGCGTCGAGCGTACGGAACGGCGATCTGGCGGACATGGCTCTGAAGACCGCAAAAACCCGCTGGCGCGACGTCGTCCTGGTCTGTCGCAAATGCCAGAAGAAGCTGGACGGCGGCTTCGGCCCCGACGGCGACAAGACGTTGAAGAAGGCCCTGCGCAAATATCTGAAGGCGGGCAAGGGGCGTAAGGCCGAGTTGGCCGTGGTCAGTACCGACTGTTTCGACGTCTGCCCGAAGAATGCGGTGGTGGCCGTCAATGCCGCCAATCCCAAGGCCCTGCTGATCGTGCCGGCCGGAGCAGATCTGTTCGAGGTCAAGGCGCGACTGGGGCTGGACGACGACCGGCGGCTGAAGGCCTTTCCGCCCCTATGATGGGGTGACCTGTCGCGGCGGCGGGTCTAGGACTGCGTTGTGAACCTCCGCTCGCCCGCCTTTGCCATCCTGTTCTGCGTCAGCCTGATCGCGGCGGCGGGGAACATGGCCCTGCAGTCGGTGCTGCCCAATATCGGCCGCGCGTTCGAATTGAGCGACACGCTCGTGGCCGGGGCCTTCGCCATCTCCGCCCTGATGTGGACGGTGGCCTCGCCCTTCTGGGCGCGGCTTTCGGATCGGCTGGGGCGCAAGAAGGTCATGATGATCGGCCTGACCGGCTTCGTCCTGTCGATGACCGGCTTCGGCCTGGCGACGACGGCGGGGCTGGAGCGCTGGCTGGGTGTCGGGCTGGCCTTTGTGCTGATGGCCGTGGCGCGCACCGTCTATGGCGTGTTCGGCTCGGCGGCCCCGATTGCGTCCCAGGCCTATGTCGCCGACCGGACCACGCCGGAACAGCGCACCCAGGCCATGTCCCTGCTGGCCTCGGCCCAGGGGCTGGGCACCGTGTTCGGCCCGACCCTGGCCCCGCTCTTCGTCCTGCCGCTGATCGGTCTGGCCGGGCCCATGTATGGCTTTGCGGCCATGGGACTGATCGCCCTGATCGTGGTCTGGCGTCGTCTGCCCAGCGGCGATGTGGTCCGCACCCCCTCCCCCAGCGGACGGCGCGACACGACAGGGAAAGGTCTGTGGAAGGACCCGCGCGTGCGGGACTATCTGCTGTACGGCCTGATGATCACCGGCGCGCAGGCGATCAACATTTCGGTCCTGGGCTTTCACATCATCGACGAACTTGCCGCGACCGGAACGGCGGCAAGCCAGAGCCAGCCCTTCATCGCCTTGGCCATGTTCGCGGGCGCGGCGGCGACGCTGCTGGCCCAATGGGGATTGATCCCGCTCCTGAAGTTGCAACCGCGCGACCTGATGCGCTGGGGCGCAGGATTGGCGCTGGTCGGCAATCTGCTCAGCATAGCCTCGCCCGGCTACTATGGCGTGGTCATGGGCTATGCGGTGGTGTCGATGGGCGTCGGCTTTGCCCGACCCGGCTTCACCGCCGGCTCGTCCCTGTCGGTCGGCCCGCACGAGCAGGGGGCCGTGGCCGGGCTGATGATGTCGCTGGCCGGTCTCAGCTTCCTGGCACCTCCGGTGATCGGGGTGGCGCTGTACGAACTCAGCGAACCGGCACCCTTCATCGCCAACGCCCTGATGCTGGCCGTCGCGACGATCATGTGCTTCGTCAGCGTGCGACTGAAGACGGGGCCCGAAGACCTGCCGGGCCGCGACGAGACGCCCTCGCCGGAAACGCCCCCGGCGTCGCAGCCCGGCCCCGAAGGCAATCGCTGACTTTAACTTGCCCGGAAGTCATGCCAGATCAGCGGCATGACCACGATCGCACGTATCGAAAAACGCTTCGGCATCCAGGCTCCCGTCGAGAACATCTGGGCCGTCATCGAGGAACTGGATGGCTGGGATTGCTGGAATCCCGTCGAGACGGGTCTCAGCGGAACTATTGCCTTCGGTGGCGATATTCGTCTGACCGAAACCATACCGGGTCTTGCACCGCGTGCGGCCGAGGCCCGCGTCAGCGACTGGCAACCTAACTCCCAGCTGGTCTGGACCGAAAAGCGGGGTCTGTGGTTTCAGTCGATGCGATACTTCGAGATCGAGGAACTGGAGCCAGGCAGCAGCATCGTCTCCAACGGCTATATCTTCACCGGCTTGCGCGGTGAAATGTATTTCGACAAGCACAAGAAGACTTTGCGCACGGCTGTCGAGACGGTCGCCGAAGCGTGGCGTTCGGCTGTCCAGGGCTGAAGCGAGGCCAGTCCTACTTCGCCATCGTATCCTGGATGCTGATGATCGCCGGAGTCAGGATGACGATGAAAAGAACCGGCAGGAAGAACAGGATCATCGGCACCGTCAGCTTGGCCGGAAGGGCGGCAGCCTTCTTCTCGGCGGCGGACAGACGCAGATCACGGTTTTCCTTGGCCATGACGCGAAGAGCCGTCGACAACGGTGTGCCATAGGTCTCCGCCTGGGTCATGGCTGTGGCCACCGACTTCACGCCTGGATGATTGGTCCGCCTGGCCAGGCCTTCATATGCCATCCGTCGGTCCGGCAGATAGCTGAGTTCGGCCGACAGCAGGGTCAGTTCTTCGGCCAGGTCGATGGACGACGAACCGATCTCCTGGCTGACCTTGGTGATGGCCGCCTCGATCGACATACCGGCCTCGACGCAGATCAGCAGCAGGTCGAGTGCATCGGGAAACGCCTGCATGATGGAGACGCGGCGCTTTGAGATGCGGTTCTGAAGATAGAGATTGGGTGCATAGAAGCCGATAGCAGCGGCAAAAATGACGATGCCCAGGCGGATCGTGACCGGCTGGCCGAAGTCGTTCAGCACAAAGACGTACAGGGCCGCGACGGTCATCAGGACGAAAGGCATCGAGAAGCGGAAGAAGTAGAAGGTCGTCAGAGGCTTGGGGCCACGGAAGCCTGCCTGCGCCATCTGGTCGGCGACTTTGGGATCCTCCAGCATCTTTGACAGGTTCAGCTTCTCGACGACCGTCTTCTTGAAGCCGTCGTCGGTATGGCGCAGGGCACCCGGAGCATTCTGGCTGGCGATTGCCTGGCGCGAGCGGCGCTTCAGCTCATCCCGGCGTATGGCGACGGCTTTCATCCGTCCCTCCAGCTTGGCCCCGCCGCCCATGGCCGAGAGCAGCGTCATCACGGTGGCGAAGACCAGCACGCCCACGCCGATGCTCAGCAGGTTCTGGATATTGGTGAAGAAGGCGATGATGTCGCTCATGTCCGGGCCCTTAGAACTTGAACGAGATCATTTTCTTCATGACGAACACCCCGAGGGTCATCATGAGAACCGCGATCAGCAGCATGAACTGACCGCGCGTTTCGGTGAACATCTTGGACATGTAATCCGGGGTCGTCAGGCTGACCAGGATCATGACCGCTGGCGGCAGCGAGCCGATGATACCGGCCGAGGCCGTGGCTTCGGACGACAGGGCCTTGATTTTCTCGCCCATCATCCGTCGTGCGCGAAGCACCACGGACAGGTTGTTCAGGGCCTCGGCCAGATTGCCACCGGTTTTCTGCTGGATGGCGATGACGATAGTGAAGAACTTCAGCTCCGGCGTCGGCATGCGCTCGTACATCTTGTCCAGGGCCTGACTGAGCGTCAGACCAACGCCCAGACCCTCGACCAGGGTCTGAAACTCCGGGCCCAGCGGGAGCGGGGCTTCCTTGGCGATGATCTTGAAGCAGTCGTGGACCGGCAGGCCGGATTTGATGCCGCGCACAATGACGTCGACGGCATCGGCAAAAGCCGCAGAGAACTTCGCCCGCCGGCGCTTGCCCAGGAAGCCGACGATCCAGCGCGGCAGGCCCAATCCCATGACGAAGCCGATGCCCAGTGCGATGAAGATGTTCAGTCCGAAGATCAGAGGCGGCAGGACGAAGAACACACCTGTGACGCCGCTCAAAATCCAGAACAGGCTGACGGGCATCTTCAGTCCGGCTTGCTTGAGCTTGGCAGCGATGGTCACGCGTGCCTTTCGTTCGCGTCGCTCTGATTCCTGCAGCTGCAGCATGATCTGCTTGCGGCGTGCCTCGGGTGTGTTGGCTGCGGCTGCCTTTCGTACGGCCGCGTTTCCGCTGGCGGTGCCGGTAAAGGTCTGCGCGCGTTTCAGGGCCTGTTCGCTGGAATCTCCGCCCCCGACGAAGACCCAGCCCAAACCCCCGATGGTGATGAAGGCCAGAACGGCGGCAAGTATGGGCAACATCCGCGTCTACTCCGCCGCGTCCAGGGCCTCGGCCAGTTCACGCTCCAGGCCATAATAGCGGGCACGGTCCCAGAAGCGGGGTCGGGCGATGCCGGTCGAGCGGTGACGGCCGACGATCTTGCCGTTCTCGTCCTCACCGGTGATTTCGTAGACGAACAGGTCCTGGGTCACGATGACATCGCCTTCCAGACCGACCACCTCTGTGATGTGGGTGATCCGGCGCGATCCGTCGCGCAGGCGGGCGGCCTGAACGATGACGTCGACCGAGCCGACGATCATCTCGCGAATGGTCTTCGACGGCAGGCCGTAGCCGCCCATGGTGATCATGGATTCCATCCGGCTGATGGCCTCGCGCGGGCTGTTGGCGTGCAGCGTGCCCATGGAGCCGTCGTGGCCGGTGTTCATGGCCTGCAGCAGGTCGAAGGCTTCCGGTCCGCGGACCTCGCCGACGATGATTCGCTCGGGACGCATGCGCAGGCAGTTCTTGACCAGATCGCGCATGGTGATCGTGCCCTGACCTTCGAGGTTGGGCGGGCGGGTTTCCAGACGGACGACGTGCGGCTGCTGCAGCTGCAGTTCGGCGGCATCCTCGCAGGTGATGACACGCTCGGTCGGGTCGATGAAGGCCGTCAGGGTGTTGAGCAGGGTGGTTTTGCCCGAGCCGGTACCGCCCGAGATGACCAGATTGCAGCGCGACGCACCGATGACGCCCAGAACGCGGGCACCCTCGGGACTGATGGAGGCGTACTCCACCAGGTTCTTCATCGTCAGCTTGTCTTTCTTGAACTTCCGGATGGTCAGCGTCGGGCCATCGATGGCTAGTGGCGGCGCGATGACGTTGACGCGGCTGCCGTCGGCCAGACGGGCGTCGCAGATGGGCGAGCTTTCATCGACGCGGCGGCCGACCTGCGACACGATCCGCTGGCAGATGTTCATCAGCTGTGCGTTGTCGCGGAAGCGGATATTGGTCAGCTGGACCTTGCCGTTGACCTCGATGAAGACCCGGCCCGCACCATTGACCATGATGTCGGCGATGTCGTCGCGCGCCAGAAGCGGCTCCAGCGGACCATAGCCCAGCACATCGTTGACGATGTCCTGGACCAGGTGTTCCTGCTCGGCCACCGACATGGAGACGTTCTTGATCGCCACCAGTTCGGCGACGATGTCGCGGATTTCCTCCGCTGCCGCCTTGGTCTCCAGACCAGCCAGCTGGGCCAGGTCAATGGTGTTCATCAGGGCGTTGAAGATGGTCGTCTTGGTGGCGTGATAATAGTCGGACTGCTCGCGCACGATCTCGGCAACGGCACCGGCCTTCTTCAGCTGCTCGAAGCCCGGGGTGGACTTCGGACCCGGTCCATCCTTGGGCTTGGCCTCTACCTCGCGCGGGCGATTGGCGAGGGCATCAAGGCGATCGGCGGCCTCGGAGGCAGGCTTGGCGGTGTAGCTGTCCTTTTTGCGCTGCTGAACTTCAGCGGCGGCGATGGATTCGGTGCTGCCGAATGCAAAGGCCTGCGGCTGAACTGCCGGAGCCTCGTCCAGCATCAGATCGTCGTTGCCGCCCAATACCGGCTTCGGCATGGCCGCTGCAGTGGGCGCGGCCGATGGCGAACGCGCTGCGGGTGGGGGGCTGCCGGGCTGACCTGTGCGTTTGCCGAACACGGATCAGGACTTCTTCTTGAACAGGCCGGCGAACAGCGACTTGCTGGCGGGCTTGGAACCAGCGGGTGCGGGCAGGGCCCGCATCTTCGAGGGCTGGGCCTGCGGCAATTCGCGTTGCGAGACGATCTGGGCCAGGGTCTGGAAGGCTTCGGCGGCCTTGGACTTGGCCCCGGCATCGACGATCATCTGACCGTTGTTGGCGGCGGTGCCGAAGGTCTTCGGATCGAATGGTATGATCAGGCTGGGGTGAACGCCCAGGGCCGCGCCGAACTCTTTGGCGGGTATTTCGGGACGTCCCGGCACACCCACCTGGTTCAGGACCAGGCGCGGCGGCGCATCATTGGGGCGACCCTGACGGATCAGATCCATCATGTTCTTGGCATTGCGCAGGCTGGCCAGGTCGGGCGTGGCCACGACCACGACCTCGTCGGCCGTAATCAGCGTCCGGCGCATCCATCCGGACCACAGGTGCGGAAGGTCCAGGATGACGAAGGGGGCGGTCGAGCGAATCTGGCTGGTCACCTCTTCGAACGCATCGGCCGAGATGTCCCAGTCGGTGTCCAGCGTCGCTGGCGCTGCGAACAGGCTCAGCTTGTCGGTGCAGCGCACCATCATCCGGTCCAGCAGGGTGGCATCCAGCCGGTCAGGCTGGGTCAGGGCGTCGGCGACGCCACTCAGCGGGTCCTGGTTGAAATCCAGGCCGGCAGTGCCGAAGGGCAGGTCGTAGTCGACGATGACCGTATTGGCCCCGATCTTCTCGCTGAGGGCATAGGCGGTGTTGTGCGCGACAGAGCTGGCACCACATCCGCCTCGGGCGCCGACGAAGGCGATCGAGCGGCCGATGAAGGGCTGGGCCGGATCGGCGAACAGGCCGCCGATGGCGGTGATCAGTTGCAGTGGCTGTAGCGGAGCGACCAGATATTCACTGACCCCGCGCCGCATCAGCTCCCGGAACAGCAGGATGTCATTGGTGGGGCCCACCACGACGACCTTGGTCCCTGCGTCGCAGACCTCGGCCAGTTGATCGACCTCCCACAGCAGACGCTGCGGATCGCTCAGGCATTCGACGACGATCAGGGGCGGGGTCGGCTCGTGCTGATAGGCCTCGACTGCCGCGGGAATGCCGCCGATCCGGATCTGGGTCGTGGCGCGCGACAAACGCCGGTCCTGACCGGCTCGTTCTGCAGCAGCCAATGTGTCCTGGCGCTCGGCGAAGACATGGATGGCGATCCGCGGAACCGAAACCTCGGGCGTATGGCTCATGGCCACAGGCGGCGAGAAGGCCGCAGCCGCGCCGGACACCATGTCACCGACGGGGTCGAAGCCGCCGGTTTCTACCTGACGCACTGGCGCAGGGGCGGGGTCAGGCTCGACCGGGAATGTGTCGGGAGCGGGCATGGTGGCGGTGGCCGGAACGCTTCCGGCTGGTGCGGTAAAGCGCAGCGGCTGCCGCTGATCGCCATCGATTTCGCCCGGTGCCACGACCATGCCATTGGGCGCAGCGGCCGATGGCATCGGTTGGTCATTGCCCATGTCCAGGTCGAAGTCCTCGTCGAAATCTTCAAAGGCGCGGGGGGCGAAGGCGTTGCTCATCTGATCTATTCCACGGCTTCAGCGACGCGACCCCGGACAAGTGTCTCCTGGGGCGCGGCCGTTGTTTGGCCCTGGCGATACCGGGCGAAGACCACTGCCGCGCGACCGCTATCCGCAGGTTGCAGGCTGCGAGGCGTGCGAATGTCCTGCGGGTTGGCGATCTGAGCGGCCATATTGGCGGTGACAGAGCAACCGAACCCCCCCGTCTTGCCGTCGGGTGTCCTGGCTCTCGGGCTTCTTGGCTCCGTAGAACAGTCAGGGATGTACGCCCGAAGGACCTCGAAGCCGGCAAGCACAGGAGCGCGCGCGTCGGGTGCGTGGTAGCCGACAATCTGAATCCGGTCTCCGGGCACGCCCATGGCTTGAATGGCGTCGCGCGTCGCATAGGCCTGGGCCGCAGCGACGGGGTCATTTCCGGAGGGGGCCTCAATCCTCAGTACAGACGCTTGCGAAGCGGCGAAGCGACCGACGAGGCTGCGCAGTGCATCCTGCTGATTGGCCGAGAGACCGTGATCATGCACGGCAAGAGCTATACGGTCCACGTCGGGTTCGACTTGCAGCACATACTGCGACAGGGGGGTGACCGGCATGTCGTTCAGACTTGCTGAACCGGCGCAGCCTGACAGACCCAGCGCAAGTGTGCTGATCAAGAGGATGGGTGTTCTCACGGGGAACCTCATTCGATCACATATCCCACCGGGCCGACCCAGTTGTCGGAGGGGCCGCCCACCGTTGAGTCGGGAGAAAACTGACGTTCCATCTGACCAAGCAGGATGGTCTGGGCGTCGTTGGCAAACTGAAGCCCGTCAGCCGGAGTCTGCATCCGTGAGGGCGACGTCGGCGATACGATGTAGGCCTCGACAATGATCACCAATTCAGTCTCGCCGGACAGGTAGTCTCTGGAGCGAAATAGCGAGCCCAGGACAGGTAGATTGCCGATACCAGGGAGTTGATCGATCGTTTGGCGAGTGTCTTCCTTGAGCATCCCTGCAATCATCAGAGATCCACCGGACGGCAGCTCCACCGTGTTGGACGTGCGCCGCACACTCAGGGCGGGGATGACAAGGGCGTTGGCTGCGGACCCGCCGAGGGTGAAGGCACCCTGGGTCGAGAGTTCGGATACTTCGGTGGAAAGCTGGAGCGATATCCTTCCTTCCGAGAGCACGATCGGACGAAAGGCCAGCCGGACACCGTAGGGCTTGAAGGTAATCTGGATATTGCCGTCGTTGTCACGACCTGTTGGCACGGGGAACTCGCCGCCGGCGAGAAATTCAGCATCCTCTCCATTGACCGAGGTCAGATTGGGCTCTGCCAAGGTGCGTACCAGACCCGCCCGCTCGAAGGCTTGCAGACAGGCGTTCGCATTGGTGCCGAGAACAGTCTGGAAGGCTGAACTGACCAGATTGCTGATGACGTTGCCTGTTGTGCCACCCGACGTTGTTGTGGTTGTTGTGGTCGTCCCGCCTGGGCCCTGGACCTCCACGACTTCGGTAACAGAATTGCCCGACTGGGTATTGATCGTCTGGCCATTGGAACTTGTGTTGTTCTGGGTGCGTCCGGTCTGCCCGTAACACAGCCCGGACCCGCCTAACGACGACCCGTTCACGCCGTAAGTATTGGATCGGCCCAACCCATAAGATTGGTTGCCGTCATTGATCACGACATTCGTCGAAAGCCCCAGTTGTCGAATGGCGCTGCGCTGAACCTCGACCACACGGGCCTTGACCATGACCTGATCGGAACCGGCTATGGTCATCATGTTGATGATCTTTTCAGGTGCGGACACGAATGCCCGTGCGACCTGGGTGGCTCGATCCGCTTCGCCGGGGCTGCCGACCGGCCCGGTCAGGATGATACTGTCATTGACTGCTTCCGCCTGGACGCGTGAACCCGGCATCATGCGCGCCAGTGTGTCCTGAAGCGCCGAAACGCCGGCGTCGACGCGGATCCTCAACGACAGGATCGTTCGCCCCGAGGCGTCCAGCACGACCGCATCGGTCTCGCCGGGTTGCAGTCCGATGATGGTGATGCGGCGCGGCGAATGCAGCATGGCTTCGGCCACGACCGGATTAGGCACAATCACGTCCCGCGCGTCGGCGGGCAGGTCGACTGCCATGGATGAGCCACGCGGCAGATTGATCAGCTGGGCCCCGGCCCCCATCGGCAGGGCCGATCGGGACTGCGCCTGTGCCGATGTCGACGCGGAGGGGAGAATGGCGGCGACCGTCAGGACCGCCAGACAACCGGCGAGGAGGCGCTGTTTCATTGGACGACCACCACTTCGGGCGCGCCGCCGCGATAGATGCGAACGGCGGAAGGTTGCTGTTGACGTGCGGGTGCCGAAGCGCGGCCGGAAGGGCCGCCCGTATCGGCGTAGGAGCGTAGCGAAAGGCTCAGTTCACCTTCGGCCTTTGCCAGGGCGAGAACTTCTGCATCCTTTGGTGCCACTTCCAGGGTTGCGGTGGCACCGACTACGGTCTGGGCATCATCTCCCGCACGAGTCGACTGATCGATAGCGAGAACCTTGATGTTCTGCAGAACTGTAGCTGAGGAGAATTTTGCACGGTCGCCTTCCGTGGCACCGACATTGCCGAAGTTGGTTTCGCGCGTCAGGACCACATCGACCCGGTCGCCGGGCAGGATGAAGCCGCCGGCCGCAGTGTCGACGGCAATGCTGATGGACATGGCGCGCATGCCGGGTTCCAGATAGGCGGCCATATAGCCGCTGTCGCCCGCACGAACGATCTTGCGAGCGATGATGGGCTCGCCTGCGAGGATGGGTTCGCGCACGACGGAGCCGACATAGTCGGCTTTGGCACCACCGGTGGCCAGGTTGGTGGCCGCGCGGGTCACAGTGGCGACTGCTCCCTTCGGCTTGGGCTCTTCGGCCGCCGGGTCTGGTTCGGCGGCAGTGGGAATAGGTACAGAGCCGTCGGTGATGAAGGCCGGGTTGACCTCGTCAACGGCCCATTCCTTCCAGGCCAGATCGGCGTCGGTTAGGCGCTGGCCGGGAGCCAGATCCTTGGCCGCGACGAGAACTTGCGCCATTGGCCGCGTGTCGACAGGGGCTGCAGTGGCGACGGCGGTGGGCTGCCCACCCGACCCCATCGCGCGGACCACCAGGGCCAAGCCGATGGCGGCGACGGCGGCTACAGCTATCACGGCGATTTTTGCAGGCTTCATCACGATCTCCGGCAGGATCGCACCCTTGTCAGGAACTGGTCCTGTGGCGCTCTACCGTTAACAATCATGAGGGCCGGGGGTTAACGCCCCCCTAAACGCGGCGACCGTTGTTCTTCGGAGTATCGCGGTTCGGTCAGCGAGCCAGAAATGCCTGAATCAGCGGGGAAGTCGGATACGCCATCAGGGCTCCAGCAGCGATCGCCACGCCATACGGAATGTCACCCTTCGGTGTCATCAGAGTGCCAAACCAGGCCGGAGCGCCTGCGACCAGTGGCTGGGCGTGTTGGCGTGCCAGAATAAGTGCAAGGCCAAACACACCCCCTATGACAGCCGTCCACAGTACGAAGGGCCCGGTCCCGGCAAAGCCCATCCAAAGGCAGGTCGCGGCCATCAGTTTGGCATCGCCACCGCCGAATACCCGAAGGGCAAACATCACCATGGCCACGATCAGCGCCGCCATCCCGATCCCGACATGAGCCAGGATCGTCATCGGTGAGAGGCCGACAGCAAGCGCTGCTGGAAAGAAACCGATGACCAGCGCAGCAGAGATCCAGTTGGGGATCGTCATGGATGTGATGTCTTTCAGCCCCGCGACGATGGTCAGGGCCGGCATGACGGACAGGGTCAGGAGGATCAAGGTATCCATGTCGGGCACGTTAGAGACCAGCGGTTAAGGTCCGGTTGCTCGTGTGCCCGACGCAGGACAAGAAAAGGGCCGGAGCGTTTCCGCTCCGGCCCCTTCCGATCCATACTAACAGGCTGGATCAGGCGCCGCCGATGGCACCGGCCACTTCGTTGAAGGCCGCGTCGATGTTCTCGCCCAGGAGGGTGACGGCACCGATGATGACGACGGCAATGAGAGCGGCGATCAGGCCGTATTCAATGGCGGTGGCGCCCGACTCGTCGGACACGAACTTGGAAATGAACTTGGTCATGTTTGTTCTCTTTCAAAAAAGGTCTAGCGGACAACTGTGGGAGAGGTCGGTCGCCCGCTTCACCCCCGTAACAATGCCTATAAACACCGACCGAAGTTAAGGTGAGGTAGTGCGTCATGGTTACTTTGAAATTTACCTTTATCAGCTGAATTTGCAGGCGGTTTTGGTTGCGTCTGCTGTATTCGAAATGATGTGTCTCGGCCTTTAGCGTTTGTTGAGGATTGCGACCGATGATCGGCCAACGCTCACGCGCGCGCCCGTTCATTGGAAGTCGACGCCATGTTTCGCCCACACACTGTCATCGCCACCGTCTTCAGTCTGGCGGCCATCTGTACGCCGGCCCTGGCTACTGCCCAGTCAGCGCCTCTCAGCGTAGGCATCGATCAGGCCATGCGCATTCCGCTTCGCGCTGCTGCGGGTTCGGTCATTGTCGGCAATCCGCTGATCGCTGATGTGACGGTGGTGGACTCCAACACGCTGTACATTACGGGCAAGGGCTACGGCATCACCGAAATCGTGGCTGTGGACGCCATAGGTCGTACCGTGTTTCAACGCCAGATCGTTGTCAGCGAGGGTACCGGCACTGGTCGCGTGCGCGTCTGGCGTGGTGGCCAGGCGACTGAGATGGCATGCGGATCCTCGTGCTCTCCAAGCGTGCGTAGTGCGGCTGGCGGGGGCTCGGCGTCCTCGACCCCTTCGCAGTAAGGCCATGTGGCGTCGGCATGAACGACAGCCGGGCGGTCGGCGCCGGCGCAGGCGCGAAGGTGCCGCGGCGGTCGAGTTTGCCATGGTCGCCTTGCCGTTCAGCTTCATGATGTTTGCCTTGTTGGAACTCGGTGTGATCTTCACACTGGATTCTGTGTTGTCGAACGCCATGCTCGACAGCAGTCGGCTGATCCGCACAGGCCAGGCGCAGTCCGCGAACATGACTGCCGGTGAGTTTCGCGACGATCTGTGCGGGCGTATGAGCGTGTTCGCCACCCAGTGTGAGGAGCGCATCAGTATTGATGTGAGGGTTATTCCCGCTTTCGCCACGGTTCCGCCTGACCCGATGGTCGACGGCACCACCTTTGACGATTCTCAACTGTTGTTCGATCCCGGCACGATCAACAGTCTTGTCGTTGTTCGCGTCTGGTACCGCCAGCCGCTGGTCACTGTGTTTCTGAACCAGGCCCTTTCGCGGCTGGGTGATGGAAGCGCCCGACTGATGTCAATCACGGCGTTCAGAAATGAGCCGTAAAGCCAGGGGATTTCATTCCCCGCGACAGTTCGGGCGGAACCAGGACGGTGTCGCTGCCGTAGAGTTTGCCCTTCTCGCTCCGGTCATGATCCTGCTCTATTTCGGCATGGCCGAGCTTTGTCAGGCCCATATGGCTCACAAGCGGATGAGCCACGTCACCTCGATGGTGGCTGACCTGACCGCGCGGGCGCAGTCGCTGTCGCGAAGCGAGCTGAACGACATATTCAACATCGGCAATCAGGTGATGCAGCCGTTTTCGCCCGGCCCTCTGGAGACGCGTGTCTCCAGCATCACGCGCGACAATACAGGCGTGGTGCGGGTGGACTGGAGCTTTGCCCGCGGCATGGCTCCTCGTACCGGCACGGTCGTTGTGCCTGCGGGCCTGATCAATAACGGCGAAAGCTTGATTATGTCCGAGTCTATTTACGACTACGACTCGCCGGTTGATCGGTTCCTGCCGACCGTTACCGAGTTGGAGCGCACCTACTATCTGCGGCCCCGCATCGTCGACAAGGTGATCTGTTCGGACTGCTAGCCGACCAGAGCCTCGCGTAGCGCGCGTATCTTGGCCTCGGTCTCGGCCAGTTCGGAACATGGATCGCTATCGGCCACAATACCGGCACCGGCCATGGTCCGGAATCGCCAGACCTGGCCCGGGCGTTCAAAGGCGGCTGTCCGGATCAGCACCGATGCTGTCAGCGCGCCGTCCCCGTCAATGTGGAACAGACTGCCGCACCAGGGACCGCGCGGACCTTCATGGATGGCGATGACCTTCATGGCCTGATGTTTGGGAGCACCTGTGATCGAGCCGGGCGGGAAGGTCGCCTCCATCAGGTCCGCCGCTGTCGTGCCGTCCGTCGCCTTCGCCACAATGGTGGAAACGAGATGGTGAACCGTTGGGTGACTTTCGATCTCGAACAGCCGTTCGACGCGGACCGAACCAGGTGCCGCCACCCGTGACAGGTCGTTGCGCATCAGATCGACGATCATAAGGTTCTCGGCCCGGTCCTTGGCGCTGTCGCACAGATCGGTCGCTAGCGCCGCATCGCGCACCGGATCATCATCGCGCATACGCGTGCCCTTGATTGGCCGCGTCTCAATGCGTCCGTCCGTCGGATCACAGGTCAGGAACAGCTCGGGCGAGTTGGACACGATGGCCCGGTCGCCGATTCGCCAGAACGCGCCGAAGGCGGCCTCACGCCCGGCCAGCCTCAGCAGCACGTCGAACGGGTCGGCGTCGGGCTGTAGCTCGCCGGACCAGGCGCGCGCGATATTGGCCTGGAACAGCTCGCCCGCCGCGATGCGGTCCACGACATCGGCGACGGAGGCGCAATAGATGCGCGGTTCGTCCTCCGCCTCGAACGTCAGCGCGGGTGCCGAGGGCGTGTCCGGCGCTCTCGCCGTCTCCAGCCAGCCCACCGCGCGATCGCAGGCCAGCGTTGCTTGCGCCTCATCGCGTCCTCGCCCGACCGCCTCTACCGTCCGTGCCTCGTGGTCGAACACGAGCATGGACGGATAGCGGGCCAGCATCAGGTCGGGCCAGTCGGAGGGGCGCATACCCGTCGCCAGTCGCGCGCCTGCGTCATAGGCGATCAGGCCCACGACCCCGGTTGCGAACTCAGGATCCCGCAAGGCGTCGAGGTGACCGCTGTCTTCAAGGGCCCCGATATGTACCCGGTCCGGATCGGCGGCCACGAACGACCGCCGTCCCAGAGCGCCGCCATCCGACAACAGGGCCAGCAGGCCGTCGCAGTCCCTCAGGCCATTGGCCACGGCCAGAGGCTCGCGCCAGCCGCACGTCCGGACATGACGCGCCGTCAGGCTCATGCCGCGCTCAGCCGCTCGCCGATCCGGTCGCGCAAGCCAGCGTCCACACCCAGCGCCTGCTCCAGATAGGCATCGATGGAGCCGTGGCGCGCGATGATCGTCGCCAGCGCCGTCTCCAGAAACACGGCATCGACGCCCAGGAAGGCGACGACCGCGTCATGCGAGGCCACGCGGCCCGTGCGTTTCTCCAGCTGCCGGGCGATGGCCGGGGCACGGGCCTCCAGATCGACGGCGGTATTGGTCAGCAGATAATCCGCGATCATGTCGTCGCGGTGCACGCCCAGCAGGTGATGCGTCAGGGCCGCCAGCGTCCCGGTCCGGTCCTTGCCGACGGCACAGTGGATCAGCACGGGCCGATCGCTGTCGCCCAGGGCGCGGAAATAGCGGCTGAAGGTATCCAGATGCCCCTCGTCGAACGGCAGGGTCTTGTAGGTGTCGATCATGAAGGCCCGGCCGGACACGGGGGTCAGCTCGGCCTCGCGCAGGAACCGCATGTGCGGGGCCTCGCCGCCGTCGTCCAGCTCGCTTTCGATCACCAGTCCGTCGAAGCTGGTCCACCGCCGCGAGGGTTGATCGCGTCGTTCACTGGGGCGGCGCAGGTCGACCACGGTGGCGATGTTCAAGGCCTCCAGCCGTTCCAGGTCCGCATCGCTGGCCCGGGCCTGATGCCCTGCGCGGAACAGATGGCCGGTCTTGAGCCGCCGCCCCGCCGCCGTATCGTAGGCTCCGAAATCACGGAAATTATCCAGGTCGTCGAAGCGATGAATCCGGTCGGTCATGACGGGATGTCTAGCCCACGTCATGACCGCTCGCCACCGCATCGATGTCTCAGGTGGGGGGTGCGTTCACCAGCCCCTGCATGGCATCCAGATAGGCGATGAAGGCCTTGCGTCCGGAGGGTGTCATGCTCGCCTCGGTCAGGGGCTTTCGGCCCTCGAACCGTTTGGTCACCGCCACGAACCCGGCATCCTCCAGCTTGCGCAGGTGCACCGACAGATTGCCGTCCGTGGCCGAAAGCCGGGTCTTCAGCGTGTTGAAGTCCGCGCTCTCCACCCCCGACAGGATCGCCATAATCCCCAGGCGAACCCGTCCGTGGATGACGTCGTCGATGCGGTTGATGTCGAACGCCTCTTCGACCTTTGCCGCAGGCTCGCTCATTTCCCGGCCGCCCGCATGAAGATGTAGCCGGGCAGGCCCATCAGACCGATCAGGGCGGCCGCATAGGCCAGGTACTGTGCCGTGCTGCCCGCGAACAGGGCCAGGACGGGTGCGGCTATGAAGCTGGCGATCGACAGGATCCACATGGCCCGCGAGCGGTGCATGACGGCGCTGACGGCCCAGCCGGTGGCGTAGAAGACCATGATGATGGACGGGATCAGGGCGGAGATCACGGGGATGGTATCCACACCGAGCTTCCACCCCAGAGCCACCATCGAGACGAACATCGCGAAGATGCCCCAACCCATGGCCGACCACGCGATGGCCGAGGCCTTGTTGGCCGTCGTCTGGACCGTCTCCGTCCGCTTGAGCTGAGGCGTCGCGATGGCGATGAAGGCGGCGTAGATCAGGCCCGACGCCAGCCAAGGGATCCAGACGGCGTCCATACCGCCCGGCAGCAGGCCGGTCGCAAAGGCCCAGTGGAACAGGCTTGCGATTCCGAAGACCAATCCACCGGTCATCAGGAACGAGCCGCCGCGCATAGGTGTCTGCGCGCCTTCCTCGGCCAGCTGCCGCATCCAGGCGATGTCATTGGGGGTGTCGATAGGGTCGTGGGTCATGATGAAGTCCTCCTTGACCGAGGACTTACGACAAGTACTTTGTATTGTAAAGTTCATTGTCATGGCGAGGTCGTGTGGGGCGGCTTGCGGCTTCACATCAGACTTTTCAGGCCTTCGCGGTAGGTCGGATAATTGGGCCGCCAACCCAACTCGGCCTTGGCCCGGGCGTTCGAAAGCCGCTTGGAGTCCAGATAGAAGCGCCGCATGCCGTCGCTGACGGACGGATCGGTCCAATCCACCTCGGGCGGCTGGGGCAGGCCCATCTGGGCGGCGGTCCACTCCATGACCACGTCCGCCGCTTCGGGCGCATCGTCGCACAGGGTGTAGGCCCGGCCCGGCTGCGGGCGGGCCATCGAGGCGAACAGGCCGCTGACGACGTCGTCCACATGGATGCGGTTGAACACCTGTCCGGGCTTGCGCACCCGTCGCGCCGTGCCGTCTCTCAGCCGCTCGATCGGCGAGCGGCCGGGTCCATACAGCGCGGGCAGGCGGAAGATCTGCACCGTCAGCCCCATGCCCTGACCCGCATCCAGCCAGTCCCGCTCGGCCCGCACCCGCCGTGCGCCTTCCAGAGTGGCGGCATTCAGCGCATCGTCCTCGAAGGCCCAGCCCCCGTCCCGATCGCCATAGACGGCTGTGGAGGAGACGTAGCCGATCCAGTCCGGATAGGCCCCGGACGCCGTTATCGCGGGCACCAAGGCTTCCAGCCCGGGACAGCCCGAAGGCCCGGGTGGTGCGGTGATCAGTATGGCCTTTGCCCGACCCACAGCTTCGGACAGGGCGACGGCATCGGCGGGGTCGATGGCTTCGAAACCAAGGCGCCCCAGTTCGGCCCGGCGGTCTTCATCGCGGCTGGTAAGGACGACGTGATCAGCCCGGGCCGCAGCGGCCTTTGCCACGGCCTCGCCCAGCCAGCCGCCACCGAAAATCAGCAGGCATGAGACTTCGGCGATGTGGGTCATGAAGGTGTCAGGCCGAGACGGCGCGGGGCGTGACCGGGCGGGGCGGCGTTACCGCGACCGCCGTTTCCGTCTTCACCGCCTTGGCGCGCTTACTGTTCCAGGTCGACACGCACGGCACCTTGGCCGGATCGGCGCGGTCGGCATAGCGTCGCGCGATGTCCGTCACCTCGTCCATCAGCCCCTGGGCCAGGGTGATGGGCTTCAGCCCCAGATCGCGGAATTGGTCATTGGCCACGACCAGCTCGTTCTCATCCGCCTCCTGGCGTGGATTGGGGACATTGTGGACCTCGGCACCCGTCATCTCGGCGATCATCCCGGCCAGGTCGCGGACCCGGCGGCTTTCGGTCATCTGGTTCAGAATCTTGACCCGATCCCCCGTCTTCGGCGGGTTCTTCAGCGCCAGCTCGACGCAGCGCACCGTGTCCTGAAGATTGATGAAGGCGCGCGTCTGCCCGCCCGTGCCATGCACCGTCAGCGGATAGCCGACCGCCGCCTGCATCAGGAAGCGGTTCAGCACCGTCCCATAGTCGCCGTCATAGTCGAACCGGTTGATCAGCCGCTCGTCCTTGCGTGTCTCTTCGGTCTGGGTGCCCCAGACGATGCCCTGGTGCAGGTCGGTGATCCGCACGCCGTCGTTCTTGGCATAGAACTGGAACAGCAGGGCATCCTGGGTCTTGGTCATGTGATAGATCGACCCCGGGTTCGGCGGGAACAGGATCTCCTGCTCGGTCGGGCCGAAATCCGTGTCCACCGTGACCTTCAGATAGCCTTCGGGGATACGCAGGCCGGCGGTCGTATAGCCATAGACCCCCATGGTCCCCAGGTGCGCCAGATGCACGTCGCGGCCGCTTTCGACGATGGCGGCCAGCAGGTGATTGGTGGCGTTCAGATTGTTGTCGACCGTGTACAGCTTGTGCCGCGCCGACTTCATCGAATAGGGGGCCGCGCGCTGCTCGGCGAAATGGACGACGCTGTCGGGTGCCCAGTCGCGGATCAGTGAGACCAGCCGATCGAACTCCTTGCCGACGGTCATGTTGACGAAGTCGATGGTCTTGCCGCTGACTTCCTGCCAGGCCGCGATCCGCTCGCCCATGGACCGAATGGGTGTCAGCGACTGGACCTCTAGTTCATTGTCGATGTTGCGGCGGCTCAGATTGTCAACGACGCAGACGTCCCAGCCGCGTGCAGACAGGTGCAGCGCCGTCGGCCAGCCGCAGAAGCCGTCACCACCCAGAACCAGTACGCGCATCATCGACCCTTCCAAATTCGCCCCTGACGTCTCGTTAGCCGAAGGGCCGGGGCGCGCAAAGCGTGGCCTTAACGCGCTCGCGCCCGCCATTGATCCCGACTCTGGCCCCAGATGTCGACACGCGCCGTCTCGAACGGCGCCGGCAAGGTCCCGGGACCCCGGTTGGTGGAGCCCAGACGTTCGGCCAGTTTCTGCGACGGCACATTGTCCGGATCGATGCAGTGGATGACCTCGGTCCATCCCAGCACGTCGAAAGCATAGTCGATGCTGGCGACCGCCGCCTCCATCGCATAGCCCTTGCCGTGGGCGTCGGGATGCAGGCTCCAGCCCACCTCCGCGCCGGGCCAGCCGAGCGGCTGCCACGGCCCGATCCGGCCCAGCCACAGCCCCGTCTCGCGCTCGATCACCGAGAACATCGCAACGCCGGTCAGGCTCCAGGCCCCCGCCATCGACATCATCGCCCGCCAGGTCGCGGGGGGCTGCTGCACTCCGCCGATGAAGCGCGCCGTCGCCGGATCGGCCATCAGCTCGGCCCAGCGTGGGAAGTCTTCCATCGCCGTGGGGCGCAGGGTCAGGCGCTCGGTTTCAAGGATGGGTCCGGTCATAGGCGGTACACCTGCTCGAGTTGATACAGACTGCCGTCACTCTTCAGCGTGCTGGAATACAGGCCGAACTGGTCGATGCGGATCGGCGGCGAATGCAGCAAATTGTTCTGCGCCACCCAGGCCCCCAGCCGGGCCGGATCGGTCTGGCTGTTCAGATAGGCCAGGGTGACGTGCGGGTGATAGGTCCGCTTCTCCATCCTCACGCCCGCCCGTTCGGCAGCCGCCTTGCAACGACCGGCCAGAACATTCAGCCGCTCACACGGTGCCACCCCGGCCCACAGGGTGTGGCTGCGGTGCGCATCGCCGAACGCCCCGACACCGGTCAGTGCGATCTCAAACGGACCCGTGCCTTGCGCCCGCTCCAGTTCCAGCGCCAGATCGTCGGCCCGGCGCTCGTCGATCTCGCCATAGAAGGCCAGGGTGACATGCAGCTGTTCCGCCGTTCGCCAGCGCGCACCGGGCAGGCCGGTCTGGCGGCCAGCCAGGCTCTCGGCCACATCCTCGGGGATACACAGGGCGGTGAACAGGCGGATCATGCGACTGTTCGTAGCGGGATGCAGCCTTTGCCCCAAGTCCGGTTTTCCTTGCGGAAGGGCCGGTCACGCCCGATATTATCGCAAAGGCCGGGGTTCGCCCGGCTCGATTTGGAGGACGATCTCGCGATGAGCGATTTCAGAAACGGCTATTCCGCCCCCGTCACCGCCGACATGTCGGTCGATGCGGGCCTGCGCAGCTTCATGCTGGGCGTCTACAACAAGGTGGCCCTGGGCCTGCTGGTCTCGGCCGTGTTGGCCTATATCACGGGCTCGGTGCCTGCGGTGCGCGACCTGCTGTTCGCGACCCAGGTGTTTCCCGACGGCGTGACCCGCCTGACCGGCTTCACCATCCTGGGCATGATCGTGGCCTTCTCGCCGCTGGTCGTTCTGCTGGGCTCCAACTTTGTCATGAAGAACCCGACGGCGGCTAGCGCGGGTGGCCTCTACTGGCTGATCGTGGCCCTGATCGGCGCGTCCATGGGTACGGTCGTGCTGATGTATACGGGGGCCTCGGTCGTCCAGACCTTCCTGATCACGGCGGCCGCCTTCGGCGCGCTCAGCCTGTTCGGCTATACGACGAAGAAGGACCTGACCGGCATGGGCAGCTTCCTGATCATGGGCGTCATCGGCCTGATCATCGCCTCGGTGGTGAACATGTTCCTGCAGAACGGCATGATGCAGCTGATCATCAGTGCTCTGGGCGTACTGATCTTCGCCGGCCTGACCGCCTATGACACGCAACGTCTGAAGATGACCTATTACGCCTTGGGCGGCGACCGGAACGCCATGGGCGTGGCCACCAGCTACGGCGCGCTGAGCCTGTACATCAACTTCATCAACATGTTCCAGTTTCTGCTGGCACTGTTCGGTGGGCGTAGGTGATCGCTTTAGTACGCTAATGCTCCCCGCGCGGCGGCTCGCTGCTTGAGCGCGATGTGTGTTTTGGACAGGGTCTCGGCGGAAACGCCGGGGCCCTTTTCTATTCCACCACCCGAAACTTGCGACTGTCGAAAACACGCAGCACCTGCGGCAGCTCGCGTCCCCGGCGCAGGACGATGCCGCCTTCGCCGATGACCGCCCACTGCCCCTGTTTCAGACGCAGGGCCGGACGTTTCTCGATCCGGTACAGGGGCGCGTCGCCGGACCGGCGGAAGACCGCGAACTCCGCAACCTCCTTATGCCCGATCATCGCATAGTCCCGCCATTCGCCCGCCGAGACCATCCGTCCATAGACCCTCAGGATCAGGGCCAGCTCGGTGCGGTCGAAGAAGACCGGCCCGGCCTGAGACGACAGATCGGCGACATCGTTCATGCCTCCCAGATTAGGCCGTACCCGGCCAAATGCCAGAGTATCCGGAGCCGACCGAACGTCGCCTGGTCAATAAAAATGCCCGAACACGAAATCGCCGCCATTCGGCCCATCGCCCGCCGTCATGGAGGGTGACACCTGTCTCATCGGCTCGCCAGAGTCCGGAGCGGTCCCGGATCCTGAACAGCCCCCCCAGCCCCCCTGGATCACTCCATAATGGGCTCTGGTGGGCCGATGCTTCCTCCAAAGCAGAGACGCCCGCCCAGCCATCTCCCCCCTCCGGCCAGGCGGGCGTTTTGCTGTCTGGTGTAGGGTCCCTTATTGCAGTGTGAGGGTGGGCGTTTCATCGCCGCGCTCGACGACCACGCGACGCTGACCCTCGCCGCCCAGCGCCTGACCGAGGGCCGACAGTGTGGTCACACGGCGTCCCTCGACCGACCGGATCACGTCGCCGGCCATCAGCTCGGCATTGGCGGCGGACGAACCGCCCTCGACCGCGAACACGACCAGCCCATCCGACCCCGCCCGCACCGAGGCCCCGCGTCCGATCAGAGCCTCGGCCCCGACCGTCACATCGCGCGGCGTAGAGGCCTCGACCGTCAGGGTCGTGCGCAATTCCTGCCCGTCGCGCAGATAGACCACGGCCAGTTCCGTGCCCGGTGCGGCGATGCCGATGGTGGCATTGACCGTCCCGGCGTTCGAGACGGCGCGATCATGGATGCGCGTGAGGATGTCGCCACGCTTCAGGCCCGCAAAATCGGCGCTGGAGCCCGGGGCCACATCTTCCACCACCGCCCCGCGCACGATCCGCAGGCCAAAGCTGCGAGCGCGTGTGGCGTTCAGCGAGCCCAGGATGGCCCCTGTCTTGCCGCGCTTGACCTCTCCGGTCTCACGCAACTGATTGGTGACATACAGCATGATCTGGGTCGGCACGGCGAAGGCGATGCCATCGTTGCCGCCCCCACCACCCGACAGGATCGAGGTGTTGATCCCGATCAACCGCCCCCGGCTGTCTAGCAAAGGCCCGCCGGAGTTGCCGGAGTTCACCGCCGCATCGGTCTGGATATAGTCCTCGATCCGGTCGCCCATGCCCGACCGACCCAGGCCGGAGATGACACCCATGGTCAGGGTCTGATCCAGCCCCAGCGGATAGCCGACGGCAAAGGCCAGGTCGCCGGTCCGCAGGGTGCCGGAATCGGCCACCTCGACCTGGGCCAGGCCCGTCGCCTCGATCTTCAGTACGGCCAGATCGGTCGCCTTGTCGGTGCCGACCAGGGTGGCATCGAACAGCCGCCCGTCCAGCAGGTCGACCGTGTATTTGCCTCCGCCTTCGACCACATGATTGTTGGTGATGATGATGCCCTGGCCCGCATCGACGATCACGCCCGATCCGCTGGAGATGGGCTTGGGATCATTTTCGCCGGACGTCGGCCCGCTGGACTGAGCCAGGGTGGTGACCTGCACCACAGCGGGCAAGGATTGCTCCAGCCCGGTGGCGAAGCTGAACACGCCGCGCTGGTTGTCGAAGAAGATCGGATCCTGGGCGGCAGCGGGCAGGGCGAACGTCAGTGGCACCGCCGCGATCAGCGCAAGAGCCGACAGCCTGTTAGCTCGGATCATGAAACGCCGCATCGCACACCTCTGTTGTCCAGTGATGAACCCTAGCGTGAGAATTGCGCCGTGACGACCGCCCCCGGCGCGGCGTCACCAATCGTCATGCTGGCCCCATGGCGTTTCAGGATGGTGCGCACGAAGGCCAGCCCCATGCCGTGGCTTTCCCGCCCCTGCGCGACGGCCATGGATACGGCCGCAGCGGGGTCTCTCAGGGCCTCGGGCGCAAAACCCGGGCCTTGATCCGCGACCGACAGGAAGGGACGGTCGCCGTCTCTGGCAACCGTCAGGGTGACGACGCCGGCGTCCGGTGAGAACTTGACCGCGTTGTCCACCAGATTGGTCACGGCGCGCTGCAACAGCGACCGCACGCCCAGCACCTCGACCGGTTCGGCCACAACGCGGACCGTCGCGCCGCACTCGTCGGCTAGGGGTTCGTAGAGTTCGGCGGCGGCGGTGACCAACTGGTCCAGGCGAATGGTCTCGAACACCCAGGCCGCGCCATCGCGCAGGGTCATGGCCTCGTTCATCGCACGGGTCAGCTGGGTCAGGTCCGCCTTGACCTCCTGGGCCAGTCGTCGGGCCTCAGGCGACAGTTCGGCCTCCTTCAGCCGCTCCAGCCTCGCGGTCGCGCGGGCCAGGGGTGTACGGAAATCATGCGCCAGCTGGTCAGCGGAATCCCGCAACCAGCTGAGAAGTTCCTCCAGCCGATCCAGGGTGCCATTCACATGGCCGGTCAGCTCCGTCAGCTCGGGGGCAACGGCCGTTTCCGGGGCCCTCAATGAAAAGTCTCCGATCCCGGCCCGATCCAGCGCCTGGCTGACCTCGGCCACGGCGCGGGTCAGGCGCTGCCGGGCGAAGCTGGCCGCGCCCAGCCCGATGGCCAGAAGTGCCAGCCCGGCCCCGATGACCACGATCACAGCCCGCCCCCAGGCCTCGCCCGAACGATCGACGACGCGGCCCACGATGATGTCCAGCGGTCCGACAGGGCGACGCACGGCCACCACTTCGACCGCACGATTCGGACAAACGACTCCCTTGGCCAGGGCGACGACATAGACATCCTCGCCCAGCTCTGGTGCACGATCCGCCTGGGTCGTGGCCAGGGCGGCCAGGCCTACCGGCGGCCCGACCGGCGAGCGAATATAGCGCACGCCCGCCCCGCCGCGCCCTGTACGGCACGTCTCCTCCAGGCTTTGTGCGCCTCGCGCATTGCCGCTCTGGAAGGTGGCCAGCCAGCCCGCCAGGAAGGCGGTATCGCCTTCAGTCAGGGTCGCGGTGCCCAGGCCCGTCTCGATGCCCAGCTTCTGGACCATGGAGCCATAGTCATCCAGTGCAGCCAACGCTGCCTGTTCGCGCTGATCCACCCGCACCGCCGCACCCGTCACATACAGCGAGCCTGTCAGGGCCAAGGCCGCCACGATGGCCATTCCCACAACCAGCTGGGTCGAGGTGCCCTGTCCCAGCCAGCGGCGCAGGCCGCCCAGGGTCAATCGGTCTCGCCTGCGGGCCGGCGTCATTCTGTCCTGTCGGACAGTTCGCGGAAGATCAGGCTCTGGCTGCGGGCCGAGACGATCAGGGGGTGCAGGTCTTCGCCCAGTTCGGGCACCTGTTCCTTCAGCCGTCGCCGCAGGGCGCTGATGCGGGCATCAATGATGTTGACAAAATTGTCGGGCAGAAAGGTCCACTCCACCCAGCATTTCTCCCACAGCATGGTCTTGGTCACCGGCTGCCCTCTTGCGCCCATCAGTTCGCTGACGATGGCAAACTCCAGTGGCGACAGCTCGATCAGACGCGACTTACCGCACATCTCCAGCTTCAGCGTGCGGGCGCCTGTCGCCAGGCGGAATGGTCCGTTGATCAGATCCGCTCCGGCGGGCCTGGCCCGCCGCGCGGCGCGGCGCAGCTGGGCGGCGATCCGGGCCAGCAGTTCCTCGTCGCCGACGGGCTTGGACAGATAGTCGTCCGCCCCGGCGATCAGTCCCTCGACCCGTTGTCGTTCGGCTCCCAGAGCGGTCAGCATCAGAGCCGGGGCATCATAGGACAGGCTGTCCCCTGCGCGGATACGTTTCAATGTCTCCAGCCCGTCCAGGCCGCGCGTCATCCGGTCCAGGATCAGAACGTCGAAGGGCGCGTCCTTGATCGCCGCCAGGGCTTCCTCGCCGCTCTCGACGCGGCGCACGCCCTCAAACCCGGCCGCGAGCAATCTGTCGGACACATGGGCCGACAGCGCCGCATCGTCTTCCAGCAGCAGGGCGTGCCGCCCCGCGAAGACCACGCCAAGCTGAGCGAAGGCGTCTGTCTCGGACATCGGCATCGTTTCTCCGTCCACGATCAGGTCTCCCATCCTGGGTCCGGACGATAGGGGGCTGTGGGTCAAAGACAATCCAGGGAAACATGATCCTTTCTGACGGATGCGCGTTACAGCGCGCGTCTCTCCCATCGACAGGTTCCCATCATGAAGCGTATCGCCCTTCTTCTGCTCGCGGGCTCCTCCCTCGCCGCCTGCCAGACTGCGCCTGCCGCCAACGCCGGGTTCCTGAGCACCTATGATGGCTTGACGATCCGCGACGACACTCTGCGCGCCTCGATCCGCGAGCGACGCGACGAGGCTGCGGCCACGGCGGTGGAGCAGGTCTATCTGGAGCCCTCGGTCCTGGTCGCCGGCGCGGGCGACGCCCTATCCGAGGCCGATCGGGCCCTGGTCCTGCGCGAGGTCGACCGTCAGGTCTGCTATGAGATGAGCGAGCGGTTCACCGTCGTGAACGATGCCGCCAACGCCGCCCGCGTGCGCACGGCCGTGACCGGCATCAACCCCACGGGAGCTGCTGGCTCGGGCGTCGCCGCTATCGCCAATGTCCTGATCCCCGGGCCCGGTACCCTGCGCGTGCCCGGTACCACGGGAGGCCTCGCCGCCGAGGCGGAACTGGTCGCGCCGGGCGGGATGCAGGTCGCTGCCCTCGCCTGGGCCCGCAATGCCAATGTGGTCGGCGTCGACAGCCCCTCGCTATCCCGTGTCGGTGACGCCCTGCAGATGGCCGAGCCCTTCGGCGATGCCGTCGGCGACGCCTTCGCCCCCACGGGCCGGGCCGTGCGCCCCATCGCCGATCCGGACCCGTGCGCGGCCTATGGCCCGCGCACCCAGCCTGCCGGCTTCGCTACCCGCCTGGTCACCGGCCTCTATGTGCCCGAGATCAACACCGGCACGCGGGCCGAGCCGCCGAAAGACTGATTGCCACCGTCTCCTCCCCATCGCAGATGGGGAGGGGGACCGCAAAGCGGTGGAGGGCCCGCGCTCAAGCAGCGAGCGCCCGCGGCGCGAGCGTTAGCGCCCTTTTCTAAAAAGCGCTCTCGCCCGTAATCGCCCGGCCCAGGATCAGGGCGTGGACGTCGTGCGCGCCCTCATAGGTGTTGACGGTTTCGAGGTTCATGGCGTGGCGCATGACGTGCATCTCGCCGGTGATGCCGGCCCCGCCGTGCATATCGCGGGCGACGCGGGCGATATCCAGCGCCTTGCCGCAGTTGTTGCGCTTCATCATCGAGATGGCCTCGGGCACCCAGGCTCCCTGATCCAGCAGACGACCGAGCGCCAGCGCGCCTTCGAAGCCGAGGAAGATTTCCGTCTGCATGTCCGCCAGCTTCTTCTGCACCAGCTGGCGGCTGGACAGCGGACGGCCGAACAGCATCCGCTCCCCGACATAGTCGCGCGTCAGGTGGAAACAGGCCTCGGCCGCGCCCATCGCCCCCCAGGCGATGCCATAGCGCGCCTTGTTCAGGCAGCTGAACGGCCCGCGCAGACCCTTCACGCCCGGCAACAGGTTCTCTTCCGGCACGAAGACGTCGTTCAGGCCGATGTCGCCGGTGATGGAGGCCCGCAACGACAGCTTGTCGCCGATCTTGTCGGTGGTGAAGCCGTCCATGCCGCGTACGACGATGAAGCCCCGGATCGTGTCGTCAAGCTTTGCCCAGACCACGGCCAGGTCGCTGATCGGCGAATTGGTGATCCAGTATTTGGCACCGTTCAGGCGATAGCCGCCGTCCACGGCAACCGCCTTCGTTTTCATCGACGCCGGGTCCGAACCGCCGTCCGCCTCCGTCAGGCCGAAACAGCCGATGAGCTCGCCCGCCGCCATCTTCGGCAGGAACCGCATCTTCTGCTCCTCGGAGCCGAAAGCATAAATCGGATACATGGCCAGCGACGACTGTACCGACATGGCCGAACGATAGCCTGAGTCTACCGCCTCGATCTCGCGGGCGATCAGGCCATAGGCGACATGGCTGACGGCCGAGCCACCGTACTGTTCCGGGAGCATGGCCCCGAGGAACCCCATCTGGCCCATCTCGGTCATGATTGTCCGGTCGAAGGTTTCGTCGCGGAACGCCTCGACCACGCGAGGCAGCAGGCTGTCACGGGCATAGGACCGGGCCGCGTCCTGGATAGCCCGCTCGTCCTCCGTCAACCGTCCAGAGAGGTCCAGCGGGTCGTCCCAGCGGAACGTCTTCTGCGGATTGGTGCTGCCATCGGCCATGGTGTCGTCCCTGAAGCGTCGCGGGGCCTCATGCGATCGTGGGCGAATACGACGATCGAACCCCTGTTCTGGCGCGCGGTTTAGGACAGAATGAGCGTGGCGGGTAGAGGCCCGCGCCGTCGCAGGTTAGGATGTCCGCATGATCCGCACCCTGAAGCGCCTGTTCGCCGACCACCCGCGCGAGGTAGAGGAAACCTATTTCCAGCATATGGCGGCGTCTTCCCGCTACGGTTTCAAGCTGCTCAGGCTTTCGGCCTGCGCCTTCACCCACGCCCTGATCCCGGGGCTGCACAAGAGCACCGTCTCGGAATCCATTCGGGGTATGGCGCGTGACCTGGGCGGCCGGGCAGACGAGGCGCGCGAGACCCGCATGCGTGACGCGGGCGTCTGGGACGTTGGCCTGTAAGGCCTAGCGCGGCGCGCGCTTGGCCAGAATACGTTGCAGGGTGCGGCGGTGCATGCCCAGGCGGCGCGCTGTTTCCGAGACATTGTGGTCGCACAGCTCATAGACCCGCTGGATATGCTCCCAGCGCACGCGGTCCGCACTCATCGGATTGGCGGGGGGCTCGGGCGCTTCGCCGGTCGCCAACAGGGCCTTGACCACGTCGTCGGCGTCGGCGGGCTTTTGCAGATAGTCCACGGCACCGGCCTTGACGGCGGCGACTGCCGTGGCGATGGCCCCATAGCCGGTCAGCATGACAATCTTGGCGTCCTCGCGCCTGTCCCGGATGGCTTCCACAATCTTCAGCCCGTTGCCGTCCTCCAACCGCATGTCCAGCACGGCGAAGGCCGGTAGCGCGGTCTTCAACGCATCGCGCGCCTCGGCCAGGGACGCTGCCAGCGTCACCTCGAACCCCCGGCTTTCCAGGGCCCGGCCCAGGCGTGTGCGCAGCGCATTGTCGTCGTCCAGCAGCAGCAGGCTCTTGTCCGCTAGGGCGGCGATGCGGTCTTCGGTGCTCGTCTCGACTTCGGCCATCGGTGTTCTCCTTGGCAGGGACATCGGTAACGATACGACTGCGGTCAAGGTTCAGCGTCAGGGGTGCGACACTACGCCGGGAGGTCCTGGGTCGCCACCTCAAGCGCCGGTCTGGGCCACCGCACGGCGACCCGGGCCCCGCGCGGCTGGCTGCGATCGGTCGCCCCCTCACCGGGGCCCACCGCTACCTTGCCGCCGGTCCGCTCCAGCAGGGTGCGGGCGATGAAGAAGCCCAGCCCCATGCCCCCCTGGCTGGGCGCAATCGCCACCGGCTCCGGCGCAGGCATCGTCTTGGCCTTGCGCCCCTTGCGTCGGGGCGTGGCCGCGGCGACGGAGGAGGCGATCTGGGCGGCCAACGCCCGGCGCGCCTTCCCCTGGGGTCGACTGGTCACATAGGGCTCGCCCAGTCGGGGCAGAATGTCGGCGGGGAAGCCCGGCCCGTCATCGACGATCTCGATCTCGATGAAGCCTGCATCGACCAAGGCTCGCACCCGCACCTTCGACCCCGCGAAATCGGCGGCGTTCTCGACCAGGGTCGATAGCCCATGAATGACCTCGGGCAGGCGACGCACGCGCGGCTCTGGCTCGCCCGAGGCCGTCCGCACGGACACTTCGAACGCCAGGTCAAAACCCCGATGCGGCTCGGTCACCTCTTCCAGCAGCCCCTTGAGCCCCACCTCGGCAAAGGAAGCGTCGCCCTCTTCGGGCTGCTGCGACAGTTGTTTCAGTATTCCCCGGCACCGCTCCGCCTGTTGCAGGATCAGCGCTGCATCCTCTGCCGCCGGGCCATCCTTGACCGACGCCCGCAGCAACTCCTTGGCCACAACCTGGATCGTAGCCAGCGGCGTGCCCAGCTCATGCGCCGCCGCCGCCGCCAGACCACCCAGGGCCGCCAGCCGCTGTTCGCGTTGCAGCACGTCCTGGGTGGTGGCCAGGGCCAGTTCCAGCTTCTCCGCATCCGCCGCGACGCGCCAGGCATAGGCGGCGGTGAACACCACCCCCGTGACGAGGGCCAGGCCCGTTCCAAACCGATACAGCGGCGGCAGTTCCAGCTCTGTCCCCGCCTGCCACGGCAGGGGCATGGACATGAAGAACAGCGCCACCGTCGCGGCCAGAACCAGCAGGCCCATCAGCACCGCCTGACGCCCCGGCAGGGAAGCCGCCGCCACCGTCACCGGCGCGACCAGCAGCAGGCTGAACGGGTTCTGCAACCCGCCGGTCAGGCCCAGCAGCAGGCTGAGCTGCAGGATGTCGAACCCCAGATGCAGGGCCGTCATTCGCCCGTCGGCGACCGCGCCGTCCGATCGCTTAAGCCGCGCGGTGGCATTCAGGTTCATCACCACGCTGGCGGCGATAACGGCCAGGCACGGCCACAGCGGCAGGTCGAAATGCAGCCAGCCGGTCGCCACCGCCACGGTGGCGCTCTGGCCCGCAATGGCCATCCAGCGCAGGATGATCAGGGTGCGCAGGCTCAGACCGCGGCTGCGGCGGGGCAGGTTGCGCCAGCCGCCGAAACGGCCCGTCTCGGGCGGGCTCGGCTGCGACGAAAACGGGGCTTGGGTCTGGCTCACGCCTCTTCTATAGCCCGGCTTGCTGTGTTTACGCATGTTCCATGAGGGTCACGATGCCGCGCCGTTCTATCCTGCTGTTCGCCGGGGCCTGTATCGCCATCGCCGCCGCCATCGTGGTCGTCGCGCTGGTCGTCGTGGGCGGTCGCAGCCAGACGACGGACGCCGTCACCTTCACCGAAACGGGTACCGGACAGCCTCAGGTCGGCGGACCCTTCCAGCTGGTCAATCAGGACGGCCAGACCGTCGATCAGTCGATCCTGAATGACAAGTGGTCCCTGGTCTTCTTCGGCTTCACCTACTGCCCCGACTATTGCCCCACGACACTGGCGGCTCTGGAGGCGACGCAGCGTCAGCTGGGTGACAAGGCGAAGGACGTTCAGGTCATTTTTATTACGGTCGACCCCGCCCGCGACACGCCGCAAGCCATGAAAGATTATCTGTCCTCCGACGGCTTTCCCGAGGGCGTCATCGGCCTGACTGGCACGCCCGAACAGGTCCGCGCCGCCGCCGACGCCTACCGCGCCTATTACAGCCAGGTCGGAGAAGGCGAGGGCTACACCATGAACCACTCGCTGACCGTCTATCTTATGGGCCCGAACGGCAGGTTCCGCGCACCCCTGGCCCATGACATGGGACCCCAGCAGGCTGCCGACGTCATCGAGCGCAATATGGCGCGGGGATAGGGCTCCCCACAACTGCGTGATCGACGCTAATGATTTTGCAGTGCGGCACACTATATGCTGCTGTGCCGTATCGTGACCGTTCGCGGTCGCCGACCAGGATCGACATGCTGTATTCGCTGCACGAACTCGCCTACGCCTCCGCCTCACCCTTCCGGATTGGGGCCCAGATGGCCCGGACCTTCTGGTCGTCGCCGCTGAACCCCGCCGCAGACACCGCCATCGGCCGCACCGCCTTCGCCTCGGCCGAACTGTTCGAGAGCGTGACGCGCCGGTATGGCAAGCCGGACTGGCGTCTGGACGTCATCACCGTCGGCAATCGCCCGGTGCGCACGACCCAGCAGATCGTCTGGTCCTCGCCCTGGTGCCGTCTGATCCGCTTTGCCCGCAACATAGGCGACCTGAAACGTGCCGGAAAGCCGACAGCGGCCCCGTCGGTGATGATCGTCGCGCCCCTGTCGGGCCACTATGCCACCCTGCTGCGCGGGACGGTCGAAGGCTTCCTTCAGGACCACGACGTCTATGTCACCGACTGGTCCAACGCCCGTCAGGTGCCGATGCTGGAGGGGCGGTTCGACTTCTCCGACTACATTGACCACGTGCGCGAGATGCTGGCCGCCATCGGCCCGCGGGCCCACGTCGTCGGTGTTTGCCAGCCCGGCCCGCCGGTCCTGGCGGCCTGCGCCCTCATGGCCGAGGACAACGACCCCAACCGGCCCGCCTCCATGACCTTCATGGGTTCGCCCATTGATGCGCGCCTGTCGCCGACGGTGACCAATGAACTGGCCGAGGAAAAGCCCTTCGCCTGGTTCAAGTCGAACATGATCCACACCGTGCCCTGGCCCTATCCGGGGTTCGGGCGACGCGTCTATCCAGGCTTCGTCCAGCTCTACAGCTTCATGTCGATGAACGAGGACAAGCATATCGACGCCCACCACCGCTACTTCCAGGACCTGGTCTCGGGCGACGGCGACGGGGTGGAGAAGCACGAGGAATTCTACGACGAATACCTCTCGGTGCTGGACCTCTCGGAGGAGTTCTATCTTTAGACCATCGACATCGTTTTCCAGCAGCATCTGCTGCCGCGCGGCCTGCTGGAGCATCGCGGGCGCAAGGTCGATCTGACCAAGATCACGGACATCGCCCTGATGACTGTCGAAGGGGCCAAGGACGATATCTCCGGCGTCGGCCAGACCCAGGCGGCGCATGGTCTGTGCACGCGCCTGACCGACGATCAGCGCGTGCTGTATGTCCATCCCGACGTCGGCCACTATGGCGTATTCAACGGTCGCCGGTTCCGCGACGACATTTATCCGCGCGTCCGCGACTTCATCGCGGCCCATGAGGTGGCCAGTGCAGTACCGGAACGGCCAGCGGCTGCCGCCTGAAGCGCTTGGCGTCGCCGCCCGGCTGTCGGTCAATCCCCGCGCCCGCCGCCTGTCGATCCGCATCGACGGGCGCGCGGGCGAGGCGGTCCTGATCGCGCCCAGCGAGCGCAAGCTGGGCGAGGTCGTGGCCTTTGCCCGCACCAAGACGGACTGGATGCTGGATCGCCTGGCCCAGCGCCGGCCCGGCACGCCGATAGTCTCCGGCGGGGTCCTTCCTCTGTTCGACCGGCCGACCCGGCTGCTCGCCGTGCCCGGTGCCGGGGCCGCCCGACTGACCGAGGACGCCGACGGTCCCGTCATCCTGTCGGGTGGCGAAGGCGAGGCCTTTGCCCGCCGCGTCGAGAACCTGTTCAAACGCATCGCCCGCGACACCTTGCAGGCGCGCACCGACGTGCATCTGAAGGCCCTCGCTCAGCGTCCGGTGAAGATCTCCATCGCCGACCCCAAGTCCCGCTGGGGTTCCTGCAGCCCGCACAACCGCACCATCCGCTACAGCTGGCGGGTGATCATGGCCCCGCATGCGGTGGTCGATTACCTGGCCGCGCACGAGGTTGCCCATCTGGTCCATGCCGACCACAGCCCGGCCTACTGGTCCGTCGTCCACGACCTGATCGGCGACCACCGCCCCTATCGCCGCTGGCTTAAGGACCATGGCGCGGCCCTCCACGCCGTGGGGCGCTAGATCAAGGGTATGAGTCGAGCCATTGCCTAGAGATGCTCTCTATCTCACCCTCCGTCAGGGCAAAGACGACGTGGTAGACGTCGTTTCGGTATGCCACGCCTGTTGCGTTGGACACTTTGCATCCGGGTAACTTGCCGCGGCTACTGAGGATGGTCTGTCCGTCACAGATGCCACCGCTAAGGCGGTAATGTGCGAGTTCAGGTGGGCTGGAGGCGTCTAGGTACGATCCAACACAAAGGCCATCTAGGCAATCTGGTGATGATGGTGCGCACGCCGCGAGGCCCCAAGCTGCTGCCGCAATCCACGCAAATCGCATCTAGTCCCCCTAGAAGAACAGCGGCTCGCGGCTACGCTCGGGCTGACGGTCGTCGGGGCGCTGAGGCTGGGGTGCTGTCGGGCGCACCACGGCGGGCTCGCGCCCTCGCGGATCATTCGGGTCGCTCCGTGCCGGAGGTGCCGAGGGCTCCTCGTAGACACCCTCATCCGTCTCCGCCGGAGGATTGTCGCCGTAAGGATCGCCGATCTCTTCCAGCATCTGCCCGATCGGGGTCGGCGGCTGCCAGCCTTCGGGCATGGCCGGGCCGTCGGGAATGGCCGGAGCGTTCAGACGGGGTAGAGCCGCCTCCATGAAGCCGCGCCAGATAGCGGCGGGGGACGAGCCGCCGGTGATGCCGCGCATCGCCGTATTGTCATCCTTGCCGACCCAGACGGCGGTGACGAAGCCGCCGGTATAGCCGACGAACCAGGCGTCCTTGTAGTCCGAGGTCGTGCCCGTCTTGCCCGCGATATCGCGCCCCGCGATTCCCGCCGACCGGCCCGAGCCGGATGTGACGACGCCGCGCAGCATCTGGTTCTGGTAATAGAGGAAGGGGTTGGAAATCGCCTGTACTGGTGCCCCCTGGCGCGCGTCGCGCTGATAGATCACCCGGCCCTGCGGCGTGCGGATGCGGCTGATGCCATAGGCGCTGACGCGGCGACCGCCATTGGCGAAGGCGTCATAGGCCTGGGCCATCTCCAGCGGGCTGACCTCAACGGCCCCCAGGGCCATGGCCGGCTCCAGCCCGATCCGGCTGGTGATCCCCAGACGGCGTGCGGTGCGAGCAACATTGTCGCGCCCGATCTGGTCGGCCAGACCGGCAGCGATGGTATTGGTCGACTGGGCCACGGCATTGGCCAGGGTCGTCTCGCCGATGAAGTTGCCGGAATAGTTTCGCGGCGACCAGTTGCCGATGGTGATGGGCTGATCCACGACGCGGCTCTCGGGCGTATAGCCCGCCTCCAGCGCGGCCAGATAGACGAACGGCTTGAAGGCCGAGCCCGCCTGGCGCCGTGCCTCGGTGGCGCGGTTGAACTGGCTGTCGGCGTAAGATGCCCCGCCGATCATGGCCCGCACCCGCCCGTCGCCGTCCAGCGCGACTAGGGCGGCCTGTTCCACGCCCTTGCCTTCGTCGCGATCCAGGATGCGCCGCACGGCCCGCTCGGCCGAGGTCTGCAGCGTCAGGTCCAGCGTGGTCTCCACCACCAGGTCCTCAGTCGGCTCGCCGACCAGTTCGCGGATCTGGCGATCCAGCCAGTCGACGAAATACTGGGCATGCTGGGTTGCCAGGGTACGCGAGACCCGAACCGGCGTGGCGGCGGCGGCATCACGCTGTGCGACTGTGATCACGCCCGCCTCGACCATTTCGTTCAGAACGACCGTGGCCCGCCCGGCCGCACGCTCGCTCTCGGACACCGGCGAATAGCGCGACGGAGCCTTCAGCAGACCGGCCAGAAGCGCGGCCTCACCGACCGTCAGATCCTTGGCCCCCTTGTCAAAATAGCGCTGCGACGCCGACTCGATGCCGTAAGCCCCGGCACCGAAATAGACCCGGTTCAGATAGAGGGCGAGGATCTCCTTCTTGGAGAATTTCATCTCCAGCCAGACGGCCAGCATCAGTTCTTGAACCTTGCGCTTCATGTTCTGGTCGGGCGACAGGAACAGGTTCTTGGCCAGCTGCTGCGTCAGGGTCGAGCCGCCCTGGACCACGCGCCCCGCGCGGATGTTGGCGACCATCGCCCGGCTCATGCCGATGGGGTCGAAGCCGGGGTGGCCATAGAAGCGCCGGTCCTCGATCGCCACGAAGGCGGCGGGCACATAGTCGGGCAGGCTGTCCAGATCGGCGGGCGGGGCCATCTGGGTGCCGCGCACCGCGATCAAAGCGCCGTTGCGATCCAGATAGGTGATCGAGGGCTGGCGATCGACATTGTACAGGCTGGCCGTGCTGGGCAGGTCGCGCGCAAAGACGGCAAAGAAGACCACCAGGAAGATCAGCGCCCAGACCGCCAGGACCGCGCTCCAGTAGAAGAAGCGCTTCCACCCCGTCCGCTTCGGCTTGCGGCCGTCGGGGGCAGGACTGGACTCATTACCGAAACGCGCGCCTGAACCCGCCATTGCAACCCTCATCAAGCCGATGCCCGGTCATAGCGGGTCGCGCGGCATACGGAAACGGTGCCCCCCGTTTCACACGATCGTGAGCACCGTTTCCGCCGAAAGCATGGCCGTTCGAAGGGCTATTCTAAAAACGCGTTCACCTCGGCCAGGAAGCGTTCCGGCTGGTCCAGCATGATGAAGTGGGCGCTGTCGTCGATCCGCTTCAGCGTGACGCCGGGCAGATTGGCGAAGGAGGCGGCATAAATGCCGTCGGTGACTTCATCGGTCATGCGGGCGTCGTTGAACTTGACGTACAGCACCTCGGTCGGGGCCGTGATCCGCGCCAGTTCGGGACGCAGATCCGTGGTGATCAGCTCGCGCATGGAGGCGGCGGCCACATTTTGATCGCTGGTCACGCTGTCCTGGATCGGGCCGGCACGCGCCGCCTCGGTATTGATCATACCGGCGATGGTCTGAGAGGCCTGGGCCTGCCAGGCCTCTGGCGGAGAGCTGCGCATGCCGGTGGCGACCATGTCGGCCATGGGCTGGACGCTCTGGGCCGTGGCCTGCGGTCCGCCGAACATGGCACCCATGAAGGGGATCATGTCCACCACCATCAGCTTGCCGACCAGTGCGGGCTGACGCGCCGCCAGCATCATGGCGATGGTACCGCCCATCGAGTGGCCGATGACCACCGGCTTGTCGAGTTGCTGCTGGCGAATGTAGCGAGCCAGATCGGCGGCAACGGGCGTGGCCACCAGGCCTTGAGCATTGTCCTCGGCCGGGGCACCGGCGAAGCCCTGAACATGGATGCGGTGGATGCGGTAGCGATCTTTCAGCGCCTCGGTCAGCCTATCCCAGACTTCCGGCGAGGACGACAGGCCGGGGATCAGGATGATGTCGCCGATCGGTTGTTCCGGCCCGTCGATACGGACATGAAAGCGTCCCGATTCGAAGTCGGCATGCTGATGGCCATGATCTGCGGCAGCGTTTCCAGCGTGGTCGGCATGCTGGGCCAGGGCAGGGGTGGCCGCGGTCGCCAGAATGGCAGCGGCGACAAAGGCTAGGGTTCTGTTCATGCGTGTTGTCCTCCCGACGATGACCGCTCAATACCAATTTACTTTATAATGTAAAGTGCTTTCTTTGTCACGCGATGCTGACAGGCGACAAGCGCGATGAAGCCCAATACGATGGCGGCATGCCCGCCGATACCGCTGATCTCTCCGCCACTGCCCGACCTTCGCCCGCGCCCACGGCCTTCGGCAAGGGGTTCGTGCTGGACACCTGGTATTTCGTCGCCCTGTCGCGCGAGGTGAGGCCCGGCGACATGAAGCGGCACGAGCTGCTGGGCGAGCCGGTCCTGATCGGTCGGACGAAGGCGGGCCAGGTCTATGGCATGCGCGACATCTGCCCGCACCGCGCCGCCCCCCTGTCCGCTGGGCGTCTGGTCGACAAGCCGGGCGAGGCCGAGACGATCGAGTGCTGCTACCACGGCTGGCGCTTCCGCCCGGACGGTGTCTGCGCCGCCATCCCGTCACTGGTCGAAGATCAGGCCTATGAGCCCGAGCGTATCCGTGTCCGGTCCTATCCGGTCCGCGAGAGCCAGGGCATGATCTTCGTCTGGATGACGTCCGATCCGCGCAGCCCCGCAGAGCCGGATCACGAACCGCCCGTCTTCCCCGGCGTGGTGGGCGGCGAGGCGCGGCTGGTCGAGGCGATGGATTTCGACAGCCATATCGACCATGCGGTGGTCGGCCTGATGGACCCGGCCCACGGCCCCTATGTGCATCAGCAGTGGTGGTGGCGCTCGGAACATTCGATGCACGAAAAATCAAAAGCGTTCGAGCCGCGTGACCTCGGTTTTGCCATGGTCCGCCACGCCCCTTCGTCCAACAGCCGGGCCTACAAGATTCTGGGCGGGGCTCCGGCGACCGAGATCACCTTTCGCCTGCCCGGCTATCGCTGGGAGCACATTCAGGTGGGTGCGAAACAGGTGCTGGCCCTGACCTGCCTGACACCGGTCACGGAGACGAAAACCCGCATCACCCAGATATTCTGGTCCGACCACTGGGTGTTCGGCATCGCCAAGCCGTTCCTGCGCCAGGGTGTGCGGGCCTTCCTGAAACAGGACGGCGGTATGGTGAACCTGCAGAAGGAAGGCCTGCGCTACGATCCGGCCCTGATCTGGATCGACGACGCCGACAAACAGGCCAAATGGTATCAGCAGCTGAAACGCGAGTGGATCAGGAGCCGCGCGGACAAGCGACCCTTTGACAATCCGGTCAAGGCCTCGACACTCAGGTGGAAGAGTTAACTGCCGCTTCTGTGTTGAAGCTGCAGAACGACCGCTCCGCGAGCGGAAGCGACCAAAAAGAGGGTCCGCTGGCGGACCAGCGGGCCTTTCTTGGTTACTGCCGGGCTCGCTGGCCGGCAAGAATCAGGTCCATCTGCTTGCGGACGTGCGGGGTCAGCTCTTCCATGCTCCAGCCGTCGTAAGCGGCATGACGGTAGTTGGACATGTAGATTTCCCAGATCATCCGGGTCATCAGCGTCACATCGATGTCCTGGCGCAATTCGCCTTCGCGGATACCGGCCTGGAGAATACCGGCCACGGCTTCAACGAACGGGCGGGCCATGGCGCGCTGGCGTTCGTTGGCGTCTTCCGGCTGGAACCAGGCTCTGGCAAAGATCGCCTGAACAAGCGGCAGGTGCTCCAGGCCGCGATGATAGCCGACCGACAGGGCGGCCGTCAGGCGGTCGCTGGCGCGGCCGTCCTCTTTCGCCGCAGCCTGAAAAGCTTCCAGCGTGCCTTCAAGATTTTCGGCCAACACGGCCTCGAACAGTTCGGACTTGTCCTGGAAGTTGGCGAAGACCGCGCCTGTCGACATGCCGGCACCCTTGGCGATGTCGCGAATAGTGGCGGCGTCATAGCCCCGCTCCGCGAACAGGGTGCCGGCCGCTTCCAGAACCTTTCCCCGCGTGCGGACCTTGGCGGCCTGACGGCGGTTTAGGCGCGGGGCGTCGATGTCTGCGTTGGTCTGGGGGGAGGTCAAAGCGGAATCTCGCATAAAACGGTTACTCGACTGGCGGCATCATGCACACGCCGCGTGAAACAGGATCACCGAAGTGACGGAAGGAATGGAATACGGCCGCATCAGCGCACCGAACGTCTTTCCGGACAGCGCGGCTGTTGACCACCGAACGATGACCAAATTGGGGTGCACAGATTAATGGAACCCGTCTCGGGAAGGTTAAGCTGAGGATAGCCGCGACTTTCAGGCGGCGGGCATCAACGACGGGTTGTCGCGCGCAGCGCGCGGGGTCGCCGTGGTTGTTGTCCGTCTGGCATGGCGGCCTGAAACAGCTTTCGGTAGCGGTCCCGACGCTCGTGGATGGAGGCGAGGACAAGTCCCATGGGCACGCCAAGATCAACAAGCGTGTTCTCGGCCAACTGCAGGCTGGCCTCTGTGGTTTCAGGCACGGCATCGGTGACGCCCAGCCGATAGAGGCGTTCCGCATGGCGATCATCGCGGGCGCGGGCAATCAGGATAAGGTCGGGCCGCAGGGCGCGCGCAGCGACGACAACCTCGTCCACCTTGCCTGGCGCATCCATGGTGACGATGACCGCCCGCGCTGTGTCGATGCCGCACAGCCTCAACATCTCCTCACGCCCGGCATCACCATAAAAGACATTGGCACCTTCTGCTCGCCCCTTTGACACCGTCGACGGGTTGGCATCGATAGCCAGAAACGCCTGTCCGTGCTCGGTCAGCATTTCGCCTACCAGCCGCCCGACGCGACCAAATCCGACGATCAGGACCTGATTTTCGGTGTCGACGGGCACCGTTGCCTCGGGCGGCAGTTCGGGATGCGCGGCTTCTACCCGCCTCGTCAGGCGACTGGCGATCAAGGCCATAAGCGGAATGGTAAAGATGCTGATGGTCGCGGCCAGCAGGGCAGTCTGGGTGAAGGCCGCCGAACCGATGCCCTCCAGCACCCCGGCACCCAAGATGACGAAGGCGAACTCTCCCGCCGGGCCCAGGACCAGCGCTGTCTCTATGGCGGTGCGATTGTTCAGTCCCCAGAAGCGGGCTGCACCAAAGATCAGGACAATCTTGACCCCCGTCAGCAGGGCGGCGAGGCCGAACACGCCCCACGGGTTGGCGGCGACGGCATCCAGGTCCAGTCCGATGCCGACCCCGACAAAGAAGACACCCAGCAACAGCCCCTTGAACGGCTCGATCGAGATTTCGACCTCGCGCCGGAACTCTGTTTCCGCCAGCAGCAGCCCGGCAATCAGGGCCCCTAGGCTCATCGACAGACCCGCAGCCTGGGCCGCCAGTCCCGAGCCGACGACGACCAGCAGGCTTGCCGCGACAAACATCTCCTGGCCCTGTCCCTTGGCCTTGGCCTTCGCCACGGAGCGGAACATGGGTCGCAGCACCAGCCGACCCAGCGCGACCAGCAACGCCAGGCCAATGGCGGCGGGAACCAGGGTCAGAAGCGCAGGCCTCAGCACGGCCGGATCGAAGTCGCCGCCCGCCGTGGCAGCACCCTGAGCCAGTGCAGCCAGAACCGTGACCGTGATCAGGATCGGCGCGACGGCCAGATCCTGAGCCAGCAGGATGGAAAAGGTCGCCCGGCCGCTGGTTGTCGTCACGCGCCCGCGCTCCGCCATGACTGGCATGACCACCGCTGTCGATGACAAGGCCAGCCCCATGCCCAGCACGGCTGAAGCAACCAGCGACTGGCCCATCAGCATGAAGATGCCGCCCAGTACGACCGTGCAGGCCGCGACCTGGGTCAGGCCCAGACCGAAGACCAGTCGACGCATAGCCTTGAGGCGTTCCCAAGACAGCTCCAGCCCGATCATGAATAGCAGGAAGGCCACGCCCAGTTCCGACAACGAGCGAATCTGGGCGGCGTCCGAAATGGTCAGCCAGCTCAGCCACGGGACGGTGTCGGTCAGACGCGCTAGGCCCTGCGGGCCCAGCAGCACGCCGGCAGCCAGGAAGCCGAGCACCGGGCTGATCTTTAACCGGTTGAACAGGGGCACGACCACGCCTGCGGCCGCCAGAAAGACCACCAGGTCCTTGTATTCTCCGCCGCCGTGCCCGCCCGCCATGATGCTCCCGCCTGTTGCGGCGCACTATCGGTCGATGCGCAGGCTAGGCCAAGCGAAACCCTTGCAGCACAGGCTTTAAATCCATTCATGACAAAAAATTCAGGTCACGGAGGCAAATTCGGGGCGTAGGGTCCGCGCCGACACTGAAGCCCCTGAACAATCACGGTGAAGTCGACGATGAAAACCCTGCTCCTTGGTGCCGCGATCGGTGCCCTGCTCCTTCCTGCCGCCGCCCAGGCCCAGCATTTCAGTGACGACGGTCACAACCACACCTGCATCGACGAGGCCTGCACCGTCTTCGAACTGTTTCAGGCACCTGCCGACGGCGCGACCGTACAGGGCTATCAGGGCACGGAAACACCGAAATACGGCACCTGGGGCTTTGATCTGGCCGGGCGCGATACCTCTGTGAACCCCGGCGACAACTTCTTTCGCTACGCCAATGGTGTCGCGCTGGATCGCCTGCAGATCCCTTCGGATCGTACGTCCTACGGTTCGTTCAATCTGCTGCGCGAACTGTCGGACAACCGGGTAAAGGTCATGATTGACGCCCTGGCAGCCCGCACCGACCTCACTGCGGGATCGGATGAGCAGAAGATTGCCGACGCCTATCGCGCTTATATGGACGAGGCACGGATCGAGGCGCTGGATGCCCAGCCGTTGGCTCCGTATCTGGCCGCCATCCGCGCCGCCGACACCCACGACAAGGCTGCCGTCTACATGGGCCAGACCCAGGGCCGCATCGGCGGGTCGATCTTCGGCACCGGCATCTCGACCGACCAGAAGGCCCCGACCCGTTATGTCGTCTCGACCGGCCAGTCGGGCATCGGCCTGCCCAACCGCGACTACTATCTGGAGCAGCGCTGGGCCGACAAGAAGGTGCTGTATCAGGCCTATGTCGCCCGCATGCTGGAGATGATCGGCTGGGAAAACCCGGTCGAAAGCGCCGCTGCCATCGTCGCTTTCGAGACCCGCATTGCCGAAGCGCACTGGACCCCGATCCAGAACCGCAACCGCGACGAGACCTACAACGAATACACCATCGCCCAGCTTGCCCAGGAGGCCCCCGGCTTCCCGTGGCAGGACTATTACACTGCTGTAGGCGTCGGCGAGGTACCGCGCCTGATCGTGCGTCAGGACACGGCCATGCCGTTGATCGCCGCCATCTATGCCGAGACGCCGATGGAAACGATCCAGGCCTGGCAGGCCTTCCACACCACCGACGATGCCGCAGGTCAGCTGTCAAAACGCTTTGCAGACGCCCAGTGGGAGTTCCGCTCGCGCGATCTGCAGGGCCAACCCATGCAGCGCCCCCGCGACAAGCGCGGCATCAGCCATGCCGAGGGCATGCTGGGCGAGGCCGTCGGCCGCCAGTATGTGGCCGAATACTTCCCCGCCGAATCCAAGGCCAAGATGGAAGAACTGGTCGCCAACCTGCGCCTGGCCCTGGCTGCCAGGATCGAGACCTACGACTGGATGAGCGCCGAGACCCGCGCGGCGGCAGAAGAAAAGCTGAACAAGTTCACAGTCAAGATCGGCTACCCGAACAAGTGGCGTGACTACTCCGATCTGGAAGTCCGCCCCGACGATCTGTTCGGCAATATCGAGCGGGCCGGCCTGTTCCGGTGGAACTATCAACTGAACCGCCTGAACGATCCCGTCGACAAGGATGAGTGGGGCATGACCCCGCAGACGGTGAACGCCTATTACAACTCCACCAATAACGAGATCGTCTTTCCGGCCGCCATCCTTCAACCGCCCTTCTTCGATCCGGATGCCGACCCGGCGGTCAACTATGGCGGAATCGGCGGCGTGATCGGTCACGAGATCGGCCACGGCTTCGATGACCAGGGCTCCAAGTCCGACGGCGACGGCGTGCTGCGCAACTGGTGGACGCCGCAGGACAAGGCCAATTTCGATGCCCTGACCACGCGCCTCGGCGCCCAGTACGACCAGTTTGAACCCATCCCCGGCTTCAATGTGCAGGGCGGACTGACCATGGGTGAGAACATCGGCGACGCCGCCGGTGTGGCCGTGGGTCTTGCCGCCTATCGCCTGTCGCTGAATGGAGCCGAGGCACCGATCCTGGACGGCACGACCGGTGATCAGCGCTTCTTCTACGGCTGGGCCCAGGTCTGGCAGTCCAAATATCGTGAGGATGCTCTGAAGCAGCAGATCGCCACCGATCCCCACAGCCCGGCCGAGTTCCGCGTCATCGGTCCTGTTCGCAATGTGGACGAGTGGTACACGGCGTTCGACGTCGAGCCGGACGCTGCCTACTACCTGCCTTCGGACCAGCGCGTCCGGATCTGGTAGCGACTGGCGGATCAAGTTGATGAGGGCCGGAGTGGATACGCTCCGGCCTTTTTCATGTCCGGCCCGGGCCAGGCATCAGGCACGAAAAAGCCCGCTGCGGGGGATACGACGCAGCGGGCTTTCTTTCGCTCTCTAAGGAGCGGACGTTTCCTCCCCGAAACGCCTCCAGGAGCTGCTGCGCCGAAACGCTGCGCTTCCGAGTGCGACCAAATGACGACAAATCGACGTTCAAGTCAATGATTGGACAGGCAATACCAGTCTTCAGACTCAGGTTATCGACGATAACTTACGCAGTTCCAAGCGTTGCTGAAACAATACGGCGAACCGTCTCGACCATCAGGCCCCGCTCGACAGACAACTGGCCCGGACGCTCGGCCTTCCAGGCTTCATTGCCCGCGACAGCAGAGGCGGCGGCCCGCCCCGCGTCCAGATCCTTGATGGTCACGGTTCCTGCGGCGATCTCGTCTCCCCCCAGGATGACGGCGGCGGGAGAGCCGCGCCGGTCCGCATATTTCATCTGTGCCTTCATGCCCGCCCGGCCCAGATACAGTTCGGCGGCGATCCCTGCATTTCGAAGCTCGGCCAGGGCCTCCAGATAGTGCGGCATGTCGGCGTCGGAAAAGACGATCAGCACGACCGGCCCGCGCACCGCAGCATCGTCTGCGCGCCCCGCTGCTCTCAGGGCCGAGGCCAGACGAGACACCCCGAACGAAAACCCCGTCGCCGGCAACCGCTCGCCCGTGAAGCGAGCGACCAGATCGTCATAGCGACCGCCGCCCCCGATGGAGCCGAAGCGCACGGCGCGGCCCTTGTCGTCGGTGGTCTCCAGCAGCAGTTCGGCCTCAAAGACTGCACCGGTATAGTATTCCAGCCCGCGAACGATAGTCGGGTCGAACCGCACCGCATCCTGGCCGACCTTCATCGCGTTCAGCGCCGTATCGATGGCGGCCAGTTCACCCAGCGCCGCCTCGCCGATCGCGCCCAGCCCGCCTGCACGCGCGACCGCATCCAGTGTGCCCGCACGGCTCAGCCCCGCATCTCCGGCCGACGCCAGGAAAGCCTCGATGGTTGTGGCCACACCGAGTGGCAGCTGCGCGCCCTTGGTATAGTCGCCGCTGTCGTCCAGACGCCCTTCGCCCAGCAGGGCCGCGACCCCCTCCCAGCCCAGGCGGTCGAACTTGTCGATGGCCCGCAGCGCCGTCAGCTTCTGGACCGGATCGGTCACCCCGCCCGCCTCGAACAGGCCGTCGAACAGCTTGCGGTTCGAAACGCGGATCACGGCCTGATCCGTGTCCAGGCCTGCGGCCCTCAGGCCCTCGCCCGCCATGGCGATGATCTCTGCATCGGCCTCGGGCCGGTCCGAGCCGACGGTGTCGGCATCGCACTGGGTGAACTCGCGGAACCGACCCGGACCGGGCTTCTCATTGCGCCACACCGATCCGAAGGCATAGCGGCGGAAGGGCTTTGGCAGCGTCTCCCAATTCTGCGCCGCGAACCGGGCCAGCGGTGCGGTCAGGTCGTACCGCAGCGCCATCCACTGATCATCGTCGTCCTGAAGCGCGAACACGCCCTCATTGGGACGGTCGGCGTCGGGAAGGAATTTGCCCAAGGCATCGGCATATTCAAACGCGCCCGTGTCCAGCGGCTCGAAGCCCCAGCGCTCATAGACCTCCGACACCTGGCGCACGATGCGGCGCTCGGCGATGAGGTCGCGCCCGCGCCGGTCGGCAAAGCCACGCGGATTGCGGGCTTCGGGGCGGGCGGGGGCAGTGTCGGTCGGGTCGGTCATGCCGCGCGATTAAGCCATCGCAGGGCCACCGGCAACGATCCCGTGGCGATCAGGCCGCGGCACCTTTTCGCAAGGGCAGCCGCCGGCCCTGGCTCAGGCAGCGCCAGACCCATTCGAACGGCCCCATCCGGAACTGCGACAGCCACAGCGGCGACCAGACGATCAGCAGGGCCCACACCCCGACCACCCACATCCACAGCGTCCCCGGCTCGGCGCGGCCAAAGATCATCGGCCCGCCGGGCATGACCGCCAGCAGCACGAAGATCACGCTGGTCATCAGATAGTTGGTGAAGGCCATCCGGCCGACGGGGGCAAAGATCGCCAGCACGGCCTTGACCGGCGTCCTGGCCAGCAGAACCAACGCGGCGACATAGCCCACGGTGATGACCACGGCGAAGGCCGAGAACAGGCCCGCCAGTCCCCGCGTCGGGTCCGCCGCGACGGGTGCGGCCAGGTTTTGACCCATCAGGATCGCCAGACCGATCAGATTGGCGGCCCCCAGACCGATCGCCAGGACATAGGTCCACATCGGGGCCCGCCCCGACAGGAAGCCGGACTTGTACAGGCCCAGCCCCAGCATCATCAGCGAGACGGTGACCGGGATCAGTATGGCGCTGCTCATCTGATACTGGATCCAGGCGACCAGATTGTAGAGGAAATAGCCGCCGCCCCTGACCTTTTCGATCTTGGCCAGGGTTCCGGCGGGCGACAGGGTGTCGGCCATGCTGGCGCGGATCTCGGCGGCCATCTCGGCCGGCATGGCGCCCCAGCCCCACAGCGTCAGCCCGCCCAGCAGCGACAGCGCCAGAATGATGCCGCCCCCGACCTTGATCAGCCGCCCGGCCGACCACGACCGGAACATCATCATGATGAAGCCGCAATAGGCATAGTGCAGCAGGATGTCGCCGGACCACAGCAGCACCCCGTGCGCCACCCCAAAGGCCAGCAGCCACAGCAGGCGGCGCTGCAGCAGCGCCCCCCGCTCCGCATTCGACCGCTCGCCCCCGACCAGAAAGATCGACACCCCGAACAGCATGGAGAACAGCGTCCGCCATTTGCCCTCGAAGAAGACTCGCTCGACCCACAGCGCCGTCTCATTGGCCCCATCGACGGCGAACGGCATGGCCTCGCGCATTGATATGATCTCGCCGGGCCAGGCGAAGGCCAGACAGTTGACCGCCAGAATGCCCAGCACGGCCAGTCCGCGCAGCATGTCCAGATTGAAAATGCGCTCCGTCGTCGCCGATGGCGCGGCCGTCATGGTGGCGTCTGTCATGTCCTGCTCCCCCGAGAATGAAGACAAGGACGTTTTACATCAGACAGCGGGATCGAAAACTGAATTCCGCGTAATGTGCCGGGCTCTAGCGCTTGCGGCGATCCATGACGCCCAGGCGGTCGCGCACCTCGGGCTGTGGCCGGAAGGCCAGAAAGGCCACGCAGAAGCCGGCCCACAGGGCATAGCTGACGCCGACCAGCACGGCGATGGGCAGGCCGCCGACGCCATAGATCAGCAACGTCGTCTCGGTCGCACCCGCTGCTCGTCCCGGCGTTCCCGCCTCCAGCGACCCGGTCACCGACATGATCAACGCTGCCGCCGCTGCGACTGCGGCCGCCAGCAGCCCGCCGTACAACAGGAACCGCCAGATGACGGCCAGCCGCGTCGCCGGACGCCCGTCGCGCTGACGCTCGCGCTCCATCAAGCGCATGAAGCCGGGCACGGCGACCAGACCGATCAGCAGGACCAGCAGGCGCCAGTCCATCTCCGGCCCCGGCATCCAGTTGTCGGCGGCGGGTCTCCAGATCGGCAGGGTCAGGATCAAGGGCGGCCAGCAGGCCCCCGCCAGTGCGGCCAGGACGATGCGGTGCGGCTCCTTGCGCCAGGTGACGCGTTCCCGGCCGGGCAGGTTCAGCGGTGTCGCGGCGTCGCTCATCCGCTCGCCCTAGCGGGTCGGCACGGGCGTCTCGCCCGAATAGTCGTAAAAGCCGCGCCCGGACTTGCGTCCCAGCCACCCGGCCTCGACATATTTCACCAGCAACGGGCAGGGCCGGTATTTGCTGTCGGCCAGGCCGTCGTACAGCACGTTCATGATGGCCAGTACCACGTCCAGACCCATGAAGTCCGCCAGTTCCAGTGGCCCCATCGGATGGTTGGCCCCCAGCTTCAACGCCTTGTCGATCGACGAGACATTGCCGACGCCTTCGTACAGCACATAGATCGCCTCGTTGATCATCGGCACCAGGATGCGGTTGACGATGAAGGCGGGGAAGTCCTCGGCATTGGTGGTGGTCTTGCCCAGGCTCTCGGCGAAGGCGACAGCCGTCTCATAGGTGGCGGCCGAGGTGGCGATGCCGCGGATGATTTCCACCAGCTTCATCACGGGGGCCGGCTTCATGAAATGCAGGCCGATAAACCGCTCTGGCCGGTCGGTCGCCGAGGCCAGGCGGGTGATGGAGATGGACGAGGTGTTGGAGGCCAGCAGGGTATCTGCCCCCAGATGGGGCACCAGTTCGGCCAGCAGGGTCTTCTTGATCGCCTCGTCCTCGACCGCAGCCTCGATGACCAGATCCGCCTTGGCCGCTTCGGCCAGGGAGCCGGCGGGGGCTATGCGCGACTGGGCGGCATCGGCGGCAGTCGCATCGATCAGGCCGCGCTCAACCTGGCGCGCCAGGCTGGCGGCAATGGCGGCCTGGGCCTGGGGCACGCGCTCCGGAGCGGCGTCGTACAGGACGACCGAATAGCCACCGGCTGCGATCGCCTGGGCGATCCCCGAACCCATCTGGCCCGCGCCGATTATGGCGACTGTTCTTATCGTGGTCATGAAGTCCGGCGGTCTGGCAGGCCCCTGGCCCTGTCGGACCGGCACCTTAGGACGGTGACCAGACCGCGCAAGACCGGATATCGCGCCGTAGCACGATCACGACCAGGCGTGGCCTCAAGGCCGCTTTCGATCAATAGGCTCCGACTAGGCTCAGCAGAGCCGCCTGCGACGCAGGCAGCAGGAAGATCTGGATGCCGCGGATGATCAGAATGACGATGATGGGAGAGATATCTATGCCACCCAGCGGCGGGATGATCTGGCGAAACGGGGCCAGCACCGGCCCGACGATGCGGTCCAGAAAGTCTGCGATCTGGGCCACGAACCGGTTGCGGTGATTGATCACGTCGAACGCGAACAGCCAGCTCAGGATCGCCTGCACGATGATCGCCAGCAGCAAGAGCTGAAGCAGTGCCCCCAGGATGAAGAACACAAATCCGATGATCGCCGCCATGCCGCAAAGGCTCCCTGCAAGATAATCCCCGCTTCTAGCGGCACATGCACCTCCAAGCCAAGGTTTCCGACGCCGTAGATGCGGCTGGCTTTGCGCCCGTTGACACCCCGGCCTAGACCCCCCTATGTCCCGCGCTCGCCTGCATCCCTGAAAAGGGGCCGTAGCTCAGTTGGTAGAGCGCGTCGTTCGCAATGACGAGGTCAGGGGTTCGACTCCCCTCGGCTCCACCAGGCGTTATTCTCCATCACGGCGTTATCCCGACTTGACGGCCAAGCTTGGCGGCGCGATGACGGCTTGAGGGTTAATTCATCGGAATTTGAGGGGACGACTACAATGAACAGGATCATCGGTGCAGTCGCCCTTGTCGCGGCGATCGTTGTCGCGCCACACGTCGCTCTGGCGCAGGACGCCAGTCTGAAGGCGAACTTCGGATCGGTCAGTCTGAACAACGGTTTCACGCCTGATCCGCATCGTGTCTCGATCACGGCGGGCGGATCCATCGATGCCTATGAGGACACCCCGTTGCCGGAAGCTTGCGTGGGCATGATCAGTGACGCCCCCGACTACGAGGTGAGCTACAGTGCCGGCGGCCTGCCACTGGTGTTCCGGACGCTGTCGTCGGTCGACACCACCCTGATCATCAATGGCCCGGACGGCTCCTGGTCCTGCGACGACGACAGCTATGGCGACCTGGATGCCGAGGTGCGGTTCAATCGCCCGCAGAGCGGCACCTACGATGTGTGGGTTGGCACCTTCGGCGGTTCGACGGCAGCGGCGACCCTGCTGATCACCGAGACGCCCTGAGCCGATAAAGTTCGTCTGAGCTTCAGAAGCCCCGGCGGTTCACCGTCGGGGCTTTCTACTGGTCTTCGTCGAAGCGACGGGCGACCAGATCCATCAGGGCGTCGATAGCATCCTGAGCGTCGTCGCCCTCGGCCACGATGTCGATGGTGCAGCCGTTTCCGGCCCCCAGCATCAGCAAGCCCATGATCGACAAGGCGTTGACGGTGACGCCGTCGCGGGTAACGCGGATGTCGGATTCGAAGGCTGACGCCGTCTTCACGAATTTGGCGCTGGCCCGCGCGTGCAGGCCGCGGGTGTTGCAGATGTTGGCGGTCGCCGAGGCCTGGGCGGCAGTATCGGTCATTTCTCGCCCTGCAGGACCCATGAGGCGACGGAGATGTATTTACGCCCCGCATCCTGAGCGTGGGCCACGCAGGCTTCCAGTGGCTCGCGGCCACGCACGCCCGCCAGCTTGCTCAGCATGGGCAGGTTCAGCCCGGCGATGACCTCGGCGTGGGTCTCTTCCATTACGGAGATGGCCAGGTTGGATGGGGTGCCGCCGAACATGTCGGTCAGCAGAATAACGCCGTCGCCATCGTCAACGGCGCGGGCCGCATCGACGATGTCGCGGCGGCGACGTTCCATGTCGTCTTCGGGGCCGATGCAGATGGCGGCGACGCCGCGCTGCGGGCCTACGACGTGCTCCATAGCCGACAGGAATTCAGAGGCCAGCCCCCCGTGGGTGACGATTACCAGGCCGATCATGACAGGTATACCAAGCTCACGCCCCGCATTCCGACCGCCCTTCGACGTGCCGCAAGCCGCGCGGAATAGCCCAAGTCTGCGCGGGGTTAAAGTCGTCGTGACAAGACTGTGACCTTTTCGACCGCCGAGGCCTCGAATCCGTTCAGCCTGATACGCGGAAGATCGCGCCCGGCGATGCGTTCGAATAGCGGCTCTGGCAAACGGTCTATGGCGTCCGTCGTCAAGTCCACGATCAAGCCCAGCCGGACAAAAGGCCTTGTCGGCTTATTGACGATCCCGACCCCACGCACCTCCATTCGACCTTCGATCCGTTCAGGAACGGCCGCGTACAGATCGTCACCGGCAGCAAAGACATGGGTGTAGTCATCTGCAATCAGACGCGCGCCGCGCTCGAGCAGACGCAAAGCCAGATCGCTCTTGCCCGCGCCGGACGGCCCGGTCAGCAGGATGCCGATCCAGCCGCGACCCGACCTGTGCAGTGCCACCGTGGTCGCATGACGGGGCTGGTCGCTCATCCGCGTCGTGGTTGGGCAATAACGGGCAGGGCAACTTCGAAGCGCGCGCCTTCGGTCGTGCCATCGGCTCCAGCCCGGTTCATCGCCCGCACCTCTCCGCCATGGGCCTCGACGATCTGGCGCACGATGGAGAGACCCAGGCCAGAGTTGGCCCCGAAGGCCGTGCCGCGCGGTCGCGAGGTGTAGAAACGCTCGAACACCGTCTCCAGGTTCTCGGGCGGAATGCCAGGGCCGTCATCATCGATGGTCACGTTGATAGGTCTGTCGGGGTCGAGGCTGCGATGCAGCGTGATCCTGACCTGCCCTTCTGGGGGGCTGAACGAGCGGGCATTGTCGATCAGATTACGGAACACCTGGCCCAAGGGCCCGTCGCGGCCGGTGATGCGGACCGTCTCTGACGGCGGCGAGAAAATGACTCGCGCCTCGCCCGGTTTGTGACCGGCAGAATAGACCCCCGTGATCTCGGTCAACAGGACGGTCAGGTCCACGGCGCGAGGTCTGTCACGGTTCAACTCGGCATCCAGCCGCGAGGCGTTCGAAATGTCGGTGATCAGCCGGTCGAGGCGTCGCACGTCCTGCTGCAACAGACCTGTCAGCTTCTCACGCTGCGCATCGGTCTTCACCAGAGGAAGGGTTTCCAGCGCCGAGCGGATCGACGTCAAGGGGTTCTTGATCTCGTGGCTGACGTCGGCAGCGAAGGCCTCGATGGCATCCATCCGGTCAGACAAGGTTTCGGTCATGGTCTCCAGCGAGCGGGCCAGATCGCCGATCTCGTCCTTGCGGCCGTCCAGGTCAGGCAGGGAGATCGCGCGGGCCCGCTGTAGCCGCACTGCATCGGCCGCCGCCGACAGCCGCATGATCGGACGGGCCACAAAAAGGTGCAGCACCAGAGAGCCCAATATGTTGACGGCCAGGGCGACCAGGGCGAACGGCATAAGGGCCAACCGCTGGGCAGCCAGGGTTTCTTCGACGTCGCCCGCTTCCAACGTCAGCACGCCCAGGACCTGACGCACATGCCGGACGGGTATGGAGACCGAAACGACGCGGTCGCCCGATTCATTCATCCGAACGCCGGCCTGGTTCTGGCCGTCCAGTGCCCCATCGACTTCTTCGGCCAGTTCGCGCCGGGCCTCCTCGACCCGGCGGCTGTTGCGTTCGGCAGTTTCGGGCTGATCGGGTGATGGTGGGGTGCCTGCGGGACGCGCATCAGGCAGGGCCGAGCCCGGTATGGACTCCGTCACCAGATAGCTGTCGGCTACCAGCAGGCCGTCCAGGTCATAGAGCCGAGCCCGCTGCCCATTCGGGATGAATGTATCGACAAGTTGCCTTGAGGCCTCCACCGCGTCGAAGGCTGGCGTGGGCTCGCCCGTCGTCACCCCTTGCCGGCTCAGCACATTGGCCAGCAGTTCGGCCTGGGCGGTCAGGGTCTGCTGGCGCGACTCGATCAGGCCGCGCGTCCACTCATTCAGGGCCAGGGCTCCGCCCAGCAGGATGAGCAGGCTGAGCAGGTTGAGAGCCAGTATGAAGCCGCCCAGACGCGAGCCGCCGAAACGGCCAAGCCGCCGGCGACCCGGGGACACGTCCTTTTCGGACGGATCAGCTTTCGCGGTAGCGGTATCCGACGCCATACAGGGTCTCGATCGCGTCGAACTCGGGATCGACCACCCGGAACTTCTTTCGCATCCGCTTGACGTGGCTGTCGATGGTGCGGTCGTCGACATAGACCTGATCGTCGTAGGCGGCGTCCATCAGGTTGTCGCGGCTCTTCACGAAACCGGGCCGCTGGGCCAGGGCCTGGAGCAGCAGGAATTCGGTGACCGTCAGCTTGACGGGCTTGCCCTCCCAGGTGCTCTCGTGACGGGCCGGGTCCATAGAGAGCTTGCCGCGCTTGATGGCTTTGGAGCCGCCTTCGCCTGCTGCGGGCTCGGGCTCGCCACCGTCAGCCCCTGTCCTGCGCAGCAGCGCCTTGACCCGCTCGATCAGCAGCCGCTGGCTGAAGGGTTTGTGGATGTAGTCATCGGCACCAAGGTTGAAGCCCAGGATTTCGTCGATCTCCTCGTCCTTGGAGGTCAGCATGATCACCGGGATCTGGCTGGTCTGGCGCAGGCGGCGCAGCACCTCCATGCCGTCCATACGGGGCATCTTGACGTCCAGTATGGCCAGGTCAGGCGGCGAAGTTTCAAGCGCCTCCAGCCCGGCGGCACCGTCGTGGTGGGCGGTGACCTTGTGGCCATGGCTTTCCAGCGCCAGGGACACGGATGCCACGATGTTCTCGTCGTCGTCGACCAGGGTGATATTGGCCAAAGGGCGGTCTCCTCAGCAGTCGTCAAGTGGATGCACTGATCGCATCAACGCGCGACAAGCGTAACCGTTCGATACGGAGCATCAGCAAGAATGCGGCGCAAACATGGGCCGCCGGGTTCTTTTGCGCAATGAAACCCCGCCTTAAAGGCTTTCACTCCAGTGTCGCAGCATAACAGCGTTGAGTGTGGCATGGCCGGTTCGATTCACTACGAGGTCTATATCCGCAAGACCGCTCCGGCACCCTGGGCCCTCCAGATGGCGACTGAAGAACGGGCTGTGGCGATCCAGACCGCCGAGGAACTGCTGCGGGATGATCGCGCCGCCGCTGTTCGCGTGACCAAGGAAACGCTGGACCCCGACACGATGGAGTTCCACAGCCTGACCCTGCTGACCAAGGGGGCGCCGGAAATCAAGCGGAAGCGTCTGGTGTCTGAGGATCAGAACGGCCCACGCTGCCTGGCACCGACGGATTTGTACGAGCCCCTGGCGCGCGAGACGATCGGGCGTGTTCTGGAAGATTGGCTGAAGCGTCAGGGCGTGACCCCGTTCGAGTTGCTTCACCGCCCTGACCTGGCCGAAAAGCTCGAGGCGTCGGGCCTTGAACTCCAACATGCAATCCAGAAGGTGGCGGTGCCGGAAAGCCAATCGGTCGGGCAGCCCGTCCACGACCTGGTGCGGCACTACCAGAAGCTGGCGGAGCGCACTCTCGAGCGTGTGGTGACGGCTGGACGGCGCGGAAGCTTTCCCGGCCTTGAAGAACGATCCATCGCCGATCTGGCCCATCGTCTGGCGGGAAAGGCTGAGCGCGGATTCGTCATGGGCGGTGTCGTCGCGCGCGCATTGAAGGGGATTCGGGGTGGCCGGGCCCGGGTCGACAAGCTGATGGATCTGGCTGAAGGCGCACCGATGGATGGGCCGCCCCACGCACTGGTCATGGTCCCGATCGAGCAGATCCTGTGTGAAATACTGGCAACGCGCACCAGCCTGGCCGATGTGCTGGGGCCCGCATTGGACCAGGGGGCCTCGCTGGCCGCTGTGGTGCGGATGGTTGCTCCCAGGGAAGTGTCAGCCCTGATCGCCCAGGACGAAAAGCTGGCTTTGCAGATACCGGCAGTGACCGGTCCTGCGGCGCGGTTGGGCGAGCGGTTGCAGGAGGGTCAGTTTCCGCTGCTGGCCTCGACGCTGGCCCGCATGGTGGTGCGTGAACTCATGAGCCCGCGTCGCCTGCGGCCAGGCGATGCTGTCGGCGAAATCGATATCATGCGGACCCTGGCCATGGTTCTCACGGCGACAGCGGGTCGGCTGCTGACGCTTGAAGAGGTTCAATCCGCCTTCAGCGAACGTTCAAAAAGCATCATCACCGCCGATTTCGTCGCTGCCTATGTGGCGTCCTGCAATACGGTCCTGTGCGAGGCCGAATCGCTGACCCGGTTGTGTGAAAACGTCACTGGCAATGCCAATAAACGTTCGGCGGCGCGGTGGCTGGCGGCGTGCATCAACTCGCTGCGCTTCGAGAGCGAGATGCGGTCCGGGGCCGGCGGACGATCGCCTGCTCAGGTTCTCATGATCCTGGCTGGTCTGCAGCGTGCCGTGATGACGTGCGCTCTGGCAGAGCGCGAGGAACAGGAGATCGTGACAGCCATCGGGCTGGTTGGCGGTGGAGTCGAGGCCGAGGCGCGTTTGATCCTCATGATGACACGAGCAAAGGCCTCGCTGCATCAGAAACTGGCAGCGCTGCTGAAGATGGCAGCAGGCGAAACCGCGCCGCTTGGCCCCGTCGCCGACCGGGCCAAGGCTGAGGCGCTGAAGCTGCTGCGTCAGCCTGAAAACCGCGAAATGCTGTCGCGCTCACCGCAGGACCTCATCCCGATCAAGGTCCTCATGCGGGCCGCCGGACTGGCGGCCTGATCAGTCGAAGATGTCGAAGATGCTGTCGCGCTTTTTCTTCTTGTAGCGGTAATCGTCATCCCGATATGGCCGCTGCTCGCGATACCCCTGTTGATGGCCCCAGGGCTGTGACTGCTGTTGAGGCGGCGGGGCGTAGTTCTGCTGGGGTGGAGGCGCAGCAGGTTGCGCCGCAGCCCGGGGTGCCGACGCGCGGCCGTCCTCAGTGGCAGAAGCCATCAGTTTTTCCAGCTCGCCACGATCCAGCCAGACACCGCGGCATGACGGACACATGTCAAACTGCACGCCATCCCGATCCAGCGTCTGCATGGCAGAGTTGTCATTGGGGCACATCAACAGTGGCATCGTCGTCTCCTGTGTAGTGTCAGCGGTAAAGCTAGCGACCGTCTGTATGTTCCGCCAGAGTGGCGATGCGCCGCGCCGCTGGCAGGCTAGAACTGAAGCCAGCTGTCGCCCGGATCGCGATCGCCCGGCGACAGGCGCTGCTGGCCCCAGGCGATGATCATGAAAAGCTTGTGACTACGAATGTTGAACTCGCCCGTCATCGGGATGACAGCGCCGAGCGGCGCGCCCGTTTTGGGCTCGTAGAGGAAGCCGGAAAACTCAGCTACGCCTACCCGATCCCGTCGACTGTAGACCGAAAGCTCAGGCAGTGAGACGACGTTAAAGCTGTCGTTGATCGGCACCCGCATTTCCGGGAGGCCAAAGACACGGCGCATCTGCTCCAGCGAAAGGGTCCCGGCCCGGATTTCGAATACGGCATCAGCTTCGGTTTTGGACGGGGCGATGAAATAGCCCGCTTCCGACAGGGCCGCACGAATGGCGCTTACCGCATAGGGGGCGCTTTCGGCCCGGAAATAGAGTTCATCGACGAAGACCTTGGACCCCACGGGGATGGGCAGGGTCAGCCCATCGACGGCCCGGTCAGCGGCACGCGCCACCAGCAACTGCTCGGTCGCCGTGCGCGACGGATAGGTTTCGGACGTAGAGGCGCAGGCGGACAAGACAGCCGCTGCTGCCAAGGCAGTGAGAGAGCGCGCGCGGGCCGCAGACGTCATGCCTTACCAGCTCCCCGTATTGGACATGGAGGCCCAGGGTTCAGCGGGAGCCAGTGGCTCCCCCTCCTGCAACAGCTCGATGGAGATGCCGTCAGGCGAGCGCACGAAGGCCATGCGGCCATCACGCGGCGGACGATTGATCGTAACCCCTCCGGCCTGCAAGCGGGCGCACGCGGAATAAATATCATCGACCTTGTAGGCCAGATGTCCGAAATTACGACCGCCATCGTAGTCTTCCGGGTCCCAGTTGAAGGTCAGCTCTACCTCGGGAGACCGTTCAGCTACCGAGCGTGCCTGGTCAGCAGGCGCGGCCAGAAACACAAGCGTATAGCGCCCCTGCTCGTTCTCCATACGCCGGACCTCCGTCAGGCCCAGCAACTCGCAATAGAAATGCAGGGACGCATTCAGATCGGCGACCCGGACCATGGTGTGAAGGTAGCGCATGACGTCCGTATCCTTAGGTGAGGGGGCGGAAGTGCGGCTGTATAGCGATAGAATGTCAGGCTCGCGACTCACGGCCCGTTACGACAACGGCGCTTGCCCTCGCCCTGCCACAGAATTCCGGCTAACCACCCGCCGCAGTCCGAAACGCAGGCCCCATGTCCGATCATAACGACCAGCATGTCGACAATCCCCACCAGAGCTTCATTGCCCTGGTGGCCGATCTGGCGGCCATCAGCGGGCCCGATGGCCTCACCCTTCGCGAAATTCGTGACCGCCTGGACGAACGGGCCTTCGGGCTGATGATCCTGATCCTGGCGATCCCGTGCCTCGTCCCGGCTCTGTATGGCGTGCCGCAGATCGTGGGCATTCCAATTCTTCTGCTGGCGGGACAGATGTTGGTCGGCCAGGTCGAGCCCTGGCTGCCCGAGGCCATTCTCAAGCGACGCGTGACGAAGGCATGGCTGGAGCGGATGGCTGATTTTGCCACCAAGCGCATGGGCTGGCTCGAGCGCCTGTCTCGCCCTCGTCTGAGAATCTTCGCTGAAGGCTGGGCAGAACGAGCCGCAGCCTTCTTCATGATCCTGGCGACCCTTACGATCGTCTTGCCTATGACCAATACAGTGCCTTCTGTGGCCCTGAGCCTGCTGTCGGTGGGACTGATCCAGCGCGACGGACTGTTTGTGGCCGCCGGCGCGACCGTGGCGACGGCCTGGGCCACAGCCTTGATCATCGTCGGTGTCGGCTTCTTCGTCGGCGCGGGCTGGGCGGTTTCGCTGATCGCGCGCTTCGGCGGGTAAGACACATCGACGGCAGCCCGCAGCCCCGCTATGAACGGGGTCCGATGAGAGCAACCTATCGTCTCCTGACCCGGTGGTGGACCGCCTTCGCGCTGGTGGCGTCGCTTGCCCTCCTGGGGGCGGCCCATGCCTTTGAGCGGTTTGGCGGGCTTGATCCCTGCAATCTGTGTCTGAAACAGCGCGAGGTTTACTGGGGTGCCGTTCTGGTCGCGGCCCTGGCCACGGGATGGCATCTGATCAGCCGGGGCAGTCGGGGCACACCGCGCGTTGCGGCTTTCTTGCTGGCCCTCATCTTCACGACCGGGGCCGTTACCGCCGTCTTCCATATGGGCGGAGAGATGGACTGGTGGACCTTGCCCGCGACCTGCATGGGCGGAACTGTCGATGCCAGCCAGGCGGTGGATTTCATGCTGGGCACCGGTGCCGTCGAGCCAGTGGTCAGCTGCGGCGACGTGGCGTGGCGCTTTGCGGGTATCAGCATGGCAGGATGGAATGCCGTGATCTCGGTCGTCCTGGCCGCGTTCAGCCTGCTTGCCGCCAAGAGGCCCAAGGATGCCCGTGCCCCTCGAAGCTGATACCCGTCGCGGTCCCTTGCCGCGCCCCGGTCTGGGGGCCAGCCGCCGACGACGCGCTGAAATCCTGCGTGTCGACCACGCAGGCGAATACGCCGCCGTCCATATCTATCGCGCCCAGCAGGCTGTTTTTGAAGGTCGACAAGGCAAGGCCCGAATCGCCGCTGATATGTCCGAGATGCTGGGCCAGGAGGCGGTGCATCTGGCCCGTTTCGGTTCCCTTTTGAATGACGAGCGGGTCCGGCCCACGGTTATGACCCCTGTCTGGCGACTGGCGGCACTGGCGCTGGGTGCTGGCACGGCCCTGATGGGCGAGAAGGCGGCCCATGCCTGCACCGAGGCGGTCGAGGACGTGATCGAGAAACACTATGCCGATCAGATCGCCGAACTGTCTGCCAGTGACCCCGCGCTGGCCGCTGAACTGACCGTTTTTCGCGACGAGGAATTGGCCCATCACGACCACGCCATCGAACACGGCAGCCGCGAGGCCCCGGCCTATCGGCTGCTGAGCGCGGTGATCAAGGCGGGATGCAAGGTGGCGATCAAGGTCAGCGAAAAGGTCTGACGGTCTTCAGGGTTGAATGTCGAACGCCAGCAGCAGCGTTCGCTGGGCCGGATTGTTATTGTCGTCGGACAGGATGTAGAGGCGAGTCCCGTCGTCACGGGCTACAGCCGCGATACCTTCGAAATTATCGGTTGTACCAGGCAGTTTCAACTCGATCAGCGCCGGGCCAAGCGTGCCGTCGGCGGTCATGTGCCGGACTTGAGCGCGGGCATCCAGTGGCGGGCGATAGGACCGCTGGACGATGAAGACGCCATTGCCAGACGGCTCACGATCCATGCCGGTGATGCGATAGGCCCCATCATCCAGAGCTTGCTCGGGTACAGGCGCGACGACAACGCAGGCGGCGGGCGTGCAGTCCCAGACACCGCCGGATTCGCCCGCCACCCGCCAGCCTGCGTCGAGCGCTGACAGGCCTTCCATGCCGTCATTGGGGCTGAAGACGACGTCGGGGTGTCGCACAGGCGTTGGGCTGTTCGCTGGGGCTGCCGCCGGTCCATAGTTCCAGATCCGATGGTCGCGCTCGAAACTGACCAGCAGGTCGCCGGTGTCTGTGATGGCAAGCCCCTCGGCATCGCCATCGGCCTTGTCCGCGATGGGCGTACCATCGGACAAGGTGAGTCGTCGCCAGGCCAGGCCTGTCACACCGACCAGCCTTCCACCGCGGTTCAAGACCAGATGTCCGTGCACCAGGTCGCCTGCATCGCTGACGCTGACGAAGCCACCGTCGCCGATCAGTTTGAGATCCGACAGGCTGTGCAGGGGCGAGCCCGCTTCGAGTACAAGTTCGACACCACCCGCGAACCGCACGCCCTCAGCCAGCCGGGCACCACCGGGCAGGCCGAGGCCAGCGGGACGGATGCCCGGGCTGGCGGGCGTCCAGCCGGGCGGGATCGTCGGCGGAACAAGCGGCCATGTCCCGGCGCATGCCGCGATGGCGAGGGCAGCGAAGGCGGGGACCAGCCGTGACAGGATGCTCAGCGACGGAAGCCGCATGCTCAGGCCGCGCGGCGACGGCGGGCAGGTGTCGGTTTGTCGTCGGCCTCGAACAGTTCGGCCAGTTTCTCGACCATGACACCGCCCAGTTGCTCGACATCGACGATGGTAACGGCGCGACGGTACCAGCGGGTCACGTCATGGCCGATGCCGATGGCGATCAGCTCGACGGGCGACTGGGTCTCGATCCGCTCGATCACCTGACGCAGATGCTTGTCGAGATACAGGGCCGCATTGGCCGACTGCGTGGAATCGTCGACCGGCGAGCCGTCGGAAATGACCATCAGGATCTGGCGGCTTTCGGGCCGGGCCTTCAACCGGTCATGCGCCCAGGTCAGGGCCTCGCCGTCGATGTTCTCCTTCAGCAGCCCCTCGCGCATCATCAGGCCCAGGTTCTTCTTGGCCCGACGCCAAGGGGCGTCGGCGGCCTTGTAGATGATGTGCCGCAGGTCGTTCAGCCGCCCGGGACTGGCGGGCTTGCCCGCCGTGATCCAGGCCTCGCGCGCCTGACCGCCCTTCCAGGCCCGGGTGGTAAAACCCAAAATCTCGACCTTGACGCCGCACCGTTCCAAGGTGCGCGCCAGGATATCGGCACAGACCGCCGCCACCATGATCGGCCGCCCCCGCATCGAGCCGGAGTTGTCCAGCAGCAGGGTCACGACCGTGTCGCGGAACGGGCTCTCGCTCTCGGCCTTGAACGACAGGGGGCTGGTCGGATCGGTGATGACGCGGGTCAGGCGGGCCGTGTCCAGAACGCCCTCTTCAAGATCGAAATGCCAGCTGCGGTTCTGCTGCGCCATCAGGCGGCGCTGCAGCTTGTTGGCCAGGCGCGATACGACGCTGGAGAGCGCTGTCAGCTGCTGATCCAGCAGGGAGCGCAGCCGCTCCAGCTCCATCGGATCGCACAGTCCGGAGGCATCCACCACCTCGTCGAAGGCCGTCGTAAAGACGCGATAGGCGTCGATGGCACGGCCGTCGTCCTGGGTTTGCTGGCGATTGGGCAGGGCCCCTTCATTGACCTCGGGGCCGTCTTCGGAGGCTTCGCCGTCGGCATCGGCCGGGCTGCCGTCGGGGCGGCTGTCACGCTCGTCGCTGGCCTCCTGATCGTCAGCGGTGCCCTCCATCGACTGATCGCCGCCACCCGCCTCGTCGTCGTCTTCGTCCTGATCGTCGGAGGCGTCGGGATCCTGAGGGTCGGGCTCGTCCTCGCCTTCGTTCTCTGAGCGATCATCGCCGCGCCCGTCACCGGGGTCCATGTCCAGCGCGCGCAGCACAGCTTTCAAGCGATCGGCAAAGGCGGTCTGGTCGTCGGCGACCTCGGCCAGTGCGTCCAGCTTGCGTCCGGCCTTGGTCTCCAGATCCGCCCGGACGAGATCGAGCAAGGTTCCCGCCCCATCGGGCGCGCGCTGACCCGTCAGTCGTTCGCGCACCAGCAGGGCGACGGCCTCGGCCACCGGCACCCGTTCGGCCTCGTTGACGCGCAGCGCCCCCGTCTTCTCCAGCCGGGTCAGCAGGGCCGCGTTCAGATTGGCGCGGACCCCAGCCAAAGCCTTTGACCCTACGGCCTCGACCCGAGCCTGCTCGACAGCTTCGAAAACTTCGGAGGCGCGGTTGTCGGCGGGGCGCAGACGGGCGTTCAGCGCCTCGTCATGATTGGCCAGCCGCAAGGCAAGCCGGTCCGCCTGACCGCGCAGGGTCGCGCTGTCGCCCGACGACGGGTCGCGTGGCGGATGCGGCAGGGTCAAGACGCCGTTCGACAGCCTTGGGCCGTCCGAACCGAACGTCACCTCCAGCTCGGACTGCTCGGCCAGCGCCCTTGCCGCATGGGCCAGGGCGCGCTTGAAGATGTCGGCAGGAGTATCGGCAGAGGCCATGCGGTCGATTAGCCTGTTGGAACGGGTCTGAGAAGGTGGCCGCGACCCTTGAACGCCCGCCGGGTCCACGCGACAAGACCCCATGACCACGACATTCGGCCGCATCGCCTACGAAGCCCTCGACGTCTGCAATGGCGTGAACATGGCGACAATACAGGCGGCGGTGGCGCGGACTGGACTGTCAGCCGGGGCGCGGGTGGCGGACATCGGGACGGGCAATGCCGGCGTGGCAATCCGGATGAGTCAGGCATTCGGTCTGGATGTCGCGGCGATCGAATTCGATCCAGTGATGGCGGAACTGGCGGCGGAGCGGATCGCGGCGGCGGGGATGGAGGTCGATCTGGTCGTCGGGTCGGCGGCGCAGGTGCTGGAAGGGATCGAGCCGCTGGACCTGATTGTGGCCTTGGGGACCACCAATCTGACGGGAGAGGGGCGACCGACGCCGGAGGCGGGGTTCGCCTTTCTGAAGCGACGGATCAGGCCGGGGGGCTGGCTGTTATGGGGAGATCTGGTCTGGCTGGCCGAGCCGCCGGCACCGCTGAGGCAGGTGGTCGAGGCAACCAATCAGTACACGGACGATATGGGTTGGGTCGCTGCGGCCGCGACGGCTGGTCTTGTACCGGAGTGGCGCGAAATCTCGTCACAGCCGGTGTTCGATGCCTATGCAAGTGATGCGGTCGGGGCGGCGCGACGCTGGCTGGAGGCGCATCCGGATGCGGCCGAGGCCGAGACCATGCGGTTCCATGCCGACCGCATGCAGGCTGTGTTCGAGTACGGCCACGGCCTGATTGGCTTTGGCCTGTATCTGTTCCGCGCGCCGGGCTGAGCGTCAGGCGGTCCGCAGTATCCCGTCCACCACCTGAACCGGCCAGGGCGTCAGTCGCCCGCCTGCGCATGGGCCGCCGGTGCAAAGGCCGCTGAGTGGCTCGAAAACCGCGCCGTGCCAGCCGCACAGGATCAGCGCCCCGTCCGGGGTCAGATAGCGATCCAGCTCTATCGCCAGCGGATAGCCGGCGTGCGGGCAACGATCGATATAGCCCGCCACCTGTCCATCCTTGCGCACCACGAAGCCGTGGAAGAAGGCCTCGCCGATCTGGAGGACAAAACCGCGCGAACCGGGATCGACGATGTCGTCCTCGGCGCACAGGGCGACATTGGGCGGGGTCTTCCAGACACGGGCGCGTTCGGGTGCAGGCGGGGGCGCGTCGCTCAATCCCGTTCGACCTTCAGCGGGCGCGACAGCAAATCCTCGATCACCCGATCGACGGTGGTCTCGCCGTTCAGCAGGGCCGCGACGGCGAGCGAGATGGGCATGTCGACGCCGGTCCTGGCGGCCAGTTCACGCACGGCAGGCGCACTCTCATAGCCCTCGGCCACCGAGCGTTTGCCGGCCAGGGCCTGCTGAACCGTCTGGCCCTGACCGAGAGCGAGGCCCAGGCTCATGTTGCGCGATTGGGGGCTGGAGCAGGTCAGGACCAGGTCGCCAAGGCCGCACAGCCCCGCGACCGTTTCTGCCCGGCCGCCCAGGGCCACGCCCAGCCGGGTCATTTCGGCAAAGCCGCGCGTGATCAAGGCGGCGTGGGCGCTGCGGCCCAGGCCCCGGCCCTCGACGATGCCGCAGGCGATGGCCAGGACGTTCTTGATCGCCCCGCCGACCTCGGCCCCAATAAGATCGGTCGCCAGATAGGGACGGAAGGCCGGGGCCGACAGCGTTTCCATCAGCCGCTCGCCCAAGGCCTCGTCAGCGCAGGCCAGGGTCACGGCGCTGGGCAGGCCGCGCGCGACCTCGCCCGCGAAACTGGGACCGGACAGGACGGCGGCGGGCGCATGCGGCAGGGTCTCGGCCAGGACGTCAGTCATCAGCTTCAGCGAGCCGCGCTCGATCCCCTTCGAACACAGGACGACGGGCACGCCCGCGCAGTGGAAGGGTGCAAATGCTGTCAGCGTCGATCGCATGTGTTGAGCCGGGGGCACCGCCAGGATCAGGTCACAGTGCGCCAGATCGGACAGTTCGGTGGTCACCGCCACGTGGTCGTCCAGCGTGATGCCGGGCAGGAAGGCCTCGTTGATGCGGCGGTCGCGGATGCTCTCGACCACATCCCGCTCACGCGCCTGAAGCAGCACGTCCAGACCGGCCGATCCGGCGACCTGGGCCAGGGCCGTTCCCCAGGCCCCTGCGCCGATCACCCCTGCGGTACGAAATTCCATGCTCATCCTCACGCCTTCGCCCCCTTGCGGCCCGGCGCGTGCGTCGGGGCTGTCAGGGCGCTGTGTTCGTCCAGTGGCCACCGTGGCCGGGCGGCGGTGTCGATGTCGGAAACCAGCCCCAGCCGCAGCCGCTCTGCCCCCGCCAGCGCGATCATCGCCGCATTGTCGGTGCAATAGGCCATGGGCGGGGCCAGGAAGGCAAAGCCGTTCTTGGCCGCCGTGGCTTCCAGCGTGGCGCGGATCGTCTTGTTGGCGGCGACGCCGCCGGCCACGACAAATAGAGGTGGCCCTGACGCCTCGCCCGCTGGGTGAGGCTGCTTGAGGGCGATGGCGCTGTCATGGGTCGCATAGTCCTTCATCGCCCGGTCCGCGCGTTCGCTGAGCTGGCGGGCGATGGCGGTCTGGACGGCGGCGGCCAGGTCGGCCTTGTCCTGCTGGGTCTCACAGGTCTGTGCCAGGCGCGAGGCGGCGGTCTTCAGGCCCGAAAAGGAAAAGTCGCAGTCCTTGCGGCCCAGCAGGGCTCGCGGCAGGTCGAAGCGCGAGCCGTCGCCCGATGCCGCCAGTTTCTCCAGCGCCGGACCGCCGGGATAGCCGAGGCCCAGGGCCTTGGCGATCTTGTCGAAGGCCTCGCCCGCCGCATCGTCGATAGTGGTGCCCAGGCGCGTCATGTCGCCGATGCCGCGCACCTCCAGCAGCTGACAGTGCCCGCCCGAGACCAGCAGCAGCAGGAAGGGATAATCGACCGGCTGGCCCAGCCTGGCGGAAACGGCGTGCCCCTCCAGATGGTTGACCGCGATCAGCGGCAGGTCGCGGGCCAGAGCGACCGCCTTTCCGAACCCCAGCCCCACCATGACACCGCCGACCAGACCCGGCCCGGCGGTGGCGGCGACGCCGTCCAGCGCCTCATAGCCCAGACCCGCCTCGGCCATCGCACGGCGGACGACACCGTCGATCATCTCCACATGGCTGCGGGCCGCGATCTCGGGCACCACGCCGCCGAAGGCCGCATGGTCCTCGGTCTGGCTGTGGACCACGGACGACAGAACGGTCGCGCTGCCGTCGGTGGCCAGACGCACGACCGAGGCGGCGGTTTCGTCGCAGCTGGTTTCAAGGCCCAGAACTGTGAGCTGAGCAGGCAGCGACGTCGCGTCGGTTGCCCGGCCTGCCTCGCTGCTATAGTCCGCGCCGATACTCATGGGGTCGAGGTAGCGACCTCGTTCCTGTTCCGCAACGGTTCCCGTCACCCGCATGACCCCACTCGTCCGCATCGGCACGCGTCGCTCCAAACTGGCCCTGACCCAGTCGGGCATGATGCAGCGCGCCATCGGCCGCGCCCTGGGTGTGCCGGAGGCGGATATCGAGGCGGCGGTACCTCTGGTCGAGATCGTGACGACCGGGGACCGGGTGCAGGATCGCCGTCTGATGGACATCGGCGGAAAGGCCCTGTTCACCAAAGAGATCGAGGAGGCCCTGCTGGATGGCCGCGTCGATGTGGCGGTCCATTCCATGAAGGACATGCCGGCGGACCAGCCCCCGGGGCTGTGCATTGCGGCTGTCCCTCCGCGCGAAGATGCACGTGATGCTTTCATCAGCGACGTCGTGGCCAGTTTTGACGAATTGCCGATGGGTGCGCGGCTGGGAACGGCCTCCTTGCGCCGGCAGGCCCAGGCCCTGGCCCTGCGGCCGGACCTGCAGATCGAGATGCTGCGCGGCAATGTGGATACGCGACTGCGGAGGCTCGCCGACGGCGAGTTCGACGCCATTCTGTTGGCCACCGCAGGCCTGAACCGGCTGGGCTTCGAGAGCGTGATCCGGGAACGGCTGTCGCTTGATCGATTTCTGCCGGCGCCGGGGCAGGGGGCGCTGGCCTTGCAGACGCGGGCCGAGGACCTGGGCGCGGCCTGGGTTACGGCGCTGAACGACCCCATGACGGCCCTGGCCATCGAGGCCGAGCGCGGCGCGATGACCGCTCTGGAAGGCTCGTGTCGCACTGCGGTGGGTGCGCACGCCGAGATAGCGGACGGGCGGCTGCTGCTCACGACGGAAATGCTGGCCCCCGACGGTTCGACCCGCTGGCGGCGCGGCGGCGAGATGTTCGAGATTGAGGCGGAGGATGCAGGCCCGCAGGCGCGCGCGCTGGGCCTTCGTCTGGGAGCCGAGGTTCATGCGCTGGCGGGCGATCAGAGGGTGGACCTCTGACCGGCCCTGCCCTCGTCTGGGTCACCCGCGCCGAGCCGGGCGCGTCGCGCACAGCCGGGCGGTTGAGGGAGACGGGCTGGACACCGGTTGTCTGTCCGCTGCTTGCCATCCGCCCACTTCCGCAGCCTGCGCCCGATCTGGATGACTGCGCGGCCATCGCCTTCACCAGCATCAATGGCGTAGCAGCCTTCGCCGCATTAACCCCCAGACGCGACCGCCGGGTATTGACCGTGGGTGATGCGACGGCCGGGGCGGCGCGCGACGCTGGGTTTGCGGATGTTGTTTCGGCCAATGGCTCCGTCAGCGATCTTGTGAATCTGGTGTCGCGGGCAATGCACCCTCACGAGCGGCTACTGGCCGCAGTGGCAAAGGAACCGGTGGCCGATCTTGCGAGATTGCTGACCGGCCGTGTCCGGGTCCAGACCATGTCGGTCTATGAGGCGGTCGAGACCGGGGTTCATGCGCCCGAGAGCATAGACGCCATAATGATCCATTCGCCCCGCGCGGCGGTGGCATTGGCTGCTCTGGGACCGCAGGCGTTCGAAGGACGGCTGATCGTGGCCATTTCGGAGCAGGCGGCCGTCCCCCTGAACGACCTGTCGGCCGTAGATCTGCGCATCGCCGACCACCCCAGTGAAACGGGGATGCTGGAGGCGCTTGGCAAGCCCGCGCCCGGCGTATAAAGAGCGCCTCTCTCGCGCGAGCCGGTTCCCGCCCGCGCCGGGCCGCTTTAGCTCAGCTGGTAGAGCACATCATTCGTAATGATGGGGTCAGGTGTTCGAGTCACCTAAGCGGCACCACTCTCTTTCTCTAGTGACAGCAAGGGTTTGGCGGTGACAGTCTCGCTATCGGGAAGGGTGTTGCCGAAATACTCCGCTACCGTATCGCTACCAAACGGATGCGTTTCGACCCCCTGAGCGGCAGAAACCGGCTGAAACCTGAAACCTGAAACCCCTCGTAGGCTATTCCGAGGGCGACCCGCACCAATCCGCGCGACGGCCTGTCCAGGGTACGGCGACGCCCCGGCTGACAAGCTCTTGCCCCACGTCCTTACCGCTCACGGCCACCACGCGTGCAAGGGTCCGCCCGTATCGATCAGGCTCGCCACGGTCGATCGTCGGTAAGATCGCGCTACCAGACCCAGACCATGACGCCCCAAGGATGCCGTCCAGCTCACCCTTGGCAATCTCGGCTAAGTTCGCTTCAGCCAGGCACTTGGCGCGAGGGGCCATTTCTGGCGTATCGATGTTGGCAATGCGGATTGTCTCGCCGTCCACCTCGAATGTGTCGCCGTCGATGACCCGCAGCTTCCCGATCCGCAAGCCAGCCGGTGGCGCATTGCCTCCAGCCACCACCACATCATCGATTGGTGCGCCTGCATCCATCGGACGACAGCCGATCAGGAGAAGGCCGAGAGCTATCGGGGCAATACGCATAGCGGCACCGTATCACGGCACGGACTCCCCGCGAACCGTCTGCATCCACAGGCACGTATGTAGTTCATACATCCAGCACTCGGACGAGTTAGGTCGCCTTGATGGAGTCCCACTGTCGGGCGATCTCGGCACACGCGGCCTCTGCATCCTTGAGGCGGTTCGTGATCGCCTTAGGGGACTCGACGAGCTTTTTTGAGAAGACGTCCAGCGTGTAGCAACACCGGTAGTCGCAGGCGTCATCCGACCCGGCAAGATATGTCCGAAGAAGCGCCCCGGCATATTCAGCCGAGTCTTTGGTGTGGGGACCACCCTTGGAAATGTTGAGCTTTATGGCCCCGGACTGCTTGGCACCCTTTTTGCTCGTACTCACGAGCAGGTCAGGGCGGACGCTGATGGCGACATCGGCCAACGTCATTTTGGGTGCGGTGTGCGCACCAATGGTCAGGGTCGCGTCGCCGAAGTCCAGCGTAGGGGCGAGAGCAAGGAAATAGCCCATGGCTTCGAGGTTGGACTTCTTCATCCGTTCGTCGAAATCCCCGGCGACTTCCGCCGCCTCATATTCGCCGATTGCTACTTGCAAAGACTGTGTGTTGGGAATTGCACCTGACAGAAAACGTTGTACAATTTCTCGCGCCGGCTCGTACCGAATGACTTGGTACGTCGGCGGAAATTTGGATTCTCGCAGGATGCGCTCACGGCGAGACGCTTTGTTTGTTGCTAGGTACTCGGCCAGTTTGTTGACCGAGATTCTTGGAGTCTCGTGCACTTTCGGTGGAGTCCAAGCGGGTAGCGGTGCCATGCAATCCTCAGGATGGAATCAGTGAGCGACTACTACTTTAGCATGGCCATTGGGAATCGCCGTTCTCTCTGCATCAGTCCGTTGACGAACGACGAACTGTCGGGGGGCGATGGCCGTCCGGGAAACGGCCTTGGATACTTCTTGTACGAGCGCGACGAGGCTGACGACGGCTTGAATGTCCTCGCCAAGATCGTCTCCGAAGACGCGGCGGTACGACTGTACGAGGCGCTTAGAGAAATGGGCGGCTCGGCTGCAATCGCATCAGCGGCTTGAGGCTCGGAGCACCAAGCCCTTCTGCGGAACAAATCGAAAACGTGGGCTTCACAGGCGCACGATTGTGGGCGTATGTCCGCAGGGGTCGTGGCAGATCAATCGATAGTCAGAAGCGATGACCGCCACATGCCCACCGTCCAATCTCTGATCGAGGCGCAAACGCATGTGCGCTGGCACTGCACCACTTGCAGCAAATCTGGCCGTGCTGACCTATCCACCATTGCGCTAGTCAAGGGAGGCGACTTCGATCTAACCGACTGCACCCCTCGATGCCGCGTTGAAGATTGCCTCGGCTTGGTCTGGTTCACAGTGCCAATCGGATCATGGAAACAGAAGCTGCTCACCGGGATGGGAGAGGCCCGTTTGGAGCGGCACGGGGATTGGGTGTTCGCAGAAAGGCACCGAAGGCTCAAGGCGGCGGCGACCTCCTGAAGGACAAAGCGCCCCCGGCGTATAAGACACCTAGGGGCTAGCGGCTCAAATGTTCAGCCCGGCGCTGGTAGTCGTCAGCGATGTCGGAGAAGCGCTTTCGGTCTTTCAAAAACGGCGACTTGCTGGCCATCGAACGGGCTTCCAGGGCCTTACGATGCAGGTCTAGGATTTCGTCAGCGCGCTCTACCATTCGGTCTCAAGTCATGAAGCCTAGATAAGTCTCAGCTATACCGCAAATAAGCTCGCCGCCCCGGGGGCGACGGGCCGAACGCTTCATGGGGCGCTGGTGATTGTATCCTGAAAAATGGAGGAAGCCTTGCCTCAAGAACTCAAACCGGCCCAGATCGGCCAGATTGGCACTGCTCTGCTTGGGCACCTCATAGGGAGGTTGGCAGAAAAGGGGGTGCTGATTGACAGTGAAATCATCGATCTGAAGGACAGCGTAGTCAGTAGCGCCCCCAAAGATTTGCAGCCTTTGACCCGAGAGTTTCTCGACGCTTTCTTGGACGTGACAGGCTAGACTGGGGGACGATGAATGGCCCCTAGATCGCCTTTTTTTTTGCGGCACGACGCAATCGGGCGGCGGATAGATCGTCATTGATCGACGGAGCGTCCACCGTGTGGATCTGATAGCCGCCGTCTGGGAACCGCTCGACAGACGACACCGACAGGCCGGCATCGCGGACAGTCCTCAAGTCCTTTGCGAGGGACGGCCTATTCAGGCGGGGTGCCAAAGTCTCCTCCGGTCGTCGTGCTGGCCTCATATTCCTCCACATGCTCGGGGCGGATGCGGATTTGCCTTCCGATGCGGAAGGCCTTTAGCTGGCCGGACCGAACGAGGTTGCGGACCGTCGCGGATGACACGCCCCAATGCGCTCCTAGCGTCTCTGCGGTAAAAGCATAGCGCGGTCGCGTCATCTTGGGACGGTCACTTCTCGAAGGCCTGTTGAATCAGAATGAGGCCCACGCCGGAGGCCACACCCGCTAGATAGTAGAGCCCGGCAACTAGGGCCTTGTTCTTGTCAGCCCACCTTTCGAATCCGGCGAACCACGCGCCCGAGTGGGTATCGCGCTTCACGGTCGAAACGTCGAACCCGGCGCGATGATCGGTCATCTTCGCCACCGCCTTATCTTGGGCCTCAGCTATCAGCGCCCGACCCGCCGCAATCACGCTGGGCTGATCAGAAACCAGATCAAACCGGATGGCGGTCGAGGCCCCCAAGCCTAACTGCTTGATCGCGGTGATCGAGGCTGTCCAGGCCGCCGTGCGATCCTTTCGCGTCATTGGCTTTTCGAGATCGGCAAGCAGCAAGCCTGCTAGGCGGTCCAGCTCGCCACCCACGGACGCGGCCAAAAGTTTGATCGTGTGAGGGCACAGGGCAGGGCCCGTTGTTCTTTGGTCACTTCTGGCAGGTCGTCCCAAAGCTGCGACGCACGCGCCTCTGCCTCGGCATCCTCCGATTTCGGCCGGGCCTGATCGACTTGGCCGCGTCCGCCTGGTTCATCAAAGGGTGCCAGCGCCTGTCGGGCCATCGGCGACGGTGCGGACGGGTCAAGGTTGACGCGGCGGTCAGCATCGATCTGATCGGCAAGGCGGGTCACCGTCCAAAACCGTGATGCAGGGGGTCGCGTACGACCACGGGGCACCATCTTCTGCGCGCCACGGTCGCAGCCGATAGCGACGGCTGGGCTTGTCGAGCCAATAGGTCCAATCCGGCAGACCATCGTCCACCAGATCGGCCCAGATTAAGGACAGGTAGCTCGGGTCAAGTCGGTGTTTCCTCGGGATCAGATACAGACCTGCTGCGATGCGGAGCTCTCGCTGACGCCTAAGCACCACGTCTGCCCGATCGACCAGACCGCAGCGGACGTCGAGGCGGTCCTGCTCGCCTTGGGCGACAGCACGGGCGTATTTCTCCAGGATTGCAGCGCGAGCCATCAGGCGCGCACCTTCGCGGCCTGCGCCTCGATCCACGCGTTGATTTCGCTCTCCTTCCAGCCAACCCGACCGGGAGATAGGCGGATGGGTTTCGGAAAGGCGCGTTCGCCTTCGAGCCGTTGGAGCCGGTAGCAGGTCGTCCTGCCTAGGCCGACCCTCTCGCGCACACGGCGCCAGGGCAGAAGCGTTTCGTTCGTTGGGGTGTTCATGTCGTTCTCGCTCGTTAGCGCCACATCGGCGCGATCCGGTGAGGACCGCAGGGGAGCTGAGACAGACGGTGGGCTGGTTCCTTTCTTAGTTCGACGCACGGGGTGTGCGAGCTGGAGACGGTAGGACACCGGAGGTGCTACTGGTGACGTTGCCCCATCATGGTTAGTGCGCGGTTAGCGTCTCATTCCCCGACCGCACGGATCTGACTCACGTTAGACGCGGGCTGCGTTTCGCCTACGATGATCATCAGCAGTCGCGCCCACCGATCCAGCGCGTCGCGCTTTTCCGTGACATAGTCATTGACGTCATAGTGCATGGACGACACGGCCGCGCCGCCCCCGGTGGTCGCGTGTGCGATGATCTCTGACCTGATGAAAGGGCTGATCTTCAGCCGCTCGGACGTCATGGTCGAAGACATCGTGCGACGGAGATCATGGACCGTCGCGTTCTTGATCCGCAGCGCCCGTGTCACTCGCAGCATGGCCCGGCTCAAGCTACCGGGCTCGATTGCCCGCTCCTCTTCCCAAGTCGTCCTGAATACGAACTGAGACTCACTGTTGCGTCCCGTATTCGTCACCTCGATCGCCCTTTTGATAAGGGCCACCGCCTCGTCGGGTAGTGGGACGAGGTGTGGACGGTTGCCTTTCATCCGCTCAGCCCGAATGGTCCAGGTCTTGGCGTCGAGGTCCAGCTCGCCAATTTCCATGCCGCTGATCTCCTGCCTGCGCTGACCCAGCACGGCGGCAAGCTTCATTGCCAGGGCCATTATCTCGGTGAGAGCAACACGCTTGCCATCGGCGTCGAAGATGTACTGGTAATCAGTCAGCGCTAGCCAAAGCGATTTCAACTCTGCGTCTGTCCAGACCCGGCTGCGGGCGTTGTTGGTGGCAGGAGCCAGCACCCCGGCCACAGGGTTCACCGCGACCAAGTCTTCAGAGATGGCGAAGTTGTAGACCTGCCGGATCAAGGCATGTGTGCGGTTCGCCTGCGCACCGATGCCTCGGGCCGTCATCTTTCTAAGCAGGGCACGGACGTCTGCCTTCGCGACAGCGGTGAACGGCATTTTGCCCAGCGTCGGTCGGATATGCAGCTTGAGTACGAGCTCTTCGGTCTCAAGAGTCCGCGCACGCTTCTTTTTGCCTTTCGGCATCCACTCGCCAGACGCGCACCTCTTTTCAAATAGGTCAGCTAGATCGTCGAACGTTCGGAGCGGACCTGTCGCCGCAACCCGCGCCTTTCGCCGTGCTGTCGCGGGGTCTCCGCCTTTTGCCACATCGCGGGCCAGGTCGGCGGCTCGGTCGCGGGCATCCTTGAGGGTGATCGCGGGCAGCTTGCCGATGGTGAATCTGGGCTGCCGGCCATCCGCTGCCCGATACCGATAAACGAATGTTTTCACCCCGCTGTCCGTCACGCGCAAGCACAGGCCTGGCATCTTGGCGTCCCAGATCTCGAGCCGCTTTCCTGGCTCTGCTTTCGCCCCGGCGACACTCCTGTCAGTCAGCACTTCTTTCGCCATTTAGCCCTCCAGCTCTATCGCACTGTTTCTGGGGGCACACCTGGGGGCACGCCGCGACGAAACTTGCTGGTGATGCTTGGAGACGCCCGGTGCCATTCAGTCAAGCCGGGCTTGAACAGATGGGGCGCATGGGGACGATTGAAACGCGGTGGTTACGCCCGTTCGCATCATTCGTAATGATGGGGTCAGGTGTTCGAGTCACCTAAGCGGCACCACCTTTCCAGGGATGTTAGGCGGATCACCCGCAGACCCGCACACAGGCCTGGGCCAGAACCTCGGCGGAATCCACCAAAGGTACGGACACGCCGTCGGCATCCAGCAGCAGCGGCACTTCCGTGCATCCTGCGATGACGACCTCGGCCCCGGCCGCGACCAGTGCTGCTGCCAGACGGCGCATTTCAGCGCGTGGGGCCTCGCCGGTGTCACCGCGTTTCACGGCATGGATGCAGCCCATGAAGGTCTCGCGGTCCGGTCCGGTCAGGCGCACGATCTTGCAGCCCTTGGACTGAAGCGAGCGTGTGTAAAGTGCCTCGCCGCCTGGCGTAGCCAGGACGCCGACTTTCCTGGGCGCGGCGTCGCCCGTAGCCGATAGCGCCGCCTCCGTCGTCTCGATGATCATGTCGATGAAGGGCAGGCCGACCTTCCTGATTCCCGCCGCCTGGGCATGGGCGGTGTTGCACGGCATGGCCAGGACCTGAACCCCGGCATCCCTCAGCCGCATGGCCATCTGGCCCAGGACCGCCTCTGCGGCGTCAGCCTGTCGGTTGCGGTCGGGTACCTGGGGGTTGATGTCGGCGATGATGCGGATGTGATCGGCGTCGCCCTGGGCCGGCGTCAAAGCCTGCACCCGCGCCAGAAAGGCCACGGTCGCAGCGGGCCCCATGCCGCCCAGAACGCCCAACACCTTTGCCATAACATGCTCCTGAAACTGACGGTCGCCTTGCCAAACGGGCGATCCATCGTCCTTATGCGCGGAAACGACAGGGAAACACCATGCCGACAGACGCTGCTGAAGCGACGGCCCTTATCACCAATGATGCCGTCGTCCTGGGTCTGCTGGCCGTCATACTGGGGGGTGTCTTCTGGGCGTCCAGCCTGACGCATCCATGGGCGAAGCGGTTCTTCGCGGTCGTTCCGGCACTGTTGCTCTGCTATTTCCTGCCCTCGCTGCTGACGACCTTCGGCGTGGTGGATCCGGAGGCCTCGCGCCTCTATTTCGTAGCCTCGCGCTTTCTGCTGCCGGCGGCCCTCGTGTTGTTGACGGTCTCGGCAGACCTGCCAGCCGTGTTCGGGCTCGGGCCCAAGGCCCTGATCATGTTCGCCACCGGCACCCTGGGGGTGATGATCGGTGGGCCAGTGGCCCTGTTGCTGACCAGCTGGATCGCGCCTGACCTCATGGGTGCGGGGCCAGAGGCCATATGGCGCGGCATGGCCACCGTAGCTGGCAGCTGGATCGGCGGTTCCGCCAATCAGACGGCTCTGTACGAAATCTATGGGGCCGGCCCCGACACCTTCTCCATCTGGATCGCGGTCGATGTGGTCGTGGCGAATCTGTGGATGGCCGTCGTCCTGTGGATCGCCGCCAACCAGCGCCGGATGGACAAGCTGTTTCGCGCCGATGCCAGCGCCGTTGATCGGGTCCGGGACAAGGCCGAGGCCTATGAGGCCGAACACGCCCGCATCCCAAGCCTCAAGGACCTGATCTTCATTCTTGCCGTCGGCTTCGGTGCCGTCGGTCTTGCCCACGCCATCGCCGACCCCCTGTCGTCCTGGTTCGGGGCCAGCTTCGACTGGGCCCAGAGGTTGTCGTTTGATTCCAGCTTTTTCTGGCTGGTGCTGATTGCCACGGTGATCGGTGTGGCGTTGTCCTTCACGGGCGCGAGGAAATTGCAGGGGCCGGGCGCTGCCAAGGTCGGCTCGGTCTTTGTCTATGTGCTGGTCGCTACTGTCGGTCTGAACATGAACATCGGGGCCATTCTGGACAGCCCTGTCTACTTCCTGATCGGCGGCGTCTGGATGCTGGTCCACGTTGCCCTGATGTTCGGCATGGCCTTCCTGATTCGCGCGCCCAGCTTCTTCCTCGGCGTTGGGTCCATGGCCAATATCGGAGGTGCCGCGTCCGCGCCCGTGGCGGCTGCAGCCTTTCATCCGTCCCTGGCCCCGGTCGGCGTCCTTCTGGCGGTCGTCGGCTACATCGTGGGCACGGCCGCGGCCTGGTTCACGGGTCTGGTCATGATGCAGATTGCGGCGGGCGCTTAGAGCGCGCCGCCTCAAGTCCGGCCGGAGCCAACCCGCTTACAGCGTCCCCTCCAGCTCACCCTGATAGCCGAACAGTCCCTGCGCCCCGCCGGTATGCAGGAACACCACGGTCTCGTCCTTGAACCGCCCGGCCCTGGCCAGGGCGATCAGCCCCTTCATGGCCTTGCCCGTATAGACGGGGTCAAGAACCATGGCGTCGCTCCGCGCGGCCAGTTTCAGCGCCTCGATCACCGCGCCGTCGACCAGGCCATAGCCTTCGCCGACATAGTCGCAGTCAGCCACCACCATCTCGGCCGTCACCGCGTCGGGCCGACCCAGCAGGGCAGCCGTCTGGCGGGCCAGCTTCAGGACATTCTCTTCCTGTTTCGGCTTGGGTGCCCGCACCCCGATGCCCAGCACCGGGATGTCCGCCCCCATGACCGCCAGTCCGGCCACGAGCCCGGCGTGGGTGCCCGCGCTGCCCGTCGCGGTCACGATCCGGTCGATGGGCAGGTCAAGCTCATCGGCCTGGACCACGATCTCTCGCGCGCAATCCACATAGCCCAGAGCCCCGATCGGGTTGGAGCCGCCGCCGGGGATGATATAGGGCCGACCGCCGCGCGCCCGGACCTCTGCCGCCGTCTTCTCGAGCTCGGCCGGCATATCCGATCCGCCGTCGACGAAGCGGATCCCCGCGCCGAACAGCCGGTCCATCAGGACGTTGCCGTTGTGGACATAGTCGGTAGCCTTCGACCCGGTCCGCTCTTCCAGGATGACCTTGCAATGCAGCCCGTGGGCCGCTGCTGCCGCCGCCGTCTGGCGCACATGGTTGGACTGGACCGCGCCCTGCGTCACAAGCGTGTCAGCCCCCTGTTCGAAGGCGTCGCCCAGCAGGAACTCCAGCTTGCGTGTCTTGTTGCCGCCGCCGGCCAGGCCGGTGCAGTCGTCGCGCTTGATCCACAGTTCGACGCCCAGCGCCTCCGACAGTCGCGGCAGCGGCTCCAGCGGTGTCGGCAGATGGGCCAGGCGGACACGGGGAAAACGGGCGAGATGCATGGGCGGGCTCCGGAGGTGATGCCTCTTCTAGCTCGCCGGCTCCGATTTGCCGACCTCAGTTCACCGGTGCGGTGTCGAGGGCCTCGCCTAGCAGGTCAACGATCCGATCAGGTGTGGGCGCTTCCTGATCGATCACGCGATCCAGCGCTGTGGCCTGGGCCGGTGTGATCCGCGCACTGGCCATGCTCCAGCCGTCGAACCTCCTGGTCTCTATGGGTTCACGGCTGATGATCTTCAGGGCGCGGTGCCTGGGGTCCTTTTGAAGTCGTCGCAACAGGCTATCCAGCGTCGACGAAGTGCCTTCGATGACCTGAATGTAGCGGTCGCGGTGGGCGGCCAGAATCCCGGTCAGACCATCCCGGTCGTTGTTGCGCTGCGACTCCGCCAGGATTGTCGCCAGATTGGTCAGCGACCCGGTCGACCCTGTCGCCGTGCTTTCATAGACCAGCCGTTCCAGCCGTGCGCTCCTCGTAACTCTCTCTTTCAGCGGAATAATGACGACGCGGACAGACGGTTGCGAGGCATAATTTGCACGGCCTGCTTTTGAGCTTGGATGGAGTTGTGCGCACACCATCCGTCAAACGGGGAACGGTTCTTCGCAAAACGACTTTTGTAGGGTGGACCCTGCGGCGATGCGCGCTCGACATGTCCATGCGGCCCGGTCGCACGTCCCCCCGTCGGCTGGCCGGGCCGCACCCTTTACTTCGGAAGTCTGCTTGCTCTCGCCGCTGTCCGGCGTGATCCTGACGCATGGCCGATTCGACCGTGCGACTGAGAGACCGATCCGCGACCGAGGCCGCCATCGTTCAGGCGGGCGAGGCGGTGCTGTTGCGCGACGGCTTCACGGGTCTGAATGTCCAGACCATCGCCGCCCAGGCAGGTTGTGATCGCAAGCTGGTCTACCGCTACTTCGATGGCACCGATGGCGTGGTCCGCCTGCTGGCGCGCCAGGCCCATGCCGATCTCGTCGCACATCTGGCCGCCGTCCCGCCCGTGGAGGCCGAGAGTCCGCGCGCCTTCGCCCATCACGGCCTGCTGACCTGGTTCGCCGCGCTGCGGGCCAGCCCGCTGGCCTTGCGGCTGATGGCCTGGGGCATGGTCGAGGACAGTCCGCTGCTGCGCGAGATCGAGGCGGAGCGCAATGCGGTGCTTCAGGCCTGGATGCGCGAGCGCCGCCCCCGCCTGCGCACGCCCCCCCGCACCGACGTGCCTGCGCTGAATGCCGTGCTGATGGCCGCCGTCCAGGCGCTGGCGCTGGCCAGCCAGACGCGCGGCAGCGTCTCGGGCGTGGTGCTGGACGATGCCGGCTGCGCCCGCATCGAGGATGCGATCGGCCACCTGCTGGCCGCCTGGCCGGACTAGCCGCCTCAGTCGCAGGCCTTTTCCATCGCCTGGAAATGCGCGCACTCCGGCTCTGCGGGCAGTTCCGGAGCCGCCACGGTCGCGATGTGAGATCCGCCCTCCAGCGTCCGGTGCACCGGGCATTTGTCGGCGATCTCCAGCAGCCGGGCCCGCTGGTCCTCGTCCAGATCGCCGTCCAGCGTCAGCACGCGCTCGAACACATCGGCGGGCGTCTGGCCCGTGCGCTTCTGGTGCCGCACCTCGACCGAGGCATGGGCCAGCGGCAGGCCCTTGCGCTCCGCATAGAGGCGCAGCGTCATGACCGTGCAGGCCCCCAGACCCGCCGCCACCAGCTCGTAGGGCGTCGGCCCGCTGGCCATGCCGCCGACCGCCACGGGCTCGTCGGCCATCAGGATCGCGCCGCCTGCCTGGACCTGGGCCTGGAACTTGCCCTGTCCGGTCTCGGCGACCCGCACGACGCCGTCGGCGGGCGCGGCATCGACGGGCGGTTCGACCCTGTCCAGATATCGGGAGGCCCAGGCCGCGATCACCCCGGCGGCATAGTCGGCGTCCTCGGCACGGCTCAGCAGGTGGTCGGCATGGTCCAGCGAGACGAAGCTCTTGGGGTGTTTCGCGGCGCCGAAGATGCCGCTGGCTTCCTCGATGCCGACGGTCTGGTCCAGCGGCGAGTGCAGCACCAGCAGCGCCTTGTTCAGTCCGGCCAGCCGCGCCGCCTGATCCTGCGCCTTCAGGTCCTCGGCAAAGCCCGCGCCCACCGATACGGGCCGCCCGCCGACGTCGGCGCGGTGGGTCTCGCCGTGTTCCAGATCGTGCACGCCGGGCCCCAGCAGCTTCAGCACATGGGTCACGTCGAACGGTGCGCCGATGGTGGCCACCGCCCGGATACAGTCCAGCGACCCGGCCGCCGCGATCGCCGCCGCCCCGCCCAGGCTGTGGCCGACCAGCAGTTGCGGCGTACAGCCGTGCGCCTGCATGTGCCGACCCGCCGCGATCAGGTCGCCGACATCGGTGCTGAAGCCGTGGGGCATGGGCTCGGCCCCGGTCTCGATCCCGGCGAAGTCGATCCGCAGCGTCCCGACCCCCAGCGCCGCCAGCGCCCGGCTGATCCGCGTCGCCGCCAGATTGTCCTTCCCGCAGGTGAAGCAGTGGGCGAACAGGGCCCAGCCGCGCGCCTGGCCCGCCGGCCGGTCCAGCCGCCCGTGCACCGTCCGGCCGTCGTCACAGGTGAAGTCGAAGGGGTCGCTCTGCATGTCGTCTCTCCTGAAGCGACACCTTAGGCGAACTTTTGCGACGGCGTCAGGAATGGACAGCCCCCGAGCATGCGCCTATCGTCGCGTCGTTCTCCGGGGGGTCGCACCTAAGCGGCTGAGATTGGCGTAGCCGCCTGACCCGTCGAACCTGATCCGGGTCATGCCGGCGAAGGGATGAGTAACACGCGGTCCACCGGCCCCTCGCCACAGGACCCCGCGCCCGACGTCGGCGGAGCCCTCTTGCACCAGAGGCCGCCATGAACATCCACGTCACCCACACCCCGCCCGAAGAGCCCAATGTCGAACTGGCTCTGAAAGACGCCCGTGACGCGGTCATGCGCGAGACCGGCACCATCCCGACGGGCGAGCGGGCGGGCAGTCGCAAGGTCTATGTGGCCGGCGAGCTCTACCCCGACATCCGGGTGCCGTTCCGCGAGGTGGCGGTGCATCCGTCGGCGAACGAGCCGCCGGTGACCATCTATGACAGCTCCGGCCCCTATACCGACCCGACCGTCACCATCGACATCAAGCGCGGCCTGCCGCACGTGAAGTCGTCCTGGCAGCTGGATCGCGGCGACATCGCCCCCGTCGCCAACCCGCGCGAGGTCAAGCCCGAGGACAACGGCCATGCCAGCGGCAAGAACCTGGCCCCCCGTTTCGACACCTCGCACCACCGCGTCTTCAAGGGCGTCGAGGGCCGCCCGGTGACGCAGTACGAATATGCCAAGGCGGGCATCATCACGCCCGAGATGGAATATGTCGCCATCCGCGAGAACCTGCGCCGCGAGCAGTCCGCCCCCTGCATTCGCGACGGCGAGGACTTCGGGGCCAGCATCCCCGACTTCGTCACCCCGGAGTTCGTGCGTCAGGAGATCGCGCGGGGTCGGGCCATCATCCCGCACAACATCAACCACCCCGAGGTCGAGCCGATGATCATCGGCCGCAACTTCCTGGTGAAGATCAACGCCAACATCGGCAATTCGGCGGTGCTCAGCAGCGTCGACGACGAGGTCGACAAACTGGTCTGGGCCACCCGCTGGGGCGCCGACAACGTCATGGACCTGTCGACGGGCCGCAACATCCACAACATCCGCGACTGGATCATCCGCAACTCGTCCGTCCCCATCGGCACCGTGCCGATCTACCAGGCGCTGGAGAAGGTGAACGGCGTGGCCGAGGACCTGACGTGGGAGGTGTTCCGCGACACCCTGATCGAACAGGCCGAACAGGGCGTGGACTATTTCACCATCCACGCGGGCGTGCGCCTGCCCTTCGTGCCGATGACGGCCAAGCGCGTCACCGGCATCGTCTCGCGCGGCGGCTCCATCATGGCCAAATGGTGCCTGTCGCATCACCGCGAGAGCTTCCTCTACGAGCATTTCGAGGACATCTGCGACATCATGCGGGCCTATGACGTCAGCTTCAGCCTGGGCGACGGCCTGCGTCCCGGCTCCATCGCCGACGCCAACGACGAGGCCCAGTTCGCCGAGCTGCGCACCCTGGGCGAACTGACCAAGATCGCCTGGGCCAAGGGCTGCCAGGTCATGATCGAGGGCCCCGGCCATGTGCCGATGCACAAGATCAAGGCCAATATGGATGAGCAGCTGAAACACTGCCACGAGGCACCCTTCTATACCTTGGGGCCGCTGACCACCGACATCGCGCCGGGCTATGACCACATCACCAGCGCCATCGGCGCGGCCATGATCGGCTGGTTCGGCACGGCCATGCTCTGCTACGTCACGCCCAAGGAGCATCTGGGCCTGCCCGACCGTCAGGACGTCAAGGACGGCGTCATCACCTACAAGATCGCCGCCCACGCCGCCGACCTGGCCAAGGGCCACCCCGCCGCCCGCCTGCACGACGACGCCCTGTCCCGCGCCCGGTTCGAGTTCCGCTGGGAAGACCAGTTCAACCTCGGCCTCGACCCCGAAACCGCCCGCAAATACCACGACGCCACCCTGCCCAAGGAGGCCCACAAGACCGCCCACTTCTGCAGCATGTGCGGCCCGAAATTCTGCAGCATGAAGATCAGCCAGGACATCCGCCGGGACGCGGCGGCCCAGAACGATGCGGGCGGTTCGCTGGCGGAAGCCGAGGCCGGGATGGCGGAGATGTCGGCCAAGTTCCGCGCGGGGGGCGGGGCCATCGAGGTCAAGGTCTAGCCCGCATAGGCGACCCCGAAAAAACGCCGAAAGGCGTCATTCCGGAGACATTCCGGCTCTGGCGAGGGCGTCCCTGCGGGCGCCCTCGTGCGGGGAAAAGGGATGTTCCGGCCTGACGACGGCGGGACACGGATCGGATTTTCAAAGACCGGACAGCGACCGCACGGGCCTTTGCGGCCCGCGCGAGGTCCATTCTAACCCGGTGGGAGGGTGTGGGAGGGAGATCGCCCGGATTTATCGCGCGGCCAGGGTCCAGAAGGCACGGTCAGGGACGCGATGTCTCCACAGGATGGGGGTCGGGAAGGTTTTGCTCGACCTAATGCAAAGGCAGCGTCTAATCGGCAGCGATGTCGGCAGGTCCGCGTTACTTTGGGGCGTCAAGCGTGCAAGGCCAGCACCGCGACCGCTTCGAAATCTAGCGGTTGCGGATTTATCCCAACGCCCTAGGGTTGAGCTGAGAATCGGAGCGTCAGAATTTGTATTTTGGTTGCGCTACTGCGACCGCTTTGTCTCTAAGGTACACAGAGACGCTGACGTGCATAACCGTAAGGGGACGCCGTGACGTATGATACGCCGCTGAGGCCCGCAGGGTTGAAGTCCTGACTGCTCCGGTCCTCACTTCAGCGTTTGGCTTCAATCTGAAGACCATTACGTCAGTCCAACAGTTGGCTTGGCTGTTGGGTGTCGACTACGGAAAAGTGCTATCTTTCGCACTTTACCGATTAGCGCCTCAACGAGCCTACAAAACCTTCGAGATACCCAAGCGTGACGGCTCGGCTCGGATAATCACAACGCCGGGACCAATGATTAAGCGGTTGCAACACTTGCTGTTGCCTTGGCTTGAGAGCCTTTACGAGGCCCCTCCGTGTGTCCACGGACATGTGAAAAGTCGTTCCATCAAGACGAACGCAGCACAACATGTTGGCCGGCGGTATGTCGCCAATGTAGACTTGGAAGATTTTTATCCAAGCATACGGTTCAAGCGTATCTCTCAGATTCTAAGATCGCCTCGATACGGGGTCCATGCTGACGTAGCGACAGCCATAGCACAACTCTGCTGCTATGAGGGCAGATTGCCTATAGGAGCTCCTACTTCCGGTATTTTGTCGAATATCGTCTGCGGACCGCTAGATAGCGCTATGTTGCGATTGGCCAAGCGAAACCGACTTAGGTACACGCGATACGTCGATGACCTCACATTTTCTGCTGCGAGTGCAGGGCACTTAGCTGCAGCTATTGGCCTCGATTTACGCGAGACTTTGATATTACAAGGGTCAGATAATCTCTCTGAAGATTTCGTTCAAACTATCCAAGAGGCTGGTTTTGCAGTCAATTCACGTAAAGTCTGGGCTTCAACTCGTGGCGCTCGGCAGCAGGTGACCGGGCTAGTTGTAAACAAAAAAGTCAATGTGCCTATAAAATATTTTAGGCAAACTAGATCGATGGTCCATTCTATTGTCAAATTTGGGTATCCAGCCGCAGATGCTGTTTATAAAAATCATCGGAAATGTGGAGACAGTAAAAAGCTGTCCGAACACCTGATTGGTCGCCTATCTTACATAGGACATATAACTGAGTACGATAAAAGGTACACTCGGCTCGCTAGCTCCTTCCTAGCGAACATGCCCGGTTTGTCTCTTCCGCTCCCACTTCTGGACCGCGATAAATCCGTTTATGTAATTGAAACTCTTCCAAATAAATTCCAAGGCACCGCTCTTCACATCGGTGATGGCTTCTTCTTGACTGCAGCGCATACGCTAAACCGCACGTCTCCAGAGCTAGCAACAAATGTTCACTGCCCTGATTTTTACCCGACGACTGTTGTAGCTGCGATCAAAGAGGTTGATTGGGATTTGGACGTCGCGCTGCTCCGCGCTGGCTCAGGCAGCGCGGTGTCTACCAGACCCAGCATCAAAACGTCGCTGAGATCTATCTCTGTCGGTGATCAGGTGGAAGGCTTTGGCTACGCAAACTATCAGCTTGGGACCGGCATGAATAAAGTCAAAGCGCGCGTCTCCGCGCTAAGAAAGCTAGACGGTAATCCTCGTTGGGAAGTCGATTTACCTTGGCCCCACGGCATGAGTGGTGGGCCAGTTTTTGACGACAATGGTGTGTTTGTCGGAATTATCTTTAGCGGCCCTCAACATGGCGCGGTCGCGTCCCCATTTGGGACCGCCTTCACTCCGTACTCTCTATTTCGGGAAACGTTGGCTGACTGGCTGCTTGCCCACAAATGAGCATTTCATGCCTACCCTCGCCCTACACGCCGTTCCGAACGGGGCCGGGAAGACCGCCTTCATCAACGGCTTCCTGCGTCAGGGGCGGAGGCGTTCCGGTTCGTGAATCCGGACGAGTCGGCGCGGGGGCCAACAAGAGAGCATGCGCGGCACCTCGACACCGCCGTCTCCCCGCGCCAATCTGACCGCATGATCACCGCCGCCCTCGCTCTCGCCCTCGCCGTTCCAGCATCGTTTCAGGCCGCCGACCCGTTGGCACCGGCCCGCGATGGCCAGAAGCAATGCCATTCGCCCGACACGGCGCGGAAGACCTGCGCGGCCCTGGCCGGCTACACCTTCGCGGCGGACGGAACGATCCTCAATCAGGCCGAGGTGATGCTGAACCCTGCGCCCCTGATCATCATGCGCGACGAGACACCTGTTATTGTTCGTGACGGCGCCGTCTGCGGTTCGCTGGGCGGGCTGGAGAACGCCGTCTTCACCATCGATGGCCAGCCCGCCGATTCGGCGGTGGCGGATGTGTTGCGCGGTCAGGTGATCGCCGCCTACGCCCAGCTGGGAACCGAAGGCTGCACCCGTTACGCGCCGCAGGGTAAGGAGTGGTTGGCCGAGGTCGTCGTCGATGGCCAGCCCCGCCCCGATCTCAACCAGACGGTGATCTGGGTTTCGCCCTCGGACGGCTATTCGGTCCGGCCATAGGCTGAGGCCACACCAGCGCCTCCATCATCAGCACACCCCTACGACCGATCCTGACGTAGCCGCATGCTAGCCCTGCCTCCATTCGCAACGGGGAGGCAGACAGATGGCAGACGGATCACCCACGCTGTACGGCAAGGGGCGCAGTGCGCCGGATGAGGTCTGGGGGCGGGTGCGTGAGGACTATCTGTCGGGCCTGCCGGGGATCGAGGTCTGTCGGCGGCACGGGGTGGGGCTGACGGCCATGCGCAACCGCGCGGCGCGCGAGGGCTGGCGGCGCACGGACCAGCCCTGGACCCCGCCCAATACCCTGGACCCCGATGACGAGGGGGTGTTGCTGGAGCATGAGATCGACGGCGACCTGGACCGGGTCGAGCTGCGCCAGCTGTCCTTCGTCGCCTGGCGCCGCATGCAGCGCGCCGTCCTGCGCGGCCAGGCGGCAGAGGCCCTGCGCTGGCGCCGCGTCCGCCTCATCCTCGACGCCGAGGCGGTCGAGGAGGATCAGGCGATGGAGCAGGAACAACGCCGCTGGGAGTATCTCCACTCACCCGTCGCAGTGGACCGAGTGGACTGAGTGGACTCTGTTTCTAAATCCACCCCCAACGGGGGAGGATTAGGTCAGCTAAGCCGCCGCCACCTTGCGCAGCGCCTCGGCGAAGACCTCGGCCGGTTGGCCGCCGGAGATCAGGTACTGGCCCTCGATGACGACGGCGGGGACGGCGGAGATGCCGCGGGCGCGCCACAGGGCCTGGGCGGCGCGGACCTCGGGCGCATACAGGTCGTCGGACAGGACCTCGACCGCGCGGGCCCGGTCCAGGCCGGCGGCCGCAGCGGCGTCGGCCAGCACGTCCGGATCGGTCAGGGACCGGTTGTCGGTGAAGTGGGTGCGGAACAGGGCCTCCTTCACCGCGCGCTGGGCGGGGGTGCCGCCCGTCTCATGCGCCCAGTGCAGCAGGCGGTGGGCGTCGAAGGTGTTCCAGATGCGGCTGTCGGGGCCCATCCGCATATCGAACCCCGGCCAGGCGTCCTCGGCCCGTTCGGTGATCACGGCGCGGTTGGCGGCCGACTGTTCGGGGGTGGAGCCATATTTGCGGGCGATGTGCTCGCCGATGTTCTCACCCTCCGGGGCCATGCCGGGGTTCAGCTCGAACGGCTGGAAGGTGACGGTCGCCTCTATCCCCTCGGCCCGGACGGTGGCCAGCGCCTGTTCCAGCCCGCCCAGGCCGACCACGCACCAGGGACAGACGACGTCGGAGACGAAGTCGATGCTGAGGGTGCGGGTCATGCGAGGGCCTTGGATGAAGGGAGAGAGGAGGAGGTGAGGATCAGGCGACGGTGACGCCCTTCCAGAAGGCGATACGGCCCTTGATCTCCCTGGCCGCGTCCTTGGGCTCGGGATAGGTCCAGGCCGCGTCGCGGTTCTCCTGACCGTCGACGACGACGGTATGATAGCTGGCCGTGCCCTTCCAGGGGCAGGTGGATTTGGTGTCGCTGGGTTTCAGCACACCGTCGGTGATCGCGTCCGCCGGGAAGTAGTGGTTGCCCTCGACCACCACGGTGTCGTCGCTCTGGGCAATCACCGTGCCGTTCCATGTCGCCTGAACCATCGTCGTCTCCTGTCAAAGGTGTGCCGAGGATATGGGGCCTTGGCCGGGTTTCGCCATGCGTCAAATCGTGGGTTCCGTTGTCAAAAAGGACCGGCTAACGTCCTTGCTCTGGAAGCAAGCGAGGCCGTCATGTCCGATCTGGAAACCTTCCGCGCCGAGACGCGCGCCTGGCTGGAGGCCAACTGCCCCGCCGAATGCCGGGGGCCGCTGGAGAACGAAGAGGACCGGGTCTGGGGTGGGCGCAATGCCACCTATCGGACCCCGGGCCACAAGCGCTGGATGGAGGTCATGGGCGCGCGCGGCTGGACCGCCCCGGAATGGCCGACGGAATATGGCGGCGGGGGCCTCAGCCGCGAAGAGGCCAAGGTTCTGGCCAGCGAGATGCGGCGCATCGATGCCCAGATGCCGCTGTCGTCCTTCGGCATCTGGATGCTGGGCCCGGCCCTGCTGCAGTTCGGCACGGAAGAGCAGAAGAAGCGCTTCCTGCCCGAGATCGTGCGCGGCGAAATCCGCTGGTGCCAGGGCTATTCCGAGCCCGGCGCGGGCTCCGACCTGGCGGCCATCCAGACCAAGGCGGAAGATCGCGGCGACCACTGGATCGTCAACGGCCAGAAGGTCTGGACCAGCTATGCCGACAAGGCCGACTGGATCTTCTGCCTGGTGCGGACCGATCCGGACGCGCCCAAGCATCTGGGGATTTCCTTCGTCCTGTTCGACATGGCCAGCCCCGGCGTCTCGACCCGACCCATCGTCCTGATCAGTGGCAAGAGCCCGTTCTGCGAGACCTTCTTCGACGATGTGCGGGTGGAGAAGGAAAACCTGGTCGGGACGCTGAACCGCGGCTGGGACGTGGCCAAGGCGCTGCTGGCGCATGAGCGGACGATGATCGGGGCCATGGGAAGCCTGGGGGCCGGACGGCCGCTGGGCCAGGTCGCGGGCGACAGCGTCGGACTGGATGACGACGGGCGTCTGGACGACCCCATCCTCCGTGCACGGATCGCCGATCTGGACGTCGACATGGCCGCCTTCAACCTGTCGATGGAAAGGGTGGGGGATCAGGTCAAGGCACGGCAGGCCCACCCCGCCATCGCCTCCATGCTGAAATACTATGGGTCGGAGCTGAACAAGCGCCGGCACGAGCTGATCATGGCTTCGGGCGGTTCCGACGCCCTGGAGTGGGAAGGCGAACGTTCGCGCGAGGGCACCGCGGCCCGCGACTGGCTGCGGACCAAGGCCAACTCCATCGAGGGGGGGACCAGCGAGGTCCAGCTGAACATCATCGCCAAACACCTGCTGCAACTGCCGGGAGCCTGAGACCTTGCCGCTGATCCTGACCGAAGAGCAGACCATGCTGAAGGAGGCCGCCGACGGCTTCCTGAACGAGAACGCGCCGATCGCCCATCTGCGGGCCCTGCGTGACAGCCACGATGCCGACGGCGTCTCGCGCGACCTGTGGAAGGCGTTCGGCGAGATGGGGTTCGCCGGCGTCATCATTCCCGAGGAACATGGCGGCACCGGCCTGGGCGCGGTCGAGGCGGGCGTGGTGGCCGAGGCCCTGGGCCGCACCCTGACGCCGTCGCCCTTCATGGGGTCAGGCGTGCTGTCGGCCAAGGTGCTGATCGACGGCGGTTCGGCCGAGCAGAAGGCGGCCTGGCTGCCCCGCATCGCGGCGGGCGAGGCCATCCTGTCGCTGGCCGTGGACGAGGGGGCCAAGCACAGGCCCGCAGGCATCGCCACGACGGCCGAGCGGTCGGGCAATGGCTTTCGCCTGAACGGAGCCAAGGGCTTCGTCCTGGACGGCCATGTCGCCGACGCCCTGATCGTGGCGGCGCGGACAGAAGAAGGGCTGACGCTGTTCCTGGTCGATCCGAAGACGGCGGGGGTCGAGATCGAGCGGACGGTCATGGTCGACGCTCACAATGCGGCGCGGGTGACGCTGACCGACGTGGAGGTCGATGCGGATGCGGTGATCGGTGCGGTCGATGGCGGCGAGGGGCTGCTGGAGGGCGCTTTGAACCTGGGCCGGGCCTGCGCGGCGGCTTCGCTGAACGGGGCGGGCGACCAGGCCTTTCAGGTCACGCTGGAGTATCTGCGGACGCGCAAACAGTTCGGCAAGCTGATCGGCGAGTTCCAGGCCCTGCAGCACCGCTCGGCCCATCTGTTCACCGAGATCGAACTGGCCCGCGCCGCCGTTCTGGGGGCCTTGCAGCGGCTGGATGCGGGGCGCGAGGATGCAGGTCTGGCCGTCTCCGTCGCCAAGGCCAAGGCCGGGCGCGTCGCCGAATTGGCGGTGCAGGAGGCGGTCCAGATGCACGGCGGCGTCGGCATGACCGATGCCTTCGACGTCGGCCTGTTCATGAAGCGCGTGCGGGTGCTGAACGAGCTGCTGGGCGACGCGGGCTTCCATACGGAACGGCTGGCGCGGGCAAAGGGGTTCTGAGGCAGCATCCCTTCTCCGGCGCGCTCGGACCCGCTACATCAGCGATAAGGGAGAACGCCTATGACGCGATCCAACGCGCCTGAATACATGACCGGCTTCGGCAATCACTTTGCGACCGAGGCGGTGGCCGGGGCCTTGCCGGAAGGGCGCAACTCGCCGCAGCGGGTGCCGATGGGGCTGTATGCGGAGCAGCTGTCCGGGACGGCCTTCACCGCTCCACGGTCCGAGAACCGCCGGTCCTGGCTGTATCGACTGCGGCCCAGCGCCCAGCATCCGGCCTACAAGCCCTTCGCCCAGGGCCGGGTCCGGTCGGGACCGTTCCACGATGCGCCCCCGTCGCCGAACCGGATGCGGTGGGACCCCCTGCCCATGCCCGAAGCCGCGACGGACTGGGTCGAGGGGCTGGTCACCTATGGCGGCAATGGCGATGCAGAGGCGGGGGCCGGGACGGGCATTCACCTGTATGCCGCCAACCGGTCGATGGTGGACCGGGTCTTCTATTGCGCCGACGGCGAGTTGCTGGTCGTCCCGCAAGCGGGACATCAGGTCTTTGTCACAGAGATGGGACGTATCGAGACGCGGCCGGGCGAGATCGTCGTCATTCCGCGCGGGGTGCGGTTCCGGGTGGAGTGCGATGGACCCATCCGGGGCTATGTCTGCGAGAACTATGGCGCGGCCTTCCGCCTGCCGGATCTGGGGCCGATCGGTTCGAACGGCCTGGCCAATCCGCGCGACTTCCTGACGCCGGTCGCGGCTTATGAGGATGTGGATCGGCCGACCGAGTGCGTGCAGAAGTTCGGGGGGCGGCTGTGGACCACCACCTTCGATCACAGCCCGCTGGACGTCGTAGGCTGGCACGGCAATCACGCGCCCTACAAATACGACACCGCCCGGTTCAACACGATCGGCACGGTCAGTTTCGACCATCCGGACCCGTCGATCTTTACGGTCCTGACCAGCCCGTCCGATACGCCGGGGGTTGCCAACTGTGACTTCGTGATCTTCCCGCCGCGCTGGATGGTGGCCGAGGACACCTTCCGCCCGCCGTGGTTCCACCGGAATGTCATGAGCGAGTTCATGGGTCTGGTGACCGGCGAATACGACGCCAAGGAGGGCGGATTCGCGCCCGGCGGCGCGTCCCTGCACAACTGCATGAGCGGACATGGTCCGGACCAGGCCAGCTATGACAAGGCGGTCGCGGCCGAGCTGAAGCCGGTCAAGATCGAGAACACCCTGGCCTTCATGTTCGAGACCCGAATGCCGATCCGCACCACGGAATGGGCACAAACCAGTCCGACGATGCAGCTGGACTACGACGACGTCTGGACCGGATTCGACAAGGGACGAGTGGAATGAAGCGTATACTGATCGCGGCGGCAGCCCTGATGATGGCGGCCTGCCAGCCCGTGCCGACCACCACATCGACGCAGACCGCCTCGACCGACACGCCGGCGGTGCAGACACCCGCGCCTGGCACGGATGCGGCCGCCTGTGCGGCCCGGGGCGGCAAGATGCTGCCGCAGGGACGGCTTCAGTCTTTGCAGTGCGTGGTGTCCTACGCCGATGCCGGTCGTCGCTGTACGGACGGGGACGATTGCCAGGGCGACTGCCGGATCGAAGAGGTCAATGGCGCGCCCGACGCCGGGGCCGCTGCCGTAGGCCAGTGCCAGGCCAACAGCACCCGTTTCGGCTGCTACACCACGGTTGAAGGCGGCAAGGCCGAAGCGACGATCTGCGTCGACTGACGACAGGCACGAAAAACCCCCGCCGCGATCGCGACGGGGGTCTTCACATCGTTCATCCGGTCAGGGACCGGTACGCGAACGCCCGATCTTACTGAGCGGGGGTGTTCGAGGTGGTCATGCCACCGTCCATGTTGCCGGCAGCGGCTTCCACGGCGTCGGCGCGTTCGTCGGCATTTTCCTGCACGGCGTCGGCCTGGGCGTTCAGGGCGTCTTGCGCGGCGTCGGTCGTGGCGGCGTCGGCCTGGTTTTCCAGCTGGGTCGCTTCGACGTTGGCGTTCGCTTCAATGGCGTCGGCCTGTGCACCGGCTTCCTTTTCGGCCGCGTTTTCGCAGGCGGCGAGGCCGGCGAAGGCGAAGGTAGCGGCGGCGGCGATGATCAGTTTACGCATGAGTGGTTTCCTCCAGTGAGGCCGGAATAACGTCGCCGATCACAAACGGTTCACGCGCCCGTGAAGTTTTTCATCCGGCGTCCGAGAACGCCACGCGAGCCGCGCCCAGCAGGGCGGCGTGCTTGTGCAGGATCACCTTGGTCGGGATGGCGGCCATATAGTCGGCGAACCGGCCCTTGCGCTCGAACCGCTCGCGGAAGGGGCTGGCCTGAAGGAAGGGCAGGATGCGCGGTGCGATGCCGCCTGCGATATAGATGCCGCCTCGTGCCCCGGTGGTCAGGGCGATGTCGCCCGCCACGGCCCCCAGGACAGCGCAGAAACGGGCCAGGGTCGCCCCGCAGGCGCTGTTGGGGTTCTCCATCGCCTCGGTCGTGATCTGGGCCGGGTCGTTGATATGGGTTTCGCGCCCGTCGATCTCGGCCAGGGCGCGGTGCATGTTCAGCAGGCCGGGCCCACAGATCAGCCGCTCAATGGACACACGGTCATAGCGGCGACGCAGGATGCGCAGGATCTCGTCCTCGATCGGATCGCCCGGCGCGAAACAGGCGTGGCCCCCTTCGGACGGCATGGCGATCTCATTGCCATGAATATCGCGCGCCAGGGCCGAGACGCCGAAACCTGTGCCGGGGCCCAGCACGGCGATGGCGGAATGCTCCTCGCCCTCGTCCGGACCGCCTAGAGAAGCCAGCTGACCCTCCGGCACGACGGGGGCACCCCAGGCCAGAGCCTCAAAGTCGTTGATCAGTCTGACGGGGTTCAGGCCCAGGGTGGCCAGTTCGGTCTCCGAAACCTGCCAAGGCGAGTTGGTCAGGTCGATGGCTCCGTCGGTGACCGGCCCGGCCACGGCGATGACGCCGCCTGTCGGCTTGACCTCGCAGCCGTCGATGAAGGCCTTGACCCCGCCCAGGAAGGTCGGGTGTTCCGAGGCCGGAAAGCTCTCGTGATGCTCAAGCACGGGCTTGCCGTCGATCATGTGGGCGATGGCGAACCGGGCATTGGTGCCGCCGACGTCCCCGACCAGCAGGGTCTTGTCCCAGTTCACCGTCATCAGGCAGTCCTCACTAAGCTAGCCGACCGTTGCCCGGTCGTTGTGATCGTTTGGGGTTCAGGCGTCCACGGCCCGGTCGTTAACGTTGTTGTCGGGCGGCGTGTCCTTGTGGTCGGTCTGGCCGGGGGGCAGGCCAAAACAGACGCTGGCCCCTTCTTCGGCGGTCGAGACGACGTGACGGAAGGCTCCGAACAGTTCGCGGCCATAGCCCCAGGTGGAGCCCTCGGCATGGACCTTGGAGCGTTCGACGGGGCCGCGCCCGGCCAGATCGGGGATGTCGACCGTGGTCAGGACCCCGGCCTCGGCATCCAGGCGGATGATGTCGCCATCTCGAATATTAGCGATCAGGCCGCCGGCAAGAGCTTCCGGCGAGACGTGGATGGCGGAGGGGGTCTTGCCGCTGGCCCCGGACATGCGGCCGTCGGTGACGAAGGCGACCTTGAAGCCCTTGTCCTGAAGGATGCCCAGCGCGGGCGACAGGCTGTGCAGTTCCGGCATGCCATTGGCGCGGGGACCCTGAAAACGCAGGACGACGATGACGTCGCGGTTCAGTTTCCCGTCCTTGAAGGCCTGAAGCGCGTCTTCCTGGGTCTCGAACACCGCGGCGGGGGCCTGGACGATACGGTTCTCGGGCTTGACCGCCGAGATCTTGATGACGGCCCGGCCCAGATCGCCCTGGACCAGCCGCAGGCCGCCCTCGCGGTCAAAGGGGTCGGAGGCGGGGCGCAGAATGTCCGTATCCAGACTTTCCGTGACGCCGTCTTTCCAGATCAGTTCGCCGTCCTGGAGGATCGGCTCCTGGAAATAGTGGTGGATGCCCTGGCCCATGACGGTGTGCACGTCGGAATGGATGTGGCCCGCGTTGGCCAGTTCGCGCGCCACGAAGGCGACGCCGCCGGCGGCCTGGAAGGCGTTCACGTCGGCCGAGCCGTTCGGATAGACGCGGGCCAGCAGCGGCGTCACGGACGACAGCTGATCCATGTCGGTCCAGTCGATGAGCACGCCTGCCGCCCGCGCCATGGCGACCAGATGGATGGCGTGGTTGGTCGAGCCACCGGTGGCCAGAAGGGCCACGATCATGTTGACGATGGATTTCTCGTCGATGACGTCGGCCATCCGGCCCTCGCCACTGCGAGCCAGTTCGACGGCGCGTCTGGCGGCGGCGGCGGTCAGGGCGTCTCGCAGGCCCGTTTCCGGATGGACGAAGGCGGTGGACGGCAGGTGCAGGCCGCCCAGTTCCATCATCATCTGGTTGGAGTTGGCGGTGCCATAGAAGGTGCACGTGCCGGGCGAGTGGTAGCTGCCGATCTCGCTGTCCAGCAGGGTCTGGCGATCGACCTGGCCCTGGGCATACAGGGCGCGGACGCGGGCCTTTTCCGCATTCGGAATGCCGGACGGCATGGGCCCCGCGGGGGCGAAGACGACGGGCAGGTGACCGAAGGCCAGGGTGCCGATGAACAGGCCGGGCACGATCTTGTCACAGACGCCCAGGGCCATGACGGCGTCGAAGGCGTCGTGGGTCAGGGCTATGCCGGCCGACATGGCGATCAGGTCGCGGCTGAACAGCGACAGCTCCATGCCGGGACGACCCTGTGTGACGCCGTCGCACATGGCGGGCGTGCCGCCCGCGACCTGGGCCGTCGCGCCAACGGTGCGGACCGCGTCGCGGATCACGGCGGGAAAGCGCTCGAACGGCTGATGCGCCGACAGCATGTCGTTATAAGCCGTGACGATGCCGACATTGGGTTTGGACCCGTCCATGGCCGTCAGCTTGTCGGCAATGGTCTGGCCTGCGAAGGCGTGGGCCCAGTTGGCGCAGGACAGCTTGGCGCGGCCCGCCCCGCTGTCGCGCGCGGCATCCATGCGGCGGATGTAGTCGGCGCGGGTGTCGCGCGAGCGTTCGACGATGCGGACGGTGACCTCGGCGACGACGGGGTGCAGGTTGGCCATCAGGCTTTCTCCGTCCACAGAACATCCAGCGGGACCTTGGCGGCGATCAGGGCGGCGATGGGCTGGATGGCGGGATCGCCCGCCGCCTCACGTTCGAAGATGTCGCGCTTGGCAGTCCCGGTCAGGGCCAGGACGACGCGCCGGGCCTGGATCAGATAGGGCAGGTTGATCGACAGCCGCTCCAGGCTGGGGGCCAGGCCGTCGCGACCTTGCGGAACGCCCAGAACGGTCGGCTTGAGCGCGGGTGACAGCAGGGTTTTCAGGGTCGGGCTGTAGGGGAACATGGAGCAGATATGGCCATCCTCCCCCATGCCGAGAAGGACCGCGTCGAGGCGACCTTGCGGGGCCAGGGCGCGGGCGGCACGTGCGGCCGCTCGGTCGACGGTGACTTCGGCATGATACAGCGGCACGAAGGATGCGGCGGCGGCAGGACCGGTCAGGAGCGTCCGCTTGAGCAGGGCGGCGTTCGAGTCCGGCGAGGTCTCGGGCACATAGCGCTCGTCGATCAGGGTCACGGCGATGCGGGACCAGTCGAGGTCCGCCTCGGCCATCCGGGCGTAGACAGGCGAAGGCGTTGAGCCACCTGAACCTGCGAAGGTGGCTCGGCCTGTTTCGGACAGGGCCTGGCCAAGGGTGTCGATCAGAAGGGTGGCGCAGGCGTCGGCCCAGTCCGTGCCGGTGGCGAAGGTCCGGATGGCGGGTGCGGTGTGATCAGTCATTGCCGGTGTTCCAGCGGCGGCCGGTGCGGTCCAGCAGCAGATCGGCCTCAGGCGGGCCCCAGGTTCCGGCGACGTAGTCCCTGGGCTTGAAGGCGGCACCTTCCCAGGCCTCGGAGACCTGATCGACCCATTTCCAGGCCTGCTCCGCCTCGTCGCGACGGACGAACAGGGTGGAATCGCCCGCCAGGGCGTCAAGCAGCAGCCGCTCATAGGCGATGCGCCGGCGCGGCGGTTTGGCGGACTTGTCGTTCTGACCCCAGGACAGGGACATCTGGATGGGCTGAAGCTGCATGCGCTGGTCCAGCCCCGGCTTCTTGTTCATCACCGACAGCGAGATGTCTTCCTGTGGCTGCAGTTCGATGACCAGGCGATTGGCCTTCACCTGGCCCCGGTCGTTGTCGAAGATGGAGTGGGGCAAGGCCTTGAACTGGATGACGATCTCGGTGCGCTTTTCCGGCAGGCGCTTGCCGGTGCGCATGAAGAAGGGGACGCCCGCCCAGCGCCAGTTGTCGATGTCGGCACGGATGGCGACGAAGGTCTCGGTGTCCGAATCCAGACCGCGCTCCTCGTCATAGCCCTTGACCGGCTGACCCTCGCTGGTGCCCGCCACATACTGTCCGCGCACGGTGACGCGCTCGGCCTCGTCATGGGTGATGGGGCGCAGGGAGCGCAGCACCTTGACCTTTTCATTGCGGACCGAGTCGGGCTCCAGATCGCTGGGCGGCTCCATGGCGACCAGACAAAGCAGCTGGAGCATGTGGTTCTGGAGCATGTCGCGCAATGCTCCGTACTCGTCGTAATAGGGCCAGCGGTCGCCGACTCCGACGGTTTCTCCGACCGTGATCTGGACGTGGTCGATCGAGAGGTTGTTCCACAGCGGCTCGAAGATGGTGTTGCCGAAGCGGAGGGCGATCAGGTTCTGGACCGTCTCCTTGCCCAGATAGTGGTCGATGCGGAACACCTGCTGTTCGGAGAAGGCATCGGCGACGGCGTCGTCGATCTCGCGGAAGGTTTCCAGATCGCGTCCGACCGGCTTTTCCAGCACGACCCGATCGTCGGCCTCCGCCAGGCCGGCGGCGCGCATGGCGGTGACGATGCGCGCATACAGCGACGGCGAGACGGCCAGGAAGCTGGTGCAGGTGCCGGGGCCGACCTTGTCCTTGAGCGGCTTCAGGCTTTGCGCCGAGGTGGCGTCGACGGCCAGATAATCGAGGCGGGCCTCCAGTTTGGCCCACGCCGCATCGGACCAGGCGTCGTCCGCCTTCGCCTTGCTCTCGACCGACTGACGGACGCGGGCGACGTAGTCGTCGCGGCTTTCCTCGGACCGGGCCGCGCCGATGATCTTCAGATCGTCGGGCAGCAGGCCGTCATGCTCCAGATAGTAGAGCGAGGGCAGGAGCATCCGCAGGGCCAGATCGCCTCCGCCGCCGAACAGCACCAGTGCCGCCATCTGCGCTCCTTCTCTCTCGTCAGACCCTCTAGCCCTCAGGGTCTTTGGCCGGTTTTGCGCGTGTGGCCAACACGTCGAGCACGTCCTGAAACACCAAGTTACGCGATCGCAGCAGCACCAGCAGGTGATAGATCAAATCCGCGGCCTCGCTGGTCAGTTCCTCATCGGGACCGGCGGCCCCGGCGAGCGCGGTCTCGACCCCCTCCTCGCCGACCTTCTGGGCGACGCGCTTGGGGCCCTCGGCGATCAGGCGGGCGGTCCAGCTGGTCGCGGGATCGGCGGAGGCGCGTTCGGAGATGGTCTGTTCCAGACGGGCGATGCGGCCCAGACCCGGCGCGTCCTCCTCGCCGAAACAGCTGACGCGGTTCAGGTGGCAGGCATTGCCGACGGGCCTGACCTTCAGCACCAGGGCGTCGCCGTCGCAGTCGGGCGTGATCGAGACGACATGCAGCCGGTCGCCCGAGGTCTCGCCCTTACGCCAGCGCCCGCCCCGCGAGCGGGAGTAGAAGGTGGCTTCCTTTGAAGCGATCGTCTCGTCCAGGGCCGCACGGTCCATATAGGCGAGCGTCAGCACCTGCAGGGTCGCGGCGTCCTGCACCACCACAGGGATCAGGCCGTCGCCCTTGGCGAAGTCGAGGGTGTCGGGGTCGATCATCGTCTTACCTCTATACCGTCGCGTTCGAGCTGGCGTTTCAGGTCGGGGATGGCCAGAACACCGGAGTGAAAGACGCTGGCGGCCAGGGCACCGGATACATCGGCCTGCTGGAAGACATCGCGGAAATGGTCTGCCGCACCCGCGCCTCCGGAGGCCACTAGCGGAATGGTCAGGCAGGCGCGCGCGGCCTGAAGCTGGGCGATGTCATAGCCGCGCCGCACGCCGTCCTCGTCCATGCAGTTCAGCACGATCTCTCCGGCCCCCAGGCCTTGCGCCTCGACGATCCAGTCCAGAGTGCGGCGGCCCGCGCCACGGCTGGCGGTCGGGTCGCCGGTGTATTGGTGCACGACCCAGTCGTCGCCGGCGCGCTTGGAATCGACGCCCAGGACCACGCATTGGGCACCGAAGCGATCGCTCATCTCGCCGATCAGATCGGGGCGTTCCAAGGCGGGGGAGTTGATCGAGACCTTGTCGGCCCCGTGGTCCAGACAGCGGGCGGCCTGTTCCACGCTGCGGATGCCGCCTGCCACGCAGAAGGGGATGTCCAGCAGCCGGGCGATGTCGCTGACCCAGTCGTAGTCGAGGGTGCGGCCCTCCGGGCTGGCCGTGATGTCGTAGAAGACCAGTTCGTCGGCGCCCTGGTCGCGGTAGCGCGCGGCCAGTTCCGAGGCGTCGCCCATGTCGACATGGTCCTTGAAGCGGACACCCTTGACGACCCGCCCGTCGCGTACGTCCAGGCACGGGATTATGCGACGCGCTGTCATTGCACCGCGACCGCTTCGTCCACGGTGAACCGCCCCTCATAGATGGCGCGGCCGACGATGGCCCCGTCGCAGCCGATGGCGCGGGCGGCCTTCAGGTCCTCCAGCGAGGACACGCCGCCCGAGGCCTGAACCTTCAGGTCGGGCCGACGCAGGATGATCTCGGTCAGCAGCTCCAGATTGGGACCGGTCAGGGCCCCGTCTCGGCCGACATCGGTGACCAGCAGGTGTCTGGCCGTGCCCGCCGGATAGCGGTCCAGCGCGGCCCACAGATCGATGTCTGCCGCCTGGGTCCAGCCCTTGAGCGAGGGGACCCAGCGCTCGCCATCGGCCCGCACATCGATGGCCAGGGTCAGGCGTTCCGGCCCGAACAGCTCCAGCCAGCCTGCGACCGTATCCGGGGCCGAGACGGCGAGGGAACCGACGACCACGCGGCTGACCCCGGCGTCCAGCAGGGCCTGGACATCCTCGGCGGAACGCACCCCGCCGCCGGACTGGATGCGGATATCGATGGCCCCTGCCAGTTCGCCGATCAGGGCGTGCTGGACCGCGCGGCCTGCCTCGGCCCCGTCCAGATCGACGATATGGGCCCATTGGGCACCCGAGGCGACGAAACCCGCCAGGCGCGAGGCCGGATTGGTGTCATAGGCAGTCACCTGATCGAACCGCCCATGCATCAGGCGCACGGCGACGCCGGCTCTCAGGTCGATGGCGGGATAGACAATCATGCGGGCAGGCCCAGAAAGTTTTGCAGGATGCGCGCCCCGGCCTTGGCCGAGCGCTCCGGATGAAACTGGCAACCCCAGCGGTTGGCGTTGCGAACCACGGCCGGGACGACGGTGCCGTAGTCGGCGCGGGCCAGGGTGGCCGGGCCGTCGGGGCAGACGAAACTGTGCACGAAATAGGCCCAATCGCCGGGCTGGACGCCCTCCAACAAGGGGTCGTCTTGCACGACCTCCAGGCGGGACCAGCCCATGTGCGGCACAGGCAGGGCCGGGTCGATGTCGAAGCGCGTGACGTGTCCGGGAATGAGGCCCAGCGTCTCGACGCCTTCGCCCTCGTCGCTGGCGTCGAACAGCAGTTGCTGGCCCAGGCAGACGCCGAGCAGGGGACGTGGAAAGGCGCGGATGGCCTCGACCAGGCCCAGGCTTTCCAGACGCGCCATCGCATAGGCGGCTGCCCCGACACCGGGCAGGATCAACCGCTCGGCGTCGGCGATGTCGGCAGGGTCGCTGGTCAGACGCACGGAGGCGCCCAGCCGTTCCAGCGCGAACTGGACCGAAGCGACATTGCCGGCACCGTAGGAGAGGACGGTGACGGGGATCACAGAACCCCCTTGGTCGACGGCACGACGTCGCCCTCGACGCGGATGGCCTGACGCAGGGCGCGGCCGAAGGCCTTGTAGACGGCCTCGGTCTTGTGATGGTCGTCATTGCCGGTGACGCTGATGTGGACGGCTGCCCCCATGGCCTCGGCCAGGGAGCGGAAGACGTGGGCGGTCAGATCGGTCCGGTAGTCGCCGATGAAGGGCGTCGTGAACGTGCCTTCGAACAGCGGATAGGGACGACCCGACAGGTCTATGGACACAGAGGCATTGGCCTCGTCCATCGGCAGGACGAAGCCGTAGCGGGCGATGCCGCGTCTTTCACCCAGGGCTTGTTTAAGTGCCTGACCCAGGGCGATGGCGCTGTCCTCGATCGTGTGGTGCGGATCGGTGTGCAGGTCGCCCTCGCACGACAGCCGGATCGAGAAGCCGCCGTGCGCCGCCACCTGCTCCAGCATGTGATCGAAGAAGCCGACGCCGGTGTGAATGCTGACCGGGCCGGTGGCATCCAGATCGACGGCGCAGATGATGCGGGTTTCCTTGGTGTCGCGCACGGCCTGTCCGGTGCGGTTGGCGCGGGTCTGGCCGGGGGCCAGGTCGAGGGCGGCCAGCAGTCGGTCGTTGACCTCCGGTCGAGACGAGACGGGCAGGCGCAGCCGCTCGCCCGCCTGTTCGGCCACGACGCCGAACCGGGCCAGGGCTGTCAGGACGGCGGCGGGATCGGCGGGGCGGACCATGAGGACAGGGCCAACACCGGCCTCGACCGTCATCTCGCGGGCGATGGCTTTCGACAGACGCTCGCGCTCGCGCACCGTGGCGGCGATGCGCTCGCGGGTTTCCAGCAGGCGCGACGGGTCCAGGGCCTGAAGCGCAAGCCGCAGGCTGACCTCGGGCAGGGCGTAGGGTTCCATGACCGACGCCAGGCGCGCCAGTGTCTGGGGCTGGGCCAATGCCGCCCCGACCCGCGCGCCAGCCAGGCCATAGGCCAGCGACAGGCTGCGCAGCACCACCAAATTGACGTGGCCGCCGATGACGGTGGCCGCCGAAGTGGCGGACGTAAACTCGGCCATACCTTCGTCGACGATCAGCAGGGCGGGGGCGACCCGTTCGGCCATCTCGGCCACGGCCTCGGGCGAGCCGAGGGCGCGCAGGACGACGGCCCCGGTCTCGACGGTGGTGCCGGGCCGGGCATAGATGTCCGCCAGTGTGGAATAGGGCTGGGCTTTCGGGGCCTCGACGGTCAGGCCCTCATGCGCGGCGAGGCGATAGATGAGCTCGAGCCCATGGGTCAGGCCGCGCACGGGCAGGACCCGATCGGTGGAGACGCCATAGATGTCGGCCATGCGGGCGGCGAGCGCCGAGGGTTGGGCCGGATAGCGGTCCAGCCCTTCACCCCCGGAGACGAGGGGCGCGAAGGGGGCGGGCAGGTTGGCGATCATGCCTCGACCCTCAGATCCGCCGCCCGTGCGTGCGCTTCCAGACCCTCCAGCCGGGCCAACCGTGCCGCGACCGGGGCCAGGGCGGCCGCGCCCTGTTCGGAGACCGACTGCACGGACATGGAGGTCATGAAGCTGGCGGTGGTGACGCCGCCCAAGGTCTTGGCCCCGCCGTCCGTGGGCAGGACGTGGCTGGGCCCGGCGGCATAGTCGCCGAGCGTCTCGGCGGCATAGGCACCGACGAAGACGGCCCCGGCGGCGGTGATCTTGTCCACGCGCGTCTCGGCGTCCTCGGTCTGGAGCGCGAGGTGTTCGGGGCCATAGGCGTTGGAGACGACGCAGGCGGTGTCCAGGTCCGGTACCCGGATCGCGCGGGCTTCGGCCAGGGAGGCGCGGGCGATGTCGGCCCGGGGCAGGGTGGTGATCTGTTCGTCCACCTCGGCCAGGATTTCGTCGATCATCCGCTCGCTGTCACAGACCAGCACGACCTGGGCGTCCGCATCGTGCTCGGCCTGGCTGAGCAGGTCGGCGGCGGCCAGGACCGGATCAGCGCGCCGGTCGGCGATGACCAGCAGTTCGGAGGGACCCGCAGGCATGTCCACGGCGGGACCGCCGGGGCGGTTCGATGCCTGCTTCTTGGCCTCGGCGACCCAGGCATTCCCGGGGCCGTACAGCTTGTCGCATCGCGGGATAATGCCGTCTTCCAGCTCGACCCCGAAAGTCATGGCGGCGATCGCCTGGGCCCCGCCGACCAGCCACAGGTCGTCCAGACCGGCCTCTGCGGCGGCGAAGATCATGGCCGGGTGGGGCGCGCCGGACTTCGACGGCGGTGTCACCGCGACCCGGCGACCGGCACCCGCGACCTCGGCCGGAATGGCCAGCATCAGCAGGGACGAAAACAGAGGGGCCGAACCGCCGGGCACATAGAGGCCGACGGTCGACAATGGCCGCCAGACCAGGCGCGAGCGGACGCCTGGCGTGATCTCGACCCATTGGGAATCCTCGGGCCGCGTCGCCTGATGAAAGATGCGCACATTCTCCGCCGCCATGCGGATGGCGCGTGTGTCGGCGGGCGCGAGCGCCGACCGCGCCTCGGCCACGACATCGGGGGTCAGGGCCAGGCGACGCGGCGGGGCCCCGTCCAGCTTGATACTCCAGTCCGTGACGGCCTGGCCGCCGCGGACCTGCACGTCGTCCATGATCTCGCGGACTGTGTCGGTGACGCGGGTTTCGGTGCGCTGGCGCGGGCGGGCGAGGGCTTCGATGCGGCCTGCCGCATCCAGCGAATTCCACTCGAAGCGCTTCATCACATCATCTTCTCGATGGGCAGGACGAGGATGGCCGAGGCCCCGGCGGCCTTCAGCTTCTCCAGCGTCTCCCAGAAGACGGCCTCCTGACAGACCGCGTGGACGGCCACCGCGTCGTCGCGGCCCGACAGGGGCATGACGGTGGGCGAGCCTGCGCCCGGCAGGATGGCGGTGATGGCATCCAGCGCCGAGCGCGGGGCGTTCAGCATCACGTATTTGGCCCCTTGCGAGGATACGACGCCGCTCATCCGCTCGATGATGCTGTCCAGCAGGTGCGCCAGGCCCGGTTCCGGGGCGACGGGCGAGCGGATCAGCACCGCCTGGCTGTCCAGCACCGTGTCCTTGGCCACCAGGCCATTGGCCTCCAGCGTCGCGCCGGTGGAGACCAGGTCGCAGATGGCGCTGGCCAGCTTCAGCCGGGGCGAGACCTCGACGGCCCCGCGCATGGTCACGATGTCCGCGCCGACGCCGCGCTCATTCAGATAGCGGCGCAGGATCTTGGGATAGGAGGTGGCGATGCGCAGCCCCTCCAGCGATGCCGGGCCGTCATAGGCCAGGGTCGGGGGCACGGCGATCTTCAGCGTGCAGCGCCCGAAGCCCAGGGGCATGACGACCTCGGCCACCGGGCCGCCGTTGCGCGCCTCCTCCAGCACATTTTCGCCGACCACGCCCAGGTCACAGACGCCATCCGCCACGAAGGTGGGAATGTCGTCGTCGCGGACGCGCAGCAGGTCGATCGGATAGTTCTCCACCCGATACAGCAGGTCGTTATTGCCCTTGATGACCCGCAGGCCCGCGTCGCGGACGAGGTCCAGGCTGCGTTCCGACAGGCGGCCGGATTTCTGGATGGCGATGCGAAGTCGCCCTTGCACGGTACTCATTTGGTCAACTCAGCCTTTGATCCGGTCCAGCACCAGGCGGTAGCCCTGATGCGGCATTTCCTTGAGGTAGCGGGCGACCCGCACGACGGTGGTCGGGCTGGCATGGGCCTCCACCGCGATTTCGCGATACGACTTGCCGCCGCCGTCCAGCAGACGGGCGACCTCCCAGCGCTCGGCGAAGGCGCGCAGTTCCGCCGGGGTGCACAGGTCGTTCAGGAACGCCTGAACCTCCTCGCGAGTCTTCAGCGTCAGCAGGGCGTCATAGAGCGCGACCCTGCTCACGGTCGTGTCGGCGGCGGGGCGGGTCGCGGCGTCGGTCATGAAGCGTTCCACTATGGTGTAACGCTGGAACGGTCAAGGGGCGAAGTTCGGGATGGAAAGGTGTCGCAGGCCTCTCTATCTGAGCCTCATGGACAAGGTTGTGATCATCGGCGCGGGGCATGCGGGCGGGACGGCAGCGGCGCTGCTGCGGCAGTACGGATTTGAGGGGCAGATCGTGCTGGCGGGATCGGAAACCGTGCCGCCCTATCAGCGTCCGCCCCTGTCCAAGGCCTGGCTGAAGGGACATGCGGAGCGGGACGATCTGCTGCTGAGGCCCGACAGCTTCTATGTCGAACAGGACATTGACTTGCGGCTGGGCGTGACGGCGACTGCGATCAACCGGGCGAGCCGCAGCGTCGCCTTTTCGGACGGCACGACCGAGACCTATGACGCCCTGATCCTGGCCACCGGCTCGGTGGCGCGAAAGCTGGCCATTCCCGGCGCGGATCGGTCCGATCTGATCGAACTGCGGACGCTGGAGGATGCCGAGCGGCTGAAGGCCGCGCTGGTGCCGGGTCAGCGGTTGGCGGTGGTCGGCGGCGGCTATGTCGGGCTGGAGGCGGCAGCGTCGGCCCGCGCCCTGGGGGCCGAGGTGGTGGTGATCGAGCGGATGGAGCGGGTGCTGGCCCGCGTGGCGTCGGAGACCCTGTCGACCTTCTTCACCGCCTGGCATCGCGCCCAGGGCGTCGATATCCTGACCGGGGCCGAGGTCACGGCCTTCGAGGAGGAGGGCGTGCGGCTGGCGGATGGACGGCTGATCGCGGCGGACGCCATCCTGGTTGGGGTCGGGGCCCTGGCCAATGAGGCGCTGGCGCATCAGGCTGGGCTGGAATGCCTGAACGGCATTGTCGTGGACGAAGCGGCGCGGACCAGCGACCCCGCCATCTGGGCCATCGGCGATGCGACCCACCGCCCGATCCCGGTGCACGGTGCGCTACGCCACCGGCTGGAGAGCGTGCCCAATGCGCTGGAACAGGCCAAACAGGCCGCCGCCGCCATCACCGGACGCCCCGCGCCTGCGCCCGAGGTTCCGTGGTTCTGGTCCGACCAGTATGAGCTGAAGCTGCAGATCGCGGGACTGCCCGACGGGGCCGACCGCCAGATCGTGCGCGGTGTGGCGGACGTTGATGCAGATCCCGTCGGTTTCGCCGTCTTCCATCTGGCGGGTGACCGGATCGTGTCGGTCGAGGCGGTGAATGCGCCGGCCGAATTCATGGCGGGCCGGCAGCTGATCGCCCGAGCCACTGTGGTGGATGCGGACAAGCTGGCAGACATGTCGGTGTCGATGAAAGCTGTGGCGGCCTAACCCACCGTCAGGTCGAGCTGCCGCGAGATCAGCAGCCGACCGGCCCCCAGGTCCAGGGCCGCACGACGCCCGGTGAAGGCCTCCATCCCAACCAAGCCGTCGGGGAAGTTCGGCAGGGGCGGCTGTTCGAAGACGCCGATCTGGACGCGGTGGTACAACTGGTCGGCGAAGGTGACGGTGCGGGCCTCGACGGTATCGGCGCGCATGGCCCCGCCCAGGACCAGGCTGATCCCGCTCTCGCGCGGGCGACCATCCAGCAGGCCCACGCCGGCGGCCGACCTTTGCGAGACGCTGAGCAGGGCAGATGAGCCTGTGTCGATGACGGCCTGCAGCGCATTGCCCTCGATCGTGACCTCGGCGCTCAGGGCGTTGCCGTCCCGGACCACGGGCACCTCGATCATGTCTTCGGGTTGGACGAAGGCATCTGGCGTGATCAGCCGGACGTGCCGACGATCCGCATCCAGAGCCAGGATCAGATGCTCCAGCACGTCGCGCCCGAGGATCAGTGGCGTCGCCAGACCCTCCTCGGCCGCCAGCGGACCGAGATCGAGGATGGCGGCGCGAAGGCCTGCGATCTGCAGTCCAGGCAGATCGACGTCCAGGGTCGTGCCGCGCCCGACCTGGGAGCCGCCGCCGACGCCATAGGCCAGCATGGGCATGTCGAACATCGACCTCTGCCGCTCCCCCAGACTGGCAACGAAGGCGCGGTCGACGGCGGAATACTGGGCCCCTGTGTCGATCAGGGCGATGACGTCCCGGCCCTCGATCGTCGCCCGGATGGTCGGCACATTGGCTCGGCGAGCATAGGGGGTCCACGGCGTCGCATGACCGTCGGCAAAGGTCAGGTCGGGCCTTGGCCAGAGCAGATTATCGCGGGCCCACCAGGCCGCGCCGGCGACGGCGGCCAGTCCTGCGGCGCGGATCAGGAGGTTGCGGCGGTTCATGCCGCTTCAACATGGCGGCTGGGGCGGGGCGATGCCAGAGCGCGTTTGTCGCGGGCAACGGCGACCTGATGGATGCCCCCCGACATCCATCAGGCCCCTTGGCCGAACCTGACGTCCCGGACGCCCGGCTCGCCGTCCGTGTGCAACCGGACGCAAGGCAAAAGGACCACGAGTGCAGAGCGCCGTCGAACCCCTTCACCCGACAGGCGAACAGTCTGGCTAACGCGGGCCGAAGGGCACGATCCGGTTGGCGGTATCATGACCGATGTCGGCGGTGCCCAGCCAGGCGATGCCGGAACGCGCACACCAGTAGCGGACGATTTCCTCCGCCGTCAGGCCGAAGTCGGGATCGTTCTCTACGATGTCTGACACCCGCCCCAGCCGGATGCCCGCAACGCGGCGGATCGACGCCTGGCCGGTCAGGTGAAACATCATCCTGTCGATCCGGTACAGCGGCTCTGCCACATCCTCCAGCATCAGGACGTGCCCCGTCAGATCGGGCTCCAGCGCCGTGCCGACGAGGGCGTCCAGGATGCTGAGGTTGAAGGCCACAGCGGGCCGCGGATCGGTGTGCAGCGTCGGCTCCCACCCTTCGCGGTCGCCCTTGGTCAGCCAGCGCAGTGCACGAAAAGCGGCGGCATCCTCGCGCACGGCGTCCGACGCCATGGGACCGTGGGCCAGATGGGGAAAACCGGCCTTGTAGAGTAGGGCCAGCAGGCTGCCCGCATCCGAATAACCCAGATAGCGTTTGGTCCGCGCCACATCGGTCAGGCGCGGCAGGACAGCCTCCGCGATGCGGCACGACCCATAGCCGCCGCGCGCGAACCAGATCGCATCCAGCCGCGGGTCGTTGGCGAACTCCACGAAGGCACTGGCGCGCGTCGCGTCATCGCCGCCGAAATGCCCGTGTTTCAGGAAGCAGGCCGGGTGAAAGACCACAGACACGCTGCCGTCCGGATAATGATCGGCCATCCAGGTATGGACAGCCTCGGCGCGACTGCGGTCGAAGCGGGAGCTGGCGTTGACGATGCCGATCTTCATAGGGTGTGGTCTCGCGCCTTGCCCGTGCTAGTCAGGCCGCCCGACATTCCCCGGTTTCGCCCCCCGAGATCAAGCGTGCATCAAGACGACTATTTCTTCTGCGGTATCGGCGGCTCGGGCATGCTGCCCCTGGCCCTGATCGTTCAGTCGCGTGGCGGCCATGTCGAGGGCTCGGATCGGTCCAACGATCAGGGGCGCACGCCGGAGAAGTTCGACTGGCTGCGCGGTCAGGGGATCGCCTTGCATCCGCAGGACGGATCGGGCGTAACCCGCGCTGAGCAGGTTGTCGTCGCCACCGGAGCCGTCGAGGACACAGTGCCTGACATCGGCGCGGCCCGGCGGGTTGGCGCTCGGATCGTGACCCGACCCCAGATGCTGTCCCAGCTGTTCAATGCGGCACCGACCTCCGTCGGCATCGCGGGCACGAGCGGCAAGTCCACCATCACCGGCATGGTCGCCTGGATCCTGCATCAGGCCGGGCGGGCGCCGACCGTCATGAACGGCGCGGTGATGAGGAATTTTGTCGATGGCGATCACCCCTTCGCCAGCGCCCTGATCGGCGGTCAGGATCTGTTCGTGTCCGAGGTCGATGAGTCGGACGGCTCCATCGCCGCCTATGACGCGACGGTGGCGGTGGTCTCCAATATCTCGCTGGACCACAAGTCGATGGAGGAGTTGCGCGATCTGTTCGGCGGCTTCGTCCGGCGGGCCGACCGGGCTGTCCTGAACCTCGACAACCCGGAGACGGCGGCTCTGGCACAAGGCCTGGTCGAGGCGGGGAGGCCTGATGCGGTTCTGACCTTCGCTCTGGGGAACGAGGATGCCGATCTGTCGGCGCACGATCTGGTGCCGCAGCCGACAGGGATGACCTTCAAGCTGAAAGATCGCAAAAGCGGCGCGAACCTGCCCGTGACCCTCAATGTGCCCGGGGCCCACAATGTCGCCAATGCCCTGGCGGCGCTGGGGGCGACGACGGCGCTAGGCGTGCCGTTGGACGAGGCGGTCTCGGCGCTGGAGACCTTTGCCGGTATCCGGCGGCGCATGGAGGTGGTGGGGACGGCCGGCGGCGTCACCGTCATCGACGATTTCGCCCACAACCCCGACAAGATTGCCGCCACCCTGAAGACCCTGCACGCCTTCGACGGGCGGCTGCTGATCCTGTTCCAGCCGCATGGCTTCGGACCGCTGAAGCTGATGAAGTCTGAGTTCATCGAAGGGTTTGCCGGTCTGATGCGGCCCGACGACGTCCTGCTGATGCCCGAGCCTGTCTATTATGGCGGGACCACCGACCGCAGCATCGGCAGCGAGGACATTGCGGCAGGCGTGAGGGCCCATGATCGCCACGCCGAGGCCCTGGCCACGCGCGAGGCCTGTGGCGAACGGTTGATCACACTGGCGCACCCGGGCGACAGGATCGTCATCATGGGCGCGCGAGACGATACCCTGTCGAGCTTTGCTGAGAGGCTCGTCGAGCGCTTGAAGCCGTCCGTCTAAGGACTGTAATTAAAGAGAATATCGCGAAAGTTTCATGAACGGCAAAGCTGCCGTTAAATGTCCCCCGTCTAGGTCACGCTGCCCACAGGAGTAGCGTATGGCCCGGATTGGAGACTTTGCCAGCATCGCGCCGCCCGTGGGCCCCGACACGCCCGGTGCCGAAGTCTTCGACCGCTTTCAGCGTGAGGCGGACACTCTGGTCATCGCTGTTGTCGATGAAGAGATGCGGCCGATGGGCCTTATCGAGCGCAATGCCTTTACCCTGAAGATGGCCGCCGAGTTCGGGCGCGCCCTGTATGCCCGCCGCCCGGCATCGACCTTTATGGATGCTAGTCCGCGCGTGCTGGACGCCGATGCAGACGCAGAAATCCTGTTCGAGAGTATTGATGCGGCCAATCTGGGCGGGCTGCTGAACGGTTTCGTGGTCACACGGGCGGGCCGATATCTGGGCGTCGGCGCGGGGGTGCATGTGCTTCAGGCCGGCAGCGCCATCCACAAACGCCGGGCAGAGGCCATGAGCGAACTGGCCCAGGACCTGGTTCGCGCCGAGGCCGAGGCTCGCGCCTCCAGCCGGGCCAAGTCCGAGTTCCTGGCCGTAATGAGCCATGAAATACGCACGCCCCTGAACGGCGTACTGGGTGTGGCCGCCCTGATGGAGCGTGAGCTGACCCAGGAGACGATGCGGCCCTATGCGCGGACCATTCTGGATTCGGGCCACAGCCTGCTGCGACTGCTGACCGATGCTCTGGATATGTCCAGGGCCGAGGCCGGGCTGATGAGTTTTGAGACCGCCCCCGTCCACATCGACGGCATCGCTGCGGATCTGGCTGCCCTGTGGACACCTCGGGCCCAGGAGAAAGGCCTGATCCTGAGTATCCGCTGTGACACAACCGGTCATGACTGGGTCATGGGCGACGAGATGCGGCTGAAGCAGTTGCTCAACAATCTGATCGGCAACGCCTTGAAGTTCACCCGAGCCGGTGAGGTCTCCGTCCATCTGGCCAGCGCCTGGCGCGATGGTACGGTTGGATTGACGGGAACGATTGACGACAGTGGCCCGGGTATCGACGAAGCGACCGCGCGAACCATCTTCCAGCCCTTCAACACAGGCAAGGCCGGTCGCGAGGGGGCTGGAGCGGGTCTGGGGCTGGCTATCTGTCGCCAGATCGTCGAGCGGATGCAGGGCGTGCTGGCTGTGGAGCGATCGCCGCAGGGTGGTGCACGCTTCCGCTTTGAACTCGACCTGCCCTGCGCCGGGCCGGAAATGCGCGGCGCGGTTGAGGCGGTGCCTGAACCAACGCCGCACGAGACCTTGCATGTTCTGGTCGTGGACGACAACGCCACCAATCGGTTCGTTGCGGGCAAGTTGCTGGAGATGTTCGGCTGCACGCACGAAACGGCCGAGGACGGGGCGCAGGCCCTTGAAAGCGTGGGTCTGCGGCCCTTCGACCTGGTCCTGATGGATGTGAAGATGCCGGTCATGGACGGCGTGGAGGCGACACGCGCCATCAGGGCGTCGGGCGGAGCGCAGGCCTTGATCCCCATCGTCGCCCTGACAGCGAATGCCGATCCGCGTGACGAGATCGAATATCTGGCGGCAGGCATGAACGGCGTTGTTCAGAAACCCATTCAGCCGGATGTGCTTCTGGCGGCTATCCGACGCGCCCTGACGCCTGTCGCCGCCGAGGTATCGCGGGCGGCCTGAGGTTCCGGGCGGGTCGCTCTGACGCGGCCGAACTCGTCTTGGGCCACGCAACCCCTTTGCGTTTGCGGTATTGTCGCGGGCAATGATCCAGCTTCCTCCTCCCCCTCCGCCCGCCGTATCCCAGTTGCCAGAGGTGGTGGTCACCGCCGCCCGGCTGCCACCCGCCGCCAGTGAAGCCGCATTTTCGGTAACGCGACTGACTGTCGGCGATCTTTCGGATCAGGCGCGGCTGGACGAGGCCCTGGCCCAGGTTCCGGCCGTGTCGCTGTTCCGGCGCACGACCAGCCTTGCGGCAAATCCGACGACCCAGGGCATATCACTACGGGCGATCGCGCCGTCAGGTGCCGGGCGAACGCTGGTGACGCTGGACGGTGTGCCTTTGAACGATCCGTTCGGGGGCTGGGTGATCTGGTCCCAGGTGCCGACCGAAAGCCTGTCCGGTCTCGATATCGTGCGCGGGGCGGGCGCGGGACCTTATGGAGCCGGAGCGCTGACGGGGGTGATCGCCTTGCGGGAGCGTGACAGCGGGTCGGTGCTGGATCTGTCGGTGGCCGAGCGTGGCGGTGCGCGAGCAGCGGGTGCGGGCGTCGCGACGCTGGGACCGGTCCAACTGGTCGGCTCGGCCCTGTATGAGACCAGCGACGGCTATGTGCCGGTGCGCGGCGATGCGGCCGGTGCGGCGGATACGGCGCTCGATCTTGAGGTGAAAAGCGCGGCTTTGCGGGCCGATGTGCCGGTGGGCGCTGCGACGGTCTCGTTTCGCGCCTCGACCTTCGAGGAAGAGCGCGGCTCGGGGCTGGCCGGGGCGCGGGCGACGGCGTCGGGCAATAGCCTCAGCGTGACGGCGGCGACGGCCCCGGTGACTGACCGGCCGGGCTGGCGGTTGCAGGCTTGGCGGCGTGAGAGCGATCTGGCCAATAGCTCGGTGGCCGTCTCGGCGGACCGGGCCACGACGACGCCTGCCAACGATCAGTTCCAAACACCCGCCACCGGCTGGGGGGTGAACGCAGCTCTGCGCGGTATCGAGACCATCGGCTCTGGCGGGCGACTTGAGTGGGAGGTCGGGGCCGATGCGCGGCTGGCCGAGGGCGAGACGCGCGAGCGGTTCCGCTACATGAACGGCGCTTTCACGCGTGACCGGATCGCGGGCGGCGAGACGACGGTGGCGGGGCTCTATGGTGACGGGTCATGGACGTCGGGTCAGTGGCTGGTTGCCGGTGGCCTGCGCTACGACCGCTGGTCCACGGGCGAAGGACGGCGGCTGGAGCGTGATCGGGCGACGGGTTTGCCGACGCTGGACGAGACAGATCCGGACCGGTCGGGCGAGGTGGTCAGTGCCCGTCTGGGCATAAGGCGCGATCTGGGCGGCGGGCAGACTTTACGTGCGGCGGCCTATAGCGGGTTTCGTCCCGCGACCCTGAACGAGTTGCACCGACCGTTCCGCGTCGGCAACGACCTGACCGAGGCCAGTGCGGCGCTGGAGCCCGAACGTCTGACCGGCGTCGAAGGCGGTTGGGGATGGAGCGGAGAGAACGCGTCCCTGTCGGCCACCGTCTTCTGGAACCGGATCGAGGACGCCATCGTCAACGTCACCATCGGCCAGGGGCCCGGCACCTTCCCCCGCGCGGGCTTCGTCCCGGCGGGCGGGGTGCTGCGCCAGCGCCAGAATGCCGGGACGATCGAGGCGACGGGGCTGGAGATCGATGGCCGTCTGGAGCTGAACGAGACCCTGGCGCTGCGCGGAGCCGTCACGGCCACGGATGCCCGAGTGGACGGCGGCACGGTGGCGGCGCAGCTGACCGGCCTGCGTCCAGCCCAGGCTCCGATCTGGAGTGCGACCGCAGGGCTGGAATGGTCGCCAGTGGATCGTCTGACCCTTACCGCCGACGCTCGCTGGGAAAGCCGCAGGTTCGAGGACGACCTGAACAGCCGTGTGCTGGAGGCCGCCGCCACCGTCGATGCGCGGGTCGAGTGGGCGGTCTCGCCCTCGGCCAGCGTCTGGCTGGCTGCCGACAATCTGTTCGATGCCGACGTCGAGGTGGCAGAGACGGGAACAGGCGTGGCCTCGTTCGGCCCGCCCCAGACGTTGAGAATTGGGATCAGACTGTCGCGCTGACCTCGCAGACTTCCACTTGCAAATGGTTCTCAGTTTCGGCAAAGAACGCCGGTGACCGACACCGCCGCCGCCCCTGCCAAGCCGAAAGCCGCCCTGAACGCCAAACGGTCGTTCTGGCTGAAGCAGTTGCATCAGTGGCACTGGATCTCGGCGGCGATCAGCCTGGTCGGCCTGTTCCTGTTCGCGGTCACCGGCATCACCCTGAACCACGCGGCGTCCATCCCGGCCACGCCGGTGGTGTCCGAACAGACCGTGACCCTGCCTGCGCCCTTGGTCGAGCGGCTGGAGGCCTTTCCGGAAGACACGACTGATCCCGTCCCCGACGCCGTCGCGCGCTGGGCCTCCGAAGCGTTGAGCATTACGATCGCGGGTCGTCCCACCGAGACCACCCCGGACGAAGTCTATGTCGCCTTGGCCGAGCCGGGCGGCGACGGCTGGCTGACGATCGACCGCGCCACGGGGGAGTCGGTGCATGAGCGGACGACGCGCGGCTGGGTCGCCTATCTCAATGACCTGCACAAGGGGCGCAATACCGGGGTCGTCTGGTTCTGGTTCATCGACGTCTTTGCCGTGGCCTGCATCGTATTCGCCGTCACCGGCTTCGGCCTGACCTGGCTGCATGCGCGCCAGAGGCCCTCGACCTGGCCCCTTCTGGGGCTGGGGCTGTTGATCCCCGTCGTCATCGCCCTGATCTTCATTCACTGACTTTGCTCATCGGACGTTTGCCCATGCGTAAGCTTACCCTCGCTCTTTCGGCCACTGCCGCCGCCGCCGTTGCTGGTCCCGCTTTGGCCGCCGACCTGACCGTGTCGGTTGAGATCCCGCGCCTTTCTGGTGCCTCCTACCATCGCCCCTATGTCGCGGTGTGGATTGAGCGCCCGGACAACATCGCCGTGCGCACCCTTGCCGTCTGGTACCAGCAGACCGCCAATAACGAAGGTGATGGCAAGGACTGGCTGAAGGACATGCGGACGTGGTGGCGGCGCGGCGGTCGCGCCATGACCATGCCCGCCGACGGCATCTCCAGTGCCACCAAGGCCCCAGGCCGTCACACCGTGAGCCTGCCAGGGGCACGCCTGCGTGATCTGCCTGCCGGTCAGTATGTCATGGTCGTCGAGGCCGCCCGCGAACTGGGCGGACGCGAGGTCGTGCGCGTGCCCTTCCGCTGGGGCGGGGCCAATACGGCCCGGGCTACCGGCTCCACCGAACTGGGCGCGGTCAGCGTCACCGTCACCCGCTAATCAGGAAGGACCGTCATGAAGAAGTCGATCGCTCGCACTCTCGCTATTGGAGCTGCCCTGGCCGCCTTGGCCGCGCCGCTCACCGCCCAGGCTCACCGCGCCTGGCTGGCCCCGACCGCCACCGTCCTGTCGGGCTCCGACGCCTGGGTCGGGTTCGATGCGGGCATGTCCAACGGGGTCTTCATCCCCGACCATGCCGCGATGAATCTGGCCGGGCTGGTCATCACGGCCCCTGACGGCTCGACCGCTGCGCCCGAGAACATGATGCGGGCCCGCTATCGCTCGTCGTTCGACCTGCATCTGACCCAAGCCGGCACCTGGCGCGTGGCCAATGTCATGAGCGGCGTCGTGGTGAGCTACAAGGAAAACGGCGAGCAGAAGCGCTGGCGCGGCACGGAGGCCGAGATGGCCGCAGCCATCCCGGCGGGCGCGACCGATGTGTCGGCCACCCGCTCCGACAGCCGGATCGAAACCTTCGTGACCCTGGGTGCGCCGAGCACGACGGCCCTGGCTCCAACCGGCAAGGGGATCGAACTGGTTCCCGTGACCCATCCCAACGACCTGGTGGCCGGTGAGGCCGCGACCTTCAAACTGGTGCGCGACGGCCAACCCGCCGCCGATCTGGACGTCACCATCGCACGCGGCGGCACCCGCTATCGCGACAATCCCGAGGAGATGACGGTCAAGACCGGCGCCGACGGCAGCTTCACCGTCACCTGGCCTGAGGCCGGGATGTACTGGATGAACGCCTCGGTCCGCACACCCGCCGAAGGCACTCAGATGGCTGCCAGCGCCCAGTATAACGGCGTCGTGGAAGTGCTGCCCTGACCGACGGAATGCCGAGCGACGCGGGCAACCGCGTCCTGATCCCGATACACGGCCGCCTTCCCTCGCGACCGCCCGGCCGGACGATCTGGGACTTCGCGGGCCAGAGCATGGGCACCGATTGGTCGGTGCGTCTGGTCGCGCCGACCGGTCGCACGCGTGCAGAGCTTCAAGCATCGATCGATGATGAACTGGCGCAAATCATCGCCCTGTTCAGCCATTGGGACCCGACGTCGGAACTGTCGCGCTGGAATGCGGCTTCGGCAGGCTTCTGGGCTGTGTCCGAACCGTTCTGGTCCGTGCTGAACGCGGCCATGGACCTGGCCGACGACACCGACGGCGCGGTCGATCCGACGCTGGGGGCGCTGGTCGATCTGTGGGGCTTCGGTCCGCCCGGCCCGCGCACCGGCCTGCCGAGCGATGAGGAGATCGCGGCTGCCCTGTCCGTCAGCGGCTGGCGGTCTTTGCGGCTGAACCGCGAGGCGCGGGCGGTGCAGCAGGTCGGCGGCATGAAGCTGGACCTGTCCGGCATTGCCAAGGGCCATGCCGTGGACCGCGTTTCCGAACGGCTGACGGCGCTGGGTGCGACCTCGCATCTGGTGGAGATCGGCGGCGAGCTGCGGGGCGCGGGCGTCAAGCCCGATGCCCGTCCCTGGTGGACCGAACTTCAGGCCGCGCCCGGCGCGCCGGGCCCACGCACACTTGCGGCCCTTTTCGACATTGCGGTGGCCACCTCCGGAGATTGGGTCCGTCGCTTCAATGTCTTCGGCCAGACCTATGGCCATACGCTGGACGGTCGTACGGGTCGGCCCCTGACCCACGGCCTGGCATCGGTCAGCGTCTTTGCCGACACCGCGATGCGCGCCGACGCCCTGGCCACAGCGCTGATGGTCATGGGGCCAGTGGATGGCCCCGCCTATGCCGAGGCCACCGATCTGGCGGCCCTGTTCATCGTGCGAACTGCCGAGGGCATGACCGAACACCTCAGCCCCGCCATGATCGCCATGATGGAAGAGGGCGCGGAGTGACTGCCGATCCCGTCCGCTGGCTGTGGGCCGCCGTGGCGGTCGCGCTTTGGTTGGCCGTCATAGCCGCCGTGGTCGTCGCGCGCAGACTGGCTCGCAGCAGAGACACCGCCAAGGCTACAGCCCTAGCCCCCACAGAGGGTCAGGCCGACGTGCTGGTCGCCTTTGCCAGCCAGACGGGGCTGGCGGAGGAACTGGCCTGGATGACCGCGCGCAGTCTATCCGAGGCCGGGACATCCGCGCGCGTCGTGCTACTGGGCGACGTCGACGCGGCGGAGTTGCGACGCGTGGGTCAGGTCTTGATCGTGGCCTCTACAACGGGCGAGGGGGATGCTCCCGACAGTATGTCCTGGTTTGTACGCAAGCAGATGAGCACGCCCGCCGACCTCTCCGGCCTGCGCTACGGGCTGCTGGCGTTGGGCGACCGGACGTATGCCGGGTTCTGCGGTTTTGGCCGGGCGCTGGACGGATGGCTGCAGGCCTCGGGCGCGAGCCGACTGTTCGACACGGTCGAGGTCGACAACGGAGAGACTGGCGCGATCCGGCACTGGCAGCATCAGCTTGGCCTGCTGACCGGCCATGCCGTCCAGACGGACTGGACGCCGCCTGCCTATGATCGGTGGAGGTTAGTTGATCGCACTCACCTGAACCCCGGCAGCCCGGGCGGGGAAACCTGGCGGCTCATTCTTGAACCGATCGATCATGCGCCGGCCTGGGTCGCCGGTGACATCGCGGAGATCGGCCTGCCAACGCGCCAGAGCCATGCCGCTCTGTCCCGCGAATACTCGGTTGCGTCTCTCCCCTCAGAAGGTCAGGCCGTCCTTGTCGTGCGCCGCATGATCGCGCCGGATGGGACACCGGGACTGGGCTCCGGTTGGCTGACCGGCGACCTCGTAATCGGCGGGGAGATCGGCATGCGCATTCGGACCAACCGCAGTTTTCACGGGCCCGGTGTCGATGTTCCGCTGATCCTGATCGGAAATGGCACGGGCCTGGCGGGTCTGCGAGCACATCTGAGGGCACGTGAAGGGAGGGCTCACGGCGGTATCTGGCTGATGTTCGGCGAGCGTACCCGCGCTCATGACGCCCTGCTGGATGACGAGCTGCAGGCTGCCTTGGCGTCAGGTCTTCTGACGCGTCTGGAGCGCACGTTTTCGCGAGATACAGATGACGGCCGCTATGTTCAGGCTTTGATCGATGAGCATGGGACAGACGTTGCTAACTGGATCGAACGGGGAGCCACGATCATGGTTTGCGGCAGTCTGAACGGCATGGCGGCGGGCGTGCATGAAGCACTACAGGCGGTGCTGGGCAGCGAGGGTCTGCTGGCCCTTAGCGAAGCGGGACGGTATCGTCGCGACGTCTACTAGAGCGCGGACCAGCGGGTGTGGTGGGCCGTTTCGTTCGTCCTGATCATACCATGCCGTCAATATCGCAGGCGGCCGGATCGCCCGTCTCATAGCCACGACGCAGGGCGGCGACCCGCTGGGCCGAGGACCCGTGGGTGAAGCCGTCGGGCTGGACCGCGCGACCGCTGCGTCGTTGCAGATTGTCGTCTCCGATGGCCGAGGCCGTGCGCATGCCTTCTTCCAGATCACCTGCCTCAACGGCCACCTGACCATTGGACACGGCCGAGGCATTTCGGGCCCACATTCCGGCATAGCAGTCCGCCTGAAGCTCCAGCGCCACCGAATAGCGGTTGGCTTCGGCCTGACCCCGCGCCTGTTGCTGCGCGCGCCGAGCCGCTTGAGACGTCCCCGTCAGAGTCTGGACGTGGTGGCCGTATTCGTGGGCGATGACATAGGCTCGTGCGAACTCGGCACCCGAGCCGCCCAGGGACGTCTCCAGCTCCTGCCAGAAGGACAGGTCCAGATAGACCTGCTGGTCGGCGGGACAGTAGAAGGGACCCATGGCGGCCTGTCCGGTGCCGCAGGCCGTGCCCGTACCGCCTTCGTAAAGGACGACGGTGGGAGGCTGGTAGCCTTCCATCTTGGTGCGCCATACATCGTCAATATTGGTCCCGATGACATCGACGAACTGACCGGCCTGGTCCTTGGGACTGCCCGCCTGGCCCTGTTCGCTGGAGGCGGTGGCCCCGCCTAGCTGGCTGGTGATCTGCTGGGTCGTGGAGGGGTCGATACCGAACACGAAATAGCCGATGGCGGCGATCACCAGGCCGCCGATGCCCAGACCGCCAACAGCAACGCCGCCGCCCATGCCGCGCCGGTCATCGATGTTGCCGCCACGCCGTCCGCCCTGCCACCGCATGCTCGTTCTCCCTCGTCCCCGAAGCCCTCAATGGCCCAAGCTAGGCCGGAACGCCGCAGTCAGGGAAGGGATGCAGTGCGATCGCGCTGTTCAGGGCAAGGGGCGGTCCAGCCAGCTGTCGATCTGGCCCACAGCCTTTGCATCCGACCGGCGACGCTGTTCCGCGGCCTGTCGCATTGCGCGTTCCTGTTCCGGGGTGCGCAAGGCGGGCAGGGGCGCGGGTTGAACCGGCTCGGGCTGGCGCGCGGAGACGATGCGGTCGCGGGCGATCTGCGCCTCCATCTGGCCCAGCTGCGCCTCCAGCCGACGCTGATCGGCCTGAAGCCGCAGACGGTCCATCTCCATCCGGTTCTGGTCCGCGCGATAGCGCTGGGCATCGATGGCTGGCGCGCCGGGGCGGACCTGCCAAGCGGGCGGCGGGGTCTGAGCCTGAGCTGCGCCTGTCACCGTGAGGCCGAACAGGGCAGGGAGGATCAACAGACGCTTCATGAGCTGAATATGATCCTGACCGGCCCGGACACCAAGCGGAGCCGCTGGAAGGACGTGTCAGTGCGGGCTCAGCGCCCAAACCCGCGTGCGCTTGACCGCCATGTCTTCCAGTTCGCGCGTCGTCGGCACCTGATATTCGGCCAACAGGTCGAAGCCGCTCTCGGGAAAATAGGTCCGGATCGGATCGCCGACCAGCACACGGATGCCGCGCCCCTGCGCCTCGCTCAGCCAGACCAGAACGCGCTCTGCCATGGGCTTTTCATAGAAGACGTCGCCCGCGCAGATCACATCAACATCGGGCGCGGGGGCGTCCAGCAGATTCTCAACCATGAACGCGGCCTCGACGTCGTTCAACTCCGTGTTCAACGACACCGCCGCCTCGCAGAATGCGTCGATGTCGGCACAAAGGACAGATGCCGCGCCGGCTTTCATCGCTGCGATGCCGACCAGGCCCGACCCCGTGGCAAAGTCCAGAACCCTCTTTCCCGCGACCTCCTGCGGATTGTCCAGCAACCACCGCGCCAGCCCCTGTCCGCCCGACCAGGCAAAGGCCCAGAAAGGGGGCGGCAGTCCAATCTGTTCCAGCGCTTCCTCGGTCAGTCGCCAGATCGGCGTCACCTCGTCCGCCAGCCACAGCGAGATTTCCGGCGCATGCGGCACCGTCTGTACGCGGGTGTTGTCGCGGATGAAGGCCACGGGGTCGGCGATCGTCATGAAGTCGTCGGTCCTTGCCAAGTTCGGTCTTTTGCTGCATCTGCGAAGGCGTCACAAGGACCCGGCTTGATCGGGTGGCTATCCCGGGCGCCGATCCCTCGGGAAACCTGAACGGACACGAAGCGCACTGCGCCGGTCCGTTATGAGACTGACCGGGACCGAATGACCATCCTCGCTTCCGCGCGCCAGCAATGGCTCGCCAATCCCCGCCGCGATCTGCTGGCGGGCACCGTCGTGGCCCTGGCCCTGATCCCGGAGGCCATCGCCTTTTCGATCATCGCCGGGGTCGATCCGGCGGTGGGACTTTACGCCAGCTTCGTGATCGCCGTGACCATCGCCTTCGTGGGGGGGCGACCCGCCATGATCTCCGCGGCCACCGGGGCCATGGCGCTTCTGATGGTCACCCTGGTGCGTGACCACGGGCTGGAGTTTCTGTTTGCCGCCTCCCTTCTGACCGGCGTGTTCCAGATCATCATCGGCCTGTTCAAGCTGGGCCGGTACATCAAGTTCGTGTCGCGCAGCGTCATGACCGGCTTCGTCAACTCCCTGGCCATATTGATCTTCCTGGCCCAGATGCCCGAACTGATCGGGGCCAACTGGCAGACTTTTGCCCTCGTGGCTGTGGCGCTGGCCATCATCTACGGCGTGCCGCGCATTACCAAGGCCATCCCCTCGCCGCTGATCGCCATCGTGGCCCTGAGCGCCTTCGTGATCTGGAGCGGGCTGGATGTTCGCACGGTCGGCGACATGGGCCAGATGCCGTCGACCCTGCCGATGTTCCACATCCCGTCCGTGCCCCTGACTTGGGAGACGCTGATGATCATCGCGCCGGTATCTGCGACCCTGGCCTTCGTCGGCCTGCTGGAGAGCCTGCTGACCGCCAACCTGCTGGACGATATCACCGACACGCCGTCGGACAAGGACCGCGAGACGCGCGGCCAGGGCATCGCCAACATCGCCTCGTCCCTGTTCGGCGGCATGGCGGGCTGCGCGATGATCGGTCAGTCGATCATCAATGTGACCAGCGGTGCGCGCGGGCGACTATCGACCCTGTGGGCTGGGCTGTTCCTGCTGTTCCTGATCCTGGTGCTGCAGGACTGGGTGGCGCGGATCCCGATGGCGGCCCTGGTGGCCGTCATGATCATGGTCTCGGTCGGGACCTTCGACTGGGGTTCGGTGATGAAGCTGCGCTCTACCCCGATCCAGTCCTCCATCGTGATGATCGCCACCACTGCGACGGTGGTGATCACCCACGACCTGTCCAAGGGCGTGGTGCTGGGCGTGGTGCTGTCGGCCATCTTCTTCATGCGCAAGGTGGGCAAGACCGTCGTGGTCGAGGAGATCGAGACACCGGAGGAAGGTCGACTGCGCTATCGGGTGACCGGCAATCTGTTCTTCGCCTCCGCAGATGTCTTTGCCGCCGCCTTCGAGCATCATGGTCATCCGACATACGTCGAGATCGACATGACGCAGGCTCATCTGTGGGACCTGACGGGCGTCGCCGCAGTGGACAAGGTGGTGTTCCGCTATCGCCGCCAAGGGGCCCAGGTCGAGGTCATCGGCATGAACGCCGCCGGCCGGACCCTGATCGACAAGGTCGGCCGTCATGACAAGGCCCATTTGCCGACAGCGACGGCGCACTAGGCGGCGTTCAAGGGTGTTGACCACAGGCCGTGGCTTGTCATTCTGGACCGGTCACGGAGAGCCTGAATGCACGGTCGGCCTGAACGCGCCCAGTTCCGCTTCTTTCATGACCTGCGGGTCCGGTGGGGCGAGGTGGATGCTCAAGGGGTGGTGTTCAATCCCAACTATCTGGTGTTCGCCGACGTGGCGGGAACGGAATATTTGCGGGCCATCGGGGCGTTCGGGGCTGATGTGTCGGACCTGTTCGTCGCCAATGCCAACGTCAACTTTCGTCAGTCGGCCCGGTTTGATGATGAACTTGCGATAGGGGTGCGGGTGGCCCATCGCGGGCGGACCAGTTTGCTGTTCGTGATTGCCATGTGGCGAGACGATACGCTGATCGCGGACGTGGCCCTGACCTATGTCCGCGTCGACACCCTGACGGGAAAGGCGGCTCCTCCAGACCTCGTCGTCAGCATGATCGAAGCTTACGAAGGTCATTCCCTCGACGTCAGGCCGTCCTGACGAAAAGTCAGGTTGACATGACAAATCGCTGATGTAAGGTGGGCCTTACATAAAGTCAGGAGAGGCTGTCATGTTGAGTGTCTGGACCAGGGGCGGGACGGCGGCGCACCGTCGATATGTGTTGCGCACCTTCGCCTTCATGATCCCCTATATGCTGGTCTGCATTTCGATGATGGTGACGGACGTCTTCGACGAGGTGATAGGAAAGCCCGCAGGATGGGTCCTGGCCGCCGCCGTGTCCGCGCCAATCATCGGTCAGATCTGGGCTACGCTGAGCCTCATCCGTGACAGCGACGAATTCGTTCGGGCGGTGACGGCCAAACAATTCATCGTCTCGGCCGGGATCGCCATGGCCCTGGCGACCTTCTGGGGCTTTGCCGAGAGTTTCGCGGCGGCACCGCATATTCCCGCCTGGCTGATCTATCCGCTGTTCTGGGCCAGTTTTGGTGCGGTATCGCCCTTCATCAAGGCCAGCAACGGATGAAGAACCGCCTCAAACTCCTGAGGGTCGAGCGCAACTGGACCCAGGAACAGCTGGGTCAGGCGCTGGGGGTCTCTCGTCAGGCGGTCAACGCCCTGGAGACCGAGAAGCACGACCCCTCGCTGGACCTCGCCTACCGCATCGCCGTGCTGTTCGAGCGGCCGGTGGAAGACATCTTCGAAAACCCGCACGGCTAAGGCCGGCGACAACCCTCAAAACTGGAGACTGATATGTTGAACGCCTTCTTCAAGGCGCGGCCCCGGCTGCGTGCTGCCCTGTTCGGACTGGCCGTCTGCGCCCCCTGCTTCGCTGTCGGCGTAGGGCAGGCCTTCGCTCAGGCACCGAACGCCGTCGCAGCCCCGGCCTTTGCTTCTGGCCGGCTTTCGGTCGAGGTGGTCGGGGCCGGCCCCGACGTCATCCTGATCCCTGGCTTCGCCTCCTCTCGCGAGGTCTGGCGGGCCGAGGCGGATCGGCTGAAGTCGACACACCGTTTGCATCTGGTCCAGCTGGCCGGTTTCGCAGGCGAACCCTGGACCCACGGCGACGGTCCCTTCGTCGCGCCGATGATCGAGGAGCTGGCGCGCTACATCCGCGACACAGGGCTGGAGAAGCCCGCCGTCATCGGCCATTCGATGGGCGGGCTGAGCGGCATACTGCTGGCGCAGGCGCATCCCGATCTGGTCGGGCGGGTCATGAGCGTCGACAGCCTGCCCTTCTTCAGCGCCCTGTTCGGGCCGCAGGTCACGGCCGAGATGGCGCGTCCGTTCGCCGATCAGGCCGCGCAAAGCATGCTGAACCCCGATGCCGATGCCTTTCGCGCCGGCCAGGCGCAGTCGGCGGTGGGTCTGGCGCGGGACCCTGCGACCCGCACGGCCATGGTCGACTGGTCCATGGCTTCTGACCGTCAGGCCCTGGCGTCGGCCATCCGCGAGGTCATGACGACGGACGCGCGCCCGGCCCTGTCCGCCATGACCACACCGGTCTGGGCGATCTATGCGTCGGATGCGAATGGCGGTGCGCCTGCCGCCATGGCTGACGCCCTCTGGACCCGCGAATACGCCACCTTGCCGGGCGTCCATCTGGAGCGGGTCGACGACAGCCGCCACTTCATCATGGCAGATCAGCCGGAGCGGTTTGCCGCCATCGCGGATCGGTTCCTGGCCGAATGACCGCCTACCGCGTGGGGGTGACGTCCCCCGCGCGGCTCAGATCGCCTGCGAACTCCCCGGCCCATTGAGGAGCCAGCAGGGTACGGAACGTTGAGGCGGGCAGGGCGATCTCATAGGCCCCGTCGGAATAGGGGCCGATCTGATAGGGGCCGACTAGAAACGTCAGCCCCGCCGCCTTGCCCGGCACCGATCCACCGGTCAGTACGAAGGGGGTCGCTGATGCACGGGGGCAGGACCAGTCGGAACCGGTCAGCGTCACAGGCGCGCTGCCCGGCGACCGGGCCGTCTTGGCCGTGTTCAGGGCGGCGCACAGGGCGCGGTCCAGCGCCGTCATGTCGGCTCCCGTACGGAACAGGGCAGTGCCGGAAATCTGCCGCTTGGCCGTCTTGTCCCACAGCAGGCCGCTGGCCAGCGTATTGGGGTGGGCCCCGCCGGAGTAGTCGAAGTCCACGCGCTTGAGGCTGAGCAGGCCGCCGGTCTCGCCCGCAGCGGTGACGGTCACGGTCTTCTCATAGGGGGGGCGATCCTCATCGAAGCCGGCCTCGGTGCGTTCGCCCTGCGCGCCCTCGATGAACTGGCGCAGGGTGCGGACCTCACCGGCATACAGGCTGGCGTGCAGGTCGGGCTGGCTCTTGATGGCGTCGGGCAGGGTCAGCTTGACGTTGGCATAGGGGGTTTCGCTGTCGAAGCTCATGGGGGCCGCAGCAGAGGCGGGGGCCACGACCGGAACGGCGTCTGGTGCCGGGGCGTCCGGCGCGGTCTCGCGGTCGCGGTTGCAGGCGGCGACGGTCGCGGCGACGGCGGCGGTCAGGATCAGGGCGCGGACGGTCTTCATGTGAAACTCCTTACACGGGCCATACGACACCCAGAATAATGGCGATCAGCAGGACAAAACCCGCCTCGCGATTGGATCGGAACAGCCGCAAGGCCAGTGCGCCGTCTTCGGCCCGCACCCGCCGCGTCTGCCATGCCAGATGAATTGCATAGGCCGTCAGGCCGATCCAGAACAGGGGGCCGAGCCCTGCGAACGCGCCCGCCAGACCGGCAAAGAGAACGGCCAGTGCATAGAAGAGGCTGACGCCGTCTCTGACATTGCCGCCCAGCCGTCGCGCCGAGGACTTCACCCCGACCATGGCGTCGTCCTCGATGTCCTGAAGCGCATAGATTGTGTCGTAACCGAGGGTCCAGAACACGCCGCCGAGGTAGAGGAGGACGGCTGCGGCGGTGATCAGGCCAGGCCGACCCCCATCCAAGTGGAAATACTCAAGCTCGCCACCAGCGCCCCAGTGATTGAGCATCGCTAACCGGCCGAAACTGCTCGTCGCTGCTGCAAATCCCATCAGCGCGCCCCAGTTGAAGGTCAGACCCAGCCAGGCCTGCGGCCACCAGGTGATCCGCTTCATAAAGGGATAGGCCGCGACCAGCGCCAGCGATCCGACGCCGAGCAGAATGGCTGTCAGGTTCAGGGTCAGCAGGATCAGCAGGCTGATCAGACTGCAGCCGATCACGAAAGCCCAGGCCTGTCTGACGCTGATCCGGCCAGACGGGATCGGCCGCTGAGCCGTCCGCGCCACTTGGGCGTCGATGTCGCGGTCGATGATGTCGTTAAAGGCACACCCCGCCGCCCGCATCAGACAGGCTCCGATGGCAAAGCCGACGACCAGCCAGGCCTCATGCCAGCCGGGCACCGCCCGGTACTGAGCCAGTGCCAGCGCAATCCCCTGCCAGCCCGGCAGCAGCAGAAGCCAGATGCCGATGGGCCGGTCGAATCGCCCCAGCTTAAGCCACGGCTTCAGCCCCTCCGGCGCATGCTGGTCCACCCAGTTCGAACCGGCATCGGGAAGAGGGGCGGATGTCATGTGACGCTTCTAGCCAATTCCGTCTGCGACCGGGAGGGCAGCTTTATCCCATCGCCGCGCTGCGAGGTGGAGCCTCGCCCGGCACCCTATCCATGGCCAGCAGCTCCATGCGGAAGACCAGCACCGAGTTCGGCGGAATCTGCCCCGACGACCGCGCGCCATAGCCCAGCTCGGGCGGGATATAGACCAGCCATTCGTCGCCGACCTTCATCCGCTGCACGATCTCGGTCCAGCCGGGCACGACCTCATTGAGGGTGAAGACCGCCGGTATGCCGCGCTGGTAGGAGCTGTCGAACACCGTGCCGTCGGTCAATGTGCCCTCATAGTGGACGCTGACCAGATCGTTGCTGTCGGGGCTTTCGCCGCCGGTCGGGCCGGACTTCAGTACCTTGTACTGGATGCCGGACGGCGTGCTCTGGATTCCGTCGGCCTTGGCGTTGTCGGCCATGAAAGCCTCGGCCTCGGCGATGGCGGGATCGACCGGTGGCGTTTCCTCGCCGCGGTTGCAGGCGGACAATGCCGCGAGCATTCCGATGACGGCCAGTGGCCTAGCCCATCCGTAGTGCATAACCGGCCTCCTCAAGCCCCTGTCTGATCTCGTCGGCATGCGCCGCGCCGCGCGTCTCGACCATGATGTCGAACTCCGCCCCCTTTGCCGGCACATCCAGCGCCAGGCGGTTGTGGACCACGTCGATGATGTTGCCGCCCAGGCCGCCGATGACCGCGCTCATCTTGGACAGCATGCCGGGGCGGTCGTCGCCCAGGATGCGATAGACGATCAGCCGCTTCTCGCGCACCAGTTCGCGGTTCAGTACCACGGCCAGCATGCGCGCATCGATATTGCCGCCGCACAGGACCAGACCGACCTTCATGCCTTTGAACTTCTCGGGATAGGCCAGCATGGCTGCCAGACCACCCGCGCCCGCGCCCTCGGCCACCGTCTTTTCCAGCGTGGCATAGTAGGAGACGGCGGTCTCGAAATCCGCCTCCTGACAGACCAGAACGTCTTCGATCAGCGGGTCGGCGATTTCAAAGGGAATGTCGCCCACGGCCTTGATGGCGATGCCCTCTGCAATCGTCTGACCACTGCACTTCGGGGTCTCGCCGCGGCGTTTGGCCGTAAAGGAGGGGTACATGGCCGCCTCGACGCCGAAGATGCGGATATCCGGCTTCATCGCCTTGGCCGCCACAGCGCAGCCCGCGATCAGGCCGCCACCGCCGATGGGGATGATCAGGGCGTCCAGATCAGGCGCGTCTTCCAGGAATTCCACGGCACAGACACCTTGGCCGGTCACGATGCCTTCGTCGTCGAAGGCCGAGATGAAGACATAGCCCTTCTCGTCGCGCAGGCGGTGCGCCTCTTCGGTGGAGCCGGTGAAATCCAGCCCCTTGATGACCACCGTGGCCCCATGCGCCCGCGTGCCATCGGCCTTCACAAAGGGGGTGCCCTCCGGCATGACGATGGTGACGGGAATGCCCAGCCGCCCGCCATGATAGGCCAGGGCCTGGGCGTGGTTGCCCGCGCTGGAGGCCACGACGCCGCGCCTGCGTTCGTCCGGCGTCAGCTGAAGCAGGCGGTTCAAGGCCCCGCGTTCCTTGAAGCTGCCGGTGAAATGCAGGTTGTCGAACTTGACCCAGACCTCGGCCCCGGTCAGCTGCGACAGACGGCGCGAGTGGCGCACCGGTGTGCGGTCGACCTGACCGGCGATACGGTCGCGGGCGGCCAGGATGTCCTCGAAGTTTACGCTCATGGAGTGTCCCTGGTGTCCGGTCTGACGCCGGACTGATGCCCGCTTTTGACCCAGCGGAAGGCGCGCCGCAACCTTGACCTTCGACTGCCTTTGGGCCTTCTGTGCCCCACCCCAGTCGCACGCTTACGGAGACCTGCCCATGTCCGCCCTCAAGCCGTTCGCCCGTCCCCTGATCGCCCTCGCCGCCGCCGGAACTCTGGCCGCCTGCGCCACCACGCCGATCGGTGGGGGCTATGGCGGGGCCATGTCCTCGACCTTTAGTGCCGCCGACTTTGCATGGTCGGAACGCTCGGGACCGGCCTCCATCGACGGACGTGTCGACTATCGCCGGGACGGCCAAGCCTTTGCCTGCACGGGCTCAGTCGTGCTGACGCCGGTGACGCCCTATACCCGCCACCGGTTCCAGATCCTGTACGGTTCGACGGATCGTGCGGCCCTTCCGGCCTCGGTCGTACGCTCGCGCAATGTGCCCGATCCGAACGGGGATTATCGCTCCTATGTGCGCCAGGCGACCTGCGCCAACAACCGCTTCGCCTATGAGGGTCTGCCCGACGGGGAGTGGTTCGTTATCGCCACGGTCAGCGCAGGCGGCGACCCCATCGTGCTGATGCAGCGGGTTCAGACGCGCGGCGGGCGCCGAGTGCCGGTAACGCTGTAGGGCCGCGCGACACCGTTCGTCCGATCACAGATTGGTTTGTGAACCCCGTTCGCCTTTGTTTCGCCTTGTCTGACCCGCTTGGGTCGCGGTTCGTCCATTTGAGAGGGAGCGCGTCCATGTCCCAGCACAACATCACCGGGTCCGAAGCCTTCGGCAAGAAGCCCATGGTCCTGCTGCGTTCGGTCAAGACCGGTGCCTTCCGCCGCAAGCGTGCGGCCCGCACCTGGGCCGCCTTTGTGGCTGGTGCAGTGGTTGCCATCGTCGGCGGTGCCGTCGCCATGGCTGCCGTTTTCGGCCCGACCCTGTTCGGCTGATATCTGTCTAACGCGCTTCGTCGGCAGGTAGAAAACCGCTGACGAGTTCCACCGCCTCGGCCAGACCCATCCGCAGAACCTCGCAGCCCGGCGGCAGGCTGGCGAACAGGCGGGTGGGGGCGGCGGCGTCCAGCATGACGAAGACGCCCTTGTCGTCGGCGCGCCGGATCAGGCGACCGAAGGCTTGGGCCATCTTGGCGCGCGCCAGGGCGTCGTCGAAGCTGCGCGCCTGGGGCCCGCCGCCAAACCGCGCGCGCCGCGCCTTGTGCAGCAGGTCGGGGCGTGGCCACGGCACGCGGTCGAAGGCGAGGATGCGCAGGCTGCGGCCCGGTACATCCACCCCGTCACGCACGGCGTCTGTGCCCAACAGGCAGCTGTCCCGCTCGGCTCGGAAGACGTCGACCAGGGCCCCCACCTCCAGCGGATCGACATGCTGGGCGTACAGCGGGATGCCCGCCTTGGCCAGGTCGGGTCCCAACCGCTCATAGACCGCCTTCAACCGGCGGATGGCGGTGAACAGGCCCAGCCCCCCGCCACCGGCCGCCAGGAAGAGTTCGCGCATCGCCGCCGCTGTCTGGCGGGTGTCGTCCTTGACCAGGTCGTTGACGACGATGACCCGCGTATTGGTCGCATAGTCGAAGGGGCTCTCGACCTTCAACGTCCGCGCCGGTTCGATCAGGCGGGCCGAGCCGGTACGCAGCCGGGCCATGTCGAACGGGTCGTCCGACAGGGGATCGGACAGGGTGGCCGAGGTCACCAATACCCCGTGCGACGGCATGATCACCGCGGCCTCCAGCGGCACGGTCGGGTCGATCCAGTGGCGACGCAGGGCCACATCCGTGATCCGGCCGAACGCGGCCTCGGCCGACAGCCAGTCCAGGAAGTCGGGATCCGGTTCGTCCGACGATACCTCCAGCGCCGCCAGCATGGAGCGCCAGCCGGGCAGGGTCATGCGAGCGCGGCGGTCCAGCCCGCGCAGTGCCCCCTCGATCCGCGCCCGCGCCGCCCCATCCAACTCGGCGGCCTCGTCGTCCAGAATGTCTTCCAGATGTCGCGACAGGGCCAGCAGCGGGGCCTCGACATCGGCGAGGGCCCTGGCCGCCTCGCGTGCCGTCTCCAGCACGGGGTCGGTCACGGGGGCAAGGAACACTCCATGCCGAACTCGGTGCCGCTTGGCCCGGACTGCTCGCTGGTCCGGGCGCGAAGCTGCTCCAGCGCCGCGACCAGAAACCGCTCGATCGGTCCGATCGGATTGACCTCGCCGGATGCAGGCGCGATGCGGCCCGAGACCCCTTCACCGGGCAGTTGGGCGGCGGCCCGGACGGCGTCCTGAAGTGCCTTGGTCGCCTCGGCATTGTCGGCACACAGATCGCCCAGCCTCTGTTCCAGCCCGCGCCCGCGCCGACCGCGCCCCTCTGGTCCGCGCAGCCAGCGGCGCAGTTCGGCGGCTTCCTGACCCGACAGACAGGCGGAGAAGGCGCTGTCGGCCGCGTCGAACAGATGGTGGCCCTCGTCGAAGACGATGCGTTTCAGGGCGGCGGTCTCGCCGTCCTGCTTCAGACCGCGTGCCGAGCGGGCCCCGTCGAAGGCGGCCTGGGTCATGACCAGGGCGTGGTTGGCCACGACTAGATCGGCCCGGCGACTGGCGCGGATGGTCTTTTCGACAAAGCAGGTGCGGTAGTGGGGGCAGGCCGCATGGACGCATTCGCCGCGCCGGTCGACCAGATTGGCCGCCGACGCCTGATGGCTGGGGGCGGTGGCGAACAGTCCGGGCAGCCAGCCGGGATAGTCGCCGCCGGTCATGTCCCCGTCGCGACTGTGCATGGCCCAGCGGCTGGCCAGGGCCATGCCGATGAGGTCGCCATTGCCCAGCTGGGCCGCCTGCATCATGTCCTGGAGATTGAGCAGGCACAGGTAATTCTCGCGTCCCTTGCGGACCACGGCCTTGCGCTTGCGCTCGGCGGGATCGGGCCACAGGGCGGCGCTCTCCCGGTCGATCTGGCGTTGCAGGGCGCGTGTATAGGTAGAGACCCAGGCCGCCCCCTGATTGCGCTCGGCCCACAGGCTGGCCGGGGCCAGATAGCCCAGGGTCTTGCCCGTCCCGGTCCCCGCCTCAGCCAGCAGGACGCGCGGCCGACCCTCCTCGTTACGCGGTGAAAAGGCATAGGCCGCCTCGGCCGCATAGTCGGACTGGGTCGGGCGGGTCTCGTCCAGGCCGGAGGCCTGCAACAGTTTTTCCAGGCGGATGCGCGCGGACTCTGAATCGACCGGTGCCGACCCGGCCTCGCCGCGCGGAGCCTCGTCCTCCCATTCCGGCAGGCGCGACCAGGCATCCAGACCCGTGCCGCGATGCTGCCGGTCTCGGATCGGCTGATGCTGCAAGGCCGCCGTCACCCGCGACGCCCAGCTCCAGCCCGCGCGCGATAGCGTTTCGGCCAGGCTGAAGGCCTCTTCCCGCCCCGGATAGGCCGGATCGGCCAGTTCACGCAGCAGGCCATCGGCGGCGTCCATCAGCGCCCGAGCCTGCGCTTCCGCCCCCCTCGGCTCGCTCATCCCCATGGCAAGCGCCAGGCCACTGGGCGAAGGCGCACAGAACCGCGCGGGCCGGACGAAGGCGAACAGCTCCAGCACATCCAGCAGGTCGTCGGATCGGGCGGGCGGCGCAATCCCCAGACGCCGCGCCGTCAGACTGGCATGGGCGACCATGACAGGGCTGGTGGTGAACGCCCCCTCGGCCGCCCCCCGCCCGATCCTGCGCGGGCCGCTGTCGTCGCAGATCGCCCCAGCGCCAGGCGGCACGGCCAAGGCGGGCGGCAGGTCGAGCCACGGCTCTGTGCCGGTCAGGGCCGTGCGGGAAGGAGGCGAGTCGAGGGTCACCTTCAACAGATAGCGGTTCGGCACGTGAAACGGAACGGGAACATGCTATAGGCGGCACGTGACGTCGCCCTCCGCTCCTGCCACGCTTCCCCCCCTCTTCGCCGATTGGTTCGCGAAGCGCGGCTGGGTGCCTCGGCGGCATCAGCTGGAGATGATCGCGGCGGGTCAGGCGGGGGCACACGCGTTGCTGGTGGCCCCGACTGGCGGCGGCAAGACGCTGGCAGGGTTCCTGCCCAGTTTGATCGATCTGGCCGAGCGCGGGCCGCGCCCTAGCTTTGGGCCGGGCAGCGGGGTGCATACGCTCTATCTGTCGCCGCTGAAGGCGCTGACCACCGATGTGGAGCGCAATCTGATGACGCCGATCCGCGAGATCGGGCTGAACATCCATGTCGAGAGCCGCACCGGCGACACCAAACAGTCCAAGAAGCAGCGCCAGCGCGAGAACCCGCCGGACATCCTGCTGACCACGCCCGAGCAACTGGCGCTGTTCTGCGCCTGGGATGGGGCGCGGGATTACTTCGCCGACCTGAAATGCGTCGTGCTGGATGAGGTGCATGCGATCTGGAGCGGCAAGCGCGGGGACTTGCTGTCCCTGGGGCTGGGGCGGCTGCAACAGTTCGCGCCGGGGATGCGAAGGGTGGCCTTGAGCGCGACCGTGGACGATCCGGCGATGATCGCGGACTGGCTGGCTCCTGCTGGAGACAACTCGGTGACCATCGTCACCGGCGACCCCGGTGCGCCGCCGGTGGTGGACGTCCTGATCTCCGACGGCCGCGTGCCCTGGGCCGGGCATACCGGCCAGCACGCTATTCCGGAGGTCTATGAGGCGATCAAACACGCGGGGATGAGCCTGATCTTCGTCAACACCCGCTGGCAGTCGGAGTTCGTCTTCCAGCAGCTGTGGGCCATCAACGACGATAACCTGCCCATCGCGCTTCACCACGGCTCGCTGGCCGCCGAGCAGAGGCGCAAGGTCGAGGCGGCGATGGCGCGGGGCGATCTGAGAGCCGTGGTCTGCACCTCCACGCTGGACCTCGGCATCGACTGGGGCGATGTCGACCTGGTCATCCAGATGGCGGCACCCAAGGGGGCCAGCCGCCTGGTCCAGCGGATCGGCCGGGCCAACCACCGGCTGGATGAGCCCAGCCGCGCCCTGATGGTGCCGGCCAGCCGGTTCGAGATGCTGGAATGCCAAGCCGCGCGCGAGGCGGTGGCGGAAAACACCTTCGACTGGGAGCCGGTGCATACGGGCACGCTGGACACCCTGGCCCAGCACGTCATGGGTTGCGCGTGCTCCGAGCCTTTCGCGCTGGAAGACCTCTATGCCGAAATCACAGCCTGTGGCCCCTATCGCGGCCTGACCTGGGAGCAGTTCGAGGAGGTCGTCGATCTGGTCGCCACCGGCGGCTATGCGCTGCGCACCTATGAGCGGTTCGCGCGGATCGTGCGGACGCGCGATGGCAAATGGAAGGTCCGCAACGCCCAGACGGCCCAGCGGCACCGGATGAACGTCGGGGCCATCGTCTCGGCCGGGACGCTGAACATCCGCGTGGCCTCGCGGCGTGGAGGCGCGACCAAACAGTTGATCGGCGGGCGCAAGGTCGGCGAGGCCGAGGAGTGGTATTTCGAACAGCTGACACCCGGCGACACCTTCGTGTTCGCCGGTCAGGTCTGGGCCTTCCAGGGCATCACCGGCACCGATGCGCTGGTGACCCACGCCCAGGACAAGGACCCCAAGATTCCGTCATGGGGCGGGTCGAAGTTTCCGATGTCGACTTCGCTGGCCGCACGCGTCCGCGACATGATCCAGGACCGCGACCACTGGCGCGTCCTGCCGCCCGATGTGCAGGAATGGCTGGCGCTGCAGGAAGAACGCTCGGTCGTGCCCGACAAGGAGACGATGCTGGTCGAGACCTTCCCGCGCGGGTCGCGGCATTTCCTGCTGGCCTATCCGTTCGAAGGCAACCTGGCGCATTCGACCCTGTGCATGCTGCTGACGCGACGGCTGGACCGGCTGGGGGTCGGGCCGCTGGGGTTTGTCGTTACGGACTATGCCCTGGCCATCTGGTCCATCAAGCCGATGGACGGACTGGACCTGAACGCCCTGTTCGAGCCGGACATGCTGGGCGACGATCTGGAGAGTTGGCTGGAAGAGAGCTTCATGATGAAGCGCACCTTCCGCAATTGCGCCCTGATCTCGGGCTTGATCGAACGACGCCAGCCGGGGACCGAGAAGACGGGCCGGCAGGTGACCTTTTCCACCGACCTGATCTACGACGTGCTGCGCCGCCACCAACCCGACCACCTGCTGCTGAAGACCGCCCGGGCCGATGCCGCCTCGGGCCTGCTGGACGTCGCGCGCCTGGGTCAGTTGCTGACCCGTATCCAGGGGCGCATCCGGCCCATCGCGCTGAAGCGGGCGTCACCGTTCAGCGTGCCGGTCCTGGTCCAGATCGGGCGAGAACGCGTTGGCGGTGGCGCGGCCGAGATGATCCTTGACGAGACCGCCCACGAGTTCGGGCTGGAGGCCCTGGTGGCCGAGGTCATGGAAGGGGCCCCGGCGACGATGGAGGGCGCGCGATGAACGCCGCCCTGCGCCAGGCGCTGTCACCTGCCCGCCACCCGTGCGGGGGCCTGCGCGTGCTGATCGAGGGTGAGCCCTGCGTGCTGCGCTGCTCCGGAGCGCTGTGGGTCATCAACCACCGGACCCTGATCGCGGCGGACCTGCATCTGGAGAAGGGTTCGGCCTTCGCGGCGCGGGGCCAGATGCTGCCACCCTATGACAGCTCCGCCACGCTGGATCGGCTGGAGATGGAGGTCGAGGCCCTGCAACCGGCCTCGGTGGTGCTGCTGGGCGACAGCTTCCACGACGCCGCCTCGATCGGGCGGATGGCCCCCGGCGACCGGGACCGGCTGGATCGTCTGGCCAAGGGCCGCGCCTGGATCTGGCTGGAGGGCAATCACGACATCGCGGCGCTGGCAGGTTCGGTCGATGCCCTGCCCGGCGAGGTGATCGAGACCATGACCCTGGGCTCGCTGCGCCTGATCCACGAACCGCAAGGCGGCACTCAGCCCGGCGAGATCGCCGGCCACCTCCACCCCGCCGCCCGCATCGTCGCCTATCGACGCAGCGTGCGCCGCCCTTGCTTCGTGACGGATGGCAGCCGGGCTGTGCTGCCGGCTTTCGGGGCGTTCACCGGCGGGCTGGATGTGCGGGACGCTGCCATCGCCGGGCTGTTCACCGAGGCACCTCTGGCGGCCGCCTTGGGCCGGGACCGGGTGCATGCGCTGAGCTGGGAAACACTGCGCTGATATCCTTCTCCCAATGGGAGAAGGTGGCGCGTAGCGCCGGATGAGGGTCGGCTGGTTGGAGCGGCGAAGCCTCCCGCTGACCTTACCCCTCACCCTTTCGCCTTGCCGATCACTACGCTCTCGGAGGCTCAAGCCCTCTCCCGCCGGGAGAGGGAAGCAGATTGGCGGACGCACCCTCCAGCCTCTCCTCCAGTTGCGCCATAAACTCCGCCCGCTTCAGACCGGCAGGCACCTGTGGCAGAAACTCATAGACCACGGTCCCCGGATAGCGGCGAAACCCATGCGCGGGCCAGTGCTGGCCGGAGTTGGTGGCGATAGGTGTGCAGGGGACGTCGAGGTCGCGGTACAGGGCGGCGATGCCGGGCTTGTAGTCAGGCGCGGCTCCGACCTCGGCCCGTGTGCCTTCGGGGAAGATCAGGATCTGGCGACCCTCGGCGTGGCGGGCCCGGGCCTGTTTCACCATGTCCTTAAGGGCCTTTGCATGGGCCGAGCGATCGACGGCGATCATCCTCGTCTTCCAAGCGAACCAGCCGAAGAAGGGCAGAGGCATCAGCTCCTTCTTCATGATGAAGCAGTTGTCCGGCAGGATGGCGAACGGCGCGATGACGTCGAGCATGCTCTGGTGCTTGCCCGCCATGAGGGCCGGGCCGGTCGGGCGATGCTCCAGGCCCCGGAACTCCACCTTCACGCCCGCGATCCAGCGCAGGCCGAACAGGATGAATTTGGCCCAGACCCGGATCACCGTCATGGCGACGCGATAGGGCAGCAGCAGGGTCGGCGACAGGCCGACGGCGAACACCGCCATCGACAGATACAGCCAGGCCACAAACAGCAGGGAGCGGACGGTGGTCATTGCCGGACAGCCTCCTCGGCACCCTGGTCATCTGACAGGGCTTCGACCGGCGCGGGCGCATCGCCGCTGAGACGTGTCCAGCCCGCGCGGCCCAGGGCAGCGAGGTATTTCATATATTCCAGCGTCATCCGCCGCGCCGTCACTGCCGCCTTCCACCAGCCGCTGTTGTCCAGGGACGGGGTCTCGACCGCATAGGGCGTCAGCTCCACGCCCGGATAGGCCGAGCGGATCTCCACCATGGAACGGGGCATGTGATAGTCGGACGTCACCACGATCAGCCGGGTATAGCCCTTGTCGCGGGCCCAGGCGGCGATCTCCTGGGCATTGCCGATGGTGTCCATGGCCTCGAAGCCCAGATCGACACAGCAGTTGAACAGGCGGTTCGAACCGGGAGTCAGGGCGCGCAATTCCTGACGGCGAACCTCGCGATTGACGCCCGAGATCAGCACCCGGTCGCCCTTGTCGTTTTCCAGCAGGCGGATGGCCACATTGACCCGCTCGGCCGACGGCCCGGTCAGGGCCACGATGGCGTCCGCGCGTGCGGGGTCCTCGGCCGGGGTGAAGCCGCGCACCCGTTCGGCGAAGACGAACAGGCCAACCAGCCACATCAGGGCCAGGATGGCGACGAAAGTCAGAAACTTCATGGGCTTCAAGCTAGTGACGGTCCTTCATTCCCGCCAGCGCCGTGAAGCGCGCCGCGACCAGCGCCACCGTAGCGGCCAGCAGCGGGCATGGCGAGAGCAGCAGCACATCGCTCCATGCCACGGGCAGGGCCGGGGTGATTCCTTCTGTCCCGCCCAGAAGACGCAGGGCCGAGACCGCCGCCATAGCCGCCACCGCGCCGATCGCGCCCGCCGTGGCCGCCAGCAGGGCATAACGGCGCTGGAATAGCCAGGCGACGGCTCTGTCGGAGGCCCCGTTCAGGCTGAGCGTCTCGATCAACGCCCTTTGCGCCGCCATTCCTGCGCGCGTCGCATATACGACCGCCGCACCCGCCGCGCCCGCCGTCAGCAGGAAGGCCGCAATGGCGAGTGCCGTGATCAGTCCTGCCGATCGCTCCACTTCGCCGCGCCACAGGCTGTGATCGTCGACACTGGCGTCCAGCCCCGCCTCGGCCAGGGCGCGGCTGAGGGTGACGGCGCTGGCGGGGGCCTCGCGATCCAGTCGCACGGTGATCAGATAGGGCATGGGCAGGTCGGGCAGGACGGCATCCCCGACCCAGGGCCGCAGCAGGTCCTCGGCCGCCTTGCGATCCATGGCCTGGGCCTCCGCCACGCCGGTGACCCCGGCCAGGGTCTCGGCGGCGCGGGCAGCGGCTTCGGCACCGGTCTCGCCGACGCGGGGCCGCACCTGTACGGTCGCCTCAGTGCCCAGCTGGCGCGCCCAGCCGTGAGCGGCCCGGTCTGCTGCGGCGGCCCCGACAGCGGCTAGACAGGCGAGAAAACACAGCACCGCGATCAGCGACACCAGCCAGCGCTCGCCGCCCGCATCGCGGGGCAGCAGGCTCATCCTGCCGTGGGTCAGCCTGCCGATCATGCGTCACCGCCAGTCAGACGACCGCTCTCGAGCCGCAGCAGGGTGGCCCCGGACCGCTCGGCCAGGGCCTGGTCATGGCTGGCGATCAAGACCGTGGTGCCCAACCGGTTCATCGACTGAAACAGTTTCAGGAGGCGCTCGGCCATGAGCGCATCGACGCTGCCGGTCGGTTCGTCGGCCAGGATCAGGTCGGGGCGGGTTACCACGGCCCGGGCGATGGCCAGCCGTTGCTGCTCGCCGCCGGACAGGGTGGAGGGCCGCGCCTCCATCCGGTCGCCCAGCCCGACCCAGGCCAATATCTCCTCGACGTCTGCGCGGTACGACTTCTGGCCCGTCAGCCGCAGCGGCAGGGCGACATTGTCGAAGGCCGACAGGTGGTCCAGCAGGCGGAAATCCTGGAACACCATGCCCATGCGACGCCGAAAGCCCGGCAGATCTCGCCGCGTCGCCGCCGTCGCGTCCTGGCCGAACAGATGCAGACGCCCGGACACCGGCCGCTCGGCCAGGGTCAGCAGCTTCAGCAAGGTCGATTTTCCTGCTCCGGACGGCCCGGTAAGGAAATGGAAAGAGCCGGCAGGCAAGGTAAGGTTAATGTCCCGCAACGCGCGGTGCGTTTGCGCATAGCCGAAGCCCACGCCCTCAAGGCGGACGGTCGCGGCGGCGGAGGCGGTGTCGGGCGTGCGGCGGGGCTGGACGGACATGAATTTTGGATCAGGACGCGGTGTGATCGCCGCGACGGGAGGGGGCGAAGAGCCTCGCAGTCAGCGCCCATGATACTGACCTGCCCGTCATGCGCCACCAGCTATTTCACCCCCGATGAAGCGATCGGGCCGGGCGGTCGCTCGGTCCGTTGCAAGACGTGCCAGCACACTTGGCGTGCGACGCTGGACGAGCCGCTGGAACTCAGCGAAGCGCCGCCTGTCGTGGCCAAGACTGTCCCACAGGAAACCACCAGCTTCGGCAAGCGCGAGGAGCCGGAATCCGAATCACTGGCCGAGACCCCCGCGCCCGAACTGCCCAAGGCTTACCGCGCCAAGGTGGAACAGCAGCGCCGCTTGAGGCGCGCCGCGACCCACGGCGTGGTCTGGGCCGGGATCGCCTCCGGTTTTGCACTTCTGCTTGGGGCCGCATGGCTGTTCCGGGTCGAGGTCGTGGAGATGATGCCGCGCACGGCCGCCGCCTATGCGGCCGTCGGGATGGAGGTCAATCCGACCGGTCTGGACTTCGAGGCGCTGACGGGACGGGCCCTGCCGAACGATCCGGGCAAGATCGTCATCTCCGGAGCCCTGCGGAACGTGAGGGACAACGAGCGGGTCGCGCCGCCGGTGCGGGTCGCCTTGCTGGACGAGAACGGTGCCGAGATCGGCCACGCCATCGTGCGCATCGACGCGGCCCCTGTACTGCCGGGCAAGGTCCAGGGTTTTGCCGGGATCGTCGATGACCCCGGCGGCAAGGGTCGTGGTGTGGCTGTCGATTTTGTCCTGACCGAAACATCAGAGCCGACTCATGCTGAGCCGCATGACGCAAGGCCGACCGCCGACCACGGCGAAACCACTCAGCATGCAACCGCACCCGCCCATCGTCCGCTTCCTGTCGCCGATGACGGGGCGCTGCGTCCTGCGCTTCCGTCCAGTTCGACAGAGCCGCTGAATATGCAGCCGATCGACGCGGTGGCGACCAACGTCAGCACGACGGCCCTCGACAATAGCCGTGGCGGGGCGGTATCCGCCCCTCATGGCTGACCCTGCACCCACACCCACCGTCCTTCTGCCCGAGGCCGAGGTTCAGCGCATCGTCGCCGACATGGCCGCGCGCATCGCCCCCGTCATTGATGACGAGACGGTGGCGGTCGTCCTGCTGACCGGCGGCCTGTGGTTCGCCGCCGATCTGACCCGGGCGCTTGCAAGGGTGGGCCGCAATGTCCGCTTCGACGCGCTGTGGCTGGCCTCCTATGGCGACGAACAGTCCAGCAGGGGACGGATCGACGTCTATGCCCCGCTGCAACGCTCGGTCGAGGGTCGCCGCGTCCTGATCCTGGACGATGTGTTCGACACCGGCCTGTCGCTGGCCGAGGCCGTGAAGATCGCCCGGGCGGCCGGTGCCTCTGAAGTCGTTACCGCCGTCTTCGCCAAGAAGCCTTGGCCCCTGCCGCGCGCGCCGGAGCCGGACTTCGTCGGCTGGGACGCCCCGAACCGGTTCCTGGTCGGATATGGGCTGGATCACGCGGGCGCGCTGCGCGGCCTGCCGGATGTGTGCGCGCTGGACTAGAGCCAGTCCGCCTTCGGCTCCCGCGCCCACATGTCTTCATATGTTGGCCGGTCCCGGATGACGGCCCAGCGGTCGCCGTCGACCAGCACCTCGGCCACCAGCGGGCGGGAATTGTATTCGCTGGACATGACTGCGCCATAGGCCCCCGCGCCTGTGAAAGCGACCAGATCGCCGGCCTGAAGCGGAGCCAGCATGCGATCGCGGGCAAAGGTGTCGCCGGTCTCACAGACGGGGCCGACGATGTCGTAGGACAAGGCGTCGCCGCCGTGTGGTCGAACCGGTACGACCTCGTGGAAGGCGTCGTACAGCGCCGGGCGCATCAGGTCGTTCATGGCCGCATCCAGCACCAGAAAGCGACGGCCGTCGGCCCGCTCATTGATCTGGATCACGCGGCTGAGAAGCACCCCGGCATTGGCGGCCAGCAGGCGGCCGGGTTCGAACGCTGCCTCGACCTCCAGTCCGTCCAGTACGCGCGCGCACATGGCGACATAGTCGGCGATCGACGCGGTCTCCGCCTGGCCGTGATAGGGCACGCCCAGCCCGCCGCCGAGATCGAGCCGGGTCACCGACAGGCCCTGCGCCCGCAGGGTCAGCGTCATGTCACGCAGGGTGCGGAACGCGGCCTCCAGCGGGGTCAGGTCCGTGATCTGGCTGCCGATGTGGCAGGCCAGGCCCACGGGCGTCACATGCGGCGAGGCGGAGGCGCGGGCATAGAGGGCCAGTGCCTCCTCGACCGGCACACCGAACTTGTCGCCCTCGCCCCCGGTGGTGATCTTGGCGTGGCCACCCGCCCCGACTTTCGGGTTCACGCGAATGGCGATGTCCGGTGACAGGCCCTTGTGGGTGGCGACTGCGATCAGCCGGTCCAGTTCGACGCCGCTCTCGACATTGATCTGGCGCACGCCCTGTTCAAGGGCGAAGGCCAGTTCGGCGTCCGTCTTGCCGACGCCGGAGAAGATGATGCGGTCGGCCGGCACGCCCGCCTTCAGCGCCCGGCGGATTTCACCTTCGGATACCGTATCGGCTCCGCAGCCTATTCGGGCCAGGGTCGCCAGCACCGAGATATTGGAGTTGGCCTTGACCGCAAAGGCGATCAGGGCGTCGCCCAGTGCGGACCGATGTGCCGCTACCCCGTCACGCAACAGGCCGTAATGCCGGGCCAGGGTTGCAGTCGAATAGACATAGGTCGGCGTGCCGACCTGCTCAGCCAGCGTCTCCAGTGCGACGCCTTCGGCGTAAAGCCCGCCGTCCTTCAGAACGAAATGGTGCAAGCGCGGACCTAGTTGGGGCTGGAGCCCGAGCCGCCGAAGGGGCTGCTGGGGCCGCCGTCGATCGGCATCTGGCTGGGCGGACGGTTGACCGTCGCGGGTTCGGGCAGGCTGGGTGCACGGCCGTCGCGCTGGGCGCGTTCGGTTTCACGGGCGGGCGGTGCCTCCAGGTCGGCCATGCGGCCACAGGCAGCGGCCCCGGCGGCGAACAGCGCCACGGTGCCCAACAGAACGACCTTCTTCATCGTGAACTCTTTCATGCGAGACGTGACTTCCACTCGGCGATGCGCGCGCGAACCTGTTCCGGCGCGGTGCCGCCGAAGCTCTGGCGGCTGGCGCAGGAGGCTTGGGGGCTGAGAACCTCATACACGGCTTCGGTGATGCCGGGATGCAGGTTTTTCAGTTCGTCCAGCGGCAGATCGGCCAGCCCCAGGCCGAGGGTCTCCGCCCGTTTCACTGCCGCACCCGTGACATGGTGCGCCTGGCGGAAGGGCAGGTTCAGTTCGCGCACGAGCCAGTCGGCCAGGTCGGTGGCGGTCGAGAAGCCCGCGCCCGCAGCCGAAGCCATCTTTTCCGTGTTCGGTTGCAGGGCCGCGACCATGGCCGTCATGGCCCCCAGCGCCAGGGTCAGGGCATCGAACGCCTCGAATACCGGCGGCTTGTCCTCCTGCATGTCCTTGGAATAGGCCAGCGGCAGGCCCTTCATCACCGTCGAAAGGGCGACCAGCGAACCCAGGATGCGGCCCGTCTTGGCGCGGACCAGTTCGGCGGCGTCGGGGTTGCGCTTCTGGGGCATGATCGATGAGCCGGTGGTCAGGTCATCAGGCAGGCTGGCGAACCCGAACATCGGCGTCATCCAGACGACGATTTCTTCGGCCAGGCGCGACAGGTGCCCGGCCGTGATGGAGGCGGCCGCCAGGCTTTCTAGGGCGAAGTCACGGTCGGACACGGCGTCTAGGCTGTTGGCCATCGGCCGGTCGAAGCCCAGGGCCTGGGCCGTCATGTGGCGGTCGATGGGGAAGGGCGAACCCGCCAGGGCAGCGGCTCCCAGCGGGTTTTCGTTCATGCGGGTGCGGGCATCGGCGAACCGTCCCGCATCACGCCCGAACATCTCGACATAGGCCATCAGATGGTGGCCCAGGGTCACCGGCTGTGCGGTCTGGAGGTGGGTGAAACCGGGCATCAGGTGGTCCGCATGCTGTTCGGCGCGGACCAGCAGGGCGTTCTGCAAACCCTGGAGCTGCTCGATCGCCCGGTCGCAGGCATCGCGCACCCAGAGGCGAAAATCGGTGGCGACCTGGTCGTTGCGGCTGCGAGCCGTATGCAGCCGGCCCGACGGCTCGCCGATCAGTTCGGACAGGCGCGCCTCCACATTCATGTGGATGTCTTCGTATTGATCGCGGAACGGGAAGGTGCCGTCCGTGATCTCGGCCTCGATGGTGTCCAGCCCGTCCAGAATGGCCTGGCCGTCCGCCTCGGTGATGATCGCCTGCGCCATCAGCATGCGGCAGTGGGCGCGCGAGCCGGCCAGATCCTGGGCCCACAGACGCTGATCAACACCGATGGAGACGTTGATCGCCTGCATGATGTCGGCCGGGCGCGACGAAAAGCGTCCCCCCCACATGTCTTGACCGGCGCTCGCGGACTTGGTCTGGGTCGCGGGCCCCACGTTGGGGGCAGGCGTCGATGGTTCGGTCATGAACGGCTCGAGGAAGGCAGTGGCAGCGGGAGCCGCGATCGTGCTGCTGGGCCTGATCGCGGGGGGTGTCACCCTATACGCCCATCAGGCGGGCAAAAGCGACCTGTCCCGCTATGCCACCGGTCAGCTGGCCGCGCTGGTCGTTCCGGACGCGCCGATGTCCGCGCCGGACCATGGGTTCAAGACTCGCGATGGAGCCGATGCGACCCTGGCTGACTTCCGCGGCAAGGTCGTGGTGGTCAATGTCTGGGCCATGTGGTGCGCCCCGTGCCGGACAGAGATGCCGACACTGGCGACCCTGGCGCAGGCCTACGAGGGTACCGACCTGCTTGTCCTGCCGGTCAACGTCGATGCGACGCCCGATCAGATTGCTGCGGGCGCGGCCTTCATCGACGACCACGCCCCGCTGCCGTTCTACAGCGACCCAAGTTTTCAACTGCCGTTTGAACTGCCCGGCAAGGGGGCCATGCCCCAGACGGTCCTGATCGACCGTCAAGGGCAGGTCCGGGCCAGCTATTCCGGCGGTGCTGACTGGGCCGGCCCCGAGGCTCGCGCCTTGGTCGAGGCGCTTCTGGCGGAGCCGGGCTGAGCCATTAGTTGGCCGGTACGCGCTCATCCGTAGAAGGATTGACTGCGCCGGCACGACCTTCTGCTGCCGCTTCGGCCTGGTTCTCTTCCAGCTCATTGGCGACATTGCTGGCACCTTCCTCGACGGCCTGGGCAGCTTTCATGGCACCGGACTCAATGACTTCGCCAGCCTGCGCCGCGACATCACCGGCCGTGTCGGCCGCCGCTTCTGCCTCGACTTCGGCCCTGTCCTGTTCGGACTCTGTACAAGCAGCCATGCCCAGCGACAGGGCGGCGATGGCGGCGGCGGCGGCGGGAATACGAATACGCATGGATGTCCTCCAGGATTGAACCTTGGCCGTTAACGCGACAGGTCTGGAGGGGTTGCGGCGGCGATGGTAGCTGGAGGCGGACTTGAACCGCCGACCTGTGGGTTATGAATCCACCGCTCTAACCAGCTGAGCTATCCAGCCCCAATCGACGATCCTGTCGTTCAGGTTCCGACGGGAACTGGTCTGTCCGCCGGAAGAGGCGTGCCTATATAGGCGGGCGCGGGCGGTTTCAAGGTGCCGTGGTGTTGCCGTGACCAGAGGCGATCGGTCGCATCGTACGATCATCCTCTCGCGGAACGGCGAAGGTGCCGCTACCGTTGTTTGACAAATCCCGATCCCCGTCCTGACTGCCGGAGTACTTCCATGCGCCTGATCGCCCTCGCAGCCACTGTTTCTTCCCTGACGCTGGCCGCCGCTTGTGGCGCCAATGGCCAGGATGCGCCCTCTGCCACCGGCGGCCCTCTTGAAACCCGCCCGGCCAATGCGCCGAACCAGACCCCGGCCTTCCCCGAGCAAACGCGCGCTCCGGCCGTGCGCACCGAGGCCGCCCTGGCCCACACCGTCGTCGCCTCGGGGCTAGAGCACCCCTGGGGCCTGGCCATCATGCCGGACGGTCGCTGGCTGGTCACCGAGAAGCCGGGCCGTTTGCGCATCATTACAGCCGAAGGCGTTATCGGCGAGCCGATAACTGGCCTGCCCGCCGTCGATGCGCGCGGTCAGGGTGGTCTGCTGGATGTCGTGATCGGACCGACGTTCGGTCAGGATCGCATGATCTACTGGAGCTATTCCGAGGCCCGCACCGGCGGCAATGCGACCTCGGTTGCGCGCGGCCGCCTGTCGGATGATGGGTCAAGCGTGGAGAACGCCCAGGTCATCTTCCGCGCCCTGCCGGTCTATGACGGCGACAAGCATTTCGGCTCTTCGCTGGCCTTCGCGCCCGATGGCCATCTGTTCATCACCCTGGGTGAGCGGTCCGATGCACCGATGCGGCCCCAGGCCCAGGACCTCGGCTCGCACATGGGCAAGACCATCCGCATCAATGCCGACGGGACCGTGCCGCAGGACAATCCCTATGTCGGACAGGACGGAGCCCTGCCGGAGATCTGGAGCTTGGGTCACCGCAACGTCCAGGGCATCGCCATCGCCGCCAACGGTGACGTCTGGACCGTCGAACACGGCACGCGCGGTGGCGACGAGATCAATCTGGATCAGGCGGGCAAAAACTACGGCTGGCCCGATGCGGCCTACGGCGTTGAATACCGCGGGGGTCCGATCAATGCCGGGAACACGGCCAAGGACGGCACCGAACAGCCCGTCTACTACTGGGATCCGGTCATCGCGCCGGGCGGCATGACCCTCTACCAAGGGGCCATGTTCCCGGGCTGGAACGGCAATCTTCTGGTCGCCGGCCTGAAGGACAAGCAGATCGCCCGGCTGGTGCTGGAGAATAACCGCGTCGTCGGCGAAGAGCGCCTGCTGACCGACCTGGGCGAGCGCGTCCGCGACGTGGCGGTGGGGTCGGACGGTGCCGTCTGGGCCATTACCGACGAGCAGAACGGCAAGCTGGTCCGGCTGGCGACCGCGAACTAGGCCCGTTCAGAGCGGCGGCTCTGCGGTGCGTCCATTGTAGCATTCGCAGGCTGTCCGCTCGAGCATGGCCCGGTCGATGATGGTGATCTTGCCCCGGGAATAGGTGATGGCCCCGGTCTTCTGCAGGGCCTGGGCCGCCTCGTTCACCGTGGTGCGCTGCGACCCCAGCATGGCCGCCAGATATTCTTGGGTCAGGTTTAGTGTGTCGCCGTCGATCCGGTCGTGACAGCGCAGCAGCCATTTGGCGAACCGCTGCTCTGCCCGGTGCAGCGCGTTGCAGGCCGCCGACTGCTCCAGTTCGGACTGAAGCGTCGAGGCGTAGGACAGGATAGCGGACTGGATCGCCGGACGTGCCTGGCACAACTGTCGCAGCCGACCGACCTCGATCTTCCAGGCCTCTCCATCCGCCTGGGCAGCATGGCGTGAATAGGTGCGGACTGGCGCAGCACTGGCGGCGGGGTGGGTGACGCCTTCGCGTCCGACCATGAAGACCTCTACCGTGCGTCCGTCCGCCATGGCGGCGACGGCAGACACGATTCCTCGCCGGATCAGATAGACCTGCGTGACGGGTTCGCCCGCCTCCACGAAGACGTGGCCGACCTGAAAGGGGAAAAGAGTGGCCGCCCCGGTCAGAGCCTCGCGGTCTTCAGGCGACAGGGCGGCGAGCAGGGCATTAGACGGCAAGGCTTGATGCATATTCGCCCGATAGGGGATGGCTGGACGGTTCGTCCGCCGGAAACCGACTTAGGCGAAACGACGTGTCAGGATGGTTCTCAGGCCGAGACGGCCTGGTCATGGACGAAGGTGTTGGGGCGCTTCACGCCGCCCGCACGTTCGACGCGCAGGACAAGGCGATCGCCTTCGTACAGCTCCACGCCCTGGCAACTGGCATGTTCATCCAGACGCTTCATCGCGGAGCGGCTGGCCGCGCCGTCATCTTCGTATTCGGCCAGATCCAGCGCCGGGACATTGCCGCGCGGGTCGAAGAAATGGAATTGGTAGATGCGCATGGGAGCCCCCTCGCTTGAGGGGCATCTCTAGCGCTGCCTGCCGGTATCGTCTGTCGGATTGGCCACTTTGCGGCCAGACGGTGTTCCCGCTTCAGTCCCGCAGCAGTTCGTTTACGCCGGTCTTGGCGCGCGTCTGGGCATCGACGCGCTTGACGATGACAGCGCAATACAAGGATGGCCCGCCGCTCGGATCGGGCAATGCACCCGGCACGACGACGCTGTAGGCTGGCACCTCGCCCCGGAAGACCTCGCCGGTTGCGCGGTCGACGATCTTTGTGGAGGCCGACAGATAGACGCCCATGGCCAGAACCGCGCCCTCGCGCACGATCACGCCCTCCGCGACCTCTGCACGGGCCCCGATGAAGCAGCCGTCCTCGATGATGGTGGGATTGGCCTGCAGGGGCTCCAGCACGCCGCCGATGCCCGCGCCGCCGGACAGATGGACGTTCTTGCCGATCTGGGCACAGGACCCGACGGTGGCCCAGGCATCCACCATGGAGCCCTCGTCCACATAGGCCCCGATGTTCACGAAGCTGGGCATCAGCACAACGTTGCGGCCGATGAAAGCCCCCTGACGCGCCACGGCCCCTGGTACGGCGCGGAAGCCTGCACCCTCAAATTGGGCCTCGGTCCAGTTGGCCCATTTGACCGGCACCTTGTCCCAGTAGGGACCGGGAGTCGGGTCGATCTGACCCATGGTCGCTCCGACGTGCGCACCCATGCGGACGTTGGGATTCAGCCGGAAGGACAGAAGCACCGCCTTCTTCAGCCACTGATGTGTCGTCCAGACGCCGTCTTCGCCCCGCGAGGCGACGCGCGCCTGGCCTGAATCCAGTAGGGCCAAGGCCTGTTCGACCGCCTTGCGGACATCCCCATGCGTGGCGGTGGAAATGTCGGCCCGGTCTTCCCAGGCCTGTTCGATGACGGTTTCCAGATCGGCGTGGGCGGTCATGCGGCGTCCTTGAAGCTCAGGTCGGATAGAAAATCATGCAGGTCGGGGGCTTTATAGTCGATGTGGTCGCCCAGTGGCTTGCCGTGGCCGTCCCCGATCAGGATCGTCGCCATGCCCAGAATCTTGGCCGGTTCCAGATTGCGCGGCGTGTCCTCGAAGAAGGCCGCCCGGTGCGGATCGATACCGAACCGGTCCAGCATTTTGCGAAACGTCGAGGGCGCGGGCTTGGGCGTCAACTCCGCGTCCTCGATGGCGAAGACCCCCTCGAAACAGTCGGCTATGCCCAGATGGGCCAGCACCCGATGCGCATACTCTCGCGCGCCGTTGGTGAAGACATAGCACCGCCCCGGCAGGGCCTTCAGTTGATCCGCCAGACGCGGATCGGGCTCCAGCCCGTCCAGGGGCACGTCGTGAACCTCATGCAGGAAGCGGTCGGCGTCGATGGTGTAGCTGGCCATCAAGCCAGCCAGGGTGGTGCCGTGCTCGTCCAGAAACTGGCGTTGCAGCACGGCCGCCTCATCCGGTGCCATGCCCACGGCCTCGACCACAAAGGCATTGATGCGGGCCTGAACGAGCGACATCAGTCCTTGTTCGCGCGGATAAAGGGTGTCGTCCATGTCGAACACCCAGTGGCGGACATGATCCAGTCCAGCGCCGACGGGACGGCTCATCCGGCTTTCACCAATGTGCCGGCACCGTGCTCGGTGAACAGCTCGACCAGCATGGCATGCGGCCGGCGCCCGTCCAGGATGACCACGGCCTCAACCCCGGCGCGCACGGCGGCCATGGCGGTCTGCAGCTTGGGGATCATGCCGCCCGTGGCGACGCCGTCTTCGATTAGTTTGGAGGCCTCGCCCACCGTCATCTGGCGGATGATCTCGCCGTCTGCGCCGCGCACGCCCGGCACGTCGGTCAGCAACAGCATGCGTTTGGCGTTCAGAGATCCGGCCAGGGCTCCGGCAACGGTGTCGGCGTTCACATTATAGGTCTGGCCATCCTCGGCCACGCCGATCGGGGCGATGACGGGCACCCAGTCCTCAGTCTCCGACGCGATCAGGCCCGCGATCAGCTTGGGGTCCACCTTCGTAGGTTCGCCGACATAGCCCAGATCGACCTCGTGCTCGATCATGCTGTCGGGGTCGCGCTGGGTGCGTTTGGTCTTCTCGACCGTCAGCAGCCCGGCGTCCTTGCCCGACAGGCCCACGCCGCGCACGTCCGCCTCCTTGCCGGCCATGGTGATCCAGTGGGCGATCTCCTTGTTGACCGCGCCGGACAGGACCATCTCGGCCACCTCCATCGTAGCGGGATCGGTGACGCGCAGGCCGTCGACGAAGCTGGACTTCACGCCCGCCTTGTCCAGCATGGCGCTGATTTGAGGCCCGCCGCCGTGGACGACGACGGGATTGACGCCCATCAGCTTCAGCAGAACCACATCGGCCGCAAACTGTTTGGCCACGGTGCTCTCGCCCATGGCGTGGCCGCCGTATTTGATGACCACGATCTTGCGATCATAGACCTGGATGTAGGGCAGGGCCTCGGCCAGGGTCTTGGCGGTGTCCCAGCCGCGGTCTTCGGATTGGCGCATCGTCTCGTCCATCTGTCGGGTCACTAAGGCCAAGCCGGGGCCATGTCATTATCAAACGGAGGGTGTCATCGGGCGTTGGTTGCGTGAATTGGTGATGCAACTATGATGTAGCGTGGGCGCCACGTCGCATCGCAATACCGTAGGGACGGCTCGACCTTGACATTGCGGCCTGTTATGAGCGGACCTGTGGCGGTCCGTCGATTGTCCACGACTTCATTTTGGGCTGCGGAGGGCACTTCCCCATGCGCGTTAAGACTTTTATCCTGGCGACAAGCGCCGCGGGCGCACTCGCCCTTTCGGCCGGAACGGCCTCGGCAGAGCCGAACGGCTGGTACGGTGCGATCGACGCCGGTTATCACACGATTTCGGACGATCTGGAGCTGGTTTCGCAGACCAACGGTCCGGTCCTGAACTTTGAAACC